>Ga0308166_1000023_pt1 | contig 460903 bp, 424 predicted proteins | sample PhyCR2_2_FD_202137 | JGI IMG/M metagenome (GOLD analysis project Ga0308166, IMG submission 202137) | Phyllosphere microbial communities from UC Gill Tract Community Farm, Albany, California, United States - DLSLCC.R2 | ecosystem: Host-associated > Plants > Phyllosphere > Unclassified | place...
CGGAACGGTAACAGTGGCAGCGAACACGCCTGCGGGAACATACGACGTGGAATACAGCATCTGTGAAATTACGAATCCTTCAAACTGTGATGCCGTAATCTCAAAAGTGGTTGTGGACGCAGCAGTGATCGATGCAGTAACCGAAACTACAGCAGCGGTAAACGGAAATGCAGGAGGAACGACAGCTTCATTAACAGCAAATGACACCTTAAACGGAAACCCTGTTGTAATCGGAACAGCAGCCGGGAATGTAAAATTAACCGGAATTTCAGTTCCATCAGGATTAACACTAAATGCAGACGGAACGGTAACAGTTGCAGCGAACACGCCTGCGGGAACATACGACGTGGAATACAGCATCTGTGAAATTACGAATCCTTCAAACTGTGATGCCGTAATCTCAAAAGTGGTTGTGGACGCAGCAGTGATCGATGCAGTAACCGAAACTACAGCAGCGGTAAACGGAAATGCAGGAGGAACGACAGCGTCATTAACAGCAAATGACACTTTAAACGGAAACCCTGTTGTAATCGGAACAGCAGCCGGAAATGTTAAATTAACAGCGGTAAATGTACCTTCAGGATTAACACTAAACGCAGACGGAACGGTAACAGTGGCAGCGAACACGCCTGCGGGAACATACGATGTGGAATACAGCATCTGCGCAATTACGAATCCTTCAAACTGTGATGCCGTGGTCTCAAAAGTGGTTGTGGACGCCGCAGTGATCGATGCAGTAACCGAAACTACAGCATCAGTAAACGGAAATACAGGAGGAACAACAGCTCCGCTTACAGCAAATGATACTTTAAACGGAAACCCTGTTGTAATCGGAACAGCAGCCGGAAATGTGAAATTAACTGGGATTTCAGTTCCTTCAGGATTAACACTAAACGCAGACGGAACGGTAACAGTGGCACCAAACACGCCGGCAGGAAATTACAGTGTGGAATACAGCATCTGTGAAATTATGAATCCTTCAAACTGTGATGTCGTGATTTCGACAGTGCCGGTTTCGGCAGGAACATTAGTTGCGAATGCTGATATTATTCCATCGGTTACAGGATCAAATACACCGCAGACATTAGGAACAAATGTATTTACAAACGATACTAAAAACGGAACGGCTTTAAATCCGTCAGATGTAACTCTGGCAGTTTCAACTCCGGATCCAAAAGGATACTTAACATTGAATCCCGACGGAACACTGACTATTGGAGCAAATCCTCCGGCTGGAACTTATGAATTAACATACACGATCTGTGAAAAACTGAACCCAGGAAACTGCAGTTCAAATACTGTAACAGTAACCGTTGGTGCGCCTGTAATTGATGCGGTAACCGAAACTACAGCATCAGTAAACGGAAATACAGGAGGAACGACAGCTCCGCTTACAGCAAATGACACTTTAAACGGAAACCCTGTTGTGATTGGAACAGCAGCCGGGAATGTAAAATTAACTGGAATTTCAGTTCCTTCAGGATTAACACTAAATGCAGACGGAACGGTAACAGTGGCACCAAACACGCCGGCAGGAAATTACAGTATTGAATACAGCATCTGCGAAATTACAAATCCTTCAAACTGTGATGCCGTGATTTCGACAGTACCGGTTTCGGCAGGAACATTAGTTGCGAATGCTGATATTATTCCATCGGTTACAGGATCAAATACACCGCAGATATTAGGAACAAATGTATTTACAAATGATACTAAAAACGGAACGGCTTTAAATCCTTCAGATGTAACTCTGGCAGTTTCAACTCCGGATCCAAAAGGATACTTAACATTGAACCCAGACGGAACACTGACTATTGGAGCAAATCCTCCAGCTGGAACTTATGAATTAACATACACGATCTGTGAAAAACTGAACCCAGGAAACTGCAGTTCAAATACTGTAACAGTAACCGTTGGTGCGCCTGTAATTGATGCGGTAACCGAAACTACAGCACAAGTAAACGGAAACACTGGAGGTACAGCGGCTTCATTAACAGCAAATGACACCTTAAACGGAAATCCTGTTGTAATCGGAACAGCAGCCGGGAATGTAAAATTAACCGCGGTAAATGTACCTTCAGGATTAACTCTAAATGCAGACGGAACGGTAACAGTGGCACCAAACACGCCTGCGGGAACATACGATGTGGAATACAGCATCTGTGAAATTACGAATCCTTCAAACTGTGATGCCGTGATTTCAACAGTGCCGGTTTCGGCAGGAACATTGATTGCCAATGCTGATATTATTCCATCGGTTACAGGATCAAATACACCGCAGACATTAGGAACAAATGTATTTACAAATGATACTAAAAACGGAACGGCTTTAAATCCGTCAGATGTAACGCTGGCAGTTTCAACTCCGGATCCAAAAGGATATTTAACATTGAACCCCGACGGAACATTAACTCTTGGAGCAAATCCTCCGGCAGGCGCATATGAACTGGTGTATACCATCTGCGAGAAGTTAAACCCTTCAAACTGCAGTTCAAATACTGTAACAGTAACCGTTGGTGCGCCTGTAATTGATGCAGTGGCTGAAACACTTACACCGTCAATCAACGGAAGTATTGGAGGAACTACGACAACATCAGTGATTTCTGGGGACACTCTAAACGGAGTTCAGGCAGTTATTGGAACAAACAACGGACAGGTGAAATTAACAGGAATAAATATTCCGGCAGGTTTCACATTAAACGCAGACGGAACTGTAACAGTAGGACCAAACACACCAGCTGGAATTTATGATATTCAATACAGCATTTGTGAAATTACAAATCCAACAAATTGCGATACTGCGATTTCAAAAGTTGTAGTAAATGCTCCAGCAGGAGGAACTTTACAAGCAATTCCAGATGTAGTAGCATCAGTTGTTGGAATCAATCAGCCGCAGACTGTTATCAACATTTTTAATAACGACTTAAATAATGGATTACCATTAGTACCAGCTGATGTGAATCTTACTATAGTAACACCAGATCCAACGGGCTATTTAACATTAAACCCTGATGGAACAGTTACATTAGCGCCAAACACGCCAAGAGGAACGTACGAATTGGTATATCAGATTTGTGAAAAAGCAAATCCATCAAATTGTAGTTCAGCTTCAGTAAAAGTAACAGTTGAAGAACCAACTATGACAATAACAGCAAATAGTTATTGTTCAAACAACGTTCCTTATGTTAATTACAGTGTTGTGCCGGATAACTTTACAGCAGCAAATCTATTAACCATTAAATGGATTGATAGTGCAAATAATGTAGTAGCAACTCAGGTAAACCAACCGTTAAGCGGTACTATTTTATGGCCGGGAGCAACAGTAGATGCAAATGGAAACGGAACAGACTGGCCAGGATGGGTATTAACAAACGGTCAATGGGCAGAAGGTGCAGATGGATTCGAAAATACAAGACCAGCAGTTAGAATGGAGTTTTCATTAAACCCAACAGAAACTGTTTCTGTAACCTATCCATTGCCATCGGGACAATGTAATGCGAAACCAACTTTTACCATTCAGGCTAATAATGATTCTGCAGCAGCAGTAGACGCTACAAAAGGACTAAGCACAGGAATAAATGTATTTAATAATGATACCTTAAACGGAGTTAAAGTTAACCCAGCAGACGTCATTTTAAGTACAGTCCTTCCAAATACAAATCTGATCTTAAATGCAGATGGTACTGTAGATGTAAAAGCAGGAACACCTTCTGGACCGTATCAGTTAACATACCAAATTTGCGAAGCTGCTAATACATCAAACTGTAGTCAGGCAACTGTAAATGTGGTAGTGCAAAACTCAGGCACTCCGGTTAACCCGACATTGCCGCTTGTCTTAACAGATGACGTTCTGGTATCAGTAGATGGTATAAACGGATCACTTGAATTTGTAAATGTTCTGGATAATGACTTATTAAACGGACAACCGATTAATCCAATCGATGTGATTATCACAAACCTATCAGGCGATTCAAATTTCGAGTTTAATGCAGATGGAACAGTAAACGTTAAACCAAATACACCAGGTAAAACATACGATCTAGTATATCAAGTTTGCGAAAAAGCAAATCCAACGAACTGTAGTACAGCAGTTGTGCATGTATTTGTAGAAGTTCCAGCAATTGCAATCATTAAGACTGCAGTATTTAATGACGAGAACAATAATAATAATGCAGATCCAGGAGAAACGATTACTTACAAATTTGAAGTAACCAATACAGGAAATGTACCATTAAAAGGAGTAACAATCAGCGATCCTCTTCCAGGAGTAAAAGTTTCTGGAGATGCAATTGATTTAGCAGTAGGAGAATCAAACAATACAAACTTTAGTGCAGTTTATAAAATAACACAAACGGATATTAACAACGAAAAAGTTACTAACCAAGCTAGTGTTAAAGGAAACAGCGCAAGAGGAGTTGTTGTAGAAGATATCTCAGATGATGAAGGTTTAAATGGAGATAAACCAACAGTAACTTCATTGAAAGGATGTGAGATTAGAGTTCTAAATGCTTTCTCTCCAAATGGCGATCAGAAAAACGAACGATTCTACATTCAGGGAATTGGATGTTACCCTGATAACACGGTAGAAATTTACAACCGTTGGGGAGTTCTGGTTTTCGAAAAAGACGGTTATAACAATGAAGATAGAGTATTTAAAGGATATTCTGAAGGACGTACCACTATGAAACAATCGGAAGGATTGCCGGTAGGAACTTATTTCTATATCCTAAAATATAAAGACAGCGGTTCTAACGCTCACGAAAAATCAGGTTATTTATATATCAATAAATAAAAAAAATACAAACGGCTTAGTAAAAAGCTAGGCCGTTTTTAAAACTCTTATAAATGAAAAAATTAGTTTTAATTTTCATGTTTTTTACAGTAGTGTGTTCAGCGCAGCAAGATGCCCAATTCACACAATACATGTATAACACAATCGAAATCAATCCCGCTTACGCAGGTTCACGCGGTGTATTAAGTGCTTTCGGATTGTATCGTACCCAATGGATTGGACTTGACGGAGCTCCAAAAACAAGCACCTTTTCGATAAATACTCCTTTAAACAACAGTAATTTAGGATTAGGAGTTTCGCTGGTAAACGATAAAATCGGACCTACAAATGAAAACACTTTGTCGGCAGATTTATCGTATAGCGTTCCAACTTCAGAATCATTTAAACTATCGTTTGGTATTAAGGCAACGGCAAACATGTTTAACCTTGATGCTAATAAATTGAGTTATGAAGATCAAGACGATCCGCAGTTTCAAGATTTAAAAAACAAGTTTACACCAAATATTGGTGCCGGTATTTACTGGCATTCAGACCGTGCGTATTTAGGATTATCAGTTCCTAATTTTATCGAAACAAGCCGTTACGATGATAATGATACAGCTATTTTCAAAGAAAAAATAAACTACTATTTCATGGCAGGTTATGTGTTCAATTTAGATCACTTAGAATACATAAAATTCAAACCAGCTTTATTAACCAAAATGGTAGAAGGAGCGCCGCTTCAAGTAGACGTTTCAGGAAACTTCATGTTCAACGACAAATTTGTTGTAGGTGTGGCCTATCGTTGGAGCGCATCGGTTAGTGCAATGGCAGGATTTCAAGTTTCAAGAGGAATGTATATAGGATATGGTTACGATCACGAAACGACACAGTTAAGAAGATACAATTCAGGATCACATGAAGTTTTCCTTCGTTTTGATTTCTTCAATAACTATAACAAACTTACTTCACCAAGATTCTTTTAATCGATTAAAATATGAAGATGAAAAAATTACTTTATTTCTTTTTGTTCTTTTGCTTTTTTTTCAATGCAAATGCCCAAACAGCAAGTATAGAAAGTGCAGACAAAAAATACGATAGTTACGCTTACGCAGATGCTATAAACGCATATGAAAAGCTGGTAAAAAAAGGAGTTAAGGAAGAAAGAATATTTCAAAGACTTGGAAATTCTTACTACTTCATTGGCGAATTAAAACAAGCTCTTGTATACTATAAAGAGTTATTCAATATAAATGAAAACCAAGAAGCCGAGTATTTATACAAATATGCACAGTGTTTAAAAGCAGACGGAAATTACACTAGAGCAGACGAAGCTCTAGATAAATTCAGCCAAAAAGCACCGCAGGATTCAAGAGCCATTTTATTCTTAAAAAACAAAAGCTACCTTGAAGATATCAAAGGAAACTCAGGCCGTTTTGATATTGCAGATGCCGGAGTTAACTCAGCCGATTCTGATTACGGAAGCACTATTTTAGACAATAAATTAGTTTTTACATCAGCCAGAGATACAGGTTCGATTGTTAAGAAAAATTTCAAATGGACTAATAAAGCCATTTCGACTTTGTATACCGTTAAGCTTAATAACGACGGAAGTATCGATGAACCCGTATTTTTTCATAAAAGAAACCTAGAAGTAAACCTTAACCAGTCGACTCCAGTTTTTACAAAAGATGGAAAAACAATGTACTTTACCCGAAACAATTCTGTAAACGGCAAAAGAAGACAAAATGAAAATAAAATTACATTTTTAAAACTATACAAAGCGACATTTATTGATGGTGAATGGAAAGATATTCAAGAACTTCCTTTCAATAGCGACGAATATAGTGTAGCACATCCGGCATTAAGTACAGATGAAAAAACATTGTACTTCGCATCAGATATGCCGGGAACGTTAGGACTTTCAGATTTATTTAAAGTAAATATTCTAGCCGACGGAACGTACAGCACACCAGAAAATTTAGGATCGGAAATTAATACAGAAGGAAGAGAAACTTTCCCATTTATTTCAGAAGAAAACGAACTTTATTTCGCAACCGACGGAAGACCTGGACTTGGCGGACTTGATATTTACGTTTCGAAAATTTCTAAAGAAGGAACTTTTGAAGAAGTACAAAATGTTGGGGAACCAATAAACAGCAAACAAGATGATTTTGCTTTTATGATTAACAGCAAAAACAGAAATGGATTTTTCTCTTCAAACAGAGACGGCGGACACGGATTAGACGATGTTTACCGTTTTACAGAAAACAGAAGATTAATCTGCGAGCAGCAAGTTTCAGGAACCGTTACAGATCAAGAAACAGGAGAAACACTTGCAAATGTAAATTTGGTTTTATTTGATGAAGCAGGAAAAGTAACTCCAGTTGAAGCAAAATCAGATGCAAACGGAAATTATATTTTCTTGAATGTAAAATGTGGTAAAAAATATTTCATCAGAAGTTCGAAAGATGAATATCTGCCAAAAGAAGTTTCATTTGCCGTTAAAAAATCTACCGGTTCAGTGGTAATGCCAATTGCTTTAGAGAAGAAACCAAAACCAATTGTAAAAGCAATGCCGGTAGTAATAAAAGCAAATTCAATCAAACCAGTTAAAGTCAATATCACGATTGGAACCGATTTAGCAAAACTGTTAAACATACCAATGAACTTTTTCGATTTAGGAAAAGCAACAATCAGAAAAGATTCAGAACCTAAATTGCAAAAAATGGTAGATATGCTAAAACAATATCCAAACATAAAAATAGATATTCGTTCACATACCGACAGCCGTTCATCAACTGAAAGCAATCAGATTTTATCAGACAAAAGAGCACAATCTACAAAAGACTGGCTGATAAGCAAAGGAATCGATGCAGGACGTTTAACAGCCAAAGGATACGGAGAAACACAATTGGTAAATAAATGTGCCGATGGTGTAAAATGTACCGAAAAAGAACATCAGCAAAACAGACGAAGCGAATTCATAATCGTTAGTATGTAATATAAAAAAGGACTGTATCGAAATACAGTCCTTTTTTGTTAAATTGATTTTTTATTCTGAAAACATATTTATTCAATACCATTAGAATCCGAAATGTACATTTCACTTATTTCGCTCAAAAACTCAAATTCATCTAACGGAAACATTTCTAAAACCGTTTCTAAAATTAAAGACACATTAATAGATTGTTTTTTTGCAGGTTCATGATCCAATGCCAAAATGCACATTTTTAGCAAATTGGTTATAACACAACCCAATTCATAATAATTGACAAATTTAATTTCAGCAATATTATTTCCTGATTGGTCATGAGATGATTTTAGTTTACGGAAATAGATGTTAATCAATTTTTTAAGGTGTTCTAAATTTTGAATTTCATTGGTTTTCATGATATTTTTTTGGCAAATGTATGATTATATTTTAAACACGACATATATGTCGTGCTGTTTTTTTTCGCTGTTTAATAGATTTGATTTGTGGAAAATAACAAATACGAGTTAGAGATTATCAGATTAGGTTTATTGATAAAACAACTCAGAGGAAAAGAAAATATTACGCAAGAACAATTGTCAACATTATGCAATGTTGATGTAAGAACTATTCAACGAATTGAAAAAGGAGAACAAAATATTACCATTAGTTTACTTTTTTCAATAGCTGATTCATTGAAAATAGAAGCTGGTACTTTAATAGGTCAAATATTTTCAGAAAATCAATAATTTATTTTCAGATTAAAAAAATAAAATCCAAATATCTACATAATCCCTACGGGGTATTTTAAAATGGGGGAATATTATTTTTCTACCGATATTAAATTCCTATCGGAATATCTCGTAGAGATTATATATCGGTAGAAAAAAAAATATATCCACAAAAACCATAACACAAATCTATCCCTCACATTTGTCCCGTAGGGACTACATAAATTCAAATATTATTTACAAAAAACATTTAAAAGTTAAAAAATCTAATTTTTCATAAAAAAACCTTGTAAATGTTTTCTTCTTTTAGAAGATGTTTTTTGAAATTTTAGATATTCGTTATAATGTTTAAAATGAATGTGTTATGTTTTAAAAAATCGATTTCGTTGCGAATCGTATTTCTTTTTGTTTTAACTTTATGAAAATAAAATTTTTCAGATATGACTGTAGATCAAATACTAAAAGCAAAAGGGAAAAATGTTTATTCGGTACGTACAACTACAACCGTTTATGAAGCTTTAAAAGTAATGGGCGAAAAAAACATTGGAGCCATTCTCATTATCGACGGAACCGATTTAAAAGGGATTTTGTCTGAAAGAGATTATGCGCGAAAAATTGTTTTAAAAGACAAATCTTCAAAAGAAACTTATGTAAGCGAAATCATGGAAAGCAATGTTTTTTCTGTAGGATTGTCAAATAATATTGATGACTGCATGGAACTCATGAGTTCTAAACGAATCCGACATTTACCTGTTTTAGAAGATGGAATTGTAGTAGGTATAATTTCGATCAGCGACGTTGTTAAGGCAATCATTGAAATTCAAAAAGATACCATCCAACATTTAAATTCTTACATTTCTCAATAGAGATATTGAATACTAACATTAAAAAATGGTCCCGTATTTAGCGGGACTATTTTTTTTGAATAGACTTCTATAATATATTTTAACAAAAGAAAGCATCAATAAAAAGTCCCTTTTTAAAGTAAGACTTATATCTTTGTAAGCTAGAATAAAAGCTAAAATAATGAACAAAGAGAGTAAAAAAAGAGAGGCATTACTGTATCATGCAGAGCCAACTCCAGGAAAAATTCAGGTAGTTCCAACAAAAAAATACGCAACCCAGAGAGACTTATCGTTGGCTTATTCGCCGGGAGTTGCAGAGCCTTGTTTAGCAATTGCAGAAAACATTGAAGATGTTTACAAATATACAGCAAAAGGAAATTTAGTTGCCGTAATTTCAAACGGTACCGCTGTTTTAGGTCTGGGAGACATAGGTCCTGAAGCAGGAAAACCTGTAATGGAGGGAAAAGGTTTATTGTTTAAAATATTCTCTGACATTGACGTTTTTGATATCGAAATCGATACTAAAAATGTCGAAGAATTCATTCAGACTGTAAAAAATATTGCTCCAACTTTTGGAGGAATCAACCTAGAAGATATCAAAGCACCGGAATCTTTCGAAATCGAAAGAAGACTTATCGAAGAATTAAACATTCCGGTAATGCACGACGATCAGCATGGAACTGCAATTATTTCTTCTGCAGCTTTAATCAATGCTTTAGAATTAGCAGGAAAAAAAGCCGAAGATGTAAAAATGGTAGTTTCAGGAGCAGGATCTGCAGCAATCGCTTGTACTGATTTATACGTTTCATTAGGTGTAAAAGTAGAAAACATCTTAATGTACAACAGTAAAGGGCTTTTAACAAAAGACAATCCTTCACTTTCTGATTTACAATTAAAATACGCTGTTGAAGGCGGCCAAATTGCTCTAGCAGATGCTGTAAAGGGATCAGATGTTTTCATCGGATTATCTTCAGGAAATATTTTATCTCCGGAAATGTTACTAACGATGAACGATAATCCTATCGTTTTCGCAATGGCAAATCCAAATCCTGAAATCGATTATAATCTGGCTGTAGAAACTCGTAAAGACGTTATTATGGCTACGGGACGTTCAGATTTTCCTAATCAGGTAAACAACGTTCTTGGTTTCCCATATATTTTTAGAGGAGCTTTAGACGTTCGTGCCAGCAAAATTAACGAAGAAATGAAAATGGCAGCTGTAAAAGCTTTGGCCATTTTAGCAAAAGAACCAGTGCCAGAACAAGTTAACGTAGCTTATGGAGCCACAAAACTTGGTTTCGGACAAGAATATATCATCCCAAAACCATTCGACCCTAGATTGATTACCGTTGTAGCGCCTGCAGTTGCAAAAGCAGCAATGGAATCTGGCGTGGCCAAAAATCCTATTACAGACTGGGCCGCTTACGAAGATACACTTCGCGAGCGAATGGGTAACGACAACAAAATGGTACGTTTAATTACAAACCGTGCTAAGTTAGATCCTAAACGAGTTGTTTTTGCTGAAGCAGATCAATTAAACGTATTAAAAGCAGCTCAAATCGTTTACGAAGACGGAATTGGTTTCCCTATTTTATTAGGAAACAGAGATACCATTTTAGAATTAAAAGCTGAATTAGGTTTTGATGCTGAACTGGAAATCATCGACCCAAAAACAGATAGCGAAGAAGAAAGACGTAATAGATTTGCACAATCATTCTGGGAATCAAGAGGACGAAGAGGTGTTTCTAAACTTGATGCAGAGAAATTTATGCGCGAAAGAAACTATTACGCAGCCATGATGGTTAACGAAGGAGAGGCTGATGCTGTAGTTACAGGTTATTCAAGAAGTTACCCAAGTGTTGTAAAACCAATGCTTCAGTTAATTGAAAAAGCACACGGAGCTTCACTTGTAGCAACTGCCAATATGATGCTTACAACTCGTGGGCCAATGTTCTTGTCAGACACTGCGATCAACATCAATCCTTCATCTGAAGATTTAGTGAACATTGCGCTTATGACCGCTAAAACAGCAAAAATGTTCGGAATTGAGCCTGTAATTGCTATGGTTTCGTACTCAAACTTTGGATCATCTACCCATCAGAATGCCGCAAAAGTGAGAGATGCAGTTGCTTATTTACACAAAAATCACCCAGAGATGGTCGTAGATGGTGAAATTCAGGCTGACTTTGCATTAAATTCTGAAATGCTTCAAGAAAAATTCCCATTCTCTAAGTTAGCAGGTAAAAAAGTAAATACACTGATATTCCCTAATTTAGAGTCGGCTAACATCACCTATAAGCTGATGAAAGAATTGAACAAATCAGCTTCTATTGGGCCAATTATGATGGGAATGGGTAAACCAGTCCACATTTTCCAATTAGGAGCAAGCGTTGAAGAAATGGTAAACATGGCAGCTATTGCTGTTATTGACGCTCAGGAAAAAGAGAATAAAAAGAACAAATTAGCGCAATAGTACAAATAAAATAAGGATCAATTAATATTGTCTTAATTTTATTGCATTTTTATTATATTTGATCTTTATAATTTATAATATGATAGCACATTTGCAGGGGAAATTAGTTGAAAAAAATCCCACAGAAGTTGTAATTGATTGCGGCGGGGTGGGATACCACGTAAATATTTCTTTACATACTTTTTCATTAATTCCGAATGCTGATTATATAAAACTGTATACGCATCTTCAAATAAAAGAAGATGCGCATACTTTATATGGTTTTGTAGAAAAGTCTGAACGAGAGATATTTAGAATGCTTATTTCGGTTTCAGGAATAGGAGCAGGTATTGCACGAACAATGCTTTCTTCAATAGAACCCAAACAAATAATTAATGCAATCGCATCAGGCGATGTTGGTATAATCCAGTCTATAAAAGGAATTGGAAACAAAACCGCACAAAGAGTAATACTTGATCTGAAAGAAAAAGTGTTAAAATTGTATGATTTAGACGAAGTTTCTATAGTTCAAAACAATACAAATCGAGATGAAGCGTTATCTGCTTTGGAAGTTTTAGGATTTGTTAGAAAAACTTCTGAAAAAGTAGTAGAGAGAATCGTAAAAGAAGATCCGGAAGCTACTGTCGAAACGATCATTAAAAAGGCTTTGAAAAGCTTATAAACTCACTTTTGATAACCAATTGTATGCGTAAAATTTGTATTTTTTTACTGGTTTTATTTTGTGGTAATGTTATACGATCACAAGTAAATCCAGCGGTTCAAGATACAACCAAGACTCAGTTTTCTGTTGGGAAATTGGAATTGGAAAATCCTCCAAGCGTACTTTCAGGTTATAAATATGATCCCGCTACAGATCGATACATTTACACAAAATCAGTTGATGGCTTTTCAATTGATTATCCGCTTGTATTAACAAGACAGGAATATGAAAATTTAGTTCTGAAAGAAGCAAGAAGAGATTATTTCAGAAAAAAATCTGATGCAATCGACGGAAAGAAAAACAATACCGCAGCAGCCAAAAAAGACTTATTACCAAGATATTATATCAACTCAAGTCTCTTTGAAAGCATCTTCGGAAGTAACACAATCGATGTAAAACCTACTGGTTCTGTAGAAATGGACTTAGGTTTGCGTTATACCAAACAAGATAATCCCGCATTCTCACCACGTAACCGTTCAAGTCTTACTTTCGACTTTGATCAGCGTATCAGTATGAGTTTAATGGGGAAAATTGGTACACGTTTAGAAGTGAATGCCAATTACGATACCCAATCAACATTTGCCTTCCAAAACCTATTCAAACTGGCTTATACACCTTCAGAAGACGATATTATTCAAAAAGTTGAGGTTGGTAACGTAAGCATGCCGCTCAACAGTACCTTAATTCGTGGAGCACAGAGTTTATTTGGGGTAAAAACACAATTGCAATTTGGAAGAACAACCATTACAGGGGTTTTCTCAGAACAAAAATCACAAACTAAAAGTGTTGTGGCAGAAAATGGCGGTACAGTTCAGAACTTTGACCTCTATGCTTTAGACTATGATAACGATCGACACTTTTTCCTTTCGCAGTATTTTAGAAACAAATATGACAACTCATTAAGGAACTATCCATTTATTGATAGCCGTGTACAGATAACGAGACTTGAAGTCTGGGTAACCAATAAACAAAACCGTGTAACTACAACAAGCAACAACTTACGAAACATTATAGCGCTTCAGGATTTAGGAGAAGCCCAGATTACAGGAATTCCAGATAATGAAGTGGTTGTTATTGGTACAACAGCCGGATTTTTCAATAACCCAATTGATTCGCCAACGAATAATAACAACAACAAATACGATCCCACAACAATTGGTCAGTCAGGATCGTATTTAAATTCAAATATTAGAGAAATTGCAACAGCAAAATCTGGTTTTAATATTGCTAATATCAGCGAAGCAACCGATTACTCTATTTTAGAAAATGCCCGTAAATTAACCACAAACGAATATACTTTTAATGCACAGTTAGGATATATCTCTTTGCAGCAACGTTTGGCAAATGATGAAATTCTAGCAGTTGCCTTTGAATATACAGTTGGAGGAAAAGTATACCAAGTTGGGGAATTTGCCAGCAATGGTGCCGATGCAACGGTGGTAACAGGAAATGGCAACGGAAATCAGGCGGTTATTTCTCAAAGTTTAGTATTAAAAATGCTGAAAAGTAACTTGACAAACGTAACCAATCCGGTTTGGAACCTGATGATGAAAAACGTTTACCAAATTCCGCAGGCATATCAATTAAAACAAGACGATTTCAGGCTGAACATTTTATATACAGATCCTTCGCCTATAAATTATATTACGCCGGTTCAGGGTTCTACTTTTCCAACAAATCCTGCGCCAGACATGAAATTGACAGATACTCCTTTGTTAAATGTCTTTAATCTGGATCGCTTAAATTACAATAATGATCCACAGACGGGCGGAGACGGTTTCTTCGATTATGTTCCGGGAATTACAGTCGATGTACAAAACGGACGTATTATCTTTACCACAAAAGAGCCTTTTGGAGAGCTTATCTTTAATAAGTTACAAGATGGTGCTGGACAATCCTATAACGATCCAGGTACCTACAATGCAAACCAGAGAAAATATGTGTTTAGAAACATGTATCGTAACACCCAGTCGGGAGCTTTACAAGACAGTGATAAAAACAAATACTTACTGAGAGGAAAATACAAATCATCAGGAAGTAACGGTATTCCAATTGGAGCATTCAATGTACCGCAGGGATCTGTTGTTGTAACAGCGGCAGGAAGAGTGCTGGTAGAAGGAATTGATTATAGTGTCGATTATCAGTTAGGAAGAGTTCAGATTTTGGATCCTTCTTTACAAGCATCAAATACACCAATTGAAGTTTCGTTGGAAAACAATTCAATTTTTGGACAACAAACCCGAAGATTTATGGGATTCAATGTTGAGCACAAAATTTCGGATAAATTTGTAGTTGGTGGTACTTATTTAAAAATGACCGAAAGACCGTTTACTCAAAAATCGACTTATGGTCAGGAATCAGTAAACAATACGATTTTTGGATTTAACGGAAATTATTCAACAGAAGTTCCTTTCTTAACCAGATTAGCAAATAAACTTCCAAACATAGATACTGATGTTCCTTCTAATCTTTCAATTAGAGGAGAAGTTGCATTTTTAAAACCAGATGCTCCAAAGGCAAGCGACTTTCAAGGAGAAGCTACTATTTATGTAGATGATTTTGAAGGATCACAGTCTACTATCGATATGCGTTCGGCGTATGCTTGGAGTTTGTCATCTACGCCATTAGTAGGTAATATAAATGATAATACCTTTAATGGAAATTTCAGCACTTTAGATTATGGTTTTAAGAGAGCGAAACTATCATGGTATACCATTGACCCTGTTTTTTATTCTTCAAAACCTTCTGGAATTTCAAACGATGATTTGTCTCTAAATACTACAAGACGAATTTATAGTCGTGAGTTATATCCAAATACCGATATTGCACAAGGGCAAATTCAAGTGGTCAATACACTTGATTTAACCTATTATCCATCTGAAAGAGGACCATATAATAATAATCCAAGTTTTGGATCGAGTGATCCTTCAACTAATTTTGGAGGTATTATGCGTGCTTTAAATTCAACCAATTTTGAGCAGGGAAATGTGGAGTATATCCAGTTTTGGGTACTTGATCCTTATGTGGGAAATTCGCAGGCGGCGGGTAATAATACAGGTAAAATATACTTCAACTTAGGTGAAATCTCCGAAGATATTTTGAAAGATGGAAGAAAACAATACGAAAATGGATTAGGACCTGATCAGGTAATGGTAAATCCACAGCCTATTTGGGGAGATGTTCCGGCATCGCAATCTTTAATTTATGCATTTGATACCAATGCTGATAATAGAAAAAATCAGGACGTTGGTTTAGATGGACTTCCAAGCTCAAGAGAAGGTTCTGTATATACAAACTATGCAGGAGAATCGGATCCAGCGGCAGATGATTATACGTATTATTTAAATACTGATGGTGGGGTTTTAGAACGTTATAAAAACTATAATGGTACAGAAGGAAACTCAGCCGTAAGTATAAGTGATCCTAATCGTGGTTCGACTACACTTCCAGATGTTGAGGATATCAACCGTGATAATACGATGAGTACTATTAATGCATATTATGAATACAGTATTGATGTAAAACCAGGAATGCAGGTTGGGGAAAACTATATTACAGATATTCGTGAAGTAAGTAATGTTGAACTTCCTAACGGAGGAACTACAAATGCAAGATGGATTCAGTTTAAAATACCAGTTTCGCAGCCTAAAAATACAGTTGGAAATATTACCGATTTTAGATCTATTCGTTTCATGCGTATGTTCATGACTGGATTTAACGGACAAATGACAATGCGTTTTGGAGCTTTAGATTTAGTAAGAGGAGAATGGAGAAAATATACAGGAGTATTAGATGCTAATTATCAAAATCCAACTACTGATGGAGTTGAGTTTGATGTTGCAGCTGTAAATATTCAGGAAAACGGAACCAAATGTCCGGTTAATTATGTAATGCCTCCGGGAGTTCGAAGAGAACAATTGTATAATAACAATACCGTTATCAATCAGAATGAACAGGCGTTGGCAGTTAGAGTAGGAGGTAGTGGTTTACAGTATCAAAATGCAAAAGGGGTTTTCAAAAATGTAAGTGTGGATATGCGTCAGTATAAAAAACTGAAAATGTTCCTTCACGCAGAATCCTTACCAAACGAAAATACATTATTAGATGACGAGATGGTGGGATTCATTCGTATTGGAAATGACTTTACGCAAAACTTCTATCAAATTGAGATTCCATTAAAAGTTACCACAACAGGAGGTTCATGTACAATAAGTGCAGATCAGGTTTGGAGAGAAGATAATGATATTGATTTAGCTCTTGAATTGCTTACTAAAATGAAAATCAAAGCCATGCCGATTGATATTAATTCTGATAAAAGAGATATAAATGGAATCTATTATCCAGATGATGATAATACCATAAGTGGAGACGTTTCAATGAGAGATGGTGATAGTAAATTAAAATTAGGAATTAAGGGTAATCCAAACTTTGGTTTAGTTCGAAACTTAATGGTGGGTGTAAAAAGCCGTGCAGATCATAAAGATATTAAAGGAGAAGTTTGGTTCAACGAACTTCGTTTAGCCGATCTTGAGAACAAAGGCGGTATGGCGGCAATATTAAATGTTGATACCAATATGGCTGATTTTGCTACTGTTTCGGCAACAGGAAGAAAAAGTACTATAGGTTTCGGATCTTTAGAGCAAGGAGCTAACGAACGCGATCGAGAAGATGTTCAGCAATATAATATTGTTACCAATTTGAATTTAGGAAAATTACTGCCTAAAAAATGGGGAATCAATCTGCCATTTAATTATGCAATTGGTGAAGAAGTAATTACTCCAGAATACGACCCTTTCAATCAGGATATTAAATTAGATCAGTTGATAAGAGAAACAACAGATCAAGCTGAGAAAGACAACATTAGAACTCGTGCTGTAGATTATACAAAACGTAGAAGTATTAACTTTATTGGAGTTAGAAAAGACCGCGCGCCGGAGCAAAAACCGCATGTATACGATGTAGAGAATTTTACATTTTCACAATCGTACAATCAAGTAGAAAGACATGATTATGAAGTTGAAAATTACAATGACGAACAGTCTAATACTGCTGTCAATTATGCATATACTTTTCAGCCAAAAGAAATAACTCCTTTGAAGAATACGAAATTTATGAAGAAAAGTGATTACTGGAAATTGCTAAGCGATTTCAACTTTAATTACCTGCCTTCAAATATTTCTTTCAATACAAATATTTTAAGACAAAGCAACCGTCAGCAATACAGACAAGTTGATGTAGAAGGAATCGGACTTGATCCGCTTTACAGACGTAACTTTGCATTCAACTATCAATATGGTTTTGGTTTTAATTTAACCAAATCATTAAAGTTGAATTATACAGCAGCTTCAAACAATATTGTTAGAAACTTCTTAAACAACGATAATACGCCAAAAGAAGATTTTAATATTTGGGATGATTATTGGGATATTGGAACACCAAACCAGCACGTACAACAATTAGTGCTGAACTATGAAATTCCAATTAACAAAATCCCAATTTTTAGTTTCGTAAAAGCAAGTTATTCATATACGGCAGATTACAGCTGGCAGCGTTCTTCAACAGCATTTTCAGAATATGTTGATGATAGCGGTAATGTGTATGACTTAGGAAATACAATTCAAAATGCAAATTCTAATACACTTACCACAACGTTAAATATGGGTACGCTGTATAAGTATTTAGGATTAACGCCGGGAGCAAAAGCACAGGCCAAACCAAAACAAGCAGCACCGCCAAAACCGGGAGAAAAAATTGTAAATACGGCAAAACCAGTTACAGCCAGCAGTCCGTTCTACGATGGATTGATGGGCGTATTAACAAGTATTAAAAATGTTCAAATTAACTATACTAAAAACAGCGGAACCGTTTTACCAGGTTATACGCCGGGTGTTGGTTTCTTTGGAACTTCAAAACCAAGTTTAGGATTTGTATTCGGAAGTCAGGATGATGTTCGTTACGAAGCCGCTAAGAATGGATGGCTGACTACGTATCAGGATTTCAACCAGAATTTTACACAAGTGACCAATAAACTTTTAAAAGTTACAGCAAATGTTGATTTGTTCCCTGATTTAAAAATCGATTTGACAATGGATCGTTCGTATTCTGAAAATACTTCAGAACAATATAGTGTTGATCCCACAACACGTGAGTATCTGCCATTGTCTCCGTATACTTACGGAATGTTCTCAATTTCGACTGTGTTGATTAAAACAGCATTTTCAACTAGTAACGAAAATGAATCTGCAGCATTTGATGAATTCAGAAATAATCGTTTAATAATTGCAAACCGTCTGGCAGAACAACATTACGGATCTGGAGTTGTGATTCCAAGATATGGAGATGCAAATAACCCCATTCCAGCTGAAACAGATCCTAATTACAACATCTACGTTTCCAATCAAGGATATCCTATTGGTTACAGCAAAAGCAATCAGGCAGTATTATTGCCTGCTTTCGTAGCAGCCTATACAGGTGCAGATGCGTCAAATTCGTCAACAGGTGTGTTTAGAAGTTTCCCAATACCAAACTGGAGTATTAAATACAACGGATTAATGCGTTATAAATATTTCAAAGATAAATTTAAACGTTTCTCATTACAGCATAATTACAGAGCCTCTTATACTATAAATCAGTTTAGATCGAATTTCGATTACAACGACTCACCAAAAGTACAAGACGTAAATACCAATTTCTATAATTCGATCATCATGTCGAATGTCAATTTAGTAGAACAATTCAGTCCATTAATTAGAATGGATTTTGAATTGAAAAGTTCTCTTCGTGTTCTTTCGGAAATTAAAAAAGACAGAGCATTATCGATGAGTTTTGATAATAACTTATTGACAGAAGTAAAAGGAATGGAATACATAGTTGGATTAGGATATCGTTTCAAAGATGTAATTTTTTCATCAAGACTGGCAGACAATCCAACAGGAATTATTAAAAGTGATATTAATATAAAAGCCGATTTCTCATTTAGAAATAATCAGACTCTAGTGCGTTATTTAGATTATGACAATAATCAGCTGGCAGCAGGTCAGAATATCTGGGCGTTAAAATTAACAGCTGATTATTCATTCAGTAAAAACCTAACGGCTATTTTCTATTACGATCATTCGTTCTCAAAAGCAGTTATTTCGACATCGTTCCCAATAACAAACATTAGATCGGGCTTTACGCTTCGTTATAATTTCGGAAATTAAATTTAGGTTTTCAAACGAAATTTTATTAGAAGATTGTTACATTTGTCACTAAATTATCAAAATATCAATTTTTCAAACACACAATTATGAGCATACCAGCAAATTTAAAGTACACAAAAGATCACGAATGGGTTAGCATTGAAGGAGATGTTGCAACAGTAGGAATCACTCATTTTGCACAAAAAGAGTTAGGAGATATCGTGTATGTTGAAGTAGAAACTTTAGATCAGACACTTGATAAAGATGAGGTTTTTGGAACAGTTGAAGCAGTAAAAACAGTTTCAGATTTGTTCTTGCCTTTAACTGGAGAAATCATTGCTTTTAATGAAGATTTAGAAAGTGCTCCTGAAACGGTAAACTCTGATCCTTATGGAGAGGGATGGATGATTAAAGTTAAAATCTCAAATCCAGAAGAAATCGATACTTTATTGTCTGACGAAGCTTACAAAGAACTTATCGGTGCCTAAACAACTATTGTTAATCTGGGCAGTAATCTGTTCTGGAATTATCGCTTACCTTTGTTTGACGGATTCAAGTAATATTCCAAAAGTTAATTTTCCGAGCGTAGACAAAATTGTACATTTTTGTTTTCATTTCGGGTTTACAATTTCTTGGATATTATTCTTTAAAAAAGAACTTAAAGGAGTAGAATCTGAAGATTATAAAGCGTATTTGGTTTCGTTTATTTTTTCTGTTTTTTTCGGAATAACAATCGAAATTCTACAGGGAGTTTTAACCGTTACCAGAGCATCAGATGTAAGTGATGTTTTGGCAAATGCATTAGGAGCAGTTGCAGCTGTTTTTCTGGCGATAGCCTTTAAAAAGCAGATTAATAAAATATAAGAATACAATAACCCACTTCGGTGGGTTTTTTATTGCCTAAAAATCAGGAAATACAATAGGTTTTTTTCTGAATTTAAACGTATTTTTGCCCCATTCGATTCAATTTCAAAATCATGAATATCAAGCAATACTTAGATTCCACTTATTTAAAAACGGCTTCTCAGGCTGGAATTTCTGAAGAAGAAAATACCGTTGTGGTTAAAAATGCAATTGCTGAAGCGATCAAAGAACAATTTAAACTTATCATGATTCGCCCAGAATATGTGGCTTTAGCCAAAGAAATGATTTTGAAAGCAGATTCAACTTTGCTGGTTGGCACCGTTATCGATTTTCCGCAGGGGACTTCAAGTTTGGAAACTAAAATAAAAGAAGCCAACGAAGCTATTGAAAACGGAGCAGACGATCTCGATTTTGTATGTAATTATGAAGCTTTTAAAAACGGAGATATTTCGTTGGTAAAAGAAGAAGTTTTAATAGGAACTCAGATTGGACTGGCAAAAAATAAAACCGTTAAATGGATAATCGAAGTTGCCGCTTTGACCGATAAAGAAATTATTCAACTGTCGGCATTGATTAAAAATGTGATTATTTCTCATTTTAAAGAAGATGATTATGCTTCTGTTTTTGTGAAATCTTCTACCGGTTTCTACAAAACAGAAAACAATCTACCAAACGGAGCCACCATTCCATCTATAATTATGATGTTAGAAAATGCTTCGCCGCTGCCTGTAAAAGCAGCCGGAGGAGTTCGTTCATATGAAGACGCCATAGAAATGATTCGTTTAGGAGTCAAAAGAATTGGAACATCTGCAGCAAAAACCATTGCAGACGGAAAGAATACCTCAAATCAATATTAAATAAAAGCCCTAAATTACGTGAATAAGTTTTTTTTATCATTTGTTATCATTTTACCATTACTTGTTTTTAGCCAGGAAACAAGTGTAAAACCTGGTTTTATTTCAGAACAATTTCCGGTTTTTCCAAAATGCGAAAATCTTCAGGCAAAAGAATTGGAAAAATGTTTCTACAGAGAAGTTCAGGATTTTGTGTATAATAATTTTGAAGTTCCAGCAAATCTTAAACAAAACAATTACAAAGGCGAGGTAAGAGTGCTTTTTGAAGTAGATGCCAATGGTGAATTCAAAGTGATTTATGTAAATGCAGTAAATGATGAATTGGTAGAAGAAGCAAAACGTACTTTTGGCAAATTCCCAAAAATCAAACCATCGACTTATAACGGAAGGCCAACGTATTCAAAATATACTATTACAATTGATATACCTTTAAAAACTGCCGATCAAATTGAAGCAGAAGCTTTGGCTGCAGCCGAAATTTTAAAGCCGATAGAAAAACCAATGACAGAATTAGACAGTATTGTGTATAAAAAATACAATATGCCGGAATTTGATAGTCATTTAAATATTCCATTTTCACACAGTTACTACGCACAGTTTGATGGAGCTATGAACCAGATTGGAAGTAATAACCATACGGCTTCTAAGCCTTATACATATGCTGAGGTTTCAAAATATTACAATTTAAAAGCCGTAAACCAATCGTTGCAGAAAAATGTTTCGAGCTGGTTGGGAAGAAAATGGTGGAATGAAAATATGGTGCAGATTCAAGGCGAAGATTATTGGCTGGCATTAAACCCAATTGTCGATCTTCAGTTAGGAAAAGCTTCGGATCTTGATGCGTCGTATTCCTATGTAAATACACGTGCCCTTAATTTTAGAGGAGGATTAGGAAAACAAATCAACTTTACAACGACTGTTTTTGAAAGTCAGGGACGATTTGCAGGATATTACAATACATATGCAGAAACCTTAAAGCCTTCAGGAGGGAATCCAGCGATTATTCCAGGAATGGGAATTGCAAAACGATTTAATACTGATGCGTACGATTTCCCTTTAGCAGAAGCTAATATCACATTTGCTCCAAGTAAAATATTTGATTTTCAGTTAGGATACGGCAGAAATTTTATTGGTGATGGATATCGTTCGTTATTAGAAAGTGACGGGGCAAGTCCATATCCTTACTTTAAAATCAATACGAATTTTTGGAAAATAAAGTATACCAATACTTATATGTGGCTGAAAGATGTCCGTCCTGATGTAACAGTTGACAGAACGTACGCTACTAAATTTATGGCGAATCACTATTTAAGCTGGAACGTATCGAACCGATTGAATTTAGGATTTTTTGAATCTGTGGTTTGGACGGATAGCAATAATAGAGGATTTGATATCAACTTTGTAAACCCAATTATATTTTACCGTTCTGTAGAGTTTTCATCATCTTCAAGAAGTGGAAACGCACTTTTGGGAGCTACAGCAAAATACAAATGGAATAACAGTATTAATATCTACGGACAGTTTTTATTGGATGAATTTTCAGTAAGCGACATGGGCGCAGGAGAGAAAAGCTGGAGAAATAAATTTGGATATCAGTTAGGAGCGAAATACTATAATGCATTTGAAGTTAAGGATCTTCTTTTGCAGTTAGAGTACAATCGAGTTCGTCCTTATGTGTATTCTCACAGCGCTGTAATTACTAATTATGGGCACAATAACCAAAGTATTGGGCATCAGTGGGGAGGAAACTTTAATGAATTAATTCTTATTGGCCGTTACCATAAAGGGCGTCTTTTTGCCGATGCTAAATTTACTGCAGGAACACGCGGTCTTGATTTTGATACTGCAGAAGACAGTTATAATTATGGCGGGAATATTTATAAAAGCTACGACGATAACCGTCCGTATGATAAAGGCGTAAAAGTAGGGCAGGGAAATAAAACAAGTGTTTTTATTGCGGATATTCAAGGAGGATATTTGATAAATCCAATTACAAATTTGAAGCTTTTTGGAAGCTTTATCTATAGAAATTTTGACCCAACTCAGGAAACAGCCACTACTTTTAAACAAAGTACAACATGGTTTACTATCGGATTGCGTTCTGATATCTTCAATTGGTATTTTGATTACTAGGATTTTTAATAAGATTTTTCAAAATAATAGTGTTAAAGATTGGCAAGTTCTTATTCTATAAAGGGTTTATTGAAAAAAATCTAATTTTATAGGCTTAAATTCTACAATCTAATTTGTACATTTGCAGCACTCAAAAAAAATCACAAAGACTACGGTATTGAACGCTGCTAAAAATACATTTTCAATAAAATCAATATTTCTGGATTTCAAAGAGATTACTAAGGCTGGTTTAGCTATTAGTGTTTTGTTCTCTTCAATAGCTGGATATTTATTAGGTGTTAATGACGAAAATCCATTTAAATGGAATGTTCTGATTGTTTTAGCAATTGGCGGTTACTGTATGGTTGGTGCTTCAAATGCCTTTAATCAGGTAATTGAAAAAGATATCGATTCTTTAATGGATCGCACTAAAAATCGTCCTGTTGCTTCTGGACGTATGTCTAAAATAACAGCACTTATTGTTGCCAGTCTTCTTACTGTAATAGGTATAGTATTGCTGTATACAATCAATGCAAAGTCAGCAATGTTTGCTGCAATTTCGATTTTTCTTTACACCAGTATCTATACACCGCTAAAAACAGTTACTTCCTTATCTGTTTTTGTGGGAGCTTTTCCAGGTGCAATCCCATTTATGTTAGGATGGGTTGCGGCTACAGGAGAATTTGGTATCGAAGCTGGAACCTTATTTTTAATTCAGTTTTTCTGGCAGTTTCCTCATTTCTGGTCAATTGGCTGGTTTTTATATGAAGATTATGAGAAAGCAGGAATCTTTATGCTGCCAACAGGTAAAAAAGATAACGGAACCGCATTACAGGTAATTTTGTACACCATCTGGCTGATTATAGCATCATTGCTTCCGGTTTTAGGGTATACAGGACAATTGTTTATATCGCCAATCGCTGCAGTTTTGGTATTTTTGTTAGGATTATGGATGTTGTTTTACGCCGTTCGTTTGTATCAATTGCGAACTGCAAAAGCAGCTAGAACATTAATGTTAGTTAGTGTTTCGTATATTTCTTTACTGCAGATTGTATTTATAGTAGATAAATTTTTAAGATAGTTATGGAAATGACAATAACAACAAGCGAAGAGCAAGTAAGAAAATCAAAGTCGGCCAAGCTGATTCTGTTATTCGCAATGGTAAGTATGACCATGATGTTTGCTGGACTTACCAGCGCATTTGTAGTAAGTAAATCAAGAGCAGACTGGTTGAAGGATTTTCAAATACCAAGTGCTTTTTTCTTTAGTACAGCAGTAATTATTGGTTGCAGTGTTACTTTTTATCTTGCTAAAAAAGCAATTTCAAACGGAAACAGAAGCGCTACAACATCTTTTCTTTTAGCAACATTAGTGTTAGGTGTTCTGTTTGTGTTTTTACAATTCAGAGGATTTGGTCAAATCATCGAAAGCGGTTATTACATGACAGGACAAGGTAGTTCAATTACTACAACTTTTCTATATGTAATCGCAGTTATGCACTTACTGCACCTTGTGGGGGGCTTAATTTCACTTTTATTTATAATTTATAATCATTTTAAACAAAAATACAATTCGACTCAAACTCTTGGAATAGAACTAGGTGCAATGTATTGGCACTTTTTAGACCTTTTGTGGGTGTTATTATTTTTGTTTTTATATTTCTTTAAATAAGAAAAAAACGTAAATTTGGGAACTTTTTAACGAATATCTTTTATGGAAGCGACAGTTACTACTGCAAACAACGACGAAAAAACTTGGGGAGGCGGTCATGAAATCCAGCCGTTAGGATCAAGTTATGGTAAAATGATGATGTGGTTTTTTATCGTATCAGATGCCTTAACATTCTCTGGATTCTTAGGAGCTTATGGTTTTTCTAGATTTAAATTTATTGAAACTTGGCCATTGGCTGATGAAGTGTTTACTCACTTTCCTTTTATGCATGGTGTTGCGGCTCCAATGTATTATGTAGCCTTAATGACTTTTATCTTGATTTTCTCATCTGTAACAATGGTTTTAGCTGTTGATGCAGGTCACCAATTAAAGAAAACAAAAGTGGCTGTTTACATGTTCTTAACTATTATTGGAGGTTTAATTTTCGTTGGTTCTCAAGCTTGGGAATGGAAAAACTTCATTAAAGGAGAATATGGTGCAGTAGAAACAGCAGGAGGAAGTTTATTGCAGTTTGTTGATAAAGATGGTAAAAGAGTAGCTCTTGAAGAATTTGCAGTAAAATTGCCAGAACAAAGAGAAGCTTTAACAAGAAGCAAAACAACATGGTTCATGGAAGATGCACAATCATTACCAACTTATTCTGTAGCAGAAGTACAAGCTGGTTTTAAAGCACACCCTGAATTATTAATCAGAACAGAAAAACTTACTGCTGAAAAGAAAAAAACAGTTCTTTCAAGACAAGAATCTGAAGCTCGTTTAGCAGACGCAAAATATGTAGTAGAAGGTGCGAACCTAATCAGAAATGAATATGGTAGTAAATTATTCGCTGATTTCTTCTTCTTCATTACAGGATTCCACGGATTCCACGTATTCTCTGGAGTTATCATTAACATCATTATTTTCTTTAATGTATTATTAGGAACTTACGAGAAAAGAAGAAGCTACGAAATGGTAGAGAAAGTTGGTTTATACTGGCACTTCGTAGATTTAGTTTGGGTATTTGTATTTACAGTTTTCTACCTAGTTTAATTTTAGATTTTAATTATTATGTCACACGAGCACGCATCAAATACAAAAAGAATCTGGTTTGTTTTTGGATTACTATCGGTAGTAACTACAGTAGAAGTTATTTTAGGTATCTATAAACCGGGAGTGTTAGAGTTTAATCATTTTATTGGTTTAAACTTATTAAACTGGATATTTTATATTTTAACAATATTCAAAGCTTATTATATTGTATGGGCATTTATGCACATGGAAGGTGAAAAAAGCAGCCTTAGATGGTCTGTTGTATCACCAGTTATTTTCCTAGTATTATATTTATTGTTCATCCTGTTAACAGAAGGACACTATATTTATGGGGTTTTTAAAGATTCTACTATTAAATGGAATTTTTAACATGATATTAATTCGAAAAAAAGCTCCGGTTAACGGAGCTTTTTTTATTTTTGTACCTCCAAACTTCCGTTAAAACAATGAAAAAAAATATAGTTCTTTTTGCACTTTTTGTTTTGCCAATTGTTGCCTATTTATTTTTTGCCTCGGGTGTAAACAGTTTTACAAAACTTCCCGTAATTACTCCTAAAATTGCCGACTTTGGCGATTGGAAATCCTTAGATGGTAAAAAAGTTTCTCTCAATAATAAAATAACAGTTTTAGGTTTTTCCGGTTCAGATATTTTGGACAACAGAGGAAATTACTTTAATCTTAATGAAAAAATATACAAACGTTACCACGGATTTGAAGATCTTCAGTTTGTTGTTGTTTGTCCGTTAGGAACAGAAGCCGATGCACAGAAATTAGTAGACGCCTTAAAACCTTTTACAGATGTTTCTGGATGGAATTTTATTTTTGCATCACCAGATCAAATTCAGGCATTTTACAATCAAATGCATTTAAAAGGAAAGCTGAATGATAATTTGGGAACTTCAAATGTTTTTATTGTTGACAAAGAAAGAAATCTAAGAGGCAGAAACGAAGAGAAAGATTATAAGGAAGGATATGATACTTTCCATCCATCTGAATTGAGCAATGAAATGCTGGATGATTTCAAAATCGTTTTGTATGAATACCGCGCTGCCTTAAAGAAGAACCACAACGCTACTAAACAACTTTAAAATTACTTCACATGTTTAAAAATAAATCTTATATCGGGATTTCGTTTATTATTTTGATTTTCGGAATTTATGCAGTGCCTAAAATTGTTGACAGAATCAAAAATGGTGATGTAGTAAAAGGAAATCGTTTAGATAACGTAGGTTCTAAAAACTCAAAATCGGACACTAAATTAATTACGATTGGGAAAGCTCCAAAATTTGAATTAACCAATCAAGACAACGTTAAAATTTCAAATGAAACGTATAAAGGAAAAGTATACGTTTTAGAATTTTTCTTTACAACCTGTCCCTCAATCTGTCCAAAGATGAATTTAAGTATGCTGGAGATTGAAAAAACATTCTTCGGAAATCCTAATTTCGGAATTGTTTCCATTACGATCGATCCAGTGCATGATACTCCACAGGTTTTAAAAGATCACGCTAAATTGTTAGGTGTAAAATCATCAAACTGGAATTTCTTAACTGGAGACCGACAAACTATTATGGATTTGTCAAACAAAGGATTTAACTTGTATGCTGGAGAAAATTCAAAAGTGAGTGGAGGTTTTGAACATTCGGGATTATTTGCTTTAATTGATAAAGACGGAAATATACGCTGTCGAAAAGATGAATTTGGAAACCCAAATATTTATTACGACGGTTTAGATAAAAAAGGCGTTAGAGAGATTCAGGAAGATATTAAAATACTATTAGAAGAATAAAAATGGAAGATCAATCATTAGAAAAAAAATACAATAAATATATTATAGCTGTTTCGATTATAGTACCGTTACTTGTGGGGATTTTGTTTGCGGTAAAATTAAAAGACTTTGGAATACACGTAGAGCCGCTTTCATTTTTACCTCCAATTTATTCTGCTACAAATGGTATTACTGCGATCGTTTTGATCGCAGCAGTAATAGCTGTTAAAAATGGAAAATTAAAATTGCACGAACGTTTAATGACTTTTGCAATAGCTTTGTCATTAGCATTTTTGGGTATGTATGTTGCTTATCATATGACAGCTGACTCAACTAAATTTGGTGATGTTAATCATGACGGAATTTTAGATGCAGTTGAAAAAGCAAAAGTAGGAGCTATTAGATATGTTTATGCTTTCATTTTAATTACGCATATTATCTTATCAATTGTTATTATACCATTTGTATTGGTTACATATGTTAGAGCGCTCGCTCAACGTTTTGACAAACATAGAAAAATTGCTAAAATAACTTTTCCGCTTTGGTTGTATGTAGCGGTTACAGGAGTTATAGTTTATTTAATGATTTCGCCTTATTATGTTTACTAAAAATAAAATCAAAGACTCAAATTCGAAATTTCAAAATATATTTTTTGGGATTTGTCTTTTCCTAATAGGGATTTCTTCCAATGCACAATGTGCTATGTGCCGTGCTGCACTTGCAGGAGATTCAAACGTAAAAAAAGCTGAAGCTGTAAACGACGGAATTGTTTTTCTAATGGTGATTCCGTATTTACTAGTAGCCATAATAGGTTTTCTTATTTATAAGATGTACCGTTCTAAAACAAAAAAGGCAGAATAATTATTCTGCCTTTTTTTGTACTGCATATAGTATTCCATCTCTTTCTTCACATTTTACAATGTCTAAATGCTTGAATTCATCCAAAGAATCGTTGTCGTACAATTCAAATATTTGATAATTTTCATTATCTAATATTTCGGCTTGGACTGGTTGCCATTGTTTGTTCTTATTGGAGATCATGATTGTAGTCATTGTAGAAAAACCTTCTGTCCAAGAATCTTGATTTAATTGCTGTTTAGAAATGACAAAATTTTCTGGTCTACTGCAAAAACCAGGTTTCGATTTTAATCTTTCAATGGCTTCTTTTGCAAGAATTTCTGAGGTATAAACTCCAATAAATTTAGTTTCTTCTATATCGTCAAGTTCATAAGTATGTTCTAAAATAAATACATTTTCCATTTTTGTTTTTTATTTTAAACGAATCATTTAAATACTTATTTTAACCCATTTACGGAAACATTTACAGTCCCGTTGATTTTTATAAATGCAATAATAGCCTGATTGGTTAATTGTATTTTGTCGAACTGAATATCCTCCATTTTCCCGTTTACAAAAACACCTGGCATTGGTGAATAATTTTTTAAATACGTCGCCATGCTTTTTTTGCCTTCTTCCAGATTTGGCTGTATAGAATAACGACAGCTTTCTTCCATCTTTCTTAAAACATATCCTTGTGCCAGCCAGTTTGCGGTACGCATCAATTTACTTTTGGTATCTAATACATAATCCAGTTTGTCGAAATAGATTTCTTTTGTCTGTGGATTGTATTGCGGAAATCCATTTAAATAAAGCGTTCCGTTTATAGAGCCTAACACATCAAGCGCGATAACCATTTTGCCGTCTTTATGCCAGATGGAAACATTCTTTACGGTTACTTTTTTACTTCCTGACCCAAATTCCTGACCTGCAAAATTCTTCGTCATAATTTTCGAAGCATCCACATAACTTGAGATGGCTGCAATATTGGCAGAAATCTGATTCGGAATTTTGGTCACTGGTTTTAAAGTAATTTTACTGGCATTAAATTTCGATTCAGGCTGTTTTCCAACGATGGTTTCCATGTTGCACTTCATACCCATTTCCATTAAAAAAGAATCATTTTTCAATTTGGCATTTGTCGAATAAATTTCAACCGGAACAATTCTTAACCAGCTTTCATACGTGTCGCTCATTTGAAAAGGAGTGCAGATTTTTTCCAAAGCACTTAAAACATTCGGCTTAAAATCCATTGATTTTTCAATTGCTTCGTCAATTTTGTGCTCTAGTTTGGATTTGAAAATTGAAATCGCAGGATTAATCAAATACGTAATTGGCATATTTTTTCCAAAAACCGTCATCGTTGGACTTTCGTTCCAGTCTAAAGATTTGAATTCCGTTTTTGTGCTTAATTTCCAATTTGTCAGTGCCGTTTCACTCGATAAAGTAATCACACCATTAAGGTTGAATTCTCTCGTATCGTAAAGTTCAACTCCTAATTTTTTAGTACCAATTCTATATTTAATAGTAGCCTTTAAAGGAAGAATGGTCTTAATTCTCTTATCAGGATTTGCCGGATCGTTCTGAATCTTTATGGGAGCCTGTTTCCAGATTTTCATCTCAATATCATCATCTTCGATATTGTTGTCTTCGTAAATCAATCCATTTAGCAAAGTATTTGTCTGCGATTCAATATCGCTCAGTTTTACAGTTATTGGAAGATTTATAAACGAAGGATTTGCATCATAAACCAACGGACTTGCATCATCTGGTTCAGGTTTAAGTGTGTCTATTTTTTGAGTAGAAGAACAGCTTAAAAATGTTGCGATTACCGCAAACAAAGAGATTGTTGAAGAGAACTTCATAATTGATGATTTTTTTAAGTGAAGCAAAATTAAGAAAACTATTAATTTATTCTGAAAAAGTGTAACATTTGATAACAAACTCCGTCTTATTTAAATAGTAAAGCAAAACTATTAACGTTTTATTATCATAAATTACTTATAAAAAGCATTATTATTGTCCAAATAATTTAATAATACCATGATCGAAATCAAAGATTTACACAAATCCTATAAAATGGGAAGTTCACAGCTGCATGTGTTAAAAGGAATAAATTTTAATATAGCTGAAGGAGAATTAGTAGCGATCATGGGATCATCTGGATCTGGAAAATCAACTCTTCTTAATATTTTAGGAATTCTGGATGAAGCCGATTCTGGCAGTTATATTTTAGACAAGACTCCAATTAAAAAATTAAACGAAACGCTGGCTTCAAAATACCGAAATAAATTTTTAGGTTTCGTTTTTCAGTCGTTCAATCTTATCAATTATAAAAGCGCGCTCGACAATGTGGCAATGCCTTTGTACTATCAAGGTGTGAAACGAAAAGAGCGATATGAAATTGCTAAAAAATATCTGGAGAAAGTAGGTTTAGGCTCGCATTCGCATCATTTACCAAATGAACTTTCGGGAGGACAAAAACAACGTGTGGCCATTGCAAGAGCTCTGGCTTCTAATCCAAAAGTTTTATTGGCCGATGAACCAACAGGAGCTTTAGATACTAAAACTTCATATGAGGTTATGGAACTTATTCAGGGAATTAACGATGAAGGCAAAACCATTTTAATTGTAACACACGAACCTGATATTGCTGCAATGTGCAAGAGAAATGTAGTCCTGAAAGACGGATTAATTATTGACGATAAAATGGTTGAACAAGTTAGAGCTTCATCTTATGTTTAATATAGAACGCTGGCAGGAAATCTTTGAAGCAATTTCAAAGAATCGGCTTAGAACTTTTCTAACAGGAGTTTCTGTGGCATCCGGAATTTTTATTCTTGTGATTTTGTTAGGAGCTGGAAAAGGACTTCAGAACGGAATTGAAAAACAATTCGAACGTGACGCAGCCGGAATCATCGAAGTGTGGTCAGGTACCACCACCAAACAGTACAAAGGATTGAATCCGGGAAGACAAATCCAGTTTCGAAACAGTGATTATTCACAGTCGGTTCAAAAATTTGAAGACAAATTAGATTTAAGAGCTTCTACTCAAAACTATTGGGGACAACCTTTTTCGTATGGAAAAGAATCAGGAAGTTACCAATATAGAGGAGTTGATCCTGATTATGGAGGAATAGAAAACTTAACTATAGTTCAGGGACGTTTCGTGAATGCCAAAGATTTGGAAAGCAATGCTAAAGTGGCTGTTATCGGAATGAAATTAAAAACCGACTTACTGAAAGATAAAGAAGCGATAGGAGAAGAAATCTTAATTAACAATATTAGTTTCAAAGTAATTGGGGTTTTTACTGATCCAGGTGGAGAAAGAGAAGAAACGCGTGCTTATTTACCTTTAACAACTGTACAGAAAACTTTTGGAGGCGGAGACAAAATCAGCAATTTGTTTTTCACACTAAAAAAGACCGATAATTACGATGAAGCGCTGGCTCAGTCGGAAAAATTTACACAAGATTTAAAAGATTTATTAAAAAGTAAAAACGTTGTGGCGCCTGATGATGACAGTGGCGTAGGAGTTTATAATTCTGTTAAAGACGCTAAGCAGTTTTATGATTTGAACTTATATATCCGATTGTTTTTCTGGTGGGTGGGTATTTGTACCATCATTGCCGGAGTGGTTGGAGTGAGTAACATTATGTTGATTATTGTAAAAGAAAGAACAAAAGAAATCGGAATTAGAAAAGCATTGGGAGCTTCTCCGTTTTCGATTATTTCAATGATACTTCACGAATCTATTTTTATCACGACAATTGCTGGATTTACAGGTCTTTTAGCTAGTTTAATGCTTTTGGAATTTGTGGGACCGATGGTTCAGAGTGAATATTTTAGAAATCCAGAAGTTGATTTCAGTGTGGCTTTAACAACACTCTTTTTATTAGTGTTTGCTGGAGCCGCAGCCGGATTTTTCCCTGCCTACAGGGCAGCCAAAATTAAACCTATTGTAGCACTTAGAGACGAATAAATTATGTTTAGTAAAGATAATTGGGACGAGATTTTACAGGCATTGACGGCCAATGTATTCAGAACCATTCTGACTGCATTTGGAGTGTTCTGGGGCATATTTATTTTGGTAATATTGCTGGCAGCTGGAAAAGGATTGGAAAACGGTGTAAAAAAAGGATTTGACGGAATTGCCACAAATACCATGTTTATGTGGAGCCAGACAACTTCTAAAGCCTATAAAGGTTTGCCAAAAACACGACGTTATGATTTTAGAAACAGCGATGTGGCAGCTTTAAAAGCCGCACTTCCAGATTTATTATACGTTTCACCAAGAAATCAATTGGGGGATTTTAATGGAACTAATAACGTTGTTCGTGGTACTAAAACTTCTTCTTTTACTATTTATGGCGATTATCCAGAGCTAATCAAACAGCAGCCGATGGATATAGAAAAAGGAAGGTTTATGAACCAGCAGGATATTCAGGAAAAACGAAAAGTAGCGGTGATTGGTAAAGGAGTTATCAGCGAATTATACGGAAAAGAGGAAGAAGTAATAGGAACTTACATCAAAATAAACGGCATCAATTTTATGGTGGTCGGTGTTTATAAATCCAAACAACAGGGAGGAAATGCAGAACAGGAGCAAAAAAATATCTTTATTCCGTTTACTACATTTCAGCAGGCTTTTAATTATGGAGATAAAGTAGGATGGATGGCGATTACAGCAAAAGATGAAACTTCTATTACTGATTTAAAACCAAAAATCCTTGAAATTATAAAATCCTTGCATTCTATACATCCAAGTGATGACAGAGCCGTTGGAAATTTTGATTTGTATGAACAATTCAACAAAGTACAAAGTTTGTTTAATATTTTAAATGTAATTGCTTACTTCGTAGGATCATTAGTTTTGATTTCGGGAGTAATCGGGATTTCAAATATTATGCTGATTGTGGTGAAAGAACGAACCAAAGAAATCGGAATCAGAAGAGCTTTAGGAGCGACACCAGCAGCAATCCGCGGACAAATTTTAACAGAATCTATCTTTTTAACGATCGTTTCAGGGATGTTAGGAATTGCTTTCGCAACAGGAGTAATTGCACTTTTAAATATGGCTTTAGAATCGATGCCGCCGGGAAGTGACACGATGTTTGCTAATCCAAGTGTCGATCTGCGAGTGGTATTTGTTGCCTTAATAATATTAGTTGGATCTGGTTTGCTGGCAGGATTTATCCCAGCACAAACCGCAATAAGTGTGAAGCCTGTAGATGCTTTACGATCAGAATAAATTATCAATCAAAAAAATAATCGATTAAACCAAAAACAAATGAAAAAAGGAATAACCGTAACCATTTTAATTTTTATTGCCATCATTTTTTTTGGCGCACTTTACTATTTGTACGCAAAGAATCAAGAGTCGCCAGTTGTTTTTAAAACAGAAAAATCGGAAATTAAAACAATCGTAAAAAATACGATCGCTACCGGAAATATTCAGCCTGACGAAGAGGTATTAATCAAACCAAACATTTCAGGAATTATTGAGCAAGTTTATATTAAAGCTGGAGAAAAAATCAAAGCGGGAGATATGATTGCTAAAATTAGAGTAGTGGCAAACGTATCAAATGTAAGTAGTACACAAAATCAAGTACAAACTGCAAAAATTGCTTTAGACAATCAGGAAAAAATCTATCAGAGACAAAAAACACTTTTTGACAAAGATGTAATTTCTGCTAATGATTTTGATGCGGCACAATTAGCTTACAAACAAGCAAAACAAAATTACCAAGCGGCACTGCAAAGTTTGGATATCGTAAAAACAGGAACAACTTCTTCATTAGGAAGCTATGCAAATACTTTAATCCGTTCAACAGTTAACGGAATGGTTCTGGCTGTTCCTGTAAAAGTTGGAAATCAGGTTATTGAAAGTAACAACTTTAACGAAGGAACTACAATTGCAAGCGTTGCCGATGTGGGAAGAATGATTTTTATTGGAAAAATAGACGAGTCTGAAGTTGGAAAAATTAAAGAAAAAATGCCTATTGAAATCACAGTAGGAGCTATTGAAAATAAAAAATTTGATGCTGTTTTAACCGATATCGCACCAAAAGGAGTTACAGAAAATGGAGCAATTCAGTTTGAAATAAAAGCTTCACTTCAAAATCGAGATGAAACATTTATTAGAGCAGGTTTAAGTGCCAACGCTTCTATCATTCTTGAAAAAGCCGAAAAAGTTATGGCTATTAAAGAATCATTGGTTCAATTTGATAAGAAAACACAAAAACCTTACGTTGAAGTAGAAACAACTCCTCAAAAATTCCAAAGAAGAGATTTAGTTTTAGGGGTAAGCGACGGAATTTACGTTCAGGTAAAAAGCGGTCTTAAAAACACAGATAAAATTAAAATCTGGAATCAAGGTTTAATTGACGAGAAGGATAAAAAAGAAAATTAAAATTGTAAGAGTTTTTTGGTTTTTAAAAAATGTTAAATTTGCGTAATTCACAAACCGCACTTTATTAAAAATATATGAAAATAAATAAATATAATACCCTTGTTTTTGCCATGTTATTCGGTTTTGGATTAACCAGTCAGGCACAAACAAAACAATGGACTTTAGAAGAATGTGTGAGATATGCATTAGATAATAACATCACCATAAAACTGTCAGAGTTAGATGTAAAAACGGCTGCTATTGACAAAAGAGGTGCTTTAGGGAGCTTTCTTCCAACAGTAAATGGAAATGCATCACATTCGTGGAATATCGGTTTGAACGTTAACCCTGTTACCAACATTGCGACTACTCAAACTACACAATATTCTTCTGTAGCCGTAAATGCAAATGTTGATATTTACAAAGGTCTTCAAAATCAAAATGCATATCGTAGATCACAGCTTTCTATTGTTGCATCAAAATACCAATTGTTAAAAATGCAGGAAGATATTTCTTTGAACGTGGCAAATGCTTTCCTTCAAATTTTATCTAATAAAGAAGATTTAAAAGTGAAGAAAGAACAACTTGCTATTGATGAAAAACGTTACGCTCGTTCTGAAGAAATGGTAAGTGCAGGAACAATTCCGCGTGGTGATTTATTTGATTTAAAAGCAACTGTTGCGACTGACAAACAAAATATTGCAGTTTCTGAAAACAACTTATTAATTTCTAAATTAAGTTTGGCACAGCTTCTTCAATTAAAAGAATTTGCAGATTTTGATGTTGTTGACGACACAAATGCAAAAGACGAAAATAATATCATGGCTCAAAGTCCAGTTGATATTTACAATAAAGCAAAAGAAACCAGAACAGAATTAAAATTAGCACAGACCAATCTGGAAATAGCGGAAAAAAACGTTACCATTGCAAAAGGAGCGTATCAGCCAACACTTAGAGGATTTTATCAATTTAGTACAAGTGCGAGTTATAGCGACAGATTAATTGGAACTGATGCTGGAGGAAATCCAATTTATGCAGGGCCAAATCCGGTTTTTGATCAGTTTAGTGATAACAAAGGACATAATTTTGGATTTCAGTTAAGTGTTCCTATCTTTAATGGTTTCTCCGCAAAAAATAACGTTGAAAGAAATAAAGTAACTTTAGAGAAATCTAAAATAGATTTAGAGCAAAAAAGTTTAGATTTGCAGCGTAATGTTTACACAGCATTTACAGATGCAAAAGCATCTTTAAATACATATGAATCAGCGACTGTTACGCTAGAAGCCAGACAGCAGGCTTACAATTATGCCAAAGAAAAGTATGATGTAGGTTTGATGAATTCATTTGATTTTACACAGGCGCAAACATTGCTTACAAACGCACAATCAGACGTTATTAGAACAAAGTACGATTACATGTTCAAAATAAAAATACTTGAATTCTATTTTGGAATTCCAATTGTACCAATTATTGCAAAATAATTTATTATGTCAAAAAAATTAGTTTACTTCTTATCTGCCGCAGTATTCCTTATTATTGTTTTATTAATTCTTTCCAAAACTGGAGCATTAGGGAATAAAGATCAAGGGAAAGAAGTAGAAATCTCAAAAGTAACGGCTTCGACTATTATCGAAACTGTTTCGGCAACAGGTAAAATTCAACCTGAGATAGAAGTAAAACTTTCATCTATGGTTTCCGGCGAAATTATCGCGCTAAACGTAAAAGAAGGTCAAGTTGTAAAAAAAGGAGATTTATTAGTAAAGATAAATCCTGATTTATATACTTCCGGATTAGAACGTTCTGTAGCTAATTTGGCTGGAACCAAAGCTAGTTTGACACAATCAGATGCCAGTTTTAAAGAAGCAAAAGCAAATTATGAACGTAATAAAACCTTATACGATAAAGGCGTAATTTCAAGATCTGACTGGGATAAAGCCATTTCTACGTATGAAGTTGCAAAAGCAACCAAACAAAGCGCTTATTATAATGTTGAAAGTGCTTCGGCATCTGTTACAGAAGCCAGAGACAATTTAGGACGAACTACTATTTATTCTCCTGCAGATGGTACAATTTCAGTATTGAATGTAGAATTAGGAGAACGTGTTTTGGGAACGCAGCAAATGGCGGGAACAGAACTTTTACGAGTAGCCAATCTTAATAACATGGAAGTTGAAGTTGATGTAAACGAAAACGACATTGTAAAAATTAAAATTGGAGACGAAGCCAATGTTGAAGTTGATGCTTACCTAAAAAAGAAATTTAGAGGTGTAGTAACCAGTATTTCAAATTCGGCAAGTACAACATTAACCTCAGATCAGGTAACGAATTTTAAAGTTAAAGTGAGAATACTGAAAGAATCGTATCAAGATTTATTAGAAGGGAAACCAGAAGCGTATTCACCATTCCGACCTGGAATGACGGCTACAGTTGATATCATTACACAAACTAAATCAAATGTTTTGGCAGTGCCAATCAGTTCGGTTGTCGTGAAATCAGATACTACTGCTGTAAAAGATTTTAAAGTTGACGATCCAAATGAGAAAAAAGCAGCTCCGAAAAGCGATAAGAAATTCGAATGCGTTTTTGTAAAAGTTGGTGATAAAGCTAAAATCAGAATCATTAAAACTGGAATTCAAGACGATACTAATATTGAAGTAATGTCAGGATTAAAACCAGGCGATGTGGTAATTATTGGGCCTTATACCACTGTTTCTAAAGACCTGAATTCAGGAGATAAAGTAAAACTTAAAACAGCTGAGACTTCTAAAAAATAAATTAGTATGATTTCATTATGCGGAAGTCCTCCAGCAGGTTTTTTTGTGGCATTTAGTTTTGGTTTAATTATAGTTGTCGCTCTTCTTTTTATCAGTCATTACAAAGCTTATAATAGTCAGTTTTATAAGGAGGAATACGTTTATTTCTCAGTTACGAAAAAGGTGATTCTTTATATAAGTTTCCTTATGATTAACTTATGTATCTTGCCACTGTTACTTTTATTATGCGTCTTTCTTTTTTCATAATTTTTTATAATAATTAAAATAAATATTTTGTCTTTCATTCTTAACATCGAAACAGCAACCAAAAATTGTTCAGTATCCATTGCAAAAAACGGAGAAACTATTTTGTGTAAAGAAATCGCTGAAGAAGGATATTCGCATGCCGAAAAACTTCACGTTTTTATTGAAGAAGTAATTGCTGAATCAGGAATATCAGTACAGGATTTAAATGCTGTTGCTGTAAGTCAGGGACCAGGTTCTTATACGGGTTTACGAATTGGTGTTTCGGCGGCAAAAGGATTGTGTTATGCTTTAAATATTCCGTTAATTGCCGTTGATACTTTACAAACATTAGCTTCAAAAGCAGCTGTTTCTGAAGGTAAAATTATTCCAATGCTTGATGCCCGAAGAATGGAAGTTTACAGCGAGGTTTTTAATGCCAATTTAGAAGTGGAAAGAGCTATTGAAGCAGAAATTATTACAGAAGATTCATTTTATGAATACACTGAAAAAATCTATTTTGTGGGAGATTGTGCAGAGAAATGCAAATCAGTTTTAACCAAAGATAATTTCGTGTTTTTAGAAGATATCAAATTTCCTTCGGCAAATGAAATGAGTAAAATCAGTTATGATAAATATCAAAAAAGCGACACTGTAGATGTCGCTTATTTTGAGCCTTATTATTTAAAAGATTTTATGATGACAACGCCATCAAAAAAACAATAAGTTTATTTTTGAAGTGTAAACGGCTGAACCGAAATTCCTGCTTCGTCTAAAGCGGCTTTACAATTTTCAAGTGTTTCCGAGAAAACAGCTCCATAATTTGCATTTTTAGCCCACGGACGTACTGCAAAATCTACAGAACTTGCCGACAAGTTTTTTACAAAAACTTCAGGTGCGGGATTTTCAAGTACTTTTGGATTTTTATGTAAAACCTCTAAAAGAATATCTTTTGCCTTTTTAATATCGGAATCATACGAAATTGAAAAAGTCAAATCGGCTCTTCTTTCTCCCTGCATCGAGTAATTAATAATAGTTCCGTTTGATAAAGCGCCATTTGGCACAAAAACAGTCTGATTGTTTCCTGTTAGCATTTTGGTTACAAAAATCTGAATTTCTAAAACCGTAGCAACAACTCCCTGAGCCTCGATAGTGTCGCCAACTTTAAAAGGTTTAAAAACAATAATCAGCATTCCTCCTGCAAAGTTAGAAAGTGATCCTTGTAATGATAAACCAACAGCAAGACCCATTGCTCCCAAAATGGCAACGAATGACGAAGTTTCGATTCCGAGTTTTGAAATGAAGGTTACAAATAATAAAATTCGTAATGCCCAAAGCAAAATATCGGCAAGGAAATTCCTTAAAGTTGGGTCAAGATTTCTCTTAACCATTATTTTTCTAATAATTCGATTTATTAATCGAATAGCGTACAATCCAATAAATAATATTAGGAATGCAGAGATTAATTTAGGCGAATAATCAATTAAAACATTGATAAATGTTGTAGCGTAATTACCCAGCTGATCCGGATTCATGTCCATGTTATTTCGAATAAAAAAACCTTCTCAAAAGAGAAGGTATATTAGTGCTGCAAATATAAAAATAATTTGTTTTTCGAAGTATACGAATCGTCTTTACTTGTCAGATTCTTCACTAAGTTCTGTTACAGATTCCTCGCTTACATCAAATACTGTTTCTGCAGCTGTTTTGTGAGTATCTGCATCATCGATTATTGAATCAATGATGTCTTCTATTACGTCAGAAGCTTTGTCTGCATAGTCGATAATCGCATCTTTTGCTTCATTTGCAAAGTCGGCTGCGGTTTCCAAGATAGGTTCTGCAACTTCTTTAATTTTAGTAATTGTTTCTTCGGCAGTAGTTTCTGTTTTATCAGCTAAATCTTCTGCTGTTTCTTTGGCAGGAACAAATAAATTCTTAAAAAATGACGTTAATCCCATGTTTTTGGTGTATTAGTTGAGATTACAATATTAATAGTTTTTGCTGAAAAATAATTTTAATTTTATAATAAATAATTGATAACTAATAAAATAAGGAAATAAAAAAAGCACCTCGTTTAGAGATGCTTTTTCAATATAATACAAAATATTTTTTATGCATTTAAAGCTTCTACTTTGATAGCTTCATCGTTTAACATGCTTTTCAGCATATTTTCGATACCACTTTTTAAAGTAAATGTAGAAGATGGACATCCGCTGCAAGCTCCCTGAAGAATTACTTTTACCGTTTTATCATCTTCATTATAAGAATCAAAAGCAATATTTCCACCATCAGCAGCTACGGCTGGTTTTACGTATTCTTCTAGAATATTAATAATCTGCTGAGAAGTTACATCAAGCTTGTCAAAAGCTTCATCTTTTGCAGTGTCATTTTTGGCTGTAGTCTGGATCAAACTTTCATCAAGAACAGTTCCGCCGTTTTCAATAAACTGCTTAATAAACGTTCTTAATTCCAATGTGATTTCCTGCCAGTCGTTGATTTCGTATTTCGTTACCGAAATATAATTTTCATCGATAAAGATTTCTTTTACATACGGGAATTTAAATAATTCCTGTGCCAGTGGAGAAGAAGCTGTCTGATCGATATTTTTGTATTCAACAGCTGTTCTGGTAAGCATTCTGCTTACTACAAATTTTAAAGCCGCTGGATTTGGAGTAGTTTCTCCATAAACCGTAATAGGCTGCTTTTTAGGTTTGTTTTCATCAACTTTAACAATAACGCCTCCTTTGTCTACAAATGCAGTAATTTGTTCCGCAACTGCATCTTTTACATCATCCCAATCAACAATACTGTATCGTTCAATTGCGATAAAATTTCCTGAAATGTAAACTGTTTTTACAAATGGCAGATAAAACAATTGCTGCGCCAGCGGAGAAGCCTGTGCTTCGTCGATATTTTTGAATTCAAAACTTTGATTCTGAGTAATAAAGTCCTCAAATTCGAACTTTAATATAGTTGGATTTTGAGTCTCTTTTATAGTGATTTTTGTCATGGTAGTAATTTTTTGCAAATTTACTAAAGTTATTTTCTACTAATACCTATATTTGATTTTTTAATGAAATAATTAAGACTCTTCTCAAATAATTCGTATTAAATTGCAAGAGTGAAAATTATACAAATACAAAATTGCCTTTATGAAATTTAAAACTAGGGTTTTATTCATTTTTTTAATTTGTTCTTTTTATTCTTATTCACAGGAAGGAATTCCAGTTTATTCGGATTATTTATCGGATAATTACTATTTGATTCACCCCTCGATGGCAGGTGCTGCCAATTGCGCTAAAATACGATTAACTGCCAGAAAACAATGGTTTGGCCAGGAAGAAGCACCAACATTACAGACTTTAAGTTTTAACGGAAGAGTATCAGATCGTTCTGGTGCCGGAATTATTGTTTTTAATGACAAAAACGGATATCATTCGCAAAAAGGTGTAAAACTGACCTACGCCCATCATATTATGTTTTCGAGAGATGAACTGGATTTGAATCAGTTGTCTTTTGGTATTAGCGGAGGATTAATTCAGAGCCAGTTAGACGAAACTAATTTTGGCGGAACTTTTGATCCTATTGTTTTTGGTGCGATTCAGAAGGATTCTTATTTCAATTTAGATATTGGAGCATCCTATAATTATCTTGATTTTTATGCTCATGCAACGGTTCAAGGTGTTCTTGAAACTAGAAGAGATTTGTATACAGATTATGAAAGCGACAATCTAAGAAAATACCTTTTGAGCGTAGGTTACGTATTTGGTAAACGAAATAGTATCACTTGGGAACCGTCTGTTTTATTTCAGTTATTTGATAAGACGAAAGAAAAATCTATTGACTTGAATTTAAAAGCCTATAAGAACATGGATTTTGGAAGTCTTTGGGCTGCTTTATCATATAGAAGAAGTTTTGATGGTGCAAGATATCTTGCAGGAAACAATACAGTTTCAGATCAAAAACTACAATATTTTACGCCAATTGTGGGATTGAATTTCAATAGATTTATGTTCGCATATACCTATACTCAAGTTACAGGAAATGTAAAATTTGATACTGGCGGATATCACCAGATCACACTGGGAATTGATTTATTTTGTAGAAAGGAACGTTACGATTGTAATTGTCCTGCGATTAATTAAAATTTTATTATGCTGATTAAATCTGTAAACGGAAAATCACCTTCTATACCAGAAGATTGTTATGTAGCTGAAAATGCAACTATTGTGGGAGATGTTTCTTTTGGAGAATCCTGCAGTGTTTGGTTTAATGCCGTTGTGAGAGGCGATGTGCATTTTATTAAAATAGGAAACAAAGTAAATATTCAGGATGGTGCTATTATTCATTGTACCTACCAAAAACACCCTACAATTATAGGAAACAATGTCTCAATTGGCCATAATGCAATTGTTCATGGCTGTACGATTCATGATAATGTTTTAATTGGAATGGGAGCTATTGTAATGGATAATTGTGTGGTAGAAAGCAATTCGATAATTGCTGCTGGCGCTGTTGTAACTCAAAATACAGTAATTCCTTCTGGAAGTATTTTTGCGGGTGTTCCTGCCAAAAAAGTAAAAGATATTGACCAATCTGATTTTGCTGGCGAAATTGGGCGTATTTCAAATAATTACGTTATGTATTCGAGCTGGTTTAAAGAAGAATAGATTTAAAAAATTCCAATAAAAAAGAAATTCCAAATTCCAATCTTTGACAATGATTGGAGTTTGGAATTTTTATTTTAGGATTTACTATATTAAAGATTGATCTTCTCGAAAAAAGCATTTTTGTAGCTTTCGCTTATTGGGATTCGTTTGTCGCTAATCAAAACCTTATTTTTCTGGATTGATTTTACATGTTTTATATTGATAATATACGACCTGTGAATTCTTGAAAAACCTTTGTTTGACAGAAGATTTTCTAGTTTTATTAAGCTGATTAAAGTTAAAGTGAATTTGTTGTCTGTAGTGTAGATTTTCACATAATCCTTTAGACCTTCAATAAACAAAATATCAGAGAAATTAAGTTTTACGTTTTCATACTCGGCTCTTACAAACATGAAATCCTGTTCGACTTCGGTAACTGAACTGGTTTCTGAAACAGGCTGAACTGCCGCCGCCGGAGCATTGATCTGCTGCGCTCTTACTACTGATTTTAGAAAACGATGAAACGGAATTGGTTTTACCAAATAATCTACTGCTCCAAGATTAAAACCTTCAACAGCATAATCAGAATAAGCAGTCGTAAAGATTACTAAAGGTTTTTTTTCAATAGTATTTAAAAAATCTATTCCCGAAAAATGAGGCATTTGAATGTCTAGAAATATCAAATCAATATTATTTTGATTGATAAACGAAACGGCGTCGATAGCATTGTTAAAAGTATTGACTAATTCGAGTGAATCTACTTTTTTGACAAAATCTTCCAGTAATTCAACTGCTAACGGTTCATCATCTATAATTACACATTTCATTTGCTGGGGATTTAGTTTAAAGTTGTTTTCACCGCTCAAAAGTAGTTTTAAACCAGTATATTAAGTTTTAAAATTATCATAAAATACTGGTTTGAGTTTAAAGTTAGGCATTTACCGTAATGGTTTTGCTTAAAGTATATCCATCTGTCAGATTTCCTGTAAGGGTAGCTAATTCTTGAGAAAGACTGTCTGAGAACACATTATCGTTTGCATTTTTAGTATCGGCCTGTCCATGAGCAGCATAATTGGCACTAGAATATACGGTACTCGATATGGTTTCAGGAAATGCAATTTGAGTTACTAATAAAGATGAGCCGCTGCTGGTTAATACTTCAACATGTAAATGCGGCGCACGCCCTTGATACCAGCCTGGATAAATAGAGATAAACGAAACTTCTCCGCTTGAATTTGTAGTTTGTCTTCCTCTTAAAAAATGAACAGAAGTATAATCCGTCTGCTGCATTTGTGTTCCTCCATATTCAGAGTAATTTCCATCTTTATCGCAATGCCATATGTCTACTAAAACATTTGCAAGAGGCGCACAGTCATTGTTTTTGTTTTCAATTTTTAAATTAATCAAAAGCGCAATTCCAACACGGTCTGATGTGATATTTTCCAACACAAGCTGACTTGGCGTTTTTATTGGAAATGGACCTTTGGTTTCTGAAGGAGAAACAACACAACTGCCATCTGACGAATTGGTTTCGGAGTCATCGTTATCGCTTTTCGAACATGATTCTAAAAGTTTAGTAGCTCCTGCTAATGCTGTAATGCCTAAAAGACCATTTCGAATGAATTTTTTTCTGTCCATAATCACAAGATTTAATTTACAGTGGTTTTAATTTCGTCTAATTTTAGATTTAAATGAACTCGGTAATATTGATCATCTTGATTAATTGTTAGTTCGTGTGCATTTGGATAAAGCAGATCCAATCGGTTTTGAATGTTTACAAGTCCAATACCTGAATTATCAGGGTCTTTTTCATAGTTTTCGATAGTGTTTTCGATCCAGAAATCCAGATTGTTTTCTGAGATGAAAATTTTAATTTTTACATGTGCAGCACCCTTGTAATCAGTTCCGTACTTAAAAGCATTTTCAACAAAAGAGATCAGCAGTAACGGTTCAATAAATTTGTTTTTGGTATCGCCATGCACATTTATTACAATATCTTCAATATTGTTGAGTCTTAGTTTTTGCAATTCAATATAATTCTGAATGTAGTTGATCTCTTTTTCTAAAGCCACCGTTTTGTTATCGGTCTCATACAACATATAGCGCATGAGTTCAGACAAGGTGACGATGGCATCAGGAACCAAGTCAGATTTTTTATGTGCCAAAGAATAAATACTGTTTAAAGAATTGAATAAAAAATGCGGATTGGTTTGCTTACGCAGATAAATTAATTCAGTATTTGTTCGGTGTGTTTCGGCAATTAATTTGTTTTGCTGGTTGTTGTAAAACTCCGTCAGGGTTCTTATAACCGCACTTATCGTAATAATTAAAATATAAAAGAAAGAAGGACCGATTTTAAAGAAAAGCGGCTGTCTCATTTCTACTCTAAGATGTCTGCCTCTAGGTATAAAATTAGGATCGGGAGGCATCATTCTGGCAGGAACAACATTCGCAGGGCGTAAATGTCTGAATTCAGGAATAAAATAATTAATCCTGATAATCATAAAAATGGCAACAATTGCAAAAACAAAAAGAAAGTATTTCCAATATTTTTTCTGCAGAAGCAAAGCCGGTACCAAATAGAAATAATTCAAATAGAACAAAACAATTCCAGTTATCCATTGTACATAGAAATCATTATTGATCCTAAAAGGACTTTCGTAGAACTGAATTAATGATGTCAGAATAAAGAAAACCCAAATCATGCAGTGGAATAAGATTTTGTTTGAATTTGTATTTCTAATGGTATCTATTTTCATTATAATTTTATTTTTAATAAAATTAATTCATTTTTGGTTACCGTTGGCGATGTATGTTCTTTGAGTTTCTCGACTACTAAATCGGCAGTTTTTAAAGCGTCTTCTTCGGTCGAAAAACTTTTATTTTCACTTATGGCGGGAATAATGGACTGCCTTATAATAATTTGATCTTTATAGGCAATTGAATATCCCCAGCCGGTGTTGGTTTGAAACGATTCTGTTTTTAGAACTTCTTTTTTGTTGCAGGATGCGATTAGTAAAACAAGGAATAAAAACAGTAAATTCTTCTGGATTTTGCACCAGAAGAATTTGTTATGATTAATTGTCATCGTCGCTTTGTTCGTCTAGAGGTTTAAACTCCCATGCGTCGTCAAAATAAGTTGAACCTACTCTTCCTAACATGTAAAAACCACGGTTGTTTATAGTAAAACCTACAGCATCAGTTCTTGTTGCACCTTCCATCGGAGTTCTTTCTACCCAAAGATCAGTCGATGGATTGTATTCCCAAACGGTTTTAATGTTTTCACCACCTACAATGTATCCAAGTCCGTTCATAGAGAAACTAGAAGCATTGGCTCTTACGATCGCATAATCATCATTGTATGAGTAATCGTCGTCAGTATCTTTATCCACATCTCTTTTTCTGGTCCATACATCTGTTGCGGGATCAAATTCCCAAAAATCTTCTTGATAAACACCGTTGTTAACTCCAGTTACCAAATACGCTTTATCTGAAATTACAAATACAGTGGCATTACGTCTTTTGTTACCGCTGAATCCGTTTACAAGAGTCCATGTATTGGCTTGATCGTCGTATTGATAAAAATCTTTCAAATAATTTCCATCATATCCAGTTCCGAAATATGCTTTTCCGCCAGCTTGAAAACCTACAGCAGCATAACGTGCAGTTCCGCCAAAATCAGTTTTTTGAGTCCAGCTGTTGCTTGTTGGATCGTACTGATAGAAATCTTTCAGTCTGTTCGTTCCATCGTATCCAAGACCAACATATCCCTTAGAGTTTAAAGCAAAACTAGATGCAGAACTTCTTCCCACTCCAATAAAATCAGCTTTTTGTTCCCAATAATCTCCAGTTGAATTATAAGCCCATAAATCTTTTAGGTAAACATCTCCCGTATAACCGGTTGCTACATAAGCATAATCTCCAATAACAAAACTTGTTGCACTAGATCTTGCAGGTCCGTCAAATGCTGATTTTTTGACCCAGTTTCCCATTAAATCATCATCGTCATCGTCGTTGCTGCAGCTTACAAAAAAGAGACTGGTAAGCAGTGTCGCGAATAATAATCCTTTTTTAAAATTACTCATAGTGTTAAAATTTATTTAGTGTTTGTATTTGATCCCTATTCCTAACATATATCCATTTCCGGTATTAAAATCATAAGTTGTATGATTATCGCTGTTAGTCAATTTGTATTGTTTATTAAAATTATATCCAGCTTTAAAATTCAAAAACCAGTTTCTATCTACGTTTCTTTCATATTCCAATGAAGTAGTCATTTGCGATAAAGATGCTTTTGCTGTATTGCTTAAATCACTCTGAGCATCTAAATTGTAAAAGCTTCCGTTGAAACTATTATTCAGCATGAACTTATTTCTGGTATTGTTTGAATAAGAAATGCTGGACTCCGGAAAACCAATCCATACATGCGTTTTATCATTTGGCGTATAGCGTATGGATGCAGTTGGCAGGAATTTTGGATTTCCAAAAACTGTTGTTCGGGCTGCTCCAATACTTAAAGTTGTTTTTGGATTTAATTGCTGGTTTATTTCAAAACTTCCTAAAAGCGTAAAATCAGTAAAATCTAAATCCTGCTGGAAACTAAACAATGGCGTAACCGAAAAATGAAGTTTTGTTGAGTTTGAAATTTCCTGTGAGAATTCAATTTTGTCTTCTATTTTTTGGAATTTGTCGATGTTTTGAAATGATTCAAAATCTCCTAAATCATAGTTTACATTTAGATTCGAATAATTCAATGTGTTTTTGATAGTGCTTTTTTGAGTCAGATTTTCGTTGAAGAACAATGAAAAACTAGTTTCATTAAAATCAATTTTATCGACTGGCTCTGTTTTAAAATTCAATGCGGCCGAAAAGTTTTCCTGTGCATTCATGTTTAAAAACAGCATTACAAAAAACAAACAAATTATAAATCTTACTTTCATTACCTAATTTATTGGCTCAAAAGTAGGCTGACGACTGGGCTTAAAAAAAGAATATATATATACGGCTCGTTTTGATAGACAAAACAGCTGTTTTTAATGCCGAATGAAATATTAATGAGCGTAACACTGTTATAGATGATTTAAGAGCATTAATAGACCAAAAACACGCAGTAGTATATGTTATGATGCAGTGCAGAAGAGGGCAATTTATATTTGTCCAAAAAATTAGTTATGCGTAAGTTTTTATTACTGTTGTTTTTTGCTTTGACGATGTTTTCATGTGGCACAGATACAGATGCGGGAGAATTTGTTGTAGGATCTGATTATTTAGCTTTAAGCAATAAAGTAGTTATGATCGATACAGTAACAGTCGAAATGTCTACCATCAATTTTGATTCGCTGGTAACTTCAAGTCAAAGCCGTATTTTAATTGGAAATTATGATGATCCTATTTTCGGGAAAGTAAAATCAAACAGTTATTTCCAGCTTTCGGGTAGTTCCTATGCGCTGAACAATTCGGGTTCAGATACAGAAGCTGTAAATTTTGTCTTCGATTCTATTTCAATGATTTTAAAGTATGATAATTATTATTACGGAGATACGACGCAGGTTCAGAAATTTGATATTCATCGGCTTACACAAAAAGTAAAACCAAATACAGATGATGATAGTTTTTACAATAATTCAACTTTGACTTATAGCGATGAAAGTTTAGGAACGATTTCATATAAACCACGTCCAACAGAGAAAGACTCGATCAACATTAGAATGAATGATGCTTTAGGAGCCGCTCTTTTCCAAAAAATAAAAAGCCGGGAAATTACCAATTTTGATTCTTTTACAGAATATTTAAAAGGACTTGTTCTTGTTCCTTCCACTTCCAACTCTTCTAGTGTAATTGGGTTTAGTACTTCGACCAGCAAAGTACGTTTGTATTATTCAAAATATCAAGCCGATACCGAAGACGAATCGTATTATCTTGATTTTACGGTTTTAAATACTGATAAACAGTTTAATTCTATTTCGCTCGATAAAACAGGAACACTTATTCAAAATCTGCCCATATCCAGCAGTAAACTTTCCAGTACGGCAACCAACAAACAAGGATTTATTCAGTCTGGAACCGGAGTGGCCTGCAGGATCGATTTTCCGAACATAAAAAAACTCAAATACATTTCGGATAACGGAGCCATCGTTGATGCTAAATTAATTCTGAAACCCGTCAATAATTCGTATTCAGATAAATACCCTCTGGCAGATTCTCTTAAGGTGTATGTGGGAGATAATTTAAACAGAATCAGCGGTTCTCTACAGAGTTCATCAGGAGCGGCAGTATTCGGAATCCTAAACAAGAAAAGCGATGAATTTAATGAGAATGTGGGTTATACCATTCCGTTAGGGAATTTTCTTCAAAAGGAAATGCTGCGTTCGGCTGATTCCAGATCTTCTTTGATTTTGACTCTGCCAGGAATTTCTAAATCGGTTAACCGACTTGTTTTAGGAGATCAAAAACATCAGGACAATAAAATTCAACTCAAAATTTATTATCTCTCATATTAGATGAAAAATAAAATAGTTTTTTTAAGCTGCTTCATTTTAATGTCGCTGACTTCATTTTCGCAAAGTATTTCAAGTTCGCCTTATTCATTGTATGGAGTAGGGAGTGTATACGATTCAGATTTTGGTTCAATACCTTCAATTGGATCTTCAGGTATTGCATTGCCTTCAACTAGTTTTATCAATAATTTAAATCCTGCTTCATTAGGTTTTATGCCTCTAAATCATTTTATGTTTGACATAGGAGGGAAGGCGATCGGAACAACATACGAAAGCGGATCAAGAACCGAAAAGAGAAATAATTTTCAGTTTTCGCATTTAGCATTTGCTTTTCCGGTTACCAAAAATTCGGCTTTTAGTGTAGCATTAAGGCCTTACTCAAGTTCAACCTTTAAAATTTCAAACCTTGTTCTGCCTATTGCTGATAGTCAGGAAACCTATACTTTAACAGCCGAAGGGTCTGGAGGATTAAATAATTTCGATTTCTCTTACGGATATCGTTTTGGTAAAAAATTGACTGTAGGTGCATCAGCAGCTTTATTGTTTGGGAATGTTGTTGATGATCGCTCATTTTTAATTGCAAGTTCACTTACTACTGTTCATAAAAAGACAGATTATAATGGTTTTAGGGCGACTTTAGGAACGCAGTATGTTATCGATTCAACACTTACAATAGGAACCACTTTCAAACTTCCAGCACAAATAAAAGGTTCTAAAGTGCAATCTGTAGAAACTATTTCTAATGAAGTTGTAAGTTCTTTAGAATCTGAGGCATCTTCAAATGTTGATGATTATTACATGCCTCTAGAAATTGGAATTGGTATAAGCAAGCGATTTAAAAATGTTTTGAATATGACTTTAGATTACGAAAAGAGCCTTTGGAAAGATACTAACCAATCTGAGTTATATGGCACATTTGTAAATCAAGACCGATTTGCTCTGGGATTTACTTATTTTAATCCCAAGAAAAATATACGGAAATATTGGGATCGTGTTCAATATTCGGCCGGTGCTAATTTTGATACGGGTTACTTAGAAGTAGACGGGAAAAGGGTGAACAATGCCGCGATTTCTTTTGGTGTGAACCTGCCCATTGAAAACACTTTTTCAGCAATCAATATTTCATATTCATATGGACAAAAAGGACGTATTTCTGATAATTTAATTAAAGAGAATTACCATAAACTGTCTATTAATTTGTCTTTGGACGGAATTTGGTTTGTGAAACGAAAATTCGATTAAATCGTTTAAAACTCTTTTTCTATAACGGGATATTTGTTGTCTAAAATAGAACTCAAAACCGCTGGGTTTGAATTTACATAAAATACAGGATCGTTGTGCTGAGCATCTGTAAAGCCAACCTTATCACGTAAAATATTTTGTGTTTGTCTTGCTACTGCTTCGCCTGAGTCTATAATTTTAATATGCTCTGGAAGTATTTTTTTAATTTGTGGAATCAGGTAAGGGTAGTGGCTGCAGCCTAAAACAAGGTAATCGATATTGGCATCGATCATAGGCTGTAGATAAGACTCTAATAATTGAGTCATTTCAGGAGAATATAAATTTCCATCTTCAATTAACTGTACTAATCCATGACCTACCTGTTCGATAATGGTAGTGTGCTGAAACATCTCGGCCGTTTTGTTAAAAAGCTCGCTGTTTAGAGTTCCTTGTGTTGCTAAAATCCCAATAACTTGTGTCTGCGAATTATTAGCTGCAGGTTTAATCGCTGGTTCAATGCCTATAAAAGGAACGTCATAATCACGACGAAGTTCTGTAATAGCATTTGTGGTAGCAGTATTGCATGCTACAACAATTAATTTACAGTTATTCTCTAGTAAAAATTCGACGTTTTTTTTGCTTAGCGCAACAATTTCATCTTTTGTTCTTTGCCCATAAGGAGCATTTTTACTGTCGGCTAAATATATAGTTTTTTCGTGCGGAAGTAGTGCATGGATTTCGCTCCAGATTGAAGTTCCTCCAATTCCTGAGTCAAAAATGCCTATAGGATTATTGTTTGTCATACTACAAAATTAGTATTTTTTACTTTCTCTGCAATTTGGTTTTTTAAATAAAAAGATATTTTATTGTAAATAAAATACTATATTTATGCTTCACCCAAAAAACAATAACACTATGAAAATTATTGAAAAACTGTCATCTGAAAAGCTGACTAAAGAAGAGATGAAAAAAATTAATGGAGGAAATGCACCAGAGTGCTATGGCATTGCTTGTATCGTTGGATTTGATGAAGTCAGAAAGCCTATCTGGGAATGTTTTCCATCAGGAACTAAATGTCCTCCAAGAACTTAATGCACTTTTGTGTATTGAAGAATGGGGGTATCAGTTCCCTTTTTTTGAGTTTAATACGGTCTAAAAAAAACGGCTCAAACTTTAAAGCTTGAGCCGTTTTTATGTAATTAAAGTTTTTCTTAGAAACCTAAGTCTTTTTTCACATCAGCAGTGATGTTTGGACCATCAGCTAATAATAAAGTAGAACCATCTAAAACGTATTGGTAACCTTTAGCTTTTCCAATTTTTTGGATTGAAGCTCTTACTTTTTCCATTAATGGTTTTACGATGTCAGTTTCTTTTTGTTGCAATTCTTTTTGAGCATTGTCTCTGTAATCAACAATTCTTTTTTGCATATCTTGAACTTCTTTAGAACGGTCACCGTTAACAGCTTCAGTTACTGTTGCAGCTTCTGCCTCATACTTTTTGATTTTAGTTTGATATTCATCAACCATTTTTTTGTATTCAGCATCATATGTCCCACTTAATTTTTGCAGTTGATTTTGAGCATCAAGCATCGCAGGCATTTTCGACATAATCTCGCTAACATCAACATGGGCAACCTTCGCCTGTGCGTTCATTGTGTTACTTGCTCCTAAAACTAGAATTGCAGCAATTAGTAAAGTTTTGATTTGTTTCATCATTTTTAAAATATTAATTAATTATTGGTCGTATTTGTTTTTTGTGTTTCGGCCTCTTTTGCTTTTTTGGCCGCTTCTCGCTCTTCGAGTATTTTTTTCCTTCTTTCCTCTAATTCTTTCTTACGCTGCTCATAAAGCTTTTGTCTTTCTTCAGCTTTATTTACTGCAGGTTCTGTTGTGGTTTCGCCTGTTACAGCGGGTTTAGCTGTTTCAGTTGTATTCGTATTTGTTGTACTCGTACTTGTTTTTGCTGTTTCCGCAGGTTTAGCTGTTTCGGTTGTTTTAGCTGGTTCAGAAACCGTGCCATTTTTTTTAGCCTCTCTTTCAGCTTGAATTGCTTTTCTTCTGTCTTCGTATTCTTTTTTCTTCGCTTCTTGCTCTAAACGTCTGTCTTCAATAAGCTTTTCTCTCGCCGCTTTTTTATCGTCCAGTGCTTTCTGGCGATTCGCTAAAGTAGGATTTTCATCGATTTCGTTTTCACGATTTTCTTTTGCTTCCTGTTCTTTCAATTGTTTTTTAGTCAATTGTTCGCGCTTTTCGGTTCTATTTAAAATACGTAAAACCTGATCGCTTATGTCATATCTTTTGTTGCTGAAAAGCATTGTTAAGTCTGCTGACTTATCGAAAACAAAATCGTAATTTTTTGCTTCGGCTATATCTTGAACTGCTGTGAAAACCTGATCTTGAATAGGTTTTGCCAATGCAGATTTTTGTCTCATTAAATTACCATCAGCGCCAAACTGTTTTTCTTGGTAATCCAGCATTTCAGTTTCAAGAAATTTAATTTCAGTTTCTCTTTCTTCAATTAATTCTTTGGTAAGTAATGCTTTTTCGGTATTTAAATTTTCTTTGAGTTTATTTATATTTAATTTTTTAGCCTCTATTTCCTGTTTCCATTTTTGAGCTTTTAACTCTAATTGGGACTTAGCTTCTTTATAATCGGATACATTCTCTAAAATGTATTCCATATCAATGTAGCCAATTCTAGTCGTTCTACTCTGTGCCTGACTTGTATTTGCTACAATCAAGGCTAAAAATATAAATAAAAATTGTTTTCTCATAACATTACTTTATTCGATGATTTTTAACCAAACGTTATTTCTTTAAAATTGTTGTCCAATAATAAAGTGAGTTTCCCAACCATTTGCTTTATTAGTAACAGATCCTGGCAATGCGTCGAAACCGTAACCAAAATCAATACCTAATAATCCAAATGCAGGCATGAAAACACGTAAACCAAGACCAGCAGAACGATTCAAGTCAAACGGATTATAATCTCTAAATGTCGGATAAGAAGAACCTGCTTCTAAAAATGTTAAGGCGTATATAGATGCTGATGATTTTAATGTAATTGGATAACGTAATTCCATTGAGAATTTATTATAAATCGTTGCTCCAATCTGTTGTCCGTATCTAGAACTAGTTCGATCTTCGATAATTGGGGTTAACGAGTTATTAGGATATCCTCTTAATTGTATTGTTTCTCTACCATCCATAGAGTAGTTTGCCATACCGTCTCCTCCTAAGTAGAAACGCTCAAATGGAACAACTCCTCTTGATTGATCATAAGCTCCTAAGAAACCAAATTCTGTTAAGGTTCTTAAAACTAATTTACCATAAATCTTAGTATACCAGTCTGCTTTAAATTTAACTTTATAATATTCTAACCAATTGTATTTTTTCTGATCGACTTTTGCAACATCAGTATCAGCGCTTTTATAGTCTGATCCAACACTTACAGTTCCAGATGTTCCGTTGATGGTTTCAGTTTTTGTATAATCACCAGGATTTATAGCCTGACCATCTGCACCTGTAGTGGTTGTTGTACCTGTGTATTGTGTCTTGTATTCTTTCTGATTTTGTAAATCACCATAATTAATACCATTAAATAAAGAGTACGGAGGTGTTACTTTTGCTGATAAACTGAACTCCGAACCATAAGTCGGGAATATTGGGTTAACCCCTTTATTACTTCTTGAAATTCCTATTGTATACGCAAGGTTTCGTGAAGCTCCATTACCAAAGGTAAACAATCCTGTGTAATAATTATTCAAATCATAATGCTGATAACTAACAGATTGTGAAAGAACGAAATAATCATCAGGTACAGTTAAACGTTTTGCTAAACCAACTTGGACTGTAAAAATATTAAAACTTTGGCTTCTATCAACAGTTCTTGTAATATAATTGTTGTTAAATTGTTTACTGTATGATATTGAAGAACTAAATTGTACTGGTTTTTTGCCTCCAAACCATGGTTCTGAGAACGATAAACTGTAGGTTTGGAAATATGTACTTCCTTGTAAACGAAGTGCTACTTTTTGTCCATCTCCCATCGGAAGCGGTTTATAGGCTTCTTTATCAAATAATTTTCTTGCCGAAAAGTTGTTGAAAGAGAGTCCCAGCGTACCGATGAAACCTCCACCGCCGTAACCACCTTGTAACTCAACTTGGCTTGATCCTTTTTCTACTAATTGATATTCAATGTCAACTGTTCCTGCAGCAGGATCAACGTTTCTAAACTCAGGTTTAATAGATTCAGGATCGAAGAAACCTAATTGTCCAATCTCACGAATAGTTCTTACTAATTCTTCTTTACTGTATTTGTTTCCTGGTTTAGTTCTTAACTCACGGTAAATTACATGGTCATTTGTTTTGTCGTTTCCAGTAACATAGATTTTGTTGAAATAGGCAATAGGACCTTCTGTGATTCTAATTTCAAAATCGATTGTATCGTTTACCGTTTTTACCTCTACAGCGTTAATTTTAGAGAATAAATAACCGTTGTTTTGGTATAAGTTCGTGATGTCTTCACCATCAGGTTTTGAGTTATCAGCGATTCTTTTTTCAAGTAAAACTCCATTATAAGTTTCTCCTTTTTTGATTCCTAAATAACGGTTTAACTGTTGGTCTGAATATACTGTATTTCCTAAAAATTTAATATTTCCAAAGTAGTATTTGTTTCCTTCTTCTACATTAATTTTAATAGCAAGCATGTTCTTCTGTTTGTTGTAAGTAACAGAGTCATAGATGATACGTGCATCGCGATATCCTTTTTCTTTATAAGCTGCGATAACTTTTTCTAAGTCAGTTTTATACTTTTCTGGAATGAATTTAGAAGATTTAAATACACGTAAAATATTTTTCTGCTTCGTGTCTTTCATGGCAGATCTTAACTGACTGTCGCTGAGTTGTTCGTTTCCTGTAAAGTCAATTTTACTGATTTTTACTTTGTCGCCTTTATCCACTCGTACAAGCATATTTACCTGATGCCCAGATGTACTGTCAGGAGTGGTTGTAATAGTTACTTTGGTATTATAAAAACCGTCTTTTTTATATTTGTTTTCGATGTAATTTTTAGTCGTTGTAATTAAGTTTTCGTTGACAATTTTGTTTTTAGTCAGGTTATTATCCTTAATAAGTCCTTCAATTTTACTCTTCTTAACGCCCGTTATTTTAACGTCGTTTAATTTTGGAAGTTCAACAATATTTAAATCTAAATAAATACTATCATTTTCTACCTTATTTATATAGAAAGCAATCTCGTCGAAAAGACCAAGCTTTCCTAATTTTTTAATTGCACCACTGATTTCTTCGCCCGGAACGGTTATTTCCTGTCCTTTTTGAAGACCAGAAAAGGTAACGACAGTTTGTTCATTGAAGCTTATTTTACCAACAACAGAAACTTTAGCCAGAATGTATCTTTTTCCTTGATCAAAAGGAACTCTTTCCTGAGCTTTAACTTGTGAAAAACTACCCAATAATAATAGGGTACAGATTATTTGCGGTATTCTTTTTTGTAACACTAAAAGTTTATTTAATTTGTTCACTGGTTTTTCCAAATCTACGTTCTCTTTTTTGATAACTAATAATAGCCTCATATAAATCTTCGTCTTTAAAGTCTGGCCACAAGACATTCGTAAAATACAATTCAGCATAGGCGATTTGCCACAGCAGAAAATTACTTATTCTATGTTCTCCACTTGTTCGTATTAATAAATCTACGTCAGGTAAATTTTGCGTGTAAAGATGCTCATTTATAATTGAATCGTCAATAGTGTCTATTGAAATTATATTATTTTTAACTTTATCACTAATCTGTCTGACAGCATTTACTAATTCCTCTCTTGATCCATAGCTTAAAGCGAGAGTTAACGTAAGTCTGGTATTGTTTTTAGTTTTGTCAATTACGTCTAAAAGTTCCTTTTGAGCGTTTTTTGGTAATTTGTCAAGATTCCCAATTGCATTAAGTCTGATATTGTTTTCCTGCAAGGTTACCAGTTCTTTTTTTAAGGAATTGATTAAGATTTTCATTAAGGCCTCGACTTCCATTTTAGGGCGGTTCCAGTTCTCTGTTGAAAAAGCATAAAGAGTTAGGTACTCAATACCTAATTTAGCACAAGTTGTGATTGTTTTTTTTACAGATTTTGTTCCGTTTTCATGTCCAAAGGCTCTTAAAAAGCCTTGTTGTTTGGCCCATCGTCCATTTCCGTCCATAATTATGGCCAGATGTTTAGGTAAGTTTGAGTGGTCTATCGAGTCTATTAAATTCATTTTTATTATTGTGCGCAATAGCAGGGTTTTTGTCCAAAGGTATATGTTACGGTAATACCTGAAAAGACATACCAGTCATTATTGTTTAAATTTCCAAATTTTTTGATGCTTGTATTGCTGGTGCTGGGATTACTTCCGTCAATATTGTCTGTAAAAGTATATCTTGCTCCAACTTCGGCTCCTAAAACCAGGTTAGGGAATACATTAGATTTTACACCCAGTGTCATAGGTATCGCAAAGGAATTCGAATTAATTTTATGCGTGACATTTGGGGTATCAATATAACGGTATAAACCGTCATAAATAAAAAAGCTTACACCTGAATATATATAAGGTGTAACTTTTGTATGATAATCATGAAGATTGAAATCGAAAAAATTGAATTCTAAACCTGCAGAAAATTCTTTTACATCATTGTCAAAGCGATATCCTCTTTGGCTTCTGCCTGTTTCATCAGAATCTAAATCGTTTCCTGTAATGGTTGACTGCATGTAGGATAAACGGTAAGAATGTCTCGGACTTTTATTCCACTTATACAAAACGCCTAAAGTAAGCTTTTGAGGATTAATGTAAGTTGTACTTCCAACGTCTCCAACAAAGTTGCTTCCACCAATAAAAACACCAAGCTCATTTATTTGAGCATTTAGTGTAATAAAAGGGAAAAAACATAACAATAAATTAAAAATTTTCTTCATTTAATTCAAAATTGCGTGCAAATATAATAATTATCGATACGAATCAACGTTCCTTTGATTAAATGTGCTTTTTTTTCAATTTATGATGTGATTTAGAGACATTTAATGATGATTCAATACAAGCAGAACGAGAAAATGTGGTATTATCGTATAGTAGGAAACAATAAATGCGCTTAATTTCTTTTGTCTTCTCCCCAAAGCAGTTTATTTCTCAGTGTTTTCAAGAAAGTTTCGCCCGGAATTTCAACCATTTTAATTTTATAGTCGGTTTTTTTGATTTTGAGAATAGATTCATTCTTTACAGAAGAAATCCTTGAATCTAAAGAAACTAAATACTGGTCTTCTCGTCCTGTGACACGAAGAGTAATTTCGGTGTCGTCAGGGATAACGAGTGGTCTGGCGGTTAAGTTATGAGGTGCAATTGGCGTGATTACTAAGCTTTTTACATCTGGAGTTAAAATCGGTCCGCCACAGCTTAGAGAGTAACCAGTAGAACCAGTAGGCGTAGAAATAATAAGGCCGTCGGCCCAATATGAATTTAAATATTCGTTGTTTAAATAGGTTTCAACAGTAATCATCGAGGTTGTGTCTTTACGGCTCACGGTAACCTCGTTCATGGCAAAATTAAGCTCTTTAAAAGCTTCATTATCTGGTTCAGAAGTCAGTCCCAGTAAAGTTCTTTCCGAAGTGGTATAATTTTGATCAATTACATACTGAAGTAAACTATCAATGTTTTCTTTTTGTACTTTGGCTAGAAATCCCAATCTTCCAGCGTTAATTCCTAATAATGGAACGCCTGAATTACGGACTAAAGCTGCGGCTCTTAAAATTGTTCCGTCGCCGCCAATACTAATTACCATCTCAAAACTATTATCTAAAATGGTACTTGGTGAAAACGTCTTATATTCTTTTTTTATAAGCTGTTTTTCATAGAGCATTTTCAGAAAATTTTCTTCTATTATAATTTCAACATTGTTGGCGTTGAAAAAAGAAAAAATATCTTTAATGATCGGCTCTGTACTGTTTTGATAATATTGTCCGTAAATGGCTATTTTCATTCTTTGCTAAATTAGAGAATTTGTCAATGTGTCAATTAGATAATTGGGAAATGCGAAAATTATCTAATTAACTAATTTTCTCATTGGCACATTCATAATTTATATATTAAGGTATTTGTCTAAATAATCAGACCTTTCTTTTAAACTGTTAATATAAGTGTCTTCCTGATGCTCTGAGATAATTTCGTAACCATATCGTCGGAACGTTTGAATGATTTCGTTGATGGCTCCCAAACCAATTTTTACCGTAATCTGGACATTTTCCAAATCAGCTTCAGAAATAAAACAGCCTAACACTTTTCCATTATTGCTCTCTACAATCTGTGTAATTTCACTCATCGAATAATCCAAAAGACCTTTTTGAACGATAATAATACCGCCTTGTTCTTTTAAAAATGGCGTTTCCTGAAAGAAATTCATGATGTCTTCCATTTCATAATACCCTATATAGGTATTATTTTCGTCAAGAATAGGGATTACGTTTGTGTGATTTTTGGCGAAGATTTCTAAGACATCCAGCCAGATCATTGATTTTCTGGCAAAAAAACGTTCTAAAGTATATTTGTAATCAATCGCTTTTTTGTCACTGTCAAAAGTGTCGATATCATCAGAAGAGATACTTCCAATGAAAACCCCGTCTTCTAAAATAGGGAAATGAGAAAAATTTACATCGATAAAAAAGTCTTGAATCGAGGCTATCGTTTCCTGACTATCAATCGCTCTGAAATCATTTGTGATATAGTTTGTAATTTCTGTCATAAATCAATTGAAGATATTTGATGCAAAATAATCAAAAAATACCAAAAACTGCTCTGTTTTACTTTGTATTTTTGCTGTAACAAATATAGTGTTACTAGAATTAATTATCTATTTATATGACAAAGTTAAGTGTAAATATCAATAAAATTGCAACGCTTCGAAACGCACGAGGCGGAAATGTACCTGATTTATTAAAAGTAGCTGTCGATATTCAGCGATTTGGCGGACAAGGAATCACGATTCACCCGCGCCCAGACGAGCGTCATATCCGCTATCAGGATGCACGTGATTTAAAAGCAATTGTAACAACAGAATATAATATTGAAGGAAATCCGCAGCATAATTTTATTGATTTGGTTTTAGAATGTAAACCAGATCAAGTTACATTGGTTCCAGATGCCATTGGTGCCATTACTTCTTCTGCTGGCTGGGATACCATTAAAAATAAAGAATACTTAACCGAAGTAATTCAGGAATTTCAAAAAAACGGAATCAGAACTTCAATTTTTGTTGATCCGATTCTAGAAATGATCGAAGGTGCTAAAAAAACAGGAACAGATAGAATCGAATTGTATACAGAATCTTTTGCACATCAATATAGTTTAGGAAATGAAAGAGGAATTGATCCGTATGTCGAAGCAGCTAAATTGGCAAACGAATTAGGTTTGGGAATCAATGCAGGACATGATTTGAGTTTAGATAATATCAAATTTTTTAAAGATAATATTCCAGGGTTATTAGAAGTTTCTATCGGCCATGCTTTAATTTCAGAAGCGCTTTATCTTGGTTTGGATAATACGGTAAATATGTATCTTAATAAATTAAAGTAATTTTCTTGTTAAAAACAATTGTAACCTGACGTAGTTGGGTTATAATTGTTTATTTTAGCGCTTTTTTCTTATTAAATTTTAGCGTTGAAAATAATTATCTTCTTTTGTCTACTCTGTTCTTGTGGTTTATTTGCGCAATCAAAAGCAACTATATCGGGTAATGTAAAATCTTCTGAAAATGAGAATTTAATTGGAGTAAATATTTCTTTTACAACTCACGGTTTACAATTTTTTTCTACAACTGATACTATCGGTTATTTTTCGGCATCCATTCCTTTAGGTCCAGTAAATATTAAAATTGATCAATCTGGATATATTTCAAAAAATATTCAATTTGAGGTAAAGAAAGACACTTCTGTTTCAATTGTTTTAGAAAAAGCCATATCTCATTTAAAAGAAGTTGTTGTATCTAGCGATAAAAAAAATGCAATAAACAATCTGTCTAATGGCAAACTTTCCTTTAATGTGAAAGAATTATCAGCTGTTCCAAATGTTTTGGGAACGACTGATATTCTGAAAATTTTACAGTTAACTCCTGGTGTTCAAAATTCGGGTGATGCAAATGGTTATTTTTATGTGCGAGGAGGTGACCCAGGCCATAATGCAATATTATATAATGGGGTTCCAATTTATGGGATGTCTCATTTACTTGGAATTTTTCCTTTTTATAATGCCGATCATATAAAAGATGTAGAATTTGATAAATCAAGTTCAAATGCAAAATATGGAGGCAGATTAAGCTCTACGACTTTATTGAATTCAAATAGAAAAATGCCTTCTGAATTTGGTATTCAAAGAAATATGGGAATTTTGGCTTCTCAATTGAGTTTGGCTGTTCCGTTAAATAATAAAAATGCATTTTATATTTCTGGAAGAAAAACTTATATCGATGAAATAGTTGGGGCAATAGTAAAGTCAGGTTCAAAAAATAATGATGTTCATGATATGAAATATGGTTTTTCTGATGCCAATTTTACTTTCCTGTCACAATTATCTAAAAATAATTTGTTTGTTGTTGACGCCTTTGCCAGCGGTGATGAATTAAAAATTAAAGATGACAATTTAGCACTTAGGACGAGTTTAAAATGGAGTAATTTTACAATATCTCCTTGTTTGAATACTGCCATTTCGCCCAATGTCCGCATGTCAAACGCTTTTTATTTTAGCCAATATTCAAATGATCTAAATATGGAGCAGGCTACAATTCAGTTTGCAGTATCTTCGTATGTAAAAGATTTCGGATTTTCAAATTCGGTAAAATATTCAATAAAAAGTATTCCTGTGGAATCTGGTCTGCAATATGTTTATCATAATTTGCAACCACAAAAAGTAAATGTTGAGAATTTTGCAACAATTGATAATGAAGCTCCAAAAAATATTAATGCCAATGAAGTTGCTATTTTTGCTGTTATTAAGCCTACATTGTCTGAAAAGTGGTTTGCAGATTTAGGACTAAGATTTAATTATTATACCTCAGGAGCAGATTCTTATTTGCATTTTCAACCTCGCATTGTTTTAAATTATCTGCCAGCTGAAAAATATTCTTTTTACGCTTCTTATAACAAACAATACCAATATTTAAGTTTGATCACGACCTCGAGTGTGGGAATTCCAACTGATTTTTGGATTGCAAGTTCTGATGGAATAAAACCTCAATCATCAGATGAATTTTCAATAGGATCAAATCAAAACATATCAAGAAATTGGTCTTCTTCTTTAGGAGGATTTTATCGTGTAATGAAAAACTTGCTAGAATATCCTTATGGTATCACACAATTTAATGAGATTACCACTTTTAATAACGATTTGTATGTAGGAAAAGGAAAGGCTTATGGATTTGAAACGATGCTAAAAAAAAGCAACGGTAAATTTAATGGCTGGTTGAGCTACACATTAAGTTGGTCCGATCGAAATTTTGATGAATTGAATAATGGCAAAACCTATTTTGCTAAATATGATAGACGACATAATCTGTCGTTGGTGGGCATGTACGATTTGAATTCAAAATGGAATTTTGGTCTTACTCAAATATTCAGTTCTGGAAACCGATTTACGATGCCAACCTCATGGTACTTTATCAATAATAACCCAGTTAAAGAATATTCAGGATACAATAATGCACAAATGCCAAGTTATATTCGAACAGATATTTCTGCAAACTACTACTTTATTAAAACATCCCAAAAAGAAAGTGCATTAAATATTTCAGTTTATAATACCTTCAGCATTGGGAATCCTATCTATGTGGTCTTAGATGTTGAAGTAAATAAAAATAAAGATAAAGTAGTAGTAAAACAGGAAGAGAAAATATTATATAGAATATTGCCTTCAGTTAGTTGGAGATTTAAATTTTAAAATCATGAAGAAATATTTGTTTTTTCTAGTTGGGGTAATTTTTGTAAGCTGTTCAAATGATGATTTTAGCAATCAGAAAAGCTTAGAATCTAAAATTGTCGTCGAAGGCTGGATCGAAGAAGGAGATTATGCGAATGTTCTTTTATCTACCAGTATTCCGGTAACAGATGTAATTGATTCAACCAATGTATTGAATCATGTAATTAGATCTGCAAAAATTACAATTTCTGATGGTGCTCATTCAGAGGTATTGAGAGTGAAAAACGATAAAAATCGGATACCGCCATTTGTTTATTTTGGTTCAGCAATAAAAGGAGAAGCAGGAAAAGAATATTCTTTAAAAATTGAATATTTAAATCGAGTTATTACGGCAGTTACTAAAGTTCCTGAGAGTGTTGCTTTAAAAAATGCTGAATATATAAAGGCAAATCCGTCTGATACAACAGGATACATATTTGTAAAATTTGATGATCCACCAAGTCAAAAGAACTACTATCAGATTGCAACAAGAATTGAAGGAAAAGAACCTATTTTTGTGCCTGCTTTTTATGGCAATTTGGATGATAAAAATTTCAAGGAATCTTCTGTTTTTCTTCAGATTAATAGAGGAGTTTTGCTTTTTCCTAAAACTAAATATACACCTTATTTTGCAGATGGAGATTTAATATATGTAAAACTAAGAACTCAAACCAAAGAAGCTTTAGATTTTTGGAATAGTTGGCAAAATGAAATTGTAAATGGTCAGAATCTCATTTATCCAGCCAATATAAGTTTGAAATCAAATATAAATGGAGGAATAGGAATTTGGGCAGGATACGGACAAAGTGCTATAATTGTAAAGACTCCTCCTAAAAATGAAAAGCCGATTTGAATTTTCAAATCGGCTTTAGTTAAATTGTATTTAATCTTTATTGCTTGTTGAAAGCTGCAATAAAGTCGTCAAATTTAGTTTGTAATTTTTCAAATCCACTAGAGAAATAAGCGCTCATTTCAACTTCGGTATTGTCATTGAATTTTAAGTAATAAGCCTCATAAAAAAATAGTTGGGTGAAAGATTCTCCTTTTGTGTTCCATGTATTCCAGTATTCAGACTGAGTATTCCAAATAGGTAAATTAAATGTGTTCTCACCATCTTTTTCTGAATGTTGAATAATGTCAGCGATTTTAGTTCCATCTTTTTTAGAAACCAAAATTAGTTTCATGTTTTTGTTGAAATTAGCTGCATTTCCTTCAGAGATCTTTTTCTCATATGCGTTCAAGGCAGTGTAATAAGCTTTATAGTCACTTTTTGGATCTTTATAGTCTAAATAAGCTGGACGGCTATTGTTTTTGTACAAAGCTTCTTTGTCAGCGGCTTCAGTAGCTAAATCCATATCAGCAATAATTACAAAATTGTCCATTAATTGAATTAGTCCATTAGCTTTTCCTCTATATTGAATAAGCTCATTGTTATCAATTAATTTGTCAATTTCAGCATTGCTTCCGGCGTTATATGAAATCAAATTTTTTCCATTGTAAGTAAATGATGCGTTTGATGTATTTGCTGTACCTTTTTTACCGTTCATTTCCCAAACATAACCATCGTTTAAAGACATTTTGTAAGCAAACTCGTCTGGAGATTGGTTTTTAGATGAATATTTAGCGGTTTGAGTAAATACCGCAGCTTCTTTATTATCAATTGTTAAAATTGCATCAGATGAACTAGGAAGAAAAAGATTATCATATACTTCTGTACCTTTAGTACTGTTATAACCATCATAGAATTCGATTTTTACATCAGATGAAATGCCTTTTGAAGAAAAAACTGCATTGTTTGTAGTTTGAGATTCTTTGGCAGGAAAAACGAATTTTAACTCACTTTTTGATTCTGTTTTATCCCAGATTTTTTTAGTATTGTTCCAAGTATAAATTCCGTAAGCACCAGAAATATTTAAAATATCTTCTACCTGGTTATCATTTTTTCCGTTAAATATATCAACAGTATTAATATCTAATAAACGGTTTAAGTTTTCTATTGCTTCAATAGCACTTGAGCTTTTTGATTTGTCTAACTGAACTAGCATGTCGTTAGCTTCAGCTTCTAGTTTTGCTTTTTGTTCAGTTGGAGTTAGATTTGAGTAAGGTTGTTTTGCTAAGTTAGCAATTTGTTCTTCAAGAGTTAGTTCTTTATTTTGGTCGTTTGTATGACTGTCGTCACTACATGAAATCATAAATTGAGAAGCAACCAACGATAGTAAAATGAATTTTTTAATCATGTTTTGGTGTTTAAATTAATATTAAAATCTGGATTTTAGTGCGAAGATATGTTTTTTAAAAAGAATTACCTTACATAATTGTTAGAAAATCAATAGGTAATTGTGTTAAATATCCTACAATATGTTGTGTGGGTATTTTTGAGTCTTTTTGCTCAATAACTTTTCTACCTTTGTAAAAGATATTAATTACTAATGCAAATGTTATACTCAAAAATAGAAGGCGAAGGAAAACCATTTATCATCATGCATGGGTTTCTGGGAATGTCAGATAACTGGAAAACGCTTGCCGGACAATATGTAGAAGCCGGATTTCAAGTTCATATTTTAGATTTAAGAAACCACGGGCGCAGTTTTCATTCAGATGAATGGAGTTACGAAGCAATGGTTCAAGATGTGTTTGAATACTGCCAAGCTAATAATTTAACCCGAGTTGATATTCTTGGGCATTCAATGGGTGGAAAAGTGGCCATGCTTTTTGGGACAACACATCCTGAAATTGTAGATAAATTAATTGTGGCAGATATTGGTCCGAAATTCTACAAACAGCATCATCAGGATATTTTAGCGGGATTAAATGCAGTTGACTTTTCGGTAAAACCAAGCCGAAATGACGTAGAAGGAATCGTATCGCAATATGTTTCTGATTTTGGAACACGTCAGTTTCTGTTGAAAAATCTATATTGGAAAGAACCGGGACAATTGGCGTTTAGATTTAATCTGAAAGCTTTTAATAATAATCTTGATGCAATTGGAAAACCTTTAGCAGATGGATTAGTGTTTGATAAACTAACATTATTTATAAGAGGAGGAAACTCAGGATACATTCAAGATGCCGATGTTGATGCAATTCGCCAGCACTTTCCAAACTTACAGTTAGAGACCATTCCAAATGCAGGACATTGGCTTCATGCCGAAAATCCTAAAATGTTTTTTGAACTAACAGCGGCATTTTTAAAAGAGTAATAATAGATTTTAAAGCTTTGATTATAAAGTTTAATGCGATTTTTTTAAATGTTTAAATTTTAATGGGTGTTAATCTTGTAATCTGTGGTAAAAAAAAGTACTTTTAAATAAATTTAAACCCTGAGAAACTATGAAATTATTACTTAGACTTCTTGTTACTGCCGCTTTGGTTTTGTTATTGTCCAATCTGCTAACGGGAGTTCACGTTGCAAGTTTTGGTACTGCTGTAATTGTTGCAGTGGTTTTAGGATTACTGAATGTTTTTATAAAACCTATTCTGGTCGTATTAACACTTCCCGTAACAGTTATAACACTTGGGTTGTTTTTACTCATCATTAACGCTGTGATTATTTTATTGTGTACAAACATTGTGGGCGGTTTTGCAGTCGATTCGTTCTGGACAGCATTAATATTCAGTATTATTTTATCTATACTGCAGTCTATTACCTATAAAATATTAGGAGACGATAAATAATTAAATTTGAAAGCAGATTAAAACTGCTTCAAATACAATAAATTAAAAACTTGGCTGGGTTGCAAAAATTTTATAATTTTGCAACCCAATTTTATTATGTAAATTAAAGAAGAAGATGGATATTAAAAGAGTAGCAATAGACGCTGTAAACGAGACGATTGTTATGAACGTTGTTCATATGGATTATAAAGGTCAAGTAGCAAAAAGAATTAACGAAAAAATGCCTTTAGCGCAAGTAAAAGGATTTAGAAAAGGACAAGTGCCTAAAGATCTTGTTGAAAAACAATACGGAAAAGCTATTAAGCAAGAAGAGATCAAAAAAGTAGTTGATTTGGCTTTAGAGCGTTATATTCAATCTGAAAGATTAAATCTTTTAGGAACTCCGCTTCCAAAAGTAAATGAAGATTTTAACTGGGATGCCGAAGAATTAACTTTTGAATATGAAATTGGTTTAGTGCCAAACTTCGAAATTGATTTAGAAGCAAAAAACAATATCGTAAAATATATCGTTACGGCTGATGATAAATTAATCGACGGACAAGTTGAGCGTATTCAAAAACAATTTGGAAAAGCTATTCCTCAAGAAGTATCTGATGCAAACTCTGACTTAACTGGAACTTTCTCAAGCGAAGCAAACGGAATCAACAATACTACTACAATTTCAGTTAGCGCTTTCAGCAAAAAAGCTCAAAAACAATTTATAGGTAAAAAAGTTGGAGATGTTGTTACAGTAAGCACAAAAGGTTTATTTGATGACGATCACCAATTAATGGATTACTTAAAAGTAGGTCACGAAGGTGTTCACGGTTTAGACGTAGAAGTAAACTTTACTATTTCTGCAATTAACGGTTCTGAGCCAGCAGAATTAAACCAAGAATTATTTGATAAACTTTTTGGTGAAGGAAAAGTAGCTTCTTTAGAAGACTTAAAAGCTAAAATTAAAGAAGATGCTGAAGCACAATTCGCACAGCAAGCAGAACAAAAATTATTATTAGATGTTCAAGATTTCTTAATCGAAAACACAAAATTTGATTTGCCAGAAGCATTCTTAAAAAGATGGTTGCAAACGGTAGGTGAGAAAAAATTAACTGCAGAAGAAGCTGAAGTTGAATACGCAAGATCTGAAAAAGGTTTACGTTTCCAATTAATCGAAGGAAAAGCTTTAGCTCAAAGCAATATCCAAATTACATTTGAAGATTTGAAAGAGTTTACATCAAACGCTATCAGACAACAAATGGCTCAATTTGGTCAAACAAATCCAACTGACGAAGAAGTTCAAGGAATTGTGGCTAGAGTATTATCTAACCAAGATGAAGTAAAAAGACTTTCTGAGCAAGTTGTAGCAGCTAAATTATTAGATATCTTCAAAGAAAAAGCAAACCCAACAACAAAAGAGGTTACTTACGATGAATTTATTGCTGCTTCTTACGGAGAATAATTTCTGAAAAATAATTATATTTGAGCGTCGGCAGTTTTCTGCCGACGCTTTTTTTGTTTTAATTTTTGTAGAATGTAATATTCCAAAAGTTTTAAAAAATTTGATCCTTTAAATAAGACATAATGACACTCTTCATAAAAAGGTATGACCTTTGTGGAGATAAAAAATTATACACCAATAAAACGTAAAACAAATACATATGAACTACGGTAAAGAATTTAAAAATTATGCTACAAAGCACCACGGAGTAAATGCCATGTATTATGACAAAATCATCAGCGCTATGACGCCGACGAATTTAACTCCAAATATTATTGAAGAACGCCAGTTAAATGTTTCTATCCTTGACGTTTTCTCAAGATTAATGATGGACAGAATCATTTTTTTAGGAACTGGTATCGATGACCAGATTGCAAATGTTGTACAAGCGCAGTTATTATTCTTAGAAAGTGCAGATGCATCAAAAGATATCCAGATTTATTTAAACTCTCCAGGAGGAAGCGTTTATGCAGGTTTAGGAATTTATGATACCATGCAATTCATCAAACCAGACGTAGCGACAATCTGTACAGGAATGGCAGCTTCTATGGGAGCAGTATTATTATGTGCAGGAGCAGCAGGAAAACGTTCTGCATTACCGCATTCACGTGTAATGATTCACCAGCCATCAGGAGGAGCACAAGGTGTTGCTACAGATATGGAAATCAACCTACGTGAAATGTTGAAACTAAAAGACGAATTGTACCATATTATTTCTCAGCATTCAGGACAATCTTTCGAAAGAGTTCATAAAGACAGTGAGCGTGACTACTGGATGATTGCTGATGAAGCAAAAGAATATGGTATGATCGATGAAGTATTAAGAAGAGGATAATTCTTAAACATAAAGTTTGTTTCAGATTTAAAGTTGTTTAATTAACTTGAAAACTGAAACTTGAAACAAAAAAATAAAAAATATTAAGCTGTAAAGAGTTAAGTTTTAAAGTTTTAGTTTAGAAAAGCTTAGAAACTTAGTATCTTTGCAGCTTAGTAACTTAAATAAAGAATGGCAAAAGTAGTATTAGAATGTTCGTTTTGTGGAAGAAAAAAGCCAGAAACTAATTTATTAATTGCCGGCATTAATGCACATATCTGTGATAAGTGTATTGAGCAGGCGCACGGAATTGTACTAGAAGAATTAAAGTCCAGCGGAAGTGCGAAATTGGTTGGTGATTTAATTTTAAAGAAACCAAAAGAAATCAGATCTTTCTTGGATCAATACGTTATTGGTCAAGACCAGACCAAAAAAGTAATGTCAGTTGCGGTTTACAATCACTACAAACGTTTAATGCAGCAGCAATTAGATGATGAAGTAGAAATTGAAAAAAGCAACATCATTATGGTTGGTCAGACCGGAACAGGAAAAACATTGGTTGCGAAAACAATCGCTAAAATGTTAGACGTTCCTTTGGCTATTGTTGATGCAACTGTATTAACAGAAGCAGGTTACGTGGGAGAAGATGTAGAAAGCATCCTAACCCGTTTATTACAAGCAGCGGATTACGATGTAACCAAAGCTGAAAGAGGAATCGTATTTATTGATGAAATTGATAAAATTGCCCGTAAGAGCGATAATCCATCAATTACACGTGACGTTTCTGGTGAAGGAGTACAGCAGGCACTTCTTAAATTATTAGAAGGAACTGTGGTAAACGTACCTCCAAAAGGCGGACGTAAACACCCAGACCAGAAGTTTGTTGAAGTTAACACACAAAACATCCTGTTTATTGCAGGAGGAGCTTTTGATGGAGTAGAACGTATTATTTCTAAACGTTTAAACCGTCAGGCAGTAGGATATTCAACTTCTAAAAATGTAGATAATATTGACAAAAATAATTTATTGCAATATATTGTTCCAAAAGATATCAAAGACTTTGGTTTGATCCCTGAAATTATTGGTCGTCTTCCGGTTTTAACCCACATGGATCCTTTAGATAAAGAAACGCTTCGTGCCATTCTAACACAACCTAAAAATGCATTGGTAAAACAATACCAAAAATTATTCTTAATGGATGAGGTTGAATTTAGCATTACTGATGAAGCTTTGGATTTTATTGTAGATAAAGCTTTAGAATACAAATTAGGAGCTCGTGGATTACGTTCGTTATGTGAAGCCATCTTAACAGATGCTATGTACGAACTGCCAAGTTCTGATGACAAAGTACTGTCAATCGATAAAGATTATGCAGAACATACTTTAAGTAAAAATCTGTTGAAGCGTATGGAAATTGCTTCTTAATTTTTTAAAAGATATTGCTCTAAAACCTGTTCATTTCGAACAGGTTTTTTTATACATTTTTTATAGTAAAGACGCACTGCTTGCTGTCATCTATACAAAAATGAATTTTGCTATTGAACCCTAAACTTCTCTCGATACTCTATAGGCTTCATACCAACCATTTTATAAAATACTTTTCTAAAAGCTTTTGGATCGTTGTAACCCGTTTTTTCGATAATTTCTGAAATAGAAAGCTGGGTTTGTTCCAAATATTTCTTAGAACTTTCAACTCGAATATTTTGCAGATATTCAATAGGCGGAATTCCTGTAACTTGTTTAAATCGGCGTGTCATGTTTCGAGTGCTGGTTGGAATATCTTTTGTGATTTCTTCCAATTTCTCTATAGAATGATACTGGCTTTCGATTTTTTGCTGCAACATTGCCACCAAAGTATCATTGTGCAAATGATTCGGTCTAAAAGTGCTGAAATAACTCTGCTTATAACGATTTAAATCAATTGAAAAAATTTTAGCAATCTGCACGGCAATTTCATTGCCACAATACTTCTGAACCAATAAAATCAGTAAATGAAAAGTTGAAGTCGAACCTCCGCTCGTATATAAACTTCCATCAGCAGTTAATGTTTCTTCAGGTTTTAACTTCACAAGAGGGAAAGCTTTCGTAAAAGCACTGCAAGCATCAACATGAGTGGTTGCCAGTTTTTCATTTAATAATCCTGATGCAGCAAACAAAAAAGCTCCTGTACAAAAACTAGCGAGTTCGGCGCCATTTTGATGCTGTTTCTTCAGCCACGGAATAAATTTTTTATTCTTAGCAATCATTTCGCTCATATTATCTGTAGTAAAAGCTGGAATTAAAATAAGATCTAAGGCAATATCAGAATCTTCAATTGCGTTGGATTTATAACCAAAAGAAGTTTCCTGAGTAATTTGTTCAGTTAGCTGAAAGATCATGATGTCAAATGTTTTTTCGGCTTTAGAACTCAATTTATTAGCTGTTTCAAATACTTCTAAAATAGCGGCAACACTCAGTAATTTATAGTCGTGAGGTATGATTAATCCTAACTTAGTGCTCATAATTTGTGGTTTTTTGGAAATTAACTTCAAACACAAAAGTAGGTAAAATTGTCTTAAATGCCCCTAAAGTTGACTTTTATTAGCACATCAGACAATTCTTAATATTTTAAATTTGCTATAAATAATTTGTAATTTTATATAATATGGACACAAAAATTTTCTTAAATCTTCCCGTAAAAGATTTAAATCGAGCAATATCCTTTTTTAATGAACTTGGTTTTCCAACCAATCCAAAATTTACAAATGAACAAGGAGCTTGTATCGTTATTAGTGAAAATATCAATGTAATGATTTTGGTTGAAGAGTTTTATTTAACTTTTACCAAGAAGCAAATTTGTGATGCCGCTAAAGCGAGCGAAGTGCTTATTTCGATTTCATTGGATTCTCGTGAAAAAGTAGATGAAATGCTGGAAAAAGCGGTTAAAGCCGGCGGAACAGATTATATTCCTGCAAAAGATTATGGATGGATGTACCAAAGAACTTTTCTGGATGTAGACGGACATCATTGGGAAGTTTTCTTTATGGATGAAAGTCAGATTCCGAATCAAATGTAAGGGATATGATTAAAGTTCAAAATACAATCGATTCATCAATAGAGAAAGTCTGGAATTTATGGACGTCTCCTGAACATATTCAAAAATGGAATTATGCTTTTGAAGAATGGCATACGCCTTACGCCGAAAATGATTTGCAGGTAAACGGTAAATTTAAATATGGAATGGCAGCAAAAGATAAAAGTGAAGGTTTTGATTTTGAAGGAATATATACGAAACTAGAAAAATTTCGATTGATAGAATATAAGCTATTGGATAACAGAACAGGAGCTATTTATTTTGAAGAAATTGGCAGCAAAGTCAAACTCACAGAAGTATTTGAACCTACAAAAGAAGATTCTGAAAATATGCAGAAACAATGGTGTCAAAACGTAATTAATAACTTTAAAAAATACGTTGAAAGTATTTAAAACAATAAAAATCTAAAATATAATACACTATGATAACAATAAAAAACACTGTTAACGCATCGCTTGATAAAGTTTGGAATTTCTGGAATACTCCTGAACACATTACAAAATGGAGTTTTGCTTCGCCAGACTGGCACACGCCTTATGCTGAAGCCGATTTAAGAGAAGGCGGAAAATTTAAATCAACAATGGCAGCGAAAGACGGCAGTATGAGTTTCGATTTTGAAGGTGAATTTACTTTAGTTAAACCAAACGAAGCACTTTCTTATGTAATGGGGGATGGCAGAAAAGTTGAAATTACGTTTACGCAGACTCCAGAAGGTGTTGAAATCATTGAAAGTTTCGAACCTGAAACACAAAATTCAGAAGAAATGCAGCGTGCTGGATGGCAGGCTATTTTGGATAATTTTAAAAATTATATTGAAGCAAATTAACGGTCCAAGTTGTAGATTCACAAAGGCTTAAAGGTTATAAATAAACTCAAAAATAACTTACATTACTATATGGTTTAAAAAAAATAATTATCTAACAAAAAAAAACAAAAAACAATGACAAAACAAATTTGGTTAAATCTGCCAGTCAAAAACGTGGCAAGAGCAAAAGATTTTTTCTGGAAAATAGGTTTCTCATTCAATGAGCAGCACGACACACCAAATTCGACCTGTATGGTTGTTGGAGAAAATCATTTTGTAGTAATGCTCTTTGAGGAAATTCTTTTTTCTGGTTTTTCTCAAAATGCTATTACTGATACAAAATCAAGTTCAGAAATATTGATTTCTATCGATGCCGAAAGCAAAGAGGAAGTAGATGAACTGGCCAAAAGAGTAGAAGAAGCCGGTGGAACTCTTTTTGCTCAGCCTGCCGAAAGTCAGGGCTGGATGTATGGTTTTGGTTTTGCCGATTTAGACGGTCATCGTTGGAATGTTTTATTCATGGATTTCAGTAAACTTTCTTAATTATGGAAACATTAGAATTTACAGTACAAATCAAAACTAACCCAGACAAAGTCTGGAAAGTTTTATGGGAAGACGAAACGTATAAAAAATGGACAAGTGTATTTTGCGAAGGTTCATATACAGTAAGCGATTGGAACGAAGGTGACAAAATACATTTTATGTCGCCAAACGGAGAAGGGATGAATAGTGTTATTGAAAAGAAAATTCCAAACGAATATATGGCTTTTAAGCATATAGGTGAAATAAAAGATTTTAAGGAGCAGCCTCTTGATGAAGAAACAAAAAAGTGGAGCGGCGCAATGGAAACTTATCGGTTAATTCCAAATGGAGAGTTTACAGATTTAGTAGCTAAGGTCGATGCTGGCGAGAAATTTGTTGATTATTTTAAAGATGTCTTTCCTAAAGGTCTTGAAGTAGTAAAGCAATTATCCGAGGAAAATTAGACGAATTTTAGCATTCACAATTCATAATTTACAATTAACAATTAAAAAAAATATCATGGCAGCAATAAACCCATACTTAATGTTTAATGGAACGTGCGAAGAGGCGTTTCTATTTTATAAATCCGTTTTTGGCGGCGAATTTCCATATATTGGAAAATATAAAGATGCTCCAGCAGAAGAAGGAGAAGTACTTTCTGAAGAAGCATTGAATCGAATCATGCACGTATCACTTCCAATTGGAAATACCATTTTAATGGGAAGCGATTCACATCCAAGATATGGAGATGTAGGTTTTGGCGATAACTTCTCCATTTCTATTAATACAGAAAGCCCTGAAGAAGCAGATCGCATTTTTAATGGACTTTCAGCTGGAGGGAAAGTGGAAATGCCAATGAATAAAACATTTTGGGGAGCCTATTTTGGAATGTTCAAAGACAAATTCGGCGTTAACTGGATGGTAAATTTCGATGAAAATGAAGGAAATAAATAACTAAAAAGTTATGTTATTTTAATAATAAAACAGAATTGTTAAATTACTTGAAAAAGCTCATGAATATGCGCTTTTTCTTTGCAAAAAAAACAAGGATTATTCTTTTTTATAACCAAGAGATTGCCGATTTTTGTCGCTTTCAAAATCAATACGATACAATGGCAGTAGAGGATAATAAAGAAATAATTTTATTAAAAGTTTCTGGACACGATAAAATAGGGGTTACAGCAGGTTTAACAGCTGTACTGGCAGCGTACGATGCTAATATTTTAGATATTGGCCAGGCCGATATTCACGATACTCTTTCTTTGGGAATTTTATTTGAAATCGCAGCAGGTTCTTCTTCTGCTCCCGTTTTAAAAGATTTACTATTCAAAGCGTATGAGCTGGAAATCAAAGTGAAATTTATTCCGATTTCTATAGATGATTACGAGAAATGGGTAAAATCTCAATCTAAACAACGCTACATCATTAATATTTTGGGAGAAAAACTAGCCGCTTCTCAATTAGCCGCAGTAACCAAAATAATGTCAGATCAAAATCTCAATATTGACTCTATCATAAGACTTACAGGAAGAACTTCAATTGTTGAAAAAGAGCAATATCCTCGTTCTTGTATTCAATTATCTGTAACAGGTGAAATTGTAAATAAAATTGTCATGACGGCAAGTTTTATGGAAATTTCAAGAACTTTAAACGTTGATATTTCTTTTCAAGAAGATAATATTTACAGAAGGAACCGTCGTTTAGTATGCTTCGATATGGATTCTACTTTGATCCAGACAGAAGTTATTGACGAACTGGCAGAATTAAATGGAGTAGGAGATCAGGTTCGTGCCATTACCGAATCAGCTATGAATGGTGAAATTGATTTCAACGAAAGTTTTAAAAAACGTATGGCTTTGCTTGAAGGTTTAAGCGAAGAAGTATTGCAGAAAGTAGCCGTAAATTTACCCATTACACAAGGTGCGCATCGTTTGATGAAAGCCTTAAAATATTACGGATATAAAACTGCCATCCTATCTGGAGGATTTACCTATTTTGGAGAATACCTTCAAAAAGAATTAGGAATCGATTACGTTCATGCGAATCAACTAGAAATTAAAGATGGTAAGTTAACGGGTAAATACTTAGGTGATATTGTTGACGGACAAAAGAAAGCAGAACATCTTAAAGCTATTGCCGAAAAAGAAGGAATTCATATTAACCAGACTATTGCAGTTGGAGACGGAGCAAATGATTTGCCAATGCTGAACTTAGCAGGTCTTGGAATCGCTTTTCATGCCAAGCCAAAAGTAAAAGAAAGTGCTTCAACTTCAATTTCTAGTCTCGGTCTTGACGGAGTTTTATACTTATTAGGATACCACGACAGATATATTGATATGATGTAGTCATCATCCTGAAAGAAGTAGAAGGGATTTGCCTTCAAAAAAGGCTTCAACTTCGATCAGCCTGACAAACAAAAATCAACATATTTTTCATTTCGTAAAAAAACAAAACCTCAGTTTTCAATAAGCTGAGGTTTTTTTATTTATTGATGAAAAAGAATACTTTTTAAAGTTTAGACTTTTATTGATATTCTAATGTCTTATGCTGGTTATCGCAACGTCATTCATGGTTTAATTTTGCGAAATTAAATTTTAATCCATAATTAAATAAATTGATATGATAGATCTGTTAGAAGAAATAAAGAATAAATATTCAAAAAAGAACATTCAGTCTCTTTGTACTAAACTGCAAAAGAAATGTTCTTTTAAAAGTGAAAATGATATTGATAATTTAAACAATCTTGCCTTTTGGATGTACATTTTAGGAGATACCGATAATACGTTAAAATTAATAGACTTGACAAAAGATGTTGATTTTGATGGTAAATACAATATTTGGGATTACATACATACAATGTGGGCTTTAAAATCAAGAATACTCAGAGAAAAAGGTGATGTAGATGAAGCTAAAAAAGTAAGTAGTGCTATTACATTAAATGATCTTACTCCTAATAAATTTTTTGATACTCCAGAGAAAATTAAGAGTTATAGAGAAAATTTTATAAAGCGTACCACTTACGAAGGAATTGGATATCATGAAGAAATTGAAAATGAATTGTCAAATGGAGATATAAAAGGTGCAAATGTTTGGCGTTTAGGCTCCATTATGAAATATATTCGATACAAAGAAGAAGGAATTTATCCTGATTTAATCGAAAAAGACGATTTGATCGAAAAAGAAATTAATGAGTTTGTAGATATTTTAAAACGTACTTAAAAATAAGAAGTCAGCCTTAGAAGCTGACTTTTTTATTTCGTTTACCTCTATTTACGAGATTCTATTTCTTTTGTGATTTCTTTCAAATTTTTAAGATTCAAAATAAGTATGGGAAGCAAAGCAATAGGAACCACATTGGCAACGCTGAAACCTTTAATAAAAACAATGAACAGATTAGAAATGAGCGAAAAAAAGAGCACAACTCCAAAAGTATAAGTCAGTGTTTTTAAAGTCTTATGATTTTTAACTAATTCGTCATTAGTCATTGCACTGTATTTCTTTTTATCGGCCATTTTTAAATAGAATTATCTTTTACACACATTTCTTTTAATTGTTCCAGATAATCTCTTTGATTCGAAAGTCTCGGGATTTTATTTTGTCCGCCCAATTTGTCGCGCTCTTTCAACCAGTCGTAAAATAGGTTTTCACGCGCCACATTAATCACCAAAGGATTTAAGGTCATATTGTTATAACGTTTTGCTTCGTAATCAGAATTTAGGGTTTGAAGCGTTTCGTCTAATACTTTTTGGAAAAGACCCACGTCGGCTGGTTTTTTCTTGAATTCAATCATCCATTCGTGAGCGCCTTTTTCTTTGTCCTGCATAAAAATAGGAGCAACGGTATAATCAATAACTTCAGTCTGGGTAATTTGACAGGCTTTCGCAATGGCCTGATCAGTGTTTTCAACCATTAATTCTTCACCAAAAACATTAATATGATGTTTGGTTCTTCCAGTAACACGTATTCTGTACGGATTTAGAGAAGTAAAACGAACTGTATCGCCAATTAAATAACGCCACAAACCAGAATTCGTAGTAATCACAATGGCGTAGTTTTTATTCAATTCGACTTCAGAAAGAGGAATTACTTTTTGATTTGTCGACCCAAAAGTATCCATCGGGATAAATTCATAGAATATTCCGTAATCCAGCATCAACAGTAAATCACTTGAATTATTCAAATCTTGAATAGCAAAAAAACCTTCAGATGCGTTGTAAATTTCGTAATATCTAAAATCGTTGCTTGGCAGTAATTTTTTATATTGTTCTTTGTAAGGAGAAAAACTCACTCCGCCGTGAAAATACACTTCTAGATTTGGCCACAATTCCAGCAGACTTTGTTTGCCAGTATTTTCCAAAACCTTATTCATTAAAACCAGCATCCAGGAAGGAACCCCTGCGAAACTCGTTACATTTTCGTTTTTAGTTTCGTTAATAATAGCAGCAATTTTGGCTTCCCATTCGCTCATTAACGACGTTTTACTGCTTGGTGTACTGCTGAATTCAGCCCAAATGGGCATGTTTTCAATTAAAATTGCCGATAAGTCTCCAAAAAAAGTATTATTGTTTTCATAAATCTGCGAACTTCCGCCTAAGCGAAGACTTTTTCCTAAAAACAATTCAGAATCTTCATTGTTGTTCAAATACAAGCATAATAAATCTTTGCTTCCTTTATAATGACAATCTTCGAGGGCTTCTGTACTTACTGGAATAAATTTACTTTTAGCATTAGTTGTTCCGCTTGATTTGGCAAACCATTTAATAGGAGATTCCCAAAAAACATTTTGTTCTCCCTGACGAGTACGTTCGATTAAAGGCTGTAATTCTTCGTAGGTAGCAATAGGAACTCTTTCTGCAAAAGTTTTATAAGAATTGATAGACTCAAAATCATATTTTTTTCCAATAACCGTATTTTCCGATGCCGTTAATAAATTATGCAATAGTTCTTCCTGAACTTCATTTGGATATTTTAAAAAAAGTTCTATTTGATGTATCCTTTGCTTAAGGACCCAAGATGCAAAAGAGTTTATTATAGATAAAGGCATGAAAAAAGTGGTTTTTGATGTTAGCTTTTACGTTTGGATGTAAAATCCAGAAACTTAAAATTTGAATATCAATAGACAAATCTTAACTTTGCTGTCATATCAAAAATAGTGTTTTTTGTAATAAAAAACACGCTGATTAAGCTAAAGATTTAACTCAATAGAAAAAGATTTCACGAATTAGAGGCCATGCTTTTTAAGCAGATTTTATAATCCAATACTAAAACTTTCAATTTTAAATTAAAATGACATATCAAGGAGTACTTACCAAAATGCAGACTGAATTAGGAAATCCAATTCAATATTACCTAGTTTTTGAAGACAGCTTTTTGAATGTTAATCAGTTATTAGATAAAGAAATTGAAATTAGTTTTGCAGGATTTCAGTGTTTAAACTGCCAGAAAAAGAAAAAAATCTACAGACAAGGATTCTGTTACGAGTGTTTTTATTCAAGCCCGGCAGTTGGCGACTGGATTATGAAACCAGAACTAAGCACCGCCCATTTAGGAATTGCCGATCGTGATTTAGAATACGAGCAGAAAGCACAATTACAGCCTCATATTGTTTATCTGGCTTTGTCAAGTGAAATAAAAGTAGGGGTAACTCGTAAAACACAAGTTCCAACACGATGGATCGATCAAGGTGCAACACAAGCCATTGCTATTGTTGAGGTGCCCAATCGCTATTTGGCTGGAATTACCGAGGTCGCTTTGAAAAACCATTATGCAGATAAAACCAATTGGCGAAAAATGCTGCAATGTACAGCAGAATCATGTGATTTGGTTTTAGAAAAATCAAAAGTCGAAAGCTTGATTCCGCTTGAAGTGAAGGACTATTTCTACAGTCAGAAAAATGATATTTACGAATTGAAATATCCAATTCTAACTTATCCCGCAAAAGTGGCAAGCTTGAATCTAGATAAAACCCCAACTTTTCAAGGAAAATTAGTAGGGATTAAAGGGCAGTACCTGATTTTCGAAAACGGGACTGTTTTTAATATTCGTGGTTCAGAGGGCTATGTTGTAAATATAAACGTCTAGTAGTATCGACTCTCCGTCTATTACTTTGAGGTATTTGTAGAATAGTCTCGAATAAATGTAATTAACTTTATATTTTAGGGGCTTTCTGAAATAAAAGATGTGAGTTTTGGTAAATTTTTTTACAATTTTGTAATGTTTGCTTATTCAAAGAATTTAATTTTAGGAAAAATTTAACTTATATTTGGTAAGTTCTAAGAAACGGCCACCAAATTTACAAACAAACTTAATTCTAAAAACAATTTTAATTGAATGGGTAACTTAAACAAAGTTAACGTAGTCAGGCGCGGTTTAATGCGTGTTCTAACTAAAAACATCGGGGCTTCAAACGCTTCAAAAAGTGGAACGATTGATAAAAGCAAAATAAAAAAGGTCTTAATCTGTAGACCAAACGGCAGATTAGGAAACCTGCTTTTAATTACGCCGCTTATTCAGGAAGTTACTAATACCTTTCCTGGATGCACAATTGATGTATTTGTAAAAGGAACGCTTGCTCCCATTGTATTTGAAAAATATGAGAATGTCGATAAAATAATCGATCTTCCTAAAAAACCTTTTAAAGAATTAATCCGCTACTTAAAAGTGTGGACATTGATCAGAAAACAGAATTACGACTTAGTAGTAAATGTTGATCAAAACTCTTCTTCTGGCAGACTTGCCGTGCAGTTTTCAACTGCGAAATATAAATTTTTTGGCGATCTGCCAGAAAATGTCAACTTAGACTTTGACGATTACGATCATATTGCAAAATATCCGGTTTATAATTTCAGATATTTTTTGAGCCAGTTTGGTATTGAAGACCACAAAAAACCTGTAGAACTTATTGATTTAAAATTAACGCAGGATGAAATTAACAAGGGTAAAAATATTTTAGACGGAATTATCGATAATCAGAAAAAAACAATTGCGATTTTTACTTTTGCTACAGGCGCAAAATGTTTTTCGGTTGAATGGTGGGAAGAATTTTATTCGGCATTAAAAAAAGAATATCCAGATTATAATATTTTCGAAGTGCTTCCAGTTGAAAATGTTTCGCAGATTAACTTTCAAGCGCCTTCTTTTTACAGCAAAGACGTCCGCGAAATTGGATCTGTTTTAGCGAATGTTGATGTTTTTGTGGGAGCTGACAGCGGTATTATGCACTTATCAAGTGCTTCCAAAACATCGACCGTTGGATTGTTTTCTATTTCAAATTTAAAGAAATACGAGCCTTACGGAAACAACAGCGTAGGAATTGATACGAATACACTGGGAATTCCAGATTACATAAAAGCAATAAACAAAATCCTGAAAGCTTAATTCAGGGTTCTGCATAAAAAGAAACGGCTCCGAAATTTCGGAGCCGTTTTTATTTGAAATAAACTTTTATTAGTTTTTCTTTTTGAAAAGACCATTAATTAAGTCACTTGCTTTTTTTGTAGCTTCTTGTGTCTTTTGTTCTTTTTCAGTTTTCGCAGCCTGAGTAGTGTCTTTCGCTTTTGTATTTTTATTGATTAAATCCGTAAGAGCAGAAGTACCTTTTTGAGTCAGCTTTTCTTTTTGTTGATTCACCAGCTGAGTAGTTAAATTAGTAACTGCTGTTTTCATATCAGTACTGATTTTCGGATTAGAGAAATTACCAGTTAACATAGCTGTTATTGGAATGTTGTCTAATTTCGCGGCATCAGAAGGAGATAATTTTGCAATCAAAGCATTAGCTTCAGTACCCAGATATTTAGCCGGAACATCTAATTTTAAATTGTAGTTCATGTTTTGGTCAAAACCATGCGTACCGCCAACTGTAATTTTAATATCTTGATATTTAATGTCAAATGGTTTTACATTTACTTTTCCGTCATCAAATGTCAATGCCATTTTCAAGTCGTTTAAATTCAATTTGTTTGCATCAAGGAATTTGATGTTTGAAGTCAATGAATTTAATACAGTAGAATTTTTAGCGTTTACAGTAGTCGAAAGTAATTGTCCTAACAAATCCCCTGATAAAGATTTTAAATCTGGAGTTAATTCTTTCGCATCTAAATTTCCATTTAATTTGATCGTCGAATTTAATTTACCATTAATGATTCCAGCAATTGGAGCAATTTTTTTCATCATGTCTAATTGCGTAAAAGTCTGCGCAATATCCACTTGATTGAAACCTAAATTCATGTCGAATGTTGGTACTTTTGATTTAGTTGAAACAGCACCAGTTAAGCCAATTGTTCCTCCAAAAATTGAGGTTTTAAAGTTTTCAAGCTGTGCTTTTTCATCTTTAATAATCAATTTACCAGAAACATCTTTTAGTTTTAAATTGTCATATAAAACCGTAGTTGCTTTTGCATTTAAAGTACAGTTTAGGAAAGCCGGAATTTTCATTGCTTCAGCTGGTTTTGCTGGAGTTTTGGTTTCTTCTTTTGCTGGTTCTCCCGAAGTCATGAAATCATCAACAGCCAATTGATTTGAACTCATATTGAAGTTTCCTCTCAATTCTTGTTTTTTGAACATGAAACCATAGAAATTTTCTAAAACACCATTAATGCTAATGTCACTTTTTCCTGTTGTAGCATCAAATTGTTTCAAGTTGATTTTACTTGGATTGAACTCTACTAAAGCCGTGCTGATGTTCATTGACTTGTTATTTTCATCAGTATATTTAAATCCTGATAAACTCATTGTTCCAGCATTTTTTATGTTTTGATACTGACTTTTTTCAACAGAAGCCATATCAAAATTAGTCGTAACGTCTGCTTTTAAAATACCAGCCAGAGGTTTGTCCATTTTAATTGGATATGCTTTTGAAAGATTCGCTAGGTTAATCGTTCCTTTCAAAGCAGCATCAACAATAGGATTAACAGTAATGTTTTTGATATTCGCTTTAGCGCTAAAAACATCTTGATCGATTCTAAAAGATAATTTGTCTAGATTTACATAGGTATCGTTTAGAATTCCGGTTTCGTTGATAATTTTCGTATCGATTACAATATTCTGAACGGATTTTGGAAGGTTCGGATATTGGAATGAAGCATTATTGGAAGCAATCGCAATGTTGAATTTTGGAACAGTTGTATCTGTTAATTCTCCTTTTGCAAAACCAATTACTGTAAAATCTCCCGTTGTTTTTACACCATCAAGACTTGAAGCGTAAGCAGCAGGAATTAGTCCTAAGAAATTTGTAAATGAAGAAGTAGGTGTTTTAAACTTCAAATCGTAAATCTGTGCTTTTTCAGCCATTTGAATGAATCCATCAAATTCTAAAGGAAGCTGATTGATTAAGGCTTTATTTTCCTTAAAAGTGTATTTACTTTTTTCTAAGTCAATTCCTAAAATCGCATCCAAAGTTAATTTTATGTTTTTCATATAATTAACCTTGTCCATATCCAAAGATACGTTTGCAGTAGTTTTAGTATTTAAATCAAGAACTGAATTGGTAAAATCTCCCGTTCCTTCATGATTTAAACTATCAATAACCATTTTAATTTTAGAACCCTGATCGATATATCTAAAAGTGAAGTTCTCTATTTTATAGTTTTGAATTTTTAAAGAAAGCGGACTGCTTTTGTCGTCTTTTTTCTCTTCGTTTTTTTTGTCTTTTAAAGCAATATCAAAGTTTCCAACACCATCTTTATTGAAAATAATATTGATTAAACCATTTTCAGAAGTAATACCTTCAATGTTTAATGGTTCGTCTTTTCCTTTGAAAAGTTCTTTGATACTCATTTTAAGATTTAATTCTCCTAATGAAACCAAAGTATCTCCTTCAAAAGGCGCTTTGTTAATGATAACCAGTTTTTCGATTCCAACTGCTGCATTTGGGAAGTTTTTAAACAAACTTAAATCAGCATCGGCAAAGCTTACTTTGGCATCAACACTTTCGTTGATTGCATCGGCAATTTTGGCTTTGATCTGATCCTTGAACAAAAACGGAATGGCAAATAATGCGGCCACAAAAACCACAATTACAATGGCGGTTACTTTTAAAATTTTCTTTAGCATATTTATAGATTTGAGGTTTACTTTTGAAAATTGACTCTTTGCAAAAATAGCTTTTTTTGATTGAGTATGAAGATAAAATTTTCTTAAAAATGTAAGAAATTACTTTTGTTTAATGCAAAAAAAATCCGTTTGAGAATTTCAAACGGATTGTCTATTTATTTTTTTATAAAAGAAACGATCTTATTAATCATCGTTTCAGAAATTGGCAGATTTTCATTTTTATAACTTTCCATGTTGGCTTGTTTGTCGCCTTCAATGGTTTTCATAATATGATTCATTTTATCGATAATGACCAATTCAGAGTTTTTGCTGGCTTTCGAAAGATTCTCGGCATCTTTAACATCAACCTGTAAATCGTTATTTCCTTGGATGATCAAAACTGGAATTGTCAATTTCTTAATCTCAATTTGTGGATCATACTTAAACCATGAAATCAAATAAGGCTGAATACTTGGTCTGAAAAGTGAATTCAGCATCGGGTCAACTTTTTTAACCTGATTACCGCTTTTTAGACTGTCAATAATCGGAAAAGTCATGTCTTCTATCTGTTTATTGGATTTAGAAGAAATTTGATTTTTCAAAAGTTTATCTGCTGATTCTCCTGCGCCGGCAATCGAAATAAATTTAGCTGCTTTTGCGCTGGCAATCATTCCAATTAAAGAACCTTCACTATGACCTATAATGATTAGCTGAGTAAAACGTTTGTCTTGTTTTAAAAAGTTAATCCAGCTTTTTGCATCTTCCGTGTAATTTTCAAAAACCAAACTTGATTCTGCTGTCGCTGCCGGTTTGCTTTCACCGATTCCTCTTTTATCGTATCGTAATGATGCAATTCCGTTTTGGGCCAGCGCTTCTGCCAGCATTTTCAGCGAATTGTTTTTCATCATCGGATTATTTCCGTTTCGGTCTGTTGGTCCAGATCCCGCAATTAGTAAAGCCACGGGGCATTTTTTTACATTATCTGGAACCGTCAGCGTACCAAAAAGCTGATCGACATTGATTTTTAAAGTAACATTAGTTTCTTTAAAAGTATCTTGTTTTGCATTTTGAGCATAAATACTGGTCAAAAACAAAACACTCAAAAACAGCAGTATCTTTTTCATTTTCAGCGGAATTATTTAATATCTATTCCAAAAGGCATCATAGCCTGAACTCCTTTTTGTCTTTGAAATCTTTTTACCTGTTCAATCAGCATGTAATTTTCTTCGCCTATTTCTTCTTTAATAAAAGCTTCTTTTGTGCGTGAAAATGGCATATTGGCTAATAAGTCTCCAACCGTTTTTTCATATTCAGGATAATTCTGAGTACCGTAATCTTTAATTTTAGCAATTCTGGCAGCTTCTGCAATGGCATCATTTAAGCCACCAATTTTATCTACTAAACCAATTTTTAAAGCTTCAGATCCTGACCAAACTCTTCCCTGAGCAATTGCGTCAACTTGTTCGAAAGTCATTTTTCGGCCTTCGGCAACGTGAGTTACAAAAGTATTGTAAACTTGTTCAATACTTTCAAGTGTAAATGCTTTGAATTTTTCGTCAACAGGAACAAACGGACTATAATTAGCCGAGTTTTCGTGTGTTTTTACTTGTTCGCTGTTGATTCCTAATTTATTAGCCAATGGAGTGAAATTTGGCAATACTCCAAAAACTCCAATGGAACCTGTAATAGTGTTGCTTTCAGCGAAAATTTTATTAGCGTTGCAAGCAATATAATATCCACCCGAAGCTGCGTAATTCCCCATAGAAACCACGACTGGTTTTACTTTTTTGGTAATTTCGATTTCTCTCCAGATTAAGTCAGAAGTTAAAGCACTTCCGCCTGGGCTGTCAATTCTTAAAACAATGGCTTTTACATCTTCATTTTTTCTAGCTTCTTGTAGAGAACGACGCATTGAACCTTCACCAATCATATTAACATCACCTTCACCGCCTGCAATTTCGCCTTGAGCGTAAATAATCGCAATTTGATCGTCAGCGATATTGGTTAAAGCTGTGGTCATGTTATTTTGGGTGTAATCTAAAATAGATATTTTGTTGTAATCGTCGTCGCCTTTTACTTTCAGTGCTTTTTTAATTGCATCATGATAAACGTCTTCATACGCTACAATATCCACTAAATGCTGGTTTTTTGCCATTTGTGGCGTTCTTGCCAATAAACCGTTCGCGATTTCATTTAGTTTGTCAACCGGAATATTTCTGCTTTTTGAAATATCACCGCAAACTGTTGACCAGATAGAATTTAAAAGTGCCGTAACTTGTTCTCTGTTGGCATCACTCATCTTATTTTCTAAGAAAGGTTCAACAGCGCTTTTGTATTTTCCGTGACGAATTACTTCCATGTGAATACCTGATTTTTCTTGAAAATCTTTGAAAAACATTATTTCAGATGAAAGTCCTTTAAAGTCTAAATCTCCCGCCGGATTCAAATAAATAGTATTGGCAACAGAGTTTAAATAATATTCTTTTTGTGAAAAAGTATTAGCATAAGCCCAAACAAATTTTCCTGATTTTTTGAAGCTTTCCAAAGCATTTCTTAAATCTTTGTATTGAGCAAGACCTAAAGAAGATTGATCGTTTAAAATTGAGATTCCTTTAATATTGTCGTCCGTTTTTGCTGCTTCAATAGCATTGATAACATCGCTTAAACCAACTCCTTTTTTATCTGAAAAAACAGTAACCCATGGATCTTTGTATTTTCCTGCATAATCATTGTTAATACGGCTAAGGTCTAATTCGATTACCGAATCGCTTTTAACCGAAACTTTATCATCTCCTCCAAAAATAGCTCCGATTAGAATTACTCCAAAAAAGAAAATCATTATAAATACAAAAATACCAACAACTGTGGCAATTACATTTCCTAAAAATTTCATAAGTATATTTTTTTTAATATGTAGCGCGAATGGCTGATATGTTACAAATTTCGCACATTATTTTATTTACGTCTTTATGTCGTTTCACAAATATATTGGTTAATTCTAAAATAGTTTTAGTTAATTTGCATTTATTATGAAAACACAGCATCAGGTCGTTTTATCTATAGGCAGCAATCAGGGAAACAGGTTAGAAAATATCGAAAGTTGTATCGATTTGATACATCAGGAAGTAGGAACTGTGATTCGGGTTTCAAAGCTTTATGAAACGCCTGCTTGGGGTTTTGAAAGTGATGCTTTTTACAATTGTGCTTTACTACTTCACACTCCTTCATCGGCACACAAAATATTAAATCAGGTTTTAAAAGTCGAAAAACAATTAGGCAGAATCCGTTCAAATCAAGAAGGATATCAAAGCCGTACTATCGATATCGATTTGATTGTTTTTGATGATGAAATTATCGATTCTGAAAAATTACAGATTCCCCATCCTTTAATGCAGAACCGAAATTTTGTATTACTTCCGATACAAGATTTAAAATTAGACTGGAAACATCCCATTCTTTATAAAACTATTTCGGAGCTAATTGCTATTTCGCCTGATGACAGCGTTTGTACTGTTGTGCAGGATTTGAAATGTCCGTTAAACGAAATTCAACTTGATAAGTTTAATTATATTGCTTTTGAAGGAAATATTGGCGCAGGAAAAACGACTTTGGTTCATAAAATTGCAGCTGATTTTAATGCAAAAACCGTTTTGGAACGTTTCGCTGATAATCCGTTTTTACCCAAGTTTTACAAAGATCAAAACCGATATGCTTTTCCGCTGGAAATGTCTTTTTTAGCCGATCGTTATCAGCAATTATCAGATGATTTGGCACAATTTGATTTGTTTAAGGATTTTATTGTGGCTGATTATCATATTTTTAAATCATTGATTTTTGCTAAAATTACGCTTCAAGAAGATGAATATCGTTTGTACCGAAACTTATTTGATATCATTTACAAAGAGATGCCAAAACCAGATCTTTATGTTTACTTGTATCAGAATACTGAAAGGCTGCTTCAAAATATAAAAAAACGAGGCAGAAACTACGAACAGAATATCGAAGGAGAATATTTAGATAAAATCAACAATGGTTATCTGGAATACATAAAGTCCCAAACCGATTTGAATGTTCTAATTATAGATGTTTCCGATCGTGATTTTGTAAAGAAACAAGAAGATTACGTTTTTATTTTAAACGAAATTAAGAAGAAGCTGGGTTGATAATTTGATAATTAGAAAATGGGTCAATTAGATAATTTTATGCGACTTTATTAAAATTATCTCATTGCCTAATTATCAAATTGCCACATTCTCAAAACTATCTTTTGAGAGAAAAATGCCCTCTTAAGATTGGTTTCGAATCGTCTATTTTTAAAGCATACCAATAATCAGAAGCCGGAAGCGGCGTTTTTTCGAAAGTTCCGTCCCAGCTCATTTTTGATGAGTTTAACTGAGTGATTAGTTTACCATAACGATCAAAAATAGTTACTTCTGCCTGAGGATAATTTTCCATTCCGGTTACTTCCCATAAATCATTATACGAATCGTTGTTTGGAGTGAAAAATGGAGGAAAAACAAGTATTACAAAGTTTTGGGTAACACCACCACATCCGCTTTTTTCTCTTACATAAGCAGTTTGGAGTCCACCAGGAACATCATAAAAAATATTAGAATCCTGAAAGTTTACGCCATCAACAGAGTATTCAAAATAATTGCTTTCTTTTTTAAGATAAATAATCGCTCTTGTGCCATTTACGTCGATTCGGTCAATTTTTGGGGTTTCTCGTTCCTCAACAACAATGGTTTTTCGGCTGGTGCAGTTTTCAGGAGAAGGACTTGTAACATCAACCGTATACGTTCCGCCTTTAGTGACCACAATAGTTTGTGTCGTTTCGCCATTTGACCATAAATAATTCATTCCAAGAACTCCAGCGTTAAGCGTTACAGATTGTGATTGGCATAAAACAACATTTTCATCTGAAACCACCGGCGGAGTGTAAATGATTATATCTACCGCAGTACGATTTGTATTGATACAGCCTGCATTCGAAGCTTCGGCATAATAAGTTGTATTTGCTGAAAGATTTGGAGTTGTGAAACTTGTTCCGGTAAAAACACTCGTTCCGCCAACCGCAGATGTAAACCAATTAATACTTCCAATATTTGAACTGGCTGTAATTGTTACAGATCCTGGGCCGCAGTTGGTATAAGTAGTTTGGCCTGCAACTGGATTAGTTGGAGTTGCATTTACTGTAGCTGTAACCGATTTTCTGTTGGACGCGCAGCCAGCATCTACATAATAAGTTGTAGTTGAATTTATGATTGGAGTAGTATAGCTGTTTCCCGTTCCTAATAGATTTCCTCCAACAGCGGCATCATACCAGCTGATGGTTGCGCCGGCAGTTGCAGTTGCATTAAAGGTAAACGTTCCAGAATCACAAACAGGACTTGGATTTGCTGCTGGTGTTACAACTGGAATTGTAATTTTTGTACTCGCCGCAATTTCAAGGGGAGATTCACCGGGCATTCCGCCATATTCCACAACATACCCTTTTGGCTGATAAGCATCTCCGGGTGTTAAAGAACCTGTGTTAGAGAGATCGTTCCAAGAACCTCTAATTCCAATTCCCGGCTGTGTAATATGTGCATAATCTTCATCGCCTTGATTATTAGGTTCTCCTGTATTCCAGAACGTGTAACTCATTACAGTTCCTGCTTCAGGACCTGTAACCCATTTCCAAACACCTTCAGTTTCTGCATCGCTTCCGCCAATCCATCCAGTTCCAGAAGCTTGTTCGCCAATTAATTGTGCTTCGTCCTGAGATAAAATAGTAGCCAGATAACCTTTTAATCCATAATAAGTGCTTGTTTCAGCCGCCGCTTTTGCACTTGTCCATGTAATACCAACATTTGGAACAAATAAATAATAATGCTGTGTTGAAGGTAAATAATTCGCATTACCAATTGTTATTGAAAAGGTTCTGGTTCCAGAAGCTGAAGCCGAAGAATTAGTAAAAACCACATCTTTTACGGCGGCAACTAAATCAGAATATAAAACATCGATACCTGTTGGGCTTGTAATGCTTAATTTTCCCGCTGTTGCATCCCAGTTTGTAGTTACATTAGGATGTGCTGCTACATTAGAAAGTGAAAGTACATCTAACCCACTGGAATAGCCAGATGAGATTTGAATATAAACACCTTTAATTCCTGTTTCTGCAGGGTCATGCGTAATACTAAAATCAGTTACAATTTTTATGGTATTTTGTGGACAATATAATTGATCTCCAGTTGCTTTAACAATAGGAGCAGTTGTTGCAGAAAATTTACTGCGGTCATTTGAATATTTTGAGATCTTGTCTTGGTTGGTTGTCGAATTTGCAAAATGCTGATTAACAACAGAGGTATCTTGTGCAAATCCAGCAAAAGGAGATAGTAATAAAAATAATCGTAATGATTTTAGGAAATAGATATTTTTCATTTTATAAAAATATTAATTTTATAATAATAAAAAAATATATTTGAATTTATGTCAAATAAAGTTTTAAATTAATGTAAAAACTACATTTTTAAAGCAGAAAAAGTTTTTAATTGTTAGGCCAGTTTAATTTCTGAAATAAATCCCAAACCACAATTCCTGCGCTCACAGAAATGTTCAAGGAGTGTTTTGTTCCAAGCTGCGGAATTTCGATACAGCCATCGCAGATCGCAACAGCTTCTTGAGCAACGCCATATACCTCGTTGCCAAAAACCAAAGCATATTTTTGATTTTTCTCCACTTTAAAATCTTGTAAGAAAATGGCACTTTCTACTTGTTCAATAGCAAGTGTCAAGATGTTTTCTTTTTTAAGATTTTCGATTACTTCCAGCACATTTTCATGATGTTCCCAAGCAACAGTTTCGGTTGCTCCAAGTGCAGTTTTGTGAATTTCTTTATTTGGGGGAGTAGCAGTAATACCGCAGAGGATTATTTTTTCGATTAAAAAAGCATCGGCTGTTCTAAACACAGATCCAATATTATGAAGGCTTCGAATGTCATCCAAAACTAATATTAAAGGGGTTTTGTCTGATTTTTTAAAGTCTTCTATAGATTTTCTATCTAGTTCGCTGTTTTCAAGTTTTCTCATTGGTGTAATTTCTGGTCATAAAAAAAGCTTCCAAAGATAAGGAAGCTTTTTGATTATTTACTTGTTTTTCAGATTAGCTTTTTACTGGATCTGGTAAAACTGTACCTTTAATTGTAAGTACTTTTGTTGGTTGTCCTTCAGCGTTAGAAGTTACAGTAACTGTTTTTGTAAATGCACCAACTCTATCAGTAGCATATTTTACACCAATAACACCTTTAGCTCCTGGAGCGATTGGCTCTTTTGGAGTAGTAGGAACAGTACATCCGCAAGATCCCTGAGTGTTTGTAATAATTAATGGTTTTGTACCATTGTTAACAAAAACGAATTCACGTTTACCGTCAGCATTGTGAGCAACAGTTCCGTAATCGATAGTTTCAGTTTCGAAAAGCATTCCTGCTCCTTCAACTTTAGCAACTTTAGCTGCTTTAGCTTTTTTAGTTGTTTGTGCGTTAGAAGCTGTAATACCAGCTACAGCTAACATAGCGAATAAGATTATTTTTTTCATCTTTATAGGGTCTTTTTTAAATGATAAACAAAGCTATATAAAATTCTCAAATCAGAACCTAAAAATATCTTAAAATATTTTAATTTTTGTAGTCCTTCGATATTCTTTCAAAATATCATAAATTCGCTGTCTTAATTTTTTCATTTAAAATATATCAATTTGGCAGCTAAAGAAAAAGTGGCGAAAGAAACGCCCTTAATGAAACAGTACAACGAAATCAAGAGAAAATATCCTGATGCATGTCTGCTTTTCAGAGTAGGGGATTTTTATGAAACCTTTGGTGAAGATGCTATCAGATCTTCTAAAATTCTAGGTATTACATTAACAAAAAGAGGAGCAGGATCTGATACAGAAACAGCTCTTGCAGGTTTTCCGCACCATTCTATCAATACCTATCTGCCTAAATTGGTTAAAGCCGGACTTCGTGTAGCAATCTGCGATCAGCTTGAAGATCCAAAAATGACCAAAACTATCGTAAAAAGAGGTGTAACAGAACTGGTAACTCCAGGAGTTTCTTTAAACGATGAGGTTTTACAATCCAAGTCAAACAACTTTTTGGCATCAGTTTCTTTTGCTAATAAAAATGTAGGAATTGCTTTTCTGGATGTTTCTACAGGAGAATTTTTAACAGCACAAGGAAATGCCGAATATATAGATAAGTTATTACAGAATTTTAGTCCGAGCGAGGTTCTGGTTCCTAAAAACTGTAAAAATGAATTCAAGGATGCTTTTGGAGAAGATTTTCACAGTTTCTTCTTGGAAGATTGGATTTATAAAGAAGACTACGCTTTAGAAACGCTTACCAAACATTTCCAGACCAACTCCTTAAAAGGATTTGGAGTTGAAGAATTGAAAGAAGGAATTGTTGCTGCCGGAGCAATTTTGTATTATTTGTCAGAAACACAGCATAATAGAATACAGCATATTACCTCAATTCAAAGAATTGCAGAAGATGCTTATGTATGGATGGATCGTTTTACCATTCGTAACTTAGAACTGTATCACAGCTACAATCCAAATGCGGTAACACTTTTAGACGTAATCGACAGAACGCTTTCGCCAATGGGAGGTCGTTTGTTAAAACGCTGGCTGGCGCTTCCTTTAAAAGATAAAAATAAAATCAAAGGACGCCATGATGTTGTGTCGTATTTAAAAGGAAATCCTGAAATTCTGCAGGACATTCAATATCAAATAAAACAGATTTCAGATTTAGAGCGTTTGATTTCTAAAATCGCAGCTGGAAAAGTTTCTCCGCGTGAAATTGTGTATTTAAAAGAATCGCTGGACGCTATTATTCCAATCAAAACACTTGCGCTGCAAAGTCCGCAGGAAGCAGTAAAAGTAATTGGAGATAGTCTGCATTCTTGTGATTTGTTAAGAGAAAAAATTCAAACTACTTTAAATCAAGATGCGCCGGTTGCTATTGCAAAAGGAAATGCGATTGCAAAAGGAGTTAATGAAGAATTAGATGAACTTCGTGCTATTTCTACTTCGGGAAAAGAATTTTTGGAAGGAATTGAAAAAAGAGAATCTGAGCGTACTGGGATTTCATCTTTAAAAATATCATTTAATAATGTTTTCGGATATTATATTGAAGTAAGAAATACACATAAAGATAAAGTTCCGGAAGAATGGATTCGTAAGCAGACTTTAGTAAACGCAGAACGTTATATCACCGAAGAATTAAAGGAATACGAAACTAAAATTTTAGGTGCCGAAGAAAAAATCTATAAAATAGAAACCGAACTTTTCGAGCAGTTAGTAGCTTGGATTGCAACTTATATTAAGCCGGTTCAAATGAATGCCTTTTTGGTAGCGCAATTGGATTGCTTATGTTCGTTTACACAGCTTGCAAATGAAAATCAATATGTGTGTCCTGAAATCGATGAAACTTTTGAGTTGCAGATTAAAAACGGAAGACACCCTGTAATCGAAAAACAATTACCAGTTGGGACTCCGTATATAGCGAATGATGTTTTCTTAGATCGAGAAACACAGCAGATTATCATGATTACAGGACCTAACATGTCGGGTAAGTCTGCTATTTTAAGACAGACGGCTTTAATTGTTTTATTGGCTCAAATGGGAAGTTTTGTTCCTGCTGACAGCGTAAGAATGGGAGTGGTAGATAAAATTTTTACAAGAGTAGGAGCATCGGATAATATTTCGATGGGTGAATCTACTTTTATGGTGGAGATGAACGAAACAGCTTCGATTTTGAATAATATTTCAGACCGAAGTTTAGTCCTTTTAGATGAAATTGGAAGAGGAACGAGTACGTATGATGGAATCTCGATTGCTTGGGCAATTGCTGAATTTTTACACGAACATCCGTCAAAAGCAAAAACATTGTTTGCGACGCATTACCATGAGTTAAATGAGATGACCGAATCGCTGCCGAGAATCCAGAATTACAATGTAGCAGTCAAAGAATTAAAAGACACTGTTCTTTTTATTAGAAAACTGGAAAAAGGAGGAAGCGCACACAGTTTTGGAATTCACGTGGCAAAAATGGCCGGAATGCCGCAGTTGGTTATTTCGAAAGCTCAGAAACTTTTAAAGAAATTAGAAAAGAATCATTCTAGTGATGCTTTGAATGGAATAAAATCGGCTAATGATGAAATGCAGATGAGTTTCTTTAATTTAGATGATCCATTATTGGAAGAGATAAAAGAAGAAATTCTTGGTCTCGATATTAATGCAATTACTCCGGTTGAAGCATTGATGAAGCTGAATGAAATCAAAAGAATGTTAGTGAAGAAATAAGCTGTAAAAATTTTCAAGTTTAAAGATTAGGTTATCAGAATGTTATAAAAATATGTGGATTTTTTTTAGAAAAACACTTGTTTAATTGAATAAATGTCCTAAATTTGCACTCGCAATACGAAACAAACCAAGTATTGCAGGTTCTTAAATAAAATTTGAAATGCGAAAATAGCTCAGTTGGTAGAGCGCGACCTTGCCAAGGTCGAGGTCGCGGGTTCGAGCCCCGTTTTTCGCTCAAAACCATATAATGCTCGGATGGTGAAATTGGTAGACACGCTGGACTTAAAATCCAGTGAACAGCAATGTTCGTGCGGGTTCAAGTCCCGCTCTGAGTACTAAAGCCTCTTCTTTTGAAGAGGCTTTTTTTATTCTGCAAACTTGCAGATTATAAATTTACGAAGTAAATTTATTAGGGAATCTAAAAATCAACAATCTAAAAACTAAAATTTCTAAATGGGTGCTTTTGTAATTAGCAGACGATTTAATGATGAATATAAATTTACCTTTACTTCGCGAAGAGGTAAAGTGATTTTTACAAGTTTGAGTTATGAGTTGAGGTTTGAGTGTGAAGAGGATATTGAGAAATTTAAAGCGAATATTGAGCTTGCTAAATTTTTAAAATTTAAAGGCTCTGGAGGAAAGTATTTTTTTAAATTGATGCTTGGAGATGTTCATTTTGCGACAAGTCGAAAATACAGTACAGAATTGCTTTTGCAAAAAGGAATAAAAGAAATTGTAACCTATGCTTCTAGGTCTGAAATTTTGGATTTTTCTTCGAATGAATTGATTTTTGAAGATGAGGAAGTTTTGGAGGAGGAAGAGGTTGAGGATTGATTTTGGTGAGAAATAATATAAAAAAAGCGTTCGCAATTGCTAACGCTTTTTTTATTGTTTTGTACTTGATAGCCAAATGCTGAGATTTGGGCAAAAAAAAACCATCGATTTCGATGGTTTTAAAATTTTTAGAACTTAGGTTCTAATTATTTTTTTACTTCTTTAGCAGCGTCTTCTACTTTTGCAGCAGCAGAGTCAACTTTTGCAGCAGCAGAATCAACAGTTGCAGCAGCAGAATCAACTACAGTAGCAGCAGAATCAACAGCAACAGCAGTAGAATCTACAGTTTCAGTAGCTGCAGCGTCAGCTTTTTTACAAGATACAACAGTTAAAACAGCAACAACAGCTAAACTTAAAAATACTTTTTTCATCTTACTTTATTATAAAAGGTTAATTATTAATTCGTGGCAAAGATATAAATTTTTTAATATGTAAAATATTTTTTCACTTTTTTTTTAAAATATTTTCCTTACTCACGATTATCTTAGTTATCAAAAAATATGCCAAAATAATAAAAATATATTAAATTGTTTAATGTTTTGCATAAATTATTTTTCGTTGCATAATTGATATTAAAAATACCAATTTTAATTCTTAGACTTGCGGTATATTTTGTTTTTTAAGAGTATTATATCTTCTTACAAAGTTCTAAAATTCGAATTATAAATCTCTTTTTAGAAAAATAAAGCGGGAAGAATCTGGTTTTTAGATCATATAGTCTATGAAACTATTTCCATTATGGTATTGGTTGCTCCTTTATGGTTTTGAATAAATAAACTGCAGATTTCGCTTTTTTCCTTTAAAAAGCTTTTATCGTTAAGAAGACGATCTAAAATCTCTTTTAGTTCTTCTGCGTTCGATATTGGAATGCAGCCGCCAAGAGCAGTTAAAGAAACTGCTTCTGCAAAATTCGAATAATTAGGCCCAATTACTATTGGTATTCCGAAGGTAGCAGGTTCTAAAATGTTGTGTATTCCAGGATTTCCAAAACCTCCTCCAACATAAGCAATCGTTCCGTAACTGTAAATTTTGGTCAATAATCCAATCGTGTCAATTATAAAAACCTGATATGAGGCTAGGTCTTTGTTTTCTTTCTCAGAAAATAAAACGACAGATTTAGTGATTTGCGATTTAAGCTCTGCTATCTGATCTGGTTTGATGTTGTGCGGTGCAATAATGAATTTTACATGATCTGGTGCCTGATTAATATATTCCGCAATTAAAGCTTCATCTTTTGGCCATGAACTTCCAATCACTATTGTGGTTTGATTATTCTTGAAATTTTCAATAAAATCAAGTTTATTGTCTCTTTCTAAAATAGCATTTACGCGATCAAAACGAGTGTCGCCTGAAACGATTACATTTTTAAAGCCTATTGCCTCAATTTTTTGTTTTGAGCTTTCATTTTGTACAAAAAAATAAGTGAAGGCATTGAGTGCTTTTCTGTAAAAACCGCCGTACCATTTAAAAAACATTTGACTATCTCTGAAAATCCCAGAAATTAAATAAGTTGGAGTTGTATGGTTTTCAAGTTCTTTTAAGTAATTCAGCCAAAATTCATATTTAATAAAAAATGCTTTTTCTGGATGAACGAGTTTGATGAATTTTTTTGCATTGCTTTTGGTGTCCAATGGAAGATAAACGGTCACATCTGCTACTGTATTATTTTTACGCACTTCGTATCCAGACGGCGAAAAAAAAGTAACCACAATTTTATGGGAAGGATATTTTTCTTTGATTTTTTCTATAACAGGAAGCCCTTGTTCGTATTCGCCAAGTGAAGCCGAATGAAACCAAATAGTCTTGTCTTCTGGTTTTATTTTTTCTTGCAATATGTTAAAAACATTTTTTCGGCCTTCCACAAAAAGGGTAATTTTCGGACTAAACAATGCAATGATTTTTAAGAAAAATCCTGCTATATAAATAACTAAATTGTATAAAAAAAGCATGTAGTAATTTTTGCAGCTAAATTACATTTCTTTCGACTATTTTCATTGGTGTGAAGCTATTAATAACTATTTTTGTTCCTCCTTTTAGAGATTTTGGTTTAAAAACAGGGTCTTTAATTATTAAATACATTCAAAAATGAAAAAAATACAAATGGTTGACTTAAAAAGTCAATACGAAAAAATAAAATCTACTGTAGATGCTTCAATTCAAGAAGTTTTAGATACCAATACTTACATTAACGGACCTTTGGTTCATCAGTTTCAAAAAAATCTTGAAGATTATTTAGGAGCAAAACACGTGATTCCATGCGCAAACGGTACCGATGCTTTGCAGATTGCTATGATGGGGCTTGGTCTTCAGCCGGGAGACGAAGTAATCACTGCCGATTTTACTTTTGCCGCAACTGTTGAGGTTATTGCTTTATTGAAATTAACTCCAGTTTTGGTTGATGTTGATTTAGTAAATATGAATATCGATATTGATGCTGTTAAAAAGGCAATTACTCCAAAAACTAAAGCAATCGTACCAGTTCATTTATTTGGACGTGCTGCGAATATGGATGCGATTATGGAAATTGCAGCAGAACATAATTTATATGTAATTGAAGATAACGCGCAGGCAATTGGTGCAGATTATATTTCTAAATCGGGTTCAAAAGCTAAAGTGGGAACAATTGGCCACGTTGCAGCGACTTCTTTCTTTCCTTCTAAAAATTTAGGATGCTACGGAGACGGGGGAGCGATTTTTACCAATGATGATAAATTGGCGCATATAATCCGCGGAATTGTAAATCACGGAATGTATGAGCGTTACCATCACGATGTTGTGGGAGTTAATTCACGTCTAGATAGCATCCAGGCAGGGGTTTTAAATGCAAAATTGCCTTTGCTGGATGAATATAATAAAGCACGTCGTTTGGCCGCAACAAAATACAATGCAGCTTTTGCTGGAAATAAACATATTATTACGCCAGATTTCGATACAAATGAAAATGATCACGTTTTTCATCAATATGTGTTACGAATCATTGATGCAGACAGAAATGCCTTGATGCAGCATTTGTTGGATAAAGGAATTCCATGTGCAATTTATTATCCAATTCCGCTTCATTCTCAAAAAGCATATTTAGATCCTCGCTATAAAGAAGAGCAGTTTCCGGTAACCAATCAATTAGTTCAGGAAGTTATTGCATTGCCAATGCATACAGAACTTGATGATGAACAGATTAAATTTATTACAGACAGTGTTATCGAATTTTTGAAATAAAAATTATATATCAGCCAAAAAATAACCACAAAACAACCAAATAATGAAAGTATTAGTAACAGGAGGATTAGGATTTATAGGATCTCATACTGTAGTAGAATTGCAAAATGAAGGCTTCGAAGTAGTAGTAATTGATGATCTCTCTAACTCTTCCGAAGATGTTTTAAAAGGAATTAAGAAAATTACAGGAAAACAGCCTGTTTTTGAAAAAATCGATTTAAGAGAAAAGAAAGACGTTCAGAATTTCTTTAAAAAACACGAAGATGTTACTGGTGTTATTCACTTTGCGGCCTCAAAAGCTGTTGGTGAAAGTGTTGAAAATCCATTATTGTATTACGAAAATAATATCAGCAGTTTAGTATATCTTTTACAAGGATTACAGCAAAAAACTGAAGCTAGTTTTATTTTTAGTTCGTCTTGCACAGTTTACGGTCAAGCCGAAAAAATGCCAATTACAGAAGATGCGCCAGTTCAGGCTGCCATGTCGCCTTATGGAAACACAAAGCAAATAGGCGAGGAAATTATAAATGATACGGCAAAAGTTACCAATATAAGCGCAATTTTACTGCGTTATTTTAACCCAGTTGGAGCACATCCTTCTGCAGAAATTGGAGAATTACCATTAGGTGTTCCTCAAAATCTGGTTCCTTTTATTACACAAACGGGAGTAGGGCTGCGTCAGGAATTATCGGTTTTTGGAAATGATTATCCAACACCAGACGGAACTGCTGTTCGCGATTATATTCACGTTGTCGATTTAGCAAAAGCGCACGTAATTGCTTTGCAGCGTTTATTGAATAAAAAGAATTTAGCAAAAGTAGAAACTTTCAATTTAGGAACAGGAAAAGGAAGTTCTGTACTAGAAGTAATTCATAGTTTTGAAAAAGTCAGCGGTAAAAAACTGCCGTATAAGATGATGCCACGCCGTGAAGGTGATATTACTGAAGCGTACGCAAATACAGATAAGGCAAATAATGTCTTAGGATGGAAAGCAGAATTAAGCTTAGACGAAGCAATGGCAAGTGCTTGGAAATGGGAACAAAAAGTGAGGAATAAATAGTTTTTTTAATAAAATTATAAATTTTAAAGTCCCAGATTATAGCAATATAGTTTGGGATTTTTTTTTAATGACATTTGGTTTTTATGAAACAAAGTTTAGATTACAAATTGATTTTTGCCCTTGCAGCAGTTGGAATTATCTGGGGTACAACATTTTTAGGAATTAGAGTGGCGGTAGAAACGATTCCGCCTTGGTTTGTAACTTCCATCCGTCAAGGACTTGCGGGATTAATCATGATGATTATCTTGCTGTTTAAAAAAGAATTGAAATGGATTGGCTGGGAAAATTTAAAACATCAGCTCGTTCCTTCTATTTTGATGATCGTGGTGGCAAATGGTTTTACAACTGTTGCTGAACAAACTGTACCAAGCGGATTGGCTTCGGTAATTAGTGCGATGTCTCCGATACTTATTTTTCTGGGCAGTATTTTATTTAAATTGCAAAAGCCAAGTTTAAAAGGATTTGTTGGAGTTATAATAGGATTTTCGGGAGTCGTTTTTATATTCAAAGACGGATTGGGATCATTTTTAGATGCCGATTACAGAATAGGAATGATGTTTATGGGATTTGCAATTACTGCTTGGGCGGCCGGAACAATTTATACCAAAATCCATGGGAATAAATCTAAGAATATAGTTCTTAATTTATTTTATCAGTTTACAATGGCTTCGTGCATCCAGATCGTTTTAGCGTTTATTTTTTCGCCTACTATCGATGTGAGCTTATGGAGCGCTACAAGCATTTTCGCAGCATTGTATTTGTCAATTTTTGGATCTGTAATTGCTTTTTTCAGTTATAATTATGCATTGAAACACGTAACGCCGGTTCAGGTTTCTATTTTAGCATATATTAATACGATAATTGCGGTATTTTTTGGATGGCTGATTTTGGATGAAAAAATCACCATTGATTTTATAATTGCAACAATCCTTATTATTTTAGGAGTTTTTATTATTAACTACAAAAAGAAGGAAAAGCTTCCAGAAATTGAAAACAAGTAATAAAAAACAAAATCCTCATCACTGATTAAAGTTGATGAGGATTTTTTTATTTTTATGCCTTCCTGCAAGGTTTTCAAAACCTTGTAGGTCTGTCTTTTATATCTTAGATACCTACAAGGTTTTGGAAACCTTGCAGGTGTTGCAGTTGAATACTAAAAATTAAGCATTCGCAGTAACCGCTTCTTTATCGATTTTATTAATCAAACCAGTTAATACTTTTCCTGGGCCAACTTCAGTAAATAAAGTTGCACCGTCAGCGATCATTTGCTGAACAGACTGAGTCCATTTTACAGGAGCAGTCAATTGGATGATTAAGTTCTTTTTAATTTCGTTTGCATCAGAAACTGCATTTGCAGTAACATTTTGGTACACTGGACAAATTGGAGTAGAGAATGTAGTTGATTCGATTGCAGCGGCTAATTCTTCTCTTGCCGGCTCCATCATTGGCGAGTGAAAAGCACCTCCAACAGGTAAAATTAAAGCACGTTTTGCTCCAGCGGCTTTCATTGCCTCACAAGCTTTTTCAACAGCAGTAGTTTCACCAGAAATTACCAATTGACCTGGGCAGTTATAGTTTGCTGCGACCACAACACCATCAATAGAAGCACAAACTTCTTCTACAACATTATCAGCTAAACCTAAAACAGCAGCCATTGTTGATGGAGTAATTTCGCAGGCTTTTTGCATAGCCAAAGCACGCTGAGAAACCAATTTAAGACCATCCTCAAAAGATAAAGTTCCATTTGCAACTAAAGCAGAGAATTCCCCTAAAGAGTGTCCTGCAACCATTTCCGGTTTGAAATCTTCTAAAGTTTTAGCTAAAATAACCGAGTGTAAAAATACAGCTGGCTGCGTTACTTTAGTTTCTTTTAGTTCTTCGGCAGTGCCTTCAAACATGATATCTGTAATTCTGAAACCTAATATTTCATTAGCTTTTTCGAATAATTCTTTGGCTAAAGCCGAATTTTCATAAAGGTCTTTACCCATTCCTGTGAACTGTGCGCCTTGACCCGGAAATACGTATGCTTTCATTTGTCTAATTTAATTTTTACTTTTTTTAAAATTGAAAATTAGTTTCAATTGGAAGGCAAAAGTACTATTTTTTTAGCTCGTATAACCCTTAAACATATAAATCCATGCTAATCTTGAAAATCTAAGATTAAAAGGGGTAAGTAAAGTAATCACAACAGCAATAATAGGAAGGATTCTTAAATCGAAGTTGGTTTCGAAAAAATACTGTGCAATACAATACGTTGCAATTCCTTGAGCTACTGTTAATCCGTAGTTTACATACATGGCTCCAAAGAAATAACCAGGTTCTTTTTGAAATTTATAATGACAATGACTGCAGTATTCATTCATTTTTGGAAAACTGAAATTCAGAAAAATATTTTTGTCTGTAAAAACTTTTCCTTTATGACAAATCGGACATTCATTTCTTAAAATATGAGTTAATGCACTTGACATGATAGTATTGATTTTTGTTTATACAAAGGTAATTCAGAGGTTTGTAAAAGTCTTTTTTATATCTTCGCTTATTATAGCACAATAAAGACATTTTTTGGTAAATTTTCAAAATCTAATTCCAAATTTCAAATCGAGCAATAGTATTCTGTAATCAGAAAACAATAAATATTTTTTTATGAAAAGGTATCCAATTTATAGTGTTCAGAATTTTAGCTGTAACGATATTCACCGCGATTTTTATGTAAATACTTTTACAGAACATTTAAAAAGCCACAGTTTTGTCGAAGAGCCGCACCGACACGATTCCTATTTAATGGTTTTTTTTACCAAAGGCTCAGGATTGCATGAAGTCGATTTCGATCAATTCGGAATCAAAAGAGGAAGTCTTTTTGTGCTGCAGCCTGGACAAATGCACCATTGGAATTTATCTGAAGATATTGAAGGTTTTGTGATTATCTTTTCTCAGGAATTGTACAATCTGTATTTCGGACAAAAAAAGATCAACGATTATAATTTTTACCATTCGATTCATAATAGGCCGGAAATGGTTTTTGAAGAGAATGAAATCCCAAAAATCCTTCCTTATTTCGATTTATTGATTCAGGAAAACAGTCAAAACAACAAATATCAATTGGATAAATTATTGAATCTTTTGGACTGCATTCATATTGAAGTAGCTCGAAAATACAGCGAAACGTATTCGCATCAAACGCATTCCTATAATATCAAAATCAATACATTCGAATCGCTTTTGGAAGAATATTTTAGAACCGAAAAACTGCCTTCATTTTATGCAGAAAAACTAAATATCACACTGAAACATTTAAACAGAATCTGCAACGAAATCCTCCAAAAAACAGCAACAGAAGTAATTAAAGATCGTGTTATTCTCGAAATCAAAAGAATGTTGATCGACAGGCAATTAGCTGTAAACGAAGTGGCTTTTAAAGTGGGTTATGAAGATTACTCATACTTCTCCAGATTCTTTAAAAAACAAACCGGAATGTCTCCAACAGAATTTAGAAACGCTTTGCGTTGAGTTTTATAGCCACGAATTCACGAATTATTTTTTTATTAATCTTTGGCTATTATTTTGGTTTCACGCAGATTTTACAGATTGATGCAGATTAAAATAAAATCTGTCTTATCTGCTTAAATCAATTTAAATCTCCGTGAAATAAAATAATTCGTGAATTACTACGTCTATTCGCTATCGCTCGGGTTGTGGCGAAAAAAAAGCCCTGCATTTATATGCAGAGCTTTTAACCAACCAATTAAATCTAATCTTAAACCAAAAGATTAAGCTTGTTTTACGAATTGTAATTCAATGTTTAATTTTACTTCTTCGCCAACTAAAACACCGCCAGTTTCAAGAGCTGAGTTCCAGTTTAATCCCCAATCTTTACGATTAATTTTTCCTTCTATGCTTAAACCAACTTTAGTATTTCCCCAAGGATCAGTCAAGATTCCGCTGTATTCTACTGGAAAAGTTACTGATTTTGAAACTCCTTTAATGTTTAAATCTCCAGTGATTTCATAGCTTCCTTCGTTGATTTTTTTGAAAGATGTAGCTTTGAAAGTCAATTTTTGATGATTTTCGGCATCAAAAAAGTCACCGCTTCTTAAGTGTCCGTCTCTGTCTGCATTTGCAGTGTCAACAGAAGCGATATCAGCAGAAAATTCGATAGCTGCGTTTTCGAAGTTATCTCCGTCTGTAGTGATTGTAGCTTCGTAAGTTCCAAATTTTCCTGAAACATTAGTAAACATCATATGTTTTACTTTAAAACCAATTTCTGAGTGAGTTGGGTCAATTGACCATTTTGTAGTTGCCATAATTTTATTTTTAAATAATTAATTTGTTTCATTTTGATAGGACAAAGTTACGGTGACCGTTGTCCTGAAGCACTTAACCTAGATTAAGAAATGCTATATGTAAAAGTTTTTTTAAACCTGTGAGGACTTCTATTAATAATAAAGTTAAACTTTCTTATTTTGTTTTTTATCAATTAAAGGTTAAAAAAGAAACGATAACAATCTGATTTTTAGATTTGTTATCGTTTCAAGGTACAGGTGTTATTTGTTTTTTGTTTGAATTAATAATTCATCGGAATGTCCATCAATAAAAATTCAGCATCTGTATTGGCTTTAATACTTAAAGTATCAGTTCCTGAAATTCCAACCGCGTCACGAGAATTTAATTCCTGACCGTTGATGGTTACATTTCCTTTTAAAATGAAAGCGTAAACTCCGTTTCCTTCTTTTTTGATTTTATATTCTGTAGAAATTCCAGCATCAAAATTTCCCATATTGAACCAAGCATCTTGGTGAATCCAAACACCTTCATCATCTGCATTTGGAGATAAAACCTGAGATAATTTATTATGTCTATCAGCCACATTTAAAGTAATCTGCTGATAACGTGGCGTAACGTTTCTTTTGTTTGGAAACAACCAAATCTGTAATAATTTAGTCTGCTGATCGGCATTCGGATTAAACTCGCTATGTTGAATTCCAGTTCCTGCACTCATGACCTGAATGTCACCATTTTTGATTACTTCAGTATTTCCCATGCTGTCTTTGTGAGCCAAATCTCCTTCAAGCGGAATCGTAATAATTTCCATATTATCATGAGGGTGAGTTCCAAAACCCATTCCGGCAGCTATGGTATCATCGTTCAAAACGCGAAGCGCTCCAAACTGAATTCTATCTGGATTGTACCAGCTCGCAAAACTAAAGCTGTGATAAGCGTTTAACCATCCGTGATTTGCATTTCCTCTTGTGTCTGCTTTGTGCAATACTATATTTTCCATGATTTTGTCCTTTTGTTATTTTTATAGTACAAAGATACGGTCATGGTAAAGGAAAAGCACTTAATCTAGGTTAAGTTCTTTAAGGTGCTGAGTTTTTTAGGTTCTAATGGACTAAGGTTTTAGAAGCAAAGGTGCAGAGAGACAAAGGTTCAAAGGTTGTTTCAAACGTTTTGGAGGGACAAAAGATGTTGTAGAGATGGATTTTAATCCATCCTACCTAAAGGGAATCGCCAATTTTTGTCGAGTTTCTAATGTAGATTGCTTTGCCATTCGTTCTCGCTCTGCGAATGACGATATTGAGCGTAATAAACTATTTTATCTTAATCAGTCGTCCTTTTCCGGTTACTATATTTAGGTAATCAGCATCATTCCTATCATGCATATCAAATTCAATAGTATCCTTTTGAATTTGATATTTTGAAATGGTTATAACCAAATCAGTATTTATGAAGTTATCTAATACTATGGTATTTCCATAAGAAATTTTTCCTTTCGGCATAAACTTGTTGTCAAAAATAAAAACACTATCCTTAAAAGTAATTTTATCTTTTTGGATATATTGATTTTCGTCTTCTATTAAATAATTATAACGTCCATTAAGTTTGTCTGATTTCTGATTAAAATTAATAGAAATTAGCGCTATTAATAAAGTGAAAAATTTCATGTTATTCTAACTATATTGATTCATAAACTGCTGTACCACGGCATCTGTATTCTCATTACGTTTCTTCTTCTCCAAAACAATCGGCGGAGCAGCTCTTTCTAAACAATCTTGTACCGCGCAGGTTTCGCAAGTTACACCTACAATTCGTTTTACCAAAGGTTTTCCGTCAATGAATTTAAATTTCTTTTTCATTGTCGGATTAATTAAGATTCCAACCGAAATACTTCGGATATAATTTTCGGCAAAAGGATCTTTTGTAGCCGATGAAAAAACCAAATATTCGTTGCCGCTATTCGCATAACTCGAAATCTGTGCATCAAAAAAATGAGGTTTATTTTGTTTGATCGCTTCGTCAATCGTTTTTACCGAAACCCATCTTCTGCAATAATGTTCGTTCGTCTCATTGGCGTGTGGTTCCTGCTGATGCGTAATATGTAATTCCTTGTTGATTTGATAAACATCAGAACCAATTCTGTGCGATAATCTTAGGAAGAAAAGGTTTTTCAGCTGAAAATCTTTTGGCAATAAATTGGTCAATCGCTGATAAAAAGATTCAGGCGAAACTTGAAAACTCTCAATCAAAGCCACAAATTCTTCTGGTTTTGGATTTTCGTTTTCCAAAAAAGCATTGATTTTATTGACAACCAATTTTCTTGGCAATAATAAAGCGCCAGCAAAATAAGAAGCATAAAAATTATTCAAGACCTGATCGAAATTTTCAAATTTGATCCAGCTGAAAGTCAGCAGGCGATCTGAAATCTGTAGATAATTGTACGCTATTTCTTTGGCTAAAATAAATGCTTTCTGCGGATCATCTAATTCGGTTGAAAGCAATAAAGTTCTACTTTTTGGAACATAAATTGAACGCAAATCTCCCAAAGCCTCCTGATCTGTAAACGCAATTTCTTTTATGGTGTATTCGTATTCTTCTTTTAAAATCGCTTCGAGTTCTTCAATGCTGATTTTAGAATCCAGATTAATCTGAAATGATTTCGAAAAAGCGATTACCTTATCTTCTAAATCTTCAAAATAATTGCTGTGTGCTTCCTGATACGAACGCAACGCAGCGAGGAAAAAACTTTCTCGGCTTAAATTATAATGCTGTGCAATTTCAATAATCGTACTGATAAACGCATTGACTTTTGCCGGAGCATTGGCAATAATATCAATTAAATCCGCTTCTTGAATTCCGAAAAGCTCCAGTGGAATTTCTTTTAAGATACCTGATTTTAAAATTTCACCAATCGGAGCGAGGTTATTATCGAGTTTTAAAGACACCATTTGGTCATACGTGACATCCAAATGTTTGCATAAAAGCAAAATTTTATCTGCTTTGGGATATTTTTTCCCCTTTTCAATTTCGTTTAAATATGATTTTGAAAGATTGGTCAGTTTGGCCAAACCGAAAAGAGACAAGTTTTTTTGTGTGCGAACTTGTTTCATTTTTAACCCAAAAATCAGCTTTATATAATCTTTTTCGATATCCATAATGTCAAATATAGAAATTCTAAAAACAATCGCAAAATAAATATTTTTAAAATTTAGCGAACGTTCGCTTGTTTTGTAAAAAACTTTTTTATAACATTGTACTGTCGAAACGAATTAATTATGAGTTAGTTATGATTTATTGGTTTTGATAAAATGAAAAACGATTAAGAAGAATAACTTTTTAATCCAATAAAAATTAAAATCTGCAGCTATGAAAAACCAATTAGAGATTACTGAAATGGCTATAGAATTCCTAGCCGACAAAAAGCTTGCTTATCCGAAAATCTGGACAGAAGAAGCGACTGCGTTTATCATCGAATTGCACAAAAAATTCGATTCGCAAAGAAAATTATTGCTTTTGCAAAGAGAGCAAAAACAAGTTGCTTTTGATCAAGGCGTCATGCCGGTTTTTACTCCAGAAACAAAAAGCATCAGAGAAAGTAATTGGACAGCTGGAGAAATTCCGAAAGATTTATTAGACAGAAGAGTCGAAATTACTGGACCAGTTGACCGCAAAATGATTATCAATGCTTTGAATTCGGGTGCGAAAACTTTTATGGCCGACTTTGAAGATAGCACTTCGCCAACTTGGAAAAACCTAATGGACGGACAAGTGAATTTAATTGATGCGGTAAACAAAACCATTACGTATACCGATTTGGCGAAGCAGAAATCGTATCATTTAAATCAAAAAGTTGCAACATTGATTGTACGTCCGAGAGGTTTACATCTGCCTGAAAAACATGTTTTGATTGAGGGAAATGAAGTTTCGGGATCATTGGTAGATTTTGGTTTGTATGTTTTCCACAATCACAAAAGACTTTTAGAAAACAATTCTGGACCGTATTTCTACATTCCGAAATTGGAACATTATCTGGAAGCAAGATGGTGGAACAGCGTAATCGATTTTACCGAAGATTATTTGAAACTGAAACGAGGAACGATAAAAGTGACGGTTTTAATTGAAACGATTACAGCAAGTTTTCAATTGGATGAAATCATTTACGAATTGAAAGAACATATCGTTGGCTTAAACTGCGGACGCTGGGATTATATTTTCTCTTACATTAAAAAGTTTAGAAAAAATCCAAAATTCATTGTTCCAGACCGCGATCAGGTAAATATGACTTCACCTTTTATGAATGCATATTCAAATCTGGTAATTCAGAGATGTCATAAACGCGGAATTCATGCAATCGGCGGAATGGCAGCGCAAATTCCGATTCGAAATAATGATGAAGCCAATGCGATCGCTTTCGCGAAAGTGAAAACCGATAAAGAGCGCGAAGTTCGAAACGGCCATGACGGAACTTGGGTAGCGCATCCAGATTTGGTTCCGCTGGCAAAAGCCGTTTTTGATGAAGGAATGCCGAGTGCCAATCAGATTCATATTAAAAGAGAACATCGCAAAATAAAAGAAGAAGATTTAATTGAACCACCAATTGGATTGATTACTGAAAATGGTGTTCGAAAAAACATCAATGTTGCCGTTCTATATCTGGTTTCATGGCTAAACGGACAAGGTGCTGCCGCTTTGCATAATTTAATGGAAGATGCTGCAACCGCCGAAATTTCGAGATCGCAATTGTGGCAGTGGCTTCAAAATAAAGTGATTTTGGATAATGGACGAAAATTAGATTTGGCGTATTATCACGAATTGGCTTTGGATGAATTTCAGAAAATCAAAACAGAATTAGGCGAAGAAAAACACGAAGAACAGCAATTTCCATTAGCCGAAAAAGTTTTGGAAAGATTGGTTGTAAATCAAGATTTCGTTGATTTCTTAACGATTCCGTGTTACAAATATCTATAACAATTAAAAATTGAGAATTAAAAATTAAAAATATTTTCTATACAGATTGGTACACAAGGCAGTGTTTAATTTTTAATTCTCAATTTTTAATTTTTTTAGGAATACTTACTAACCAACTTAACTATACTATTTATGAAAACAACAGAAGACAGAATTCAAGAATTGATTAACGATTGGATTACGAACCCGAGATGGAAAGGAGTGGAGCGTCCTTACACTGCGAGTGAAGTAGTGACGCTTCAGGGATCGTATAAAATTGAGCATTCTATTGCAAAAATGGGAGCTGAGAAATTATGGAGAAAGTTAAAAAGTCAGGATTATGTAGCGGGTTTGGGAGCTTTAACAGGAAATCAGGCGATTCAGGAAGTGGATGCTGGTTTAGAAGCAATTTATTTGAGCGGATGGCAAGTTGCTGCTGACGCAAATTTGGCTGGCGAAATGTATCCAGATCAATCGCTGTATCCTGTAAACAGTGTCCCGATGGTGGTAAAAAAGATCAACAATGCTTTATTACGTGCCGATCAGATTCAGACTGTAAATAATATTGAAGATAAAAAAGATTATTTAGTGCCGATTGTGGCCGACGCCGAAGCAGGTTTTGGAGGAAACTTAAATGCTTTCGAATTGATGAAATCTATGATTGAAGCCGGAGCTTCTGGAGTTCATTTTGAAGATCAATTAAGTTCTGCTAAAAAATGTGGGCATTTGGGCGGAAAAGTTTTGGTTCCAACACAAGAAGCGATTAACAAATTAATTGCGGCGCGTTTAGCCTCAGATGTTATGGGAGTTCCAACCTTAATTGTAGCCCGAACAGATGCTGATGCGGCTAATTTGCTGACTAGTGACGCAGATCCGAGAGATCGCAAATTTTTAACAGGAGAAAAAACCAGCGAAGGTTTCTTTTATGTAAACAACGGAATCGATCAGGGAATCGCTAGAGGTTTGAGCTACGCTCCCTATGCCGATTTGATTTGGATGGAAACCAGTAATCCGGATTTAGAGTATGCTAGAAAATTTGCAAAAGCGATGAAAAAGGAGTTTCCAGATAAAATGCTGGCGTACAATTGTTCTCCTTCTTTCAATTGGGCAGCGAAATTATCTGTAGCCGAAATGGAGACATTTAGAGAAGATTTGGCAGCTATGGGATATAGTTTCCAATTCATCACTTTGGCAGGATTCCACGCTTTGAATACGAGCATGTTCGAATTGTCAAAAGCTTACAAAGAACGCGGAATGGCGGGCTATTCTGAATTGCAGGAAAGAGAATTCGCTTTGCAAAAAAACGGATTCAGAGCTGTAAAACATCAAGCTTTTGTGGGAACTTCTTATTTTGATGCGGTTCAAAACACGGTTATGATAGGAAGATCATCCATAACTGCAATGAAACATTCTACTGAGGTTGAGCAATTTTAATTTTTTTTCCGCCACGAATTCACAAATTTTTATTTTCAAAGATTGTCAAAAAATAATTCGTGAATTTGTGGCGGAAAACTTTATTTTTTTAAAAGTCTTGCTTTCATTTTGCTGAAAAATTCAGGTGTTACGCCAATGAAAGAAGCGATTTGTTTTTGAGGAACTTTATGAACTAATGTTCCGTATTTTTTAGTGAATTTTTCAAAACGTTCTTCGGCAGGTAAGCTTAAGTTGTCCATTAATCGCTGCTGATTTGCTACTAATGAATTCTCAATTAAAATCCTGAAAAAACGTTCCAATTTCGGAATCTCGAGATACAATTGCTCTTGATTTTCTTTGGATAATGAAACTACTTCTGCTTCTTCTAAAACCTCAATAAAAAGCTGTCCTGGTTTCTGCGAAAAATAACTGTACATGTCGCTCATCCACCAGCCTTCGCAGGCAAATGAAAGAACATGTTCGACAATATTATCGTTGATATTGAAGCTTCTTAAAATACCGGAATTTACAAAATAAGAATGCGTGCAAACTTCGCCAGCATTCAATAAAAGTGTTTTCGCTTTGTAGGTGTTGGTTTCTACTTTAGATAAAAAAAGCGCCTGTTCTTCTGGAGTCAGAGAAACGTGTTTGGCAATATTTTCGAGAATTAATGCCATTATTTTTTATCGTCTATTAAAGTGAATGATGTTGCTTTGAATCTGTTGTTTACAATTTCTCCTGTAACCAAGGCTTTGCTGATAGCATTGCAAAAACCTTTTTCGGCGTGAGCATCTCCGTGATCATGAATAGTTGTTCCGTCTACAAAATAGCTTTTTCCGTCAATGCGCACAGCTAAATCACAGCTTTTGCCTTTCATTCCGAATTGACATTCTCCGCAAGAAGCTTCAACCACTGTTGGTTTGTCAAATTTCTTTTTGCTTTGCGCTTGTACAGCGATTCCAATAAAAAGGAAAGTCGCTAATATTATATTTTTCATGGTTAAGAATTTACAGTTATTAATTTTGCGGTTTCTTTGGCACGTTCTATTACTTCATTAATTGGAGTTGAAAGCGTATCGTGACTTAGAACGACTCCCATTCTTCGGTAAGGTCTTGAAGTTGGTTTTCCAAAAATCCTGAAATCGGTTTTTGGTAAAGCGGCTACTTTTTCAATTCCGGTAAAAGTTGGATTCGTTGAGTCTTCTGATGCTAAAATTACAGCGCTTGCTCCCGCTTTTTCTAAAATAATTTCGAAAATTGGCAAACTTAAAATAGCTCGTAAATGCAATTCGAATTCGTTGAAATTCTGTGTTCCAGCTAAAGTTACCATTCCCGTGTCGTGTGGACGTGGAGAAAGCTCAGAGAAATAAACGCCTTCGTGGGTCAGGAAAAATTCAACACCAAAAAGTCCAGCTCCGCCAAGTGCTTCGGTAATTTTTTCGGCCATATCTTGCGCTTCGTACAAATCTTTTTCTGAAACCAAAGCCGGCTGCCAGCTTTCTTGATAATCGCCTCTTTCTTGTCGGTGACCAATTGGCGAGCAGAATAATGTTGGACTATTATTTTGAGTAATCGTTAAAAGTGTAATTTCTGAATGGAAATCTACAAAAGCTTCTACAATCACTTCGATAACATCGCCACGCGAACCTGCAACGGCGTATTGCCAAGCTTTTTCGATATCACTTTCAGATTTAATTGTCGATTGCCCTTTTCCAGAAGAAGACATTAATGGTTTTACCACACATGGAATTCCCACTTCCTGAACGGCTTTTTGTAATTCCTCTGCAGATGTTGCGTATTGATATTTTGCTGTTCGTAATCCAAGTTCTTTTGCGGCTAAATCGCGGATTGCTTTACGATTCATGGTAAAGTTGGCCGCTTTCGCAGAAGGAACTACGGTAATGCCTTGTTTTTCGTAATCGTAGAAACGTTCGGTGCGAATGGCTTCTATTTCGGGAACAATGAAATCGGGTTTATGTTTGGCTACGATTCGGTCAAGTGCTTCGCCATCCAGCATGTTGATAACTTCAAAACCGTGCGCAACTTGCATGGCTGGTGCGTTTTCGTAACTATCAACTGCGATTATGGTCTGTCCGATTCGTTGTGCAGCGATGACAAATTCTTTGCCTAATTCGCCTGAACCTAGGAGTAGTATTTTCATTTTGGAGTAGTGTATTGTTGAGTAGTAAAAGTAGGGAAAAATGTTTTTAACCACAACGCTCTATTCGCATGTTTGAATGTAGAGACGCACTGCTTTGAGTCTGCGCAATGTGTGTTTTACCGCAGAGCTTGCAAAGATTTTCGCAAAGAAACGCAAAGCTTTTGTTTTTAATAAAAGAAAGTTCGCGAAGGTTTCTCTCGCAGATTTTATGGATTTTTTAGATGAATTGCCTCCAACTTTAGTTGGAGGAATTTAAAGTTGAATGTTCAAGGCTTTAGCCAAACTTATTTTTGGGCTAAAGCTTTGTTGGGAACTATTATTTTACCTCCAGCTAAAGCTAGAGGCAATTCACTTTAAGATTGTGTATTTTGATTACGTTTTACAATTATTAAACTGCTAATAAAGATCAAAATCATTAGAATAAATGACAAAAATAAAATTGTAAGTATTGAGAATATAATTTGATCTAAAAATTGTGACTGTAGAGACGAAGATATTCCATTTACAAATTTTTCAATAATGTAAATGATGAAAAGAACTGTTATAATTTTTGAGCTTACACTAAATGAAAATTGAGAACAAGCTTTAAAATAAGAGATTTGATTCAGTGAAAAACTGATTTTTTTCGCGGTATTCCAAAAGATAAAAACAATAAATAATGGGAAAAGAATTCCCCAAAATATTTGATTCCAAAAAATACCAAAATCGCATATTTGAATGCAAAAATCAATAAAAAGACTCTTTGAAAAAATAAGAAATGGAAAAAATAAACTTATAAAAAGGCCTGCGATGATTGCGTGTTTTTTAATATTGGTTTTTGATTCCATCGATTTTTTTAGTAAATGTAAAGAAAATTACTCTCTCGCAGATTTTGCAGATTAATTTAACCGCAAAGTTCGCAAAGAATTACGCAAAGAGCGCTAAGTTTTGTTTTTAAGCAAAAGAAAAGTTCGCAAAGAATTTTAAAATTAATCTTTGCGAACTTTGCGTAATTCTTTGCGCCTTTGCGGTAAAAAACCTCTGCGGTTAAATGTTAATGAAATTGATCTTCTTCAATCTCAAATTCAGCATCTTTTTCCCAGATTTCCATTTCGCAGGGTTTGCAGTTGAATTTTAGTTTGTATTCTAATTCGCCCTGTTTCAATACTAATGGTTCTTTTACCTTAACACCAACAATATCTTTTTGGTGTATCGGACATTTTTTTAATTCGTATTTGATGCAATATTTTGTGGTCATTACACGAGATTTTCCTGGATCCCATTGTAATTCGAATGCTTTTTCGATTTCAGTTACACCGTGGCGTTCGTAGAATTTACGAGCCGTTTTGTTCGAAACGTTGTACATAAAATCCAGTTTGGTTTCTGGATAAGGATGTGACGTTTTTACCAATTGGTGTTCTTCACGTTTGTAATTTGCCAAACGAATTTCTGATAATTGTTCGAAAACATTTCTTCTCATTTCGTTGATTTTTGAAATAGGAAGGAACCAGTTTTGAGAGAACATTACATTGATTTCATCGGCGCTGTAAGGTGTGAAACCCGTTTTTGCCAATTGAACTTTAATATTTTCTTCGATTGATTCGCCAGTTTTAGTAGGTTCTTTTGCGTGCTCTAATTTTACTGTGCTTACGTTTCCATCTTCGTCGGTTGCGATTAATTCGAAACCATTTTCGTTTTCGGTAAGCAATAAAGTCGTTCCAATTTTACGGATCGCACTGTCTTCTCTTTCAACAATTTTGATGAAAGCGGTATCGTTATTACGGTAAATGAAAGTCCCTTCTTTGATTTCTTTTAGAACATTTGGGTACACTTTTCCGTTTTCGGCTTTGTTTACGTAAATTCCGTCAGCTTCGTTATTTTCGTTGATGAAACAAAGTCCGTCACCGTTATTTAATAATTCTCCGTTTTCAATTTCGTAAGCGTCTCCAATAGTTCGGATTAATTTACCAATATATTGGCCTTTTGATTTTGGACTTTCCCAAGAACCAATACTAGCGTGTCTTTCGTTTACGAAATAATCGGTATAACCACGGTTGAAAGTTCTGTTTAAAGAAGAATCAAAAGTATAAGTGCATTTTCCAGAAGAAGCTTTGATGTATTTATCACTTCCTTCTAAAAAACTATCTAATTTTTGGCGTAAGTAAGAAACGTTGTTTTTAACGTACGCTACATCTTTAAGACGTCCTTCGATTTTGAAAGAAACAATTCCAGCTTCAATTAAATTCGGAATTTGATCTGAAACGTCTAAATCTTTAATCGAAAGCAAGTGACTGTTTCTGATTAAAGTATCTCCGTTTCCGTCAATTAAGTTATAAGGTAAACGACAGTTTTGAGCGCAAGAACCACGGTTCGCGCTACGTTCTCCGTTTGCCACACTCATATAACAGTTTCCGCTGAAGGATACACAAAGTGCACCAGTTACGAAGAATTCTAGTTCAACATCAGCGTGATCGTAGATTGTTTTAATTTGATGCAGGTTTAATTCACGTGCTAAAACCACACGTTTGATTCCGGCATCTTTAAGAAATTTGATTTTATCTGCATCACGATTATTGGCTTGTGTACTGGCGTGAAGTACGATAGGAGGCAAGTCCATTTCCATAATCGCCATATCTTGAATAATCAAGGCATCTACACCAATATCGTATAATTCCCAAATCATGGCACGACACGTTTCTAATTCATTGTCGTATAAAATGGTATTCATTACCACAAAAACTTGAGCATTAAATAAATGTGCATATTTTACTAATGCCGCAACATCTTCAATAGAGTTGTGCGCATTAGAACGTGCTCCAAATTGAGGTGCGCCAATATATACAGCATCGGCACCGCTGTTAATAGCTGCCATTCCGCCGATTAAATCTCTTGCTGGAGCTAATATTTCTATTTTCTTCTTCATTTCTAAAACTTTAGCCTTTTGTGGTATTCACGAAAAAAAGTGTGCAAAGGTCTAATAAATTATTTGAGTTTGCTAGAGATGAAGCGATTTTTTTGAAATTGTTAACTTTATATGGAATGATGCTAAAATATAAATGTTTAAAAAAAATCATTTGAAATAATGAAAGAATAGAAATGATCTACCTGAAAATTTCTTTTAGTTCATCAAAATAACTGAGTTTTATTTCGCCTAAATTTTTTAAATGTATCGAAATTTCATTTTTTAAATCATAGTAATTTTTGTGATAGTATTCAGAAATTTTTACGATTTTTTGGTTGTTTTTGATTAGATATAAGTATTCAAAACTTTGCCCTTTTGATGTTAAAATTGAAGTTTGGTAACCATCAAAATCTTTATACTTATACTTTTGCTTAAGTCCTAAATAATTTTTCTTTTCAATCTCAGTATTGTTCAATGAAACCTCTATTACCTTAGTCCTGAATTCACCAAATACAAGCCAAATCCAAGTAAAAACGACCAATAATGCCATATAAATATCAATCCATCGTAGCTCCTCTATTTTTATCGGTAAACTTTTAATCAAGATAAAAATAGAAATAAATGTAAACATTACGATCAAAAAAGGAATTAGTAGGGTTCTAAGTTTAAATTTTGATTTCATGATTCTTTATATCAATCAAGTGGGAAAGTGTATCCCAAAGCAAAAACCGCATTTGACTGTTTTGCAGCTGGATGAAAATAGCCAGAAATACCAATTTCGAAATTATTATGCCTGCCCACAGCTAATCCAATACTAAATGGAATATGCAATAAAACATCACTTTTATTAAAATTAACATTGGGTGTAAACGTTTCAAATTTACCTATTGAAGTTCCAATTCCACCTTCGATAAATGGCGCCACCCAAGGAATTGGGGCACAAAAACGTACTTTTCCTCCCAATAAAAAAGCATTAGTGGTTACTTTGTATTGAGGTTGATTTTGAATATTTTGATTTTTATCAACAGAGGTAAAAATTGCACCAGCATATGGTCTTACGCTAAACCATGATTTTAATCCTATAATATATTCGCCTTGTAGATAGAGTCCGCCTCCCATAACGTCAACTTCTTCTTGACTTCCATAATTTTCGATGTAATAAGAAGCGCTTGATGCGAAACCTATAGAGGCTTTTATAGAATTGCCTGTTGTTTGGGATTGTGTTTGACTTGAAAAGAGAATTATAAAAAGAATAAAAAAATGATTTAAAGTTAATTTCATATTAGTTATGGATTTGGTTGTGAGATTTAATTGGGAGCGAATGTAAGAATTAATACTAATTAAAAACAAAAAACCACCCGATCCGAAGACCGAGCAGTTTCAAAAAAAAGCATGAACCAATCGATTAGTTTGCTCTCATTTTTATTTGCGATAAAGTATTTTGAATACTATTTAGTTGTTTAGAAACAATATATACCTGATCTTGTTCTAAATGGTTTTCTTCAAGTGCTTTTTTGTATTTTTCAATCGCAGCTTCTTCACCTGTAATACAAGCATTTATGATAGCTTCTGCATCACCTCCGGTAAAAGCTGATTTGATATCAATCCAAGTACGGTGTAAAGCTCCTAATGGACCTCCGCCTGAATTATCGGTCGATTTTCCTAATTTATTGATCTGATCTTGTAATTCTACAATAAATAAATCTCTTTCGCGTGCGTATTCAAGAAAATCAGTTTTCATAGCCGGATTTTCTACATGTTGAGCAGCATCTGTATATCCTAGTTTTCCATCTTCAAGAATTGAAATTAATCCTTCTAAAGTTTTAACTGTTTCTTTTGTAGTTTCATCTGTATGTATCATGACATATAATTTTTTGGAATTTGTATAATACAAAGATGGTAACTTATAAGATGTTCTGTCTTACAGGATTATATTCTGATTTTTATAATATTTCCAAATGGGAATTTTGAAAGTTTAAAGAAAATTTCATTCATTATTTAAGTTGTAACCATAATAAGGATTGTGTCGTCAAAGTGTTTAATCAATCATTAATCACATACTATATGAAAACAATTTTCAAATTTTTAATTCTTCTTTTAATTTTTCAGACTGGATTTGCTCAAAGTTTAGAAATGAAAATAGACAGTTTAATTCCTGCCTCGTTTAAATCTGAAAATCCTGGCGCTGTGTTTCTTGCTGTTAAAAAAGGAAAAGTTGTTTACAAAAAAGCTTTTGGAATGGCAGATTTAGAGATGAATGTAAAGATGGAACCCGAATTTATTTTTGAAATAGGATCGATGACCAAACAGTTTACAGCAGTTTCTATTTTAATATTAGCAGAACAGGGAAAGCTTAAACTTGATGATCAAATCACGAAATTTATTCCAGATTATCCAACGCAGGGAAATGTGATTACGCTACATCATCTGCTTACGCATACTTCGGGAATTAAAGATTTTACTAGTATGAAATCTATTAAGAATATTGCCAGAGAAGATTTATCTCCAAAAGAACTAGTCGACTTTTTTAAGAACGAACCCATGGATTTTAAGCCTGGAGAACAATACAAATATTGCAATTCTGGTTATGTGCTTTTGGGATATATTATTGAAAAAGTCTCAGGCCAGTCTTATGAAGAATTTATTTCCCAGCATATTTTTCAAAAAGCCGGCATGCAGAATACATCTTATGCCAGTCATGAGAAAATCGTTAAGAATAGAGTTTCAGGATATCGCGGGAAAGGTAATTATGTAAATGCCAATTATATTAGTTTTTCTATTCCGTATGCTTCGGGCTCGATAATGTCTAATGTTGATGATATGCTGAAATGGCAGTATGCGATAAGTAATTATAAATTGCTAAGCGCTTCTTTTACTGAAAAAGCCTTCATTAATTATTCATTAAATAACGGACAGCAAATAGATTACGGTTATGGATGGCATATTGAAAAAATTAAAGATAAATTGGTGCATGATCACGGTGGCAGTATTTTCGGTTTTAAGTCGATGGGAGTTTACGAACCTTCTCAGCAGATTTATGTAATTGGATTAAGTAATTGCGATTGCAACTCACCCACATCTATAACTAAAGACATTGCAGCTCTTTTAATAGATTAAATAAAAAAGGGTGCTTCGAAAGAAAACACCCTTTTTACAATTTTTATTATATGGTTTTATGCAGTCAAAGCTTCTTTGATTCTGCGTAAAGCTTCTTTTAAAATATCGTTGCTTGTTGCGTAAGAGAAACGAATACAGTTTGGATTTCCAAAAGCGTCTCCGGTTACTGTAGCTACGTTTGCTTCTGCTAAAAGATACATCGAAACATCGTTTGCATCTTTAATTTCGTGTCCTTTTAAAGTTTTTCCGAAGAAAGAAGAAACATCTGGGAATACATAAAATGCACCTTCTGGAACGTTGATTTTTACGCCTGGAATTTCTTTTAATAATCCAACTACTAAATCTCTACGTCCGTGGAAAGCCTGAACCATTTCGTTAAGTACGCTTGGATCTGCATCTACAGCTGTGATTGTAGCTCTTTGTGCAACAGAATTTGCACCTGAAGTTACTTGACCTTGAATTTTTGTACACGCTTTTGCGATAAATTCTGGTGCTCCAATATATCCAATTCTGTATCCTGTCATTGCAAATGCTTTTGCAACTCCATTTACAGTAATTGTTTTTTCTAACATTCCTGGGATTGAACCGATACTGCAGAAAGTTCCCGAGAAATTGATGTGCTCATAAATTTCATCGGCAACAACATAAATATTTGGATGTTTTTCCAACACTTTAGCCAAAGCTGTTAATTCTTCTCTGCTATAAACAGATCCAGAAGGATTACAAGGAGAAGAGAACCACATCATTTTTGTTTTTGGAGTAATCGCCGCCTCTAATTGTTCTGGAGTGATTTTAAAATCTGTATCTACAGAAGTTGGAACTTCAACAGGAACTCCGCCAGAAAGTTTTACAATTTCGAAATAAGATACCCAGTACGGTGCAGGTAAAATAACCTCATCGCCATCATTTAACATTACCTGCGCAATGTTGTATAAAGATTGTTTTGCTCCTGTAGACACTACGATTTGAGATGGTTTGTAATCTAAATCATTGTCTCTTTTAAATTTTCGGCAGATTGCCTCTCTTAGATCTAAGTATCCTTCTACTGGAGAATAGGTACTGTAATTATCGTCGATTGCTTTTTTAGCAGCTTCTTTAATAAAATCAGGTGTATTGAAATCAGGTTCACCTAGACTTAAACTGATAATGTCTTTTCCTTGTGCTTTTAATTCGCGTGCCAAAGCTGCCATTGCTAATGTTTGCGAAGTAGCAAGATTGTTGATTCTGTCCGAAAGAATATGGTTCATTATAAAAATTTTGATTGTCCTTAAATTTGCTGTGTTGATTAAGGAAGGTTAATTATTAATAGATTTTTTTTTAGTTTCTAAACTGCTAATTTTGGTTTCATTCCCAATTCACGTAAATGCTTAAAGTGAGCAATAACGGCACTTCGCATAGTTTTGTATTCGTAATATGGTAAGTTGCATTCTTTTGCCGTTTCCTTTACAATTTTTGCAATTTTACCATAATGAATATGACTTATATTTGGAAAAATATGATGTTCGATTTGATGGTTTAATCCGCCTGTATACCAATTTACGATGGCGTTTTTAGGAGCAAAATTAGTTGTAGTATACAATTGGTGGATGGCCCAAGTATTGTCCATTTCGCCTAAATCATTTGGAGTTGGATTGGTTGTATGATCTACAACGTGTGCTAATTGAAATACAATGCTTAGAATTAACCCTGCAGTGTAGTGCATTGCAAAAAATCCAATAAGAACTTTCCACCATGTTATTCCAATTACCATTGGTAAAACAATCCAAATTGAAACATAAATCATTTTGGTGATGATCAAAGTTGTCCAGAGAATTTTAGGACTTTTTGGTTCTCCATAAGATAATCTTCTCTTTAAGTAGTTTCTCATCTGCTTAAAATCGGTAGTTAATGCCCAGTTAAATGTCAATAAACCGTATAAGAAAACAGAATAATAATGTTGAAAACGATGAAAACGATGCCATTCAGCATGTTCTGTAAAACGAATAATCCTTCCTGCATCTAAGTCCTCGTCGTGACCTGGAATATTAGTATAAGTATGATGAAGTACATTGTGTTGTACCTGCCAGTTGTAAACATTTCCGGCCAAAACATAAATAGTTCCGCCCATAAATTTATTAATCCAGCTTTTAGTCGAATAAGAACCATGATTACCATCGTGCATTACGTTCATTCCAACACCGGCCATTCCAACGCCCATTACGATGGATAATAATAACATAAGCCAGAAAGGCATGTTAAGCGTAAGGATTAAAAAGTATGGCGTTAAAAAAACAGCAAATAGAATAACAGCTTTTAAATGTAGTTTCCAATTTCCGGTTTTTTTAATATTATTTTCTTTGAAATAATTGTTTACTCGAGAGTTAAGCGTTCTAAAGAACTTCAAATTGTCTTGCCTTGCAAAAGTTGGAGCAGAGTTATTCATAATTATTTTAAATAGTTTTCAAAGGTAATTATTATAAATTTTCAATTTGCAAAATTGAGTTAAATATTTCAATCGTAAAGTAGTACTTTTGTTAAAAATTTAGAGCAATGGATGAGATATTGAAATATTTTCCCAATTTGACCGAACTTCAAATTGAACAATTTCAAAAATTAGACTTTTTATACCACGATTGGAACGAGAAAATTAATGTGATTTCACGTAAAGACATTGATTCATTATATACTAAACATATTTTGCATTCATTAGGAATTGCCAAGGTTATGAAATTCGAACCTGGAGCAACCGTTTTAGATGTTGGAACCGGCGGAGGTTTTCCGGGAATTCCGTTAGCGATTCTTTTTCCTGAAACACGTTTTTATTTAATTGATGTTATCGCCAAAAAAATAAAAGTAGTTCAAGGCGTTGTTGATGCATTAGAATTAAAGAATGTAAAAGCAGAACAAAAACGTGCAGAATTAGTAAAAGGCGACTTCGATTTTATTGTGAGCCGTGCTGTTACGAATATGCCGGATTTTGTTTCCTGGATTAAAGATAAAATCAAAAAACAGCACAAACATCTTTTAAAAAATGGAATTCTGTACTTAAAAGGAGGAGATTTAGCCGAAGAATTAAAAGATTTTCCAAATGCCACCTTATATGATCTGGCAGAATTTTTTGAAGATGAATTTTTCGAAACGAAAAAAGTGGTTCATCTTCCTTTAAAATTTAAACCTTAAATTCTATATAAAATAAACAACCCGTTTAGAAAACTCTAAACGGGTTGTTTTTTGTGTAGAATCAAATTAAAATTAAGACGCTTTTCTAGAAAAATTTAAAAACGGATTTGCTTTAAGATCTAGGTTGTCTATAAAATTATGAAGTGCAGTTTCAGAAGCTTCTGCTGTGCATACAAATTCCGCATCAAAGAAGAATTCACGTGAAATTGCTGGCTCATGTGATGAATCATAAACAGCTTCATCGGTTTCATCCAAATCTTGCGCTCTATATTGACAAGGATATTGAAGAATTAATTTCGTTAAAACTTCATTAAACCAAATGTCAAATTTTTTCTTTTTTGGAGTAATATGACGTGCTAATAATATAAGTCCAATAAGTTCAGTCTGTAAAAAGTAAGATCCTTTTCTATAACGAACATCAATCATTCTAACATTCATTAAAGCAATCCACAAGGCACCGTTTACAGATCCTGTAGCTGGTAAATCAAGATCAGTATCAAATAACAACGGAAGTGTTTGTTCGCGGTTATTAATAGAACACCAAAGCGCTTCAATACGTTTTTGTGTATCTAAAAAATGTTGCGTATAACCTGTAAAACGCCAGTAGATCCATTCAAGCAGGGCAGCAGCTAATCCTACCGAGGCTTTATGATTAATCTGCATTAAAGTATTTTCAAAATCTTCATTACCTTCAAGCGGATCCAGTAATTCATCAATTTTCTTTTTTGTCCATTTAAAATTTATAGGATGACCAATACTTTTTGATTCTAAAATCACCTTCGGAACATTGTTTAAATTTCTCATATTTTCTTTTTTTAATTTATTTTAAAAGCGGTATTAATAATGAGACAAAAGTATGGTGAGGGTTTTTCTAAAATAGGAGCTAAACGTTTTAAAAATAATAAAATAAGTTTTTTCGTTGCTTTAAAACGCTGAATTTCAATATAATAAGAAAAGTATTACAAAATAAACTTGTACGAACTAATTTGTAATAAAAACAAAACCCCGAATCAGTAAAGAGTCGGGGTTTTTATATTTGATAGTCAAAAGATTATCCTAAGAAAGGGTATCTGTAATCTTCTGGCGTTACAAAAGTTTCTTTAATAGTTCTTGGAGAAGCCCAGCGTAATAAGTTCAATGCAGAACCAGCTTTATCGTTAGTTCCAGAAGCTCTAGCTCCACCAAATGGCTGCATTCCTACAACAGCTCCAGTTGGTTTGTCGTTAATATAGAAGTTACCAGCCGCATTTTGTAATTTAGTGGTAGCCACTTCAATTGCATAACGATTTTGGCTGAAAACTGCTCCTGTTAAAGCATACTCAGAAGTAGTATCAACTAATTCAAGAGTTTCTTCCCATTTAGCATCTTCGTAAACGTAAAGTGTGATAACTGGTCCAAACAACTCAGTTTCCATTGTAGTATATTTTGGATTTGTAGTTACAATAACCGTTGGCTCAATAAAGTATCCAACAGATTTATCGTAATTTCCTCCAACGATGATTTCTGCATCGGCATCTTTTTTAGCTTGGTCAATGTAGCTGGCTAATTTGTCAAAAGAACCTTCGTGGATAACTGCCGTAATAAAGTTTCCAAAATCTTCTGGAGAACCCATTTTCATAGATTTTACATCAGCAATTAACTGCTCTTTTACAGCTGGCCATAAACTTTGAGGAATATAAGCTCTAGAAGCTGCAGAACATTTTTGCCCTTGGAATTCAAATGCTCCACGAGTAATTCCAGTAACTACTTGTTTTACATTTGCACTTGGATGAGCAATGATAAAATCTTTACCTCCAGTTTCACCAACGATTCTTGGATATGTTTTATAGTTGTTGATGTTTGCACCAATTTTAGCCCAGATATCTTTAAATACATGAGTTGATCCTGTAAAGTGAATCCCAGCAAAATCACGGCTGGCTAAAACAGTATCAGTAATCATTAAAGCATCTCCGAAAACTACATTAATAACTCCGTCTGGAACTCCAGCTTCTTTGAAAACGTCTACAATAACTTTTGCAGAAAATACTTGGCTGTCACTTGGTTTCCAAACTACAACGTTACCCATCATAGCAGCACTTGCAGGAAGATTTGCAGCAATAGCAGTAAAGTTGAATGGAGTAATTGCATAAACAAACCCTTCTAATGGTCTGTACTCTACACGGTTCCAAACAGTAGAATCTGATTTTGGCTGATCGTTGTAGATTTGAGTCATAAACTCAACATTGTAACGTAAGAAGTCGATTAACTCGCAAGAAGAATCGATTTCTGCTTGGTGAATATTTTTAGACTGGCCAATCATAGTAGCAGCGTTAATACGAGCTCTGTATGGTCCAGCGATAAGTTCAGCAGCTTTTAAGAAAATAGCAGCACGTTGTTCCCATGCCATGTTTGCCCATGCTTTTCTTGCTTCAAGAGCGTTGGCAATGGCGCTTTCAATATGTTTTTTTTCAGCTAAATGATATTTTCCAACTACGTGCTGGTGATCATGAGGAGCTGTAATGTTTTTTGTGTTTCCAGTTCTGATTTCTTCGCTTCCAATATATAAAGGAACGTCAATTTGAGAATTCCACATTGTGGTGTACGCTGCCTGAACAGCTGCTTTTTCTGGTGAGTTCGGTGCGTAGCTTTTTACAGGCTCGTTTACCGCTTTTGGTACATGAAAGAATCCTTTTAACATGGGATAAATTATTTTAAAATTTACGAATTGTTTAATTTTTTACAAAAGTACAAATGATAATTTGATTATATCACAATACAATATTAAAAAGTTGTAATTTAATAAACTAATCTAGTGAAGTTGTAAAACAAGTCATTTTATAAAGCTTTAAATTTGAGTTACTTCTAAAAAGAATGTCTTAATTTGATTACTATGAAAATACCGCTTTTAGCTTTTAACGACAAAGGTATTTACTGCCAGCAGGCCGATGTTTATCTTGATCCGTGGAGACCTGTAAAAAATGCCATTATTACACACGGACATTCAGATCATGCTCGCTGGGGACATCAAAATTACATTACACATCATACCAATATTCCTATTATCCGCCATCGATTGGGGGAAATAAATGTGACGGGAAAAGAATGGGGGGAAACCTTTGTAATCAATAATGTAAAATTTTCGCTTCATCCTGCCGGACATATTATTGGAAGTTCTCAGATCAGGGTAGAACATAAAGGCGAAGTATGGGTTTTTACAGGCGATTACAAAACCGAAGATGATGGAATTTCTACCCCTTATGAAAGCATAAAATGCCACACTTTTATAACCGAATGTACTTTTGGTCTTCCGGCTTTCAATTGGACACCACAGGCCGAAGTAATTTCGGAAATTAATAATTGGTGGGCAGAAAATAAAGCCGAAGGCAGAACTTCAATTCTATTTGGTTATTCTTTAGGAAAAGCACAAAGACTTTTAAAATATCTTGATACCGATATTGGCAAAATCTACACTCACGGTGCCATCGAAAATATGACGAATGTTTTACGGCCAATGGTTTATTTTCCTCCAACCGAATTAATAACAAGAGAAACCAAACGAGAAGCTCTTTTAGGAAATATAGTTTTGGCGCCGCCAAGCGCTCACGGAAGTATCTGGATTAGAAAAATGACACCTTTTGTGACTGGAGCAGCCAGCGGATGGATGGCCTTTCGCGGAGCAAGAAGAAGAAGAGCTATTGATAAAGGTTTCGTATTAAGTGACCACTGCGACTGGCATTCTTTATTAGGAAGTATAAAAGCAACCGGTGCCGAAAAGGTAATCTGTACACATGGTTATACGGATATTTTTGCTAAATATTTAAGAGAATTAGGTTACGATGCCAGAACCGAGAAAACGCAATATGAAGGCGAAAGTGCAGAAATGGAAAAAGATGAAAAAGAAGTAGAGATAGATCAAGTCCAGACTTCGATTATTTCAGAAAAATAATAATTACGAAAAATTAAACACATAGAAACATAGGTTCAAATTGAAATCAAAAGAAGGTAAAGGAAAACTAGTTTTCACAAATAGCTATGTTTTTTTAAATAAATGAAATGCCTTTAAGAACAAAGAAAACCAATGATTCTATGGGTTTACTAATTATGCTCAACGATAGGATGTAAAATGAAAAACTTTGCCCAACTCATAAAAACGCTGGACAGCTCCAATAAGACGAATGTAAAAGTCGATGCCCTTACGATGTATTTTAAAAATGCATCGTCTGAGGATAAAGTCTGGACCATTGCGATTCTTTCGCATCGTCGTCCGGCACGACCTGTTAATACCACTTTGCTGCGTCTTTGGGCAAACGAATTAGCGAATATTCCGTTGTGGCTGTTTGAAGAAAGTTATCATATTGTAGGCGATTTGGCCGAAACTATCGCATTGATAATTCCCACTACAAACGAACATTCTGATAAAAGTTTAACCGAATTTTTACAGGAAATAATCGCTTTGAAAAAGAAACCCGATTCGGAGAAAAAAGAATATCTGCATGAAAACTGGAAAGCACTGAATTATTATGAACGTTTTGTTTTTACTAAATTAATTACTGGAAGTTTCAGAATCGGCGTAAGCCAAAAATTAATGACACGAGCTTTATCAAAAGCAGAAGATGTAGATGAAGATGCTTTGGCTTATAAATTAATGGGAAACTGGAATCCTAATACAATCACTTTTCAGGAATTGATTTTGGATGAAAAAAGTTCAGATTATCTCTCAAAACCTTATCCGTTTTATCTCGCCTATCCCATTGAAGCAGAAATTGAAGATTTAGGAAGTCCAGAAGATTGGTCAATAGAACATAAATGGGACGGCATTCGTTCGCAAACCATTATTCGCGATAATGAAATTTATGTCTGGTCAAGAGGCGAGGAGCTGGTAACCGATAAATATCCAGAATTTCAGACTTTCGTTGGATTGATTCCAAACGGAACTGTAATTGATGCCGAAATTTTGGCTTTTCCATCCAATCAAATAGGAACATTTAATGATCTTCAGGCTAGAATCGGGCGAAAAACTATCTCAGCCAATTTGCTTGAAAAAGTGCCTGTAATTCTAAAAGCATACGATATTTTAGAATGGGAAGGTCAGGATGTTCGAAATCTGGCTTACAGTGAAAGAAGAGCTTTACTGGAAAATTTATATGATGATATTAAAGATTTAAATACGCCATTTAGGTTATCCGAAAGAGTTTCGTTAAAAACTTGGGAAGATGTTACCAATGAGAGAATGCGTGCCCGAGAAATGAGAAGCGAAGGTTTGATGCTAAAACGAAATACATCGCCGTATCAGGTGGGGAGAAAAAAAGGTGATTGGTGGAAATGGAAAATAGAACCTTTAACCATAGATGCCGTTTTAACCTATGCCATGCGCGGACACGGACGAAGATCAAACCTCTTTACCGATTATACTTTTGCACTCTGGCAGACAAATGAAAACGGTGAAAAAGAACTCGTAACTTTCGCAAAAGCGTATTCCGGTTTAACCGATGCTGAATTTCGACGTGTTGATGATTTCATTAAAAAGAATACTTTAGAGCGTTTTGGTCCTGTGCGAAGTGTAACGCCTCAATTGGTTTTTGAAATTGGTTTCGAAGGAATTTCACTTTCTAAAAGACACAAAAGCGGGGTGGCGACACGATTTCCAAGGATTTTAAGATGGAGGCACGACAAGAAAATAGAAGACGCCAATTCTATTGAAGATTTAAAAAATATGATTTCGTAAAAGCAACAAAGTAACAAATAAAAACCTTTTTTTACCTCTGAACCTTTGTGACTTTGTACCTTAAAAAAATGAACAGAGAAGAACTATATACAATTGCCGAAAATTGGTTTAGAGACCAGGGCTGGAAAGCATTTCCGTTTCAAACCCAGACTTGGACTGCTTTTCTGCAGGGCAAAAACGGGTTGTTAAATGCACCAACAGGGAGCGGAAAAACCTATGCTTTATGGTTTCCAGTAGTTCTCGATTACATTAAAAAAAATCCCGATTATAAAACGAAACACAAACCTGGATTAAAAGCAATCTGGATAACGCCTCTGCGTGCACTTTCGGTAGAAATTAAACAAGCTGCTGAGCGAATTATCGATGATTTGGATTTGCAGTTAACCGTCGGAATTCGGTCGGGAGATACTTCACAAAGTGAAAGAGCAAAACAGAAAAATAAAATGCCGGATTTGTTAATTACAACACCCGAAAGTTTACAACTTCTGCTCGCGGCAAAACAATATGAAAAAACGTTTGCCAATTGCGGTTCAATTGTAGTAGATGAATGGCATGAATTGTTAGGAACGAAGCGCGGTGTGCAAATGGAATTGGCTCTTTCCCGACTTAAAACTATTGCGCCTAAAATGCGTATCTGGGGAATTTCGGCAACCATTGGTAATCTTGAATTAGCGCAGCAGGTTTTGTTAGGTCCAGATTCTGAGGCGTATCAAAATTCAGTTTTAATAAAAGCTCATATCAACAAAAAAATAAAAATAGAATCGATTCTTCCAGAGAAAATGGAAAGTTATCCGTGGCGCGGACACATGGGATTACATTTAATCGATGAGGTGGCTAAAATTATCAGAAAAAGCAAAACTACTTTAATTTTCACCAATGTTCGTTCTGCCTGCGAAATCTGGTATCAGGCAATTTTAGAAAAATATCCTGAATTTGCAGGAGAAATGGCCATGCATCACGGCAGTATCAGCAGAGAAATTCGGTTATGGGTCGAAAGCGCTATTCGTCATGAAGAATTAAAAGTCGTGGTTTGTACTTCGAGTCTCGATCTTGGCGTTGATTTTGCGCCCGTAGAAACTATTATTCAGGTTGGTGGACCAAAAGGTGTTGCGCGTTTTTTACAGAGAGCAGGACGAAGCGGACACCAGCCGGGAAAAGAAAGTGTCATTTATTTTCTCGCTACACATGCGATGGAATTAATTGAAGCTTCGGCATTAAAAAAAGCAGTTGCCAAAACCGTTGTCGAAGATCGAATGCCGTATTTAAACAGCTGGGATGTTTTGGTGCAATACTTAAATACACTGGCGGTTTCTGACGGATTTTTTCCAAATGAAATTTTTGAAGAAGTAAAAACGACTTTCTGTTATCAAAATATAACCAAAGAAAATTGGAATTGGATTCTCAATTTTATTACAAACGGAAGCCAGAGTTTGCAAGCTTACGATGAATTTAAAAAAGTAGAAATTGAAGAAGACGGACGTTTTAAAATCAACAGTCGTTTTATTGCGATGCATCATCGAATGCAGATTGGAACTATTGTGGGTGATGCCGTTTTGAATGTAAAATTTTTAAGCGGCGGGTTTATTGGAACTATCGAAGAATGGTTTGCTTCGAAATTACAGCGTGGCGACGTTTTTACTTTTGCAGGAAGAAGGCTGGAATTGTTTCAGATTAAAAATATGCAGGTTCTGGTTCGAAAAGCCGATCCTAAGAAAACATCAAAAACCGTCAGCTGGATGGGCGGACGGATGACATTATCTGCACAAATGAGTAAATTGCTTCGGGAAGAATTATATGCAGCAAACACCGAAAACTTATCTCCGGAATTAAAAGCATTAAAACCCATTTTTGACAGACAGCGCAAAGAAAGTATCGTTCCTAATAATGACGAATTTCTAATTGAAACTTTTAAAACCAGAGAAGGTTTTCATGCTATTTTTTATCCTTTTGAAGGTCGTTATGTACACGAAGCTTTGGCCAGTTTAATTTCGTACAGAATAAGTCTGCTTTCGCCAATTACTTTTTCGCTGGCGTATAATGATTATGGATTTGAACTGCTTTCGGATCAGGAAATTGATATGCAAGCTGTTTTTGATAATGACTTGTTTACAACGGCGTATGTACATTATGATTTACAGAAAAGTTTAAACTCAACCGAAATGGCGCGAAGAAAATTTCGCGATATTGCAGTTATCGCCGGCTTAGTATTTACCGGAATGCCTGGAAAACCCGTTAAAACAAAACATCTGCAAAGTGGTTCTCAATTGATTTTTGAGGTTTTCAGAGATTACGAACCTGATAATTTATTATTGCAGCAGGCTTTTACAGAAACATTCGAACATCAGCTCGAAGAAGGACGTTTGATTCAGGCATTGGAAAGAATCAACAATCAGAAAATCGTTTGGAAACAAAGTTTAAAGCCAACACCTTTTAGTTTTCCAATAATTACCGACCGTCTGAGAGAAAAATTATCGAGCGAAACTTTACAAGAAAGAATTAAAAAGATGACGGCGAGTTACATGAAATAATAAAAACATGAATATTACAATCAACAATCAAAATTTTATATTACATCCTTGCGGTGCGGCTTTTTGGGAAGAAAAGAAAATACTCTTAATCTCGGATTTGCATCTGGGAAAAATTGCGCATTTCAGGAAACACGGAATGGCAATTCCTGAAAAAGCGGTTCATGAAAATTTTAATAGATTGAATGCTATTCTGCAATTATTTGATGTTGAAACAATTATTTTTTTAGGAGATTTATTCCACAGTAAAATTAATAACGAATGGGATTTTTTTGAAGATTGGACTAAAACCGTGACACAGCAGCTTATTTTAGTAGAAGGCAATCATGATATTATTTCTAAAAAATATTATACCGATTTGAATATCGAAATCTATTCAGAAATTACAATACATGATTTTCTGCTGACACATCATCCGTCAGCACGAGAAAATTTTTTCAATTTATGCGGACACATTCATCCCGGAATAAAACTTAAAGGATTAGGAAGACAGTTTTTGAGTTTGTCGTGTTTTTTTAGAAAACCAGATCAAATGATTTTTCCGGCATTTGGAGAATTCACAGGCAATTTTTATCTGGTTCCCGAACAAAACGACAAGGTATATGTACTTGCAAAAGATGAGGTAATCGAAATAAAACGTTGATTAGTTTAATGCAAAAGGAGCACACATTCTAAAAGTAGGAACAATTACTTTGAATGTTTTAGTTGTGGTGAAATTGATCATATTGAAATGACCTTTCATAGCACCATAAGGAGATGATAATAAACAACCAGAGCTGTAAGTGTGGTTTTCGCCTGGTTTTAAAACAGGTTTTTTACCAATAACACCTTCACCGTCAACAATATCTAAATCGTTTAGTGAATCGAAAATTTCCCAGTGGCGAGAAGTCAATTGAACAGAATCTTTACTATGATTTTCGATTGTAACCACATAGCTGAATGCAAAGTGAATCTTGTAGTTCTTGAAGTAAGTTCCTTCAAAACTAGTTAAAACCGATATTTTTATGCCTCGAGTAATTTGAGAAACCATACTAGCCTAGTAAATCTGTGTGTTATAGGTACAAAGCTACGAAAAAAAATTAGGAAACCTAAAACCTTAACAATGTTTTAATTAACGATATTTATCGAGTTTGCATTGCCTTTTCCTATCACTCTTTGATAACGATCTGTACTTTCTTTGTAATAAACGAGAATAGTATATTCGTTTTCTGTTTGATAGAAATTTCCATCTATAGCATTTTCATTATCAATATTTCCCTTTTTATCGGCTACTGTATATTGAAAATTGGTGAAACCTTGTTTAATCATTACGGCTTTTTCAAATACTGCTTTATCGGTATTATAATCCATTTTGTATTCTGGCGAAAGGCTGTAATTATTGAACATTCCAGTAATGTAAATGTCTTTGTTCAGTCTGAAAGCGGGAGCCGAAAGTGTAAAATATACCCAAGCATAATCGGCTTCGATACTGTTGTCGGAAGCATTTATATTTTTTACCACAAAATTACCGTTTACATCCTGATAATTGGTGTATATCTGATTTCCTCTTGCAGCATTGGTATACAAATAGGCATTGTAAATATCATTGTTAGAACCAATTCGGCCTACATTATTATTAGCGGCACGAATGTCTTTATTCTCAAAATATAAAAATTCATTGCCAGCCCAAAATTGTGTTTCGGCATCGTATTTATAAACGAGTTGATTTCCTATTGTATATTGTGGCACGACATTTTTAATAGCAGTATTGAAGTTTCCATTTTGCAGTAAAAGCACTTTTACGTTTTGTGCTGGCGTTTGAAAAGTAATGTCATTTGAAGCAATAGTGAAATCCAAATTTTGTTTTTGATCAATATTGCTGAGGTTTCGGCTTCGTTTTACCTGCACAGCAACGGTAGAATGATTTTCGTAAACAATAAACCGTCTTGAAAAAACAACCTCTTTATCTTCATTTAAGATTTTCAGCATATAATTTCCAGATAATCTGATTTGTGTTGTAAACTGATTTGGAAAAGTAAGACGGTAATGCGAATAGATCTGAAGGGTATTGAAAGAATTCGAATAATCCATAATTCTCTGGCCGTCGAAACCACGTATATAATCATTTTTTGGAATATCAGAAGGTTTCCAGTTGTAATCGCAGTGAACTAGTTCAAAATAATAATTGGCTTCGTTTCCAAATAAATCATCAAACTGAAGTTCAATTGTAGAACCTAATTCAAATATAGGAACAACATTATTGCCATTCTGTACAAAAGTGACAGTTTTGATATTGTAAGGAGGATCGATTTCTTTTTCCTGCGCTTTTGCTAAAGTAAAAACAAAAAGAAAAATTAAGCTTGTATATAAAAATTTCGGCATCGCATTACGTTGTAAGATTGTAAATATAAGAATTTTATTAAACGTATTGCGATGCCGAATTATTGGGTTTTGTTAAGAATTTAAAATGTATTCTAAATTCGCTTCAATTTCGTCATTGATGTAACTTTCCTCTAAAAGCGAATCCGATAATAGTTTTTTGTTTTCTTGCAGCTTGATAATTTTTTCTTCAACCGTGTTTTTAGAAATAAAACGAATCACATTTACTTTATTCAGCTGACCAATTCGGTGAGCTCGCGCCACTCCTTGTTTTTCAGCAAAAGGATTCCACCAAGGATCTAAAAACAATACATAAGAGGCTTTGGTAATGTTCAATCCAACACCTCCAGCTTTTAGCGAAATAAAAAACAACAATGGATTTTCTTTTTCCTGAAACATTTTAACCTGCTGTTCTCTCTTGTCTGAAGGCGTTTCTCCAGTAATTTCGCAAAACTCTATTTTGTTCTCTTTACACCAATCAGTGTAAAAATTTAAATTGGTAACAAACGAACTAAAAATGATTACTTTTTGTTTTGCTTTGACTAAATTTTCCAGATAATTGGTCACTGCAATATATTTTCCCGAATCAATTTCTGAATCTGCGTCAACCATTTTTGGATGATTACTCAATTGTCGCAACTTCATTAAAGTATTGATAATGCTTATTTTATCTGGATTTGAATCTGTTTTCAACAGGAAATTACGAGCTTTTGATTTTTCTTTCTCGTATAATTTTTCCTGTTCCGGATCCATATCGCAGTAATAAATCTGCTCCGTTAATTCGGGTAAATCTTTTAAAACCTGTTCTTTGGTTCTTCTTAAAATATACGGCTGGATGAGGTTTTTTAATTCGGTTAAAACTTCTTCGTTCTGCTTTTTCTCAATCGGATTTTTAAAATTTTCCATAAAGAAAGCATAACTGCCCAAAATATCTGGATTGATAAACTGCATTTGCGACCATAAATCGTCAAGCGAATTTTCGATCGGCGTTCCACTCAAAGCAATTTTATGTCCTGTGCTGATTTTATTGATGGCTTTAAAAATCTTAGAATTTTTATTTTTGATGTACTGACTTTCATCTAAAATCAAATAACGAAAATCGTATTTTTCTAAAATTGAAATATCACGATGTACAATGCTGTAACTCGTAAAAATTAAGTCGGTAGAATTTATTCTGCTTGCCAATGATTTTCGATCATTACCCACATATTGCATTTTCGAAAAATGCGGTGTGAATTTTCCAGCTTCATTAAACCAGTTAAAAACCAATGATGAAGGAAGAACAATCAAAGCTTTTAAAGATTCTCTTTCGATTGTTGTTTCGTTGGCAAACAAATCAAAATTGGTGGTTTTGGTGGTGAAGCCTAATTGTTCTTGAACAGAAACCAAAACCGATAAAGTCTGCAGCGTTTTTCCAAGTCCCATATCATCGGCTAAACAAGCGCCCATATTGGAATTAAAATGACCCAAAAGCCATTTTACACCATCAATTTGATACGGTCTTAAAGTCGCTTTTATCAAATCTGAACCAGTAAATTCGGCTTGGTAAATTTGGTCTAAATCATTGTCAATTTCCGAAATTCCGTCTAAAGCAGTAAAATTGCTTTTTCTAAGAAGTAAAGCGCCATTTTCTGTTTTGGCTAATTTTGCCAAAGAACCATATTTACTGAACCACTCCAGCGGAATCAGGAAAAAATTTCCGTCAGGCAAAGGGAAAAGTCTTTCTTTGCTCTTAATGTTTGGAATAATTTCGCTGAAATTGATTTTATAATGACCAACAGTAATGATAATTTTAATATCAAACCAATCTCCGTTTGTATCTTTTGAGGCAGAAATAGTATGGCTTTCAGTAATGATTTCTTTGCTTTCCAGTTTTAGATTTTGAATATCAAAACCTAAATCTTTCAGCTTCTCTTTATGGTCAATAACCAATTGAATGTTGATGTAAGGATCTGAATTTTCAACATCAGCATTTAATCCAAACAATTCATTTTTGATTTTTTCTAAACCAATTTCGGATAGTTTTTTAATGTATAAACTTTCAGCAGCACTTCGTTTAAACTGAATGATTTTAGGTTCGTTGGCTACGCTGAAATCAACGAAGGAATGTGTTTTTTTAGTTTTGCTCGAGTCAAAAGAATATCCGTTGTAATCAAAATAAAGATTGAGATAATAACAGTTTTTAAAGAAATCAAAAACAGGCTGAATCGTGGAGGAAACAATTGTATCGCGAAGCTCGATTTCAAAACCTGTGGCTTCGATATCTAATTTCTTAGCGATCTGCGGAATAAAACTCTTGAAATAATCATCGACTAACTTTGATGGAATTTCAATGGATTGTTTCTTTAAAAACGGCATCAGTTTTTTTGAGTTCAACTCTTTTAATTGTCCCAGTTTTTTATTGATAATTAACCAGCCTGGTTCGTCTAAAAGAATATCTACAGTACTGTTCATTGGCAGAAATGTAGTATCATTTTCCTTTAAAGAAAGCGTATAGGTAATACCTTCCGGATGTTTGTCGAATTGAATCTGCGGTTCAAACTCCAGCGGATCGATGCTGACTCTCGAACGGTAAAAGTCTTTTTCAGGTCCAATGTTTAAGGATAAAGGAAATTGTTCTTGTACAATCAAACTGTAAAAAGAGCCTAAATACAGTTTTAAATGCTGGCGAATAGCAAAATCAATTTTTGAATCTTTTTGAAGATCAGCAATTGTTTTAGCTGATTTGATTTTGGCACTGAATTTTTTGAAGATGTATTCAGGTCTTAGCGATTCGCATGCCGTTAGTATTCTTTTGGTATTAGAATCTAAATTTTCAAAAACGATTCCAAAACTTTCGAGCACATCTTTACTCGCTTTTTTGTCTAAATATTTAATGTCATCAGTATTCTCAACAATGTAGGCTGTTGGAAGGTAAGTGTTTAGATTTTTTTCAAAACTGATGTCAAAGCAGAACTGAAATAAATTTGTAAAGTCCAAGGTTTAGGTTTTTTGTTTGGTTTTGATTTGGGAGGCTTATAAAAAAGAAAGAGTTTTCAAAATATCTAATTTGAAAACTCTTTTTGAATGAACTTATATCACTTATAGGATGAAAAATTAGTTTTCCTGTTTAAAGCAAAGCGGAATAATTTCTCCTTTTGCCAAACAGTATTTTTCAACCAATTCTGGTGCAATTTTGTTAGTGTAATCTTCTTCGATCACAATAAAACCAATACTTCTTAATTTGTCGAAATAATCGCGGCCGTAAACACGCACGTGATCGTATTGTCCGAAGATTTTAGCACGTTCTTTTTGATCTGTAATCGAATCATCTGCAAAAGTAACTTCGCGAGATAAATCCTGCGGAATCTGTAAAATTGCCATTCCACCTGATTTTAAAACACGATATAATTCCTGCATTGCTTTAGTATCGTCTGGAATGTGTTCTAAAACGTGATTGCATAAAATAACATCGTACTCGTTGTCTTTGAAAGGTAAATTGCAGATATCTGCTTTTACATCTGCCAAAGGCGAAAGCAAATCCGTCGTCGTATAATCTAAGTTTTTCTGCTTGCGGAATCTTTTATAAAAAGCCTGCTCCGGAGCAAAATGCAATACTTTTTTGGGTGCTGTAAAAAAATCAGTCTGGTCATTTAAATACAACCAAAGCAAACGGTGTCTTTCTAAAGAAAGTGTACTTGGCGAAAGCACATTGTTACGTTGTTTTCCGTATCCGTAAGGCAAAAATGATTTAAAGCTTTTTCCATCAATCGGATCTGTAAATTTATCCCCTTTTAATGAAAAGGCTAAAATAGGACGAGCCACATAACTCAAACGAATTAATAATGGGCGAGGTATTGTATTTAAAACTAATTTGAAAAGTTTTTTCATGGGGTTATTCCAAAATATTTTTGTTTTCCTGCAAGGTTTTCAAACCTTGTAGGTATTTATGTTTGAAAAAAGACACCTACAAGGTTTTGAAAACCTTGCACGAGTTCGAATGTTTTTTAAAATTTTAGAATCTAGGCTAATAACTACAATACTAAAGGGACTTTTCTAAATTCATCTTCTTCGTTGCTTTCAATTCCTAAAGCTTTGTAGATGTATTGAAAAGTCGATAATAATTCTGGTTTACCGTCTACAAGTGCCACATCGTGTTCGAAATGAGCGCTGGCTTTTCCGTCGGCAGTTGTAATTGTCCAGCCATCTTTGTGTTGTTTGATGTTTCTTGTTCCAAGGTTAATCATTGGCTCGATTGCGACAACCATTCCTTCCACAAAAAGTTTTCCTCGGCCGCGTTTTCCGTAGTTTGGCATTTCCGGTTCTTCGTGCATTTTCTGTCCAACACCATGTCCAACCAATTCACGAACTACTCCGTAACCGTGGGCTTCAGTATATTTTTGAATCGCATTTCCAACATCTTCAACTCGGTTTCCAGCCTTAAATTCTCTAATTCCAACATAAAGAGATTCTTTCGTTACCTGCAAAAGTTTTTTAACTTCAGGTGCTACTTCTCCAATTTCGAAACTATAAGCGTGATCTCCGTGGTAACCGTTTTTAAAAGCACCACAGTCTACAGATATCACATCACCACTTTGTAAAGGTGTATTATTTGGGATTCCATGAACGACTTGAGAATTTGGACTCATGCAAAGTGAATTCGGGAAACCATACAATCCTAAAAAGCTAGGGACGGCACCGTGGTCACGAATGAATTCTTCGGCTAATTTATCTAGATATAATGTAGTAACTCCTTCTTTAATTTCAGAAGCAATCATTCCTAATGTTTTCGATACGATCAAAGCACTTTCGCGCATTAATTCGATTTCCTCTCTGGTTTTTTGGATAATCATATTTTTCAGATTTTCAGTTGGCAAAAGTACAATTTTTATCTCATTTTTTTATGTAAATTTTTTCGCTTAGACTCGAACGAAATGACAGACGAAGCAATTCTCGAATCTATACAAATTGAAATTGGTGAAATTCAATTTTACCAATTTTAATTTTAGAGACTAAAAAAGAAAATTCGTGAATTCGTGGCTAATAACACAAAAGTTTCTCAGAAAAAAGCCATAAATTAGTAGTAAAAAGATTTGTAATCATGAAAACTACTTTAGATCACGATATAACCAAAGTAAAAGCGCTCAGGAAAATGAAGCGAAATGCTTTGGCTCTTTTGGGTGTTGCAGTGCTTCTGTTTATAATTGCCATTTATTTTAAAATTCCAATGTTACAGGCTTTTAGCGAAGCTGCAATGGTAGGAGGTATCGCCGACTGGTTTGCAGTTGTGGCGTTATTTCGTCATCCTATGGGAATTCCGATCTGGCATACGGCAATTATTCCGACAAAGAAAAATGAAATTGGAGAAAATCTTGGAAATTTTGTTTCAGAAGAATTTCTGAATCGTGAAAAAATGGAAATTAAACTCGAAGAATTCAATTTTGCTGTTAAAGCTTCTGATTGGCTTTCGCAGGAAGAAAATGCGAATAAAATTGCCAATGTGGTAGCGGTAAATTTAATTCCAGGGATTTTAAAAACCATAAAAGACGAAGAGGTACGAAGGTTTATTCAGGTTCAGTTTAAAGAAAAATTAGAAGGAATCAATTTTGGGAATTGGGTGGCACTTGCATTAGAACCTTTGCAAAAAGGAAATGTAAAGGACGAGTTACTGACGAATCTTTTGCAAGTAATGAGTGCCGAATTGACAAATAACAAAGATCTAATCCGAAAAAAAGTAAAAGCGTCAACTCCGTTTTTGAGTTTTGGTTTGGCTGATAAAAGTATTTCAGAAGGTATTTTCAATGGACTTCAGGATTTTTTAGAAGAAGCTAAAAATCCTCAAAGTGCTGTGAGAATTAAAATTGACGAGTACGTTTATAATTTTCTTGATAAAGTGAAGAACTCAGAAGAAATGAGATTGAAAATCAATGAAATAATTTTGGGTTTTGTTGGAAAAAAAGAAGTTCAGGATTATATCAACGGAATTTGGGATGAGATAAAACTTTCGATATCCAATGATTTAAATAAAGGTGATGATTCTTCTATTAAGAATAGTATTTCTGGGCTAATTCAGACTTTTGGAAATGGAATTAAAGAAGATCAAATTATGATTGACAAGATCAATAATTTTATTAAAAATGATTTGTTGTCGGTTCTTTTGAATAATAAAAAGGTAATCGGCGATTTGATTTCCTCAACTGTAAAAAGCTGGGACGGAAAAGAAGTTTCAGAAAAATTGGAACTTGAAATAGGAAAAGATCTTCAATACATTCGCATCAACGGAACTTTAGTAGGAGGTTGTATTGGACTGGTTATTTATGGTGTTGAACAGTTGTATCATTTTATATTTTGATTGCAAAAAAATAAAAGCACAAGTTCAGGCTGAGCGAAGTCGAAGCCTTTTATGAAACAAAAAAGCCTTCGACTTCGCTCAGGATGACATCATTGTAAAAATAAAAACCATATAAATGAACTTATATCACTTATATGGTTTTAAATATTTATTGGGTAATTTACTATAATAATGAATGACAAGTCATTGCGTTTGGCTGCTGTACTCCCATTAATTCTAAGATAGTAGGAGCAACATCACCTAACACACCATCTTGGATGCTTTTTAATTGTTTGTCAACTAAAATAATCGGCACCGGATTAGTAGTGTGTGCTGTATTTGGACTTCCGTCAGGATTAATCATGGTTTCGCAGTTACCGTGGTCAGCAATTACGATTGTTGTATAATCGTTTGCAAGAGCTGCATCGATAACTTGTTTTGCGCAGGCATCAACAGCTTCACAAGCTCTAATTGCTGCACTCATGATTCCGGTATGACCTACCATGTCGCCATTTGCAAAGTTTAAACATACGAAATCAACTTCGCCTTTGTTTAATTCAGGAACAAGTGCATCTGCTAATTCGTAAGCGCTCATTTCTGGCTGTAAATCGTAAGTCGCTACTTTTGGAGAGTTTCTTAAAATTCTTGATTCACCTTCAAAAGGAGTTTCTCTTCCTCCTGAGAAGAAGAAAGTTACATGAGGATATTTCTCAGTTTCTGCAATACGGATTTGTTTCTTACCTGCTTTTTCTAAAACCTCACCAAGAGTTTCTGTAATATTATCTTTGTTGTAAACTACTTTTACATTTTGGTAAGTTTCGTCGTAGTTGGTAAGCGTTACATAATACAAGTTTAATTTGTGCATGTTTTGCTCGTGGAAATCATGCTGAGAAAGTGCTTCTGTAAGTTCGCGTCCTCTATCTGTTCTAAAGTTAAAGAAGATCACAACGTCGCCTTCAATAATCGTAGCAAGTGGTTTTTCGTTTTCATCAACTATAACAACCGGTTCGATAAATTCGTCAGTTACGTCTTTTTCATAGCTTGCTAAAACACTAGAAACGGCATTTTTAGAAGGAGTTCCAACTCCGTTTACTAATAAATCATAAGCTAATTTTACACGTTCCCATCTTTTATCACGATCCATTGCATAGTAACGACCCACGATTGAAGCGATTTTTACAGGAGTATCTTTAATATAATCTTCTAAATCGTGAATGTATTTTGCTCCTGATTTTGGGTCAACATCACGCCCGTCTGTAAAAGCGTGAACATACACTTGATCTAAACCGTATTCTTGAGATGCATCGATTAAACCACGTAAATGAGAAGTATGAGAGTGAACACCTCCGTCAGAAACTAATCCTAAAAAGTGTACTTTTTTATTGTTTTCTTTCGCATAGGTAAAAGCATCAACTAATACTTGTTCTTTCGCTAGAGTTTTGTGGGCTACTGCTAAATTAATTTTTGCTAAATCTTGATATACAATTCTTCCAGCACCAAGGTTCATGTGTCCAACCTCGCTGTTTCCCATTTGTCCTTCTGGTAAACCAACGTTTAAACCGTCAGTACGAAGTTGTGCATTTGGGTAGTTTTTGTAAAGACTATTTATAAATGGAACATTTGCATTGTCTATTGCAGATACTTTAGGGTCAGGAGATTTTCCCCAACCATCTAAAATCATAAGGATAACTTTTTTGTTCATTTCTTTTTTGTTTTCTACAAAGATAAGTCATTTCTAAAGTTTAGAAGAAAGCAATGTTTACATTTATATTTAATAAAATGAAGTCTGAGAAAAAATATTAATTTAATTATAGAAGTCTTTATTTTTTAAAATTAATTCACGCTAAGCTCTCTTTCTAATCTTATTTTTGACAGCGTTGTAGTCTATAAAGTATTTTACACTCACAGAAAAGATATGTTTTAATGCATCGTTTGTGAGCAGATTTGTAACATTTCGCTTGAAATCTTTGTCAATAACACGTTCGAAATTAGAAGCATTGTTTCTGTATAATGCCGAAAGCTGGCTTCCAGGTGCAAACCACCACGAATATGATAAATCGGCGTTCCAAGAGTAGAAGCTTGAATTCTTATTTTCAGTATATTGAGGATAAGGATCTAAACGTCCATCAGAATCCAGCTGAAGAATATTTTTATTTTCGGCAGAAGACCAATATTGTCGAACCGCTAAATTAAATGTCATGGCGCTGTTTATGGCGTATTTTCCGCTAAGTGTATTGGCATATGTTATCACATCTCTGTTGGCAAAAACAATGATTTCAGGAGTTGCTTCGTTATCATCGTCGTCATAGCTGTCGATATAACCTTTGTTATTGTTTTTCTTTAAAAGACTAAAAGTATAAGTGAGTAAAAGTTTGTCATTGAATCGATATCTTGGCCCAATATCGACTCCAAATGCAGCTCTTCCAGGCTCATCTGCAATAGAAAGAGTAGGATTTAAATCCAATGCAAATTTGTGATTGTAATTGGTAGATATACTTCCCCATAAATTTATTTTTTTAGGAGTAATAATATATCGGCCATCAGCTCTGGGTTCATAATAATCATACATTTCAACGGGGAAAATAGTTACTCCCATTCCGTAATAATTGTTTTTTACCGTAGAAAGATTCACATTGGCATCAATATTAAATTCTTGAACTTTTCCAGAATCTTTATTGAATTCCGAATACATATTATAATTAAGCCTAAAGCTATTGAAAAGTTTTGTTGGATTTAAGATTCTGTAATTGGCATTTCCATAAAAGCTGTAATAATTGGTGTAGAAATTAATTCCCAAATCATTTGGGTTAAAATCTTTGGTAACAAAATCAGAGCCAACGCTGTAACGGTATTTTCCGCTGGTTTCTGCAAAATTAATAGTACTAAACAAACCTCTTTTGTCTTCGGTGGCATTAATGGTGCTGTATTTTACATTCCCAGATAAATTGTAGGTATTGGCTTTTGTGTTTAAATCCCAAACCAATCCTGTTACATTGGCATCTCTAAAATGACCGTTTCTGATTACATTAGTATTGATGAAAGTTACCGAAGAGTTTTTTCTAAAGCGCTGGTCAAATACAATCACATTATAATTGGTAAGCGGTTCTACTATGGTGCGTCTGGTTTCTCCTGTTATAGTATCTTTTATGGTGGCAAAAGTTTTTTCGGTTACGGCATTTAAAATTCCAACTCCCAAACCATTTTTAGTTCTTCCGGAAAGTTTTAAAGCATTAATAAGATTTACGTTTTGTACCGTTTCTGCTATTTCTTCATTATCATTTAGTTCTGGTTCAACAGAAGGTTTTCCGCCAATTCTTCTGGAATAGAACATATTGCCTTTGTTGAATAAATCTGTTCCTTCGGTAAAGAAAGCTCTGTTTTCATTAAACTGCTGTTCAAACGGACCTAAATTCAAAATCTGATCATCGTATTTCGTTTGACCAAAATCAGGAATTAAAATGGCATCTACAGTAAAAGCATCGTTGATTCCGTACTTAATATCCATACCGCCTTTTATGGTTCCATAAGTTTTCTGACCTTCTCCAGCGTTTAAATAATATGAAGCATAAGGCATAAAAAACAATCGGGTAGGAGGTTTGATGTTTTCAATTCCAGATAATATTCCAGCCTGCTGTGTAAACGTTCCCACTTTTCTGTCTACAAAATTCCAAGTGTATTTATAACGTGTTCTTTTGATTTCTCTAAAGAAATTAATTCCCCAAGTTTGTTTATTTTCTGCAGAAAAACGAAGCGCCGAGTACGGAATCTTAATTTCGACAATCCAGCCGCTCTCGGTCAATGATGCTTTGCTTATCCAAACGGCATCCCAAGAATAATCTTCTCCATTTGCATCAGTCATAATACAATCGCCCTGAACGTCTGCTGCCGAAACATAGAACATGAAATCCTGTTGTCCATCATTGAAACCATTTATAAAAACGCCAAAAAGATCTGCAGTTCCAAAATTATCACGCTGTGAGATTTCTTTTAAAATCTTTGAAGGTTCGTCATCATACATTTTGGCACCTATATATATAGCGTCATTGTCATATAAAATTTTGACTTCTGTTTTTTTACGATCTGGAACGGGTTTTCCATTATCAGGTTCTAAAGTGATAAAATCTGAAGCTATAGGAGCACTTTCCCAAGCAGTTTCATTTAGTTTTCCGTCGATAATGATATTTTGCGAAACAAGCTGTGCTTGTAACACTTTTTTCTGGCCATAACACCAGATATTGAGTAAAAGAAAACTGTAAAAAACTAGTTTTTTCATTGGATTTTTAATACAAAATGATTGCAAATGTAGTCTTAATATAAGGATAATAGACATAAAATTCTTCTACTTGTTACACTTTAAGTTTCAAATTTCCCATTTTGTTTTACTTTTTTTAAGAAAAAAGACTAAATCGTTATGATTTTTAGCGTGAGATAAAATCTTACATAAATAACAGAATTATGTTAATAATGTTAAATTTTCAACAAAAAATGCCTGATTTTCAGGCTTGTATTTTGCAAGGGTCGAAATTTTTATACTTTTGCCTTACCCAAATTTATTATTAACCTAAAGAAATTCAATGATTTACAAAATTTATCCTTTATTGGTGTTTTTATTATTGTCTTTTGGTAAAGATTCAAAAAACACAACCGACTTAAAAGTATCAGCAGCAAAATCTATTGCAAAGGTTGAAACAAACCTAAGTGTTGAGGCAAAAATTGAAACCGCTTATAATACATTGCATTCTAGCAGTAATTATAAGCTTCCTGAACTTAAAACTTTTTCAGAAGCCTTAAAAGGGTTTTACCTTTTGAAAGAAAGAGGAATTATTCAAAAAAACATCCTTACTCTAATTGATTTTAGTCTTTCATCAAACACAAAACGTCTTTGGGTGATTGATATGACTACTAACACTATTTTGTTTAATTCGTTAGTGGCGCATGGAAGAAACAGCGGAGAGGAATTCGCAGCTGCTTTTTCTAATATCAATTCATCTTTCAAAAGTAGTTTAGGTTTTTATGCCACTGGTGAAATCTATCAAGGAAAACACGGAGCTTCTTTACGCCTAGATGGTTTAGAAAGAGGAGTTAATGATAACGCCCGCGGAAGAGGAGTGGTTATGCATGGAGCAGATTATGTTTCAGAATCTTTTATAAGAGATCACAAAAGATTAGGCAGAAGCCAAGGTTGTCCTGCAGTTCCTGTAGAATTAACAGATGAAATAATTCAAGTAATCAAAGATAAATCGTGTTTGTATATCTATCATCCGTCAAGAAGTTTCACGATGGAGCAAAAATTAATGTCTTAATTTACTATACAAATCCGAATCTAAATTATAAATATCAGCTCTGAAAATGAGCTGATTTTTTTTGCACCATGCTGTCCAATACCATTGATACAAAGCATATTTTTTGTTGATTTTAAAACTCATTGTCTTTTTGGAAGCAATTATCGTGTCGATTCTGTCTTTTGAAAATCGTACAGAATCATTTAATATATGTTTGGCCAGTTCTAAAGGGTTTTCTACTCGAACGCATCCAGAACTTAAAGAACGATTGCTTCTAACGAAATAATTTCGGTGATTTGTGTCATGCAGGTATACACTGTGATGGTTTGGAAATAAGATTTTCATTAATCCTAAAGAATTGTTGTAACCTGGACTTTGTATATAGCGGTAATTTCCTGGCTTGTTTTCGTTCCATGCCTGCGGATCTACTGCATTGCCTGAGGTATCATAAATTGTAATATTCTTTTTAGCCAGATAATTTCGGTTTCGTTTCATGGCTGGAACTACATCTTCTTTTAAAATAGTAGGCGGAACTGTCCAAGTTGGATTAAATACTACTGTTTTCAGAATAGAAGTAATAACAGGAGTTCTTCTTTTACTAGTTCCAACCACTACATTTCTAACCAGAGTCGTATCTTGATTTTCCACTACATTTAAGCTGTAATCAGGAATATTGATAATAAAATAATTTTCGGCCAATTCATTTGGGTACCATCTCCATCTTTCTAAGTTGGCAATAATCTGCTGTTTTCTTCTTTCTTTAGAATAATTTAAAGCGCTGATTGTTCCCGGACCAATTACACCATCATCGGCTAAACCATGTCGCGCCTGAAATTTTTTAACTGATTCAAAAGTTTTTGCGTCATATATATTGGTAAGACTGTCTTTTCCTGACATATCTTTCCAGAATAAAAGCTTTTGTTTGATTGCTATAAGCGCCGAATTGGTGTCTTTTACCGTAATTTTTTTTAAACTTTCAATAGTTTTGATGTCTTCATCTGGAAACGAATTGATGATTTCCAATGATTTTATCAATTCCTTATAGGTTAATGATTTCGGCTGAATGTTATCTACAATACTATCTAACTTATTTTTATTGAAAGCTTTAATCAAGACATTGTTTACGTCAAAAGTTTTTTCGTCAAGATCCCAATCGCTGTATAAGGTTTTAGGATTTAATTTTCCTTTGTATAAATGATTTAAGAATTTTTCAAAATTATAAGTAAGCAGAATGTCATAAGTGGCCAGATTTGCATCGTTTAAACTGCTTATTCTGCTCTCGAATTTTAATAACTGAGAAGCTTTATAATCCTCAGGTTCAAGACCTAATTTGTCTGCGTTTTTTAGTTGGGACAAAACATAGTTACGCTTTTCGAGATTTCCCCAAACGGTTTTATTATCAGATGAAGCATAGAATTGTTTTAATGTCTCACTTTTAAAAGTACTTAAAATTGCAGTGTCAATCTCTACTTTTCTTTCATCAGTAAGTATGATTTCTGGAGCTTTTCCAATGGCAGCAGGGATTTTTTTTGGTTCCTCTTTTTTACAGCCAATTAAACTGCATACCAATAAAAAAAAGTAAAGTTTCTTCATTCTATAATTTTTTATACATTAAATAATGTTCGCCAACATCTTTGATATCAAAAGGTTCTCCTAGAATTTGGTAATCCATTTTTTTGTAAAATCCAACTGCTGCTGTTCTGGCATTGAACCAAATAAGATCGGTAAAGTGTTCTTTGCAGTAATTTTCACAATGCCTTACTAATGCTTCGCCATATCCTTTTTTCTGATTATTCTCTAAAATAGCCATACCGCGAATCTGAGCTTGATTTTTTTCGGCAAATATAGCGTTCGTTTGTTTGAATAACGAAATAATTCCTGTTAAATTTTTGTCAACGTACAATCCAAAATGGTGTGTAGAGTCCAAATCATCACCTTCAAAGAGGCAAGATTCGATAGGTTTTCCTTTTCTAAGAACAGGATGACGGACAATATGAGTTTCTTTTGATGGTATTTCTTTGATAATAGTCATGATTTTTGAAAAATAATTGCTTTTATAACTTTTTAATTTTAAATAGGTTATAAAATAATGTTGTTTTTAATTCATTTTTTTTGCCCAAAAGCTTGTTTTGAACTTAACTTTCTTTTTATATTTGCACCAGCAATGCGAAAGTAGCTCAGTTGGTAGAGCTCCAGCCTTCCAAGCTGGTTGTCGCGAGTTCGAGCCTCGTCTTTCGCTCTAAAAAACCGGAATTTTAAAGTGTTTCGGTTTTTTTATCAAACTTAAATATTTTTTTATTTTTGTTTTTAGATTTAAAAAAAAATATTTATATTTGCACCCTGTTAATGCGAAAGTAGCTCAGTTGGTAGAGCTCCAGCCTTCCAAGCTGGTTGTCGCGAGTTCGAGCCTCGTCTTTCGCTCTTCAAAAGCCTCAAACATTGTTTGAGGCTTTTTTGTGTTTATTGTTTTTTTAATCATATAAGTAATGTAAGGAAGTTTTTAGCTAAACTTGGTTTGAAATGAACTTATATTACTTATATGGTGATAAAAATTACTTTAGATTGCTCAGGTCGCTCTCACTTTCTAATTCAACTGGCGTTTCGTTTTGTTTGAACAAACGAGCTTTCAGGTTTCCTTTCAAGGTAATTTTTTCGCCCTTTACCTCAAGCCAGCTTCCTTCTCTTAAGCCTAAAACCGGAATCGAATTAAAAGCATGAAATTCTTTGATTCTAGTTTCGCGTGTTTCGCCCATGTGCTGAGAATTAGTGTCAGGATCTAAATAATGCGGATTTAAATTAAATGAAATTAATCCTAAAGTCTGAAAACTTGGCGGGTAAATAATAGGCATATCGTTGGTGGTCTGCATAGACAAACCGCAGATGTTGCTTCCTGCGCTGGTTCCTAAATACGGAGTTCCGCTTTTTACTTTTTCGGCAAGTGCCTGCATAATTTTATGCTTGTATAATTGCGTTACAAGCAAAAAAGTGTTTCCTCCTCCAGTAAAAAAGCCTTCTGCATTTTGTATGGCTTCTTCGGGATTTTCGAATTCGTGAAGGCCGCGAAGATTAATATTGATAGAAGCAAAAGCTTCTGCTGCTTTTTTAGTGTATTCATCATGTGAAATCCCGCCTGGACGTGCATAAGGAATAAATATAACGTTTTTGCAGTTTTTAAAATGTGTTTCAAGTACAGGTATTAAATACTCTAAATAGTTGCCGCCATGCAGTGTAGATGTGCTGGCGATGATAATGCTTTTCATAATTTTTTAACTCATATTCTGTGGGTTAAAGGTATGAAAAAACTCTCTTTTGAAATCTCTTAGCCAGAGTTTAATTAACATATTTTTACCAACTCCTTAATATTAAATTTGGAACACATTAGGATATTTTTACTTTTTCAATAATTTTCTAATTTTTTCATTTTGACAAAGAATATAGTATTTTTTTTGGTGGCTGTTATCAGTCAGAATTCCTGGTCGCAAAATCAAGAACGTTCTGTTATCAATGGGAAAATAAAAGCAAATACCAATGATCTCGAAGGAGTTTATGTGGTAAATGCCCAAACGGAAGTTATGGTCACTACAGATGCTGCCGGAGCTTTTTCTATTCAGGCAAAACCAAATGATACACTCGTTTTTTCATCGATCCAGTTTAAAGAAAGCCGAATTGTACTGACATCTGAAAATTTTACCGATTTGAATTTCACGGTACGCTTAAATCTTGTAATGCATCAGTTACAGGAAGTAGTGGTGAGAAGGTATGATAATATAAATGCAGTTTCGTTAGGAATAGTTCCTGCGGGACAAAAAACATATACCGAGGCTGAAAGAAAATTGCACACCGCAACGGCATTAAATGCAGAAGCAAATGCAAACGGAATGGTAGGTGGTTCTATTTCTGCAGATCCGCTTTTTAACTTTTTTTCTGGACGTACAGCTATGTTGAAAAAAGAAGTAGAAGTAGAGAAAAAAGAGTTTTTTATGAAGCTGTTGGAGAAAATGTTTAGCTGGGAACATTTTGTTGAGCGGTTAAAAATTCCTGAGGAATATGTAAAAGGCTTTGAATATTATGCAGTCGAAAATGATAAATTTACCACGATTTTAAATTCTAAAAATAAAACTTCAACCGAATTTTTGCTGGGAGAACTGGCTGTAAAATACAAAGAAATAATAGCAAGTGAGGCAAAATAATACGCTCTATATAATTTTATTCCTGTTTTTTGTTCAAATGTTTTTTGGGCAGAATGCTGTTCCCAAGCAGATAACTGGGCAGATTTATGAAAAATCTACTTCTGTCGACGGAGTAAATATTATTAATAATACAACACAAGTTTCTACGATTTCTGATTCTGAAGGTAAATTTACTATAGCTGCAAATGAAGGAGATGTCCTAGTGTTTTCTGCAGTAAATCTAGAACCTCTTAAACGCAGAATTTCTGTTGAAGATCTTAATACAACAGTTTTAGTGATAAAAATGACAGCCAAAGAAATTGAATTAAAAGAAGTGGTTGTAAATGATAATATGGGAATTACAGCCGAAAACTTAGGAATAGTGCCTCGCGGACAAAAAACGTATACGCCCGCAGAGCGAAAAGTTTATACCGCTACTTCTACATCGGTAGATAAGGTTTTAAATGCTATTTCCGGCAGAACATCAATGTTGAAAAAAGAAATAAATGTAGAGAAAAAAGAGATGTTGTTTAAGAAACTTGAATATCTCTTTGATGAGAATTATTACACCGAAAGATTGAAAATTCCTGCAGATGATATCAAAGGATTTCAGTTATATTGTGTGGATGATGCCGAATTTGCCGTATCTTTGAATACAAAGAACAAAACAATGAGTATGTTTTTGATCACAGATTTAGCCAGAAAATATCTAATTATTCTCGAAAATGAAAAATAAACTAGGAGTATTCATTGTTTGCCTGTTTTGTCAAATAATGTTCGGACAAAATGAATTAAGAAAGCCTCTGCACGGTCAGGTTACTAATCAATCACTTGCGATAGAAAGTGGTTATGTAATGAATATAAATGCCAAATCAAGAACTTTTATTGGTCCAGGCGGACTGTTTGATATATTGGCTAAGCCAAAAGATACATTGTTGTTTACGGGTTTAGCGTTTCAATCAAAAAAGATTGTTTTAACAGAGAAGGACTGTTCTCAGATTTTGTTCTCAGTTACTTTGGATTTGGTTAGCAATGAGCTGAAAGAGGTTTTGGTTAAAAAAGACCTGAAAGTAAAATCGCTTGATAAAAATACACAGAAATATGTAGACATGCAGTTTGAAGATGATAAGCAGTCTACAGCTAAAAATACAGTAATGTATTCTGATCAAACCATTAAATATGGAACTGATTTCGTGCGACTGTTTAAAGATTTGAAAAAGCTGCTTTCTAAAAATGATAATGTCAAGGAAGAAGTGATTACAGATATGGCTTTTGTAGAGTATTCAAAAGCAAATTTCAAAACTGATTTTTATACCAAAACTCTTGGTTTGAAAGAAGATGAAATTGATTTGTTTTTAATGTACTGTTCAAATGATCCAGAATCTAAAAGACATGTTAATCCAGATCAGAAGTTTGAATTGATTGATTTCTTAATCAATAAAAACAAAGAATTTAAATTAGTGAATGCCCAGCAGTAATGAAAAAAATATTGATTTATCCTTTCATAGGGATATTGTTTTTGTCACTTTCAGCTTTTGCATTTCATAAGTTTTATGTTGCAGTTTTTCAGGTTGAATATGCGGCCGAAAAAAAGATGGTTCAGATAACCTCCCGTATTTTTATCGATGATTTGAATAACGGACTGGAAAAAAAGTATCATAAAAAAACTTTTGTAGGTACAGAAAGAGAAACTGCGGCCGATGCTGATTTGCTGAAAAAATACTTTTCAGAAAATTTTTCTATAAAAATAAACGGTCAGGCAAAACCAATTACATTTCTTTCTAAAGAAGTAGAAGGTGATGTGCTGATCTGTTATTCTCGAATTAAGGATATTGATAAATTCAAGAACATTGAAATCTCAAATTCGATACTTTTGGACTGGAATAATGATCAGCAAAATATTACACATATTTCAGCATTCGGTGCCAAAAAGACGGTTCTCTTTACGGAATCTTCAAGGAAAGAATTGTTAAAGTATTAATTAATAAGTCAAATTAATATTTTAATTGTTATTTTCACACCCGACTAAAATTACCATTTATATTTTATGAAAAAACTTTCATTATTATTACTTTTTCCTGCAATACTAGTTGCTCAGGAAAAAACTACTGCACCAAGACAGCAGGGCAAATACGATACAAACAAATTCAGCCAGATGTATGATTTGCTGGCAACTCCAAACATGTTTCGTACTGCTTCTGGAGCACCAGGACCAGCATATTATCAACAACAAGCAGATTATAAAATTGATGTTGAATTAGATGATAAAAATTCAAAATTAAGTGGTTCTGAAACGATTACGTATTCTAATAATTCACCAGATAGTTTAGAGTATTTATGGGTTCAATTAGATCAGAATCAAGCGCGAGCAAATGGACAGACTTCTCTTGCTGAAGGAGAAAAAATAAGTCAGGTACTGCCTCTTGAAGGTTTTTCAACTAAATACTTAAAAAAAGATTTAGAAAGAGGATTTAATATTGAGCAGGTTAAAGATGCTAAAGGAAATCCATTATCGTACACCATCAACGAAACGATGATGCGTATTAATCTTGCTTCGCCTCTAAAACCGGGAGAAAAGATTTCATTTTCTATCAAATGGTGGTACAACATCAATAATTACAGAAAAGAAGGTGGACGTTCAGGTTACGAATTGTTCGAAAAAGACGGTAATAAATTATATGTAATTGCCCAGTTTTATCCAAGAATGGCAGTTTATAACGATGTTGAAGGATGGCAGAATATGCAATTCTGGGGAAGCGGTGAGTTTGCACTTCCTTTTGGAAACTTCGATGTAAATATTACAGTTCCTGCAGATCACGTTATTGATGCTACGGGAGAATTAACGAATAGAAGCGAAGTGTTTACAGCAGAACAGGTAAAACGTTACGAACAAGCTCAGAAATCATTTGACAAACCCGTTGTAATTGTAACGCAAGCTGAAGCTGAAGCTGCTGAAAAAGGTTTTTCTGAAAAGAAAAAAACATGGAAGTTTAGTGCTAAAAATGTTCGTGATTTCGGAATTGCTTCTTCAAGAAAATTCATTTACGATGCAATGGCTGTGAAAATTGGAAACAGAACTGTTATGGCAGAATCTGTATATCCAAAAGAAGCAAATCCGCTTTGGGGAGAAACCTCTACTATGGTTGTAGCTCATACTTTAAAAAGTTATTCGGCACATACTTTTGATTATCCTTATCCAAAAGCCGTTTCTGTTTCTGCTGAAGATCAGGGAATGGAATATCCAATGATTTGCTGGAATTATGGTCGCCCAGATGAAAACGGTGTAACTAGCAAAGAAGTTAAAAATGGAATGATTGGAGTAATTATTCACGAAGTTGGACATACTTTCTTCCCAATGATTGTAAATTCTGATGAGCGTCAGTGGACTTGGATGGATGAAGGTTTGAATTCATTTTTAGAATATCTTGCGGAACAAGAATTAGATCCAACTTTTCCATCAAGACGTGGACCAGCGAAAAACATCGTTCCTTATATGAGTGGTGATCAAAAATTCTTAGAGCCAATTATGTCCAACTCTGAAACCATTCACCAATTTGGTAATAATGCTTACGGAAAACCAGCTACAGGACTTAATATTTTAAGAGAAGTAGTAATGGGAAGAGAATTATTTGATTATGCATTTAGAACATATGCAAACAGATGGAAATTCAAACACCCAACGCCTGAGGATTTCTTCAGAACCATGGAAGATGCTTCTGCAGTTGATTTAGATTGGTTTTTTAGAGGTTGGTTTTATTCAACAGATTTCGTAGATATTGGAATTAAAGATGTAAAACAATATTATGTTTCTGAATCTCCTACAGCAGATATTAAAGATGTTAAAGTGAGAAAAGGAAGATTCGGTTTTGAAAAAGGACCTTTTGTTTACTTGGTTTCTGGGGATAATCCAGAAGTAAATGCTTCTAAGAAAAAAGCATTAAAAGTTGAAGACATTAAGCCGTTGGCTGATTATGTAGACCAGACTTTTACAGCTGAAGAAAAAGCAAGTATAAAATCGCCTAAATATTTCTACGAAGTTGAATTTGACAAACCAGGCGGAATGATTATGCCGATTTTAGTTGAAATCACGTATGAAGATGGTACAAAAGATAATTACCAATATCCAGCACAAATATGGAGAAAAGGAAACGAATCTGCTAAGAAAGTATACGCTACTACAAAAGCTATAAAAAGTATTCAGATCGATCCAAAATTGATGACGGCTGATATTGATGTAACGAATAATTCCTGGCCAAAAGTTGAACAAAAATCAAAATTTGACTAGGAACAAACTAAAAGACTCTGAAAAGAGTCTTTTTTTTTAAGGAAATTTTAAAACTGTAAGCATCAAAATTTAATATCTTTGTGACCACACAAAAATAAAAGATATGTTCGGTATAGGAGGAGGAGAATTAGTTTTCATACTATTTATAGTGCTTATGCTTTTTGGTTCTGATAAAGTGCCGGAGATTGCACGTACAATGGGTAAAGCTATGGCTCAGTTAAAAAATGCGACTAACGATATTAAAAGCGAAATTCAAAAAGGAGCTGAGGCTAATGGTCTTGATACAAAATCTTTGAACAGCTTAACGGGCAATATCAACGCCGAAATCGAAAGTGCAAAATCAAACTTATTGGGTGACACTAATAATTTGCTGGGCGATACTGCAACTGAAATTGATAAAGTAAAAGAAGATATCGATTCTCTTACAGGACCTATAAAACGCCAGAGATAATATGCTTGAAAAAATACAAGAATTAGATGCTAGTTTACTGGTATATCTAAATGGTCTGGGTTCTGAAACATATGATAAAGTATGGCTGATTATTACTAATCAGTTGTATTGGACTCCGTTTTTCTTATTACTGTTTTATCTTATCTATAAAAAAATAGGAGGAAAGCAGACCTTGTATTTATTGCTTTTTATAGCTGTTTTGATCGCATTTACAGATCAGACTTGTAATTTATTCAAACACACTTTTCAGCGATTACGACCATGTAATGATCCAAATTTGAATTCTATTATCCGAGTGGTTCAGGTTCGAAAATCGTTTAGCTTTTTCTCCGGACACGCTGCTAATACTATGGCGGTTGCGACGTTTTTATTCTTGGTTTTAAAACGTCATTTCAAATATTTAGGATTCTTATTTTTGTGGCCTTTAATCTTCGCTTACAGCCGAATTTATTTAGGGTTGCATTTTCCTGGAGATATTCTTGCCGGATATTTCTTCGGAGCTCTTTTTGGTTTCCTTATTTATTTAGTGTATCGAAAGTTGAAACCACTTTATTTCCCGGAATAGGTTCTTTTTTAGGTGCTAAGGAACTTAGGTTCTAAGTTTTTTTTTCTTAATTCTGAAGGATCGTTTTTTCACTCCATTCTAGCCCGTTTGGAAGATTTTGTCTGCTGAATTCAATATGAATAACTCTTCTTCGTTCATTATTCGTGGTTTTATTGGATGCATGAAATAACAGCGGTTTCATAATCATAATACCACCTTTTTCAACTTCACAAATTGTTTCTTTCTCGCTTTCAAAATTAAGTTTTTCAATTCTTAAAATCCCTTTAGAATGAGAATTGTTGATCACTTTTAAAGCTCCGTTTTCTTTTGTGGTTTTGTCGATATGAATTCTGATCGTGAAATTGTTTTCTAAAATCTCCGTAGGAGGCTGAACTGCAAATTGATTTTGTTTTACAGTCCAGTTTTCGAAATTCTCTGTTTGAATTTTTTTCTCAACAGAAATCGTCAAATCCTGATGATAAGCTACAAACCAATTTGATTTTTCGGGTTTGTCAAAATAAATTGATTTTGTTATGAAATAACCTTTTCCAAAATTAGTTTCAATAATATCCTGTAATTTTTGATTAAAAATATAAGGTAAAGTTTCAGGGATTTCTTTGTGAAATTGTCTGATAGCGAATAAATCCTGAGATTTTCTGAAAGTATTATTTTCTGGATTGTCTGCGGTTTTATTTTCAATCAACGAAATTATATTTTGGATTTCATTTTCAGTAAAAACATTGTTTAGTATTGAAAAACCTTCGCTGTCTATCTGGGTTGAATAATTCATTTTTAATTAGGTAAGTAGTGAAATAAAATCTTAGTAACTAAGTAGATTAGAATTTTAGTATCTTAAAAAAACTAAAGCACTCTGCTTACAGTAAGCCCATCACGAATAGGCAATAAGACCGTTTCTACTCTTGGATCTTCTTTTAAAAGTTTATTGTATTCCAGAAGTACTTGTGTGCTTAGGTCATTTGGATGAACTGGTTCCAGAATTTTACCGCTCCATAACACATTATCTGATAAAATAATTCCGCCTTTATTCATTTTTGGAACAATCATTTCCCAGTAATTTAGATAGTTTTCTTTATCAGCATCAATAAAAACCAGATCAAATTTTAAATCTAAATCTGGAATGATGTTTACAGCTTCTCCGAGATGCTGAAAAATTTGATTTCCCCAAGGAGAAGCATCAAAATATTTTCTCTGAAAATCTACTAATTCTTCTTTTATGTCAATGGTGTGTAATTGTCCATTTTCCTGCATTCCTTCACATAAACATAAAGCAGCATAACCAGTATAAGTCCCGATTTCAAGAATATTCACCGGTCGAATAAGTTTAGATAACATGCTTAATACACGCCCTTGAAAATGTCCGCTGAGCATTCGCGGAAGCAAAATCTTTTGATAGGTTTCTTTGTTAAGTTTTGCGAGTAATTCTGGTTCGTTTTCAGAATGCTGTTCGATGTAATCTTCTAGTTCTTGTGATATAAAATGCATGGTGTAGTATCTTGTAATTATGAAGGCAAAAATACAAAAATATAAACTCGTTTTTAGGCATAAAAAAACCATTCGTTTTGCGAATGGTTCCTGCTTTTTAATTAAAATGAAAATTATTTTTTCAATGCTTCATTAACTTCTTTTGCTGTTTTTACAGTTCCGTCTTTAGCGGCTTTAGCAGCATTTTCTACTTTTTCTGCTCCTTTTTTAGTAGCATCTTTTACATCAGCAGCTGCTTTTTTTGTAGCGTCTTTTACATCTTGAACTGCTCCTTCTGATGCAGCTTTTGCTTTTGCGGCCGCGCCTTCAGCTTTACTAACAGCACTGTCTTTTGCTTCTTGAATATCTGTAGTCAACGAGTCAACTTTGTTTCCAAGAGTTAATTCTTCATCAGCTGGTTTTGTTTCTTTCTTGTCGCAAGATTGTACCCCAAATGCTAATAAAGCAACCACAGCTAAGCTTAAAATTTGTTTTTTCATAATGAATTGTCTTTTTAGGTTATCAAAAATTTAAAAGGTTATAAAGTGGAATAATAAAAATACAAATTTTTAAAATTACGCGCGATCTGTAAGATTATTTTTCTTCTGACAGTAAGACAATTCTCATGCCAAAAAAATCAATTTTGAAATATGAAATGAAATATTTTTTAGAAAAGACTTCTAATTTTTATATAAACTAAAATTAATAACAATGTCGTCTTTAACTTTAATAAGGCCAGCCATTTTTACTGGCGGTTCCAGGTCTATATCAGAGAATTTAAGATTAAGTGTTCCCTGAATTTTATCATCTGAATTGTATAAAATGAAATCTTTGTATTTGAGTGTTTTGTCTGTGATGCAAAAGTTTAGTCTGCATTTGTAATTTTTACCACTTGGTTTTACATCAGAAATACAAACTGTACTGTTGGGGAATTTTTTCACCTTGACCGTACCTTGTAAATCTTTGGTCATGATTTTATTACCGCAATCAAAGTTAGACATTTTAATTTCGGTATTAAAAGCATTCTTTTTAGTTGAATTTATGTATAGCGTATCTGTTGTAAAAAAGGTATTTGAGCAATTGTATTTGCCAACAGTAGATGCTCCTGTAATTTCTATTTTTATTTTATTTATTACTAGGGCTGTATCTTCTGCTAAAAAAGTGGGTTTAGCACTTCCTAAGAATAAGAAAGCTGCTAAACCCATCATTATTATTTGAAATCTTTTAAACATTTTATTAGAATGAAATTACTGCTTCAAACATCAGTCCTTTAAAACTGCCGCCAAAAAGGTCGTTTGGAGTGGTTCCATTAAATTGACCGAAGTTTTTATAATTTTGATCTACATATTCAAGTTTTGCTAAAACGTTTCTGGTCATGAACCATCCGGCTGCAGCTTCAAATCTGTTGATCTGAATATTTTGAGCGTTAGCATTTGCTAATTTTCCATCCACTAAATTGTATTTTCCGCCTACATAAAATCTTTCATTTTCTCCAAAACGATATATAAGATCACCCACATATTGGTTTACTTTACGAGTATCATCTGTTCCTTTATAATCACCGCCAGAAGTAAATTCTAATGTTCCAAAGAATTCTAAACCTCTATATTTGATAAAAGGGTTTACCATGTATGATGTGGCCCAGTTTCCATAGTTAGGATTAAATCTTCCTGTATCTTTGTTTGCAGTTGGGTCAAAGTTATTGGCAACGCTGCTCAAAGTTGCACCAGTTGCTGGATCGATAATGTTATAGTCTGAGTGGCTCATTACTCCGTAAAAACGGCTTCCTGCTCTATCAGAAGCGTATAAATTACCGCTTGAGTTGGCTGTATGATAATAAGAACCTGTTACTCTAATTCTCAAATCGTCGTTGATTTGTTTGTCCCAACCTAATTTTGCAAGTATAGAAGGGCTGATTGTTGTGTTATTGTCTGGTTTTGTTGGTGTAGCCGCTGATGGTACAACTTCTTGAACATTTTGGTTTAATTTAGAGTTAGTAACTCCAATCATACTTACAAAACCTGATCTGTTATAGTAAATTTCAGCACCCATTTCCGTAATAAAAGCATCCATGATATTGTTTCCCACAAACGGATTCATAAACGCATTACCGTTATCAGATCTTCTAAAGTGAGCATCACCATAGTTGTTTTCCATCTGACCAATTTTAATGGTTGTGTATTTCATGAAATCAGCAAGGAAATCTTTTTTGATGAAGTCTAACTTGTCGATTTGTAAATAACCGCCTTTTACCCATGTTTCGTTGTGGTGTCTAGATGCTAAGTACACATCTAAGTTCACACGTACACCATCGTATAACTGAGCGCCAATTGTAAAGTTGGCATTTGGAAGGTTAAAATTATTTGTTAGATTATTTAATCTGTAATTAGGAGCAGTAGCTAAGTTTTTTTGATCGTTAAACGAATTTACTGCCTGAAATTGAAGTGCAAATGCAGCACCCATGTCGACACTTAGTCCTTTAAAAGCAACAGTATCTTTTTTTACATCAAACTGATTGATACCTTTCTGGCTTCTTGGAATTTGATTTTGAATATGCCCAAAGCTAACTTGTGCATTGACAGCACACGTACTGATTAAGGTTACGAATAGAATATAAATTTTCTTCATGGCTGTTATAGATTAAAGTTTAAATTAAATTTGATAGTTAGGTCTTGACCTGTTTTGATGGTTCCAAGCATTGCTGTTGGAGATTTCATTCCAAATTCTGTAAAAGTGATTTTGTTAGAACCTTGAAGGTTTAAGCCATCTTTAGTAACTGTTGTTTTTACCGTTGTTTTGTACACTTTGCTTACGCCAGCAATCGTGTAAGTTCCAGTAAGTTCCCAAGTACTTTCGTTTACTTTTTCAGCAGATTTTAGAACATACTTAATAGTTTTGTTTTTGTCTGTTTTTAGAGCTTCGTAAGCCACTTTATCCATGCTTTTCTTCTCGCTTTTTATGCTTTCGGCTAAAAGTGTTACTGATAATGATTCGATGTCAATCAGCTTAGAATTAGTGATGGTTAAGCTTGCTGTTCCAGTTCCTGAAGTTGATTTCATTTCCCAGTCATGTAATGTGGATGTGCCTGCAACCGTAAAATTAGATTTGTTGTCTAAAGTGTATGATTTTTGTGCTGTTGCGAATGAGGTCATTCCTAAGAAGGTAATTACAAACGCGAAGAATTTTACATTAGTTTTCATTTTTGTCATGTTTTTAGTATAAAAAATAAGTTAATAAGTAGGTCAAGTTTTTATTACTACTAAGAGTATTATTTTAACTTGAGTCAAAGGTCAGCCTATTAATCAGGATAATACATGATAAAAGTCATTGTTAAAATTTTATTAAATAGGTATTTAATAACTACAACGTTTTCATTTTTGCCAGAATTAACCTATTTGATAAAAAGGAATATGTTTTTTTGTCAAAATTGATGTATTACTGTTTTCTTGAATAAAAAAAAGAGGAACTAAAAGTCCCTCCGAGAAATGGTTTTATGTTAGAATTTAGCTCAGGATAATATTAAAGATAACGGTTAAATCTTTTCCTGCTTTTACAACTCCAAGAGCAGCTTTTGGAGGTGTCATTTCAAAATCACCAAAAGTAATCTGATTAGAACCCTGTAAAATAAAAGTTCCTTTGTTTGCCGTTACTTTTACCTGAGTTTTGTATTCTTTACTTACGCCAGCAATAGTATAAACTCCTGTAAGTGTCCAAGTGTTGTCGTCTATTCTCTCTGCAGATTTTAAAACGTATTCGATATTTTTATGAGTTTCGGTGTCTAAAGCTTCGTAGGCTACTTGATCCATGCTTGATTTGTAACTTTTTAAACTTTCGGCCAATAATGTAATGGATAAACTGTTTATCCCAGCCAGTTTAGAATCTTTAACGATTAGTACAGCAGTCCCGTTTCCTTCAGTTGATTTCATTACCCAGTCGTGTACGGTAGAAGTTCCGGCTACTTCAAAAGTAGAGTTGGTATTTACGGTATACATTTGTTGTGCGTTTGTGTGTAATGATATTGTTGTAAAAATAACAGCCATTACAATAGATTTAATTGTTTTCATCTTAGGAATGTTTTTGGTTAATCTTAAATAAGGAAATCGTAATTCGATTAGTGGATAGAATTAAAAATTATCCTTAATTCTTGGATCAAATGTATTGCAGATCAATAAGACAAGAAATGATAAAAATCATGGCAGAAATTTTATTAAATTATTATAGTAAAGGATAGAGAAGTTAACCGAACCTGATTTTTGTTTTGCAGAGAATGAACAAAACCAGTAAGTGTTTCTTAATTAGCTGTTTGAGTAGTTTACCTTTTTTGGAAGAAATATTTCTGCTTAAAAATTAAGAAAACATCTAAATGACAGAAAAAATGACAAAAGTGATTAACTTTGCACCATGCAAATTGAGAAAAAAGATATAAGAGCCCTTTCAAAAGATCAATTACGTGATTTTTTTGTTGCGAATAACGACAAAGCATTTCGTGGAAATCAAGTGTATGAATGGCTATGGAATAAAGGAGCGCATAGTTTTGATGATATGACCAATGTTGCCAAATCAACTAGGTCTATGCTGGAAGAAAATTTTGTAATTAACCATATTAAGGTAGATACCATGCAGCGCAGTAATGACGGGACGGTAAAAAATGCCGTACGTCTGCACGATGGTTTAGTGGTAGAATCGGTTTTAATTCCAACAGAAACCAGAACAACTGCCTGTGTTTCGAGTCAGGTAGGTTGCAGCTTAGATTGTAATTTCTGTGCTACGGCAAGGTTAAAACGTATGCGAAATCTAGAGCCAGGAGAAATCTACGATCAGATTATGGCAATCGATAAAGAAAGCCGTTTGTATTACAATCATCCGCTTTCGAATATTGTATTTATGGGAATGGGAGAACCTTTAATGAATTATAACAATGTCATTAAAGCAATCGATATGATTACTTCTTCTGAAGGTTTAGGAATGTCTCCAAAACGTATTACACTTTCAACATCGGGAATCCCGAAAATGATTAAAAAAATGGCCGATGATGAAGTGAAATTCAAATTGGCGGTTTCTCTGCATTCGGCAATTGATGAAACTCGTGCGAAGATTATGCCTTTCAGCAAAAACTTTCCTTTAAAAGATTTGAGAGAAGCATTAGAATATTGGTACAGAAAAACCAAAAGCAAAATTTCATACGAATATGTAGTTTGGAAAGGAATTAATGACGATAAAGCTTCGGTTGATGCATTGGTGAAATTCTGTAAATATGTGCCATGTAAAGTCAATTTAATTGAATACAACCCAATTGATGATGGTGAGTTTCAACAAGCTTCAGAAGAATCGATTAATGCTTATATAAAAGCATTGGAAAATATTGGAGTAGTGGTTAAAGTGCGCAGAAGCCGGGGAAAAGATATAGATGCGGCCTGCGGACAATTGGCCAACAAAGAAGGATAAAACAAGATCTAGTTCCTTAATATAACATTATTATTACTTTCAATTTTTTTTATCTCTCCGGGATTCCATCATTTATAAAAACTCCGTTAGGAGTTACATATCGATAGAAAAAAAAGATTTAAGGTATAGATGTCCCATAGGGACTACATTTATTAATAACATAAAAAAGCATTAAAAACAAGGGTGAAATCTTGTTCTTAATGCTTTTTTTCTGGGCAAAAAGGGATTCTATTTTTTCAAATCTATTTCTTCTGTAACACCATCTTTGGTTACAGCAGCAAGAGTATCGCAATCTCCATTACCGTAGTTAATAGTAGCCGCAGCTCCGTTTTTAGTTATTGATACAACACCTTTCACAGCAAATGATTTTCTGCATGAAGCTTTAAATTCTAAAGGAGTTGTAATTTCTGCCGAAAAAGTATCCCCGTTAGGAAATGTCGTAGTGCCGCTTCCTGTTACCACAAAAACATTATCTTCCCAGTTAAACCAAGTATTGTATCCTGCAGTCATTTCTTTTACCAAAGAACCTTTTCTAGAATACACTTTTCCGTCATCAAAAGTAATGGTCAAATCAATTTCAGCGGTTAGAACTGGGTGAGCTTCTGCTTGTAAATCAGTTGATTTAACAGTTCTCACGATGCTTTTGCTTCCTTGAAGTTTTTTACCATTATGATAAAATCCTTCAAATGTATAACTGATGGTTTGTGTTGAAGCCGAAAAATCATTAGAAAACGAAATAACCATTTTTCCTTTTACAGTATTTCCGTTGTCAAGCGTACAGCCGTCAACGCCAAAATCTACCGTTTTTGTAAAAGTATTATTCGTAAGAACAGTTGTGATAACCGCGCAGCTTGGCAAAAAGTTTTTTACAGGACCGCTGGCTTTACTGTTTATGTTTAATTGTGAATTAAATTGGTCTTCGGCAATATTTGTAACATCATCTATAGAAGCATCAATTTTAGCGTTTGCTGCTATTTCATCATTTGTAATTACTTTACTAGATCCGTCATTTGTGCTTTCATCAGAATTACAGCTTGTAAAGAATGATAAAGCGATGCATGTTCCCATTAATAAAAATTTTGTTTTCATAATAAATAGCTTTTTTGGTTTTACTTTTAATTAGTGAATTCAAATTAGTATTAGATTGAGATGTTTTTGGATTGGTTTTTTTAATTAGTATTGAAATTGTTGATATACTAACATAAAATAGACAACGTTTTTTTATTTAAAATAGTATATTTGGAATCGAAATGAATATTACTTCACAAATAAAACAGCCGATCATTACCGAGATGGAACTTTTCGAAAAAAAGTTCCATGAATCGATGACTTCGAAGGTTGCGCTACTGAACAGAATTACCTATTATATTGTAAACCGAAAAGGAAAACAAATGCGTCCGATGTTTGTTTTTCTTACAGCAAAAATGGTTTCTGGCGGTACTGTAAACGAAAGAACGTATCGTGGTGCTTCGGTTATTGAGTTAATTCATACGGCCACTTTGGTTCACGATGATGTTGTGGACGATAGTAACCGCCGCCGCGGATTTTTCTCAATCAATGCACTTTGGAAAAATAAGATTGCCGTTTTGGTGGGGGATTATTTGCTTTCAAAAGGATTGCTTTTGTCAATCGATAATGGCGATTTTGATCTTTTAAGAATCATTTCGGTAGCGGTTCGTGAAATGAGCGAAGGAGAATTACTTCAAATTGAAAAAGCCCGCCGACTCGATATTACCGAAGACGTTTACTACGAAATCATCAGAAAGAAAACAGCAACGCTTATTGCCGCTTGTTGTGCGCTTGGTGCAAAAGCCGTAATTGAAGATGATGCGCAAGTTGAAAACATGCGTAAATTTGGCGAATTGATTGGAATGGCGTTTCAAATCAAAGACGATTTATTTGATTACAGCGAAGAAGCCATTGGCAAACCAACCGGAATCGATATTAAAGAGCAGAAAATGACTTTGCCTTTAATTCACGTTTTAAATACCTGTACTCCGCAGGAAAAAAAGTGGCTGATAAACTCCATCAAAAACCACAACAAAGACAAAAAGCGCGTAAAAGAAGTAATTGCCTTTGTAAAAAATAATAATGGTTTGGCTTACGCCGAAAACAAAATGGTCGAATTCCAACAAGAAGCACTTTCTCTTTTAGAAAATTACCCAGATTCTGATTTCAAAGCAGCACTCACTTTGATGGTGAATTATGTTATTGAAAGGAAGAAGTAATTTCTTCGATTAAATAATTAGAAAATTTATCCACTAAATAATTTGGTTTACATTGTTGTAAATCAGTTGTTTTTTTGTGCAATTTTGGATTTTGGAATTTTTTTATTGAAATTTCTCCCACCCTCATGCAACCATTTCAAATCGACAATCGTCTATGCTAATAGAAGTCTGTTTCTAAAACCAAAAACCAAAAACAAAAAGCTTATTAATGAAAATTATTTCGTTACATCAAGAAGAAACCAAAATCATAAAGTTGGCTGTCGAAAACAATCGTCAGGCTCAACAGCAGATTTACGGTAAATATTCTTCGAAAATGTTAAGCGTGTGCCGACAATATATAAAGGACATTCAGCTGGCAGAAGATGTAATGATTACCGCTTTCATGAAAGTGTTTACCAATCTAAACAAATTTGAACACAAAGGAAGTTTTGAAGGCTGGATCCGCCGAATAATGGTAAACGAATGCATTTCATACTTAAGAGTTCAAAAGAAAGTACAATTTGCCGAAGATGAATTTTTTGTTGAAGAAAGCTTTAACGAAATCGATAGCCAATTTACGGTAGAACAAATTCAGTATTTAATTGATGCTTTGCCCGACGGCTACAAAATGGTTTTCAATTTATATGCGATTGAAGGTTACAAACACAATGAAATTGCCAAGATGTTAGGAATTAATGAAGGAACATCGAAGTCGCAATTATCGCACGCTAGAAAAATGTTGCAAACACAAATTACTATTTTAAAAAAACAAGATAATGGAACCGAATAATTTTGAAGAGGATTTCCGTGAAAAACTAAATCAACGCGAAATTGAACCTAGCAATAAAGCTTGGGATCGATTAGATGCAATGTTGACTGTAGCCGAAGAAAAGAAACCGGAGAAAAGTAGAAAATGGCTGTATATCGCAGCAAGTTTTATTGGATTTATACTTGTTGGGACTTTCTTTTTCAATCAAAAAGGAAATACAATCGAATCACCTAAAAATGTTGTAGTAGAAAAAGGAATCAGAAAAGATTCTGTCGAAAAACCGCTTATAAATACCGGTGATTCCATTAAAACAGAAATAGCGATTTCAGAGAATCCTTCAAAAGAAACCTATCAAGAAGAAAAAAAGCCTAATCAGCAAACGAATATACTTCTTCAAAATAAATCAAATCAAATCGCGGAGTCTTCAGTCATCATCAAAAACAATCAAGAACAACAATCAACGAATAACAATCAAACTGTAATTGCCGAAAATCCCAAAAAAGAAAACATAGATCAATTGCTTGAAACTGCCGAAAATAAAGTTATAGCAGACAATGCAAGCAAAACTAAAAAAGCCAAAGTAAAAATAAATGCGGCCGATTTACTGAATCAGGTCGATGGCGAATTAGAACTTTCATTTAGAGAAAAAGTAATTACGAAAGTCAACAAAAATTTTCAGGAAGTAAAAGTGGCTTTGTCTAACAGAAACAAGCAAGAATAGAGAGTTAAGAGCATAGAATTAAGAGCATAGAAGGAAAAAGCAAGAAGGAAGAATATGAATTTTCAGTTCCGAAGGAACAATCTATACTGTAGCGTCGGGTTTTAACCCGCTGGATGAAACAACAATTCATTATTTACAATTCACCATTAAAAAATCATCAATCAAATATTCAATCATTTTAAAACAATCAATCATGAAAAATTTTACCATTTATTTTATACTTTTCTTCTTTTTGGTAGTAAGTAAAGTAATAGGACAAGAAACTTTTGAATCTGAAGCCAAAAGAATTGCCAATAAAATCGAGAAAATCACCAAAGAAGAAAAAGAAGCTTTAAAAGAAGAAATCGAAGCTGTAAACGTTCAGTTGTCAGAAGGTAAAATCACACAAGAACAAGCTGATAAACGTAAAAGAGAACTAGCAGAAGCAAGAGCTGTAATTATTGAGGAAAAAATAACTCTGGCTCAAAATGAACTAAATGACTTGGTTCAGAAAAAAGTTGATGGGAAAATAAAAGAAGATTCTGCAAAAGTCTATATGATTCGATGGAAATCCTTTAAACATAATAAAGATTCTATCCGAGGCGAAAAAAGAACCACTTCGCAGTTCGTATTTGCAATGGGTTTGAATAATACACTTGCTGATGGAAAACTTCAGGATTCAAAATATAGTTTTATAGGTTCGCATTTTTACGAATGGGGTTTTACCTATAATTCAAGATTAATGAAAAACCACAATCTGCTTCATGCCAAATACGGACTTTCGTTAATGTACAATAATATCCGTCCCACTGATAATAAAAGTTTTGTAGTAAACGGAGATCAAACGGATCTTGAAGTTAACCCAATTCACTTGACTGAATCTCGTTTTAGAAATGTCTATTTAGTTGCTCCTGTGCATTTAGAATTCGATTTCTCGAGACCCGTTCAAAACAATGGAAAAACTTATTTTAAAACGCATAAAAGCTTCCGTTTTGGAGTAGGGGGATATGCTGGAGTGAATGTGAAATCTAAACAAATCCTCAAATTCGAAGAGGATGATTTAAAGTACAAAACCAGAATAAAAGGGGATTATAATGTAAATAATTTTATATACGGATTGAGTTCTTATATAGGGTACCGAGAATTGAGTTTGTACTTTAAATATGATTTAAATCCGTTGTTTCAGAATAATTTAGTTAAAGAAAATAATATTTCTTTAGGATTGCGTTTCGATTTAAATTAAAAATAAAGTTGAGTTTAGTTAGTGAAAAGTGTCTCGAGAGAGACACTTTTTTTATTTTAATAACAAAAATTCAGCTTGGATTTACGTATTTTTACAGGCTAAAATTTTTAAAAAATAAATTACGTTTTGATTTCACAAAGTACAATAGACGCTGTTTTTGAAACTGCTCGAGTAGAGGAGGTTATTGGCGATTTTGTCAATTTGAAACGTGCCGGAAGTAACTTTAAAGGTCTGAGCCCGTTTTCAGATGAACGTTCGCCTTCGTTTATGGTTTCTCCAGCAAAAGGAATCTGGAAAGATTTCAGCTCCGGAAAAGGAGGGAATTCTGTCGCTTTTTTGATGGAACATTCTCATTTTACCTATCCAGAAGCCATTCGTTATCTGGCTAAAAAATACAATATTGAAATTGAAGAAACCGAGCAGACAGATGCTGAAAAAGCAAATACTGACATTCGCGAAAGTATGTATCTGGTTTCTGAATTTGCGGCCAAATATTTTCAGGATGTTTTAATCAATTCTGAAGAAGGGAAAGCAATAGGATTATCTTATTTCAAAGAAAGAGGTTTTACTAACGAAACCATCAAAAAATTTAATTTAGGATATTCGCCTGAAACCTGGGATGCTTTAACAAAAGAAGCGCTCGGAAAAGGTTACAAATTAGAATTCTTAGAGAGCACCGGTTTAACAATTCCGAGAGAAGACCGTCCTTTTGACCGATTTAAGGGACGTGTAATGTTTCCCATTCATAGTATGTCGGGACGAGTTTTGGGTTTTGGCGGGCGTATTTTAACGAATGATAAAAAAGCGGCTAAATACCTTAACTCACCAGAAAGTGATATTTACCATAAAAGTAAAGTCCTTTACGGAATTTATCAGGCCAAGCAGTCAATTGCTAAACAGAACAACTGTTATCTTGTTGAGGGTTATACTGATGTGATTCAGTTTAATCAGGCTGGAATTGAGAATGTTGTAGCGTCTTCAGGAACAGCTTTAACACCAGATCAGATTCGTTTGGTAAATCGTCTTACAAGAAATATTACAGTACTTTTTGACGGTGATGCGGCAGGTTTACGAGCTTCTATACGTGGAATCGATTTGATTCTGGAAGAAGGAATGAACGTAAGAGTCTGTGCGTTTCCTGATGGAGAAGATCCTGATAGTTTTGCTAGAAAAAATTCGCATGACGATCTAGTAGCATATCTCGAAAACAATAGTAAAGATTTTATTCAATTTAAAGCTTCGATCTTAATGGGCGAAGCTAAAAATGATCCTATCAAAAAAGCCGATTTAATTCGTGATATGGTCACGAGTATTTCTAAAATTCCAGATCGTATTCAGCGCGAAGTCTATATTCAGGAATGTGCAAGAATCATGGATATTTCTGAGCAGGTATTGGTGAGTACATTGGCACAGCTGGTTCAAAAAGATCTTGCAGAAGCTAATAAAAAGCAAAAACAAGAACAAAAACCTTTTCAAGTTTTTAGAAATCAAAATCAAAATCAGAACCCTGTTAGTTTTTCAGGAGGAGATCCAGAAGATCCAAGAACTGGACCTCCAGACGATTATTATCCAGGAGATATGGGTTATCCTCAAGAAGCCGCAGAAAAAGTAGATATTTTGTATGGCTTTGAAAGAAAGGTTATAGAGTTGCTTCTTTTGTACGGAAGTGTTACAGAAGATTTTGAAGATGTTTTCCTAAAAGCAGATGAAGAAGGAAATGTAAAAGAAGTTTCTGAAAAAAGAAAGTATAAAGTTTACGAAAAAATATATTTAAGCCTTCAAGAAGATGAAATCGAGTTATCTAACGCATTATTTCAAAATCTTTTTGCCAATATCATTGATTTCTACAATCAAAATGAGACTTTTAGTTTAGATAAATATTTAATGCACCTGCCGCCAGAATTTGCGCAGGAAGTAACTAATATTTTAATGGAAGATGAAAAAGTGACCATTCATAATTGGGAAGGACAGAACATTTTCCCAAAACATAAAAATGTCACAATTGAACAAAATGTTTCGGATACAATCTTTTCGATGCGATGGTTTTTGGTTTCAAAAATTATTCACGACCTAAAGCAATCACTTATAACCGATCCGCAGGATGATAATTCAGAATTATTGATGATGGTGGTTGATTATTCGAAACTGCTCAATAATTTTTCAAAAAAACTAGGGCGAGTAGTTGTTCCTTATCACTCATAAGTCAAAAAGCTCTATACTGTAAATAATATAGAGCTTTTTTTTATGGTTAATGTTTTGCCGAAGCAAACCAGGATACCATTACATTAGATGATTTCTAAAGTCTTAGCTTTATTTACTAAATCAACTAAGTTAGTAACGTTTAATTTTGTTAACAATCTTAATTTGTAAGTACTGATCGTTTTTTCGTTCAGGCTTAAGATTTTAGAGATTTCGTTGTTTTTCTTACCATCGCTTAGGTAGCGTAAAACTTCGATTTCACGGTTAGAAAGTTTTCTGTACAAACGCTCACTTTTGCTTTGTTTAGCAATAAGTGCCATGTTTTTACGCACAGTTTCGTTGATGATAATTTTTCCTTCGTGTACTTTAATAATAGAAAGACCTAAAGTTTCAAGTTTTTCTGTTTTGTGTACATAACCGGATACACCAGCTTTAATCGCATTTGGAGCATACATTTGCTCTGCAAGGTCACTGAAAATTACAATTTTTGTTTTTGGGAAATTTTTCAAGATAGATTTAACTTCAAAGATACTTGAAAGACCTTCTAATTCTAGATCTAAAATTAGGATGTCGATCTCCTTCGTTTGAAGAATATCTCTAACCATTGAAAAATTGCCTACGTTGGCAACAACTGAAATTTGATCGTGGTCTTTGAAATAAGACTTAACGCCAAAGTGAGTCACAGGATGATTGTCTGCAAGACATACTTTAATCATAATTTTACCTTTTTAGAATTGTTATCATGTTTTTGGAGCTGTAAAATTAATAAATAAATTCTGTAATTAATTGCAGACAAATGTTAAAATATTTATTTTAACGTTTTTGGGATCTCACAAACAGGTATTGGATCCATTTTATGCTTGTTGCTGGTGTTTAATCTTTTATAGATTTCAAAGACAGATTTTTCTCTCCCAGTGAAGTTATCCGCTGTATTTCCTGACTCTGACGCGATCATCGCCCATTCTAATTCATCGTAACTTGCGCCTAATTGATCTTCATCTGTTCTATTGTCGCCAAAAAGTCCGTCTGTTGGAGCAGCTGTTAAAATTGATTCTGGAACACCTAAATAAGTTCCTAAAGCAAAAACGTCAGATTTCATTAAATCAGCAATCGGACTCAAATCTACACCACCATCTCCGTATTTTGTATAGAATCCTACACCGAAATCTTCTACCTTATTGCCCGTCCCTGCTACTAATAGCCCGTTTATTCCTGCTAAATAATATAAAGAAGTCATTCTTAAACGTGCTCGAGTATTCGCTAACGATAAATTAACTTTTGTTGAATCTTTTGAAGAGGGTACAGAATCCTTAAATGCTTCAAAAGTAGCTGTTAAGTCAGTTTGGACACTTGACACATTTGGGAAACGCTTTTTTAACTGCTCAATATGTTCTTTTCCTCTAGAAACTTGACTTTCAGCTTGATGAATCGGCATTTCAACACATAAAACCTGCAGTCCGGTCTGCGCACAGAGCGTAGAAGTGACAGCAGAATCGACTCCGCCGGAAATTCCAACGACAAATCCGTTCGCTTTTGCAGTTACCGCATAATTTTTTAACCATTCAACAATATGTGTATTTACTTTTTCTGTCTGAATTGTGCTTTTTTTAGCCATAATAGTTCAAGTTTTAAGATGCAGGGATTATATTTGCAGAATTATTTTTTAAGTATACGAATACTTAAAATCCTGCAACACAAATCTAATTAAAATAAAATGAAAATGTATCGCTTTGTAGTGGTTCTGTGCTTGTTTTTTTTGTCTTGTGACCAAAAAACAAAGGTTGAAAAAGAAGTCGAGGAAATTCCAGTAGACGTTAAAGTAGAACGCTTTGACAAAGTGTTTTTTGAAACTAAGCCTGAAGATTTAGCTAAAATAAAAAAACAATATCCTTATTTCTTTCCTGGAAATGATGATAATGTATGGCTTCAAAAAATGAAGGAACCCATCTGGAGAGAAGTTTATGATGAGGTTCAAAAAAAATATTCCAATTTTGAGCCAGTGCGAGAAGAGTTTAATTCACTTTTCCAGCATATAAAATATTATTTTCCTAAAACAAAAACTCCTAAAGTAATTACAGTAATAGGAGAAATGGATTATAATGCTAAAGCAATTTATGCAGACAGTCTGGTAGTGGTGGCTTTAGAACTATATTTAGGTAAAGATCATAAGTTTTATGAGTTTCCAAATTATCTAAAACAAAATTTTGAAGAAAAGCAAATCATGCCAGATGTGGTTTCGAGTTTTACTTATAGAAACATTCCTGCGTATCCTGATAAGAATTTGGTTTCGCAAATGATTTTTGAAGGCAAACAATTGTATGCAAAAGATTTATTGCTGCCGAATTATACCGATGCGGAAAAAATGGGGTATACACCCGAACAAATAAAATGGTGTGAAGAAAATGAAAGCTATATGTGGCGTTATTTTCTAGAAAACGAAATGCTGTACAGTTTAGATCCTAAACTTACAACCCGTTTTATTACGCCGGCTCCGTTTTCTAAATTTTATCTCGAAATCGATAACGATTCTCCGGGAAGAGTTGGAGCATGGATTGGATGGCAGATTGTACGTTCTTATATGAAGAATAATAACGTATCATTGTCAGAATTATTAAAAGTGAATGCAAAAGAAATTTTCGAAAAGTCAAAATATAAACCTAAGAAATAATGTCAAATACAATAAAATCAGAAATTAAATTCAATATAGAATTAGACGAGAACCGAGTTCCGGAAAAATTAACTTGGAGTGCACAAGATGGCGGAGTAGTTGCAGAAGAAGCAAAAGCTATTATGTTGTCAATCTGGGATAGCAAAGCGCAGGAAACAATGCGTATTGATCTTTGGACAAAAGATATGCCGGTAGACGAAATGAAGATTTTCTTCCACCAGACTTTAGTAGCGATGGCAGACACCTTTAAACGTGCCACAGACGATGAAAAAATGTCTGACACAATGAAGGATTTTTGTGATTACTTTGCAGAAAAATTGGAACTTACGAAACAATAGTAGAAATTCCAATTAAATAAAAAATCCCAAATTCCGAGTTTAAACTTGGAATTTGGGATTTTTATTATGGTGTATTATATAAGTATAATTCTTGGAATTTGAAATTTAAAAAAATTGGAATTTCAAATCAAAACTCACTATTATTTTTAAAAACTTCCTGATTTACTTCATCAATATAAGATAAAACTTCTTCTCGTCCAGTAGCTTCTGTAGAGGAAGTGACAAAGTAATGCGGCATTTCGGCCCAGTTGTTAGCATACATTTGTTTGCGGTAAGCGGCAATGTGAGCCTCAACTTTTCCTTTACTGATTTTATCTGCTTTGGTAAAAATAATGCAGAACGGAATTTCGCTTTCGCCCATATACGACATAAATTCAATGTCAATTTTTTGTGCTTCATGGCGAATATCTATCAAAACAAAAGCACAGACTAATTGCTGTCTGTTTTCGAAATAATCAGTAATAAATTCCTGAAAAACCGATTTTGTTTTCTTAGAAACTTTAGCGTAACCGTAACCTGGCAAATCGACCAAAAACCAATTATTGTTAATCTTAAAGTGATTTATTAATTGAGTTTTTCCCGGTTTTCCCGAAGTTTTAGCTAAATTTTTATGATTCGTAAGCATGTTGATCAAAGAGGACTTACCAACGTTTGATCGGCCTATGAAAGCGTACTCGGGTAAAAAATCTTTCGGACACTTTGATGCATCAGAATTACTGACAATAAATTCGGCGGTATTAATTTTCATGTTTCTTGGTTTTAAAACCTCCTAAAATCGAAAGTTAAATGCTATAAATTTTTCTCAGTAAGCCATTTTTCAAGAACTTCATTAAATTCCTGAGGATGTTCCATCATGGCAGCATGTCCGCATTTGTCAATCCAATATAAAGTTGAATTAGGCAGTAGCGTATGAAATTCTTCGGCAACATTTGGTGGTGTTACAGAATCATTCTTGCCCCAAATAATGCAGGTTTCAACTGTCATTTTTGGTAAATCTTTGGCCATATTATGACGAATTGCGCTTTTGGCAATCGTTAATGTTTTGATCAATTTGATGCGGTCATTTGCAGTTGCATAAACTTCATCAATAAGCTCAGGAGTTGCAATTTTAGGATCATAAAATACATCTTCAGCTTTCTTTTTGATGTACTCATAATCACCTCTTCTTGGATAACTGTCTCCCATTGCACTTTCGTAAAGACCTGAACTTCCTGTGATTACAAGTCCAGCCACTTTTTCAGGATACAGCTTTGTGTGATACAATGCAATATGTCCTCCTAATGAGTTTCCTAATAAAATAACTTTGTCAAAACCTTTAAAAGTAATAAAGTCTTTGACGTATTTAGCGAAGCTTTTTACGTTCGTTTTTAAAATGCTTTGTGTGTATATTGGCAAGTCCGGGATTACCACTTTGTATCCTTTCGTTGGGAAATATTGCGCTACACCATCAAAGTTACTAAGTCCCCCCATTAATCCATGTAAAATAACAATCGGAGTTCCTTCACCAGCTTCATAATAGCTGTATTTGCCTTCTTTTTTGTAGTTTTTGTCCATCTAGTTTTATGCCAATTTCAATTTCGACAAATATAGGGTTAATTACATAAAAATTAATTTTTGCTGCCATTTTTTAACTACATAATTTAAGTAGAATTTATAAGTGTTTAAAAATCAGGTTTTAGAGTGGGTTTTGTGATATTTTCTTAATGTTAATTTTGTTGCATTATCGTTACTTTTTTAAGAGAATTACTATATATTTTTTTTAATTGTTAAAAGATTTGATTTTTTAGCTGATTAATATCTAAAGTATTGATTATTCAATATTTAAAGGAAGTGGGACAAAAGTGGTTAAACTTATCAACAAAGTGGTATTTAGTGGTAATATGTGGTAATTTTTTTTATATTTTTGCTGTGTAACATGTTAAGTGGTTTTTCTTGAATACAATTGTTGGGACATATGAGTGTAAAGTTGATGCTAAGGGGAGGTTAATGATACCTGCGCCTCTTAAAAAGCAATTGGCTTCCTCACTTCAAGACGGATTCGTTTTGAAGCGTTCGGTTTTTCAACAGTGTTTGGAGTTGTATCCAATGGAAGAATGGAATTTAATGATGGCAAAAATTAATAAGCTGAATCGTTTCGTAAAAAAGAACAATGATTTCATCCGCAGATTTACTGCCGGCGTAAAAGTGGTAGAGATTGATGCATTAGGAAGATTATTGGTGCCAAAAGATTTAGTGACGTTTTCAGGTATTTCTAAAGATGTTGTATTCTCATCTGCGGTTAATATTGTGGAAATTTGGGATAAAGATTTATATGAAAAATCAATAAGCGGCGAAGATATGGATTTTGCTGATTTAGCCGAGGAAGTAATGGGAAATATTAATGACGACGACAATGGAATATCATAATCCGGTTTTACTTCATCCGACTGTTGATGGTTTAAATATTAAGCCTGACGGCATCTATGTGGATGTGACGTTTGGCGGCGGCGGCCACTCAAAAGAAATTTTGAAACGTTTAGGGCCAAATGGAAAATTATTTGCTTTTGATCAGGATGAAGATGCTCTTGCAAATGCGCTTCCAGACGAAAGATTTACACTGATTAATGAAAACTTCAGATTCATCAAAAGATTTCTTCGTTTTCATGGTGTAAAAGCAGTTGACGGAATTCTGGCTGATTTAGGAGTTTCATCACACCAGTTTGATGTTCCAGAAAGAGGTTTTTCAACCCGATTCGATGCTGAACTGGATATGCGGATGAGTCAAAAAAATGATTTAAATGCGTATCGTGTAGTGAACGAATATGAAGAACAGGATTTGCGTCGTGTTTTTTTTGATTATGGGGAATTGAAAAATGCACCCGCTCTAGCAAGAACAATTGTAGAAGCGAGAAGAGAATATCCAATCAAAACAACTGATGAATTAAAAGAAGTTTTGAAAAGATATCTTCCTGAAAAAGTTCGAAACAAAATATTAGCTCAGATTTATCAAGCTATCCGAATTGAAGTAAATCAGGAAATGGATGTTTTAAAAGAATTTATTGAGCAATCATTAGAAATTTTAAAACCAGGCGGAAGATTCTCAGTAATCTCATACCATTCTTTAGAAGACAGATTGGTAAAAAGATTTATAAAAAACGGAATGTTTGAAGGAGAACCAGAACGCGATTTTTTTGGAAACTATTCGGTACCGTTTAAAACCATTGGAAAATTGATTGTTCCTGATGATGAAGAAATCAAAATAAACAACAGAGCAAGAAGTGCCAAATTGAGAATTGCAGAAAAGATATAATATATATAGGTAGAAAAAATGAAAGGGGGAGTATTCGCAATATTAAAAGCAAGATTTCTGATTCATGATGATGCAGTAAAAAACTGGCGTTTCATTGTGTTCATAATTCTGCTGGCGATTCTGATGATTGCTAATACACAGCGATACGAGCAAAAAGTTTTTGAGATTGCAAAACTCAATAACGAAGTAAAAGAATTACGATCAGAATTTGTAGATCGACGTTCAGAATTGATGAAATTAAAAATGGAATCCACGATATCGGATAAAATGAAAGAAAAACAAATCTTTCCATCAACGGTTCCGCCTATTAAAATTGAAGTTAAAAAAGAAGAAGAAAAAAGTTTCTTTAAAAGAATATGGCAGTAGACGATAAACATATATCCTACAGAATTTACCTCGTAGCAGTTTTCATCTTTTTGATGGCAATTGCTATTGTCGTTAAATTAACCAATATTCAATGGGTTGAAGGAGATTATTACAGAAAACTAGCTAAACAGCGCACCGTTAGAAACTTTGTAATTCCGGCTAACAAAGGAAATATTTATTCGGCTGACGGAAGTTTATTGGCAACATCAATCCCGAATTATGAAATTCGTTTTGATGCAAAAGCGCCTAAAAAAGAAACTTTCGAGAAGTATGTAAAACAACTTTCAGATTCTTTAGAAACTGTTTTAGACAGACCATCAGGTTATTACGAAAAAGAATTAAGAAAAGCGCGTGAAAATAAAAACCGTTACTACTTAATTGCCCGCAATTTAAGCTATACCGAATATGTAAAAATTAAAGGTTTTCCATTATTCAATTTAGGAGCTTTTAAAGGTGGAATTATCGTAGAGCAGGAAACGGTTCGAAAACACCCAATTGGGAAAATTGCTGAAAGAACGATTGGTTATGACCGAATTGATCCGACAACAGGAATTGAAGTAGGGAAAGGAATCGAATGGGCTTTTAAAAGCTATTTGAATGGAAAAGACGGTAAAATTTTAAAACAAAAAATTGCAAAAGGACAGTGGAAACCCATTCGCGATGTTAACGAAGTGGATCCAATTGATGGTTACGATGTGATTTCGACAATAGATGTTTTTATTCAGGATATTGCTCATCACGCTTTATTGAAACAGTTGGAAGATTATGAAGCCGATCATGGTTGTGTGGTAGTTATGGAAACGCAGACAGGACATGTAAAAGCAATTTCAAATTTAGGAAGAGCTGAAGACGGATCGTATTACGAAACCACAAATTATGCAATTGCAGAATCTCAGGAGCCGGGATCGACTTTTAAATTAGTGGATTTAATGGCGATTCTAGAAGATAAAGTAGCCGATACCAGTACGGTTTATGACAGCCACGGAGGTATAGTGAAATATTATGGAAGATCGGTACGTGATTCGCATAATGGAGGTTACGGAAAAGTTTCATTAGCCCGCGGATTCGAACTTTCGTCAAATACTGTAATGGTTCAGGCGGTTTATAATAATTACAAAAACAATCCTTCAAAGTTTGTAAATCACATTAAAAGCTATGGATTGAATAAAACATTAGGACTGCATTTTAAAGGAGAAGGAAGACCGTATATTCCAGAACCTGGAGACAAACATTGGTCAGGAACTACACTTCCGTGGATGGCTTTTGGATACAATGTTTCGGTTACGCCTATGCAGACCCTTGCTTTTTATAATTCAGTTGCCAATAATGGTGTAATGGTAAAACCGCAGTTTGTATCTGAAATTAAAGAATGGAACAAAACCATTAAAAAGTTTGATGTTGAAGTCATCAATCCAAAGATTTGTTCTCCTGAGACGCTGAAGAAAATAAAAGCAGTTTTGCAAAATGTAGTTAAAAAAGGAACAGGTTCTAAATTGTATTCGAAAGATTTTTCGATGGCAGGAAAAACAGGAACAGCTCAGGTAAATTATGGTGGTAAAGAAGGAAAATCAGCATTGTATTATGCTTCTTCTTTTGTGGGCTACTTTCCAGCAGATCATCCAAAATATTCTTGTATTGTAGTAGTTCACAAACCCAATACAGCTAAGAATAATTATTACGGAGCAGACGTTGCAGGACCAGTTTTTAAAAGAATTGCTCAAAAGATTTTTACAGATGCGCCTTCAACTAATAAAATTAAACAACTCGATTCTAAAATAGCAAAACAAGAAACAAGCTATGATAAATACGATTTAGAATCGAGAAAAAAAACAAATCAAATTCCTGATTTAAAAGGAATGCCTGGAATGGATGCTATTGCTTTATTAGAAAATTTAGGTTTGAAAGTAAAGGTAAATGGGGTAGGAAAAGTAAAGAATCAATCGATTCAGGCTGGGCAGAGTATAAATAAGAACACAACTATAGTATTAGAATTATCGTGAAAATACTAAAAGACATATTATATAAGGTAGCAATTGAAGCTGTAACAGGTTCAACAGAAATTGGTATTCAGAACATTGAATTTGATTCACGTAAAGTACAATCAGATGATGTTTTCGTGGCCATTCGCGGTTCACTTTCTGATGGGCATGATTATATCGAAAAAGCAATTCAGTTAGGAGCAACAGCGATTATCTGCGATACGCTTCCTCAAAATGTAGAAAAAGGAATCACCTACATTCAGGTAAAAGATACAAATACAGCATTGGCTTTTATGGCTGCTAATTATTTTGGAGATCCTTCTTCAAAATTAAAATTAACAGGTGTCACCGGAACTAACGGAAAAACAACCATTGCATCATTATTATATCAGTTATTCAAAAAAGCAGGATTTAAAGTAGGTTTATTATCAACCGTAAAAATCATGGTTGATGAAACGGAATATCCGGCAACACATACAACGCCAGATTCAATTACGATTAATCATTATTTAAATGAAATGATCGAAGCAGGTGTAACCTATTGCTTTATGGAAGTAAGTTCTCATGGAATCCACCAAAAACGTACAGAAGCGCTACATTTTGCTGGTGGAATTTTCACGAACCTTTCTCACGATCATTTGGATTATCACGCTACGTTCGCGGAATATAGAGATGTTAAAAAGTCATTTTTTGATTCTCTGCCAAAAACAGCTTTTGCATTATCGAATATCGATGATAAAAACGGAACCGTCATGCTCCAAAATACCGTAGCAAGAAAGTTGACGTATGCGCTTAAATCGTATGCTGATTTTAAAGCTACAATTTTAGAAAGCCAATTGTCAGGATTACTATTAAAAGTAAATGATAACGAAGTTTGGGTAAAACTAATTGGAACTTTTAATGCATACAATGTTCTGGCAATTTACGGAACCGCTGTAGAATTAGGAATGGATAGTCTGGAAGCCCTGCGTTTGCTATCTGATTTAGAAAGTGTTTCAGGACGTTTTCAATACATTGTTACTGATTCGAAAGTAACGGCAATTGTAGATTACGCACACACTCCAGATGCTCTAGAGAATGTTTTAAAAACAGTTGATGACATCCGTACCAAAAACGAACAATTGATTACAGTTGTGGGTTGTGGGGGAAACCGAGATAAAACGAAAAGACCAATTATGGCAAAAATTGCAACAGATCTAAGTGACAAAGCAATTTTAACATCAGATAATCCAAGAAACGAAGATCCTGAAGTAATTCTAGATGAAATGGAACAAGGTGTTGAAGCTCATAATTATAAAAAGGTTTTGAGAATTACTGATAGAAAACAGGCTATTAAAACTGCTTGTCAGCTGGCTCAGCCCAATGATATTATTTTAATTGCCGGAAAAGGGCACGAAACTTATCAGGAAATAAATGGAGTAAAACACCATTTTGATGATATGGAAACCGTAAAAGAAATTTTAGAACAGTTAAATAAATAACAAAATAAAAATTCGAAATTCTAAAACCCAATGTAATGTTGGAATTTGAGATTTAAAAATTGGAATTTAATTCGAAATTGGAATTTAAAAAATAGAAAAATATGCTATACTACTTATTTGAATATTTTGACAAAACATTAGATATACCTGGAACAGGAGTTTTCCAGTATATTACTTTTAGATCAGCTTTAGCATTTTTGCTTTCATTGCTTTTGTCAACTATTTACGGTAAAAGAGTGATCAACTTTTTGCGTCGTCAGCAGGTAGGAGAAACAGTTCGTGAGCTGGGTCTGGCAGGCCAAAATGAAAAAGCAGGTACGCCTACAATGGGAGGACTGATTATCATTTTTGCCACTTTGGTTCCAGTATTGTTGTTCGCTCGTTTACATAATATCTATATCGTTCTGCTTATTGTAACCACTCTATGGATGGGAACAATTGGTTTTGTAGACGATTACATCAAAATATTCAAAAAAGACAAACAAGGACTTAAAGGAATTTTTAAAGTTATTGGTCAAGTAGGTCTTGGAATCATAGTAGGAGCAGTTCTTTATTTTAATCCAGCTGTTACTGTAAGAACAGATACAGGACGTACAGATGTTTTTAGAACAGCAGCAAACACAACAGTTGTGTTGCCTGCACCAGTTGAAGAAAAATCTACAGCAACGACAATTCCATTCGTGAAAAACAACGAATTTGATTACGCTGAGATATTATCTTTTATGGGAGACGGATATGAAAAATGGGCGTGGTTAGTGTTTATTCCAGTAGTAATTTTTATTATCACAGCGGTATCAAACGGAGCCAATTTAACGGATGGAATCGACGGACTCGCCGCAGGAACCTCCGCAGTCTCCGTCCTCGCACTCGGAATTTTTACGTTTGTTTCAGGAAATATTATTTTCTCAAACTATCTAAATATAATGTATATACCCAATTCGGGAGAGATGACCGTCTTTATTTCGGCATTTGTGGGAGCTTTGATAGGTTTTCTTTGGTACAACTCATTTCCGGCTTCGGTCTTTATGGGAGATACAGGAAGTTTAACCATTGGAGGAATCATTGCAGTTTTGGCAATTGCAGTTCGCAAAGAAATATTGATCGTTTTGTTCTGTGGAATTTTCCTTGCGGAAAGTGCTTCAGTAATAATTCAGGTAACCTATTTCAAGTATACCAAAAAGCGATTTGGCGAAGGCCGAAGAATTTTCCTGATGTCGCCGCTTCATCATCATTATCAGAAAAAGGGATATCACGAAAGTAAAATCGTAACCCGTTTCTGGATTGTTGCCGTAATGTTAGCCATATTGTCAATTGTTACGTTAAAATTGAGATAACTCAATTAAAAATTCAGAATTAAAAATTAAAGATTACACGTTCTTATAAAAATGAAAGAAAATATTATTCAGGATAAATCATTCGATTTTGCGGTCAGGATTGTCAATTTATACAAATACTTAACTGACGTAAAAAAGGAATTTGTTCTGAGTAAACAAGTCTTAAGATCAGGAACTTCAATAGGCGCTAATATTGAAGAATCGATTGGAGGACGTTCTGATAAAGAGTTTTTGTTCAAACTTGAGATTTCATATAAAGAAGCGAGAGAAACAATTTATTGGTTAAAGTTGCTAAAGGCAACAGATTATATTTCTACAAATGAATTCGGCAGCATCTTTATTGAGGCAGATGAAATTTGCAGAATATTAGCAAAAATTATATTAACCTTAAAAGGAAAATAGGAATTCAATTAAAAGATCAGAAATGGTTTTTAATTTTTAATTCTGAATTTTTAATTATATAGAGTATGAGGCTAGTAGTTTTAGGAGGAGGCGAAAGCGGAGTTGGAACCGCAATCCTCGGTAAGAAACAAGGATATGACGTTTTTGTATCTGATTTCGGAAAAATAAAAGAAAGCTATAAAGAAGTTCTTATCATTAATAAAATTGCTTGGGAAGAAGAACAGCACACAGAAGATTTAATTCTAAATGCTGATGTGGTGATGAAAAGCCCCGGAATTCCAGAAAAGTCTCCGATAGTAAAAAAGCTTATCGCTGCTGGAGTAAAAGTAATTTCAGAAATAGAATTTGCGATACCCTTTACAGATGCTATGACAATTGGAATTACTGGGAGTAATGGAAAAACGACTACCACTATGCTGACGCATCACTTGCTTAAATATGCAGGATTAAATGTGGGATTAGGAGGTAATATAGGAAAGAGCTTCGCCTGGCAGGTAGCCGAAAATAAATACGATGCATACGTTCTTGAATTAAGCAGTTTTCAGTTAGATGGAATTATAAATTACAGACCCGATATTGCCATAATAACCAATATTAGTCCAGACCATTTAGATCGATATGAATATAAATATGAAAATTATATCAATTCGAAATTCCGAATAACGATGAATCAGACCGAAAGAGATTATCTCATTTACGATGCAGACGATGAGGCAAGCACAGAATGGTTAAAGAACAACAAAACAAAAGCAAAATTAATTCCTTTTTCATTGACCAAAACATTCGATGAAGGGGCTTCTATAAATAACAACAAAATGGAAATTAAAATCAACCAAGAAGAGTTTACAATGGATACAGAACACATTGCGTTAGAAGGAAAACATAATATGAAAAACGCAATGGCAGCAAGCTCTGTAGCAAAATTGATGCAGATTAGAAATGCAACAATTCGTGAAAGTCTATCTAATTTCCAAGGTGTAGAACACCGTTTAGAAAAAGTATTGAAAATACAAAACGTTCAATACATCAATGATTCAAAAGCAACAAATGTAAATGCTACTTTCTTTGCTTTAGACAGCATGAATGTTCCAACTGTTTGGATTGTTGGAGGTGTTGATAAAGGAAATGATTACAACGAATTAATGTCATTGGTTCGCGAAAAAGTAAAAGCAATTATCTGTTTAGGAATTGATAACCGTAAAATAATCGATGCTTTTGGAGATGTTGTTGATATTATGGTAGAAGTAAACAATATGAGCGATGCAGTAAAAACAGCTCAAAGATTAACAGAAAAAGGTGACGCGGTTTTATTATCTCCAGCCTGCGCAAGTTTCGATTTATTCGAAAACTACGAAGACAGAGGGAAACAATTTAAGCAAGCGGTACACAATTTATAATTTTAGATTTTAGAGTTTAGATTTTAGATTGTTTCTAAACTTTGAACTCAAAATAAGTTCTTGTATGACGACGAGTGAAATGAAGGTGAGAACAAAGAAATTCTCTTTGATGATAATTGATCTAGCTGAAAAGCTGCCAAATACAAATATAATTAGATCGATTACAAGTCAAATAGTAAGAAGCGGAACATCAGTTGGAGCAAATTATCGAGCAGTTTGCAGAGCTCGAAGCGATAAAGAGTTTGTTGCCAAAATGAACATAGTTTTAGAAGAAGCTGATGAAACTTTATTTTGGATAGAAATTATAAAAGAAAAAATGTGGCTCGCCAAAGAAGAGCTGGAAACAGCTTTAAAAGAAGCTAACGAATTAACTGCAATTTTTGTAAGCAGTCTAAAAACAGTAAATAACAGAATCAACAAATAAGAATCGAAGGTTCGAAAAAAATCTAAAATCTAAAATCAGAAATCTAAAATTAAGATTATGAAAGAACTAGTAAACAAACTAAAAGGAGATAGAGTAATATGGTCATTCGTGGCTTTATTAGCGCTGTTTTCGTTTATGCCTGTTTTTAGTGCAAGTAGTAATCTGGCGTATATAGGTCATGGAACCGGAAATACATTAGGGTATCTGGTAAAACACTTAGCTCACGTTTGTATTGGTTTCTTGATTATTTACTGGGTGCACAAAGTGCCATATCATTATTTTAGAGCCATTTCAAAAATTGCACTGCCAATAGTTTGGCTGTTATTATTGTACACTTTGTTAAAAGGAACTGTAATCGCAGGAGCAAATGCAAGCCGTTGGATTCAGGTGCCGTTCATTGGAATCACGTTTCAAACCTCGACATTAGCTGCAAGCGTATTGTTTATTTATGTAGCACGTTATTTGTCAAAAACAAAAGAAGAAAACGAGCCGTTTCAAACCTCGTTTATTCAGCTTTGGATTCCGGTTTTTATCACATTGGCATTGATTTTACCAGCGAACTTTTCAACAACGGCGTTGATCTTTTCAATGGTTATGATGCTGACGTTCATTGGAAAATATCCGTTAAAATACATTGCCTTTATTATTGGTTCAGGAATCGTAATGTTAGCCTTTTTCCTTTTAGTAGCGAAAGCCTTTCCAGAATCACGATTCTTCAGCAGGGTTTCAACATGGGAAAGCCGTATTATGAACTTTACCACAGATAAGCCGGATGAAGACGATTACCAAATCGAAAAAGCTAAAATTGCAATCGCTTCGGGAAAATTAGGCGGACTAGGCCCTGGAAAAAGTGTTCAGAAAAACTTCCTTCCACAATCATCTTCCGACTTTATTTATGCAATTGTAGTTGAGGAATATGGTTTAGTTGGTGGTGTTTCAATATTGTTATTGTATTTACTGCTTTTATTCCGATTTGTAATTGCATCACATAAAGCAAATACCTTATTTGGAAAATTAGTCGTCGTCGGACTCGGTTTTCCAATGATATTTCAGGCGATGATTAATATGGCTGTTGCAGTAGAATTACTGCCGGTAACAGGGCAGACGCTTCCGCTGATAAGTTCTGGTGGTAGTTCGATCTGGATGACGTGTTTCTCACTTGGAATCATTATTAGTGTAACTAAGAAAGAAGAAGAAATCGCCGAAGAAAAAGAAGAAAAAGAAAGAAGAAAAGAAGCACTGCAAAGATTAATAGACAAAGAACTGGCTGAAGAAGATTTAGCTGGAAATGAAAAAGAAGAGATTTATGAAGAAGAAGCGATGTATTCGATTGAAGACGCTTCAAGAAATCCGATGAATGCAGTTTTAAATAAATAAAAAGGATAAAATAGTTTAACAACAACTATTAGAAATATGACAAAGCATAAATTCATATTAAGCGGAGGAGGAACAGGAGGCCATATTTATCCTGCAATTGCGATTGCAAACGAATTAAAATTACAATTTCCTGATGCAGAATTTCTTTTTGTAGGTGCCAAAGATAAAATGGAAATGCAGAAAGTGCCTCAGGCAGGTTACGAAATAAAAGGTCTTTGGATTGCAGGTTTACAGCGAAAATTGACATTACAAAATATGATGTTTCCTTTAAAACTAGCCTCTAGTTTATTGGAGTCAAAAAGAATTATTAAAAAGTTCAAGCCAAATGTGGTGATAGGAACCGGAGGTTTTGCCAGCGGGCCTTTATTGCAAGCGGCTGGATCAGCGGGAATTCCAACTGTAATTCAGGAACAGAATTCTTTTCCGGGAATTACGAATAAATTGCTAAGTAAAAAAGCAAATGCAATTTGTGTAGCTTATGATAACTTAGACCGATTTTTTCCTAAAGATAAAATCGTTTTGACAGGAAATCCGGTTCGTCAGGATTTAATTGACATTGATACAAAACGTGATGAAGCAATTGCTTTTTACGGTTTAGACCCGAATAAAAAAACACTGCTGGTTCTAGGCGGTAGTTTAGGAGCGAGAAGAATCAATCAGTTGATCGAAAAAGAACTGCAAAATTTTCTTTCGCAAGATGTTCAGATTATCTGGCAATGCGGAAAATTATATTTTGAGGATTACAAAAAATACAATCAGCCAAATGTAAAAGTGGTTGATTTTATAGAAAGAATGGATTTTGTGTACGCAGCTGCCGATGTCATTATTTCGCGTGCTGGTGCATCGTCAGTTTCAGAATTATGCATTGTGGGAAAACCGGTAATTTTTATTCCGTCTCCGAATGTGGCTGAGGATCACCAAACTAAAAATGCCCAAGCAATTGTAGAAGCAAAAGGCGCGATTTTGTTGAAAGAATCTGAGTTGGATGCTGAGTTTAGCATTGTTTTTGAAGCGCTGCTGAAAGATGATGGAAAACAAAAACAGCTCAGCGCAAACATTAAAAAACTGGCAAGACCAGACGCAACAAAAGTTATTGTAGAACAGATTAAGAAGTTGTTATAATATAACATTTTACGAAAATTATACAACGCAGAGAATAAATAAGAAGGCTATTTTAGGCAATTTAGGCTTGGAAAGACTTCAAAAAACGCAAAGGTTTAATTGCTAGATTCTTACAAAAAATAAGAGTAGTGAACAAGTCTGAAAAATATATTTAAAATGAATTTAAATCAAATACAAAACGTTTATTTTATAGGTATCGGAGGCATCGGAATGAGTGCTTTAGCTCGTTATTTTAAACATATCGGGAAAAAAGTTTCTGGTTATGATAAAACACCTTCTATGCTAACAAGTGAACTAATCGAAAGTGGTATTGATATTCATTTTGAAGACAACATCAATTTGATTCCATCGGATTATTATGTAGAAAATACACTGGTGATTTTTACACCGGCAGTTCCTATTACGCATTCAGAATGGAATTATTTCATCGAAAGAAATTACCAAGTTAAAAAACGTGCTGAAGTTTTAGGAATTATTACAAAAGGAACTTTCAGCTTTGCAGTAGCAGGAACGCACGGTAAAACCACTACATCTAGTATTTTAGGTCATATTTTATACGAAAGTGGAGCAGATGTTACGGCATTTGTAGGCGGAATTGTAGAGAATTACAATTCTAATTTAATTGGAAGCGGAAAGACCGTTACAGTCGTTGAAGCAGATGAATTTGACCGTTCATTTCTGCATTTGCACCCAAACATTGCCTGTGTAACTTCAATGGATGCAGATCATTTGGATATTTACGGAACGAGCGATGCCATTGAAGCTTCCTTTGTTGAATTTGCCTCAAAAGTAGAAGATAAAAGCAAATTGTTTATCACAAAAGAACTGCCTCTTGATGGAGTTCAATGTGCTATAAACGAAGATGCAGTATATAAAGCATACAATGTTCGAATTGAAGATGGAAGTTATGTTTTTGATGTGCAGACGCCATCAGAAATTATGAAAGATCTTCGTTTTGGATTGCCTGGAAAACACAATTTGATGAATGGTTTAATGGCAATTGCAATGGCAAAAACGTATGGCACTGCAACCGATGCTATTGCAAGAGCACTTGCTTCTTTTAACGGAATCAGAAGACGTTTTTCATATCAGATTAAATCTGAAAAACTAGTTTATATTGACGATTATGCACATCATCCAACCGAAATAAATGCAGTGCATCAGGCTGTTAGAGAATTATATCCAGGCCGAAAAGTACTGGCGATTTTCCAGCCGCATCTATTCAGCAGAACAAGAGATTTTGCAGATGGATTTGCTGAAAGTTTATCTCAATTTGATGAAGTATTTTTAATGGATATTTATCCAGCCAGAGAACTTCCGATGGAAGGAATTACATCAGAATGGCTTTTGGGTAAAATGACAAATTCGAACAAAAAAATTGTTGCAAAAGAACATTTATTAGCAGAAATCAAAGCCAGTGATGAGCCAATAATTGTAACAATAGGAGCTGGTGATATTGGAGAAATGGTACCATCAATCAAAAAGATGTTAAATGAAACTATTTAATTGGACAAATATTCGATTAGTACTCATTTTAGGCCTCGTTTTATTCTTATATTCTTTCGCACAGCATCGAAATGGGGATAGAAAACTGAAAAAATCTATGGTCATTTTTGTAGGGGAGAATACACTTTTTGTGAAGCCGGAAACGGTTAATAAATTGTTGATAGAAAATAAAAGGGACGCTTCCAGTATTAGAAAAGATGAAGTAGATTTGAATAAGATAGAGAAAACCATCAACTCACAAGACATGATTGAAAAGTCAGATGTTTTTGTAAGTATCGATGGCGTTCTAAAAGCGGTTGTAAAACAGAAGACGCCCATAGCAAGAGTTTATGATGGCGCTCAATCTTTTTATATTGACTATGAGGGTAATAAAATGCCTTTATCTGATAATTTTACCGCAAGAGTTCCTCTTGTTTCAGGGGCAATAAATGAAAAAAATAACGAAGATTTAGCTGCTTTATTTCGCACAATTTATGACGATGCGTTTTTGAAAAAAAACATCATTGCTATACAAATTATGCCGAATGGCAGCCTAAAAATGTTTAATCGAAACTATGATTATGTCATAGATTTTGGTCGTACAATGAATGTTGATAGAAAATTTAGAAACTATAAAGCCTTCTTTCAAAAAGCAGTTTTAGATAGTTCGTTATATAAATACAATAAAATTGACCTTAGGTTTACGGAACAAGTAGTTTGCACTAAATAATAGAAAATGGAAAAAGATAATATTGCAGTAGGTCTAGATATTGGAACGACAAAGATAGTTGCCATGATAGGCAAGAAAAATGAGTATGGAAAACTGGAAATTTTGGGTATTGGTAAATCCAAAAGTCTGGGAGTGGCACGTGGAGTTGTAAACAACATTACACAAACTATCCAGTCCATTCAACAAGCAATACTTGAAGCGGAAAATAATTCAGGTTATAAGATTAAAGATGTCGTTGTGGGTATTGCCGGACAACACATCAGAAGTATTCAGCATACAGATTATATCAGTCGTAATAATCCGGAAGAAGTAATTGGTGAGAAAGACATTCAGCTTTTAATCGATCAGGTAAATAAACTGGCGATGTTACCGGGAGAAGAAATCATTCACGTACTGCCTCAAGAATTTAAAATTGACGGACAATCTGAAATTAAAGAACCAATCGGAATGTACGGCGGAAGACTTGAATCTAGTTTTCACGTTGTTGTTGGACAAGCTTCTTCAATCAGAAACGTGGGAAGATGTATCCAAAGTTCAGGAATTGAACTATCTGGATTAACATTAGAACCATTAGCTTCGGCAGATGCTGTTTTAAGCCAGGAAGAAAAAGAAGCTGGAGTGGCACTTATCGATATTGGAGGTGGAACAACAGATTTGGCAATTTTCAAAGATGGAATCATCCGCCACACAGCTGTAATCCCTTTTGGAGGAAATGTAATTACAGATGATATAAAAGAAGGCTGTTCGATTATCGAAAAACAAGCTGAACTTTTAAAGATAAAATTCGGATCAGCATGGCCGGGAGAAAATAAAGACAACGAGATTGTTTCTATTCCGGGACTTAGAGGAAGAGAGCCAAAAGAGATTTCATTAAAAAATCTTTCTAAAATTATCCACGCACGTGTGGTGGAAATAGTAGAACAGGTTTTTGCAGAAATCAAAGCTTACGGACACGAAGATCCTCGTAAAAAATTAATTGCTGGAATCGTTCTTACAGGTGGTGGTGCACAATTAAAGCATATTAAACAATTGGTTGAGTACATTACAGGAATGGACACCAGAATTGGATATCCGAATGAGCATTTAGCAGGAAATTCAAGTGAAGAAATTTCAAGTCCATTGTTTGCGACAGCTGTTGGTTTAGTAATGAACAGCATTGAAAACAGCACACAAAGTGCGATTCGAATGGAAGTCGTAAACGAGCAGCCAAAAGTAGTGTACAGAAATGTGCCTCCGCCAGTGCAGAAATACGAAGTTGAAGAAAACTACGTTGAGAAAGTAGAAACTATTGAAGAGCCTAGAGAACTTAAAACAGTAAAGGCAGAATCAGAATCTACTGAAACAAAAATTAGAAGATCATTTTTTGACAGATACGTCGACAAAATCAAAGATTTTTTAGATAACGCTGAATAATAATAAGAGAAAAGGATTACTTTTTGCCCCAAGTCAAGAAGTAAAAAATGTACAAATAAGAATTTCAAAAACCAAAAAGATGATGAGCAACTCAGAATTTGGAAGTATTTCATTTGATTTACCAAAAAACCAATCAAATGTAATCAAAGTAATAGGTGTAGGTGGAGGTGGTAGCAACGCTATTAACCACATGTTTAAACAAGGTATTAAAGGCGTTGATTTTATCGTTTGTAATACAGATTCACAGGCACTGCAGAACAGTTCAGTACCTAACAAAATTCAGTTAGGAGTAAATTTAACAGAAGGTCTTGGAGCAGGAGCAAATCCTGACGTAGGACAACAATCTGCTATTGAGAGTATTGCCGACATCGAAAAAATGTTAGACCGTGGTACTAAAATGGTATTTATTACTGCTGGTATGGGTGGTGGTACAGGTACAGGTGCTGCGCCAGTTATCGCTCAATTAGCAAAAGAAAGAGAAATCTTAACGGTGGGTATCGTGACGATTCCGTTTCAGTTTGAAGGGAAAGTACGTCAGGAGCAAGCACTTTTAGGAATCGAAAAATTGCGTAAACAAGTTGACTCTTTAATTGTAATCAACAACAACAAATTAAGAGAAGTTTACGGAAATTTAGGTTTCAAGGCAGGATTCTCTAAAGCGGATGAAGTTTTGGCAACGGCCTCTAGAGGTATTGCTGAAGTAATTACGCACCACTATACTCAAAATATCGATTTACGTGATGCTAAAACAGTTTTAGCAAACAGCGGAACAGCTATTATGGGATCTGCAGTAGCGCAGGGAGAAAACAGAGCAAAAGACGCTATCGTATCTGCTCTTGACTCTCCATTATTAAATGACAATAAAATTACAGGAGCCAAAAACGTATTGTTGCTTATCGTTTCTGGATCTGATGAGATAACACTTGATGAGATTGGAGAAATCAACGATCACATTCAAGCAGAAGCGGGTTATAATGCTAATATTATCATGGGAGTTGGTGAAGACGAAACTCTTGGTGATGCTATTGCTGTAACTATTATTGCGACCGGTTTTGATGTTGAACAACAAAATGAAATCGTAAATACAGAGCCTAAAAAAATTATTCACACGTTAGAAGATGAACAGAGAAGTGTTCACAACTTAACAAATAGACCACTTACTACTTTTGATATCAATGCAGAAACACCAGCTGCAAAATCAGAAGACAGAGTAGTTTTTGATTTAATGGAGGATACAGCTGTTGCTCCTGTGTCTAATCCAGTTGCTCCAAAAACACCAACAATCAATCAAGAAGAATTGGTTGTAATGTCTGAGTTTATTAAAAATCTAGACGTGACTTTTGAAATCGTTTCGCCAATCACCGATATCGATTTTAAAATTTCAACTCCAGCAGCTGAAACTTTCCAACAAGAAGTAAAGCCTGTACAGCAGAGAACTTTTGAAAGAGAAGAACAACAACAAACTTTTTCATTTGATTTACCGCTATTCAAATCAGAGCCTGAAGTTAAGAAAGAGCCAGTTGCCGAACAGCAGCAAGATAATAGAATCGTTTTTGAATTATCAAACGAAACTAAAAACATCAAAGTAAACGATCCCGTTTCGTTTGTACCGGTAACAGAACTTTCTGATAACGGAATTATCAAATATTCGTTAGAAGAATATATGGAAGTTGAAAATGATTTAATGTCATCTAAGCCAGTTGAAAAAGTGGTTGAAGATACTGTTCCTGAGGAATTGAACATTACATTAAAATCAAGAGCTGATTTTGCAAGCCAGCCTGATTTCTCAACAACTTCTGAAGTTTCTCCAATGGAATTAACAATTGAAGAAACATTACGTTTACGTGCTGAAGAAAGAAGAAAGAAACTAAAAGAATTTAACTATAAATTCCATAACAATGTTTCAAGAATTGACGAGCTGGAAAAAGAACCGGCTTACAAAAGATTAGGAATCGATTTATCAAATTCTCAATCTGGTAATAGCAATTCAAGAATTTCGGTTGGAACAGACAGTAATAACGATTTACAATTGCGTTCAAACAATTCATTTTTGCACGATAATGTAGATTAATACTGCGTCTTAATAATTTAAGATGACCCGAAAATTGGATTTAATTTTCGGGTTATTTTTTTTATCTTCGCACAGAATTTAGAAATTTGACTTTTAAATAGTACTTTTAAAAACAATATTGTCACCCTGAGCGAAGTTGGAGGGGAGTATTGTTTAAAAGGGCTTCGACTTCGCTCAGCCTGACAAACTATACTAATGTCGATAAATCAAACTAATATATCATTTATAAGTATTATGCTTATTTAAATAAAAACAATAGACATGAGTTTACAAGCAAAAATCATGGACGAAATCAAAACGGCCATGAAAGCAAAAGATACCGTAGCATTAGAAGCATTGAGAGCTGTTAAATCAGAATTATTGCTGGCTTCAACAGCTTCAGGATCTAAAGAAGAATTAAAAGAAGATGAAGAAATTAAATTACTTCAAAGATTAGTAAAAACTCGTAAAGAAAGCGCAAGAATCTTTACAGAACAAAACCGTCCCGACTTAGCTGAACCAGAATTGGCTCAAGTAGCTGTAATCGAGAAGTTTTTACCAGCTCAGTTAAGCGAAGCAGAAGTAGAAGCAGTTATCGCAAAAATCATTGCTGAAACTGGAGCTTCTGGAATTGCTTCAATGGGTAAAGTTATGGGATTAGCATCTGCGCAATTAGGCGGAACTGCTGAAGGAAAAACCATTTCTACAATTGTAAAGAAATTACTTTCGTAAATAAATCAAATTCCAATATTGAAATTTTAAATCTTGACCTCGTAGTTCAACTGGATAGAATATCAGATTTCGGCTCTGAGGGTTGGGGGTTCGAACCCCTCCGGGGTCACAATAAAATTAAAAGCCTGAGAATGTAGATTCTCAGGCTTTTTTTATGTAATAATAGTGTAAGAATAAATAGTGCAATTAGTTATTGCGTAAATTTTTCCAGACTTCAATGCCCGATTTCCCCCATTTGATAGAAGCCAAAATATCAAGATCACCATCATTATCAATATCTTGTAATCCAATGCTGTTTAAATCTGGGACTGGGCATAATGTTTTAGGGGTAAAATTACCTGATTTGTCATTTAATAAATAGATGATAGAATATTTGTAGCTAAAGCCGATATCTTGACCAAATCCTTCGGCTAAATCATATTTATTTGCCATGCATAAAATATCGTCATAACCATCTCCATTGATATCTCCAACTTTTATCATATCAATGCTAAAATCAACAGGAATAATTTTACTTTGCCATTGTCCATTACTGTATTTTAACCATTTGATACCACTGCTTGAATGCATTATACAGTCAGATGAATTGTTGTCATCAACCTTGGCTTTGTATATATCTCTAATAAATTTGTCTTCAAAAGGACTAGTCTTTTTTTCCCATTTTTCATTTCCTAGATAGTTGAACCAAGTTTTCGAATCCAAATCGATTAAATCGTCTTTTTTGTCTCCATTCATATCCCCTAAAGCAATTTTTGGATATGAATCTTTAGTTTCTGTAACCAAAGTTCTGGTTTTATTGAAAATACCATTTCCACTATTTTTATAAATATAAAAACCTCGTATTTCATCTGTCCAGTAGTTTACAGCTAAATCTTTATTGCCATCATTATCATAGTCAATAATTTCATAGCTTATAAGCCTTTCTTTTTCGTTATGTACAATAATAAAAGGACTAAATTTTATATTACCTTCATTTTTAAGCCATCCTAATTTACCATCTTGACTATCCTCTGAACATATTATTAAATCCTCTTTACCATCATTATCAATGTCGGCACATTTAAGATTTTCAATTTTAAAAGGACTTCTAGCCAATTCGAATGTTTCAGAATATTTTCCTTTACTATCAATCAAAGTATAGAATAATTCATTACGATAATAACCTACAATATCTTTGGTGCCATTATTATCTAAATCAGTAAATATAAAGCCGGAACAGTCTGATTTTACAACCCAGGTATTTTTTTCTTTTACCTTTCCATCTTTTTGTTGCAATACCATTGTATATCGTGGTCTTATTTGTTCTTTATCGTCATCGTAGAACAATACATCTTTTATTTTATCACCATCGAAATCTTCAAAAAAGAATATTTTTGATTCGTTGCTATTTGGTAACAAACTTTTCTGATTTTTAATAAAAACATTATTTCCTTTATTCTCGGCCCAGTTAACAAAGGTGTATTGACCATCTTGCGTAAAATAAGCAATGTCAAGATCTCCATCTGAATCAAAATCTCCAAGTTGATAATCTTCTAGTTCAAGAGAACTAATTAGTGTATGAGTTTTTTCAAAACCCCCTTTATTATTTCTTTCTATCCAATATATGCCTGAATTTCGATAGTTGTCTGAATATACTAAATCTAAATCACCATCTTTATCCATATCTATTAATTTGATATTGTCCATTCCAGAAGTTGTAATGACAATTGTATCTATTAAAACATATTTATCTTTTTTGAAAGAATAAATTTTTAAAGAACGGTTTTTACCATTTTCATTAGAGTAAATAGGTACTAATAGTTCTTGAATCCCATCTTTATTGATATCGGTTCCTAAAACAAAATGTAAATCAGGAAAAGTATCGTTGAATGTTTTGAAATAACTATACTGCTGGTTTTTATTACCTATGTAAGCAATTGGCACTCCTCTAAGTCCAGAGATAATGATATCACAAATACCATCAGAATTGGCATCATATAAATATAATTTTGCATATTGAGAAGGCGAATAGGTTATTTTATTTTTTTGTTCTTTTTTATAAAAACCTTTCGGACCATTCATGAAAATTGCTATTTCACCATTTTTATATAATACTACAATGTCTAGATTTTTATCGCCATCAAGGTCTTCAACACTATAGTGTTCATGTTCTTTTTTGCTGTCTCCTATAACCACCATTTTTTGTTTTTTGCCATGACCGTCATTAAAATACAAGTAAGGAAAGGCTAATAGGTCTAAATCACCATCTCGGTCGGCATCAAAAGTTTTAACGCGGCCATATTCAAAACCAGGGCCGTTAATTAGTTCACCGTTATCAAAAGTTTGGGCAAAACAATGTAGATTGTTGTAAAGAAAGAAAAAAAACAAAAAAGACAGCTTATATTTTGTATTATTAGCTAATTTCATAATAGTACAGTTCAAATTCATAAATTTATTTAAGTGAGTTTATAGTAATTAGATTTTGATATATGTGTAAGCAAATTTAATTTTTTTTATAATTCTGATTACAGATAAGATGTTTTAGTTAGAGCTAGATGTGATATTTTAACAGAGCGTTTTTCGTTAAGAGCTAAGCCTAACCTAAGAAAGAACATACTCTTTAAAATAAATTTGCTTCCCAACCATTTATTCAAAAAGACCATCTTAGTTAATATAAACACCTTTTAGCTATGATGAAAATATACTCTCCTTCAGAAACAGGTTTATTAGTAACCTTATTATTTATCTTATTTGCATTCAATGTAAATGCTCAAAAAATCAGCGGAATTATTTATGATGAAAATAAGAAACCTTTGGCTGATGTTGAAATCATAAATCAGCAGAACAATTTTGTGACTTATTCAAATTCTGATGGAAGTTTTACAATCAAAGGGAACAAACGTGATGAGTTGAAATTTACATTTCAAGGAAAACGTACAAAAATTGCAGCAGTAAATGATAGTAAACACTTGAAAGTCTATTTTGATGATCCGGAAACAATTAGAAAACAAGAAGAGAAAATAAGACAGAAAGAAGACAGAAGGGTAGAAAGGGAAGATAGAAGAGAAGACAGAAGAATAGAAAGACATGAAAGAAGGTCAGCTAGAAGAGATAAAGCAAGAAATGAAAGAATTCCTACTGTTACTGCCGATCATTCTTTACGTGGAAACTCTTTAAAGAAATCAGTAATAGGACAAATTACAGATGAATATGGTGATCCCTTGCCGGGAGCCAATATAATGATTAAAGGAACTAAAATAGTTGCAAATACTGACTTTGACGGTTTTTACGGAATTGATGCAAAACTGGGTGATGTTTTAGTAATCAGCTATATTGGTATGAAAACCGTAGAAGTAATTGTAGATCATAGAATAATGAATATCGTAATGAAAAGCGATGTCGTTATGCTTGAATCAGTTGTTACAACTGCAATGGGGATATCAAGAAGTAAAAAAGAAAAAAGAATGACTGAAAAATCAGTTAGTAGTGTTGGTGCAGCGGAAGTTGCTGTTTCAGCTCCGGTATCTGATAAAAAGATTGTAGCAGAAGGGAAAAATAGTTCGCTAAAAGCAGGGCAATTAACGGCTGGAGAAGTCAATGATTTCAGTCATTACAGCTATTGGCAAGGATTAACAGAAACAGAATTAAACCAATGGAAGAATCATTGGAAATTAAATCCAGCATACAGATATTCTGTAAGCTTGAAAAATGACACAGGCTTTCCGATAATTAATAAAACGGTTCATTTACAAAATGAAGGAAAAACTATCTGGACAGCAAGAACTGATAATACTGGCCGTGCCGAATTATGGTTTCAGCCAAATGATGTATCAGTCGAAAAAACTTCAGCCAATCTTCAAATTATTGATGAAGATAAAATGGTTTTAGTTTCAAAACCAAAAGAGTTTCATGACGGAATTAATGCTTATACCTACAAGAAGAATTGTATTGAACAAGATAAAATAAACATTGCATTTGTAATTGATGCTACAGGCTCAATGGGTGATGAAATAAATTATCTGCAAGCCGAATTGTACGATGTAATTGAACGCACCAAAAAAGAATTTCCAACCTCTGATTTGTCTATGGGAAGTGTTTTTTACAGAGATGCCGGAGATGCCTATTTAGTGAAGAATTTCGATTTTACAACGAATATAGAAAACGTGATTTCGTTTATTAAAAAACAAAATGCCGATGGCGGCGGTGACTATCCCGAAGCTGTAATTGAAGCTCTGGAAGCATCAATAGAAAATATGAGTTGGGATGACGATGCCCGAAGCAAACTTTTATTTCTTTTGTTAGACGCGCCGCCGCATTATAGTGATGTAAATATTGTAAAACTTCAAAATCTCGCCAAAAAAGCAGCAGAAAAAGGAATCAGAATCATCCCAATTGCGGCAAGCGGAATCGATAAAAGCACCGAATATTTAATGCGTGCAATGGCTTTAGAAACAAACGGAACGTATCTTTTTATAACCAATCACAGCGGAATTGGAAATGATCATATTGAGCCTTCCACAGAAAGTTATAAAGTGGAAATGCTGAACGATTTGCTTTTGAGAATTATTATTCAAAACTGTTCTGTTAATAGTTGTGCTTCAAAACAAGATTCATATTCTGAAAACAAAAAAATAGAAGAACAACTGACAAACGATACAATAATCGATTTTAAATATTTCCCAAATCCAACAAGCGATGTGGTAAATGTCGCTTTAAATCAAGAAGCAACAGAATTATATTTATTTGATACCACTGGGAAATTAATTTTATACCGAACAGATAAATCAAAAGAATACAAACTCAGTTTAGCATCATTGCCCAATGCAATTTATTATTTGAAAATTTTGGTAAATGATAAAGAATTGTTCGGGAAAATTATAAAGCAGAATTAATTTAATTTTTAAAATATAAATGCAAAACCTGTTTCGTTATGAAGCAGGTTTTTCTTTTAATTTAAACCGTAGCGTCTCCAGTTTTTACTTCGCCATATCTTTTGTAATTGGCTAAAATTACTCCTGTTGAAGTTATCGTGCTTTCTGTTAAAACAAATGCCGATGGATTTATATTCTCATCAAACAGCTTTTTGCCTTTGCCTAATAATAACGGATGAATTTTTAAACGCAGTTCATCGATTAAATCATTTTTTAGTAATAAATGAATAAGTTCACTGCTTCCCCAAATATTAATATCCAAACCATCAGAATCTTTAAGTTTTTTTATAGCGTCAAGATCGTTAATGAAAACCGAATTTTTCCATTCAGATTCTTTTCTTGAATTAGAGAAAACATATTTAGTGCCTTCGTTAATTCCAAGCCAGAAATCGTTATGAAAAGGCCAGTAATTTTCCCAAATATCAAATGTTTTTCGGCCTAAAAGATAATCTGCGGGTTCTAGCTCTTTTTGTACAGCATTGTTATAAATTTCATCACCATACGGAACCGTCCATCCGCCAAATTTAAAACCACCTGATGTATCTTCTTCCGGTCCGCCCGGCGCCTGCATGACACCATCTAATGAAATCATTGACAAAACAATTATTTTTCTCATACTTATTTGTTTAGCAATTCAGTAATACACACTAAGATAAAGATTTTTTATTTGAAATGCGATTGATTTATAGGCTTTTAAATATTGTTGTTATGTTTTATGCAATGTTCTTAACGCTTTTTTTATAATGTATTGTGTTTCTTTGGTATTGCTTTCTATTTCCCATCTTTTGCAAAGATCGGTTACAAAATCAGGTTTTGTTTTACTAGCATCATTCAGCCAATTGCCTACGCTGTCTTGAACATATCGAGAAGAATCTGATTTGAGAGGCTCTAAAATAAGTAATGCTAATTCAGGATTTTGTTTCAATTGTTCAATATGTTCGCACCAAACTCCGCGTGGTCTTGTCGATTCGGTTGTGAATCTTCTAATGTTTTCATTTTCACTTTTTGTCCATTCAGAAAGAACGTTGATGCTTTGTACAAGATTCTGGGTAATTTTCGTTCTTACGGCAAGCCAGCAGATTTCCCTAACACCAAAATGATGATCTGCCGCAAATGGCTGTATTTTTTTCAGCGTTTCAGAAATGTTTAAATTTTCATCACAACCAATGGTGTACGTTGCCCAGCATCGGACAATATCTGCTTTATGATTGGATATAATATTTAAAAAATCAGAATCGTTATGCAGTTTAGTCAATTCAAAAAGGGCAGTTCCAATAGCGTGATTTATAGTATTAACGGTTTGCTTTTTGAGTTTATCGACTTTCTCCAAAATTGGTTTTAAGTAATGAATTCTATCATTTTGGCGCAGCAAACTTTCGAGTAAAACTTTCTGATCTACAACCAGCCATTCTACTAAATTGGCAGTTTCAATTTGTCCCGAATTAAGCTGTTCGAGAATTTCTTTCGGAATATCTTTTGCTGAACGGGCGCCTTTTCTTTTCTCCATTTAAAGATGTTTTAAAAGTTCTTCAATGTCAATTCGTTCCATATAATTCGAATTTACATATTTATACGTAATTATCGAATCGCTATTTACCACAAATACAGCAGGAATTGGAAGATTATGAGATGAACTTAAATTGATTTTAGGCAGGTCAATTCCTAATTTTTCGTAATGCGGAATAACAAAGTCTTGTAAATCAAAGTCAATACCTGCTTTTTTTGCCAGTTGATTGTCTTTATCGGTTATGATTTCAAAAGCAATATCGTGTTGTTTCTGCCATTCAAGATTTGTTTCGGCGGGTTGTGGTGTGATAACAATAAGCTTTGCATTTTTGTCTTCGAAATTTTGAAGATCATTTTGTAATGCTCTTAACTCTAAATTGCAATACGGACACCAACTTCCTCTTAAAAAAGCAATAATGACTTTGCTTTTTCCTTTTACTAGATTTTGTAATGAAATGATTTTATGATCAAAATTTTGAAGTTCAAAATCCGGGAATTTTTGTCCTGTGTGAAGACTTCTGTTTTCAATTTGTTTTTCCTTTAAATCTTCAATTGATTTTTGAAAAGCCAATAATGTTTCAGGTTCTACCTGCGATGCTAATTGTTTGTTTAATTCTGTAATCTGCTTTGCTAAATTATCCATATTTAATTGCTTAATTTTGCGCAAATATTTGTAAGTATTTTTAGATAAACAATACCGCATATTTTTGTCACTATGGGATAAAAAAGTCAATTTTATGAAAACAAAGGAACAAACGATAGCAGAAAAAACATGTCCGTTGGAATTTGCCGTAAATACCATAAGCGGTAAATGGAAAATTCCGATTGTGTGGCAGATTAATGAAGGGAAAAAACGTCCAAGTGAATTCTTGAAAGGAATTGGCAAAGTAGATCGTAGAGTTTTGAATCAGCAGTTAAAAGAAATGGAACAAAGCGGTATTTTGACCAAAGTATCTTTTCCCGAACTTCCGCCTCGTGTTGAATATTCGCTGACTGAATTAGGAGAAGAATTAGTAAAAGTTCTATGGCAGTTAAACGATTGGGGAAAACTTTTACTTGAAAAAGAACAATAGCTATAAAACAAAAAAAAGACAAAAAAGAAAAACTCTTCTTTGTCTTTTTTTTAATATTTTGAATCGCAAATGATTTCTACTTTTTCGAAAACAAATTTTCAACTACCCAAGCCGGACCAATTAATAAAAACTGAAGATCTTTAAGAAAAGAAGGTTTCTTTCCTTCTATATTATGTCCATAAAATTGTCCGATCCAAGCGATTACAAATACGCCAATTGAAAACATCCAAAGTGGAACAAACTGACTTACATAATAATTAACCGCAAGACAGATAAATGAAAAAACAGCAATTTTAAGCGCCATTACAACCGACAACCTAATATAGAATATCAAAACAAAAAGCAGCGCCACAAAAGCCCAGTTTTCGATAATAGGAGCATTTAATTGTAAAGTACTGGCAATAATATCGCTAGGAATACTCATTAATAATCCCACAATAGAAAAATAAATAGCAGGAACACAAATGTAATGTATAGCTTTGTTTGTTGGGTTTTGGTGGCTTACAGCATATTCTGCAAACCATTGGTCTAAAGTTCTCATTTTTGTGGTTTTAAGGTTAGTTACGTAAATCTAGTGAAATTTCCTTTAGATTGATAACCAGCCCAAAAACTATATCTTATTTTTGATTGTATTCAAAAACAGTATCCCACAATTCATCAATGGTTATCAAAGCTTCTTTTACGGGAACTACGTGCCATTTTCCATTGTTTTCTTTGCCAATTCCTATACTTCTTAATTTCAGTAAAGCATCGTTTACATCAAAGTCAAGTTTAGTATTCAGCTTGGTTTCAAACCAAGATTCGATTTGAAAATCAAGTTCTTCGGCGGTAAGAGGTTTTTCGCTTTCGTGTAAAAAAGTGTAGGCGAGAATAGTTTCTTTTAAAGCTTCTTCTTCAGATGAATTTAAAAGCGAATAAAAAGCACCGCTGTTGTTTCCCACATTTTTAAAATACAAACTATCTGAAAGCATTTTCGAATAGCGGATTTTTTTATTGATGAAATTATTGTACTGACGGAAACAATATGCCGCCAAGATTCCCAGCGCAATCAAACCTTGATTTAAGGAAGTTTTACTGTTTAATAAATCAATTGTTTCGCCTGTTTGGTAGGCATCATACATATTTATCAAAGCTGGAATTACTTTGGCACTCAATAAAGAAAGTCCACCAAAAAGCCCTGGCACCCAAAGCAGTAATTTATCTCGAAGAGACATTCGCGGAATAGCATTTGGGAAAATAGTTTCCAAATCGTTTTTAGGAACACGTTTGAAAATCTTCAATGCAATAGAACCCGGATCGATTGGCATTTTGCCTAATTTGACTTTCTTTTGAGTCAGAAAATCAGCGTCGCTGTAATTAAGGTAAATTAAAACGCGGTCGTAATATTCGATTTCAACTTCTTTTTTCCAGAAATAAAATTTTCTAACCTTTTCTTTTGCGGCGTGATGTCCGCGTGCGTAAAGCTCGTAATCTTTGAAAGCATTAAAATCAATCGCCAGATTTAAACCAATCAAATCCGATTCTTTAAAAGCATCTTTTAAAGTACCTTCATCAATTCTGTAGTAATTACCTCGTTGTAAAACCGTCAGCAGCGTTTCTTTAAAAACCGGAAAACTGCTTTTGCTTATAAACTGTTCACGTTCTTTTTCGCTCAAATCTGGATCGTATAAAGCATAATGCTGTTTTAGATTTCGATTGAGGTTAAAAGATTCATAATGATAGTAATGCTCAACAATATCAAAAAGCTTTTTAAAATCATCGACTTTTTGAGAATCATCGGCGAAAGCGGCAATTTGTTGTTCAAGTAAGAATTCTTTGTTAAACGGAATATAATGTTCTCGGATCATATCGATTTCTGGCTTTAATTTCGTGGCGTTTACTAAACGCAAAAATACTGCCTCAATTTAATTTCCGAAAACTTTTTTTGTAAAATAAAGAACAATAAAGAGTTTACAATTTGCTGACTTGTATTTCTATAGCCTTTCTAGACTCACTTACAAGCTTGTTGTATTCGTATTTTATTTTCTCGCTAATCTCTCCAGAACGATCTCCTCTAATTGATTTACGAATATAGTCGTAAGAATACCCGTATTTATTTTTTAAAATCTTTAGGATTTCTTGGTTATAACTTGGTTTAGTTTTTATATTTTTGTTCATTACTTTGTTTGTATTATAGCTAAGACAAATATAGTAAGAATTTTCTTAATTAACTAATATATTGTAGAATATTTTCTAAATATTTATATAATGGCAGAAAACACTATAGAAAGAATAAAGCAATATCTAGATTCGAAGAAAATCCGAGTAAGTGCTTTTGAGAGAGAAGTTGGCATGTCGAATGGTTCTTTTGCTAGTCAGTTAAAACACCATAAAACCATAGGAGTTGATAAGTTAGAGAATATCCTAAAAAGATATTCTGATATTAATCCTGAATGGCTGCTAACAGGAGTTGGAAGTATGATAAAACCAACTATTTTTGAAGAAGAAGGTGAAATTTATGGTTTTTCTGACCCTGAAAATGCGGTTAGTTATAAAGATCTTGCCGATTCGAGAAAAGAAACTATCGACGGATTAAAAAAGATTATAATGCACCTCGAAGAACAAGTCGAAACGTATAGGAAAAGTAAATAAATATATTTAAAGTACTAAAAAAACAAAAGTGGGATTTCTAATCGTTACCAGCGATTTGAAATCCCACTTCTTGTTCCAAAAAAAAAAGTGACAAAAGTTAAAAAAGTTTCTTTTGCAAGAAACTGCATTCTAAGTAAAAATTATTCCTTGCAATTTTACCACTTAATAAACTTCTGACAACGCGTATTTATACCTGTTTTTGTAAATGGTACTCAAATAGTAGTAAAATTTTCTCAATATCAATACGCATAAAATCTTTCTCTCTGCAAATGAGAAAGAAAGTTTTGAATTTGTATGAATTTAGAATGTGTGTTTAATTGAAATTAGATCTTTTAAATTCAATTATGCCTTGAATGTATTTGATTAAGCTTTCTTTATCGACAGAAAAAGGCGCGGTTTCGTCTTCCGTTTCCATGTATAAATTGGCAATACTTTCGGCATCCAGATTTTGGTTTTGAAGGTGTTTTTCGGCAAATTGGATTAAGTTTTCGATAAAAAGTTCGCGTTGTTTTCCTTTTTCTATCGCTTCTTCTTCGCCATTTTTAGTTTGTTCGATTTCAGATTCGGGTAAATCTATCGTGAGGTATGTGCAGTCTACAGCCACTTTTGAAAGCATCTCTTTGTCGACTCTTCCTTCGCCGTTGCAATAAGCGCAAGGAGCGGGAACCCATTTTAATTGTTTGTTCAAACGGCGAATATCTTCCCAGTCCACAAATCCCTTGCCCAAACATCTCGGACATTTCATATTTGATCTCCTAAATAAATTAAAAATATTCATGAGTTTGTAGATTATCGTTCTGGGACTTTTGCGAAGGTAAATTATTTAAGTAAGAAAATTATATTTAAAGCTGATATTTTACGTAAGAAAGATTTCGTAAATAATTCAAACCATAACCTACAGTATGTTTTGACAGTGTTTTGTAGCCTTTACAAGATGATCAAAATGGATATTAAATAATTATTTTACCACGAATGTAGAAAGCGTTTTGCTTTTGAATGTTTTAAATTTGGAATACAGATTTTTATAAATGCTGTTTTAACTCATGAAATTATTTCACATATGGAAAATATACAAACAACCAAAACGCAGAATTTCTTTAGAATTCTATTAGGACTTTTTATGATTACAGCCGCAATTGGGCATTTTACTTTTCAAAGAACCGATTTTCAGGCGCAAGTTCCAAATTGGGTACCGCTAGATAAAGATCTTGTTGTGATTCTTTCCGGAATTGTCGAAATAGCTTTAGGTCTCTGCATGATATTTTTAACACGATATAAAGTAATTGTGGGCATTGCGCTGGCGGTATTTTATGTATTGGTTTTCCCAGGTAATATTGCCCAATATTTAAATAAAACTCCAGCCTTTGGACTCGACACCGATCAAGCCCGATTGATACGATTGTTTTTTCAACCCGTCTTGATTTTTCTGGCTTTGTGGAGCACGGGAGCGATTAGTTATTTAAAGAGGAAATATTGAGTATTTAAAATTTGTAAGAAAATATCTTATTTTTTTATTCTTTCTATAACTTTAATTTTGTACGTTTGTCACCGACAAAATATCGCAGTAAAACAATCTTTTTAAACTTTTATAAGTTAACATAAGCGAACCCTCGCCATGATGAGCAGTTTAAACCGAAAGGCTAGCAAATCTATCTGTTTTACAGGTATTTTGTCACATCTAAAGCGAGGGTTTCGTGCGTTTAAAATTTTCGATATGACAAAAGAAAATCAAAAAACATCAAACCGCGCTGTAATGCGTGCAGTAGCCATTTTCGTTTCTAACTTAAGTTTCGATGGAGAATTTCAAAAGCAGCCGATGTATTTGCAGGAAGTATTTGAGGTATTACTCAAGACAGAATTTGGAAACGATCTTATTCTAAGGCAGAAAATGCTAAGCTGTCTTAAAACCAGCAGAGATTTGGTTAAAGTTTTATCTCAGTTCACAGACAAGCAAATTCAAAAAGCTTGCGATAATGTGATAATGGTAAAAGCAGTTTAGCTTTTTAGATAAAATTTAAAAGCTCCGATATATTTCGGAGCTTTTTTTATATGTGGTTTTACGAATTAAATTTTTCTAATGCTATTGCTTCATCAAAATATTCTTTGAAAATATCAGATAAATTTTTGTCTTTAAATTTAATGATGGTGAAAGTGCTGTCAAAAGCAATAATTTCCATAATTGAATTAGAGATTTGAATATTTCCATTTTCCCAAATTAAATCATTTCCTTCAGCAAAAGGAAGGTTGTTTTTATCAATTATAATTTCTTCATCTTTACCAAAACCAGAAATTACACCCCAAATAAATTGAACATCCGAATTTAGAATTTTATTAAATTCCTGATCAGATAAAACAAAAAAATCTCGATTATGATTAATGGGAAGTTCTTTGTCTGTTGTAAAATCAAAATCACTTATTACCCAATTAAAAGATTTTACTACATCTAAAATTGGTTTTAAAATCTCTTTTAAGTTGGTGTGAAATTCTAATTTATCTGAGTTTTGAATGATCCAGTTCATTTATTATTTAATAATGTACTGTAAAAGTAATAGATTTTTGATTTTTCCCTCAAGCTTTTGACCGTAATGTTGAGCTTTTCAAAAATTATCTAATTGACACATTATCTAATCATCAAATTGTCTAGTAAAATCTGATATTTCCGTCCAACGGGAATAATTTCGCCGTTACACATGGTAAGCGTTTTAAAAGTAACCGCTGTGATTTTGGTAGTATTTACAATATACGAACGATGGACTTGAACAAAACTTTTACAATCAATTTCGGAGGCAATGCTGGAAAGCGAACCGTAAATAATATGTGGTAAATTGAGTTTAGTGCTGTACAGTTTCATGTAATTGCCAAGACTTTCGATATAAATAATATCTTGAAGAGGCATTTCGGTTATTTGTCCGTTTATGCGGTACGAAAGCGCTTTTGAGTTCGGACTGATTTCTTTTTTCAGATTATTTCCAGAGAAATAGGTTTTGGCTTTTTCAATCGCTTTGGCAAATTTTTCGGGAGAAATAGGTTTCAGCAAATAATCAATCGCATCGTTTTGATACGCCGAAAGCGCAAAATCAGAATAAGCGGTTGTGACAATCGTAAGCGGACGATTGGGCTGTAATTCCATTAACTCAACTCCCGAAATTACCGGCATATTAATATCGAGAAAAATAATATCGTATGGGTTGGCATTGAGCATTTTTAATGCTTCCATACCACTAAAAGCACTTCCGGAATGTTCCAGTTCGTCAAATTTTGAGATGTGCGAAATCAGCGCTTTGTGCGCCGGCGATTCATCATCGATTATGAGACAGCGGTAGGTAAGTGCCATATGCTTAATTTTACAGTAAATGCATTTTTTTCTTTTCTACAGCAAAAATCGTGTTTTAAGCCGTAAACTTCCAGACGTCTTTTTAGGTTTTCAATTCCAATTCCGGTACTCGAAAGTCGGGAACCAGAATCAAGATAACTGTTTTTTATGGTAAACGTCAAATTTCGGTTTTTTATCTTTAAATCCAGATTAATAAATGGCTGAGCAGTTTCGGCAGAAAATTTCACCGCATTTTCAACCAATGGCAAAAAGAACAAAGGCGGAATCTCGATTCCGTTATGAACGCCTTCAATATTCTGGGTTACAGATAATCTTTCGTTTCTAAAGGTATAATATTCAATATACTTTTCTACAAAAGCTATTTCTTCTTCAATTAAAACATAATCTTTTTTAGAAGCTTCAATTTGATAACGCAACATATCCGAAAGATTTAGGATTCGGTCGGGAACTTTATCAGGTTCTGCAAGGGCTTCTCCGTATAGATTATTCATGGCATTTAATAAAAAATGCGGGTTCAGCTGTTGTTTTAAAAACGAAAGCTCTGATTTGAAATTCATAATATCCTTATCGGCCTGAGTGATTTTTTTGGTAATCACAATATGAACAAAGTAGAAGAAAGTCCCGTTAATAATCAGCGATAAAATCTGAAGTGTTTTTAAATTTCCTAAACCCACAAATGGAAAAAACCAATCCATAAAAAAGAAAAAGGCTGTCCAATAGATTAAAAGCAGCAAAAAGAAATGTTTGAGTTTTTTGCGGAATAGAAAGGGTCTGATAATACAAACATTAAAACAAGTAATCCAGATTATACACGGAAAATAACCCAGAGCAATTTTGCCAAACATGTAATTGATATCATGTCCTTCGGCTTTTATTTCGTCATATACACAAGCGATAATGACCAAATAAACAAGAGTGTTTACGAGAATGTTTCGCAGAATAAAGTTCTGGTAAATTTTTGCAATTGTCATAGAGGCAAAAATACTATAATCGTATAGTTTATAGTGTTTTGAAAAGAATAATTTATACGAACGCCATTCGTATAAATCATACGCCACTGGTATAAAATTGCTGTTATAATACGATTTGGTAATTTACTTTTGACAAACAGATTCGAGAATCAGTTCTGAAAAAACAAATTAGAAAGAGAGTTTTTAAGATTTAAAATTGTTTAGTTATGGTTGTTGAAATTTTTAAAACAAACGTAGAAAAGGAAACCGAAACCAATTATGTTATCGCAGTAATTAAAAGACAATTTCCTTCTTATAAGGTGAATTTTGATTTAGAAGACTGCGATAAAATCCTTCGTGTAGAAGGTTTAGAATTGCAATGGAATACGATAATTGATTATGTCAATTGTTTGGGATTTTTATGTATTCGATTAGAATAAATGTTTTTTGTTTCAGGTTTCAAGTTTCACGCATTAACTCGATAACCTGAAACTTAAAACTTCAATCCTGAAACAAAAACAGGTACAAATACGTGATTCTATGTGATTTTTTTGTAAGTATTTTGTGTTGTTTTTTATCTCGAAAAATTATTTAAAAATGATAAGTTTTATCCTTTCGGTTTTTGTTATGCTTTTAAAGCTTTTATTGGGATAACAAATTGTTTCTGCTTTTATGAATGCTTTTTAGGTCAAAAGGAATAGTCGCTTTTTGGGCATTATTTTTTACATTTGTGCCTTATGAAAAAAGCATTCCAACTCTTCGATTTTACTCAAAAAGTCAATTATAAAAATGAAATTTTAGCCGGTTTTACTGTGGCAATGACCATGATTCCAGAATCGCTGTCGTTTGCTATTTTGGCTGGATTTCCACCTTTGGTAGGATTATATGCCGCTTTTATTGCCGGATTGGTAACCGCTATTTTTGGAGGAAGACCAGGAATGATTTCTGGTGGAGCAGGAGCAACCGTAATCGTTTTGATCGCCTTGATGAAATCGCACGGAATTGAATATGTTTTTGCAGCCGTTGCGCTTGGCGGCGTGGTGCAAATTTGTATCGGACTTTTTAAACTCGGAAAATTTATTCGTTTAGTACCGCAGCCCGTAATGTTTGGTTTTGTAAACGGATTAGCGGTTGTTATTTTTATGTCACAGTTGGAACAGTTCAAAACGGTTGTAAACGGACAAGTTTCATGGCTTCAAGGAACACCTTTGTATATTATGGCGGGTTTGGTTGCTTTAACAATTGGAATTGTTTTAATTTTTCCGAAGATTACAAAAGCAGTTCCGGCTTCTTTAGTGGCTATTATGATTGTTTTTGCGTTGGTCATTGTTTTGAATATCGAAACCAAAACTGTAGAAGATATTGCGTCTGTACAAGGCGGATTTCCTCCTTTTCATATTCCAAATATTCCGCTTTCATTTGACACTTTTAAAGTTATATTTCCCTATTCGATTATTGTTGCAGCTGTTGGTTTAACAGAAGGTTTGCTTACGCTGAATTTAGTTGATGAAATTACGGGAACACGCGGAAACAGCAATCGTGAATGTATTGCGCAGGGAAGTTCGAACATTTTAAATGGATTTTTCTACGGAATGGGAGGCTGTCCTATGATTGCACAAACGCTGGTAAATCTTGGAGCAGGTTCAAGAGCCCGACTTTCGGGAATTATCGCAGCTTTAACCATTTTAATTATCATTCTTTTTGGTGCTCCCGTAATTGGGAAATTACCAATGGCAGCATTAGTAGGCGTGATGATGATGGTTGCAGTTACTACTTTTGAATGGGCAAGTTTCAGGATTATCAATAAAATGCCAAAACACGATATTTTCGTTGGAATTTTAGTAGCATTAATAACTATTGTATTGCATAATCTGGCTTTGGCCGTTTTGATTGGTGTGATTATTTCGGCTTTGGTTTTTGCTTGGGAAAGTGCTAAAAGAATTCGTGCCAAACATTTTATAGATGAAAACGGAATTAAAAATTACGAAATTTTTGGACCGTTATTTTTTGGATCAACAGCAGGTTTTCTGGAGAAATTCGACATTCAAAACGATCCTGATCATGTTATTATCGATTTTAAAGAAAGCCGAGTTTCAGATATGTCGGCAATTGAAGCTTTAAACAATCTAACAAAAAAATACAATCAGCTAAATAAGATTGTTGAGCTGAAACATTTAAGTGAAGATTGTCGTCAATTGCTGAAAAATGCAGATGCGGTTATTAATGTAAATATAATTGAAGATCCAACTTATAAAGTGGTGTCTTGATAATTAGAGAATGTGGCAATTTGCCAATTAGATAATTCAATAAAACCCGATAGTTTTTAAAACCTATCGGGTTTGTTTTTTTGATAATTGATTAAGTTTTTGTCAGGCTGAGCGAAGTCGAAGCCCACGTGCCAATTGGAGCGCCCTTCGACTCCGCGCAGGATGACCGCAGGTAATCATTATCAAATTATCAAATTGACACATTCTCTAATTGAAAATAATTTGATTTTCGTAACTTTACAAAATGAAGCTGACAGAAACCTTAGAAGATTTTTACACAATCAAAGTAAACGGAATGCCCGAGAATCTTAAAAAAGAAATCGGACATTTTAATGTTTTTAAATTAGATGACTTTGTTGGAAGTATCTGCAAACCATTTCCATACACAAGAAAAGACTTTTATAAAATAAGTTTGATTATTGGAAAAAACAAAGTTCACTATGCTGATAAAGTAGTTGAGATTGAAGATCAGGCCTTGTTTTTTGCCAATCCGCAGATTCCTTATAATTGGGAACAGATTGATGAAAACCAAACAGGATTCTTCTGTATTTTTACCGATGCTTTTTTTAGCCAATATGGGAATTTAAAAGAATATCCATTATTCCAGCCGGGCGGAAATCCGATTGTTCCCATCTCAATGGAATTAGCCGAATCTCTAAAATTGGTTTACTTAAGAATGTTTGACGAAATCAATTCGGATTACGCTTTTAAATATGATATGCTTCGAAATCTGGTTTTCGAAATTATTCACCTTGCGCTTAAAACACAAACCGTAACTACTTCATTATATAGTAAATCAAACGCGACAATTCGCATTTCTTCCTTGTTTTTAGAATTATTAGAGCGTCAGTTTCCGATAGAATCAATCACACAGCAGATTAATTTCCGTTCGCCTTCAGAATATGCGAGTCAATTAAATGTGCATGTGAATCATCTCAATAAAGCTTTAAAAGAAACTACCGGAAAAACGACTTCGCAGATTATTTCCGAAAGAATTGTTCAGGAAGCGATGATTCTTTTAAAACAAACCAATTGGAATATTAATGAAATTGCTTGGTGTTTAGGATTCGAAGAACTGTCTCATTTTATCAATTTCTTCAAGAAAAATGTTCAGGTTTCGCCTAAAAACTATCGTTTAGCTGAAATTGTTTGATTTTTGCAACTTCTTACTTGATTGCTTTAATTTTTGAGAAGCACTTCGGTAATACCTTTGTCCTGTAATTATAAACATAAAAATTTAAAATCATGGGAAATAACAAAGTTTGGTTTGTCACAGGTGCTTCAAAAGGACTTGGATTAGAATTAGTTAAAAAGCTTTTAGCAGAAGGTTTTAAAGTAGCTGCAACTTCAAGAAGTGAATCTTCATTAATAAAAGAATTAGGAAATGTATCTGAAAATTTCCTTTCTCTTGAAATGGATTTAGTAGATGAAAAAAGCGTGAAAAATGCCATCGACAAAACCGTAAATCATTTTAAAACAATTGATGTATTAGTCAATAATGCTGGTTACGGGTTATTAGGAGCTTTGGAAGAATTAACCGATGCTGAAGCTAGAAAAAATTACGAAGTAAATGTTTTCGGGTTATTAAACGTAATTAGACATACAGCACCAATTCTTCGTGCCAATCAATCAGGACATATTTTTAATATTTCTTCAATTGGAGGATATTACGGAGAATTTCCAGGTTGGGGAATTTACTGTTCTACAAAATTCGCAGTTGCCGGTTTAACAGAATCTTTGGCAGCAGAAATTAAACCATTTGGGGTTCACGCAACAATCGTTTATCCAGGTTATTTTAGAACCGATTTCTTAAAAGACAGTTCTTTATTACTGCCAGAAAATCCAATTGAGGAATATAAAGAAGTTAGACAATCTGAAAACGCACACAAAGAAGGAATCAACGGAAATCAGCCGGGAGATCCTGTAAAATTAGCAGAAGCTTTAATTAAAGTTAGTCAAGATCAAAATCCACCGTTGCATTTATTTTTAGGTGAAGATGCTTTCAATATGGCAAATCAAAAAATAGCAAGTGTTCAAGGTGAATTAGGACAATGGAAAGAGGTTTCTGTTGGGACTAATTTTTAATTAGATAATGTGTCAATTTGGTAATTAGAAAATTTGCCCATAATTTTTGTTGAATTGCCTCCAGATTCATCTGGAGGAATAAAATAAATGATGAAAAAAGGGCTTTAGCCGAACTATGAAGTTTGGCTAAAGCCCTTTTGGGATTCAATAAGTCAACCTCCAGCTAAAGCAGGAGGCAATTGATTTTTATGTAATGAAGAGAAATTATCTAATTGACAAATTTTCTCATTGACACATTATTTAAGCATTGCATCAACATCGCTCAATTTTCCGTCAATTTCGCCAATCTGCAATCCTAGAATATGAGCAATTAAAGGATAAACCGAAACATTTTGAAACGTTTTTACTTTTTTATTGACTTTAAAAGCAGGGCCTTTTGCGTAGAAAATAGCATGCATATCTTTCTCATTATTATCATAACCGTGAGTGCCGCCCTTTATATGTGTACTTTCTTTGCTTACTAAACTCCATCCTTTTTCGGCTTCGATAACAAAATCATGTACACGCGGATTTGTTCCATAATGTAATCGTTCAGGAACTTCTGCGGCTTTCCAAAATTTAATATGCGGTACTTTTTTTAAAGCATTTGCAATAGAATCCTGAAATCCGGGTTTTGCCTGTATACTCATAATTGGATTCACCACATCTTTATAACCCAGCCATTCTGGTTTTAAATAATCAAGAATTGCTACTTTTTTGGTATTACTGATATCAGCCATTCCGTGATCTGAGACAAGAATTAAATTAATTTGTTTTCCGATAGGCAGTTGCTCTAATTTACGAGATAGTTGGCCTATAATAGAATCCATTTTGATAACCATTTTTTCAGTCTGAGGAGAAAGGGGACCAAAATTATGTCCTGTGTGATCAGGTTCATCAAAATATAAAGTAACCAGATGAGGTCGTTGTTTTTCGGGAAGCTGTAACCATTTCATAACGGTGTCGATTCTGGCTCCGTACATAATTTTATTATCGTAATTTTTGAAATAGCTTGGATTTCTTTTGTCAATATCTGAACCCGGCCAAAAGAACGAAGCCGCTTTTACACCTTGTTGCTCTGCTAGATTCCAAATTGGGTTTCCTCCGTAAAAACGGGAATCTTTTTTAGCGTCGCTTGATAATGAAAACGATTGGTTTAAAGAAGCATCGTAAAAAACGTTATTGATGATTCCGTGATGATCCGGATAAAGTCCTGTTACAATCGAATAATGATTTGGAAACGTTTTAGTTGGATATGATGGTTTCATCGATTTGGCGTGAACGCCTTCTTTTTCGATTTTTTTCAGGTTTGGAAGATTATAAAGTTTGCCGTAATCCCAGCGAAATCCATCCATCGAAACTAAAACAACATAGTTGTCTTTGTTATTTTGAGCTTGTAAAAAAGTTGTGAGAAGTAAGAATGTAAAAGATAAAAGGTGAGTTGTGAATTTTCTCATTTTGCAATTTTAAATAGAAAAACAAAGGTATTAATATCACATTTTTTAAAGAGAAAGAGAATGTTAAATAAAAAGAATAGCCACGAATTCACGAATTATTTTTTTCAAATCTTTGTGTTTAAAAATAGTTGTCATTAATTATACGAATGCTTTGATCTGTGTAATTGAACAAAATATTCGCAAAGATTGCATAATAATTCGTGAATTCGTGGCTAACAAAAAAAGCGCCAGATAAAAATCCAGCGCTTTTAAGTTTTAAGAAGAGAACGATTACATCATTCCTGGCATTCCGCCTCCCATTGGCATTCCGCCTCCGGCATTTTCTTCTTTAATATCTATTAATGCACATTCTGTAGTTAAGATCATTCCAGAAACAGATGCAGCGTTTTCAAGAGCTACACGAGTTACTTTTTTAGGATCGATAATACCAGCAACAAGCATGTCTACATATTCATCAGTTTTTGCGTTGTATCCAAAGTCACCAGAACCTTCTGTAACTTTTGCAACTACGACAGAACCTTCAAGACCTGCGTTTTCAACGATAGTTCTTAATGGAGATTCCACAGCACGAGATACAATCTGGATTCCAGTTGACTCGTCAGCATTGTCTGCTTTAAGTTCTGCTAAGACAGTTTTTGCTCTTAATAAAGCAACACCACCTCCGGCAACGATTCCTTCTTCAACAGCAGCACGAGTAGCGTGTAATGCGTCATCAACTCTGTCTTTTTTCTCCTTCATTTCTACTTCAGAAGCAGCACCAACGTAAAGAACAGCAACACCTCCAGCTAATTTAGCCAAACGTTCTTGTAGTTTTTCTTTATCGTAATCAGATGTTGTAGTTTCCATCTGACCTTTAATTTGGTTGATACGGTTTTTGATGATATCCGCTTCACCAGCTCCGCTTACGATTGTAGTATTGTCTTTATCGATAGAAACTCTTTTTGAGGTACCTAACATTTCGATAGTAGTATTCTCTAAAGTATATCCTCTTTCTTCAGAGATTACTGTTCCTCCTGTTAAGATTGCGATATCTTCTAACATTGCTTTTCTTCTGTCACCAAAACCAGGTGCTTTTACAGCAGCAATTTTAAGAGCTCCTCTTAATTTGTTTACTACTAAAGTAGAAAGAGCTTCACCATCTACATCTTCAGCGATAATCAATAATGGTTTTCCTGATTGTGCAACCGGCTCTAAAACTGGAAGTAATTCTTTTAAAGAAGAAACTTTTTTGTCGTATAATAAGATGTATGGAGAGTCTAATTCAACTTCCATTTTCTCTGGGTTTGTTACAAAGTAAGGAGAAAGGTATCCTCTATCAAACTGCATTCCTTCAACAACGTCTACGAAAGTGTCAGTTCCTTTAGCTTCTTCAACCGTGATAACACCTTCTTTACCTACTTTTGCGAAAGCATCAGCAATTAATTCACCAATAACTTCGTCGTTGTTTGCAGAGATAGAAGCAATTTGTTTGATTTTGTCAGAATCGCTTCCAACTACTTTAGCTTGTTTTGCTAAATCGGCAACGATAGCTTCAACGGCTTTATCAATACCACGTTTTAAGTCCATTGGGTTTGCACCTGCAGCAACGTTTTTAAGACCTTCTTTTACGATAGCCTGAGCTAAAACTGTAGCAGTTGTAGTTCCGTCACCAGCTAAATCATTGGTTTTAGAAGCAACTTCTTTTACCATTTGCGCACCCATATTTTCTAATGCGTCTTTTAATTCGATTTCTTTTGCAACAGAAACACCATCTTTAGTAACGGTTGGTCCACCAAATGATTTTCCAATAATTACATTACGACCTTTTGGTCCAAGTGTTACTTTTACAGCATTTGCTAATGCATCTACACCGCGTTTTAAACCATCGCGTGCTTCAATATCAAATTTTATATCTTTTGCCATTTTTAATTTTTGTTTAAAGTTTTGATTTGTTTCAAGTTACTTAGTCTTAATACTTAATACTGTTGTACTTAATACGTTTTTAGATAATTGCTAAAATGTCATCCTCACGCATAATCAAATAATCAGTTCCTTCAAGTTTTAATTCTGTTCCGGCATATTTGCCATAAAGAACAGTGTCACCAACTTTTACAGTCATAGTATGATCTTTAGTTCCGTTTCCTACTGCTACAACAGTACCCTTTTGAGGTTTTTCTTTGGCAGTATCTGGAATAAAAATACCTGAAGCAGTTTTAGTTTCAGCTGCAACAGGCTCAATAAGTACGCGGTCAGAAAGCGGTTTAATGTTTAAAGCCATGATTTAATATTAATTAAGTTATAAGTTATATATTTTTTAATGTTCAATAAACTTTCAGAAATTGTGCCATGCTCTATAAACTGACATTATTTCCTAAAAAAAATGCCAGCTTTGACAGGCTGGCATTTTAATTTGTGTTGTATATATTATTTTGCTGCAGGTGCTGCTGGAGCAGGAGTTCCTTGTACAGGAGCTGCCGGAGTACTTGCAGGAGCTTCCGTTTTTTCAATGATTTTAGATCCTGTATCTCCTAATGATCCAGTGAAGCTTAAACTTGAAAGTAAGATTAAAGCAATCAAAATAGTTGCTAGTGTCCAAGTACTTTTGTCTAAAAAGTCAGTTGTTTTTTGTACACCACCTAACATTTGAGTTCCGCTGATAGTAGAAGACAATCCGCCTCCTTTAGGGTTTTGTACCATAATCACTACGATCAATAGAAAGCAAACTATTGTGATTAAAACTAAGAAAATTGAAAATGTGCTCATTTGTATTAATTGTTATTGTTATTTTGTTGTAAAATCTTTATATCCGAAATGCGGTCTGCAAAGAAAGTAATTTTTTCTGGATATTTCAAAATTAATATTTCATATGCTTGTATAGCCTTTGTATATTTTTTTTGTTCCAAATATACTCTGGCCAAAGTCTCTGTCATTAGGTATGAATTCTCCTCTTCATCAACATTTAATTGTATCGACGGATTAGCCATAGTAGGCTTAATAGGTGAGATTTTTGGATTTGCTTCAATAAATCTGTCAATTATTTCTGCCTTTTTCTTTTTTTCATCCTCGACTGAAGCGTTTTCGGTTATTTCAATACTTTTTTTTTCATTTGAATCTGATTCTGTCGAAGTATCTTTTGTGCGGTCAATAGGCTCTGTTCTGGCCAATTGAAGCCATTCCTGAAAAGAATGTTTTTCATTTCCTTTAAAATCTATTGGTTTTCCAATTTCTAGATTTTCTTCGGCTGTTTTTACAATTTCCGAAATTTCAGTTTTTTCAGTTTCCTGAACTTCAATAATTTCTTCTTCATCTGCAGCTTCTTCATCGATTTTTGATTCCTCAATTACTTCAGGTGCTTCAAAAACAACAGTCGCAGGCTCAATAATCGAAACTAAAACAGCTTCCTCAGCTGGATCAACGGTTGGCTCAGCAATTTCTTCTTCCTCGTCATCTACAAATTCATCAAAAAAGGTATGAGTTCTAAGTTTTACAACAGGTTGTTCAGCAATATCGGCTGGTTTGTTTTCGTTTTCAACTTCCTTAAAGGTGTTAAGAATTTCTTCTTCGCTAGGAGCAGCAATTACGTCTTCTGTAACAGATTCAGGAATTTCTTCTGTTTCAGTCTCTGTAACTTCTTCAAAACTTTCGAATATTTTTTGTTCGTCCTCAATTTCGGCAGGCTGATCTATTACAGGAATAAAAGTATTTAGGATTTCTTCTTCACTTGGACTTATAATAGATTCTTCTTCGGGAATAACTTCTTCTGTTATTTCTTCCGTTTCAGTTGTTACCGCTTCAAAGGTATTTAATATTTCTTCTTCCGTTGGAATTGCAATCGCAGGTTCAAGAGCGCTATCGTCTAGTACTTCTTCTGCTTCAGTTACTTTTACAAAAGAATCTAAAATTTCTTCTTCACTAAAAACAGCAATAGGTGGTTCAATAATGGTTTCTTCAATTGTTTCAGCAGTTTCCTCTGCTTCTTCTGTTTTTTCTACAATTTCAGAAGGTTTTTCAAAAACAACGGTTGTAGCTTCTTTAATTGATTTTAAAATAGACTGTTCGATAGGATCAATACGAACTTCTGGAGTTTTTTTGACTTCATCAAATGAAACAATTTCACTATCTAAAACATTGATTTCTAAAAGATCTTTAAGTTTCTGATCGTAAAATTCATTTTGAATCGAGGTAAATTTCTCAGAAGTGATAAAATCAAATAAAACCGAACGATCTGCCGTATGCGCAGCCGCAACTTTTAAAGCATAATTATACTTAAAGCTGTTTTGGCTGTAAAGTCCTTTTAAGCGAAGTGCTCTGGCACTTTGAAAATATGGAAATTCATTCAAAACGCTTCCTAATGCTTCCGTTTGCTTTTCTGTAATAGCATCAGGTTTGTTCATTAAGTAGGTATAATCAGTAACGTTCATTATTTTTTATTTAATCGAATTTTTCTTTTTATTAATTATGGCTTCATCTTCAGTCTATTAACGACTAAATGATTGGACTTATTTTACCATTTGGCAAGAGATTCATTAAAGATGTCTTGTGTGATTCTCTCAAAAATGGTTTTAATAGCTTCGTTTAACACCGATCCTGTAGGTAGAGAAGTTCCAGGGAAATCGTAGTAAAACTCAAATGTTTTTTCGAAATCATCTGTTTCTTTCTTTTTGTTTGTAAATCGTACCATAACACGAATTGTCAAGCGGTTTTGTGCGGCTTGCTGATCTGCTGTTGCAGTCATTGGTGTGATTCTGTAATCTACGATTTCACCTTCATAAACCAATTCACCGCCGTTACTAACTAAATTCAAATTGGTTTGATTCATAATCAAATCCTGTAAGGCCAGGGTAAAATCCCTGTCAATTCCAGGTTCAACCAAATCAGCATTATTATGAAAAAAGTTAACCTGAAAAGTTTTTGCATCAATTGTAGATGCTCCTGTAAAGTTATAAACACCACAGCCGCTCAACATGAAAAGGCTAAGAAATGCAAATAAAGAATATATTTTTTTCATAATGTTTATTGGGGAAATTCCAATTTTTTAAATCTCAAATTCCAATTCTGTCCAAATATAGGTAATTGAAATTTGGAATTTTGAAATTGTATTTTAATTATTTTATAAATCGAATTGTTTGATTTTGCGGTATAAAGTTCTTTCTGAAATACCTAATTCATCAGCTGCTGCTTTTCGTTTTCCTTTGTTTTTCTCCAATGATTTTTTAATCATCTCGATTTCCTTTTGTTCTAAGCGTAAAACTTCTTCTTCTTCAATAGTTTCGGCAAACAAATAATTGTCTTCGGGTATTTGATAGTTTTCTTCGCGTACTGCAGGAGTTGTCATAACAGCGGTTCTTGGTTCTTCTTCAAAATCAATTTCGCTGTCATTTTGCTGATTACCGTATATTTTCTGAATCAAATTCGGATTAATGTCCTGCACTTTAGAAGTGCCGTTTTTCATTAATTCCAAAGTCAGTTTTTTAAGATCATTCAGGTCGCTTTTCATATCAAAAAGTACCTTATATAATATGTCTCTTTCGGTACTGAAATCACTTTCTTTTTTATTGTCGTTAATAACAGATGGCAGATTGCTTCCTTCGGCTGGTAAATACGATTGTAAAGTAGCAAGATTGATATCGCGATTGGTTTCTAAAACTGAAATCTGTTCTGCGACATTTCTAAGCTGACGAATGTTTCCGCTCCATCTGAATTTCTGTAAAAGCTGTACGGCATTGTCATCTAGTCTTAGAGGCGGCATTTTGTATTTATGAGCAAAATCGGCCACAAACTTTCTGAACAACAAATGAATATCGTCGTTTCTTTCGCGCAAAGGCGGTAATGTAATTTCTACGGTGCTTAAACGGTAGTACAAATCTTCGCGAAATTTTCCTTTTTCAATGGCATTGAATAAATTCACATTGGTTGCAGCTACGATTCTGACATTTGTTTTTTGAACCTGAGATGAACCCACTTTTATGAATTCGCCATTTTCCAAAACACGAAGTAATCTTACTTGGGTTGTTAACGGAAGTTCGCCAACTTCATCTAGGAATATCGTTCCCCCGTCTGCAACTTCAAAATAACCTTCACGTGTGCTTGTTGCGCCTGTAAAAGCTCCTTTTTCGTGTCCGAAAAGTTCACTGTCAATTGTTCCTTCTGGAATGGCACCGCAGTTTACGGCAATATATTTACCATGCTTTCTGTGTGAAAGCGAATGGATTATTCTTGGAATGTTTTCTTTACCAACACCACTTTCTCCAGTTACCATTACTGAAATATCAGTTGGGGCAACCTGAATGGCTTTTTCGATAGCACGATTTAATTTTGGATCATTACCAATAATCTCAAATCGTTGTTTTATTGCTTGAACTGTTTCCATTTGTGTTTTGTTTCAAGTTTTTTAATTGTTTCAGGTTTCAGGTTTTACAACTTTAACCATAAAACTTTAAAATCTGGCTTATAATTTTGTTTCAAGTTTGAAGTTACAGAAATAACCTGAAACTTGAAACCTGAGACTTCAAACAATTTTAATTCATGCTGCTAAGACCAACAGCTTCACCTTTAAGGGTTCCACTTGTACAGCTTACTATTTTTACATTTACGAAATCTCCAATTTTATAATTTTCTTTTGGGAAAACCACTGTAATACTTTGAGAGTTTCTTCCTGAGAATTCGTCTTTTGATTTCTTTGAGACTTTTTCTACTAAAACTTCTACGGTTTTTCCAACAAACTCTTCGCTTCTAAACCAAGCATGTTTTTGCTGTAAATCCACGATTTCTTGTAATCTTCTGGCTTTGGTTTCTTCTTCAACATCATCTTTCATTTTTCTTCCTGCCAAAGTTCCAGGACGTTCAGAATATGAATACATATAACCGAAATTATATTTTACATATTCCATTAAACTTAATGTATCTTGATGATCTTCTTCCGTTTCTGTTGGAAAACCAGCAATCATATCTTGCGAAATCGAAGCATCTGGAACAATTGCTCTGATTTTATCAATCAAAGCCATATATTCTTCGCGAGAATGCAGACGATTCATTTCTTTCAAAATTCTATTACTTCCAGATTGAACTGGTAAATGAATGTGTTTACAGATATTTGGATATTTTGCAATAACATGTAAAATGCTTTCGTGCATATCCTGCGGATTTGAAGTCGAAAAACGAATACGCATTTTCGGAAATCCTGCAGCCACCATTTCAAGAAGCTGTTCAAAATCAACAGCGGTTGCTTTTTGCATTTCAGAAGCGTTTACAAAATCCTTTTTCAATCCGCCTCCGTACCAAAGGTAACTGTCAACGTTTTGTCCAAGAAGCGTAATTTCTTTAAAACCTTTGTTCCATAAATCTTGAATTTCAGCCATAATGCTCTGTGGCTCACGGCTGCGCTCACGTCCGCGTGTAAAAGGTACAACACAGAACGTACACATATTATCGCATCCACGAGTGATTGAAACTAAAGCAGTTATTCCGTTACTCATCAAACGAACTGGCGAAATATCTCCGTAAGTTTCCTCTTTCGATAAAATTACATTGATCGCGTCGCGTCCTTCTTCTACCTCTGCTAATAAATTTGGAAGATCTTTGTAAGCATCTGGACCAACAACAAGGTCGACGATTTTTTCTTCTTCCAAAAATTGGCTTTTCAAACGTTCTGCCATACAGCCTAAAACGCCCACTTTCATTTTCGGATTGGTTCGTTTTACGGCGTTGTATTTTTCAAGACGTTTACGAATAGTTTGCTCTGCTTTGTCACGAATTGAACAGGTGTTTACCAAAACTAAATCGGCTTCTTCTAAAACCGAAGTAGTGTTGTAACCTCCGTCAGATAAAATGGAGGCTACGACCTCACTGTCCGAAAAATTCATCGCACAGCCGTAACTTTCTATAAATAGTTTTTTTGTATTCTCGGGTTTATTTTCTAAAACAAGACTTTCGCCTTGTTTGCTTTCTTCAATAATCTTTTCCATTGTAAAAATTCAAAGTGCAAAGATAACGGAAAAAGGAGCAAAGATGACAAGATGGCAGAAAAGAATTTTAGATTTGTGATTTAAAATTTTACATGTTTACATTCTTTGTGAAGATTTGCAGACAATTTATAATCTAAAATCTAAAATCTAAAATCAGAAATCTAAAATAAAAAGAACATTTCTTGGTCAGAATAGTTTAAAAGTTATACCTATATATATAATGTAGAATATTACAGATAAATCTGCAATTTTAGGTTTCATAATATCAAAATACTTCAAAAATGCATCCATAAGGTTAATATTTAAAAAAAATAAATACTTTTGTTGCAGAAAATAAGAGCAATGGCAAAGAATTTAGTAATAGTGGAGTCACCTGCAAAGGCAAAAACGATCGAGAAATTTCTCGGGAGCGATTTTCAGGTGGAGTCAAGCTATGGTCACATAGCAGACTTACCATCAAAGGAAATAGGGGTAGATGTAGAAAATGGTTTTAAACCTAAATACGAAGTTTCCCCAGATAAAAAAGCCTTGGTAACGAAACTAAAATCACTTTCTAAAAATGCCGAAACGGTTTGGTTAGCAAGCGATGAGGACCGCGAGGGAGAGGCTATTTCATGGCACTTGGCGGAAGAATTAAAATTGGATACAAAAAAAACCAAACGAATTGTTTTTCACGAGATTACAAAATCTGCGATTCTTAAAGCAATTGATAATCCAAGAGAAATTGATTATAATTTAGTAAACGCACAACAGGCTAGACGTGTTTTAGATCGTTTAGTAGGTTACGAATTATCTCCTGTTTTATGGAGAAAAATTAAAGGCGGACTTTCTGCTGGACGTGTACAATCTGTATCTGTACGTTTAATTGTAGAGAGAGAACGTGAGATTCAGAGCTTTAATGCAGTTGCAACGTATTCAATTGTAGCAGAATTTGTAAATGAAGGCGGAAAAGCATTCAAAGCAAAACTGCCAAAAAACTTCAATACAAAAAAAGAAGCCGAAGATTTCTTAAATCGAAACATCGGTTCTAAATATAAAGTAGGAGATTTAGAAACTAAACCTACTAAAAAATCACCAACAGCACCTTTTACAACTTCAACCTTGCAGCAGGAAGCAGCAAGAAAATTGTACTTGCCGGTTGGAATCACTATGCAGTTAGCTCAGCGTTTATACGAAGCGGGACTTATTACTTATATGAGAACCGACTCTGTGAATCTTTCAAAAGAAGCAATGGACGCGGCTGAAGCAGAAATCATTAAATCTTACGGAAAAGAATATTCAAAACCTCGTGTTTTTGCTAATAAAAACAAAGGTGCCCAAGAAGCACACGAGGCAATTCGTCCAACAGATATGTCTCGTCACTCCGTTAATATTGATCGTGACCAAGCTCGTTTATACGATTTGATCTGGAAAAGAACTTTGGCTTCTCAAATGAGCGACGCACAGTTGGAAAGAACAAACGTAAAAATAGAAGCCGATAATCATGATGAAGTTTTTACAGCTTCTGGAGAAGTATTGCTTTTTGAAGGTTTCTTAAAAGTGTATTTAGAAGGTCATGATGATGATGAGGAAGAACAAGAAGGAATGCTTCCAGCTTTAAAAGTAAATGAAAAGCTGGCTAATAATTATATTACAGCTACAGAACGATATTCTAGACCACCGGCTCGCTATACAGAGGCTTCTTTAGTAAAGAAGTTAGAAGAGCTTGGAATTGGTCGTCCTTCTACTTATGCGCCAACAATTTCAACAATTATCAATAGAAATTATGTTGAAAAAGGAACATTGGAAGGTGTAGAGCGTAATTATACGCAGCTTACTTTGCAAAATAGTAAAGTAGGAGAGAAAGTTTTAAAAGAGAATACAGGTTCTGACAAAGGAAAATTAGTTCCAACTGATATTGGTACCATCGTTACGGATTTCTTGGTAAAGAATTTCGGAAACATTTTAGATTATAATTTTACTGCAAAAGTAGAACAGGATTTCGATGAAATTGCTGAAGGAAACATCGACTGGGCAAAAATGATGCAGGATTTCTACAATCAGTTTCACCCAAATGTAAAAGAAGTTGAAGCAAATGCTGAACGTGAAAGCGGTGAAAGAATTCTAGGGAAAGATGCTGATGGAAGACAAGTTTCTGTTCGTTTAGGAAAATTTGGGCCAATGGCTCAGATTGGAGAAGCAGATGATGAAGATAAAAAGTTTGCCAGCTTAATGGCAGATCAAAATATTGGAAATATTACTCTAGAAGAAGCTCTGAATTTATTCTTGCTTCCTAAAAATCTAGGTACCTATAAAGGAGAGGAAGTGGAAGTGAGCAATGGTCGTTATGGCCCTTACGTTCGTCACGGAAACATGTTTATTTCATTGCCTAGAGGAGAAGATCCGCTGAGTGTTTCAAAAGAAAGAGCTCAGGAATTGATCGATGAAAAAGCATTGGCAGATGCTCCAATTGCGGTTTATAAAGGAGAAGGTGTTCAAAAAGGCGTGGGACGTTTTGGTCCATTCATCAAATGGAACGGTCTTTTTGTAAACGTAAGCAAAAAGTACAATTTTGATAATTTATCTCAGGCTGATGTTGAAGAATTAATTGAAGATAAGCTTCAAAAGAATATCGACAAAGTAATTCATAACTGGGAAGAAGAAGGAATTGTAGTTGAAAAAGCACGCTGGGGGCGATCGGTGATTTTGAAAGGAAAAATCAAAATTGAATTGAGTAAAGATGTTGATGCTTCAAAATTAACATTAGCTCAGGTTCAGGAAATGATTGAAGCAAAAGCTCCAGCTAAAAAGACTCCGGCAAAAAAGGCGGCAGCAAAGAAAGCTCCGGCAAAAAAGACAACAGCGAAAAAGAAATAATTTTAAGCACAATAAATGGAATTTGATTTTCTAGAACCAGTAAGCGACGTAGTTTTAAAATATGTCAATACACTGTCTTCACAAGAACTTGGGAGTAAAATAGTTTTTCATACTCAAGATCAGTTTCCTGATATTGATAAAATACATATTGCCATTATTGGGGTTCTAGAAGACCGTCGTAATATCAATATGGTAAATGAAGTGAATCTTACAGCAGTTCGTAAGAAGCTTTATGGGATGTTTCCAGGAAATTGGGATGCGTCAATTGCAGACTTAGGTGATATTTTGGCAGGAGATTCAGTAGAGGATACATACTTTGCAGTAAAGAAAGTAACTTCTTCCTTAATTAAGAACAAAGTTATTCCTATAGTCCTGGGAGGTTCTCAAGATTTAACATACGCTTTATATCGCGCATACGATGATTTAGAGCAAATGGTAAATTTGGTTGCGGTAGATAATAGATTTGATTTTGGAAAAGAAAATGAAACAGTTTCAGCAAATTCATACCTTACACAAATTATAATCAACGAACCAAATAATCTTTTTAATTATTGTAATATAGGATATCAAACCTATTATAACTCTCAGGAAGAGATCGATTTAATAGAAAAATTGTTCTTTGATGCCTATCGTTTAGGAGAGATTTCGAATCAAATTACTCTAGCTGAACCGGTTTTTAGAGATGCTGATTTAGTGAGTATTGATTTGAATTCAGTAAAATCCTCAGCCTCAGGGAATATGGTTTCTTTTGAGCCAAATGGGTTTAACGGAAAAGAAATTTGCGCTCTTGCCCGATATGCAGGAATCAGTGATAAAGTATCGTCTTTTGGGATTTTTAATCACAACAGTACAGTCTCAGAATCACCGATTATAGCTCAAATTGTATGGTATTTTATTGAAGGGTATCACTATCGTTCTAAAGAATATCCTTTTGGAAGCCGAACCAATTATTTAAAATACATTGTTCCGCTTGAAGAAGAAGAATTGGTATTCTATAAAAGTGACAAAACCGAGAGGTGGTGGATTGAAATTCCATACGAAACAAATGGCAGCAATAAATTGAAAAGAAATACGTTATTACCGTGTTCTTACGACGAATATTTGAGTGCTTGCAATCAAGAATTGCCAGAAAGATGGTGGAAAGCACAGCGAAAAAATGCTTTGTAAAATAAAAATTAAATAAAAATCTTATTTTTTGTAAAACTATAGAAATTAAGTTAAAAATATTAGTAAGATAAGTTTTATAATGCATAAAAATTAACGTTTTACGTCGATTTTTTTAATCAGTTTGTCGATGAAATATTTTTTTTTTATTTTATTTAACATTATTTTTGAACGGTAAAATAAAATTCGCAAATAGCTATTGTTTTTTAGATAAATAATAAATACGTTTACGGACTTTTAATAATGAATAGATAATCCAAATTTATATGAAGAAGTTTATTGCATTTACAGCAATGTTAACACTAGTAATCGGCTGTGGTAAGTCAGGTGACAAAGGTGAATTAGTTGGTGTTACAGGAGGGAAATGGCACCCTGAAAAACCGTATGGAATGACTTTGGTTCCGGGTGGATCTTTTATTATGGGTAAATCTGATGCTGATTTAGCTAATGTGGAAGACGCTCCAACTAAATCAGTAACTGTTCGTTCTTTTTATATGGACGAAACTGAGATTACAAATAGTGAGTACCGTCAATTCGTGGAGTGGGTAAAAGACTCTACAATGAGAGTTCGTCTTGCTATTTTAGCTGATGAAACTGGTCAAAAAAGTACTGGTGACAAAGGTAAAAAAGGCGGAAGCATCGCTGATTATGCATTTAATGATTCTGAGCCAGATAAAATGACGGCTTATGATAAATACATGTATGATAACTACTATAGTGTAGGAACAAAAGATGATCCGTATGCTGGTAGAAAATTAAACAAAAAAGTTAAATTAATCAGAGATACTAAAGCTTATCCAGATGAGTACTATGCTGAAGTAATGGACTCAATGTATTTACCAATTGAAGAATCATACAATGGTTTAAGAACAATTGATGTAAATAAATTGAAATTCCGTTATTCTTGGATGGATATTCAAGCTGCTGCTAAAGCAAAAGTTGGAAAAAGAAAAGACTTCGTAAAAACGGAGCAAGTAAATGTGTATCCTGATACAACAGTTTGGATTAAAGATTTCGCTTATTCATATAATGAACCAATGCACAATGATTATTTCTGGCACAAAGCTTATGGGGATTATCCTGTAGTAGGTGTGACTTGGAAACAAGCTAAAGCTTTCTGTGCTTGGAGAACATTAAACAAAAACAGTTATATTAAATCTAAGAAAAAAGGACGTGACTTAGTTAACGCATTCAGACTTCCAACAGAGGCTGAGTGGGAATATGCTGCAAGAGGTGGTCTGGAGTCTGCTACATACCCTTGGGGAGGACCTTACACGAAGAGTGATAGAGGTTGTTTCCTTGCAAACTTCAAACCAAATAGAGGAGATTATGCTGCTGATGAAGCTTTATACACAGTTGAAGCTAAATCATACGAGCCAAATGGTTACGGATTATACAATATGGCAGGAAACGTTTCTGAGTGGACAGATTCTGCTTATAATCCAAATGCATACGAATACGTTTCTACAATGAACCCTAACGTAATTGATGGAAACAACCAAAGAAAAGTTGTTCGTGGAGGATCATGGAAAGATGTTGCTTACTTCTTACAGGTAAGTACTCGTGATCACGAATATGCTGATTCTGCTAGAAGTTATATTGGTTTCAGAACTGTACAAGATTACATGGGAACACAAGTAACTGGAAACGGAACTGGCAAAAAGAAATAAGTGAATTATTAAATCAATTATAATAACCAAATCGAATCTATTTTAAATTAAAACCTAAAAAAAAATTATTATGGCATTATTAAGTAAAAAAGCAATGAATTTCGCTTATGGTATGGGAGCGGCAGTAGTAATCGTTGGAGCTTTATTCAAAATTACTCACTTTGAAATTGGGCCATTAACAGGAACAGTTATGCTTTCAGTTGGTCTTCTTACTGAAGCATTAATCTTCGCGTTATCTGCTTTTGAACCGGTTGAAGATGAACTAGATTGGACTCTTGTTTACCCAGAATTAGCTAACGGACAGGCTAGAAAAAAAGAGGCTAAAGCTGAAAATCCAACTGAAGCACAAGGATTATTATCTCAAAAATTAGATTCATTATTAAAAGAAGCTAAAATTGACGGTGAATTAATGTCAAGCTTAGGAAACAGCATCAAAAACTTCGAATCAGCTGCTAAAGGAATTGCTCCAACTGTAGATTCTATTGCATCTACAAAAAAATACGGAGAAGAATTATCTCTTGCTGCTGCTCAAATGGAATCATTAAACAGTTTATATAAAGTACAATTAGAAAGCGCTTCTAGAAATGCTGAAGCTAATAAAGAAATCGCTGAAAATGCATCTAAATTAAAAGAGCAAATGCAATCTATGACTGCTAACATTGCTTCTTTAAACAATGTTTACGGTGGTATGCTTTCTGCAATGAGTAACAAAGGATAATTAGTTTTTAACTATTATAGTATATTTATTAATAAGAACTAATTAGAAAAAAATGGCAGGAGGAAAATTAACCCCTAGACAGAAGATGATCAACCTGATGTATCTGGTTTTCATCGCGATGTTGGCAATGAACGTATCAAAAGAAGTTATTTCTGCTTTTGGTTTGATGAATGAAAAATTTGAAGCGGCAAACACTGCTTCTGTTGCAACAAACGAAAGTTTATTAACGTCTTTAGATCAAAAAGCTGCTGAAGCAAAAGGAGAATTTGCTAAAGCTGCTGAAACAGCTCACAAAGTTCAAGCAGTATCTAAAGAATTCTATGACTATATCGCTGGTTTAAAAGCGCAGTCAATCAAAGGATTTGAAATTGATAAAGAAACTGGAAAATTACCTTACGAGGCAATGGACAGAGGTGATAATATCGACGACTGGTTTACAGGAGACGGTTACACTAAAAAGGGTAACGAAATTATCGCTAAAATTGAGAAATATAAATCAGATATTAAAGCTGCTCTAGGAACAGATAAAAAATATGCTGGTATTATTTCTGAGGTTGAGAAAAAATTTGATGTTTCTGACGTAAAAAACAAAGAAGGTATAAAAGAAAAATACTTAGCTTATCACTTTAAAGGTTTTCCTGCAATTGCATCAGCTGCTAAACTTTCAGCTTGGCAAAATGACGTTAAGAAAACTGAAGCAGACGTTTACAACAGCGCTTTAGGAAAAGCTGCGGTTGCTGCTGCATCTTACAGTAATTACCAAGCAATTGTTGTATTAGACAAAAATGCTTATTTCCAAGGAGAGAAAGTAACTGGTAAAGTAGTTTTAGGTCGTTATGACGAAAACACTAAACCAACATCTTTCCAAGGACCTGGACAAATCGTAAACGGACAAGCGGTTATCTCTTTAACTGCAGGTGGAGTTGGAGAACAGGATATCAACGGACAATTTACTTTCTTAGAGGATGGAAAAAACATTCCACTTAAATTCTCTGGAAAATATGTTGTAGTACCAAGACCAAATTCAGCTACTATTTCTGCTGATAAAATGAATGTTGTATATAGAGGAGTTGTTAACCCAATCTCTGTATCATTCGCAGGTGTTGATGCAAACAAAATCGTTGCTAGTGCTCCTGGATTATCTTCAGCTGGTAAACCTGGAAAATATAACATGAGCCCTGGTTCAGGTACAGAAGCTACAATTTCTGTTACAGGAACATTGCCAAACGGTGACAAAGTTACTGATAAGAAAACATTCAGAATTAAAGGTATTCCTGGACCAACAGGAACAATCAGAGGAGAAATGGGAGTTGTTAAAGGTCCTAAATCGAACTTAGAGATTGCTACTATTGGGGCTAAATTACTTGATTTCGACTTTGAAGTTGGTTTAGATGTTGTTGGATTCAACATGAAGATTGCTGGACAGCCTACAGTTGTTGTTACTGGTAATAAAATGAATGCACAATGTAAACAAGTACTTTCAAGAGCAGGTAAAGGAGATCAGGTTACTATTTCTGAAATTAAAACTAAACTTGTTGGAGCTGGTAGTTATTTATTACCAAGAACTGCTCCGGTAATTTATGAAATACAATAATAAAGTAGCTTAAAACTACGTTCAATATCATATAATAATACCACGATGAAAGTAAGAAATTTTTTATTAGCTGTTGTTTCTATCGCTGGAGGTTTTGCTTCTAATGCACAATCTAATTTGCTAAACGCGAAAACACCTGCTCAAATAGGACTTAAAACTCCTGCGCAACTTATCTCTGATAATGATAAGCCTCTAGCTTATGGTTATGTAGATGATAGAGATATTTTGATGGGAAAAACTACTTGGGAAATCATTGATTTAAATGAAAAAATCAACTTTCCAATGTACTTTCCTGTAGATACGGCTAATATTGGACCTGATAGACGTTCTCTTTATGACGTCTTGACGAAAGCTATCAAAAAAGGTAAAATAACTGAGGTTTATACTGATAGCTATTTCAATACTAAAAAATCTATGAAAGACATCGAAGGATCATTATCTCGTATTGATACAACAGATGCTGGTAGAGAGCTTATCAACCAATATCCAGATGATTACAAATCACGTGTAGTGAAGAAAAAAGTAGTTACTGGTACTGGTAAAAATAAGAAAGTAAACTATGTTGAAGAAACAGTTGGACCAACAAGAACAGTTCCTGCTGAGTACATCTTAAAACAAGATCTTACTTCTGCTGATGTATCTCAATATAAAATTAAAGGATACTGGTATTTTGACAAACGTCAAAGTGAATTGAAATATCGTTTACTTGGACTTTGCCCTGTAACTCCTGACGTTTATACTATGAATAGTGACGAAAAGGATTATATCGAGTTATTCTGGGTTTTCTTCCCAAATGCACGTGAAGCGCTGCATGAAGCTAAAGCTTTCAACGATAACAACTCTGCATTGCCAATTTCTTTTGACCAGATATTAAATTCAAGAAGATTTAATGCGGTAATCTATAAAGAAGAAAACTTGTACGGAGATCGTGAGATCAAAGATTACATGAAAGACAATGCTCAGAATCAGTTGTTAGAATCTGAAAGAGTAAAAGAGAAAATCCGTAATTTCGAGCAGGATATGTGGAATTACTAAGTATCTGAATTACAATATATAAAAAACTCTTACTACATTTGTAGTAAGAGTTTTTTTTTGGTTATATCTCATTTTGAATATTTTATATTCCATTTGTGATTGACAGCTCTAAAATGATTTTGATTATGTAAGAAAAATTGCAATATTTTTAAATGAATTACGTTTAACTTCTTAATAATATATATCATTATGAAAGTAAAATTATTTTTAGCAGTTTTTATTGCTTTAGTTGTAAACTTTAGTTCTATTGCACAGTCGAATTTATTGAATGCGAAAAAGCCTTCAGAGATTGGGCTCAAAACCCCTGCACAGCTTATTTCTGATAATGACAAACCTTTAGCATATGGTTATGTCGATGACAGAGACGTTTTGATGGGGAAAACAGTTTGGGAAATTATAGATTTAAATGAAAAAATAAATTTCCCATTATATTTTCCTGTAGATACAGTAAATATTGGTCCAGAACGACGCTCCCTTTATGATGTTTTAACAAAAGCCATCAGGCAGGGAAAAATTACAGAAGTTTATACGGACAGTTATTTCAATACGAAGAAATCTTTAAAAGACATTCAAGGATCTTTATCCCGTATTGATACTACGGATGCAGGTAGAGAACTTATCAATCAATATCCGGATGATTTTAAATCACGAGTTGTAAAGAAAAAAGTAGTTACCGGTACCGGAAAAAATAAAAAAGTAAATTATGTAGAGCAGACAGTTGGACCAACAAGAACAGTTCCTGCAGAATACATATTAAAACAAGATCTTACAGCTGCAGATGTGGAGCAGTATAAAATAAAAGGATACTGGTATTTTGACAAAAGACAGAGTGAATTAAAATATCGTTTGTTAGGAATTTGTCCGGTAACCCCAGACGTTTATACTATGAACAGTGATGAAAAGGATTATATTGAGCTATTCTGGGTTTTCTTTCCTGATGCCCGTGAAGTACTGCATGAAGCAAAAGCTTTTAATGATAAGAACTCGGCATTACCTATTTCATTTGATCAGATTCTAAATTCGAGAAGATTTAATGCGATTATCTATAAAGAAGAGAATGTGTATGGAGACCGTGAAATCAAAGATTACATGAAAGATAATGCGCAAAACCAATTGTTGGAATCTGAAAGAGTAAAAGAGAAAATCCGCAATTTTGAAGAAGATATGTGGAATTACTAATCCACTTAATTTATAATAAGAAAAACTCTTACTAACTTTGCAGTAAGAGTTTTTTTATTTTATATACACTGCAAAATGCTTGATTATTTAATCGTTGGATCTGGATTGGCTGGAATTTCTTTTGCCGAAGTTGCCCTAAAAAACAATAAGTCTATTTTGGTTATTGATGACAAATCACAAAATTCTTCCAGAATCGCCGGAGGATTATATAATCCTGTAATTTTAAAACGCTTCAGTGAAGTATGGAATGCAAAAGATCATTTGGTTTTAATGAATGAATTTTATGATCAAGTGGAAAGTAAACTGCATGAAAAATTCAATTTTAAAATGCCAATTCTCAGAAAGTTCTTTTCGATTGAAGAACAGAATAATTGGTTTGCTGCTTCTGATAAAATTAATTTAGCCCCTTTCTTATCTACAAAACTGATTACTAAAAAATATCAGGGAATTGATTCACCTTACGATTATGGAGAAGTTTTGCATACAGGCTATGTTAAAACGGGACAATTATTAGAAAGTTACAGAGAGTATTTAAAAGACAATAAACTACTTCTAGAAGAATCTTTTCATAGCTCTTTTCTCGATTTTCCTGATTCAGGGATTCAATATAAAAATATTAAAGCACGCCATATTATATTTGCAGAAGGTTTTGGACTGCACAAAAATCCTTATTTTAATTATCTGCCTTTGGACGGAACAAAAGGAGAGTTGTTTTTAATAAAAGCGCCAAATTTAAAATTGGATGTTATTGTTAACACCAGTGTTTTTATCCTGCCAATTGGCGGTAATTTGTTTAAAGTGGGTGCAACGTACAATTGGCATGACAAAACAGATCTTCCAACTGAAGAAGGTAAAAAAGAACTTTTAGATCGAATTAAAGAAATTATTACCTGCGATTTTGAGATTGTAAAGCATTTTGCAGGTGTTCGCCCCACAGTTGCTGACAGAAGACCAATTATTGGAACCCATGAAGCTTATAAATCAGTTCATCTTCTTAACGGATTAGGAACGCGTGGAGTGATGCTTGGACCGGCTTTGGCCAAAATGTTATTTGATCATATCGAATACGGAATTCCAATCGATAAAGAAGTCGATATAAAACGATTCCATAAAAGATATTTAAAATCTCTTACTCCTGACCGGCTTTAGGATCGTATGAAACAAACATGTTGATGTATAAGTTTCTCGAAAGTCGTAATACAAAAGGAAATAAAAGAACAAGAGTTATTATAATAGCGATGAACGATTGACTAATACTTGCTCCAAAAAAGACGAAAGAGACAATAAAGGCAGCAATTCCAACAGCAACATTCAGAGCATAACTCACATACATTGCTCCATAAAAAAAGGAAGGCTCAATTTGATATTTTAGTCCACAGTGGCTGCAGTGATCATTCATTTTGAGAACGTTATTCAAATGAAGGGGATTTTTGTCTGAATACATGCTTTCTTTTTGGCATTTTGGACAACTTCCTGTTAAAATACTATTTAGTTTGGATCCTTTTTTTAACATTTGCAAAAAATTTAAACAAAGGTACATTTTTGAACCTTTACTGCTGGTAATTATAGTCACAAATTATGCTTAATATACACAATCTTTCTGTTTCTTTTGGTGGAACCTATTTATTTGAAGAAGTTACTTTTCGTTTAGGCGCTGGCGACCGTGTTGGTCTTGTTGGTAAAAACGGAGCTGGTAAATCAACCATGCTTAAAATGCTGGCTGGGGATTTTAAACCAGATTCAGGAGTTATTTCTCAAGAGAAGGATATTAGAATGGGATTTCTGCGTCAAGATATTGACTTCGAACAAGGAAGAACTGTTTTAGAAGAAGCATATGAGGCTTTTACTGAAATTAAAGCTGTAGAGAAAAAACTAGAAGAAATCAATCATCAATTGGTTACTAGAACTGATTATGAAAGCGAAGAATACGGACAAATCATAGAAGATTTATCGGATTACACACATCGTTTTGAACTTCTTGGAGGTTATAATTATGTAGGTGATACAGAGAAAATTCTTTTAGGTCTTGGTTTCAAAAGAGAGGTTTTTAATAATCAAACCGAAACATTTTCTGGAGGTTGGAGAATGCGTATTGAGCTTGCAAAGCTTTTGCTGCAATCAAACGATGTATTACTCCTGGATGAGCCAACCAACCACTTAGATATCGAAAGTATTATTTGGCTGGAAAGTTTCCTTAGAAATTATCCTGGAGTTGTGGTAATTGTATCGCACGATAAAATGTTCTTAGATAATGTTACCAATAGAACAATCGAAATCTCTTTAGGAAAAGCATATGATTTCAATAAACCCTATTCTCAATATCTAGAATTGCGTCATGAAATTCGTGAGAAACAATTAGCGACGCAAAAGAATCAGCAGAAAAAGATTGAAGAAACCGAAAAACTAATCGAGAAATTCCGTGCTAAAGCTTCTAAAGCTTCGATGGCGCAATCGTTGATTAAAAAATTAGATAAAGTAGAAAGAATCGAAGTTGACGAAGACGATAATTCAGTTATGAATATCTCGTTTCCAGTTTCTAAAGAACCAGGAAAAGTAGTTATTGAAGCTGAACATGTAACAAAAGCGTACGGCGACAAAACGATTCTAAAAGATATTAGTTTATTGGTTGAAAGAGGAAGTAAAATTGCCTTTGTTGGGCAAAACGGACAAGGGAAATCTACTTTCATAAAAGCGCTGGTAAACGAATTTGAATACGAAGGAAATATCAAATTAGGACATAATGTACAATTGGGATATTTTGCTCAAAATCAAGCCGAATATTTAGACGGAGAAATTACGTTGCTTCAAACAATGGAAGATGCTGCAACCGATACAAACCGTATGAAAGTTCGCGATATGTTAGGTTCTTTTCTTTTTCGTGGAGATGATGTTGAGAAAAAAGTAAAAGTACTTTCAGGAGGTGAGCGTAACCGTTTGGCACTTTGTAAATTGTTACTACAGCCAATCAACGTATTGCTGATGGATGAGCCTACGAACCACTTGGATATTAAATCTAAAAACGTATTAAAAGCGGCACTTCAGAAATTTGGTGGAACTTTGTTATTAGTTTCTCACGACAGGGATTTTCTTCAAGGAATGTCGAATATCGTTTATGAATTCAAAGATCAAAAAATCAAAGAATATCTAGGTGATATCAACTTCTTCTTAGAACAGCGTAATCTTGAAAATATGCGTGAAGTGGAGAAAAAAGATGTCGTAAAAAAAGATACTCCAAAAGAAAAAGAAGTCAGCAAAGTGTCTTACGAAGATCAGAAAAAAACAAAAGCGCTTCAGAATAGATTAAGTAAAATCGAAAGTCAGATTCAGCAATTAGAAAAAGATATTCAGCACGACGATAAAGCGCTGGAAACGAATTATGACAAACACATCGAAGACGCTTCATTCTTTACCGCTTACAACAAAAAGAAATCAGATTTAGATCAGTTATTAATCGACTGGGAAACTGTTCAAGAAGAGATTGATAGTTTTAATGCATAGTTATCAGTCGCGGTTTTCAGTTTACAGTTTACAGTTTACAGTCTCAGTGAAATATTAAAAAACCTTTTTCAAAGTTCTAAACTTTGAAAAAGGTTTTTTAATTAAGATTATGCGCAAACTGTAAACTGTAAACTGTAAACTGTAAACTGAGACTGAAACTCAAACTAAATAATCCCAATAGACTTAGAATGCTCAATAGCCTCACTGCTGTCTTTAAAATAACACACTGCAACATCAAGTGTTTCTAAATTGTGGAGTATTTTTTTAACTTCTGTTTTTTGAGATTTTCCAGTCTGCCTAATATAAACAGCAATTACGGTAACTGGAAAAATTTTACAGATTCGTTCGTACAACATAGGATCATGCTGAGAATCATCTCCTAATAAAACATATTTCAAATTTGGGTAAAACTCAACCACATGTTTTATCTTTTCATATTTGTGATCGTGATTCCCTCTTCCGCTCATAAAAAAATCGGTGATTCCTCTTTTGATATCTTTCAGCAGAAAAACCGCTTTAGGAAGTTTATTAATGCGGGTAAATTTGGCAATAAACCGGTATAAATTCCATTCGCTGCTTGAAATATAAAAGAATGCATTTCCTTCTTCAGGATTATTTCTTCCAGCCTGGCTCAATGCTTGATAATGTGCCACAACATCTTTGAATACTCTTCGGTCGTTTACATTTTTGAAAAGCAAAATATATATTTTGAGAAATAAATTCTTAGTATGCGAAATTAAAAATGTATCATCAATATCGGATATAATACCCAGTTTTCCTTTATGCGGCCGAATAAAACTACCCTTGCAGTGAACCGTTTTATCTTGATATTTCAGACTGACTTCATATGGCATCCAGCCAAAATGAGTTTCCTTTTCCAGCGGAATACAAAAATTAAAAAAACCATCGTCTAAAGTTTTGGTATGAATCACTTCATTATTATAATGGAGATAAACATCAAAATTTTTAATGGTTTTTATTCGGAATAACTTTAGTATCGAGGTGGCGTTTTTTAGCTTTCTTTTTTCAAAATCGTAGTTGTGTTCTCTTCTTAAAACATGCCCCATCACAATTAATTCTTGCTCATTTGCATAACCTCGATATAATTGTAAAATTGGTTTCATTAATTACGTATATTTATGTAACTGTAATTTACTTAATATAATTGGTTTTAAAAATAAAATTTTGAAAAAGAATATACTCTTTGTCGTAAATCCCATCTCTGGAGATCTCGACAAATCCGATTTAATAGAAGCTGTTCAAGAATTTGCAGCGACAAATCATTTTGATTTAGAAGTTTATGAAACAACTGGAAAAAATGATTTAAAAGAAATTCAAAAAATATACGATCAATATAATCCAGAACGAATCGTTGTTGCGGGCGGAGATGGAACAATCAAAATGGTAGCCGAAGCCATGGAAGAACACGATGTAATTATTGGAATTCTGCCAGCTGGATCAGCAAACGGACTTTCTGTTGATCTAAATCTTCCTGCTGGAATCGAGGAGAACCTAAAAATAGCCTTTCTGCATCATTATATCGAAATGGATATGATTTGCATCAACGGCAAAAAAAGCATTCATTTAAGCGATCTCGGATTAAATGCTAATCTGGTAAAAAACTACGAGCAAAGCGATGTTCGTGGCTTTTGGGGATATGCGCTGCAGGCTTTTACAACATTAACAGAATCAGATGCGCCGTTTGTAGCTACAATTTCTGCGAATAATAAAACAGTTCAGCATGTGGCCCGAATGATTGTAATTGCCAATTCGCAGAAATATGGAACAGGCGTAATTATTAATCCAAACGGAACTATGAATGATGGAAAGTTTGAATTGGTGATTCTGAAAAGTCTTGATTTGTTTTTAATTGGAAAAATTATCACCGGAAATATGCCAATTGATTCTGATGACATTGTGATCATTTCAACAGACAAAGCGACTATCGAAACGGATTACCCAGTTCATTTTCAAATTGATGGTGAATATTGCGGAGCGCAGACTTCTTTAGAAATTCATATTCTGCACAAACAAATGAAATTGGCAGTTCCTTGATTGTGATTGATTTTTTGTTGAAGGAATATTGCAAATCTTAAATTGTGTCGCTCCGCTGGAGCTTTTTATACCGCCGATATTATTTTCTATAAATATTTCGCTCTTCCAGAGCTAAAAAAGCTCCATTAGGAGCGAAATATTTATAGAAATTGTTATCACTAAAGTTCAAAAGCTCCATCGGAGCGACATGATATTTTTCTAAAAAAATAAACTTTGAAAGGGAATATTTTATTTAAAAGGATTGCGTTCCTGCCATTCCGTTTTGGGTTCCAGATAATTGAAAAATCGTGAAATATTGTGATTAATCAACGAGTTGCTGTGTGTTATCAAACCATACATTTTTACTGGTTTGGCGCCAACAGAACTTTTGATTTCAAGTGCAGTTCGGGCAAAAACGATTTCCTTAAAACCTTGTTTAATAGAGTAGGCGATCATATCGTACAACATGTTCAGATACAGCATTTTTTCGCGTTGTACACTTTCGTCGTATCCTAAGAAATAAGTGTCCATTACTGCGCCGTTTTTAATTAGAGTATTGAATCCGATAAGTTTTTCGTCTAAAAAATAACCATATAATAAAAAGTTATCTCCCATAATTTCTTTGAAAAAACTAAAATGATTTCTGGCTAGAAAGAAAGTATTGAAAGGAGCATTTTTAGCCACATGAAAATACAAATCATAAATTACATCTTCGTATTTTTTAATATCGGCAAGAGTCATTTTTTGTTTTACGATTCCTTCAGATTTTTTTCGGGCACGTTTGTATTGATCGCGGTATTTTTTAGATAAAGCATCGATATAATCCTGTTCGGTTTTCCAGTTTTCTCTGATTTCGAAAACCATATTCGGCTGTGTCGAAAACGTATAATTGTTTTTAAATTCAGCCTGAAGTGGTTCGATTTCTTTTGCAGTAAAATCCTTTATGCTTGTAATGTGGACTTTCTTTCCGCTTTCTTTCAAATCTTTTTTTAGCTGATTTATCGCTTTATGAAGTGTTTTTATCGCTTTAGATTGCTTAATATTTTCTTTAAAAATAAAAGCATTTTGTCCGGTAAGCATATTATTGCCAACAAATAACACGTGCGAAGCAAAGTTTTTTAAAGCAAAATTACGGACAGATGTTTTTAAACACTTGTCACGTTCTCCAAACGATTCGAGTTTTTCGGCAAATAAAAACTGGGTCAGAACAATTCCAATCAGTTTTTTCTCTTCAAAAATTCCAATAAAATGACAAGTCATGTTTACTGGGCAAGAATTTTCCAGTACTTCGAGATATTCCCGTGTCAAAAAAATATTATCAGCAGCAAGCGAATTCCATTCTAAAGGCAGTAAGGAAGTGCTTTTGTAAATCTGGAAAGAATAGGTTGTATTCAAATGAGTAGACTAATTTCGTCAAAATTAGAGAATATTTACAATAACTCAATTCCTTTAAGTTATTATTAAGAAAACCCGTTGAACTTTGATTTCAAACGGGTTTTGTATTTTGAGTTAAGCAAATGCGCAGATGATACCGCCCATTAATGTAAGTGTTATTATCCAGAAACCAGCATGTATAAAAATGTATTTCCAAGATTTTCTTTCAAACAAACCATTGATTCCAATTATAGGGAAAGCAAAAAATAATCCAGATAAGAAACCATGCAGAGCGCCGTGTTTGAATGTTCTGTAAGCTGTTCCATAATCTGCCATGAAAGCAGAAAAAGATGGTTTTGCAGAAGCAATTAAAGGTGGGCCGCCAACCATTCCAACTGCGCCTGATTGATGAATGGTCAACGACATTAAAGTCATCGAAATCATCAAAGAAAAAATGTAAGTAAGTCCGAAAATTTTCAGCATACTTCCTTTTCTCAGTTCTTCTTGAGTCAGATTATTTTCTTTCATCCAAATCGTTCCAAAGACTTTTGGATTGTACCAGATGAAGCCTACGACAAGTGTTACGATCGCAGAAACTAGAAATGCGTAAAAGTTAATTTTCATAATATGAGGTTTTTGTAATTAGTTGTTTCAAAAATACTCAAAATAGTATTGCTAAAAACAAGAAAAATAATACCTTTTTATTTATTAACACTTTATCGACATAAGGCGCTTTGTATCTTGTAATAGATTGTCATAAAAACAATCTGCAAGGAAATATTCCCAATTTAATTGGTAATTTAAAAAAGCTGGAAGTTTTCAATCTTTCTAATAATCAATTCTCAGGATCAATTCCTGAAACGATTTGTAACTTGAAGAATTTAAAAGATTTAGAACTTTCTAAAAACAATTTGTCTGGAACAATTCCATCGGAAATGGGAAACCGTTTTTATTAAATTTAACCGAAGAAAAGAAATCAGAAAATAACATCTTGAATTGATTTTAACCACAAATTTAATTTAAGTTTGCAGGCCGGTTTCGATTTTTTTTATAACTTTAAAATTGGATTTATTTCCACCTTATTAATTACGAAAACAAAAAGTACAACCTTTAAAAAGATAAAATTATGACACTACAATATCAGGGCGAACAATACGGAAAATCAACAACATTTACCATTAGAATTATTGGTAATAACTTATCTAAAAGCAGTTCAAACTATCAAATTGATCTTTTAGTTGGCGATAAAAAACTTCCAACATTTACAAGTGAAATTCACCAAAGTCTTTCGAATTGTTTAAAAGAGATTTACTTATTCAGAAAACACAACGGAATTAAATTCGACGAATCGTCAGAGAAAATTGTTTCTCTTTATGTTCCATACGATAGAGTTTTATTTAACTATAATAAATACGCTTTATTCAGAGCTTAATTATTTGGAAAATAGTTTAGAAAACCGTTCAGAGATGAGCGGTTTTTTGTTTAATAATAAATGTTAATGTAACATGCAGCTTTTACAATCAATTCCATATCTTAACATTTATAAATGGTTAAAAAGATATATGAAAAGTTTAATATATACTAAGTTAATTTTATTGCTTTTTCTTTCATGTAATAATAGCTCTAAAAGAAATGAAGAAAGAGAACAAATTAATATAAAAATATGTTATGTAGGTATTATAGATAAGCCTTTGCCTACTTTAATTTTTTTTGATAAGGGTGAAGAAAATTTTAGAATGTTTGATTATAATTATGAATTGAACTATAAATCTTATCTGGAATTTAAAAAAGAAATACGAAAACATAATATTAAAAAGAGAGAAAGCTCTTCTCTTATTCATGTTTCAATTAATAAAAAACAAAATTATTATTTAGATAAAAAAAATAGTTTGAGTTTTCTTTCTAAGCTTTTGGAGATCACAGAATATAAAAATAATAAACAACTGGAAAATCAATTAAAATTTTATTTTAGAGTTGTCAAAAGTCAATAAGTTTTATTGTATATCGCTCCCTTATGAGTAATCTTTTATCTTATTATATACTCATGGCTAGAAATTAATTAAATGGTTTTCATAAAACATAAAGCCTTTAAAATAAGATTCAAGAAGATTTAAGGTTGTCTCATAAATTGGTTTCTGTCTCACTTTTGCAAGTAACCAAGCCAGAAAGCTTATGATGAAAATATCCTTAGGTCCGTTTTGAGCTGTAATGATAAAATTTTCGATTGTGGTTTGAAACTTTTCAGTTTTTATGATTTCGGGTTTCATTACATATTGCTCTATAAGCGAAAGATATTGCACAACGCGCTCTTCGTTTACCGTTAACAGGTATTTTTTATAACGTCGTTTAAAGCTTTTGATTCGGGAAATTGCGAGTTCTGTGTTTTCCTGCTGTGTGTGAAGCATTATTTCCATCAGACATTTTTTGATAGTCCAGTCCATACCCATTTTTTTCTCGTACCAGCTGTCGGTATGGCTTAATTTTGCCATTTCTTTTACAGCACTTCGTCCCGCGTTTTGCTGAATATGAAAAACGATAAGCATTAAACGGACATCGTTGCTGTCATTAGGATCTGTTTTTTTGTTTAGGGTTAAAGCTTTTTCGGCAATTTCGATTGCTTTTTGCCAATTTCCCAGATAGTTTTCGTTGAAAGCCAACAAAAGAAAATATCTTAAACAGAAACGATGGTAATATTTACCAGACTGTTTCTGAAGTTCGGTAAACATCGAATTAAGATAATTCAAAGACTCAGAAAACTGACCGTTGCGAAAATGAAAATTGGCAATAAAATACAATATGTAAATATGATAGTATAAATGCTTATTAGTCAAATCTGCTTTTTTGCTGATGAATTTGTAGCTTGTCATCACAAAAGGCTGAATAGGCAGGTAATTGTTGTTTATAGAAGCGTATTCATTGGCAATAAATAAAATTTGGTACAAGGATTTAAAAGTCAATCCTTGTTTCAATGATATCCCGTGTGTTTCGATGGTGTTTTTTATAACCGCCTGAAAATCTACAATACGACCTTCATGATAAATAGCGGCAAGTTCGCGGCGTAAAACCGCATAACCAAGATTAAGCTGCTCTTCGTATTCAAGCTGTTTTTTATTGGCTTTAAACTTTTGTATTACTTTTTCAATTGGCTGAGAAAGATTGAAATGAGCAAATTGTATTTGCATCAAATATATTTCATTAAGAAGGCGGAAATGTTCAATGTTCGTTGCAATATTTTCCGCTTTTGCCAAACATTTAAAAGCCGTTTTTTCAAGTTTATGTTCAAAAAACAAACGGCTTACCACAATAAGGCGAAGAATTGTATTTTCTTCTGAAGTGTCATTCTCAAAACTTCGAGTCGCCATGAATTCCACCATGTTATCATAAAGCCTTTTTCGTAATGCATGATAAGCATCGTTGCTTTTTTGATTTTTTAAATCTGACTTTTTTAATTTTATATCGTCAGTTTTTAAAGAATTGAATAATTCAATATTTCCAACGTTTTTGCGTTTATTTTTTTTGAATAAATATTGTATGAATGCCTTTTTTTCTGTTTCATTCATCATGTTGGATATTTCCTGAAGTGCATTCATAGTTTTAGATTTATGAATATAAAAATAAGAAAAACTACTTTTTATATCGTTAGTTTTATTCATAAATTGATTTTCATAATTCCAGTTTCATGCTGAAATTTGCTTCATAATTATAAAACATAAAATTATGGAACCGCTAAAATCAAATGAATCAAACAACAATTCAGAATTAAAAAATGCAAGATTAAATAATGGATCTAGTCCATTAAAACCTAGTGCTGCCTTTATAGGCGCTTCGTGGATGACGTTAATTATTGGGATGACCTCGTATTGTATCGGACTTTATAATTCGGATATGGCGTACAACGAAAAAGGATATTATTTTACAATTCTTCTTTTTGGTCTTTTCTCTGTAATATCAGTGCAAAAAAGTGTGCGTGACAGATTAGAAGGTATTCCGGTTACAGACTTGTATTACAGCATAAGCTGGTTTAGTACCATTGCCTCGATAGTATTGCTTATAATTGGTTTGTGGAACGCCAATTTACTGCTAAGTGAAAAAGGTTTCTTTGGGATGTCGTTTGTATTAGGACTGTTTTCTGCGCTTGCTGTGCAAAAAAACACCCGAGACCTTAAACAATTTGAATCATCGGCTATATAATATTTTAGCGGAGCCTCATTACGGTCACAAATTGTGCAGTTTTGAGGTTTTCTAATTTTAACTCTCTGTAGAAAATGGGGGATTTTCTTTAATTGAGAGTTATTTTAAAAGAAAAAAGCTTCAGATTTCTCTGAAGCTTTTTTTGTAGTCCGTGGGGGAATCGAACCCCCCTTACCAGGATGAAAACCTGGCGTCCTAACCGATAGACGAACGGACCTGTTTTGCTATTGCGGGTGCAAAAATGCAATTAATTTTGGAATAACCAAACACAAAAGCGAAAAAACTTTTTCAAAAATTTTAAGAAAACAACCTATTTAGGAATGTTTAATTATAAAATAATTAAGTTAAGTGTGCTGTATTTGTTTGATAGATAATTAATTGTTTTGTGTGTAGAAAATAAAATGCAATGCTTTTTTCTTCTTTTATTAAAATGAAAAAATTTAAGAAAAATTGAGATTTATTTAATTTGAAGTAATATTCTTATATGTTTTAAAGAGCTTTTGTTTGTTCTTCAATATTTTTAAAATGAAAAAGAGGCTCGAAAGCCTCTTTTTTGAATTATACATTTATAAAAAGTTTATTCCTTTTTTAATAATTTTTCTAAAACCTTAATTTGTTCTTCTTTGGCTTTTAAAAGTTCCAGATTTAATCGTTTGATTTCTTCTAAAGCTTCAAGCCATTTTTCAATTGGATTTACATTGAAAGTTGGATAGTAATTGTATCCATTGGATTGATCATTAAAAGTATTGGATATAATATTTATGGCTTGTTCTTCATCAAAATTTTTAAAAGCTTCAACAGGAATTTTCAAAGAAGTAGAGATTTGTTTAAGCAGATTATCTTCGATTACATCTTTCTGTTCCAGAATAGAGATTTTTTTCTGATTCCAATCTTCACCCAAATCATAAGCAAGAGCTTCCTGTTTGATGCCAAGCATTTCTCTGAAGCGTTTTACGTTTCTTCCCTGATGAATTTTCTGTTCCATAATAATTTCTGATTTTCTGAAGGCTCAAATATAAAGCTATCTCAATTAAAAAGTCTGATTTCAAAGATAAAAAATATCCCGTAAAATATTCTTTTTGTCAGATATTATATCCTAATTTGGAATCATTTATTCTTTTAGATGAATAGTAGAATTAAGAAAAAGTGTTTTGCGCCAAGTGCTGTAAATTGATATTTAAAGTTTGTACTTTTGCCTTTATGAATGATAATTTTATAAATGAATACTTTGGCATAGGAATACAAAATGGTAAAACGCCTGAAAATTTGGGAGTTTTGTGGCGTTCGGCTCAAAACATGGGGGCTACTTTTATATTTACCATTGGTAATCGATATGCGAAACAAGCGTGTGATACTCATGATGCAGTAAAAGCAATTCCTTATTTTCATTACGAGACTTTTGAAGCTTTCTATGAAAATTTACCTAAAGGAGCACGATTAGTTGGTGTAGAACTGACAGACAAAGCCTCTGATTTAGAAACTTTTGAACATCCAAGAAGATGCGTTTATTTATTAGGAGCAGAAGATCACGGTTTGTCCAAAAAAGCAATGGATAAATGCCATCATTTAGTGAAATTTAAATCGGAAAAAAGCCTAAATGTGGCCGTGGCAGGAACTATTATTATGTACGATAGAAATTTGCCTAAACCACGTTCTTGAGGCAAAGCTTTTCAAAATATTTTTTTTAACTTTTCAAACTCGATCGCTCCGATATGTAGACAGCGATAGCGCAGATTTGTAATCTGTGCCCGCAAAAGGAATCAGAAACAAAAAAGCTTCAGAGAAATCTGAAGCTTTTTGTCTTAGTAGCGGGAACAGGACTCGAACCTGTGACCTTCGGGTTATGAGCCCGACGAGCTGCCTACTGCTCTATCCCGCGATGTTTCGGGTGCAAAGATACACACTAAATACGTTTATCCAAAGAAATTCTTGAAATATTTTCTAGAAAAGGTGTTTTGGTGTAATTTGTTGATATTTAAATAATTATTTATTAATGCTTGAAGAGTTTATATTTTATAAGTCAATAATTCTGCGTAAGGATCATTTTTTAAACCCAATAATTTGCCAAAAGCAGGCTCGGTTTTATAGCCGTTTTGTTTGAGTTTTATAATCTCTAAACGGAAATTCTCATCTCGCGATTGCAGAATTTCATGTTCTATAATCATGTGTCGGTAACCGTTTTGGTTTTTGGTTGGAATATCTTGACCGAAAATTTCAATTTCAAAATCTTCTAATTTAAAACTTGCAATTATAGAAAGTTGTTCATTTACAATAACTTCTGAAATTTTAAAATCAGTTTTAGATTGAAATAGAGTAGTGATGATTTCGATGTAATGAGTTTTGTTCTGCCAATAACAAATAATATCGAGATCGCTGTTTTCAATATCAATATTTATTGGAATAGTTCCCGCTAAAATAGGATCAAATTCAGACAGATTTTCTAAAACCTTATTTTTGGTAAGTGTTTTATAAGCCTTGATTTGTCTGGGATTTCCATCTTTTAAATAATCAATTGTATCGAAATGAATCATTTTAATTGTCGTAATTTTTCTCTTCTTCGATTTCCTTTTTGAGTCTGTTGTTAATGTCTACTTTAGCTTTAGTGAAAACGAAAATTGTTGTTTGGTATTCTCTGGCGTACTGATTGGTTATGATTCCGCCAATGCGTGCAGACTCAAAAAACGGACTGGTTTCTTTAAATTCAGTACTGTTTTCTTCAAATTCTTTTACCCGGATTAGATTCGTATAATACACATTCAAATTGAACCAATTAACGTAATCAGCATTGAAAGAAACGGCTTTAATGCCTTTTTTAGTGTAATAATTAATAGCTCCGGCTTGTCCGTAATTATCGCAAAGCACTAAAGTATTTTCAGATTTTGGAAATAAAGCATAAACAGAATCTGTTTTTCGAGCTAGTTCTTTCCAGCCCAGCATATCAGCAAAATCTTGAGAAAGGTTATGTTCTTTTCCATCTTCCCAGCGATGTGTTCCAAGTTTGTTTTTTACAATGTATTCTGGACTTTTATTAGGAAAGGCAAGCTGGTACATCGGAATAAAAAACAATAACGGAAGTAAAATAAATACAGGTTTTAAATAGCGTTTCCATCCTGATTGTAAAACATCTTCAAGGTAAACAGCTCCAAATGCTATGTAAATTGGATACAAACCAATGGCGTAATAGGCTTTGGCTTTGAAATAAAGAAAAACAAGCAGCGTGAAAATGATCGATGTAAAAAAGAATTTGAATTTTTCGAAAGGTTTGTAAAATAGTAAAGCATAAAAAGAGGAAAGAGTTACGAATAAACCTCCAATAAAATATAGAATCTGCTCTTTTAAAAAATCGATACGGTCTACGTTTACCAGTTGTGTTTCTGCTAGTTCTTTCATGTGATGTACAATAGGAAAATTATTGTTGTACTGCCACAATAGATTGGGTAAAATCAAAAGAATTCCTAAAATCAACGCAAAATATAATTTTTTCTCAGCCAATATTTTACGTTGTTTTGAAAGTAAAAGTGCTGGAAAAAGTCCGATTAAGAGGAAAAGAATATTGTATTTGTTTAGGAATCCAAATGCAAAAACAACAGCTCCGATATAAAGCCATTTAGGTTTTTTTGAAGAAATATATTGAATTACCACATAATAAAAAGCTGTCCAAGATAAAACATCTACAGAGTTTGGCTGATACAGCATGTTGATTCGTAACAATGCTGAAAAAACAATACATAATGCTCCTAAAATTAGAGCATACCAATTGCCTTTTAAAAGCTCGATAGTTTTCCAAACCATTAAAAGCGTTAAAGCGCCAAAAAGGGCGGGGAAGAACTTTACCCAGAAAACAGAATTTCCTAATAAAAAAATAACGTACGAAAACCAGGAAGTCACAGGCGGAACAGACAGATATCCCCAAGCTAAATGATGCGCTTGGTCGAGATGAAGGTATTCATCACGCTGTAAATCATATTCGGGACTGATTAAAGTATATTGTAAAACAAATTTTAAAATGATAAACCCAATTAATACAATCGTTTTTTTATTCATGAAAATTAGTTTTTGGAGTGGTGGTTTGGTTTTAGTACAGCTAATATAGGATTTATTTTGATTGTGGGTTTAAAATAAAAAAGCTCCAGATTTCTCTGAAGCTTTTGATTTTATTCCTCGTTTGCGGTTTCAAATTCCATATGATCAACGATTTCTTCGTCGGCTTTTGCAGGTTTTGAAGCTTTAAGAGCGTTGAATCTTTCCATCATTTCAGTTTCTTCTTCTTCACCGCTGAAATATGGAAAAACATCCATAATTGGTGATTCTGAAATTGCCGGAATCGAATATTCGCCCATCGTATTTTTCATTACATGAATCGTATTGTCAAAAGCTTCTCGTACGTCATTTGCCTGAACCAGCATGTACATGTTTGATTTTCTTTCTTTTCCGCTTTCTTCGTCATAAGCAATCAAAGAAACTTTAGACTTAAACCAACGGTCTGCATTTTCAAAAGGATGAATTTCAGCAAAATTGGCAACTTTTATATTCGTGATTTTAAATTCTTCACTTACATAAGCCGCCATTTCTTCATTAATTCTTTTTTCAGCTTCTGTATACGATATAGCATCTACCAAATAGGGTTCTGTAACCACTTTTTGTCCGCCAGTTTCGTCTGTTTTTCTATATTTTACTTTGCATTCGTACCAAATTGCGCTCATCTTCTTTGTTTTTTAAGGATGCCAAAGATAATTTTTGCTATCAAAATATCGTCAGAATTTTATAAATAGATATTCACAATTTGATTTGGTTTTATGTAAAGTGTTGAATGGTTTGTGATTTTTAGCAGAAATTAATTTATTAAAAGCCTCTATGTTTTATGTCTCAAAATAATACTCGTATTCAACATAAATTGAAGTCACATTTTTCTAATAGTAATCTAGAATAAAATTTTAAGGTTAAGTTAAAATTGAATAAGGAAACTTAAATATAAATTAAAAGTTTTAACCCTTACAAAAACTAATCAACATTATATTAATGTATTTATTTTCAAATATTTAACAAAATTAATTTTCCAAGAGGGTTAATCTTGTTAAAAAAAATAAAAATTAACATTCAAAAATGGTCTAATATTGTCTACGAAATACATTTTGTTAAAAGTTTATAATAATCTATCTAATTATATGACCCTTATCCATCAAAACAAATTGCAATATGTTATTAATTACTTGATGAAACAAAAAAGCAATGTTTTTACATTGTTTTTTTTATGCTCATTTAATACATTTTTATATTCACAAACAACAGCATCTTACACGCCCAAAATCAATAGTATTCCAACTTCGCCAGAAGCAGCGCTTCTCGGTAGGTTTGGTGATATTCCTATTGGATATTATACTGGAACAGCTAATATTTCGATTCCGATATATACTATTAAAGAGGGAGACTTGGAAATTCCGATAACACTAAATTATCATAATTCGGGTATAAAAGTATCAGATCAGGCAACTTGGGTAGGTTTAGGCTGGGATTTGTCTCCGGGTGGAAGTATACTGCAAGAAGTTAGAGGAAAAAGAGATGAATTAGACAATAATCTCAATTATGGGGGTAATCCAAGTGGATATAATTTGTTTAAAGATAGAATTAATAATTCATCTCCACAAGGCGTAAATAAAAACGTTGCAATGACAGGCTATTCATTTTATGAACCTTGTCTAAATATGAGTTGCGATAGCAAAATTGTTGGTAGTGAGGCAGGTGATGATGCAGGTGAAGTTATCGCAGCATTACTGGTAGGAAGTGGACAGCCAGATATTTATCATTATAATTTTGCAAATTATTCTGGTAAGTTTTACATAAATCCTGAAACACAGCAAGTAGTACAAATTGACAAAAAAACAGATATAAAATTTGAAAAAACAACATCTGGAATTACTATTACAACTCTAGATGGCATAAAATATGTTTTTAATACTGTTGAAACAGCCTATGAACAAGGATATTATGCCAATAGTGATAAGGCAGGAAAAACTTTTAAATTATCAGAAATACAGTTAATAAATGGCAAGAAGATTATTTTTAGTTATGTAGATGCACATTTTATTGATTATAACTACTCTGAATCTACACTTTTATATGATTTCTTCGGAGGGCCTTCGCCTGTATTAGGTCTTAATACTCAGCAAAGCGATATCAAAATTCTTTCTTCAATTACAACAGAAGATACTACAATTAATTTTAATTTAGAAAATAGAGATGATATTATTCCAAATGTTAATAATAACGGTAATTTAAAAAGACTAAAATCAATTTTAATTACTTCGGCTGTAACAGGTAGAAAGATAAAAGCATTTGAATTTGGATACAGTTATTTTCCTTATACCACACTAGCAACACCGAATGCTTTAAGCAACCCACTTGTTACATCTTATGAAGGAGCATTAGGTAAAAGATTAAAACTGGATAGTTTAAAGGAAATTGGATATACTGACGAAACAACTCAAGTAGAAGACAGAACTAAGCCTGCATACAAGTTTGATTATGATTTAACAAATACAATGCCTCTTAAAATTTCGATGGCAAAAGACTTTTGGGGGTATTATAATGCTCAGGCAAACCTGCAGTTATTACCTGATTTATCTTATTTTGATTATCCTAAACAATATCTTGCGCAAACTAATAATAGTCCTTTTATTTATAATTATTCTGGTGCCAACAGATATACTGATAATTCAATGGCTGGAACATATTTACTCAATAAAATTACTTATCCAACCGGTGGTTATACACAGTTTGAGTATGAACCAAATTCATTTAACAATCAATTTATACCTGATATAGCAAAGAACAATCTCGCTTATAAAAACTACTATGTTTTAGACAATAATGATGTGAATAATACATTGATAAAAACTTTCACATTATCAAAAAGCGTTGGAATTACTTTCAGTAACGTGATAAGTGCCACAAATATTAACAGAGCTCCTTGGACTTATTTAGAAATGTCAGGTTGTTACATTGAATTTACTAAAACAAAACCAGTTAACGGAACTCCAACTACCACTTTGATCAAAAGATGGGATTTAAGTACAGTTTTGAATGTGGATTTTACAAATAATAGTGGAAAACAATGGTATGAAACAATTCAAGTGCCTTACGATTCTTCTCCTTCAGTTACTTATAGTGTAAAAGTATTCATGCCTGATAATTTAAATTATGCGGAAAATTATTACCATTCTGCATCGGTCAATTCCAGATTTACTTATAATGATGATACTGGAATAGATACTTCTATTAGTAATCAATGTGGAATGCGAATAAAATCTGTGAAAAATTTTGATCGTCCAGGTAATTTAATTTCAAACAAACAGCTTAGTTATTATGGAGGTAAATTGTTAAATCGTTTTGATCCAATAGATGTATTAAGTGAAGCATGGTATTTCTCTTGTACGCCACCAGCGCCGGGATATTCATGCCCAAATTTTGTGGAGCATGGTCCACTTAGTAAATTATCTATATCATCAGATAATTTAATTTCTGAGGGAGGTAATTTAATTGGCTACGATAAAGTTGAAGAAACTGAGATGTCGACTAATACTCAAAATAATATTGGAAAGAGAGTTTTTAATTATTACAATTTTGATAATGTTGTTTCAAAGAACTATCCTGTTTTTCCAAACTTACGTAATGGCTTAATTTGGAATGAATATGTTTACGACAATCTTAATCAGCTTTTAACACAAAAAACATATAATTACACTAATCTCAACAGTGGACTTGTTTATTATTACGGAATTGCTATTAATACTCATTTTTTTGGTCCAGATCCACACGAAAGAGCCATATTAGGTGGAAGACATAAATATTCTTATAATGTTTATCCAATATCGTCAGAATGGAATGTGTTAGACAATACTATTACAAAACAATATTATGGGACTAATTTTTTAACAAGTACTGAAAGTTATACTTATAATTCTGAGGGAAACATCAGAACTAAATCAACTACAAATAGTAATAACGATCAATTGTCAACTACTTTTTATTATGCTAATGATAATCCAGAACAGTCAGCAATAAAAAATACCATGACTACTGCAAAAATGACAGGAATTCCATTAGTAACTGAAAATCGTAAAAATACAGAGTTATTATCAAGACTAGTTAATGAATATGCAAAAGATGCGACGACATCTAATTTTATATATCCAAAATTTGTTTTTGCAGGAAAAGGAATAAATGATGCTAATACTGCCGGTACAGAGAAAAAAGTTACTTATGATAAGTACGATTCAAAAGGAAATATTCAGCAATATACTTTAGAGAATGGTACCAGTGTCACAATACTATGGGGTTATAACAAAACATTGCCCATTGCAAAGATAGAAAATGCTACTTATGCTCAAGTAGCAGCTGCATTAGGTGTAACAACTGCTGTGCTAGATACCTATGATGAAAGCAAGTTATATCTTATAAATCCTCTTCGCTCAAATACAAGTCTTGTTAACAGCCCAATTAATACTTACACTTTTAGACCATTAATTGGTGTGAGTACCATAACGGATCCCAAAAATGACATCATTACATACAATTATGATGCTCTGGGCAGGTTAATTACGATAAGAGATAAAGACAATAATATATTGTCAGAAAATAAATATCAGTATAAAAACTAATTTGAAAATGATGAAAAAATACAACTACTACTTAGTATTCTTATTGCTAATGTTTTTTGGTCAAATTCAAGCCGGAATTTATCCTAATTACTCACAAAGTATTGCCGTTACAAGTCTAAATAATACAGGTCAGACTGGTACAGGAGGTGGCGCAATTTCTATTATAGATGATGTTTTGACCATTAAAATAGATGCAAGTTGGGCAACTTCTCAAAATTTAAAAATTGGGAATATTGCTTCCTTGAGTATTTCATTACCTAATATGGATTTAGGTCAGCTTTCTTCAAGTCCTGGAAATCCGTTATCTAATTATGCAGCAAAAATTGAAAATAATACTTTAGTTTTTTATTTAACAAATGCACCTACTAACTTGACTGGGTGCTATTTAAATTTTTCCAAAAACCTTTCATGTACTTTAGCTCCAACTTGGTATTTAGATAATGATTTAGATGGTTTAGGTGATCCTTCATCACCTAGCTTTACCCAATGTATTAAGCCTGATGGGAATTACGTGACCAATAATAGCGATAATTGTCCTTTAATTCCGGGTACAAATGCTAACTGTACTTCTTTAGAAGCAAGTTTGCAAAATCAAAACTCAATTAAGAACATTGTATATAAATCACCAACAACAGCAAGTATAGTAAGTCCTACTATTTTACAGGCAAATCAAAATATAACCTATTTCGACGGACTTGGGAGGCCAATTCAAAAAGCAGCCTATCAAGCTTCTGGTTCTGGAAAAGACATCGTTATACCTATTGAATATGATTCTTATGGTAGACAAACCAAAGAATATCTTCCTTATGCTTCGACTCAGACGAATTCAAATTATATTAACCCTTTAAATCTGATTCCTAATTTAATTTCGCAGTATCAAACTAATTATGGAGTAGTAAATACAAATCCATTTAACGAAAAACAGTTAGAGTCTTCTCCATTAGATCGTGTTTTACAGCAAGCTGCACCAGGAAATGACTGGGCTATGGTAAATAACCATACAATAAAAATGGATTATCAAACCAATGTTACTAATGATGCAGTAAAAAACTATGCTGTTAATGCAGTTTGGAATTCAAATAATGGTTTATATGATATTGCATTGTCCTACGGAAATGCAAATGGTCTCTATGATCAATATCAGCTTTTTAAGACCATAACATATGATGAAAATACAACGGCTTCACCTTTAGAGGCTAATGGTTCAACAGTTGAATTTAAAAATAAAGAAGGACAGGTAGTCTTAAAACGTACTTATGATGCCGGAATAAAACATGATACGTATTATGTTTATGATCAGTATGGGAATTTAACATATGTACTCCCGCCTAAAGCGGTAGATATCGTTAATACATTAAACATACCAAGTGATGTTACATCTACTGCGGTAGTTTCTTCAGGATCGACACTGTCATTAACAGCAACAAATTCTATACGATTATTACCGGGCTTTAATGCTGTTTCTGGAAGTACTTTTAGTGCACAAATTGATAATAATCTACAAAACGCTTTAAATAACTTATGTTATCAATACAAGTATGATTCTCGTAACCGACTTGTAGAGAAAAAATTACCTGGAAAACAATGGGAGTTTATTGTTTATGATAAATTAGACAGACCAATAGCAACAGGGCCTTCTTTATCTCCATTTACAGATATTACTTCTCCCGGATGGACTGTAACCAAATACGATGCTTTAAATCGTCCAATCATCACAGCATGGATTACGGGAACTGTTACCAGTTTAGGTAGAAAAGTGCTTCAGGATAATCAAAATGGTTATACAGCAATTAGTGAAACTAAAATTGCAGATGCAACTAATACTACTATAAATGGAGTATCATTTAGGTATACTACTGCTGCCTGGCCAATTGCGGATTATCATGTGCTTACTGTTAATTATTTTGATGATTATAATTATCCAAATGCACCAACAATACCAACAGTTATTGAAACACAAAATGTATATTATATCACTAAAACTGCCACAACAGAAAAACCTGTTGGACTAGCGACAGGAAGCTGGACAAGAATTTTAGAGAACAGTACTACGTACAGAAACGAACTTGCTTATACGTTATATGACGCTAAAGCAAGGCAGATACGTTCTTATACACAAAATTTCTTAGGAGGCTATACCTATGCAGATAATAAATTGAATCCTTTTTCTGGGCAGCTGCAGTACAGCATTACAAGGCATAAAAGGTTAAGTTCAGATACAGAATTAATGACGAAAGATGCTTTTACCTATTCTAATCAGGATCGTTTATTGACACAGACACATCAAATAAATAATGGTACAGTAGAGCTTATTTCCAGTAATACTTATGATGAGTTAGGACAGTTGATTTCTAAAAAAGTCGGAAATACTACTGTAGCTCCAACTCAAAACATCAATTATGCATATAATATTCGTGGATGGCTGACAAATATTAATGATATTGATGCATTAACTAAAGGTACAGATCCAAAAGATCAATTTGCTTTTAGAATAAATTACAATACTATATCGAGTGGTATAACAGGTGTAAGAGCTTTATATAACGGAAATATTGCTGAAACCTATTGGACTAGTGCTTCAGAAGTCACACCAGTAATTCGTGGTTATGGTTATAAATATGACAACCTGAATCGATTAAAAGAAGGTGTTTTTAAAAGAGGAACGGCTGCAGCCAATAATGCTTATAATGAAACGCTAACCTATGATAAAAACGGTAATATTATGACTCTATTACGCAATGGAGGTAATGATCTCTCAGCAACTGCTATAGATAATTTAATTTACAGTTACGGAAGTACTAATGCTGGTAATCAGCTTACAAAAGTGGTAGACAGTAGTAATAAAAATGTAGGATTTGTTGATAATACTGCTTCAACTGATGATTATACCTATGATGCCAACGGAAACATGATTTCTGATAATAATAAAAATATTACCGCCATAACCTATAATCATTTAAACCTGCCTGCTAAAATTACTTTTGGTACAACAGGGAACATTGCATATCTTTACAATGCAGTGGGACAAAAAGTTCAGAAAATTGTAACTGTGACATCGCCAGTAACTGTTACAACTACAGATTATTTGGGAGGTTATCAATATGTAAATACAGCACTAAAATTCTTCCCGACAACAGAAGGATATGTAGAAGCAGTAACGGCAAGCTCTTTTAAATACATATATCAATACAAAGATCATTTAGGGAATATCCGTTTGAGTTATGACAAAAATCTTGTTATACAGGAAGAGAATAACTATTATCCTTTTGGATTAAAACAAGAAGGATATAATATTGCTAAAAATTCTACGAATGATGGATTAAGATACAAATACAATGGTAAGGAGCTCCAAGATGAAAATATTGGAGGTAATGTGTTGAATCTATATGACTATGGAGCTAGAAATTATGATCCCACACTTGGCCGATGGATGAACATTGATCCACTGGCAGAATCTTCAAGACGTTTTTCTCCTTATACATATGCACTTAATAATCCAGTTTTTTTTGTTGATCCTGATGGAATGGAAGCGGTTGGTGCTGATGGATTAACAAATGAACAGTGGTTAGAAACTTCGAGACCAGGTGCAGATCCAGGATTAGCCAAACAATATAAAAATGAAAATAGAGTTGCTGAATTTCAAAGATCAACAGCTTCAGTAGGGGAAGTTGAAGAAGGTAGTTTTTGGAATACATTAGATAAAAATGGTTTTATTGCAATAGCGAAAGAATTAGGAGTTACAACAGAAAAAGGAATTTCAGGGCTTTTTGAAGCAATAATGTTAGAATGGATGACAACTAATGGAGCTGATTATTCTTTTGTGCCAAATGATGAAAAGATAGCGAATGGCTCTTCTCCTGATGGTATTGCTTCTCCTGTTAAGTTGAATGGTAGGGAGATTACTATATCAATGAGATCATCGCTGTATGATGCCAAATTAATTAGAGATGAAGGAGAAGTACCACATGATAAACAAGCAAAAGATTTTATTAATTATCTTGCTACAAGTGGACAAGAAATAAAAACCTTAACTTATGTAACATCACATGGAGTAAATATCAATAGGAATTTACTTGATCACGCTCGAAGAAATAATATTGGGGTAAGGTTAATATATTCTCAATATAGATTTCATAATAATAGATATGAAATGAGTTTTTATCATACTGATGGACAAAGCAGAATATTTGATATTACTCACACTGTTCCAGTTATATTAAATGTGGATAAATTAATGCGTAAATGGAGCCGTTATCTAAATAATTAGCTATGAAAACTTTTATCTATTTTTTCTCAATTATAAGTTCAATATTATGCTATGCACAAAAAAAAAATCTAATGAAAAAAAGCATTCCATACGAAGAGTTTAAAGAAATCCTAAATAAAAATGATACCCATATTTTAGGATTTATAACAGATGTAAATCGAAAATTGAAAAAAAGTCATATCTATTACGCATTTGATAATGTAGATGTTTTTATTGAAACATCTAATTCCAACGTAGATCTAACACTTTACGGTGATAATCATGTAACAAATGAAAGTGAGATATATCTTTTTAATTCTGAAGAATCTTTTTTGGAATCACTTAATGAGAAAGACTTAAAGGAAATTAATACCCCTTATTTTAAGTATCGTAAGATTTTTAAGAATCCAATTTTATTTAGAGAAGTTTTTATAAAGGAACTATTTTTAAATCTAAAATTAGAAATACCAGAAAAGATATCAGAAACGAATCTAGATGAGTTTAATAAAGCATTATATAATTTTGGATATGACAAAGTTAAAAACTTTTTATATATACATCTTATTATATTTTGTGGAGAATTTTTAAATGAAATTGAGAATAATAAAGGTAGATGGACGACATGCACAAGTCCGCATTACCCATTAATGAACATTCCTGAATTTATAATGGCTGATAATCTTTCTACCAAAATTTCTATAAATCATTTTTTGGGTAAAGATTTAATCGAGGCGTTTGATAAAAACCAAGGGAATAATACTTATATTTATAAAATTGAAGATTTGTTTGAATTTAATTCTGATTGGCAAAGATTTAGATCTCATGTAATCATCAAAAAAGATGATTCTAAATAAACTAGATTAAAAGAATTAGACTTGAGGTTTATTATCAAGCCGATGCAGATGGAAATGATCAATATGATAAAAGCGATTTATAGAAACCAATTCTACAAAGCCACTTTAGATTAAAACATTTAACTTTGTTTCAATAACTCAACAAAATGTTCAAAGTCTTTAAAAAATATCTTTTAGAAAAAAACGCATTGACCGATGATGAATTGGAAATGATTGAATCAGCATCGGTTGTGAAGAAACTTCGTAAAAAGCAATATCTTTACAGGAAGGTGATGTTTGGAAGTACAATGTTTTTATTTGTAAAGGAAGTGTAAAAGTATATTATGTTGGGAATAAAGGCGAAGAACATATTCTGCGATTTGGAATAGAAATTGGTGGGCTGGCGACAGAGAAAGTTATACTACCGAAAAACCTTCAAAACTCAATATTGATGCAATCGAAGATACTGTTCTGCTTTTATGGACTAAGCCAGATTTCGATGATTTATTAAGCAAAATTCCAGCTTTAAAAACCGTAATGGATGCTTTGGTGTCCAATAATCAAAATGCGAATCAAAATAGAATAATTGCTAATATCACTTTTTCGGCACAAGAAAAATATCATGATTTTCTGCAGAAATATCCAGATATAAGCAATCGCGTACCTCATTATATGATTGCTTCTTATCTTGGTGTCAACAGGGAAACGTTGAGTCGAATCAGAGCAAATTATCCTGATAAATAATAATTTTGTGTGATCTATATCACGTAAATTTTGTGATATTTTACTTCGAAAAATAGTCTCTTCTCATGGCAACTTTGTATCGTCAAACTGAATGAACGGTTTGCTTTAAATACAAATAAAATGAGCAGAAATTTAGAAAAAAAATTGCGATCGTAGTTTCAAATTCAGCAATATCAACTACAACAAATTCACCAACAGGTTTTTGGTGGAGTGAATTAACACATCCGTATTACGAATTTATTAAAGCGGGTTACGAAGTAGAAATTTCAGTAACGATGGCGGAAAAACAGAAGCTGATGCAATGAGCGATCCAAGAGATCAGAGTGGTTATTCGGCAAATGATTTAGTTGCTATGGGGTTTATTTCAACAGATCGTTTGGTAAAACAAGTTGAAAACACAAAGAAAGTAAGTGAAATTGATGTCAATACATTTGATGTGATTGTTGTTGCGGGCGGACAAGGTCCTATGTATACGTACGATAAAGCTGTAGATCTTCACTCAAAATTCGTTGAATTTTTTGAAGCCGATAAAGTAGTGGCAGCATTGTGTCATGGTGTTGCGGTATTGAAATTTGCTAAACTTTCAAATGGTGAGTTTTTAGCAAAGGGAAAAACAGTTACCGGTTTTACCAATGCAGAAGAAGATTATGTAGATCATTCAATGTGGCAGTATAATTTGTTGCCACAAGGAAAAAGTTATACTCCATGGCGTATAGAAGATGCTGTAAAAGAAACGGGCGCAAATTATGTACATGCTGATTTATGGCAACCATTTGCTGTGCGTGATGGAAACATTGTAACAGGACAACAAAACTTTTCAGGTGCTGAAACAGCTCATAAAGGTATTGAAGCATTAGAAAACTAATAGGAAAAGGAATCTAATAAAAAAAGCTTCAGATTTCTCCGAAGCTTTTTTTGTTGAGGTAATTTTTAAGAATCTTAAAAATTAGTATTTACTTTTTTAGAACGATCTGCAATAAATGAGATAAGCCATGTTACTTGTCCTTCTTTTACGAAATACACTTTTTTAGACTCCAGTTCTGGAATACTTTCTAAACAAGTCAGCAAAATGTTGTTCGCAGAAATAAGATATTTTTGATCGTAAGTGCTTAAAACTCTTGCCGCTTCTGAATTGGTTTTGGCTAGGGTCGTAAATTTGGTGAAATTGTTTTTCAAAATCGCATCATAATCAATTACATCTTGCAGGGTTAAAGTAATATAATGTTCTTTAACGTTTTCATTGTAAAATAGTGTTGAAAATGCCCATACAGCACCACCAGATAAATAAATTTTATTCTTTTTTGTCAAAGGAGGATTTGCATCAAAAAGCTCTTTTGTTTTCTTACGTAGTATAGTATTGTAGTCAAATGACTTTTCTTGATAAGTTAACATATCATTTGCCTGACTTTGATTTAAAACGGTTTTCTGAACAGCGTCAGTTAAAGTCATTGTTCCAAAATCCAATTCTAGCGGAACAAATTCTAGTTTGTTATCTTTAAGTTCATCAATGTAACCGCCTTTAGTAGTTTGAGCTCCAATATCAAGAAGGAAAGCACTAGCATAATCAATTGGAGGCATAGCACCTTTAACTAATGTTTTTGCTTCTTCATTAGCCTCAAGGATTTCAAGTTCTTTGTTGGTTAGAGTGGCGATTTTAGTTTTTAAAGCCTCAGCATTTCGTGCAGATTGAAAAACAGGAGCTGCAACGATAAAGATATTTTCTTCAAGAATTTTATAATCAGCTCTGATTTTTTTCAATTGGTCAGATACTACAACACTGGCTCTGTTAATGTCCTCCTGAGGAAGTGCTCCCGTAGCAGCAATATGATCGGCAAAAGGGATTCTTTCAGTTGAGAAAGAAAGAATTTTGTAATCGGCCTTTCTAATATTGTTTACATCTATAACTGAAACTTTTATAGCTCGGCGACCAATTTCAATTCCCGCATAAATACTTTTTTGAGAGAAGGCATTAATTGAAAAAAATAAATTTAGAAGAATAAAAAATAGAACGTGGTATTTGTTTTTTTTAAGCATTGGATTTATAATTTTGAATAAAGAATGTTCATTGTTATTTTCCGTTAAAGGGAATGTTTGTCTGATTAACAAAAAGAAAAGCAGTAAAGCTTTATTTTCTTACCAGTAATATTCATGTTTATTTAAAAATTTGTTTAAAAATAAATTATATAAAAAAAGCTCCAGATTTTTCTGAAGCTTTATTTAGTAGCGGGAACAGGACTCGAACCTGTGACCTTCGGGTTATGAGCCCGACGAGCTGCCTACTGCTCTATCCCGCGATGTTTCGGGTGCAAAGATACGCCCATTTTTGAGAATTCCAACGAAAATTTTAAAAAATCTTTTATTTTCTGTATTGAGTTGATATTCCTACCTTTGCAAATTAAATATTATGCAAATGTCACATAAAGCAGGTTTCGTAAATATCATCGGAAATCCAAATGTTGGAAAATCAACTCTAATGAATGCCTTCGTTGGAGAAAGATTATCAATCATTACCTCAAAAGCCCAAACAACACGTCATAGAATTCTCGGAATTGTGAACGGAGAAGATTTTCAATTGGTATTATCAGACACTCCCGGAATTATAAAACCAGCTTACGAAATGCAGGAGTCGATGATGAACTTCGTCAAATCGGCTTTTGAAGATGCTGACATTTTAATATATATGGTTGAAATAGGGGAACAGAATTTAAAAGATGAAGATTTCTTCAAGAAAATCTATCATGCTAAAATCCCTGTTTTACTACTTTTAAACAAAATTGATAATTCAAATCAAGAACAATTAGAAGAACAAGTTGCTTTTTGGAAAGAAAAAGTACCAAATGCTGAAATTTTCCCAATCTCAGCGCTTCAGAATTTTAATGTACCAGAAGTTTTCGGTAGAATTATCGAATTATTACCAGAATCACCTCCTTATTACCCAAAAGATCAGTTAACCGATAAACCGGAACGTTTCTTTGTGAATGAAACCATTCGTGAAAAAATCTTATTGAATTACAGCAAAGAAATTCCATATGCAGTTGAAATTGTAACAGAAGAGTTTCATGAAACGGATGCTATTATCAGAATTCGTTCTGTAATTATGGTGGAACGCGATACACAAAAAGGAATCATCATTGGACATAAAGGTGCCGCTTTGAAAAAAGTAGGAACAGATGCCCGTACTGACTTAGAGAAATTCTTCGGAAAACAAATTCATCTTGAACTTTATGTAAAAGTGAATAAAAACTGGAGAAGCAATGCGAATATGCTAAAGAGATTCGGATATAATCAATAGTGTTTATTTAATCGGTTAATCATTGATTTGTTTAATCGTAAAAATGAAAGTTCTTTTGGAAATGTCCTAGCCCAGATAGGAGCGATATCCTTTTTTTGGCTTCTTTAGCCAGGAAAAGATATAGCGGATAGCTGGATTAGCTGCTAAAAATTATACAAAAAAACAATAAAAACTTAGGTACTTAGAAACTTAGCATCTTAGCAACTTTTTTATGTACCTTTGCAAAAAATTTAAACAAAGTATTTTGGATTACAAGTGATTAGGTTTTTAAAGGAATTAAAAATCTAGGATCTGAAATCTAAAATCTAAAATTTACAAAAATGAGTAATAACATTGTTGCGATAGTAGGAAGACCTAATGTGGGGAAATCGACCCTGTTTAATAGGCTGATACAAAGAAGAGAAGCTATTGTAGATTCAGTATCTGGGGTTACCCGTGATAGAAACTATGGTAAAAGCGAGTGGAACGGAAAAGAGTTTTCTGTCATTGATACAGGTGGATATGTTCGAGGGTCTGATGACGTTTTCGAAGGTGAAATCCGCAAACAAGTTGAGCTTGCTATCGACGAAGCCGATGTTATTATTTTTGTGGTGGATGTTGAAGAAGGAATTACACCAATGGATGAAACGGTTGCAAAATTACTTCGTAAAGTAACAAAACCAGTTTTATTGGCTGTAAATAAGGTTGACAATGCGATGCGCGAAAAAGACGCTGTTGAATTTTACAATCTTGGTTTAGGCGAATATTATACTTTCGCCAGTATTTCTGGAAGTGGAACAGGAGATTTATTAGATGCTTTAATTGAAGCTTTCCCAGAAAAACCAGAACCAGTTACACCAGAAGTTGAGTTGCCTCGCTTTGCAGTTGTAGGTCGTCCAAACGCTGGAAAATCTAGTTTCATCAACGCTTTGATTGGTAAAGATCGTTATATTGTTACCGATATTGCTGGAACAACTCGCGACGCTATTGATACAAAATTTGATCGTTTTGGTTTTGAGTTTAACTTGGTTGATACTGCTGGAATTCGCCGTAAAGCAAAAGTTAAAGAAGATTTAGAATTTTATTCTGTAATGCGTTCTGTAAGAGCAATTGAGCATGCAGATATTTGTATATTGGTTATCGATGCAACTCGCGGATTTGAAGGTCAAGATCAGAGTATTTTCTGGTTGGCTGAAAAAAACCGTAAAGGTGTTGTAATCTTAGTAAACAAATGGGATTTGGTAGAAAAAGATACCATGTCTACTCGTGATTACGAAGAGAAAATCAAAAAAGAATTAATGCCTTTTACAGATGTGCCCATTTTATTCGTTTCGGCTTTAACAAAACAACGTTTATTAAAAGCATTGGAAGCTACAGTTCAGGTTTTCGAAAATAGAAAACAAAGAATTCCGACTTCTAAATTCAACGAATATATGTTGAAAGTAATTGAAGCTTATCCGCCGCCGGCTATGAAAGGAAAATATGTGAAAATCAAGTATTGTATGCAGTTACCAACTGCGACGCCGCAATTTGTGTTTTTTGCAAACTTACCACAATACGTAAAAGAACCATACAAACGTTATTTAGAAAATAAAATTCGTGATAATTGGGATTTTGCAGGAGTGCCAATCGATATTTACATTAGAGAAAAATAATATACAAAAACAAACAAATATTATACATATATTAAACCCTTGTAAACTCAGTGTTTATGAGGGTTTTTTGATGTTTTTCGTTTTGGTTACTTATGGTTGTTATTTGTTTGTTTTGTTTATATTTGTACCGTATTTGTACCGTATTTGTACCGCAAAAATATTCAGCAATGGCAATAAAAGTAACACTTCGCAAAAGAACTATTTCGGGAAAACGACAAAGTTTATATTTAGATTTCTATCCAGCAATCATAAATCCCGATAATGGAAAGGAAACCCGTAGGGAATCTTTAGGGATGTATGTGTTTGATAGTACAAGAAATCCGCTTGATAAGACACATAATACAAATACTTTACAACTTGCAGAACAGATAAGACAAAAAAGAGAATCAGACTTAAATAAGCCTGAAATTTACAACGCACTGGAACAGGAACAACTTAAAAAGAATAAGCGACAAGATGGTAATTTTATTATTTACTTTAAAAAGCTTGCAGAAAAAAAGAATGAATCAAACCGTTTCATTTGGTTGGGGAGTTGTGACTTTCTTAAATTATTCAAAGGGGATGTGGTGAGGTTTTCAGATATTAATACCGAGTTATGCGATGAGTTTCGAGAATTTTTAGAAACTACAAAAAGCAAAAAGAGTGATAAAATGAAATTGTCTGAAAATTCAATTAAGACATACTATGATAAATTTCGTTCCGCATTAAAACAAGCTTACAAAGACGGTTATCTATCGGATAATATAGCGGAAAAAACCAACGCAGTTAAACAAGCCGAAACTCAAAGAAACTACTTAACACTGGAAGAACTTAATACACTCGTTAAAACAGACTGCAAAAGTGTTGAAATTAAAACACAAGCTTTGTTTTCAGCTCTTACGGGTTTAAGACGTTCTGATATTCAAAAACTGACTTGGGGAGAGGTGCAACACGTTAAGGGTAGTGGTTATCTAATTAGATTTATGCAGAAGAAAACAGGAGGTTCAGAAACTTTACCAATAACGGAACAGGCTTTTAATTTGTTAGGGGAACGGAAACAGCCAACGGATAATGTTTTTACCCTGATACGAGAAACCAATCAAAGAGAAAATAGGCATTTAACCAAATGGGTTTTTGATGCTGGAATAACAAAAAAAATAACATTTCATTGTTTTAGGCATACATTCGCAACCTTGCAATTATCAATGGGAACAGATATTTATACAGTGTCAAAAATGTTAGGGCATAAGGATTTAAACACTACTCAGATTTACGCCAAAATAATTGATGAAACAAAAAGAACGGCTTCAAATAGGATTAAACTTGAAATGTAAAAAATGAAACAAAAATAAGTTGATATGAATGATATTGTTGATTTTGATGATTTTTTAAATATATACGAGCAGGAAGCTTTGTTAGTAAATTTTAAAGAGGAGCAACCTTTGGCTTTTGAAACACTTGAAAGACAAAAAATAAAGTTAAATAGAGCAAAATTCGAATCTGAAATTGACAATGTTTTGAAATTTTGTAAAGATGCAATTGAACAAACTGAAGAAATGCTCATAACTGCATTTTTAAAAGAACATTACAAACATACTTATAAGTCAGGTAAGCCACTTTTTTTGTCGCAAATGAAAGGTTATTTTGAGTACATACAGCTTTATAGTTTAGCTAATAATAAAAAAGATAGTTATCAACAATCCGAAGACTCAACAGCGAAGCAATTACACATCCCAAAACCCAATTTTAGACCTGAATCAATTGAAAATATTATTACAACACTAAATGCTTTTTTTGATGCATCACAACATAATGAATTCAAACGAATAATTGAAACAGGAGGTACTGCTAAAGAAAAATTATTGTTTAGAGATAATGGAAACAGGTTGACTGACTATTTTAAAAAATTGATTGAAAGCGATACAATTACAAGTTGCAGTAAAACGGATTTGATTCACTGGATAATTCAAAATTTTAGATACACTTTCAGAAAAGTTCCAAGAGATTATATTTATGATACAGTTGAAAAAACAATATCAAGCAAAGAAAATCTTTGTAAGAAACCAATAATGTAAATAAATATGTTAAAATTTGGTGAGGTTTTAATACGGTTCTAATCTACCGTATTGCAACCCTCCAAAGACACTCTCTACACTTGTACTTTTAAAAACGTACAAGATGGAAAAACAGCAGATTACACTTGAAACGCTACCAAAAGCGTTTATGCACTTATTAGATGAGGTAAAAGAAATAAGAACTTTGTTAATTCAAAGTAATCAAGAACCTCATCCATTTACCGACCAATGGTTTGACTTAAACGAACTATGTAATTACCATCCTGACAAGCCAAAACCTGCAACAGTTTACGGATGGGTTTTTGCGGGTAAAATTCCAGTTAATAAAGGAGGAAAGAAATTAAGATTTTTAAAGTCTGAAATTGATGAATGGTTAAAGCAAGGTAGAAAATTGACCGTTGCAGAATCTTCTTTGAAAGCAGAACAATACCTTAAAAATAAATAGAGCTATGAATACGAATATACATAGCCCTGAAAATCTTTCTATTCCACAAAGCAAAGATACAAAAACAATCGGGTTAAATGGTTTAAGCAATGCAATTGATAATGCTATGAATAACGTAGTAGTTTCAAGTGAAAACCCTTTTCCTATTGAAGTATTCCCAAAGATTTTTAAAGATTTAGTCATTGATTTAAACAAAAGTTTGAACTTTCCTATTGACTATACAGGAACAGCAACTTTAACTGCTTTTGCAACAGCAGTAGGAACGAGTGTAAAGATTAACGTAAAAAATATTTGGTTCGAATACGCTTCAATTTATAGTTGTATAATAGGGAATGCTGGAGCAAATAAAACTCATCCAGTTAATATAATCTTTGCACCAATAAAGGAATTGGATAAAGCTAATCACGATAATTTTGAAAGTCGTTTAATTGATTGGAACAAATGGAATAAATTGCCAAAAGCTGAAAAAGAAGAAGCAATAGAGCCTCCTTTCCCGATTTTAACTAAAAGCATTTTAACCAATTTCACCCCCGAAGTTTTATATAAAAGATTGAATGAAAATTTGAGAGGTTGCACGGTTGTAAGTGATGAAATGGCAACTTTTTTCGATGGAATGAATAACTATTCCAAAGGCGACCAAATAGGCGTTTATTTGTCGTTTTGGAGCAACCAACCAACAACAATTGACAGGATAGGAAACCCAATTCCTTTATTTATTCAAAATCCTTATTTGTCAATTATTGGAGGATTACAGCCTAGAGTTTTAGCAAATTCTTTTCCAGTTCAAAAACTGAATAACGGATTTTTTCAAAGGTTTTTATTTGCCTTTCCTACTGCCACTTTAAAAAGTCCGATAAATGATAATGAGTTGAATAGTGAAATATTTGATAGGTACGTGAAATTTATAAAAACCTATTATAATAATTCAAATGTAACAGAAATAGAGGGACACATTAATAGTAAAATTTTGAACTGGACTAAAGAAGCCAAAGCATTTTTTTACAACTGGCAAAAAGAGAATTGCGATTTAGTAAACGAATATAGTAATTCTATTAAGGGAGAAATTGCATCAAAATTTGATAACCATTTTGTAAGACTGGCTTTGTTGCTTCAAATGATGGAAAACCCCAATAGTGATTTTGTAGAGCTTACAGCCGTCAAAGGAGCTGAAAAATTATGCAACTACTTTATGAATTGTAGTTTTAAAGTATTAGCAGTTATTCAAGATCCAGCGGAATATTTAGGAACATTAGCAGATAATAAGCGAATGTTTTATTATAAACTTATAGAGAAGTTTACAACTGCCGAAGCGGTATTGTTGGGATTAGATTTTGATATTCAGGAAAGAAGAGTAAAAGAATTTTTAAAAGATACGGTTTTATTCAAGAGAATTAAACACGGATTCTACGAAAAAACTATAAAATCCCAACAAGAATAAAAGAGAATTGCTTTATAAATACATTTTGCACTTCCGACATTATCGACATTTTAAAATGCTGAAAGTGTTGAAAGTGCAAAATGCAAATGGTACAAAATGATACAATATAAATACACCCTCGATAAAAGCAGTAAAAAGTTTATTTGTCCTAAATGCAGTAAAAAAACTTTTGTCAAATTTATTGAAACTGAAATAGGAAGTTATTTAACTGATGAATTTGGACGTTGTGACCGTGAAAGTAATTGCGGTTATTATCGAAAGCCTGAAACTGAATTTGAAAATACTTATGAAGTCTTAATTATTCCGATGCCTGAACCAAGTTTTCACAGTTTAGAACTATTAGAAAAAACTTTTCTAAGCAGTTCATCAAATAATTTTGTTCATTTTCTTGAAGCCTTATTTCCAAACGATAATGATAAGGTTAAAAAAGCCGTTTCAGATTATTTAATTGGAACGTGGGGAAGCTGGAAAGGAACAACCATTTTTTGGCAAATTGACCAAATGGAGCGAGTGCATCATGGAAAAGTGATGTTGTACAATCCAAATACTGGAAAACGAGCTAAAAACAAAGAGGGTAAAGGAATGTTTAGCACGGTGCGAAGTTTAGCAAAGTTGGACGGTTTTGTATTAGAACAATGTTTGTTTGGGTTGCATTTAGTTGATGTAAATACAGGAGTAATTGCATTGGTCGAATCAGAGAAAACAGCCGTTATAATGAGCATTTTTAAGCCTGAATATATTTGGCTCGCTACCGGAAGCAAAGGAGGTTTTAAGTACGAATATTTAAAAGCAATCAAGGAATGTAAAATTACTGCATTTCCTGATAAGTCAGAATATAATGATTGGCTAAATAAAGCAATAGAGTTAAATGGATTTGGTTTTAAAATTACAGTAAATGACTGGCTGGAAAATACAGATTATTCAAACGGAACAGATTTAGCAGATGTTTATATTAAAGAAAGAGAAGCCAATCCAGCCACTGAAAATTGGAAGCCAAAAAAAGAACATAAATTTTCAAAAGGTAGTTTAGAAGTACATAGGATAGTTCAAGAAAGAAATTTGCCAAAACGAGAATTAACAAAAGAAGAATCATACAGAGCGATTCAATATTTCATCGATAATAATACAGATACATATAGATTATGAAAAATAGAAGTAAATCCTACTATCTGTATATGCATGATGAGATAGGGAGATATTATTTGCACCTATCTGTTATACGCACGTAAGAATGATAATTGATTTTTTAGTTAGTGCTTGATAGAAAAATTTAATAGCTCTTTAGGCTCAATTTCTAAAGCGTTTGCAATGGTTATTATTGTTTTTAATGTTGTATTAATTTCCCCTCTTTCAATTCTTCCTATTTGCCTCTTAGATATGTTACAATCATTCGCTAAATCTTGTTGCGACATATTATTTTTTTCACGCAATTGTCTTATGTGAACGCCAAAATTTATAATAAATAGTTCCTTTGAAATCTCCATGTTTCAAAAGTCCCAAGATTTATTTTTTACGCGAGGACTTTTATGTCCTCGATTTGGTTATATTTGAAAAATAAAAAATATAGAATATGAACAAAATAATTTTACCTTTAATTATGTTATTAATTTTTGCTTCTTGCTCAAAAGAAGAAGAAAAGCCAGAATGTTATCAGATAACAGATAAAAAAAAAGTCAGAGAAAACAATATCGACATTTACTATCTAACTTTAAACGACTATGGTTTGAAAAAAGTTTCAAAAACAGAATATGACCAGTATAAAATTGCTCAGGAATATTGTTTAGGATTGAAATATTAAGAAAAAGGAAAACCGTAAAGTAATGATTCGGTTTTAGGTTATTATTACTGAATAATTAATTAAAAACTAAAATATGAAAAGAATTATTTTGTTTGCATTTATTGCAATAAGTACAATTAGCTACGGACAGAAATTAACCGTTACACCAACTGGATTAAAAAACGTCGATGAATTAGAAAAATCATTCGTTGTTATAAATGCCGAGGGGAAAACTTCGAAAGAACTTTATGATAATGCTTTAAAGTATATTAATAAAAACTACAAAAGCCCCGATGATGTTATAAAAGGCAAAACTGATGGAGAATATTTAAAGTTTATTACACACGTTGAAAACTTTCTAATCGTTAAGAATAGCGGTGTTAAAGTTCAAATTGATGCTGATTATACTTGCGAATTAAGTTTTAAAGATGGCAAAGTGAAATTTGAAATCATTACGCTCGATATGTCAGCAGATAAAGGAGGTTATAAAGTACTTTTTACTGGAGGGGCTTTCGATGGTTACCCTATCTACAATAAAAAAGGAGAGTTGAAAAGACCTGAAACAAAAAGTGAAATAGAAAATTACTTTAATTCACAGATTTCTAATTTATCGGATTTTCTACAGGGTAAAAGTTCAAATGATAAATGGTAAATCTAATTATTATTTTACAAAAGGAAGCCTTAAAGAAAGATTAAACCAAGCAAAAAAACTTATTTTGGTCGCACTTAACATAATCAATGTCAACATGAAAACAATATCTTTTTTATTTTTAACGTGTATTTTTAATTTTGTGAATGCACAGGAATTAAAATCACATTCCTATTTGAATAAAAAGCTTGAAGTGTTGAGCGAAATTAAAGAAACCAAAATTTCAATAACTGAATCGGAAATAATTCTAAAGAATTACATTGATAATAATACTAAAGACTTAATAAGAAAAATTGAAAAAACTGAAACCAAACCTTACAGTGGGATAAATTGTACTTGGTATTATTGCGTTTCGATTGAAAAGGATATTTTTAGAAATGATTATAGAAAAAGCATATTTATTTATGATAAACAAAGTAAGAGTTTATTATTTGCTGATTTTGTATCTGAAGTTGACGTAAACTGGAAGAAATTTTTCTTTTAAAATATTTTTATTAAAAATTATTAATTAAAGGTATTCCTTAAATGGTTTACCTTTTTTTTAATCCCAGCAACAAACTATCATTAAAAATGATTAATTTTGAAATATAATAGAAAACTATTATAGTTTAAATTAGATATGAAATGGCAAATACGACAGGGCAAAAATTTGGGGGTAGAACAAAAGGAACTTCCAATAAAACTACCACAGAATTAAGAGAGAAATTTAGTTTGCTGATCGAAAATAATTTTGACAAATTACAACAGGACATTGATTTGTTAGACCCTAAAGATAGAATTAAAACCATTTTAGAATTAGCAAGGTTTGTTGTACCAACTTTAAAAGCTACTGAATTAACAACTGATAGTAACAAGAGTTTCCAGCCTATCACAATAACTTTTGTGGATTCTAAAAATGATAGCAATAAATAATATCTTCGATTTGAAAAACTTTGTTTTACAATCGACTTTAAGCCTTAATGATAAAACCAAAGTAGTAAACAGTTGTTTAAATGTTTTTATTATTGGAAATGTAAAAAACGAAAATGAATTAATAGAACTGATTCAAAAAAATAGCAATACCAAGTGTAAAATGTTGATATTAGGTAAAGGCATTAACCCTAATGAAAATGGAAATTAATAATTTTGATGAGTTGTTAACTTTTTTAGAAAGAAAGGAAGTAACTAAAGAGCATATAAACGAATTACTTATTAAGTCAATAGGTGTTTATTGTTATGTAGAAGACGAAAAGCAAGAAATAATTAAACAGTTAAAAGCATATTGGACTAGCTTTGGACATTTACCTATTGGAGAAAGACCATTATTTTTAAGCCAGAATAATTTATATTTCGATATAAGTGATATTTACAAATAAACTGTTTAAAGATGAATGTTTTTTTAATATTCAAGTTAAGGCTTTAATTGCCCAAAACTTGTAGTAAGTATTAGTGGTAGTAATTATTTCTTTAAAATGTCAAGCATTGTTTTTGATTTTAATAGTAAATCATCATATGTCAAAACAGAAATTATACCATTGAAGATTTTGTTTCTTCTAATTAGACTTTCTTTGTCTTTTTCTGTTAGATCTTTATTTGTTCCAATTACTACAAATGCTTTAGGACTTATAAGACCATTAATTTTAGAATTTGCATATGAATTATTCTTTTCAATCCAATTAATCCAATCAATAACTTGCTGTTCAGCATGAACTAATTCTTTAGTCGGGTTTCCTTGCTTTGTATATAACTTTAAATTACTAGATTCAATTTCTACTACATCAATTAATCCTGAAAATTGTTCTAAAGCATAATCAATTTCATACTCTGAACCTAATTTATGCTTAGGTATTATTTTAGCGTATTCTATACCAAAAAGAATCGGATGTTCAGTTAATATTGATTGAAGTTCATTTTCATTTCTATTTTCATTTACAAGAGCAGTCTCTAATTTTGAAATAGCAACTTCTAAATAATTTAAAGTTCTAAATGCATTATTTAATTTTAAAAACTCTTCCTGCAGATTTTCTTTTAGCATAAGTAAATCTAAAGCCGACCAAAACTTTGTTAAATCTATGTTTTGCAGATTACTCACATTAAAATCTTTTATTTCCTTCGAATTTGTTGCTCTTAGGTTTATTTTTTTTCCGTCTTTATCAGGAGCAGTGAAACCTGTTTCTAAAATATTTTTGTAGTATTTTGACAACTCTTTTTCTGAACTTGTTGCGTTTGGATAAATTGGAATATCTAAAGCTAATGCTAAAGCCAGAGTATCTTTAACATTATCAAAAACATCTTTATTATCATAAGATTCAAAAGTTATGTCTAAAATGTGTTCGTATTTTAATTTAAAAGATTCTACACAAAGCAGTGTTGAAATAACATGAATTTTAGGAGTGTTGTTTACAACTTCAAATATTAGTTCTTTTGCATTTTCAATTAGAGCAAAATTATTTTTTAGAACATTAGATTCATATTTGATGGAAGCTAAATAGTTACTAATTATTTCACTTTTGGTGTCATCTATAAACAAGTCTATTTTATTTTCTTTTTTCCAATTATCTAATCTTCCTGACATTTTTTTTATTTTAAAGCACACCAATTAAATTTCATAAATGCTCTTGTCTATTAAATTCGTTCATTCTGAGGTATTACCACTAACTTGTTAATATGTGTAACAAAATCACCAATTAAATTAGTGTAAATATGTGATTATTATTACACAATTTGGTATTCAAATATATTAATTAATAACTACAAATCACCAAACAGCTTTTTATTTATCAAATTCTTTTCGTACTAATTTATATTGCATATTGCAATGATTTACGTTTTTTAAAATGATAATAATTTCTATGTTAAAACACTTTCTTTTCAGATTAGAAATTCGTCTATCTTTCATTGACATGGCAAAAATAAGGATATCAAAAGGCACAAATAGAAGTTTATAATTTACATCAAAAACTGAATATAAACTATAAAATATAAAAATTTTCATTATGCAAATTTAGTTTTCATTTAATGGCAAATAATGGACATCATGTTGGAATTTGTATCTTATTTGTATCTTTTGTTTGTAAGTTGTTGATTTTTAAAGACTAATATTTATATTAGAGAAAAATAAGATTTTAAAAATCTTTATGATAAATAAAAGCAGTATTTCAGTCGAAATACTGCTTTTTTGGTTTAAAACTTTAATCTACGCTTCGTAGAAGAAAATTTGTTCCAATGGTGTGCCGCCATCAGAATCTCCATAATCACCATTGTGTTTTCTGGTAGACGAATACAATTTTAAAGTATACGTACAACGAGTCATATCGGCCGGCGGATTGTTGAGCTGTGAACTGTTATTAGTTCTTTCGTCAACTGCCGGAAGAGTATTTATTACCCCATCTGAAATATCTCTTTCTACCGAATGACTGTTATTATTTAAATGCAGGCTGCAACCTGATAAATACGGATGATAAACGGTATATCTCGCATGTATAGTGCCGCTTATTGGACTGCAAAGACTGGTTTCGTCCAATTCTTTAACAGATAATTGTCTGTATATTGGATTGTTATTCATGATAACAGAATTAAGTGTTTTTCCGTTTCCGCCAATAACGCCAAAAATGTTGGCTGCTTTGTTGATTACTTCTCTAATCTCAAATCGGATGGCAAATTTTTCTAATCCAATTTTATTGGCTGCTGGAATATTCTGCCCTGCTTTAATACCGCCAGGAACATTTGGTGCTGTTGTCAGTGCTGTTGTATTTAATGAAATCAGCGTATCTTCTTCAATAATATTATAAAGAGCTAAATCGGCAGGTGTCAATCCTACTGCAATTAAAGTTCTTTCAATAGCATGATTTACGTCAAACCAGCCTTCGGCATCAAAATCACTCTGATCGCTGTATACAAAAATGTCATTAAGAATAAACGAATATACTTTTCGGGTTAATTTTGAAACTATGCTTGGATAAAATAATCCTGGCGTAACGCCCACAATTTTGGTAAAATTAGATTCGGCTAAACTAGCTGTATTATTTGGCGCTGTAGTATCACTGATTCTAAAACGATATTCAATTGGATTCCCCGAAGCTGATTTTAGTGCCGCTTGTCCCGTTAATCTAATAATCGAATAGATAACATGTTTGCCAGATCCAGCATAACCATCGGCATCAAAATCGTAACTACTTGATCCATAAGATGAACTGAAAGCATTTCCAATTCCTGTCCATGCACTTGGGAAATTAGGATCGTCAGGATTTACGACATTTACATCAGAGCATAAATTCACACATAAACAATACCCCACATTTTTGCGTGCATTGGCTTTGGTTTCGTCAATTAATTGTGTTCCTGCTAATTCGGCTTTAAAATAGACATCAGGTCCGCTTTGAAAAGAAAGAAAATTAGGATCAGTTTCTACATTAATCCATGGGGAAAGAAAAGTTTTTTTGAAGTCGGCAGAAGTATAATCAATTCTAAAATGTCCGTTAGAATCAGTTGTAGCAGTTCCCAGATTATCATCGGTTAAAAAATCGGCATCCATTGCTGTCACTTTTGCATTGGCAATTGGAGTATTGGTTCTGCAGTTCATTAAATGACCACAGATTGTCCAAGCGTCAAAAAAATGTCCGCGAATGTAACACCACCATTTATACGCAATAGCATATTCCCAACGATAATTTTGGTCTTTTGCCTGCTTTGCCAATTCTTCACGTATTGATATCGTAGCTATATGAAGCTGTACAATTTCATCTTTTTTTGGTTTTGGATGTTTAGGGGGAACAGAACCGCATACAAAATCAACATCAAAACTAGCATCAAGATATCTTTCATCAATTTCGATCGCAAAATTACCTTTTGCATCCGTTTTTGCTTTGTAAACGAGTAATTCTGCTCTTTGCTTTATTTCATCTTTTGAAACAAAACTAAAATCGTCTTTTTCATTTGTACCTGCTTGAGCGGCAGTGTTCGTTCTTTTGTATGGATGATAAATTAAAATTTCAACTTCAGATATTTCTTCACGACAATCCTCACACACATATCCTTTTAAGGAACCTTTAAAAATATTTCTCATGATAATTTGGTTTTAAAAATGCCTACTCTAATCAGTTTTCGACTTTTCTGTCATACTCTCTTTTAGGATTTTCTGATTGCTCCTTTAATTTGTTGTCGCAAAGTTTTTGATTTTTTTAGAAGCAGGAGCAAGGTTAAAAACGGTTTTTATAAGGGGAAAATCACCCTTTTTTATTGGTGTAAATTTTTGAAATCCAATATTTTGTAATAAATTTAATTAGGAAGTGATCTTATATGCATTGTCTAAGATGAATTTTAATGGCACGTTATTTGAATAAATGTAAAATCTACAATTAAACCTTTTGGTTTTTTTATAGTCTAACTAAACTCACCAACCTATTTTTATGACCAAATTAATTTCATTTTTATCGCTTTTTTTCCTTTTCGTTTTTGCTGCAAATGCACAAAACGATATCACTGTTAAAGGAACAGTTCTAGATGTAAACACACAACTGCCATTAGAACTTGCCACTGTTTATTTTACCACCGTAAAAGATTCTACTGTAATCGAATATGCCACAACCGACAAAAACGGTGCTTTTCGAATGAATATTAAAAAATTTGATAAACCTGTATTCTTAAAAGTAAATTACATGGGATATCAAACGTATTATGAAGAATACAAAGGACTTACAGAAAATAAGGATTTTGGAAAAGTATATCTAATTGAAAATGTAAATGCGCTTAATGATGTTGTAATTAAGACGGAAGCAGCGCCAATTACCATCAAAAAAGATACTTTAGAGTTTAATGCGGCATCTTATAAAGTCCGCCCAGATTCTAATGTTGAAACTTTACTGAAACAACTGCCTGGATTTGATGTTGATAACGACGGGAAAATTACCGTAAACGGAAGGGAAGTCAATCAGGTTTTAGTAAATGGAAAAACGTTTTTTGACAAAGATGGCGCTATTGCCATTAAAAACCTTCCAGCCGATATTATCAAAAAAGTTCAAGTTTCGGACTTTAAAACCAAAAAAGAAGAATTATCAAAACAAGAATCTACTTCTGATTTTTCAAGTATTAATATTACTATTGATGAAAAGAAAAACAAAGGGTATTTTGGAAAAGTAATGGGCGGCTATGGCACAGATGATCGTTATGAAGCCAATGTCAATTTGAACTTTTTCAATAATAAACAAAAAATAAGTCTGCTTGCTTCTTCAAACAACATTAATTCTACAGGATTTTCTATGGACGATGTGTTTGACAATATGAGTGGCGGACGAAATAGCAGTGGAAGAGGAGGGAACTCAAATTCTGGCTCAAGCGGAAAAGGAATCACACAGTCAAATCTAGTGGGAATTAATTACTCTGATGATTGGACAAAAGATTTGCTGGCAATGGGAAGTTATAATTTCTCCAATACAGTGAATAAAAATGACAGTAAAGCGAATCAGATAAGTTTTCTGCCAACAGGAAATATTATCACTGAATCCGAATCAAAAACAAGAAACGAAAGTACAGGAAACAACGCCAACTTTGAACTGGAATACAAAATTGATCCGAAAACTCGAATTGTGGTAGCACCCAAAGTGAGCCAATCGCGAACAAATAGTAATGCTATTTCTTCAAGCTCTTCTGAAGATGAAAACGGAAATCCTTTAAATGAAAGTACTGGAAGCTCTTATTCTGAAAGTAACAATACCAATTTTGCGAATACAATCAATTTCAATAAAGCTTTTGAAAGAAAATCGCGTAATCTGAGTGTTGTTTTCACGAATAATAATACCAACAGTGATTCTGATGCCTTGAATATTTCCGAAACTATCTTTTATCAGGATAACAAACCAAATGATGAAAGAAATCAGAAAACAAGAAAGAAAAGTACAAGTGATTCTTATTCGGCAGATATCGAATATACAGAGCCAATTACGGACTCATTACGAATTAGAATTGGATCAGATTTCGATTGGAAAAGTACCAGCAACGACGAACGTACTTTTAATTTTGATGCTGATACGCAAGCCTATACCGATTACAATCAGGCCTTAAGTAATTACACTAGTTCTACTCAAAACTCAGTTACACCAAAAGTTGGCGTTACTTTGCAGAAAAATAAATTTACAGTTAATTTAGACAGCCGTACTTCGATTGTGAATTTCGACAATCATTCTTTATACCTTAATAATGCTTCAGATTTAAATAAAAAATATGCATTACCTTTTGCGACAGCGTTACTTCGATATAAATTCAGCCGTTCTAAAAATTTATCATTTAAGTACGATTATTCGAATACATTGCCATCTGCAGCTCAGTTAATGCCAGTGGTTAATTTAAGTAATCCGTTGAATACCATTGTCGGAAATCCTGATTTGAATCCAATAGAAAAGAGCAGTGTCAATTTTAATTTTAGAAATTACGATTTCAGATCTCGTTCAGGTTACAGTGTAAATTTAAAAGGAGATTATTATGACAATGATATTGTGTCGACTTCGGTGTATGATGATAGTGGAAAAAGAACCACAACGTACTTAAATATTTCTGGAGTTTATAATATTTCGTTGGGAGCAAACTGGAATCAGTCAGTCAAAAGTGGTGCGCATACACTTCGTTATGGTCTAGGGATCAGCGGAAATTATACTTTTGATAAAGGATTTACAAATGCTGTTTTATACAATGCAAAATCAACTGGAATCACTCCAAAAATATACATGTCGTATGATTACGGAGAAATATTGACTATTGCACCATCATATAATTTATCATACAATCAGTCGAGATATGAAAATTATTCAAGAGATGCAACGTCTAACGTGGTACATAGAATCAATTTACAAACGACAACGTACTGGCCAGAAAATTTAATTTTCGGAAATGATTTTGGTTATACCTATAATTCGAATATTTCTGATGGATTCAAAAAAGATTTCTATCTATGGAATACCAGTTTGTCTTATGGATTTTTAGATAAAAAACTGTACGCAAAAGTAAAAGTGTATGATGTTTTAAATCAGAATTTAAGTGCCACAAGAACAATCTCGGCAACCTCAATCCGCGATGAAGAAAATACGGTTTTAAGACGATATGTAATGTTTTCTTTAGCTTATAAAATAGGAAACTTTACAGGTTCTGAAAAAGTAGGAAAGAGAAGATCTAGAGATTAGGTTTTTTTTCTAATAAAGGTTCAAAGGGACAGAGGCTCAAAGGGACAAAGCTTACAAAAAACCCGTTCAAATTGAAAATTTGAACGGGTTTTTTGTAAAATCTAAAATCTAAAATCTAAAATCTAAAATCTAAAATCTAAAATCTAAAATCTAAAATCTAAAATCTAAAATCTAAAATCTAAAATCTAAAATCTAAAATCTAAAATCTAAATCTATTTTCTGATTATTTTTACTTGTGAATCTTTAGTCAATTTTATGATCGTTGACGATTTTCCAGAAACTTTATCCTGATTTAATTTTACGACATAATCAACGCCATTTATGATTTCTGGACTAATATCTTTAAACGACATTGGAGTAGGTTGTCCTGAAATATTTGCCGATGTTGAAACCAAAGGCTTTTTCATTCTTTCCATTAATTTGTAGCAAAAAGGTTCTTTTACCAATCGTACTCCAAGCGATTTATCGGCAGAAATAACGTTTGGTGCTACATTTCTGGCGTCATCTAAAATAAGTGTCGTTGGTTTTTCAGATAAATCCAGAATCTGCCAAGCAACTTCAGGAATTTCTTTAAAAACGTTGTACATCATTTTTTCACCATTCATCAAAACGATCATACTTTGTGTTTCGGCACGCTGTTTTAGTTTGTAAATTTTAGCTACAGCATCAGGATTTGTGGCATCACAGCCAATTCCCCAAACTGTATCAGTTGGATAGAGAATGATGCCGCCTTGTTTGATAACTTCGAAAGCGTTGTGCACTTCGGTATTAATATCTTGATTCATAATTTAATATGTTTTTATACGGACAGCAAAAATTACTGTATTTGTGTGTTTATAATTTGTGTGATTTTTTCTAAATCCTCTTGTGCCATGCCAACATAAAGCGGAAGACATAAAATTCGAGATGCAATCGATTCAGATATTGGCATTTCTTTTCCTTTGGTATAATCAATCGTATTTAAAGAGGGATAAAAATAACGCCTTGGTATAATATTTTCTTTAGCTAAAGCTTCAATAACCTTTAATAAAGTTTCTTCAGAATCAAAAACGGCAGGATAATAACTGTAATTCCATTCTGTGTTTTCTCTTATTTTTAAAGGTTTTACCTTTTGTAAATCAAGATGTTCGTTATAAAAATCAACCACTTTTTTTCTCTCCGCAAAAATATGATTTATATAAGGAAAAACAGCCAGTCCCATTGCGGATTGTAATTCAGAAATTTTAGCATTAATCCCTAATCCATGAAAAGCCAAAGGGCCATTGTGTCCAAAATTATGGCTGTAATATAATTTGTGATACGTTTCGGCATCGTTGCAAAACATGGCACCGCCTTCGCCTGTATGGAATATTTTCGTAGCATGAAAACTACAAGTGCTGACATCTCCATAATTAAAAACAGATTCATCATTGTATTTTACACCAAAACAATGCGCCGCATCATAAATCACTTTTAGATTGTGTTTTTTAGCGATTTTTTCAATTTCAGTTACATGACACGGATTTCCGAAAACATGTGTTGCCAGAATTGCTGTCGTTTTAGGTGTTATGGCAGCTTCTATTTTGCTTTCGTCAATAGTTAAATAATCGGGGTCGATATCTACAAATACAGGAGTACAGTTTTCCCAAACTATAGCTGCTGATGTTGCTACATACGAAAATGGAGTCGTAATTATTTCGCCTCCGTTTCCAAAAAGCTTTAAAGCAATTTGAATAGGAATCGTACCGTTATTAGTAATAATTATAGAAGAACTGTTTAAAAATGTTTTCAGTTTTTCTTCTAATTCAAGGGTAAGTTCACCTCGATTGGTAAGCCACACTTTGTCCCATGCGCGTTTTAGGTAAGAATTGTATTCTTCTTGCGGAGGAAGAAAAGTTTTGGTTACAGCAATCATTTTATTACAGATTTAGTGCGTTTAATTTATCTTTGAGGGTAACTATTGTTATATTTGTGCGGTAAAATTAGGAAAAGAAACCTTAATTTTTGATATAACTAAATATTATAACATTTTAAGAATTAAAACTTCTAGATAACAGTATTGGTTGACAGAATGTTAGAATTTTAAACGCTTTTAAAAGAATGTTTTTTGATATTTGGTATGATTAATGTGAAAAATGAACACAAAATAAATTTAAGATTACTATGGAAATCAATGCCTTTTTGAAAAATTTTGCAGATATTTTAGATGATACAGATGCAGCTTTAATTACTCAGGAAACTGTTTTTAGAGATTTAGACGAATGGAATTCGCTAACGGCTCTTTCATTAATCGCTATGGCAGATGAAGAATATGATGTAAAATTAACAGGAGATGATATTAAATCTTCGAATTCTTTACATGACATTTTTGAAATTATTAAAAATAAAGCATAATTAAATGGCAGCTTTTTCAGTAAATGATGTTGCAATAAAAGGTATTTCGTGCAGTGTTCCTAAAAACAAGGAACTCAATGTAGACCTTGATATATTAACACAAGAAGAAATTCAAAAATTTATTGAGGCAACCGGAGTCGAAGAACGACGTATTGCCCCAAAAGATCTTTGTACGTCTGATTTATGTTGTGAAGCTGCTGAAAAATTAATTACAGATTTAAATTGGCAGAAAAGTGAAATAGAAATTCTGGTTTTTGTTTCGCAGACTGCTGATTATATTTTGCCTGTTTCTGCTGCTATACTTCAGGACAGATTAGGACTTTCTACAGACTGCATTGCTTTTGATGTGCCTCTGGGATGTTCCGGTTATGTGTATGGAATCTCTATTATTGCCGGAATGATGAAAGCTTCTGGTTTAAAGAAAGGACTTTTATTAGCCGGCGACACTAGCAGTAAATTACTTTCGAAAACTGATAAAAGTACCGTTCCGCTTTTTGGAGATGGAGGAAGTGCTACAGCATTTGAATTGGATGAAAGCGCAGAAAGCTTACAGTTTGATTTAGGTACTGATGGTTCAGGCTATAAAACGATTATGATTAATGATGGAGGTTCAAGAAATAGAATTAATTCTGACTCTTTAATTTATCAAACAATTTCTCCGGGAATTGAAAGAAATGCATGCCAGCTTATTTTAGATGGTATGGATGTTTTTGGTTTTGGTATTTCGCAAGCACCCAAAACAGTAAATAAACTTATTGAAAAATTTGAAATCGATAAGGACAATATCAATCATTTTGTATTTCATCAGGCCAATTTGATGATGAATAAAATGATTGCCAAAAAATTAAAATTACCTGCAGAAAAAGTACCATACTCCTTAAAAGAATTTGGAAATACTTCTTCTACAACAATTCCGTTAACAATAGTTACGCAATTAAAAGACAATTTAGCAAATACTTCTCAGAGTTTAATACTTTGCGGTTTCGGCGTTGGTTTATCTTGGGGAACAGCGAAAGTAAAGCTTGATAATATTGTGATTTCAGATTTAATCGAAATATGATAAAGAATTTAAATTACATAGACGAAGAAATTTACCTGAAAGAGAAGTCTTTATTTTTAAATGAATCCTGGATTTTAGCCGCGCACAAAAACGAATTACTAAATAACAACGATTTTGTAACTTTTGAATACTACGAGAATAAAATTTTCATTCAAAATTTTAATGGTACGATAAAGTCTTTTCAAAATGTTTGCCTTCACAGATTTAATACTATTCACGAAGAACCTTTTGGGAATCGTGTTTCGTCTTGTTTATACCACAACTGGACATACGGAAAGAAAGGAAATGTAATTGGTTTAATGTGTCGAAATTCATTTGAAAGGGATCATATTAATGAATTGAAATTAAAAGAATACGAAGTGGCTCAATGTGGCGATTTTATATTTTTAAAATTGAATGATCAATTCAATGAAACTTTAGAAGAATATTTAGGAAATATTTATACTCCGCTTGAAGAAATAAGCAGGCATTTTGGATCAAAAACAATTGATTATTCTATCGAACATAAAGTAAACTGGAAACTTCTGGTTGAAAACGTTTTAGAATGTTATCATTGTACGGCAGTACATGAAAACTCATTTGCAAAAATGGGATTTGGTTCGTTGCCACCCGAAAAATTCGATTTTTATAATGCACACAGTTGGTGTGAGTTTCCAAAAGGAGAAGATGTAAAACCCAATAAAATTATAGAAAAAGCCCTTTCAGCAAGAACTTTTAAAACACAAGGGTATCTTCATTTTCATATTTACCCAAATGCTTTTGTAAGTACTGTTGAAGGAAAAGGATTTTATTTAGGTTTTATGCTGCCACAATCTCCATCGAAAACAATTTTAAGAGTTCGTTATTTCGCTGCAAAATTTGAAAAAGAATTAAGCGAATCAGAACAGAATATTATTGATTTTATTAATAATAGTTCAAATGAATCCTTGGATTTGGTTTTAAATGAAGATAAAAAAATCATTGAAAGCGTGCAGTCAAATCTGGCAAACTTTAAAGATCATTCGCCAATATTTGGTGAAGAAGAATTTAGAATTTTAAAGTATTACGATTATTTAAACACAAAACAAGAATTAAAATAACAACAATGAACCCATTCGATTTATCAGGAAAGAAAATTTTAGTAACCGGAGCCTCTTCTGGAATTGGCTTTGAGACTTGCCGTGCCATTGTGAGACAAGGCGGTACTTTCGTCGCTGTGGCCAGACGTACTGATTTTCTTGAAAAATTAATCAAAGAATGTGGTAACCAGAATAGTTTCATAGCTGCTGATTTGTCTCAAATGGACGATATAAAAGCTATTGTAGAAACAATTGAAAATATAGATGGAATTGTGCATTCGGCTGGAATTGTTTCTTTGGCTCCAGTTAAATTCTATTCAGAACAGTTAATGAACGAAATGAGAAGTATCAATTTCGATTCTATTACTTATCTCGTTAATTTGATTTTTAAAAAGAAAAAAATAAATAAAGGAAGTTCAATTGTTTTGGTTTCATCTGTTGCAGGTCTATTCGGAATGAAAGGAAACGGAATTTATGCTGCCAGTAAAGGAGCTTTAATTGCGATTTCAAAAGTCTGGGCAAATGAATTTGCAGTCAGCAAAACCCGTGTTAATTGTGTTTCGCCTGGTATGGTAAAAACAGAAATAACCTCAAAATCTATCGAAAATTTATCTCTGGAAGTAATTCAAGAAGACGAAAAGAAATACCCGCTGGGTTATGGAACACCTGAACAGGTTGCTGATCCAATCGTGTTTTTACTATCAGATGCTTCGAGCTGGATTACAGGTCAGAATTTAGTTTTAGACGGAGGAAGAACTTCAACAATATAAATCAAAGATGAAAGCGAATATAAAAGCCATTTCGTATTATCTGCCCGAAGCAGTTTTATCAAATGATTTAATCAACAAGGATTTTCCAGAATGGGATATTGAAAAAATTAGTTCGAAAACCGGTATTAATTCTCGTCATATAAGTGCTTCAGATGAATTTTCATCAGATATGGCTATAAAAGCAGCTGAAAAGCTTTTTGCAGAACATCATATTGATAGATCAACGATCGATTTTTTATTGTTTTGCACGCAGAGTCCAGATTATTTTCTGCCAACGACAGCTTGTATTATTCAAGAAAAATTAGGTTTAAATACTTCAATTGGAGCATTAGATTATAATTTAGGATGTTCTGGTTTTGTATACGGATTAAGTCTGGCAAAAGGATTAATCGCTGGTGGAATGGCTAAAAATATTCTGCTGATTACATCCGAAACCTATTCTAAATTCATTCATCCAAAAGATAAAAGCAATAAAACCATTTTTGGAGATGCCGCTGCCGCAACGCTAATATCAATCGAAAAAGGCTTTTGTTCGATTGGTGATTTTATTTTTGGAACAGATGGAAAAGGAGCTGAAAATCTTATTGTAAAACAAGGCGGAATGCGTTTTCCAGTTTCAGATAGTAATGACATTGAAGATGAATTTGGAAACATCCGAAACGATAAAAACCTATACATGAACGGAACAGAAATTTTCAATTTTACAGGAGAATTTGTTCCTAAACTTACCGAATCAATTCTGGAAAAATCGAATTTATCAAAAGACGATATCGACCTTTTTATTTTCCATCAAGCTAATAAATACATGCTTAATCATTTAAGGAAAAAGATAAAAATTCCTGAAGATAAATTTTTCATCGCCATGGATCATTGTGGAAATACCGTTTCATCGACCATTCCTATTGCTGTTTATGAAGCTCAGAAACAAGAGAAGTTAACGGATATAAAAAATGTAGTATTGGCAGGTTTTGGCGTGGGATATTCGTGGGCAGCTTGTAATTTAATTATCGAATAATGAAGAATTTAGTAATTGTAGGAGCAAGAGGTTTTGGCAGAGAAGTTTATGATCTTGCCACTCAGTGTGCTGGTTTTAATATAGAGTATGTTGTAAAAGGATTTTTGGATGATAAATCCGATGCTCTAGAAGGATTTGCAAACTATCCGCAGATATTATCTTCTGTAGAAAATTATAAAATAGAAGAAAACGATGTTTTTGTTTGCGCGATGGGATCTGTAAAATGGAAAAAACATTATGCAGAATTAATTCTTGCAAAAGGAGGGAAGTTCATCAATTTAATTCATCCTTCTACAAAATTAAATACCAATGCAGTCGTAGGAACTGGTTTGCTGGTTTTTATGTATGCTAATATCAGCAATGATTGTATTATAGAAGATTTTGTCACAATTCAAGGTTATGTAGGTTTAGGACACGATACTAAAATATGCAAATGGGGACATTTGAGTTCCTATTCTTTTACAGGTGGTTTTGTTGTTTTGGAAGAAGAAGTGACCTTAAACACAAGAGCTACAGTATTACCAAACGTTATTGTTCGAAAAGGAGCTACGGTTGGGGCCGCGAGTCTGGTTATTAAAAACGTCAAAGAAAATACAACTGTTTTTGGTATTCCGGCTAAGAAAATAGAATTTTAAATTTATTTTTTATAATAAAATTCTTATAAATTCGTTTAAGAAAAACGTTTTTATAATAAGAATATAGTGAATAAAAATAAAACTGTTTTAATGATTTGTTCCTGGCTTGATTACAAGCTAAACTTAGGAAGTTTTTTTATGGAACAAGCTGCAATATTAAGTAATGAATTCAATTTTGTTCTAATAAATTTTAGACCGGTCAAATTTAAAATTAAAAATTACAAGAAGTTTTTAAGATAGAAAAGAATATCTATGAGAATAAAATTAGTATTCTGTATTTATACTATCCATCGTTTAAAATTTTAAAAAATAAGTATTTTTTAAAATGGATTGAAAAGAAAGCTTTTAGAGTTTTACATAAGTACTTAAAGAAAGATAAAATTACAATTGATTTAATTCACGCACAAAGTGTTTTTGACGCTGCATTTTGGGCTTTAAGTTATAATCAAGAATATAAAACGCCATATTTGTTAACCGAACACAATCAATTTACATTGAGGAATGTTGATAAGCAAAAGATTAAAAAGCTGGATATGGTTTTGAAAAAATCTAAATTTAATTTAGTTGTAAGCAATGATGTAATAAGACAATTTGCAACAAATTATTTTTTTAGCGATTTCATAAACATTGGAAACACAGTAGATGAAAAGCTATTTAATAATTGCAATAGAACGAAAAGTAATTTTTTTGAAATTATAACTGTTGGCGCATACGCACCAATAAAAAATCAAATAAAGGCTTTAAGAGCATTAAAGATCATTGATGATTTAAATTACAAAAATATTAGATTCACTTGGATTGGTATTAATGCTTGGGGAAATAATTGCAAAGAAGAAGTTACTAACTTAATCCAAAGTTTTAATTTTAAAAATATTAAAATAAAAGTAGTAGAAACAGCTTCAAAGCAAGAAATCGTTTCAGCATTACAAAAGTCAGATGTTTTTGTATTTACAAGTTTATGTGAAACCTTTGGAATCTCACCTTTAGAGGCTTTATTTACTGGAGTGCCAGTAATTACTACTCAATCTGGAGGTGTAAATGAATTTATCAATGAAGAAAATGGAGTTATTGTTCCTGTCAAGGATTTTAAAGCCATTGCAGAAAATATTATAAAAATATTGAATAATGAATTAAAGTTTAATTCAGAATTAATATCTAAAAATGCTATTGCAAGTTTTGGAATCAAAGCATTTAAAGAAAAAATAATTCCGATATATAATAAAACTATTAATTCATGAATATTCAAAAAGTAAAAAGCATCTAATAATATGAGAGATCAAAATGCCATTATTTCAAATTGGGAAAATAATGATGCAAAACCAGTAGTCAGCATTTTATGCGATGCTTATAATCATGAAAAATTTATTAAAGAAACTCTGGACGGTTTTCTAAGTCAAAAAACAACTTTTCCTTTTGAAATAATTGTTCATGATGATGCTTCGACAGATAATACACCTGCTATTTTAAAAGAATATGCAGAAAAATATCCGCAGATTGTTAAATGCATTTTACAGAAAGAAAACCAATATTCTAAAAAAGTAAATTTTTGGAGTGATGTCACTTTTCCCATGGCTAAAGGGAAATATATTGCGTTATGTGAAGGCGACGATTACTGGATTGATGAATTTAAATTACAGAAGCAGGTTGATTTTTTAGAGAACAACAACGACTATGTTATTGCGTGGACAGATTATCTTAACAGAAAAGATACTCAATTAGTTCCAAATGATTTTAAAGATACTTTGCCGGAAATATATACAATAGATTTTAATACTATTTTCCAGCCTTATTGTACGTATACATTGACTTGTGTTTTCAAAAAAGAAGCCGTTGATCCATTGGATTATAAAAAATTTAAATACGGAAAAGACAATACACTCTATGCATTGGCACTTTGCCACGGAAAAGGAGCTTTTCTGAATTTTCAAGGCGGCGTTTACAGATTGCATTCAGGAGGAGTATATTCGTTAAAAACACCATTTTTCCAACGTTATTCCTCATATTTAAATATTAAGGAAATATTCGAAAATATCCCTCAGTCTAGAACGGCGAATATTAAAAAAGTGATGGGTTCTTTGTTAAAAGCTTCGGCTGTTGAAGCTTTAAAACTTCGTAAGAACGATGAATTTAAAAATGCCGAAGAACCTAAAAAAGCGATTGACGAATTTTTAGAACAAGCATCTTTACTGGTAAAAATTAAATTTTTGTGGCGTTATATAAAATCAAATCTATAACGCTATTTTTCTTTTAAAGATTTAAAATAAATAATCGTTCTGTCCAATAAACTGATTTTGCTGAATAATGAAGTAGCATCATTTTTAAGAAATCTATAAAATGACTTATTGTAACTTGCAGCATTTCTAATCGAGCGTATTAAAACCTTATTAATATGTTTTTCAAATAATTCCTGATTGAAATATTGAACTTTAGCGTTTTGAGAAACAAGATATTTAGAAGCATTTATGGCTTCTATAATTTCTTCAGGAGAAAGTTTTTTCTTTAGAGAAACAGCATTTAAGTAAGCATCAATTTTCGGATCAGAATCTGAAATATCTAAATGTTTAAGCTGATTTATTTTTACTCTTCTTACAGATCGGTTTACATTATCAATTTTTGTTTTACTGATATTGGTATTGTGCTGTCTGTAATTTAATAATGATTCAGGAATATTATAAAAGTTAGTTTTAGCCAATAATCGGCTCCATAAATCATAATCTTCAGCAGGAACGTAATCATTGTCGAATTTTAAATGTCCTAATACTTCTTTTTTAAACATAACGGTAGGATTTCCAATGTTACAGCTGTGTAAAAAAGATACTTTTATAGCGTCGCTGTCTACAGCGTGTTTAATAGTTTTGCTTTCAGCTCCAAAAAAAGTAAACCAAGTGCCGCAAAGCCCAATTTGTGGATTGTTTTTTAGAAATGTGAATTGTTTTTCAAAACGATTCGGCATTGCAATATCATCGGCATCCATTAAAGCAATATATTCTCCTTTTGCAATATGTATTCCTTCATTTCTAAGGTTTGCAGGACCAACATTTTGTTCTTTATCAATCAAAACAATTCGGTTATCAATAGCTTTAAATTTGTTAATTATTTCTAAACTTTCATCTGTAGATTTATCGTTTAAAATTATAAGTTCAAATTCTGAAAAAGTTTGGTTCAATATACTTTGAATGCTCTCGCCTAAGAAAGGAATTGCATTAAAAACGGGCATTATTACAGAAATTTTAGGTTCTAGCATGATTTTTGTTTTGATAAAACAAAGGTAATATTTAAGTTAAAATTATCTTAAAGAATAAACAGTAATTTTCATTGATAATGTCAGAATGTTATTATCTTTGCCCTAACAAATTTAATTAAATGAAAAAAATTCAGGTTGGATTTTTAGTGTCTTACGACTATGAATTGCTCAAAATTGCAATACCCCAAATTTACAAAGAATCCGATTCGATTTTTTTAGCAATTGATAAGCAGAGAAAAACCTGGAAAGGAGAAACTTTCGAAATTAAAGAAGATTTCTTCGAATGGATAAAATCGATTGATGTTAATTCTAAAATTGAGATTTTAGAAGATAATTTTTATCATCCAGAATTAACAAGCATGCAGTGTGAAGTTTTAGAACGAAAAGCACTTGCAGAGAAAATGGGTATAGGTAATTGGCTGATTCAATTAGATGCAGATGAGTATTTTTTAGATTTCAAAGGATTTGTAGATTTCCTGCGATCTAAAAATCATTATCTTGATAACCCGCAGAAAAACCAAATTCAAATATCTCCTTACTTAATTAATCTTTACAAAAGGGTTGATGATGGTATATTATATGTGGAAAGACCAACGAAAATTATGGTTGCCACAAATTTTCCAAGTTACCGCGTAGGTAGACAAACCCGCAAAAGAATAATTTATTATAAAGGAGCAGTTCTGCATGAATGCATTTCGAGAACAAAAGAGGAACTTGAAATGAAATTCAACAACTGGGGGCACGACACCGATATTAATAAAGAAGAGTTTTTAGAAAAATGGGAAACCGTAAATGAAAGTAATTATAAAACGATGAGAAACTTTTTTTATATGGAACCCGAAAAATGGAAAAAACTGGCTTTCGTAAAAGGTACTACTTTTAATGAAATCGAGAAAAATTTAGATTTTAATGAAGTATTGCCCTCAGGCTTTTACATTTGGAAAAAGAACTTCGGGCAATGGTTTAAACATTTAACTAAAAAATAGTTTATTTCAAGATCTGATGATAAACATTTAAATATTCTGCAGCTGCAATTTTCCAATCGAAACTTGCAGCTCTTTTTTTCAATAAAGGCTCGAGTTCGCTTTTATGATTGTTGAAATGCTCTAATCCTTCAAAAAGAATATTTTTCATGTATTCAGGATCAAAATCACTCCAATAATTAGCAATATCTCCTCCAATTTCAGGAAGCGAAGTCTTGTCTGATAAAAACACCGGCTTTCCAAAGCTCATAGCTTCAATAGGCGGAAGTCCAAATCCTTCTCGTATCGATGGGAAAAGAAATGCCGTACAATTTTTCATGTAAAACTGCTTGGCTTCATCACTTACTTTTCCAGTTAAGAAAACTTGATTCTGCAATCCATTATCATCAATTAATTTTCGAATAACACCACCATATTTTTTAGTATTGTTTCCAGAAATGATTAAATTAAAATCTTTTACCAATTTCATCATGTTCACGATCGAAACATAATTTTTTCGTTCGATAAAATCTCCAATGGTATAAAAAAATGGTTTATCTACAGGAATGTTGCTTGCAAAATTTGTAGTGTCAAGTAAAGTAGATATTGGATTTCCGTTGTAAATAATATGCTCAGGCACATCAGGTACTTTAAAATATTGATGTGTTTGTTTTTTGGCAAACTCAGAAATATAGGTAATAGCGGTTGCCTTATTCAGTTTTTCGATGAATAAACGATTACGTTTATGATTCATATCTGCAGATATTTCTTCTACAAAATTGACATCATGAATCGTAAGAAGGTACTTAGTATCGGTTCTGGGTTCTAATTTAGAATTCTGGTTTACAGAATGCCATAAATCAAATTTATCAAGAGGTCTGAAAGGCTTGTATCTGTGAAAAGATCGGTATTTGTGATATTTAAATTTATCACCAAACTCGTCTTTAAGCAATTCGGGTTTACCTGCGTTTAGGTGAATTTGTAAATTATCAAAAGATAATTGATTTAATCCTTTAATAAGTTCATAATTAAAAGTGCCTAAACCAGTAGCTCGATTGTTTATGTTGTGAGTTTCTAAAAAAACACTTTTCTTTTCTGACATATTTTTTTTAAACGAAAATACAATAATAATTTGAAGTCTAAAATTCTATGTGTATTTTTGTTTATATATAAATCTACTGATGAATTTTAAAGTAAATCCCATTTTTGAAGCTAGTACAGCATTAATTCTTGATAAAATTAAAACGTTTAATACTTCAGGAACTCTTTTTGGTAATGGTGATCGAAATAAAATAAAGCTTTTCAGCCTTGATGATAAAACGATTAATATCAAATCGTTTAAAATTCCAAACCTTATTAATAAAGTAGCTTACCGTTATTTTAGAAAATCAAAAGCAAAGCGCTCATTTGAGTTTGCTACTATTTTATTAGAAAAAGAAATTGGAACTCCACAGCCCATTGCATTTCTCGAGAATTTTAATCTAATAGGATTAAAAGATAGTTATTATGCAAGTGAGCATGTAATTACAGAGCTTACTTATAGAGAATTAGTAGAAATCCCTGATTATCCGGATCATGACAATATCTTAAGGCAGTTTGTAAAATTTACTTTTGATCTTCATGAAAAAGGAGTTGAATTTTTAGATCATTCTCCAGGAAATACTTTAATTAAAAAAATAGACGATTCTAAATATGAGTTCTTTTTGGTTGATTTAAACCGAATGAATTTTCATAATGCAATGTCTTTTGAACAGCGAATGAATAATTTCAGCCGTTTAACGCCTAAAAAAGAAATGATTGAAGTAATGAGTAATGAATACTCAAAATTCTATACCAGTAAATCCGAATCTGAAATCTTTGAAAAAATGTGGCAGGCGACTTCTACTTTTCAAGAGGAATTTATGAGAAAGAAAAGATTAAAGAAAAAATTGAAATTCTGGAAAAAGTCTTAATTCTTTTTCTTTATTTTTTTTAACTCTCGAAAACGTTCTGCGACACTCAACGCATTTAGATAGCAGATAATAATGCCTTTTTTGCCGTCTAAAAATCCAAAACGAAAAATATATTGATTCAAAAATTGATAAGCAGGTCTGATGTAAAAATGAAAAAACGTTGGATTGGTATTTTTCATTAATTCTTCCTGTGCTTTTAATTGACCGTAAAAGATCATTTTTTGCTTGTAATCTTTGTAATTAGAATAGGAGTAATGCGTTAATCGGTTTTTAAGTATTTTAATTTCACCTTTTACGATTAATTTTTCGTGTACAATTTTATTTAAATTGTAAGCTGCATTTTCCTTTTTAAAAAGACGGATAATTTTATCAGTCTGCCAGCCGCTGAAGCGTAGTTTTTTATCTTCAAAAATAAAATCACGGTACATAAAATAAGCCGCGGCGCTTTTTTCTTGATTTATAACCGTATTGATTTCCTGCTGAAGTTCAGGACTAACTCTTTCATCAGCATCAATAAAAAGTATCCACGGATTGGAAGCAAGTGCGATAGTGTAATTTCGCTGAAGGGCAAAATTATCAAAAACACGTTGGAAAGCTTTTACATTCTTGTAGCTGCAAGCAATCTCAAAAGTTTTATCAGTGCTAAAAGAATCAACAACAATAATTTCATCTGCGAAAACCAGATTGTCAAGAACCTCGCGTATATTAGGTTCTTCATTATGAGTTATTAATAAAGCCGATAATGATTGTTGAGCAGTCATTTTTTTAGCGAATATTTTTTTCTAGAAATGACTCGATTTTATCTTTAAAATATTCAGGTTTAAATTCCTGATACAAAGACAATGCTTCTTTTTTCAGTGCTTTTTCAGATTTACCTTCAAACAAATCTTCATGATAATCTTTCAAATGCACAGAGAGATGGTGAATTCCATCTTCAAAAGTAGCCCAGATTTTCTTTTCAATCCAAGGAGAAAAAATGATAAATGAAGGTTTTCCAAGTGCTTTTGCCATATTAATTGCACCACCATCATTTCCTATAATAAGATCACATTGATTTACAATACCAATAAACGAGCGAAGATCGCCTCCTAGTAAATCAAAATAAATTTTTTCCTGAGTTGATGGTTTACAGGCATTAAAAACCGTTTTGGCTTCTTCTAACTGTTTTGGGAAGTAGTTAAAGAGAATGTTTACATCAGTAAAATCAGCAATATAATCCACTACTTTCGACATGAATTCTAATGGATACGTTTTTAGTTTTTCACTTCCTAAAAGACTTATCATAACTGTTTTTCGGTCTTTACGTACCTGATGTTTTTCGAATATTGCAATCGCTTCTTGGTTTTCATTTTCAGAAACAAATAATTTAGGAACAGGATCAATTTCTATTTTTAAATCAAGTGGTTCTAATAACGATAAACGTCTTTCGATTGCCAATCCTAAATTGGTTTTAGGAAAAGGTTTAAAAGGCACATTATCGGTATACAGGAAACTTCTGCCGGGTTTTTTATAGGAAATTCTTCTTTTGGCGTTGCTTAAAAATACCAAAATCCAACTTTCTAGTTTAGAATAAGCATCAATGACAAGATCATATTTTTCTTTTCTAATCTGCAAGCCCAGATTTAAGAGCTCTTTTTTACTTTGACGATGCTTTTCTTCGAACAAAATGATATTGTCAATATTTGGATTTCCTTCTAAAACAGCAGTTGTAGAAGCGTAAACCAGATAATCTATTTGCGCATTTGGATAAGCTGTACGCAGATTATTGCATATAATACTGCTGACCAAAACGTCGCCAATCATTTTTTGTTGAATAACAAGTATCTTCATGTAAAACTCTTAATCGGATTAAGTGGTACAAATTGAAGCAAAAAAAATCCAAATTCCAATCATTACAATTGGAATTTGGATTTTTTAGTATGTTTTTCTTTAAATGTTAAACCGCAACATCGTATTCACGAAGTGCATTGTTTAAAGAAGTTTTTAAATCTGTAGATGGTTTACGAGTACCAATAATTAAAGCACAAGGAACTTGATATTCTCCAGCCGCAAACTTTTTAGTATAACTTCCAGGAATTACTACAGAACGAGCAGGGACATAACCTTTCATTTCAACTGGCTCATCTCCTGTAACATCTATAATTTTTGTAGATGCAGTAAGACATACGTTTGCTCCAAGAACTGCTTCTTTTCCAACGTGGACACCTTCAACAACGATACAACGAGAACCAATAAAAGCACCATCTTCAATAATAACCGGAGCTGCTTGTAATGGCTCAAGAACACCACCAATACCAACACCACCGCTTAAGTGAACGTTTTTACCAATTTGAGCGCAGCTTCCTACAGTTGCCCACGTGTCGACCATTGTTCCTTCGTCTACATAAGCACCAATGTTTACATAACTTGGCATTAAGATTACACCACTCGAAATGTAAGCTCCGTAACGCGCAACAGCGTTTGGTACTACACGAATTCCTTTTTCAGCATAATTTCTTTTTAGTAACATTTTATCATGGTATTCAAAAATACCAGATTCCCATGTCTCCATTTTTTGAATTGGGAAATACATTACAACGGCTTTCTTCACCCATTCGTTAACCTGCCATTTGTCACCAACAGGTTCAGCAACACGTAATTTTCCTGCGTCTACTAATTCGATAACTTCTCTAATAGCATCAGTTGTAGTAGTTTCTTGTAATAAAGCTCTGTTTTCCCAAGCTTGTTCAATTATAGTCTGTAAAGAATTCATAGTTTAAATTTTTTGCAAAGATAAGGTATTTACAGAAAAGCAAAAAAGTTAAACGGTTTGAAAGTGTTACAGATTTAACTTTTTGTTTTTAATTTGAGAAATAAATTATTTTCAGAATAATTTAATTGGATTTAATATACCCCTAAAAGTTTTTTTTATATCAAAATATGATAAAAATCAGATTTTGACCTTTTTGTTCTCTCTACTTTTGACCTAATAATTCTTACGAGCTAGAATTAAGAAACATTAATTTAATGGATTAGATATGAATCAGGAAAATCAGCCTCGAACTCCAGTTACCGTTATTGATAAAGAAGTTACCTGGGACAAAACACAAGTAATTATGAGTAAAACAAATGCTTTTGGTATTATAGAATATGCCAATGAAGTTTTTGTTGATGTTTGTGGTTACGAAGATTACGAATTGATGGGGCAGCCCCATAATATTATTCGACATCCGGATATGCCGAAAGTTATTTTTAAAGTACTTTGGGAAAATCTTAAAAATGGAAAAAACTTTCACGCTATTGTAAAAAATCTCGCAAAATCAGGAAGATACTATTGGGTAATTACTGATTTCGATATTGCAAGAGATGAGAATGGAGTGATTGTAAATTACTTTGGAAGAAGACAATCTGTTCCTCAAGAAGTAATTGCCATGCATATTGAGCCATTGTATAAAAAGTTACTTCAGATAGAAGCAGCAAGTGGAGTTGAGTTCAGTGAGAAATATTTAATTGGGTTCTTAGAAGAAAAAAATAGAACGTATGTTGAATACATAAAGGAGTTAATTTACGAACATGAAAAAAATCAAGCAAAATTTGCTCACTATGAAGAAGAGAATGATGAGGAAGAGGAGCATAGAGGTTTTTTCAGCCGTTTATTTAATCGATAAATCAGAATAATTTTTTAGGTTTTAAATATTTAGGTTCAGTCCGCTTTGGAATTTTTCAGGGCGGACTTTTGGATTTTTATATTTTAATTAATATCCTCAATCTAAGTTAAATTCAAATAAAATGTATTTGAAAAGGCTTATATTTGTATACTAAAGAAAATGTTATGGAAGCGATTAGATTGGAATTTCAACCGGAGATTAAAGAAAAAATATTGAAAGTATTGAGTTCTTTTTCTTCAGATGAATTAAAGATAATACTGGAAGATCCTGATTTTGATGATAATAAAAAGAAAGTACATGAGGCATACACCAAATTGAAAAGCGGAACTTCAAAATTGTATACGGTAGAAGAAGTTGATGAAATTCTGGAAAAAACAATTTCTAAATATGAAGATTAGTTTTACTGAAGATTTTTTGTTTGCTTTAAATAACCAAGTTCATTATATAGCCAAAGATAAACCAAGAGCGGCTAGAAAATTTAAAAATGATTTAATAAAAAATATAAAGAAAGATATTCAAAACCCTTTTCATTTTAAAAAATCAAGATACTTTGAAAATGAAAATATTAGAGATTATGTTTTTAAGGGATATGTTTCTATCTATGAGGTAAATGTTGATGAAAATAAAGTTGTCTTCTTTGCTTTCATTAAGTATAGAAATTCTTTATAAGTTTCTGAAATTTCCTTTCTATCTTTGATAAAAAATTCAAAATGCCAAGAATTCTTTCTATAGACTACGGACAAAAACGCACAGGAATTGCTGTTACTGACGAAATGCAGATCATAGCATCTGGTTTAACCACAATTCCAACACATACTTTAATAGACTTCTTAAAAGATTATTTCGTTAAAGAAAAAGTAGAAGCAGTTTTAATTGGCGAGCCCAAGCAAATGAACGGACAGCCATCTGAAAGTGCATCAGTGATTAATGGATTTGTAACTCATTTTTCAAATATTTTTCCAGATATGAAAGTAATTCGGGTAGATGAACGCTTTACTTCAAAAATGGCATTTCAAACTATGATAGATAGTGGACTTAGTAAAAAACAGCGCCAAAATAAAGGGCTGATTGATGAAATTTCCGCAACAATTATGCTTCAAGACTATCTTTCTTCTAATCGATTCTGACTTTACAGCCGATTAATTTCACTTTATTTAGAAAAAAATATGATTTTCTAACTTTTATCATGCAGATTTTAGTTTTTTTTTGCGTTTGAAAAAAGTACCTTTGCATTTTTAAAAACAAATACTGTTATGCCTGACAATACAATACGTTCCAGTAGTGATGTAGTGCTTATTGGAGCTGGAATTATGAGTGCAACTCTTGGAGTTATTTTGAAAGAGCTGCAACCGGATATACAAATTGAAATCTACGAAAGATTAGATGTTGCAGCAGCCGAAAGTTCAGATGCTTGGAATAATGCCGGAACCGGACATTCTGCTTTTTGTGAACTTAATTACACGCCTGAAAAGCCTGACGGAAGTATTGATCCTAAAAAAGCAATCAGTATTGCAGAATCTTTTGAAATTTCACGTCAGTTTTGGGCATATCTTGTAGAACAGAAAAAAGTTCCATCTCCTGAAAATTTTATAAAAAGCGTTCCTCACATGAGTTTTGTTTGGGGAGATAAAAACGTTGAATACCTTAAAAAGAGATTTGAAGCACTTCAAAGTAATCCAATTTTTGCTGACATGACTTTCAGTACTGATCCTGAGCAGTTAAAAGAGTGGATGCCGCTTGTGATGGAAGGCAGGGATGAAGGAGAAAAATTAGCCGCAACTCACATGGAAATGGGAACAGATGTTAATTTTGGAGCTCTTACCAGAAGTATGTTTAATTATCTTGAGAAATTAGATGGGGTTAAATTATTCTTCAATCACGAAGTAAAGAAATTAAGGCAGCGCGAAGATAAATCGTGGAGAATTAAAATAACCGATATTGCAACCGGACAAAAACGTAAAGCATATCCAAAATTTGTCTTTATTGGAGCTGGTGGTGGTTCATTACCATTGTTGGAAAAAGCAAATGTACCTGAAGGACACGGTTATGGAGGTTTCCCTGTAAGCGGTCAATGGTTAAAATGTACCAACCCGGAAGTTATCGCAAAACACCAGGCAAAAGTATATGGAAAAGCAAGTGTGGGTGCTCCGCCAATGTCGGTTCCACATATTGATACACGTGTAATTGATGGTGAAAAAGCGCTTCTTTTCGGACCTTTCGCAGGATTCTCAACACGTTTCCTTAAAAATGGATCGTATTTAGATTTACCTTTATCTATAAAAGCAAATAACTTAATTCCGATGTTATCTGCTGGATATCATAACATTCCTCTAACGAAATATTTAATTGAGCAAGTACGTCAGTCACCAAAAGACAGAATGAAAGCGCTTCGCGAATATCTGCCTACAGCACGTTCAAAAGACTGGAAACTGGAAAGAGCAGGACAACGTGTTCAGGTAATTAAAAAAGACGAAAAAGAAGGTGGCGTTTTAGAATTTGGTACGGAAGTAATTAATACACATGACGGAACTTTGGCTGTTTTATTAGGAGCTTCTCCGGGTGCTTCAACAGCTGTAGCGATTATGATAGATTTAATCAGCAGATGTTTTACCAATCAAATTAAAACCCCAGAATGGGAAGCCAAAATGAAAGAAATGATACCTTCTTATGGTAGAACATTAAACGATAAACCTGAACTTTTAGCAGAAGTAAGAAAACATACGGCAGAGGTTTTAAAAATAAAATAATTGAGTTTACATACTCTATAAAAAAAGCAAATCCAGATGAATTAATCTGGATTTGTTGCTTTTAGTTCTTTCGTAATTTTTAATATTTTTTCGGCTAGATTACTCATCCAGATTAACTGCTCAATTACCATCTGTGCTTCCTGCATTTTTGCCTGACGGGTTTCTTTATCCAGTTCATCATCTGCAGCAAGACGATTGAAATTTCTACGTTTTAATTCTTCAAATTGCAGCGTTACATCTTCTTTATCAAAAAACGTATCTGTAATAATAGTTTCATTTCTTAAAATTGAAATAGAATGTTCTAAATTCAATAAAATCGTTTTAATAATATAATTGAATGATTCTGATGCAGATGTAGTTTGATGCGACTGAATATAAGTTGAAAGTGATGCCAAAGCCGATAAAAGCGAATGATTTAAAACCACAAGTTTATTAACCAAAGGCATTGTTTTTTGTTTCGACTTAGGCTCCTGCATCATTCGTTGAAACGATGTCATTAGATTTCCAATCTCAACAAAAGCATTTTTTCTTGATAAGCGGTAAGAAGTTGGTACTTCTCCTTTTGTATTATAAAAATCAGCAATCTCTTTCAGATAATTTTTATTGGCTCTTATCGAGTTTTCCAAGTGAATAGGGGTATTGATAAACTCCCAAGCCGGCCATAAAAACTGATTAGCAATAAAAGCCAGAGTAGCTCCAGTAAGAGTATCTAATATTCTAAACTGAATCACTTCAACCACATTTGGCGTTAAAATTCCATAAATGAAAACCACATACATGGTTACAAAAGTAGCGCTGATTTTGTAGTTGATTTGCGTGAATGAAATTCCAAGAAGCATACACACAATTGAAAAAATACTTAAAACAACATGATTTTGAATCACAGAAACAATTCCGAAAGCCAGTAATCCGCCCAGGATAGTTCCGAACATACGATTGTAAGAACGTTCTTTGGTTAAACCATAACCTGGACGCATGATAACAACAATCGTTAATAAAATCCAATACACGTTTTGTAAATCCAGCATTTCACCAATAAACAAACCTACTAAAATGGTAATCGTTAATCGTAACGAATGTCTGAATATAGATGAAGAATAACTAAGGTTTTCAATTAAAGTTCGGATGGGATAATATTGCGGTGTCAGGAACTTTTCAAGCTCTTTATCTTTGTCTTTCAATTTATAAGACTGCATAGCGAGCGATAAAGCACGCTGAATAATCTTGATTTTACCGACTTGATTTTTAGCATATTTCAGCATATTGGTCAGCATCAAAACTCCTTCTGCAGCTTCTTCTTTTCCTAACGTTTTTTCATAATCAAAAATCGCAAATTCTAGAGCGTCTAATTCATTTTTAAGATCGTTCTTGTCAACATATACTGCTATATGATGTACGTTTTTTGAAAGTTTCTTTAAAGTAGACGCCAGTTTATAAGCGACATTTTGATACGTGCGAAGAACATCAGGATGTTTGGCAAATTTCTCGTGAAGCTTACTATGGTCAAATGAAGTATAAAGTGCCAGCTCCTGAATTTCTACCAAAGTAATAAACACCAACAGCATTTTACGATTCTGGCTCGTAGTTCCAGATGTATTTTGATTGCCAATTAGCATTTTACGAAGATCCTCATGAATTAAATTAAGATCGACTTGTATTGCTAATTGCTTTTCAATAATCTTTTCACGATTGGCTTCTGGGCTCCATAAATCGCCTCTTAGTTTTAAATACTTTGCGGTCAATTTTATTCCTTCAGCAATTTGTAGCTCTACATATTTATAAGGTTGTACAAAATGAAATATAAGAGAAACAATCAAGTATAAAATTCCACCTATAAATATATAGCTAGAATATTGTAAAGCCTCTAATCCTTGATGTAAATGTCCAAATGAAAGAGAAATAGACAATAAAGCAGAAAACGATACCAAAGTCGCTCTTTGCCCATAAACCGAAATCATCGAACATAAAAATAATAGAAATCCTAAAAACGGGTAAAATAAAACCGGATATGGATAAGCAAGATTTACCAATAAATTAACTCCCGAAACAATTAAAGAAGCTACAATGAGCCCTTTTATTTTATGGCTTAAAGAACTCGGAATATCACTTGGATACGTATAAAAAGCACCTAAGGCAATTGTAAAACCAATTTCAAAATGTCCTAAAAAGTTCAAAACCAGCACAGGCACAACAGAGGCAATAGTGACTTTTGATGCGTTTAAAAAAGAAGTACTGTTGGTGAATTTTGAAATACGATCAAACATATAAAGAGGTTTACTAGCAAAGTTAAGAATTGTACGAAATATTTTGGCATAATAATAGCTGAGTTTTTCGAAGCATATAAAAAATATGTTATAATATAGCTTTACGGCTAATCGTTGACTATTTTTTACTATTTTTGCCAGCTGAATTACGCGAACTTTTAATACAGTTTTCGTTAGATAAAACATTAAATAAACACAAATGATTTTACCAATTGTAGGATATGGTGATCCTGTTTTAAGAAAAGTAGGTACGGCAATAACACCCGATTATCCAAACCTTAAAGAAACGTTAGCAAACATGTATGAAACCATGTACAATGCTTCAGGAGTTGGACTTGCTGCACCGCAGGTAGGTCTGCCAATTCGCATTTTTGTTATAGACACAACACCTTTTAGTGATGATGAGGATTTACCAGCAAACGAACAAAAGGATTTAAAAGGTTTTAAAAGAACTTTTATCAATGCTAAAATCGTTAAAGAAGAAGGTGAGGAGTGGAGTTTTAACGAAGGATGTTTAAGTATTCCAGATGTCCGCGAAGATGTGTACAGAAAACCTACCGTTACTATTGAATATTGTGAAGAAGATTTTGTAATGAAAACTGAAGTTTTTGACGGTTTGATTGCAAGAGTCATTCAACACGAATACGATCATATAGAAGGAATTTTATTTACAGATAAAATATCGTCTTTGAAAAAGCGTTTGATTCAGAAAAAATTAAAAAATATCACTGAAGGCAAAACGTTTCAAGACTACAGAATGAAATTTGCTGCTGCTAAAAAAGGCAGATAATGTTCTTAAAATTTAGAACATCAAACAAAAACTAGAAAATTCTTAATACTAATTTTAATAAACATGAATTTAGACAAAATTTTAGCCATTTCTGGGAAACCAGGTTTATATGTATTGAAAGTTCAGACTCGTACAGGTTTTGTGGCAGAATCATTATTAGACGGAAAAAAAATTACAGTAAACTTAAAAAGTAACGTAAGTTTATTATCAGAGATTTCAATTTATACATACGAAGGAGAAAAACCATTGACTGAAGTAATGCAGAAAATTGCAGTTAAAGAAAACAAAGGTCAGGCAATCTCTCACAAAGAAGATAATGCAACTTTGAACGCTTACTTTAAAGAAATTTTACCGGAATATGATGAAGAAAGAGTTTATCCTTCAGATATTAAAAAAGTATTAAACTGGTACAATACTCTACAAGCTAAAGGTTTAGTGACAGATTTAGCTCCTGCGGCTGCTGAAACTCCAGAAGAAGCTCCTGCTGCTGAAGAAAAACCAAAGAAAGCTCCTGCTGCTAAAAAAGCAAAAGCTAAAAAAGAAGAATAGTAGTTCCTTCGGACTCAAAATATATTAATCCTGTTAAGACATTTTCTTGACAGGATTTTTTAATTTTACATCATTCGTTACAACCCAGAAAAAAAAACTTCACAATGAGCAAAGAACTTCAATTAAAAGCTTTCGAAAGATTATTAATTATTATGGATGAACTTCGTGAGCAATGTCCGTGGGATAAAAAGCAGACTTTGCAAACCCTTAGACATCTTACCATTGAGGAAACCTATGAATTAGGAGATGCTATTTTGGACAATGATTTAAATGAAGTGAAAAAAGAACTGGGTGACTTATTACTCCATATTGTTTTTTATGCAAAAATAGGTTCAGAAACAAATGATTTCGATATTGCCGATGTTTGTAATGAGATTTGTGATAAATTGATTCATCGTCATCCTCATATTTATAGTGATACAGTGGTAAAGGACGAAGAAGAAGTAAAACAAAACTGGGAAAAGCTAAAACTAAAAGAAGGGAAAAAATCAGTTTTAGAAGGAGTTCCAAGAAGCCTTCCTGCTTTGGTAAAAGCAAGCCGAATTCAGGACAAAGTAAAAGGTGTAGGTTTTGACTGGGAAGAACCACACCAAGTTTGGGATAAAGTTCAAGAAGAATTAGAAGAACTTCAAGTAGAAGTCAAATCTGGAGATCAGGATAAAATAGAAGCTGAATTTGGAGATGTATTATTCTCTATGATCAATTACGCCCGATTTTTAAATGTAAACCCAGAAGATGCCTTAGAACGCACAAATAAAAAATTTATTAAACGTTTTCAGTATCTTGAAAGTAAAGCAAGTGAATTAGGTAAACCTTTAGCAGATATGACTTTGGCAGAAATGGATGTTTTTTGGAACGAAGCTAAAAAGCAATAATTATTCAGCCATTTTTTTTAATGCTTTTACATTTTTAAGCATTATTTTTTTACCCACTAATTCAATCAATTCCATTTTATTAAAATCAGATAATAAACGGATACAGCTTTCGGTTGCTGTTCCAATTATTCCAGCAAGTTCTTCTCTGGTAAGCTGTACTTTTAAAGTTTTATCAGGATTCTCACCAAAATCATCATGAAGCTGTAATAATGTTTCAGCCAGACGTTGTTTTACCGTTTTTTGTACTAAAGCAATTTTGTTATTCTCAGATTCTTTTAAATCCTCGCATACAGATTGCATCAAGTTCAAAGAGAATTGATTGTTATGATTAAAAAAATGGATAATTTCTGATTTCGGAATAAAACAAACCTCCATATCGGCGATTGCTTTTGCAGATAGATTGGCAGGTTCATTGCTAATCATAGAACGCTGGCCTAAAAGTTCACCAGATTTTACCAGTTTTACAATCTGGTCTTTCCCATTAGCACTTAATTTAGAAAGTTTCCCAACTCCATCTTTTACACAAAAAACACCATTAGTAACATCGCCTTCTTCAAAAATAGCTTCACCTTTTTTAATAGAGTAAGTCGTTTTACTGCTAGCGAGTTTCAAAACTTCATCTTTGTTAAGAGCTTTTAACGAAGAAAGCTGTCTTACAATACATTGATCACATTTACTCATAGCAATTAAAAAAATTCAGGTGCAAAATTAACAAAAATTATCTTTCATTGGTAATTTTATAACCTAAAAAATACTTAAAAAAGGGATTATCGATGTTTGGTCGTTTTAATTTGCTAAATTAGAACTTTGAATCCATTTATAACATGATAAATATCATAGTTATTACCATTCTTGTTTTGGAATCTTTGCAGGATTAAAAAAGACAAATTATGAGTGAGCAGAATTGTTTTCATTGTGGATTAGTAATTCCAAAAAATGAAGAAATCAATTTTGATGAGAAGAAGTTTTGTTGTACAGGCTGTAAAACGGTTTACGAAATTTTTAGTCTAAATGATTTAACCTGCTACTATGATTTTGAAAAATCGCCTGGAGCCACACCGCAGGATATTCAAGGCAAATATGACTTTTTAGAAAATGAAGCTATTATTTCTAAAGTGCTGGAATTTAACGAAGGAAATACTGCAATAGTTTCATTAAATATTCCACACATACACTGCAGTTCATGTATTTGGATTTTAGAAAACCTTAATCGTCTTCAGCCGGGAATCAATACATCACAAGTAAATTTCCCAGAAAAAAAAGTCCGAATCACATTTAATTCTGAAACGGTTTCTTTAAAAGAAATCGCTTATCTGCTCAGCTCAATTGGTTACGAACCTTATATTAGCTTAGAAAATTATGAAACAGGAAAAAACAAAATTGATCGTAGTTTGACCTACAAACTTGGAGTTGCTTTCTTTTGTTTTGGTAACATCATGCTGCTTTCATTTCCCGAATATTTCGAAATAAAAGAATTTTGGCTCGATAGTTACAAACCGTTTTTCAGACTTTTGATTTTTCTTCTGGCATTGCCAAGTTTCTTGTATTCTGCCAGTGGTTATTATGTTTCGGCTTATCACAGTATTAGAACCAAAATGTTAAACATTGATATTCCAATTGCATTGGGAATTATAGTCATGTTTATACGTAGTTCTTACGACATGCTTATGGATCATGGACCTGGCTTTTTTGATAGTTTAGCCAGTTTGGTTTTCTTCATGCTTCTTGGAAAAATGTTCCAGATCAAAACCTATAGTTTTTTAAGTTTTGAAAGAGATTTTAAATCCTATTTTCCTATTGCCGTAACAAGAATTAATTCTGATTTATCTGAAGAAAGTGTTCCTATTTATGATGTTTTAAAAGGAAACAGACTCTTGATTAGAAACCAAGAATTAATTCCGGTTGATGGTATTTTAATTAGTGAAAAAGCAGAAATCGATTATAGTTTTGTTACAGGCGAAGCGGTGCCAATTACTAAAGTCTCTGGCGATAAAGTATTTGCTGGTGGAAAACAGATTGGAAAGGTAATCGAAATGGAAGTATTGCATTCTGTTTCACAAAGTTATCTTACTCAATTGTGGAGTAATGAGATTTTCCAGAAAAAAGTAGATCAAAAACATAAAACCATTACAGATAAAATAAGCCGTTATTTTACCCCAATATTATTATTGATAGCCTTTGTAGGTTTTGGTTATTGGATATTTTTTGATGCTAATACAGCTTTTAATGTCTTTACTGCTGTATTAATTGTGGCTTGTCCATGTGCTTTGGCGCTTACCGCTCCGTTTACTTTTGGGAATATTCTGCGTATTATGGGAAAACAGAAAATGTATCTCAAAAATGCTTTGGTAATTGAGCAATTGGCAAAAGTAGATACCATAGTTTTTGATAAAACTGGAACTATTACCACCAATAAAAAATCTAATATTGAGTATGAAGGAAAAAAACTTTCAGATCAAAATTATGAATTGATTAAAAATGTACTGCGAGGATCTAACCATCCGTTAAGCCGTATGTTATATGATTTCTTGCCTGAATATGGTAGAATTAAAATAGCAGAGTTTGAAGAAATTACTGGTAAGGGAATTTTAGCTTTCGCAGATAATAAACAAGTAAAAATTGGCTCCGCTTCTTTTGTAGAAAGTTCTGTTTTAGATACCTCAGAGATCGAAAAAACCGCTCTTCATATTAAAATTGATAATGAGTATTATGGGAAATTTGTGTTCCAAAACCAATATCGTGATGGATTAGAAGAACTTTTTAAAACACTTAGCAAAGACTATGATATAAAAGTACTTTCGGGTGATAATGATGGAGAAAAAACAAATCTCGAAGCCATTTTACCACAAAGCACAGAATTGATTTTTAATCAAAAACCCGAGCAGAAACTTGAATTTATCAAGAAACTGCAGGAAGCAGGGAAAAATGTTATGATGGTTGGAGATGGTTTGAACGATGCTGGAGCTTTGGCACAGAGTAACGTTGGTATTTCTGTTTCTGAAAATGTAAATGTCTTTTCACCAGCCTGCGATGCCATTCTTGATGCAGGCGAATTTTCAAGGCTGGATTACTTCTTAAAATTGTCTCATAAATCCATTTTAATCATTAAAATGAGTTTTATTTTATCACTGCTTTATAATGTCGTTGGACTTGCATTTGCAGTTACTGGAAACCTCCTTCCATTAGTAGCTGCTATCATTATGCCATTAAGCACCATTACGATTGTAAGTTTTGTTACGATTATGTCTAACTATTTCAGCAAGAGTAAATTAAGTTAGTAAAAAGTATTTTTAAAGATTTTTTTTATTAATTTTAACATTCTTCTTTGACTATGATAATTATCATATTTTAAACGCCGATGACCTAGTAATTTTGTCCTTATAAATTTACGGTATGAGTGTTATTTATCTTTTAATTTCAGTAAGTATTTTCGTGGCAGTTTGCTTCTTTATTGCCTTTGTTATTGCCGTTAAGTCTGGACAGTATGATGACGATTATACACCATCAGTCAGAATCCTTTTTGATGATGAAACCAAAATTATTTCCCAAAATAATAATTCACCAATTGAAGAAAAACAAGTATAAATTATGGAAATGGAACAGTTTTATTACGACAACAAAATTGTAAAAAAATTCATTTACGCCACTATTCTTTTTGGGGTAGTGGGTATGTTAGTGGGACTGACTCTAGCGGTTATGTACCTTTTTCCCAACATTACAGATGGGATTTCGTGGCTTAGTTATGGTCGTTTAAGACCATTACACACCAATGCTGTCATCTTTGCTTTTGTTGGAAATGCTTTTTTTGCAGGAATGTATTATTCGATGCAGAGATTGCTTAAAACCAGAATGTTTAGTGATTTTTTAACTAATCTGCATTTCTGGGGCTGGCAGTTAATCATCGTTGCAGCAGCAATCACACTGCCTTTAGGATATACTTCGTCAAAAGAGTATGCCGAACTTGAATGGCCTATTGATATTGCAATAGCGTTAATCTGGGTGGTAATGGGGATTAACATGATTGGAACAATGCTAAAACGCAGAGAACGTCATTTATATGTTGCCATTTGGTTTTACATTGCCACGTTCGTAACAGTTGCGGTTCTACATATTTTTAATAACATTGAAATTCCAGTTTCTGGTTTAAAAAGTTACTCAGTTTATGCAGGTGTTCAAGATGCACTTGTACAATGGTGGTACGGACATAATGCGGTTGCATTCTTCTTAACAACACCTTTCTTGGGATTGATGTATTATTTCGTTCCAAAAGTAGCAAACCGACCTATCTACTCTTATAGATTATCAATTATTCACTTCTGGTCTTTAATCTTTATCTATATCTGGGCAGGACCTCACCACTTACTATATTCAGCTCTTCCAAGCTGGGCACAAAACTTAGGAGTTGCATTCTCGGTTATGTTAATCGCTCCATCTTGGGGAGGTATGATAAACGGTCTTTTAACTTTAAGAGGAGCGTGGGACAAAGTTCGTGAAGAACCAGTTTTAAAATTCTTCGTCGTAGCGATTACAGGTTACGGAATGGCGACTTTTGAAGGACCAATGCTTTCTCTTAAAAATGTAAACGCTCTCGCTCACTATACTGACTGGATCGTAGCTCACGTACACGTAGGAGCTTTAGCATGGAACGGATTTATGTCATTTGGTATTATTTATTGGTTAATTCCGAGAATGACCAAAAGCACCTTGTTTTCTAAGAAATTAGCGAATTTCCACTTCTGGATTGGAACATTAGGGATTATTATTTACACCATTCCATTATATGTAGCAGGTTTTCAACAAGCTTCAATGTGGAAACAATTTAATCCAGACGGTACTTTAACTTACGGAAATTTCCTTGAAACGGTAACTGCAATCATGCCAATGTATTGGATGAGAGCAATTGGAGGAAGTTTATACCTAGTTGGTATGTTAACATTGGTTTACAATATTATAATGACTGTAAAAGCAGGTGAAACAATTGAAGACGAATTGGCACAAGCTCCAGCTTTACAAAAAATAAAAAGCAATAGATTGAGCGGAGAAAAATTCCACTCATGGTTAGAAAGAAAACCAATCCAGTTAACCATTTTGGCTACTATCGCGATTTTAATTGGAGGTATTATACAAATTGTACCAACTATAATGGTTAAAACGAACATCCCAACTATTACTAGTGTAAAACCATACACACCTTTAGAATTAGAAGGACGTGATTTATACATTAGAGAAGGCTGCGTGGGCTGTCATTCACAATCTGTACGTCCATTTAGAAGTGAAGTAGAGCGTTACGGAGTTCAATCAAAAGCAGGAGAATTTGTTTATGATCATCCATTCTTATGGGGTTCAAAACGTACAGGGCCAGATTTATTGAGAGTAGGTGGTAAGTACAATGATAACTGGCACTTTAACCACTTCTGGAATCCGCAAAGTATATCTGCTGGATCAATAATGCCAGGATACAAATGGTTATTTGATAATAAACCTATGGATATTTCATTGACAGAAAAGAAAATGAAAGCAATGAAAACCTTAGGTGTGCCATACTCTGATGAACAAATTGCAAACGCACAACGTACTTTAAGAGAACAAGCCGTTAAAATCGAAAAAAGTTTAGAAAGCGATCCTGACTTTGTCAAAAGTTACGAAGAAAGCCGTAAAAAAGCTGAGGCAAAAGGAGAGAAATTCGTTCCTATGAATGAAAGAGAAATAGTTGCTTTGATTGCTTACATTCAAAGACTTGGTACTGATATTAAAGTAAAAGAAACTAAATAACAGCATTATGTTTGAACAAATAAAACACAATATGGAAACGATATCGGGTATAGAAATTTACCCGATTATTTCCCTTTTGATTTTCTTCCTTTTTTTCGTAGGATTAGGCTTTTGGGTGTTCTCTTATAGAAAAGAAAAAATTCAGGAAATGAGTAATATACCTTTAGATGAAGGCTTAGTGTAATTGAAAAGATAGATAAAAATGAAAAAGTTTTTCCCAGTATACGTTAGAGTACCGTTGATTTTCTTCATCGTATTTGCTTTAATGGAATTTTTTATAGACTCAGGCGATAAGCCAGCTTTTATAAAATACCCAATGGTATCTCTGTTTTTGCTTCTCTTTTTATTCATTTTGATTGCAATCGAAATTACGCTAAGTGCTGTAAATAGAGTGCTGTATCAATTAATGACGCCGGAAGAAAAAGCGAAATTAGAATATGAAAACAGTTTAAGCTTAAAAGAAAGTACTTGGTTCAAAGAATTAATGCATAAGCTTACTAAAACTGAACCAATGTCTAAAGAAGCTGATTTATTGATGGATCATGATTATGACGGAATCAAAGAGCTTGATAATAATTTACCGCCATGGTGGGTGTATTTATTCTACATCTGTATCTTCTTTGGAGTTGTGTACGTAATTCGATATGATGTTTTAGGAGCGGATGATCAAGAAATGGAGCTTAAAAAAGAATTAGCCCAAGCAAAAATTGATGTTGCTGAATATATGAAAACCGCACCTGATTTAATGGATGAAAAAACAGTTGTTTTACTTACCGATGCCCCAAGCTTAGCAGAAGGTAAAACGATATTTACAACAAATTGTGCTGCCTGCCACCGTGCCGATGCCGGAGGTCAGATTGGACCAAACCTTACAGATGACCGTTGGATTTTAGGAGGAGGAATTAAAAACCTATTCCACACCATTACAAACGGAGGACGAGACGGAAAAGGGATGATTGCTTGGAAAGGAACCTTAAAACCTAAGGAAATTCAAAAAGTAGCAAGTTATATCCTGTCTTTACAGGGAAGTAATCCTAAAGATCCAAAAGCCCCTGAAGGAGAGGTTTGGGTTGACGATGCCGCACCAAAATCAGACGCCGCAGCTAATAAACCAGCTGATAGTGCCGAAGTTAAAAAATAATTACAATAAAATACCATGTCAAATTTACCAGACGAAACTTTTAGAGACAGTATAGGAACCATCGATGAAGGTGGTAAACGAAAATTTATATTTCCTAAAAAACCGTCTGGTAAGTTTTACAATTACCGCAAAATAGTCAGTTATGTTTTATTGGCTATTCTATTTGTAAATCCCTTTATAAAAGTAAACGGAAACCAATTTATGATGTTCAATATTTTAGAACGTCGTTTTAATATTTTCGGATTCCCCTTTTGGCCTCAGGATTTTTACCTCTTCGTAATTTCAATGCTTGTTGGCGTTGTATTTATCATTTTATTTACAGTTGTTTTTGGAAGAATCTTTTGTGGATGGATTTGTCCGCAGACCATTTTTCTTGAAATGGTTTTCCGTCGTATTGAATATTGGATCGATGGCGATCGTGGTGCACAATCACGTTTAGCAAAACAAGAATGGAATGCTGAGAAAATCAGAAAAAGATTGACTAAATGGACAATTTTCTTCCTAATCTCCTTTCTTATAGCCAATGTATTTCTGGCTTATTTGGTAGGAAGTGATACTTTGTTCTTAATGATTGAGCAAGGACCTATTCAAGAAGCAAGCAATTTTATAGCACTGCTTATTTTTACAAGTATTTTTTATTTCGTTTTTGTTTGGTTTCGCGAGCAAGTATGTATTATCGCTTGTCCGTATGGAAGATTACAAGGAGTACTTTTAGACAATAAATCAATTAATGTTGCTTACGATTTTGTACGTGGTGAAAAAGAAAACGGACGTGCTAAATTCAATAAAAAAGAAGACAGAGCTTTAACTGGAAAAGGTGATTGCATCGATTGTCTTCAATGCGTTCATGTCTGCCCAATGGGAATTGACATTCGAAACGGAACTCAGCTCGAATGTACCAATTGTACTGCCTGTATTGATGAATGTGATCACATTATGGAAAGCGTAGGATTGCCAAAAGGACTTATTCGTTATGCTTCTGAAGATGAAATTGCAAAAAAAGAACCTTTCAAATTTACCACAAGAATGAAAGGATACACAGCAGTTTTATGTATTCTATTAAGTATTTTCGTGGGAATGCTCTTTTTAAGAACAAATGTTCAAGCAGTAATTTTACGTTTACCTGGACAACTTTTCCAGCACGAAGGTGAAAAAATAAGTAATGTTTACACCTATAAAATTGTAAACAAAACCATGAAAGACTACAATGATATTCACTTTGAACTAATCGATCAAAAAGGAGAGATTGATAATGTTGGAAAAAGACATTTTAAAGTCGCAAAAGAAGGAATATCACAAGGAACTTTATTCATCAAAATTGATGAAGTATTATTAGAAAGTGATAAAACTAAAGTTAAAATAGGAGTGTATAATGGTTCTGAACTCCTCGAAACAACAACCACGAATTTCTTAGGACCACGAAGTTTTAATTAAAATTATATATCATGAAAATTAATTGGGGTGCCGGAATTGTCATTGCATTTGCACTGTTTATGACATTTATTTTATATTTTGTTTTTGAAGTACAATCAAATTCTAAATACGATAATGAGTTGGTTGTAGAAGAATACTACAAACACGATACGCATTTTCAGGAAGAAATGGCCAGAATTCAAAATGCACACGATTTGCAACACAAACCATTAATTAAATATACAACTGACAATGGTTTGTCAATAACTTTTCCTGCAGGTTTTGAAAGTGACAAGATAAAAGGAAATGTTCAGTTATACAGACCTTCAAATAAAAAATTCGATTTTAATACCCAAATCGCACTAAACAATTCTTCATTAATTATTCCACAGAATAAATTGATTAAAGGACGTTGGGATGTCAATATGGAATGGCAGTATGAAGGTAAAAGATATTTAACTAAAGAAGTTATTTACGTCAATTAAATAGATACAAAATGTTATTTTCAGCTTTATTTTTGGGTCTTATCAGTAGTCTTCACTGCGTAGGAATGTGCGGTCCAATTGCTATGATGCTTCCTGTAGATCATCAAAATGAAACTAAAAAAGTAACACAAATTCTCACCTATCATTTCGGCCGATTAACCGCTTATGGAGTAATTGGTTTAATTTTCGGATTATTGGGTCGTGGTTTCTTTCTGGCAGGAATGCAGCAAAAAATGTCTATAATTATCGGAATTGCGATGATTGTAATTGTTTTGATTCCAGAGAAAGTTTTTGCTCAATATAATTTTTCAAAACCCGTTTACAGAATTATCTCAAAAATAAAATTCCATTTAGGAAGCCAGTTTAAAAAGAAAAGTTATAAATCTCTTTTTACGATTGGCTTATTAAATGGTTTTCTGCCTTGTGGAATGGTTTATGCGGCTTTGTTTGGTGCAATTGCCATGCAGAGTGCTGGTCTTGGTGTAACGTATATGCTGCTTTATGGATTAGGAACGATTCCATTAATGACTACAGTAGTTTACGTGAAATCATTATTAAAGTTACCATTTCGAAACAAAATTCAAAAAGCAATTCCGTACGTTGCCGTAATAATTGGAATATTATTTATTTTAAGAGGTTTAGGTTTAGGAATTCCTTATTTATCTCCTTCTAATATGAGCTTGTTTGTTCAAGGAACTCCTAATTGTCATTAAACCGTCATTGAGAATAAATTCGTTTCAGGAGATTTTCTTTTTAGATGTAAATCAAAAGCCATACAAATATTACGTACGAATGGTCTTCCGGCTTCTGTAATTTTAATGGTATTATTACCAATTATAATTAACTCATCTTTTTCTATTTCTTTTAAAGACAATAAAACCTCAGGAAGTTCTTCAAAATATCCTGTTTCCTTATTCCAGGAAGTTTCAAGTTCGCAGGTAAGATTCAGAATGTGTTTTCGGATGATAAGGTCTTCCTCGTCTAAAATATGACCTTTTACAACTGGCAATTGATTCCATTCTAGAATTTGATAATAATCTTCTAAATTTTTAGTGTTTTGAGCAAAACCATACCAGCTGTCACTTATAGAAGAAACCCCTAAACCAATCATAAGTTGTGTTTTAGAAGCACTATATCCCATAAAATTTCGATGCATTTTTTTGTTTTGAGAAGCATGAAATAAACTGTCAGTTTTTAAAGCAAAATGATCCATACCAATTTCATGGTAACCATTTGCAGAAAGCAGAATCTTTCCAGTTTCATAAAGCTGTCTTTTTTCAGCATCCTTAGGAAGATTTTCTTCGTTGAAACCTCTCTGTCCATTTCCTTTTATCCAAGGCACATGTGCATAACTATAAAATGCTAATCGGTCTGGTTTTACAGAATTTGTTTTTTCTACAGTATCGATTACATCTTCTATTGTTTGAAATGGAAGTCCAAATATAATATCGTGCCCTATTGAAGTATAGCCAATTTCTTTTGCCCAAAAAGTCACTTTGGCAACATTATGAAAAGGCTGAATACGATTAATCGCTTTTTGTACTTTTTCAGCATAATCCTGCACGCCAAAACTCACTCGGCGAAAGCCTAATTCATATAATTTTTTAAGCTGTTCGTAAGTGGTGTTATTAGGATGACCTTCAAAACTGAATTCATGATTTTCGGCTTTATTTGCAAAACTGAAAATGCCGTTAATAAGATGTTCTAAATTATTACTTGAGAAAAAAGTTGGAGTTCCTCCGCCTAAATGGATTTCTTTAATGAGAGGACGTTCAGGAAGTAAGCTGCAGTATAAACTCCATTCTTTTAAAACGGCTTTGATGTATTTTTCTTCAACAGAATGATTTTTTGTAATTCGTTTATTGCATCCGCAAAAAGTGCACATACTTTCGCAAAAAGGGAGATGGATATATAAACTGATTCCGTTTTCTGAATTACTCTCCGAAAATGCTTTTTGAAATGATGATTTCCATTCTTCAACTGTAAAAGCGTCTTCATTCCAATAAGGGACTGTAGGATAACTGGTATATCTTGGCCCAGGTACATTGTACTTTTGGGTTAATGAAATTTTCATAAAGATGGATTTAGATTTCACCAAAATTACTATTCCAAAATGGGCTATAAAATGACAAATATCATATTAGTAAATAAAAAAAGAGACCCGAAAACGAGCCTCTTTTGCTGAATTAAATAACTAACACTATATAGAATCTTGTATGATTTTAAGCCATTTTTTCGCAAACATATGATCTTGATAAGCACTAATTTGTTTAATGCGGTCATCATCAAAATCATAGAATGGAATTGTTGTTTTTTTAGATGTTTCTCTATCTTGAAACTCGTAATCAATCTTAATAATGGTATCTGAAGCACCTTCGGTTGTTAAAACCAATTTACAAGAAGAAACGCTTTTTAAATCGACATAAGTTGATTCTTGTTGGTTTGGGTTGAAATTCATTAATATGAATTTTCTATTTTTTTGATCTATCGTAAGCGTTTTATTGCTTTGCGTTTCTGTTAGATCAAATTCTTGTGGATTATTGGGGTTAAATTTCTTTTTGATATTTAAGATTCTCGATTTGTTTGCAGCGCTCGATCGTGCTGAAAAATAAATTGGGATGGCTACTATGATTGCGATCACAATACCCATTATAGTTACAGTTGTATCCATTTTTTGATTTTTAATTTGGTAAAATAAACATGAAATTATAAGCGGTTTTCAGGTGGAAAACGGCTTAGTGCTATAAGAAGAATGAATTCTTCTCAATTAAAATTTCAAGGATTTATTTACCAGAAAAAATGGAAGGCGTAGAGCATCAATGAGATTTTTCGGCTCTGCGTAGTAAACTGTTTGGTAAAGTTAAAGCAAGATTTAACGGTTTCGTGCTGCGGTACAACAACTAACAGTGAATCAAACCATTTGATAACTACAGGGTAGTCTGTTTTGATATTGGCAGCAAACTGATAACTGCCCTGTGGCTGAATAAAAGCCGAAGAATCTGCAATATCTTTACTGAAATTAGAATCGGTTTTTTGACTTTCAGTTATTTGTACAGGAGTATCGTTTGCTTGAACAGCAAAAAATGCGATAACCAGCAGAGATAAAAATAGTACAGTTTTACGAATCCAATTCATGGGGGCGAATTTAGTTCATAAAACACAATAAAAGAAATTTTAAAGTGCTAATTAGTTCTTAAAAATGCTTTTTTGTTTCATTCTCAGCTTAATTACTTAAGCTGAGAATGAAAAATATATTTTATTTATTGCTGCATTTTAAAATAATAATCGGCAGAATGTTTACCGCCTCCGTAAAATAAAAAGAAAATACAAAGCAGTAATACCAAAATGGCGACCATAAGACTTTCAGAGTGCATTTTTCCCATGAAATTTACGAGAACTGCCCCAAAAAGAATTGGAAGCTGTGCTGCAATTGCCCAGCGCGTAAGTAATCCAAAAACAATCATTATTCCTCCAATCATATGCGCGGGCGCAATATAATGCAAGAGGAACATACCGCCTCCAAACTGATCAATTGGAGAAATTAAATCATGTAGATATTGGATATTTGTTACAAATGAAATGCCTTTCATAAATAAAAAAACACCCAATATAATACGTACTAAATCTACTGGTAAATAAGTATGCGAGTTTGCCCACTTATTCAAGCTTTTAACATTTTCCATGATACTACGTGATTAAGAATTGTACATTAAAATTAGTAAATTTTAGTGACATTATTAAAATAAGTATCTGAAAATGAGATTTTTGATTTTTATTTAACGCATTCTGAGCCTTGAAAACGACTTAAACCTGAATTACGCCTAAATTAAATGGTTTTTCGATAGGAGCATGATTGGCAGCTTCGATTCCCATTGAGATCCAAGTGCGTGTGTCTAAAGGATCAATAATCGCGTCTGTCCATAATCTTGAAGCTGCATAATAAGGAGAAACCTGCTCGTCGTATTTCGCTTTAATTTTATTGAATAGTTCTGTTTCTTTAGCTTCGTCAATTATTTCTCCTTTTGCTTTAAGCGAAGAAGCTTCGATTTGTGCTAAAACTTTTGCCGCTTGTGTTCCGCCCATTACGGCAAGTTCTGCACTTGGCCATGCAAAAATTAATCTAGGGTCGTATGCTTTTCCGCACATCGCGTAATTTCCTGCGCCATACGAATTCCCTACAACAACCGTAAATTTTGGTACAACAGAATTACTTACTGCATTTACCATTTTTGCGCCATCTTTTATAATTCCGCCATGTTCTGATTTTGAGCCTACCATAAATCCAGTAACATCTTGCAAAAATACCAATGGAATTTTCTTTTGGTTACAGTTGGCAATAAATCGAGTTGCTTTATCGGCACTGTCAGAATAGATAACACCGCCAAATTGCATTTCGCCTTTTTTGGTTTTAACTACTTTTCGCTGATTTGCTACAATTCCCACAGCCCAGCCGTCAATTCTGGCATAACCAGTAATAATGGTTTGTCCGTAACCATCTTTGTAAGGTTCAAATTCTGAATTATCGACCAGACGCTTGATAATTTCCATCATGTCGTATTGTTCTGAACGCGATTTTGGCAGAATTCCGTATATATCATTAGGATTTAAAGCAGGTTTTTCAGCTTTAATTCGGCTGTAACCAGCTTTATCAAAATCACCAATTTTATCAACTATATTTTTAATTTTATCCAAAGCATCTTTATCGTCTTTCGCTTTATAATCCGTAACTCCAGAGATTTCGCAGTGTGTTGTTGCTCCGCCTAAAGTTTCGTTGTCGATTGTTTCTCCAATTGCAGCTTTTACCAGATAACTTCCCGCAAGGAAAATACTTCCGGTTTTATCTACAATTAAAGCTTCGTCGCTCATAATAGGCAGGTAAGCACCTCCAGCAACACAACTTCCCATAACGGCTGCAATTTGCGTGATACCCATACTGCTCATTTGGGCATTGTTTCTAAAAATTCTTCCGAAGTGTTCTTTATCAGGAAAAATTTCATCCTGCATTGGCAGATAAACTCCTGCACTGTCAACCAGATAAATAATTGGTAATCTGTTTTCGATAGCAATTTCCTGCGCACGAAGATTTTTCTTTCCTGTAATTGGAAACCAAGCTCCGGCTTTCACAGTTGCATCATTAGCAACAACAATACATTGTTTTCCTTTAATGTAGCCAATTTTTATTACAACACCGCCAGATGGACATCCGCCATGTTCAGCGTACATTCCTTCGCCGGCAAAACCACCTATTTCAATACGATTTGAATCTTTGTCCAATAAATAATCGATACGCTCACGTGCTGTCATTTTGCCTTCGGAGTGTAATTTTTCGATTCTTTTTTCGCCTCCGCCTAATTTTACTTTGGCAAACTTTTGTTTTAATTCTGAAAGGAGTAATTTATTGTGATCTTCGTTTTTATTGAAGTTTAAATCCATGATATAATATTGATTTTACAAAATAGTGTTGGCTAATTTACAAAATCAATTGAAATAAACGAAGATGCTTTTGCGAAAACGAAAACCTTTTCTGTAGTTTTTAGAATCAAATAATTTTCTTTAATTTGTTTTTTATACTAATTAGTATTTTTATGTCAAAAGCTGCAAATACCAGACTCACTATACTTCATAAAGCATTCGAACTGATTTATACAAAAGGATATCAAACAACGAGCATTGACGAAATTATCGCTACAACCCAAGTAACGAAAGGGGCTTTTTATTACCATTTTAAAACCAAAGATGAAATGGGAGTTGCTATAATTGAAGAAATTTTGAAGCCTACAATGCAGGAACATTTTATAAAGCCAACAGAAAATTCGCGTAATCCAATTGAAGATTTTTACAATATGATTTCTTATTTACTGCTGGAAGATCCTTTTTTGCAAACGCAATATGGCTGTCCAGTGGGTAATTTGACGCAAGAAATGGCTCCATGGAATACTAAATTCAGTCGTGCTTTAACCGAATTGGTTAATTTATGGAAAGAGAAGATTGTAAAAGCAATTGAAAAAGGGCAGGAGCAGGGATTAATTAGAAAGGATGTCGTAGGAGAACAGGTCGCATTTTTTATCCTTTCCGGTTATTGGGGAATTCGTAATTTTGGAAAACTTCATAATGATGAAAAAGTGTATTTGGTTTATTTACAAGAGTTTAAAAAGTATTTGAATGGACTGAAATAATTTTTTTCTTTAAAAACATACTAACTAGTATGTTTTTAAATATATTTGCATTGTCTTTAATCAAAAAACGATGCATCAATCTATTTTAATCTGCCATTCATTTATGAGATGGCTCGTATTGTTGAGCTTATTATATTCAATTTACAGAGCTTACAAAGGATATTTTTTCCAACTTTCTTTTACCAAAACAGACAACCTCATCCGGCACTGGACAGCAACAATTGCCCATATTCAGCTTCTTTTTGGGATATTGGTGTATGTGCAGAGCCCAATTGTGAAGTATTTCTGGAGAAATTTTAAAGATGGAATTCAGAATTTGGATATTTCTTTCTTTGGGCTTATTCACATTGTTTTAATGCTTGCTGCGGTCATTTTTATTACAATTGGTTCTGCTTTGGCAAAAAGAAAACTTTCTGACGGCCAGAAATTCAAAACCATGCTTATTTGGTTTACCATTGCTTTAATTATCATTTTCATTGCCATTCCGTGGCCATTTTCACCTCTTGCAAACCGACCTTATATTAGATAAATCATGAAAAATTTACTGCATACTACTACTGGACGTTTACGAATTATTGGGTTTCTGGAAGGAACTTCACTCTTGATATTGCTTTTTGTCGCAATGCCTATGAAATATATTTTTGAAATGCCATTTTTAACCAGACCAATTGGCACTATACATGGCGCCTTATTTTTGCTTTTTGTTTTTAATACCTTAAGTGTAGGTGTTGAACAAAATTGGAAGTTTAAAGATACAACTTGGAAAGTGCTCGTGGCTTGTATGATTCCTTTTGGTACTTTTTATATTGATTCTAAAATTTTAAGTAAAATCAACTCATAATCCTTTAAATTATGGTTTTGGTATTTAAAACAAATGTTGACAGTGTTGCGAAAGTAAAGAAAGCAGCTCCAAAACTTAATAAGATATTTCCAGATTCAAAGTGGAATTTTGATCTTGAAGACTGTGACAATATTTTACGATTTGAATGTAAAGATGATATTCTCGAAAAAGTAATTTTTTTAATGAAAGTAATTGGCTTTGAGTGCGAAGCTTTATAAGCAAAAAGCCAGAAGATTATCTTCTGGCTTTTTTATGATGACTATTTTACTTTAGAAAGTGAAACCGCATTAATACAATAACGTAAACCGCTAGGAGGCGGCCCGTCAGGGAAAACATGCCCTAAGTGTGCATCGCAGACATTACATACAACCTCAACACGAATCATTCCGTATGATTTATCAGCGTGATACCCAATAGCGTTTTCTTTGATAGGCTGCGTAAATGATGGCCATCCTGTACCGGATTCAAACTTTTCGCTTGCATCAAAAAGTACTGTTCCGCAGCATTTACATTCGTAAATACCAGGATCAAACAAGCTGCACATTTCTGAGCTGAATGATCTTTCGGTTCCTTTTAAACGTGTTACCTGATATTCTTCTGGAGTCAAGATTTGTTTCCATTCTTCCTCCGTTTTTTCCACTCTTTTATCTGGAGTTGGATTTCCTTTGTTTGTAAAATGAATTACATCTGCCCATTTGATCATAACTTTTTCTTTTTAGTTGAATGTTTCAAGTTTCAGGTTTCAAGTTACTGCGACTGCAAACTGCACTGAACACTGATTATTATTCTTCCTCTTTTTGTCCCATCATCATTAAATAGGCTTTAAGGAATGGGTCAATATTTCCGTTCATTACACCATCAACGTCGCTGGTTTCGTAACCTGTACGAACGTCTTTTACTAATTTATAAGGCTGCATTACGTAATTACGAATCTGCGAACCCCATTCAATTTTCATTTTTCCAGCTTCAATATCGGCACGTTGTGCTTGTTGTTTCTTCAGTTCGATTTCATACAACTGCGAACGAAGCATCTGCATAGCACGTTGTCTGTTATCTTGCTGAGAACGTGTTTCCGAACACTGAATCTGGATTCCTGTTGGTTTGTGAACTAACTGAACTTTCGTTTCAACTTTATTTACGTTTTGTCCACCAGCACCGCTCGAACGAGAAGTTGTAATTTCGATATCGGCAGGATTAATGTCGATTTCGATACTATCATCTACAAGCGGATATACATAAACTGAAACGAACGAAGTATGACGTTTGGCATTACTATCAAAAGGCGAAATTCGAACCAAACGGTGAACTCCATTTTCTCCTTTTAAATAACCAAAAGAATAATCTCCTTCGAATTCTAAAGTTACGGTTTTTATTCCAGCAACATCACCTTCTTGAAAGTTAAGTTCTTTGATTTTATAACCATAACTTTCTCCCCACATCATGTACATACGCATCAGCATTCCAGCCCAGTCACAGCTTTCAGTTCCTCCAGCTCCAGCTGTAATTTGTACAACCGCACTTAAACTATCGGCTTCATCAGAAAGCATATTTTTGAATTCGATGTTTTCTATATGAGTCTGTGTTGTGTCATATTGTTCATCTAGCTCGTCAACAGAAAGTTCCCCTTCTTTATAAAAATCATAAGCCAGCTGCAATTCTTCTGTAAGAGTAGCAGCTTTGTCATAATCTTCAATCCATTTTTTCTTATTTCGAAGATTTTTTACAATGTTTTCGGCTTCTTTAGGATTATTCCAAAAATCAGGAGCAAAAGTTTTTTCTTCTTCGTTTGCAATTTCGATTAGCTTGGCATCAACGTCAAAGATACCTCCTCAACGCACCAAGGCGCTCCACAATACCTTTTACTTGTTCGGCTGTTGTCATAAATTAATAACTTGTTTTTTTAGATGTTTTTTGTTGGTATTATATATTAGTCTGTGTTAAAAGCCTAATAAGTAATTTCGTGCTACAAAAATAAGATTTAGTTTTTAGAATTCAGCAATAAATTACTGAGCAAAAAAGGATAGATCTCGTAGTATTGATTCTAGAGTATCTGCAATTGATTTGAAAAATAAGAAATCAATTTTCGAATTATTAATGCTAGTTTTATATGTTTTTTACAAATATTACGTTAATTTGGTTGTGTAGTAATCTTAAGTTAAAATTTATTAAAACTTACGATTAATAACTAACAGTAATACGTAATTTTGCTGTCGAAAAATATATAGTTATATATGGAAATAAATTTAATTAGCGATACCATTACAAAACCTACATATGAGATGCTTCAGTATATGTTCAACGCTCAGGTTGGCGACGATGTATACAAACAGGATCCTACGGTTATTGAACTAGAAACAAGAGTAGCCGAATTTTTTGGTATGGAAGCTGGACTTTTTTTTCCGTCTGGAACTATGGCAAATCAAACTGCCATTAAATTGCATACGCAGCCAGGAGAGCAATTAATTGCCGATAAATATGCACATGTTTTTCATTACGAAGGCGGCGGCGTTTCCTTTAACAGCGGTGTTTCCTGCTGTCTTCTGGATGGAGACCGTGGAATGATTAACGCAGCTCAAGTCGCAGCAGCAATCAATGATCCTGAATTTTATCACAGTCCGTTAACCAGTTTAGTTTGTGTTGAAAATACAACTAACAAAGGTGGAGGAGCTTGCTACGAATTAGAAGATTTACGAGATATAAAAAGGGTTTGTGACGCTAATAATTTGAAATTTCATTTAGACGGTGCGAGAATCTGGAATGCTTTAGTGGCTAAAAGGCAAAATCCGAAGGAATTCGGAGCTATTTTTGACACTATTTCAGTTTGTTTGTCTAAAGGATTAGGTGCTCCAATTGGTTCTGTTTTACTTGGAAGTAAAGCTGATATTCATAGGGCGTTGAGAATCAGGAAGATATTAGGGGGTGGAATGCGTCAGGTAGGTTATTTGGCTGCAGCGGGTTTGTATGCTTTGGCAAACAATATAGAAAGATTAGCCGAAGATCACCGCAGAGCTAAAGAAATCGGAGCGATTTTAAGTACGAAATCATGGGTGGCAAGTGTAGAACCTGTAGAAACCAATATTTTGATTTTTTCTTTGGCAGAAGGTTACAGCGATACGCTTTTAATCGAAAAATTAAAACAAAAAAATATTTTAATCAGTTCTTTAGGACGTAATAAACTTCGAATTGTAACGCATTTGGATTATAAAGAAGTCATGCATACATATGTGATGGAGACCTTTTCTAAAATTTGATTTTTACTAGATGCAAAGGTTCTGAGGTTCAGAGTTACAAATGTTTAATATAAGCGTACAATAGTGCGCTTTTTTTATATAAAAAAGGTTCAAAGTTTTCATGTGTATGATAAACTTTGAACCTTTGCATCTTTGTTCTTTCGAGTCTTATTTAAAAAGATTATCCATTCCTGGGATAGTAGGCATGTCCATTCTTGCTACAGCATCAATTTCTCTTTCGTTTACACGAGTTGCTTTTTCGATAGCTTTATTTAGAGTTACGATCAAATAATCTTCTAACTGCTCTTTATCTTCAAATAAAGAATCATCGATTGAGATTGTTTTTATGTTTCTGTTTGCTGTAATTGTAATTTTCAATAATCCGTCAGCGCTTTCTTCATCGATTAAAACGGTATCTAAGCGTTTTTTTGTGTCTTCAATTTTTTGCTGGGTTTCTTTAAGTTTACCCATCATTCCCATTAAGTCCATTTTTATTGATTTTTTAAATTATTTCAGACAAAATTAGTATATTGCTGTGTTAATTCAATAGAATATTTTATGAAAAAAATAATTTTGTTCTATTGTGTTTGTACTATTTTTGCCTCTCCATGTTTAAAAATTAATGCTCAATCAATGCAAAAAAATATAACGGCTCCAAAGGCCCAAATCATACCTAAAACTTTTAAAAAACATAAGCAAACCCGTATAGATAACTACTTCTGGCTAAATGATAGAGAGAATTCAGAAGTAATTGATTATCTAAATAAAGAAAACGAATATTATCAGCAAATGACAGCTCATACAAAAGACCTGCAAGAGATTTTGTATGAAGAAATGAAAGGGAGAATTAAAGAAGATGATTCATCTGTTCCGTATTTTTACAACGGATATTATTATATCACACGTTTCGAAACCGGGCAGGATTATCCTATTTTTTCAAGAAAAAAAGGAAGCCTTTCGGCAGATGAAGAAATTTTATTTAACTGCAACGAACTGGCAAAAGGACATGCTTATTTTAAATTAGGCGGATTGAGTATTAGTCCTGATAATAAATTTGCAAGTTTTGGAGTGGATATAGTGGGAAGAAGAATTTATACCATTCAAGTGAAAAATCTTCAGACAGGTGAAATTCTAGCAGACAAAATCGAAAATGCAACTGGAGGATCTGTTTGGGCAAACGATAACAACACTTTGTTTTATACCAGACAAGATGAGGTTACTTTAAGAGCCGATAAAATTTTTAGACATAAATTAAATACAGATTCCAAAAACGATGTATTGGTTTATCATGAAACCGATGATACATTTAATGTTTCTGTAAACAAAGAAAAATCAAAAAAATATATTGTAATCAGTTCAGGAAGCACATTGACGACTGAATACAGAATTTTAAATTCAGATAATCCAGATGGAGAATTTGAAGTTTTTCAACCTCGCGTGCGCGGATTAGAATACAGTATTTCGCATTATGAAGATTCGTTTTACATCTTAACCAATAAAGATAAAGCGACGAACTTTAAGCTGATGAAAACGCCGGAAAACAAAACAGGAAAGAAAAACTGGATAGATGTTATTCCACATAGAGAAGATGTTTTGCTGGAAGATATTGAAATATTCAAAAACTTTTTAGTGGTTGAAGAGCGCTCAAACGGTTTAAATCATATCCGGATAATGCCATGGAATGACGAACCAGATTATTACCTGCCATTTGGAAGCGAAACCTACAATGCTTATACAACTACTAATATCGATTTTGATACTGATATTCTGCGTTACAGCTACCAATCGCTTGCAACGCCGTCATCTGTAATTGATTTCAATATGAAAACTAAAACCAAAGAAATTCTAAAAGAACAGCAGGTATTAGGAGGAAAATTTGATAAAGAAAATTATGTTGAAGAACGTGTATGGGCAACTGCCAGAGATGGTGTAAAAGTGCCCATTTCGATGATTTACAGAAAAGGTCTTCAGAAAAACGGAAAAAATCCTTTGTTGCTGTATGCTTACGGCTCTTACGGTATTACGATGGATACTTATTTTTCTTCAACAAGACTTTCTTTGTTAGACCGTGGATTTGTTTACGCAATTGCGCATATTAGAGGAGGAGAGGATTTAGGAAGACAATGGTATGAAGATGGAAAACTGTTAAAAAAGAAAAATACCTTTACAGATTTCATCGATTGCTCTAAATTTGTAATAGACGAGAAATATACTTCTGCTGAACATCTTTATGCCGAGGGTGGATCTGCAGGAGGGTTACTGATGGGAGTTATTATAAATGAAGCTCCAGAATTGTACAATGGTGTTATTGCTCAAGTACCTTTTGTAGACGTTATTACCACAATGCTGGATGACAGTATTCCGCTTACAACTGGAGAATATGATGAATGGGGAAACCCAAATAATAAAAAATATTACGATTACATGTTGTCGTATTCGCCTTACGATAATGTAAAAGCACAAAAATATCCTAATATGTATGTATCTACCGGATTACACGATTCTCAGGTACAATATTGGGAACCAGCTAAATGGGTGGCGAAATTGAGAGAATTAAAAACAGATAACAATCTTCTGTTTTTAGATACTAATATGGATGCCGGACATGGCGGGGCTTCAGGGCGATTTGAAGCTTTAAAAGACTTAGCAAAAGAATTTAGTTTTTTATTAGATTTAGAAAAAATTAAAAGCTAATTAGATTTTTTTTGTTAAATTTGCAACCTATCAAGGTTAATTTAAAAATGCCTTTGATTAACTATTTTTTTATGAAAGAAGAAATAAACGCTTATAACAATGTTTTAGAGTTAATAGGTAATACCCCACTTATTAAACTAAATAAAATCACCGAAGAGTTAGAAGGAAATTTCTACGCAAAGGTAGAAGCTTTTAACCCAGGTCATTCTTCAAAAGATAGAATAGCGTTATATATAATTGAAGAAGCCGAAAGAAAAGGAATACTTTCTCCAGGCGATACTATTATTGAGACTACATCAGGAAATACAGGTTTTAGTCTTGCAATGGTAAGCATAATAAAAGGATATAACTGTATTTTAGCAGTAAGTTCAAAATCATCCAAAGATAAAATTGACATGTTGAGAAGTTTAGGCGCTAAAGTATATGTCTGTCCGGCTCACGTTTCTGCAGATGATGAAAGATCATACTATAATGTAGCCAAACGCCTTCACGAAGAAACAAAAGGTTCAGTTTACATTAATCAATATTTCAACCAATTAAATATTGATGCTCACTACAACACTACAGGTCCTGAAATCTGGGAGCAGACAAAAGGAAAAATCACACACTTAATTGCCTGCAGCGGAACAGGAGGAACTATCTCTGGAACCGCAAAATTCTTAAAAGAACAAAATCCAAATATTAGAATCTTAGGAGTTGATGCTTTTGGATCAGTATTGAAAAAATACCACGAAACAAAAGAATTCGATAGCAAAGAAATTTACCCATACCGTATTGAAGGTTTAGGGAAAAACTTAATTCCTTCAGCAACAGATTTTGATATCATTGATAAATTCATGAAAGTAACCGATGAGGAAAGTGCTCATTCGGCAAGAGAAATCACTAGAAAAGAAGGACTTTTTGTTGGATACACGTCAGGAGCAGTAATGCAGGCGATTAAACAATATGCGGAGGAAGGTGAGTTTACAAAAGACAGTAATATTATAGCTATTTTCCCAGATCATGGATCACGTTACATGAGTAAAGTATTTAGTGATGACTGGATGAATGAACAAGGTTTCTTTGATAGTGTTAATGAAGAAGAAACTCAAAAAATTGAATTTGTAAAGTAATATAAATTACTTCCTAAATATTTGAAACTCCATTCCATTTGCGAATGGAGTTTTTTTATGCTTTTATAATTCGATTAGAAGCAAAAATGATTACTCAAGTGATTTTAACGAGTTTTTGAGCTAATTGTCGGTTAAACTTTTCAGAAACGATATAATATAATAGATTAGTGGAAGTAAATTGATACACTGCTTCTAGAATAAGCTAAAAATGTAAGCTTGTAAAGAACGAAAGTTATAAAAACAATTCCATGATTATAAATGATCTTCCAAAAACTTATTTACTGAAAATAACAAAACGCCATCTTAAAAATCACTTCCAAATACGGTTCTGATATGTTATTTAATGTTAGCTTTTATATGCCATTACAGTAATTAAATATTTTTGGAATAGTTGAAAAGCCTTCTGAATTTTTAGAAGGCTTTTTTTCGAATTCAATTTTTTGTTTCCATCTAAATAATTTAAAAAGTATTTATAAAGAATCTTAAAAGACTACTAAATTTTTTTTGTGAGAATTATTTATTTACGTGTAGGAATTGTTTGGTAATGGTAGATAAAAATTATAGTTTTAACAAAATTTATAAAAATAATAAACAAAATATTGAAATTTGATTTTTCAGATTTGCAATAAAATATTTGCCTAAGCCCCCAAACTATTCAAATGAAATCTATAAAAAAGAAAAAAGTATTATTCGTTTTAGTGTTATTTATTTTTTTTAAAGCAAATGCTCAAAATCCGGTACAGGAATTTAATTTCAACGGAACTCTAAACAGTGCTGATAATACAGTTTCATTTCTTGGCACACCTGTTTTTGTAAATGATAGAATGGGAACTCCTAAAGGTGCTTTACGATTAACCAACAAAGCATATCAGGGTGTTGTGGGCGATCTTCCTCAAGGCAATAAACCAAAAACAATTTCGATCTGGGTAAAATTCAATGCTGTAAATACTGCTAATTACATTTTTAATTATGGTACACCAGTAAACGGACAATATTTTGCATTATTACAGCAGCCGGCTTCTGGAGGTAATTCAGATTTAAGTTTGATTGGCTGGGGAGATACAAACAATATTACAATTTCCGTTCCTCTTGTAAAAGATACGTGGTATTTGTACAGTGTTACATACGATGGAAATGTAACTAAAATTTACCGTAATGGTCAATTACTGAAATCCGTCTCAGACATTCAGCGTTCAGCTAAAGGTTATATCTTAAGTATAGGAAAATTAAATACTTCTACTGCTATAAATGCAGATATTGATGATCTTAAATTATATGTAGTAGCTATGACAGATGAACAAGTTTTAGAAGCTTATGAAAGCTCAAAACCTACTGGAAAGGTAAATGAAACCTCAGCGGTTAATAACTCTAAAAAAGTAAGTAATCCGACTGTAAAAACGTCATCTGCTGAAACAAGTAAAAATATTGAAGTCTATTCTGATGGGAAAAAGATAATGGAAACTAATGGTTCTAATATTAGTGATTTGCCCGAAGGAACTTATTTAATTAAAGTCATAAATAGTGCTGGGAAAAAATAGATCAGCAATTTTTACAAAAAAAAAGCCTTCTGAATTTCAGAAGGCTTTTTTTATCTCTTTTTCTGCTGACCTGGAGCGTAAGCTTTTGCGCTTTTATCTCCTGACATTTTTTTAGCTTGCCCCGGAGGTATTCTTTTACCGCTTGCTGGTCTCGGATGGCTAGAATGAACATGTGTGCTGCAGCTTATTACGCTTAATACTAAAAATAGAAGTACCAATACTATTACTGCAATTCTTGTAATTTTTGATGTTTGCATTTTGTTGTTATTTGAGGTACGGCAAATATAACTGTAAATATTAATTTTTTAAACGGGTAACCCTAGTTTAAAATGATTTCAAACAAAAAAAGCTCCGAATCCGGAGCTTTTCAAAGTATTATTAAAGAAAAAATTATTCTTCTTTCATTGTGTGATAAACGTTCATTACGTCATCGTCTTCTTCGATTTTTTCGATTAATTTTTCAACGTCAGCGATTTGAGCTTCAGTTAACTCTTTAGTGATTTGCGGAATACGCTCAAAACCAGAAGATAAAATTTCAAGACCTCTGTTTTCTAACTCTTTCTGTAACGCACCAAAACTTCCAAAAGGAGCATAGATTAAGATTCCATCTTCATCTTCGAAAACCTCTTCAGCACCAAAATCAATAAGCTCTAATTCTAGTTCTTCTGCATCGATGCCGTCTTTAGCAATTCTGAAATTACAAGTATGATCAAACATAAACTCAACAGATCCCTGAGTTCCCATTGTTCCATTGCATTTATTAAAATAACTACGAATGTTGGCTACAGTTCTGTTATTGTTGTCAGATGCGGTTTCAATTAAAATTGCAATTCCGTGAGGAGCATATCCTTCAAACAAAATTTCTTTATAGTTGGCAGTATCTTTATTGCTGGCATTTTTAATCGCACGCTCCACATTGTCTTTAGGCATGTTGGCAGCTTTCGCGTTTTGTATAACCGCTCTTAATCTAGAATTGGCATCAGGATTAGGACCGCCTTCTTTAACGGCCATAACGATATCTTTACCAATTCGGGTAAATGTTTTGGCCATTGCAGACCAACGTTTCATTTTTCTTCCTTTTCTAAATTCGAACGCTCTTCCCATTTCTAATTTTTTATTTTGTGATGCAAAAATAAAAGTAATTCCTTATTTATCCAAAATCAAAATTTAACTTTTTAAAGGTTTTCAAAAGTTTTTTGATCGTTTTAAGTTTTATAAAGAAGACTGTTTCAATTAAAAGATAATTCCGAAACTTAAAACTTGGAAATCAATAACTATTTCGATGAATTAAAATCGACAATTATATTTACAGCTTCGTTTAAATAAGGATTAATTTTTAGCTGATCCATTTGATATTGATTGATAGTTTTTTCATTAGGATAGGCGCCTAATAAAAATTGATTCACGGTAGAATTATAAACATCCAGTGGATTATTTTCATCATTGAAAGTATTGATTTCTTTCCAAAGAGAATCTACCATTTTCTTTTGCTGGAAGACAGCATCGAGATTCATAGGTAATTCTGCCTTTGGAGTATTTATCAATTGATCGATTTTCTGGTTGATCCTTTTAATGTCATTAAAGTAATAATTGCCAGCAAGTCTTGCGCTGCTTTTCTGCGCTATTTTATCGATTAAACTTCTTTTTGCATACGGTTTGTATTTCAAAAATGGTGCTATGCTGTCATTTTTTATTGCAGTAGGAAAGTCACTTTCTTTTTGGTAAACATCTTCGTAAAATTCAGGAAGAACTACGTCTGGAGTTACACCAATATATTGATGACTTTTTCCGGTAACACGATAAAACTTATTAATTGTAATTTTAAGAAAATCAGTGTTTTTAGTTTCGTCAAGCGAAAGAATGGTCTGCATGGTTGCCTTTCCAAGTGTATTGCTTCCTAATAAAAGTGCGCGATTATAATCCTGCATAATTGAAGCAAAAAATTCACTGGCAGAAGCCGTATTGCTATTTACCAGAATCACAATTGGACCTCTATAAATAACACCTTTAAAAGGATCGTTTATTACCGTTTTCTCCTGTGTATGATCTATTACAATCGAAATTGGACCATAATCAACAAACATTCCTGCTAGTTTAATCGCTTCTTCCATCGAACCGCCACCGTTGTCAATTAAATCAATTACAAGACCTTTAATGTTATCGCGCTCTAATTTAATGACTTCACGAGCTACATCATCGGCGCAGCCTTTACGGCTGTTTCCGTCTAAATCGGCATAAAAACTTGGTATTTTGATGTATCCAATTTTACTTTCTTTACCAATTATAAAACTGAAAACCGAATTTTCTTCATCCTTCATAACCTGCTTTTCAATGTAAACATCAAAGTTTTTTCCAGAGTTTCTTTTCAGCGTAAGCGTAAGACTTTTATTGGCTTCAGATAAAATCATTGTCGAAATAGATTCCAAAGAAGAGCAAGAAACCTGAAGTGTTTCCTTATTATTGGAAACCGAAATAATCTGATCGCCTTTTTTTATCTGCCCCGTTTGGTATGCTGGACCATTTGGATCAATTTCATGAACAATAATTTCATTTTTCTCATTTAAATTAACCGTCATACCCAAAGACAAATGCTCTTTAGATAATGAAGCCACAAAACTTGATTTAGAATCGTCGCTGAAATAGGCTGTATGCGGATCAAAATACGTACAGAAAAAATTATACAGATTTTCGTCTTGTTTAGTTTTTGTTTCTAAAAGCGTGCTGATTCGGCAGATTTCATTTGATAAAATTAATTTTCGGGATTTCTCTTCAATCGTTTTAAAATTAGCTTTGATAGAATCCATATTATCACTGCTTTCAGCTATATCGTCCAAGATTTGGTAGCGTATTTTTTTCTGCCAAACTTTCTCTACATCTTCTTTTTTTAAGTAAAAAGGAAATGTTTTTTTGTAAAAGCGTATGGTATCTTTTTTAGAATAATCAAAGGGAACATTTTGCATTTTTTCCAAAACCTCTTTTGTTCTTTTTAAACCGGCAATATATTTTGAAGTTATATCGTTTAAAAAACTGCAATCATTTTCGAGAATAAGATCATCTAAATTCAAGCGGTATTTAGCTGCCATTTCATCATATTCAGTTTTATAAAAGATATTCCTAGAAGGATCTAACTCATTGATCAAATTATCAAAAACATAAACAGATAAGCTGTCATCGACAGGTTTTGGACGTAGATGTTCCGTTTGTATAACAGCATTTATTTTGTTGAGAATATCGCATGTCTGGGCGCTATTTTGGCTAAATAGAAAAGTGGTAGTCAATAAAAAAAGCAACCCAATTTTTTTCATAAATCGCAGAATCAAGATTTATACTAAAATTACGGTATTTTTTTTATTTCAGTTTATATTATTCGTAAAAAATCTTACATCCTCAAAACTAGATCTATGCGGTCTTTCATCGGTAAAATCCGTACATAATCGGAAATTTGATGAATTTTACAAAATAAAAAAGCCTTACAAAATTCTCTGTAAGGCTGTTATGTTTTATATCAGTAAAATTTATTTCTTATAAAAAGGCAATTTAACCACTTTAGCAGGAACGTCATTTTTTCTAATTCTAATAAAAATATCGCTGTCTACGGCGCTGTTAGCTGTTGTAACATATCCCAAACCAATTCCTTTATTCATAGATGGTGACATCGTTCCCGAAGTTACAATTCCAATCACGTTTCCTTCACCATCCACAATTTCATAATCATGTCTTGGCACAGCACGTTCCTGCATTTCAAAAGCAACTAATTTTCTAGTAACACCAGCTTCTTTTTGTTTTTTAAGCGCTTCAGAATTAGTGAAATCTTTTGTGAATTTCGTAATCCATCCTAAACCAGCTTCAAGTGGAGAAGTAGTATCGTTAATATCATTGCCGTAAAGACAGAATCCCATTTCAAGACGTAAAGTATCACGAGCGGCAAGACCAATTGGTTTGATTCCGAAAGAAGCTCCAGCTTCAAAAACCTTGTTCCAAATTTGTTCTACCTCATTATTTTTACAGTAAATTTCAAAACCGCCAGAACCTGTATATCCTGTAGCGGAAATAATTACATGTTCGATTCCTGCAAAATCACCCACTTCAAAATGATAATATGTAATAGCAGACAAATCAACCGAAGTCAAAGACTGCATCGCTTCAACTGCTTTTGGGCCTTGAATGGCTAAAAGAGAATAATCATCAGACAGATTTCTCATTTCAACGCCCAAATCATTGTGTGAAGAAATCCAGTTCCAGTCTTTTTCAATATTAGAAGCATTTACAACCAGTAAATACTGCTCTTCTTTCATTTTATAAATAATCAAATCGTCAACAATTCCACCTTCATTATTTGGAAGACAAGAATATTGCGCTCTTCCAATTGTCAAAGTCGAAGCATCATTTGAAGTCACTTTCTGAATCAAAGCCAAAGCATTTGGACCTGTTAACAAAAATTCACCCATATGCGAAACGTCAAAAACGCCCACACCATTACGAACAGTTTCGTGTTCAGCATTAACTCCTTCGTATGTAATAGGCATGTTGTAACCTGCAAAAGGCAGCATTTTCGCTCCCAAACCCTCATGTATGTGCGTAAGCGCAGTATTTTTCATTGTGTTGTTTTATAAAATTGTTATGCAAATCTATTCAAAAAATATCGAATTTAAATAGCCTAAATTATAAATTTCGCAATAATTAGGAGCTATTTCCTGCTATCCGCTATATCTTTTACTTTTTAAAGAAAAAAGTAAAAGGATTCCGCTTCTATCAGGGCTAGGAGCGACGTTTTCCAAAGAAGATTAAGGATTTCAATTTTTTATGTAATTTTAATATAAAATCTAGTCCTTTTTTAAATTCAGCTAATGTGCATTTAAACAAGTGAAACGCCTTAAACGCAAATAAAAGCTATGATTCTATGTGTTTAAAATTAAAACGCCAGCAAAAATGAAATCACCGTATCTAATAAATAAAGAAGAAATTCTAAAGCTATACAAACCAATAGATTCCAAAGCACATAAAGGAACACAAGGTCACGCGGTGATTATTGCCGGAAGTTATGGTAAAATAGGAGCAGGCGTTTTAGCTTCAAAATCCTGCCTAAAATCAGGCTGCGGACTCGTAACGACTTTTATACCCAAATGCGGTTATCAAATCCTTCAAACTTCCATTCCAGAAGTAATGACCGTAACCGACGAAAATACCAATTTCATTACCAATATTCATCTGCCGCTAATTCCGCAAGCCATCGGAATCGGACCAGGAATAGGAAAGGAGTTAGGCACACAAAAAGCTTTATTTGAATTTTTAAGAATAAACAAAGCGCCATTAGTTTTAGATGCAGATGCATTAAACATCATTTCAGAAAATATATCTTGGCTGGAATTAGTTCCCGAAGACACTATTCTAACACCTCATCCAAAAGAATTAGAACGCTTGATTGGAAAATGGAATTCAGAATCAGAGAAATTCCAAAAAACAATCGCTTTTTCAGAAAAGTACAAAGTAATAGTAGTCATGAAAGGCGCTCCAACATTCATTATAAACAAAACTTCAGTTTACGAAAACACAAGCGGAAATGCGGCACTAGCAACCGCAGGAAGCGGCGATGTTTTAACCGGAATCCTCACTAGTCTTTTAGCACAAGGTTACGAACCCAAATACGCATCAAAAATGGGAGTTTATCTCCACGGATTAACTGCAGATTTAGCTTTACCCAAAACTGGTTACGAATCTTTTACCGCTTCAACTATTATTAAATATCTTGGAAAAGCTTTTTTGAGTTTACAGGTTTAACCGCAAAGGACGCAAGGAATTACGCAAAGCACGCAATTTTTAACCATATAAGTTATATAAGAAAGTTTAAGTCTAAACTAATAAATCTCGCAAAGTCGCAGAGTCGCAAAGTCTTTTGTTTTTTTGCGCCTTCGCGACTTTGCGAGATTAAAAAAACTTTGCGAACCTTCCGTAAACCTTAGCGCACTTTGCGGTTTAGAAAAATTCGTAAGTTTGTAATATGAAAAACAACTTCGATCTCAGAACGGTAAACGTTACCCGTTATATAACTCCATTACGCGAAGGCGGTTCCTTGCCAGCCTTAGCAGAAGCCGACGACGATTTTAAATACGTTTTAAAATTTAGAGGTGCCGGACATGGCGTAAAAGCCTTAATAGCCGAATTAGTTGGCGGACAAATCGCAAAAGCCTTAAAACTACAACTACCAGAATTAGTATTTGCCAATCTCGACGAAGCTTTCGGAAGAACTGAAGCCGACGAAGAAATCCAAGATTTATTGCAAGGAAGTCAGGGATTAAACTTGGCGCTTCACTTTTTATCTGGTGCCATAACTTTTGATCCTGCGGTTACAACTGTCGATGCAAAATTAGCTTCACAGATTGTTTGGCTGGATGCTTATATCACCAATGTTGACCGAACTTTCAGAAACACCAATATGCTGATTTGGCACAAAGAATTATGGTTGATTGATCATGGTGCGTGCTTGTATTTCCATCATTCTTGGAGCAACTGGGAACAACATGCTAAAAGTCCGTTTGCGTTGATAAAAGACCATGTTTTACTACCTCAAGCTTCACTTTTAAAAGAAGTCGATGCTGAGTTTAAAGCGATTTTAACTCCGGAAATTTTAGAAGAAATTGTAAACACGATTCCGCTGGACTGGCTGCAGTGGGAAGATGCAGACGAAACTCCAGAAGGATTGCGAAACGTGTATCTGCAGTTTTTAAAGACAAGATTAGCCAATTCAGAAATATTTGTAAATCAGGCGCAAAATGCAAGATAATCACTTATACGAGTATGCTGTGATTCGTGTTGTACCAAGGGTAGAGCGCGAAGAATTCCTGAATATTGGAATCATTTTGTTTTGTAAAAAAGCCAAATTTATAAAGGTTCTTTTTCACGTAAATAAAGAAAAAATACAAGCGCTTTCTGCCGATTTCGACATCGAACAGTTAGAATGCAATTTGACTTCTTTAGAAAAAATAGCAAAAGGAGCCAAAGAAGGCGGTCCAATCGCCGAATTTGAAATTCCAGAACGTTTTCGCTGGTTAACAGCTATTAGAAGTTCGGCAATTCAAACTTCAAGACCTCATCCAGGTTTGTGTGAAGATTTGGAGACAACAATTCAGAGATTATTTGAAGAATTGGTTCTTTAAAAAAGGTACAAAGGTACAGAGTTACAAAACGACAAAGGCTTTCTGTAGAGACGCACAGTAGTGCGTCTTTTTCTTTTTTAATAATATTTTCATTCCTCCTTCGTCGGAATGACAAACTAGGCGATTAAACCTGAAACTTGAAACCTGAAACAAACTAAACAAACAAAAACTAAAAAACCACGAATTACAAAACTGCAATCCGTGGTTCTAACTAAAAACTAACTTACTTTTTTATTGTAATTCTATTAAAAAGAACCACAGATATTACCGCCTAAAGTTGCTCCTGCATTGGCAGAAATATCAGCTTTAACAGCCGTTTTATTTAATTTCACGATAGAATAGGGCGGCGTAAAAGCTGTACCGCTTCCAGCCTGAGTTCCTGTTACACTTGTAAATACATTATCAGTAACGGTCACGGCAGTATAACCACTCATTAAATCGATTGGGTTTTTCACACCTTCAAAAACGTTGCTTTCTACACGAATATTCGCTTCAAAACCTGCGGCAACACATTTGTTGCTTACAGTACTATTGAAAAAGCTATTTACAATGTGAACTTGTCCAAAACGAACTCTAGGCATTCTTTCTTTACAGCCTGGAGCCCACCAGCATCTTGCAAAAGTGATTCTTAATTTACCACGATCGCCAGTAGCGCCGTCGCTTGAGCCTATTAAGTTAGAATATCTGTGATCGTCTGATCCTCCAGAACCTCCAGCTTTTGGCGGTTTTAAATAGTGGAATTTAGAATACGTAACCGAAATATAATCTGATTTGTTTTTGATGTCGAAATTTCCGTCAACACCATCTCTAAATTCGCAGTGATCAACCCAAACGTTTGTACATTCATCCAGAATGGCATTGTCCCATCCGTCAGTGTCATAAGCGCCTGGACCTTCAAAAATTAAGTTTCGAATAATGATATTTTTACATCTTTTGATGTTAATGATTCCAGAACCGTCTTTAGTCTGGTTAGTAGAAACCAATTTTGCACCATTAGCGCCATAAATTGTTTTTCCAGTTTGATCTTGGAAAGACAATCTTGTGGTAATGGTAATTGTTCCCGAAACCTTAATCACTTTTACAGCTGTGTTTTCGATCGCTGATTTCAGCTGCGCATAATTAGTAACTGTTGTTTCAGCCGAAGAACCTCCTCCGGTCGTACCTCCGTTTTGTGAAGCCCAGCCCGGAACTTCAGCGCAGTTTCCAATTTTAGCTGTCAGATTGCTGTTTGTTGGAGTTGTTGTTTCAATTGTTGCGCTTTGAGAATCTTGCGCTGATCCGATTTCCTCAGTATTACATGCCGTAAAACCAAGTGCCAATGTTAAAGCAAACATTGAGATTGTTACATTTAATTTCATAGTTTAAGTTTGGTGGTTTATAAAAAATTTAACGGTACAAATCTGATTATAATTTGCACGAAAAAAATTGAACAAGTTCAAACTTTTGCAAAAAAATCTACGAAATGTGTTTTTTTAACAGTTGTAAATTTACAAAAATGCATTTTATGTTTACTTTTACGTAATCGATTACATTATTTAAGCCCCTAATTAATAATGAGTTGAAAAACAAATTTATTCCTCACAAAAACCACAACATGTACAACCTACTTAGACAAAACATTGAGCGAAAAATTCCGCTCACGGATGAAGAATGGGACATTATTGTTTCAAAGGCAGAACTCATTAAACTCAAAAAGAATCAGTTTCTTCAGATTCAGGATTCTAATAATAGTTATGAGGGATTTATTTTGAAGGGCTCTTTTAAAACTTACATTTTAAATGAAAACGGAACCGAAACCGTTATTTTCTTTTCATTCGAAAACGAATGGATGTGTGATTTGGAAAGTTTTTACCACCAAAAACCAACCACATACAACATTAAAGCCATTGAAGACAGTGAAATAGTCGTGATCAATAAAAAGCAAAAAACGTATTTGTTTGCCATGATTCCGAAACTGATTAAGTTTCATGTTCTCATGATCGAACGTGCCAATGTTGCGATTCAACAGCGGCTTTTGGATGTTCTCAATAAAACCTCAAAACAACGTTATTTGGATTTTAAAGAACGCTATCCGCAAAAGATAAGTTCGATAAACAACAAGAATCTCTCATCGTATTTGGGTGTTTCTCATGAGTTTTTATCGAAGATTAAGAGAACGGTTTCTTGATTAGGTTAAAATAAAATCTAGCAAAGTCGCAGAGTCGCAAAGTTTTTTGAACCATATAAGTAATATAAGTTCAAGTAAGCAGAAAACTTAAAATTCTTATAGTACTTATATGGTTGTTTTTAAATAAAAACTTTGGGTCTTCGCGACTTTGCGAGATTAAAAAAATCTTAGCGAACCTGGCGTAAACCATTGCGTTCTTTGCGGTTAAACTTTACGCAATGCTTTTCTCCAAATAAACAAACTCCAAAGGAACTTCAGAAACCGTAGTATGAATTTCACTTTCAGGAAAAGCTTCGCGTTTGCCTGTATCAACATAGCCGTGACGTTTGTACCAAGCTACAAGTTCCTCGCGAACCGAAATAACCGTCATAATAATACTCGATAAACCAAGAGACTTAGCATGATTTTCGGCTTCAGCCAAAAGTTTTTTTCCGATGCCGCTGTTTTGAAGTTCTGGCGAAACCGTAAGCATTCCCAAATACAATTGATGTCCTTTTTCTACCAATAAAACCGAACCGATAATGGTATCATTTTCTGTAAACTTCAGGATTGTATTTTTTGAATCTAGAAAGATTTCGGTCATTTCCTGTTCATCGGTTCTTTTTCCTTCTAGTAAATGCGCTTCGGTTGTCCAGCCTTTTTTAGACGATTCGCCTCTGTATGCTGAATTTATTAAGGTTGTTAATGCGGGAATATCTTCTAGTAATGCTTTTGTAATCATGTTATTTATAAAATATTTTGAATTGTTTCTTGCTTTAGCCAAGAACATTTGAATTGCCCACAGCTTTAGCTGTGGGAGACAAAGTTATAGTAGAAAATGGCTTTAGCCTAATCTTTTAAGTTTTTTGGCTAAAGCCGACTTTATACTGCAAAATAAAAACCTCCAGCTAAAACTGGAGGCAATTGAATTTAATATTGTGCGTATTTGCTAGCTAGAGAATTAATTGTTTTTCTGGGATTCTATCAAATGTAAACGATTTTGGATTCGTTCAATAATATCTAAATCATTGTCACCATGAATATCTCTTATGTTATAATTCGGATTTCTAGGGTCAGTAGTTTTCTGAAATTCATTAATATTGAGATTGAACAATGCCTGTCCAAATCTCTGACTTGGATTCTTTTCTAAATAAGATTCTAGCAATTCAAGGATAATTTTATGTTCTTGTTTCATTTGAATTATTTTTATTTAAATCTTCGAAAAACTGTATTGGGTCATTAAGAAATCGTGCAGCATTTGAAGTTTTAATACTTTCTAAAATATCTTCTAAATTTGGTTCGAAAATTTTTCCTTTTAAGTCAATTAAAACAAAATTATGTTTTTTGCAAAGGTCTAATATTGAGTGAAGAGTATTTGTAATATTTGATTCTTTTCTCAAATCAATTCTGAAAGTCAATTCTTCTATCTGACTTTTATCATCTGTTAAGCTAATATGGCCATCATTATCTTCATTGTTTTTATCATCGCCTTTCCAGCTTACAAAAGTATCGGTGCTCCAATGTGCTCTTGGAAGAATTTGATCAAGTTCTGAAATAATATCGCTAGTACTGCCAACAAGATTTTCCCAATAAGAATTAGTGTCTGGTAAAAATTCAGTTTTGTTATTTTCAAAAATATTATAATTCTGATCAATTGAATTTTTAGGAACTACAATTAAAAGATATTGCCAGATTGCCATTTTTGCAATATTATTAAAATTAATTATTACTCAAATATTCCCCAAATATACCTATCGTCTACAATTGCATTTGGGTTTTCACTTACTTTCTCTAAGAAAAGACTAAAATTGCTATAAGTCCTTAACTTATAAATTATTTGCTGACCAGAATTATTAATAATTATTTTCCAAACTCTTCTTTTGTTAATCGTAACCATTGTTCTTCTGGCTTCTATAATTGATGAAAGAGGATATTTAATTACAGGTTCATCTGATTGTATTAGGTATAAATTATTTTCATCGAAGTAAAAAATAGTTGTGTTAAAGATGAATTTTTCTAAACCCCAGAAAAATGGTGTAGGTGCTGATAATCTATAAAGAGACCACAAATCAAGACCTGTTCTTTTTTTAAACTCTATTGCTCTTTGTTCTTTATAATAATCAACCCAGGATTGAATTTTCGGGTAACAAAGAAGAGAAATAATAAGTAATACTAAAAAGATCAGAACAATGTTTGTGCCCATATTGAATTTAGTTGTTTTTTAATCAAACATAGTAAACTTATTCAAAACTGAAAAAGAAAACTACAAACGAAACAATTTTTAAATGTATTTAAATTGTAAGTTTGATAAACAATTGTTTATACAGGAAATGAAAAGCGTATCTTACAAAAATAGCTTTGTTTTTTACCGAAATTGAGTTTCGTTTAAGAATTTTAAATATCTTTGAATTATGAGTACAGCAATAAAACCAAGACATATCGGCAGAAATATAAGCCGTATTAGAGAGCTTAAAGATATGAAGCAAGATGCTCTTGCGTATGCTTTAGGGACAAGCCAGCAGACGATTTCGGCTATTGAAAACAGCGAAACGGTAGACGAACAAAAACTAATTGAAATCGCAAAAGCTCTTGGAGTTTCTGTTGAAGCGATTAAAAACTTTTCGGAAGAAGCAGTTTTTAATATTATTGGAAATACTTTTCAAGATCAAAGTGCAGTTTACAATTGCAATTGTACTTTTAATCCTTTAGATAAAGTAGTTGAACTTTACGAACGTTTGGTGCAAGCTGAAAAAGATAAAGTGGAGTATTTGGAGAAGTTGTTGAATGGGAAGTAATTGTTTTATGATATATTGAATTGAGAAGAGACCTTTTTAGAATCTCTTTTTTTTGTACTTAAACTTATTTTCCGCTACTAAAGAATTTGCCTACTAAATCATTCGGCATTGTTGGTGAAGAATCTTCTTTGAGTAAACCTGTGTCAGCTCTACTAAATAATGATTGCATAATTAATTTTTTTTCCTCTGGGTCAATTTCAGATTCTTTTAACAAAGAAAGATAGAAATAAGTTAATGTATGTCTTTCTTCAGAATCTCTAGCTAAGTGAAAAGAACTAAACATTACTTTGGAAATTGCTTTTATGCAGAAAGCAAGAAAGGCAATTAATGTTATATATATGATTGACCATCTAATTGCAGCACTATGATCACCTTTGAAATAGCTTGTAAATATTTGTTCTGGAGTTCGCCAAAGTAGTTCATTTAGCGAATCACAAACCATTAAGACTAAAATAATCAGACAAGAAAGTGCAATCCATCCTTGTCGTCTTAACTTTTTAGCTCTGTCTGACCAGTAGGTTGCTGGACCTTCAAGTTTTAATTTCTCTTTATATGTTTTCTCTAATTCTTCAACCTTTAGCTTCGAATCTTTATCAAAGATTTCAAACTCTCCTTTAGTGTTAATAAACCAATCTGAATAGGTTTTTTCCTTATCTGTTTGAAAGTCGTCAATTCTTTTTACATAATCATCATATTTATCTGAACCATCTTTCAAATGATCTACTAATTGCTTATCAAGTTCAGGTAATCGATTTTTAAAGTTATTTTTAAGTTGTTGAAGGGATGTTTTTTCAGAGTTTGCTCTTTCAGTTAATTTGCTTTCTTTAGATTTAAACTCATATGCAGCTAAATATCCTTCAAAAATTTTTTTGTTGTTTATGTTTTGATGAAGATCACCAATAAAATATGTAAAAGCACCGAGAAAAGAGGTCTGGTTATATTGGTAAATTTTTAATAAAAAGTCAATTTCAGGAGAATCGTAAGTAAAAATGTCAGTATTTCTACGATTAATGTCAGCAACCCAAGTTCTTAAATAACTATCTAGAGAAGATTCATCTTCAATAGTTGAATATGACTCAACAAAATTTTCAATTTCTTGTTTGGTAGATGTAAAAAAGTTTTTAGAATTTGTAAATTCATTTGGCAAAATTTCAAATTCATCCCAGCCAAGAATTTGTTCTTCAAGAAACTTATGAAATGAAGCTAAACCTTTAAAATTTTGAGTAAAATTAAGAGGAGGAAACGTGATATTAAATTCTACAGAATTAAACCAATTAAAACTGGTCGTCTCAGTTATTCTTTTTTTAAATTTTTTAGTTTCCATTGTAAATATTATATTTTAATAGAAGCCCTCTGCTAGCGCGAGCGTAATTTCGGCACAACTCCCGCATAACGTCCCGCCGGCTTTGCGAAGTTTGGGTTTATATTGCCACGAACCATTCCATTCAGACTTAAGCCAAATATACAAAAAGATCCTTCTATTAAACCCTCAAGCCCAAATTTCGCAAAACCGCTGTTGGCAGTAGTTGTGTTAAAGATTCAAGGCAACAACTCTATTATTTAACCATTCTCGAACTTCTTGAGTGTAGTCTGCCCACGTCGCAGAAGTTGCAAGTTTATCAGAAACTTTATTTAGCCCTGTAGTTTTATCATTATATCCAAGTAGAGTAATTATTTGATTTACATAGTCATGTTTATTAGCTACAGCATTAATTTGCGTTGCAGCTAGAACAATTTCAGAGTTATCATTAATTTCTCGTATATTTCGATTAATAAATTGTTCTGGCGTTTCTGCAGTTGGAATTAAGTACTGTCTAATGCAACTCAAGGCAGAGGTTCGGTTTGCTACTGCTGCTACTTCTGTTCCAGCAAAATATTTTTCCATTTGAGTCATCTTCTCTCCGTGTAATTTGTATCTATCACCATCTAATAAGATTAGTATGTTATTCAAATTTTCACCTTTAAGAAACAGTCCAGTAGCCAGTGCAAAACCATTATCAATTGAACCAAACCGTTTAATAGAACAATGTCGACGAATGTTTAACTCCTCAATAACTTTTTGAACAATTGATTCAGATAAATCATCTTCAACAAAAATTTCTAACGTGCGAATTTGTTGACCTGTTAGCCTTGAGATACAATCAGGATTCGTTTCTGTAAAACAAAATGTATTTAAGCCAATTTGATGAATATGCCTTATATTTATATCTGTGCGTTTTGTTAATTCTTCTCTATGACTTGTGAAAATAATCTGTAGATTTTTATCGGCGGCTTTGTTGACCAAAATTGTTATTAGTCGATTAAGAGCGTCGGTATGTAGTGTTAAGTCAATTTCATCAATTATTATTAGCGAATATCGAGGAGCTTTAAATACTGTATTAAGAATTTTAAAAACTCTTTGTTCACCAGCTCCCATAGCTAACGAAGAATACTGAACACCATTATTTCTTACACCGATAAATCTTTTATTTCCAGAAGCTAGAGAATTATATTCATCATATTGTTTATTCATTACCACACTAGCATTTTGCCTAATTTCATTAGACAATGCATCCACAAGAGTTGTAGTCGCTGTGAAACGAATAATATTTTGTGACTTTTCCAATTCAATATCTGGTACGCAAGTATTTATACCTATGAAATAGACATCTCTTTCTGGACGATACTCATACTTTGGTTTCCAACGATCAGATTTGGAATATGATCGTTTGAGATTATTAAAGACATTTAAATTTTCTCGATAAGAATGGGTTATTTCAAAACTTGATCCTTCATATTTTGTATGAGATGTATGTGTGAAAAATTGGCTGAACTTAAAGTTAAATCTGTTAGGATCACTTTGAGAAGGCTTAAATAAAGAAAGAATAGAATATATTAAAGAAGATTTTCCACTACCATTTATACCGAAAATTCCTGTTACATTATTTGGCTCCAAATCGAGCATAAAATTTCTTAAATTTTTTAGCTCACTATAATTAATAGAGTGTAATCTTTGTTGATTTATTGCCATGTGATATTTCTTCTGTTTTACTTTTTACAATTATGCCAACTCATTTATATGCGAAACAAACTTTTGCATATACACCTAAAATAGGGTAAATAAGCGAAACTTTATTTCGTTTTCTAGCTTTTCAAATATATATCTTTTTTCTTGCCAATTTTTACGGATTTCCGTACTTGTCACTTTTATTTATTGATTCAAAATAATTAATGATAACGCAATAAAAAAGCGAGCAAAAATACTTTACTCGCTTTAATTATTAATTATTTATGTTTTTACCCCAAGAAACTTTTCAACTCCTCATAAGTCCCAATCTTCACGCTAACTTTCTCCTCATTAATAACACTTTCAATTTGTGTTGGAATTGGAAGCGTAATTCCTAGCGCCGGTTCAACCACATCTAAGAATTTAATTGGGTGAGCGGTTTCTAAGAAAATACCAATGGCGTTTGGGTATTTTTCAAGTTCTTTTTTCAAGCCTAAATAACCAACAGCGCCGTGAGGTTCTGCAATGTAACCGTCTGTGTTGTAAATTTGTTTCATGGCTTTTAGCGTTTCTTCGTCGGTGTAGCTGTACGAAGAGAAATCTTTTTCAAAAGCCTTTAAATCATTGTTGTATAATTCTTGAATTCTAATAAAGTTACTTGGGTTTCCAACGTCCATTGCGTTAGAAATTGTTGCTTTAGAAGGTTTCGGGTCGTATTTTCCGTTTTCTAAGAATCTTGGCACCGTGTCGTTTACGTTTGTCGAAGCAACAAAATGCTCAATTGGCAAACCTAATTTTTTTGCCATAATTCCAGCACAGATATTTCCGAAGTTTCCGCTTGGACAAGAGAAAACCAATGGTTTGTTTTGGCTCTTCAACGCTTTGTAAGCAAAGAAGAAATAAAACATCTGTGGCAGCCAACGTGCAATATTTATAGAATTCGCCGAAGTCAGGTTTTTGTGCGCTAAAGTTTCGTCTAAAAACGCTTTTTTCACCATATCCTGACAATCATCAAAAACACCATCCACTTCAAGCGCTTTAATGTTTTGTCCTAAAGTCGTCAATTGTTTTTCCTGAATATCGCTCACTTTTCCTGACGGATATAAAATGACAACATCAACACCATCAACACCTAAAAATCCGCTTGCCACTGCGCCTCCTGTATCTCCAGAAGTCGCCACTAAAACCGTGTTTTTAGCGTCTTTTTTGTCTTTGTTGAAATAACCCAAACAACGTGACATAAATCGCGCTCCAACGTCTTTAAACGCCATTGTTGGTCCGTGGAATAATTCTAGCGAATAGATTCCGTTTTCCACTTTCACGACAGGAAAATCAAAAACTAAAGTTTCAGCGATGATTTCTTTTAGTTTTTCTGCTGGGATTTCGTCGCCAACGAATTGTTTAATCGCTTCATATGCGATTTCTTCGTGGCTTAAACTTTCGATTTTATCAAAAAATGAAGGATCAAGAGGCGTGATACTTTCTGGGAAATATAATCCTTTATCACTCGCTAATCCTTGTATGACAGCTTCCTGAAAAGAAACTTTTGGGGCATTATGGTTTAAACTGTAGTATTTCATTATTTTAGATTTTTGATTTTTGATTTTAGATTTTCTTGGAAAGTAAATTCCAATACTAAAATTCCAAATTCTAATAGTTATGTTTATTTAACCGCAAAGAGCGCAAGGAATTGGTTTCTTTTGAAAACGCAGAGAACGCAAAGCTTTGTGGTACTGTTTTTTTTATTTCAATTTATATTTTCATTGTGTGTCATTTTTGTCAGGCTGAGCGAAGTCGAAGCCCGCGCAAAGTATGAACGTTTAGTTTGTCATTTCGACTGAAAGGAGAAATCGCACTCGAAACTCTACAACAGTGCGTGGGCTTCGACGGAGTTTATCCTGAGAAACGAAGGGCTCAGCCTCACAAACGTAGCTTACAATTTTTAATTCTAAATTTTTAATTTTTAATTGTTTTAAAGAATTCTCACGCCGTCTGGGTTTATCTTCGAAACGTGAATTTCATAGGGTAAATTCATTTTTTCGTAAACGTCGCTCATGGCTTTGGCGATTTGGTCTGCGGTTTCTTTTCCTCGGCTTAAAGCAAAAATCGACGGACCAGAACCTGAAATTCCAGAACCTAAAGCGCCGTTTTCGTAAGCCGTTTGTTTGATTTGGTCAAAACCTGGAATTAAAACACTTCTTAAAGGTTCTACGATTTCGTCATGAAGCGATCTTCCAATCAATTCGTAATCTTTGGTGTAAAGACCCGCTACAAGTCCGCCCACATTTCCCCATTGCATGATGGCGCTTTTTAGGGAAACGTTTTGTTTTAAAACCGAACGAGCGTCAGACGTTTTTAACTCAATCTGAGGATGAACGACCGTTGCATACAATTCTTCCGGACTGTCGATTCTGATAATATCCAATGGAGCATAACTTCTTACCAAAGTAAATCCGCCCAAAAGGGCAGGAGCAACGTTGTCGGCATGTGCGTTACCGCTAGCTAATTTTTCACCCTGCATCGCAAACTGAACCAAATCTTTACGAGAATACGGTCTTCCTAATAATTCGTTGATTCCGAAAACCGCTCCGGCAGAACTTGCGGCACTGCTTCCGATGCCGCTTCCCGCTTTTATGTTTTTATAAATTTCAATTTCGAATCCAAAATCCAATTTGTCCAAAGTCGCTAACATCGCCAAAGCCGCCACACCCGAAACGTTTTTCTCGGTTTCAAGAGGTAAATCAGCACCGACGATTTTAGTAATTCGAACTCCTTTTTGATCTGATTTTCGAACAATCATTTCATCACCCGCATTGTCTAAACAAAGTCCCAAAACGTCAAATCCGCATGAGAGATTGGCGATAGTTGCTGGGCAAAATAGTTTTATTTCCATTCTTTTAAAGGTTCAAAGAAGCAAAGGCTCAGAGGTTCAGAGGTTTTGCTTCTCAAAGTTTTTATTTTAAGATTAAAAGGTTAGAGTAAAGTGACAAAGAATAAGCCTTTGAACCTTTGTAACTCTGTGCCTTTGTAACTCACTAAATATTTCCAATTCTAATCACGTCAGCAAAAATTCCTGAAGCCGTAACAGCTGCTCCAGCACCAGCTCCTTTGATCAATAAAGGCTGATCTACATAACGATCTGTGTAGAAAAGCACGATATTGTCTTTTCCTTCCAAGTTATAGAAAGGATGATCTTTTGGAATGAATTGAAGTCCTACACTTGCTTTTCCGTTTTCGAACTGCGCTACGTATTTCAATCTTGAATCTTTGGCTAAAGCTTCTTTGTAAATGTTCTCAAAATGCGAGGCATGTTTGATTAACGATGCAAAGAAATCATCGTTGTTGTCTGTAGCTAAACATTCAGCAGGCAGGAACGATTCGTTTGAAATGGCATCGATGTCCATTTCGTAACCGCTTTCGCGAATTAGGATCAGGATTTTACGCGCGACGTCGATTCCGCTTAAGTCAATTTTCGGATCTGGTTCTGTGAAACCTTGAACTCCAGCTTCTTTTACCACATCGTGGAAAGAATTATTCTCATCAAAATTGTTGAAAATAAAGTTCAAACTTCCCGATAAAACCGCTTGAATTTTATGCACTTTATCGCCGGATGCAATCAGATTTTTTACAGTATCGATAATTGGCAATCCCGCACCAACATTCGTTTCAAACAAGAAAGGAGCATTGTATTGACGAGACAGATTTTTTAGTTTTTTATAATTGTCGTAAGCAGATGAACACGCAATTTTATTACAAGTTACAACCGCAATACTTTCTTTTAAGAATTTCTCATACATTTCAGAAACGCTTGCATTTGCTGTAATATCTACAAAAATGCTGTTTCTTAAATTCAGTTCTTTAGCACGAGCTATAAATTCAGTCGCAACGGCATGTTCTCCTTTTTCAAGAGTCGACTGCCAGTCTTTTAAAGAAATTCCGTCTTCATCAAATACCATTTTTCTTGAATTTGATAAAGCGATCACACGGACGTTAATCTTTAAAACCTCTTTTAAGAATTTCTTCTGGTTGTGGATTTGTTCGATGAATTTCTCGCCCACATTTCCAACGCCCATTACAAATAAATTCAGCTGTTTTGTGTTTTCTTCAAAGAAGTTTTCGTGTAACGTATTCAACGCTTTTTTAACGTCTCTTTCGTTAATTACAGTCGAAATATTTCTTTCAGAAGCACCTTGCGCGATGGCACGAATGTTTACGTTGTTTTTTCCTAAAGTGCTGAACATTCTACCGCTTAAACCTTGGTGGTTTTTCATGTTTTCACCCACCAATGCAATAATGCAAAGGTCTTTTTCGACATAACAAGGATCGATTTTGTTTTGTGAAATTTCAATTTCAAACGCTTTATTGATTGCTGCTTCGGCATTATCAGCATCCGAATTCAAGATTCCGATACAAATTGAATGTTCAGAAGAAGCCTGAGTAATAAAAATAACGTTGATTTTTTCCTGAGATAATACTTCAAACAAACGTCTGGAAGAACCCGCAACTCCAATCATTCCTGGACCTTCAAGCGTTAAAAGTGAAATATTATCGATATGGCTGATTCCTTTTATAACAGTATCTTTTGATAAAACAACATCAGAAATTAAAGTTCCTTCCGCTTCTGGCTCAAAAGTATTTTTGATTAAAATGGGAATATTTTTTCTTAAAACCGGCTGAATTGTTGGCGGATACAAAACTTTTGCTCCAAAGTGCGACAATTCCATTGCTTCCTGATACGAGATATTCGCAATTGGCTGCGCTTGTTTTACGATTTTAGGATTTGCAGTAAACATTCCGTTTACGTCAGTCCAGATTTCTAGTTGTTCTGCGTCGATTGCTCCAGCAATAATAGCTGCCGTGTAATCAGATCCGCCACGTCCTAAAGTTGAGGTAATTCCGTCTAAAGTCTGCGCGATAAATCCAGGCAGAATATTGATTTTTGCTTTATTTTCAGCAAAGTATTCTTTTATTAATTGGTTTGAAATTTCGAAGTTTACCGCCGCTTTTCCGAAGTTATTATCAGTTTTAATTAATTCGCGGCTGTCTTTGTAAACAGCATCTTTTTCAGTCTGCTGAAATGCCTGAGCGATGATAAATGAAGAAAGTAATTCTCCGAAACTTAAAATAGTGTCGGCTGTTCTTGGAGATAATTCGCCCAAAAGAAAACATCCGTCTAATAAAGTTTCTAAATGATTGATGATTCTTTTTACATGGCTTAAAAGACTGCTTTGCTCGCTTACGGGAATTAATTCTTTTAAAGTGTCAAGGTGTTTTTTCTCGATTTCAGCAACTACTTCTCTAAAGCTTTCGTCGTTTGCTGCCGCTTTTGCCGCTGCCGACTGCAATAAATCGGTTACTTTGCTTAAAGCTGAAACTACTACAACTAATGGGTCATTTCCTGCTTTTTGTTTTACAATTTCGAGAACGAGTTTTATATTTTGAGCATTGGCTACCGAAGTTCCGCCAAATTTTAATACTTTCATTTTTGATATTTTTATTTTCTTAGAATGCAATAGTTTTCATGTATCCATTACCTTTCTTCTTTTACGAAAAAAGTATAGACAAACTGGATTATATGTAAAAATGTATACCCCTAAGGGGTAGTAGTTGTTGTAGTAGAAATTGTGGTAGCAGCAATTGCAACTCCTGTTTGAGTTGTAATAGTTGTAGATTGATATTTTATGCTGTTACTTTTCATTTTTGATTTTTCAAAAGTACAGCTTTTTGTAAAAGTTAAAAACTTCAAAAGCCTTTTTACGAATATTTTAATAATTCAAATCTCAATTATTCAATATTGAGTTTTTGTTAAAATTAAATATGTTAAGTTGCTGTTTTAATATATTTCAGATTATATAATACATCGTTTTTATTAGACAATGGTTTGATTTTAAAGAGAAAAATGATTTTTAAACTGTAAAAATCTGCATTTTTAGGATTGATAAATACATAATCCTTACGAATGACATGTGAAGAAATTTTAATTATTGTGATAAAATGTTGCTTTTTAATGTTGATTTGTTGAATTTTGACGTTTTAAATTTCAAATCATCATGAGAGAAGTCCATTATATAAGTACTGAAACCATTACTTTAGAAACATTACACGAAATTTTAAGCTTTAATAAAACGCTGGAATTATCAGAAGAAGCAAAAGTAAATGTTCAAAAGTGCCGTGATTATTTGGATAAAAAAATGGCATCGCATACAGCGCCAATTTATGGAATCAATACTGGTTTTGGCTCTCTTTACAGCGTGAAAATCTCTAATGAAAACTTATCGAAACTTCAGGAGAATTTAGTAAAATCTCATGCTTGCGGAACTGGTGAAGAAGTTCCTGCAGAAATTGTAAAAATGATGCTTTTGTTGAAGATTCAATCTTTAAGCTACGGACATTCTGGTGTACAATTAAAAACTTTAGAACGTTTAGTAGACTTCTATAATAACGATATTCTACCTGTAATTTATACTCAAGGGTCGCTTGGGGCTTCTGGTGATTTAGCGCCTTTGGCTCATTTATCTTTACCATTAATAGGTGAAGGAGTGGTTCTTTTTGAAGGAAAAAAAATGGCTTCAGCCGAAGTTTTAAAACATTTTAATTGGGAACCAATTGTTTTACAGTCAAAAGAAGGTTTGGCTTTGTTAAACGGAACGCAGTTTATGAGTGCTTACGGAGCGCATATTTTAATAAAAGCCTATAAATATTCGTATTTGGCAGATTTAATTGGAACGATTTCTCTAGAAGGTTTTGATGGAAGAATCGAGCCATTTAACGAATTAATACATTATATACGTCCGCACAAAGGACAAATTGTAACGGCTCAAAGAATTACTGAATTCTTAGACGGAAGCGAAATTATTGCTCAGGAAAAGAAACACGTTCAAGATCCGTATTCTTTCCGTTGCATGCCTCAGGTTCACGGTGCTTCAAAAGATGCGATCGATTATGTTCGCAAAGTATTCAAAACAGAAATTAATTCAGTAACCGATAATCCGAATATCTTTATAGAAGCCGATCAGATTATTTCTGGAGGAAATTTCCACGGACAACCTTTAGCTCTGGCTTTAGATTTTCTGGCAATTGCTCTGGCAGAATTAGGAAGTATTTCTGAAAGAAGAACGTATCAGTTAATTTCTGGACTTCGAAATCTTCCAGCATTTTTGGTTGATAATCCGGGATTAAATTCAGGATTTATGATACCGCAGTATACCGCAGCAAGTATTGCCAGCCAGAACAAACAATTGGCAACTCCGGCAAGTATTGACAGTATTGTTTCAAGCAACGGTCAAGAAGATCATGTTAGTATGGGAGCAAATGGCGCTACAAAAGCCTTACGAATTTTAGATAATATAGAACGCATTTTAGCAATCGAATTGTTGAATGCTTCGCAGGCTATTGCGTATAGAGAACCTCTAAAATCAAGCGATTTCATCGAAATGTTTTTAAGCAGTTATAGAGAAGTTGTGCCTTTGGTAAAGGAAGACAGAATCTTACATAATGACATAGAAAACACCGTATTGTTCCTTAAGAGTTTTCAAATAGAAAACGATTTGTTAACAATGGCTTAACATTGCAAAGTATTAATGGAAGTAATTTTGCACTATCAAAAATATAAAAATGTCAATAAACAGTATTTTCCAATTTTTAGTGCCGAAAGACAAGAAATTCTTTCCACTTTTTGAAGAGGCTTCAAGCAATTTAATTGAGTTAGCTTCTAACTTACACGAAGCTGTAAACCTTCCATTAAAAGAAAGAGAAATTCTTTTTCAAAAGATTGACGAATTAGAACAAAAAGGAGAAGATATTACTCGTCAGACTAACCTTGAGTTAAGCAGAAACTTCATTACTCCATTTGATAGAGAGGATATTCATACATTAATTACTTCTATTGATAACGTTGCAGATTACCTTCACGGTGCTGCAAGCCGAATGAGATTGTATCAAGTTGATAAGATTACAAAATCGATCAGAAAGATGACAGAAATCAACCTTGAAGCTTGCCAAAATATCGACAGTGCTGTAAAAGAGTTGAGAAACTTAAAGAATTTTAAAATTATAAAAGATGCGTGTGCCAGAATTAACAAGCTGGAAAACAAATCTGATAACGTATATAACAAAGCAGTTTTTGAAATTTTTGAAAACGAAACAGATGCTAAAAATATTATTAAATATAAAGAAGTGTTATCTGTTTTAGAATCAGCAACAGATAAATGTAAGAGTGTTGCGAACATACTGGAATCTATTTCTGTAAAACATTCTTAATTCAATTTTTCAATCTGAAGTTATAATTTTATGACGATACTTATATTAATTATAGTATTAGCTTTAATTTTTGATTACATCAATGGTTTTCATGATGCAGCAAATGCTATTGCGACAGTGGTTGCCACAAAGGTTTTGACACCTTTTCAGGCGGTAGTCTGGGCAGCGTTTTTTAACTTCCTTGCTTATTGGGTTTTCGGATTTGGTGTGGCAGATACAGTTGCAAAAACTGCACATACGATGGAAATTAACCTAGTAGTAATTCTTGCCGGAGTTATAGCCGCAATCTGTTGGAACTTATTGACTTGGTGGTTAGGAATTCCTTCAAGTTCTTCACATACACTTATTGGAGGTTTTGCTGGAGCGGCTGTAGCACATGCTATTGCGGTTCATGGTTTTTCTGGTTATGTTGGAGAAGACGGGACAACGCACTATTGGTACGAAATCGTAAGCTGGTATAAAGCAGGAAAAGATGGAGCCATGCCTTCGGGAGTTTTGATTATTATTGCATTTATTGTTTTAGCACCATTATTGGGAGCATTAGCATCTTATTTAATTTCAATCTGGCTTTTAAATGCTTCTCGTAAAACAATTGGACCAAAAATCTTTACTGCAGTTTTAATGATAGCTACAATTGTGTTTGTATACTATCAAATGGTGCCTTATGATAAGATAGAAAAACCAAGATTTGATTCTCATTTCTGGAGTGTTGCTTTTGAAGCTCATAATATTAAATGGTTTTTAGTAGCCTTTATTATCTTGACAGTAAGCGGATTTTGTTTAATATTCAGTAGTTTAAATCTTCATCAAGCTGATGCTGCTTTAAAGAAAATGCAGTTGCTATCTTCTGCAGCATTTAGTTTAGGTCATGGAGGTAATGATTCTCAAAAAGTAATGGGTATCATTGCTGCTGCTGTAGCAGTGTATATTAATACAAATCCAGGAGTTCATATGGATGCTTGGCTGGATGTTGTGCTTCCAAATGATGATTTAGGTATAAAAGGAGTAATGCCAAGCTGGATTCCGTTAGCGTGTTATTCTGCAATTGCCGCTGGAACTTTGAGTGGTGGATGGAAAATTGTGAAAACAATGGGTTCTAAAATCACAAAAGTAAGTTCGTTTGAAGGGGTTGCAGCAGAAACTGCAGGTGCTTTAACGCTGTATTTTACTGAGCATTTAAAAATTCCAGTAAGTACCACGCATACAATTACAGGTTCTATTATTGGAGTTGGATTAACAAAACGTGTATCTGCCGTAAGATGGGGAGTTACTGTAAGTTTAATCTGGGCTTGGATCTTAACTATTCCTATTTCGGCTATTTTAGCAGGTTTAGTATACTTTGTTTTAAGTGTATTTATTTAGAAAATGATGTTTGCGGAATGTGAGATTAAGTCGCATTTATCAATATAAAAAAAGCTGGTTTCAATTTGAAATCAGCTTTTTTGTTTTTACGTTATAAATTGTCTTAAAATGAAACTTTAAAAACTTTTAGGGGATATTTTTAAAGTAAAATCAGAAGACCTTTGCAAAAAAAATGAGCGATTTTTTTTGGTTCAAAAGTTTAATTTAAAATAAAATACAGTGCAAAGATTTAATGGTTATTTAGCGGCGATAATTGCTGTAGCATTTACGAGTATTAGTTTTTATTCATGTGATGGTAAACCTGATGATAAAAGAAAAGTTTATTTAAGAGAAGATCAAAAAAAGGTTACAGATGCTCCAGATCAAAAAACAGATTCAATTTCGTATTTTCTTAAAGGATGCGTAATTAAAACCTTAACAGGGATTGACACGGATAAACTTAAATATTATTCAAAAGAAAAAAACGATACCATTCTGATTATTGTTAAAGTTGAAGATATGAAAGGTATTGAAAAATCTTCTAGAAAAGAATTGTTATTTGCTGTTGAAGACTGTTTAAAAGCTGTAGATTATTTTAATACTAAGAAAATTTACATTGATGTGGAGGGGAAATACAATACATTATTAGTGAAGACACCTGTTGAATCTAATTTGTCTGGTAAATTTGCAGATAACAGATTGATACTGCCATTTTATGGGAAATCTGAAATTCCTAATAAATAACTACAAAGCGTAATTTATAAAGTGTATATTGTTTGATATATAACAAGGGTTTAATTTTCATAGAAGTTAGACCCTTTTTTAAATTAATATGAAAGAGCTAAATCAAATAAACAGAATTAAAAAGAAATTAATTCTTGCAAAAGAGATCGATAAGGATTTAAAAGTTTTTGGTGCAAGTAGTCATAAATACACCGTAGGAGATATTCTTAATAGTGAGGAAATTTTAAAATTTGAAAAGAATTATAATATTTCTCTTCCTGAAGCGTATAAAGCTTTTTTGATACATATCGGAAATGGCGGAGTGTCTTATGAAAACTCTGCAGCTGGACCTTCTTATGGAATATTTCCTTTTGGAAAAAATTTACAGGAGTTTGCAAATAATCCTGAAAATTTTTTAAAACAAGATTGTAAGATATATCCAAAAATGAGTGATGAATTCTGGAAAGAATTAACACAAAAAATTGACGAGAACGAAGATATTTCAGATGAAGATTATGATATCGAACTTGGGAAAATGTTTGCGGGAATATTACCGATCGGTTCTCAAGGTTGTACATATTATATTGGACTTATTTTAAATGGACAATTTGAGGGAAGAGTTGTAAATATTGATATAGACGGACAAAAACCATATTTTGTTTTTGAATCCAATTTTTTGGATTGGTATGAAAGATGGCTTGATGAAATTACTGAAGAAAATACAATTGTAAATGATGATTTATTTGATTATACCTTAAGTGGTTCAATATTTCATATTTTACAGGTTTATCGTGATTCTAATGATGAAGAAACAAAAATAGAATGCTTGTTTGGGATTCTAAGAAAGAAAAAAATAGAGACAAAAATTCTAGGTGTTTTAGAAAAAGAATATAGATCAAGTGAAGGCGAAATCCAAAAGAGGCTTCTTCAAGTGCTTACCAAATTTGATTATAACTGCGCATTTCCTTATTTAATTGCTTTTGCTGAAAAGGATTTATTGACTGTTTTTCAATATGTATTTTGGTATGCTAAAGACAAAAGTGCTGACTGGTTAGAAATAATCAAAGAAAATGTTACGAAAATAAATGATGAAGAAACCTTTAGATTTTGTACTTATCTGTTAAAAGAAACAGGTGTTGATTATAGTGCAATTATAATTCCGTTTACTATGCATGGAAATGAAGAAATAAGAATAAGTGCTTTCTATTCACTTGGGCAGTTAAAAAATCAAAAAGATTATTTGGATACCTTTATTTTAGGTTTAAATGATAAAGCTAATAGAATTATTCATATTACATTACAAGCTCTAGAGGGTTTAAATGATAAAAAACTTTTAAAGCATTATAAAGCTATTGCGGAAAGATTTCCAGTTGAAGAAGATTATATTTTGGTTAATCTAAATCATAGACTTAAACCTTTTGGTTTAAACAATGAAACAATAAAAGAAATTAATACTGATAATTATTAAAACCAACAAAGACTTAATTCATTTAAATTTGGTCTTTTTTTGTGCCTTTTAATTAAAATTTTTGAAGGTTCTTGCGATTATGTCTGCGTTTATAATGGGTTTGTTTTAGTTTTTCCTGATCTTCAGAAATAATACTGATTGTTCCGTCGATTTCCAGCATGGCTAATTTTACGTTTTTGAAAAATTCTATACCATGTTCTCTCATGGCTTCTTTTAATTCTTCATCCGAAATATCAAGTTTGCTTAAAGCTTTAAAATCCAATTTTCCATCGTGAATAAGAATTTGTGGCTTGTCCAATAATAAATTCCCAACGATTTTGTATTTGTGAGTCAGCTTTTTGATGATATAATTGACAATAAATAAAACTAAAGCAGCAATTAAACCTCCTGATAAGCTCGTATCAGGACCAACCATAGCATTTTGAACAGCGTTGCTGATTAGTAAAATTAGTATTACATCGGCAGTATTTAATTGGGAAAGTTCTTTTTTGCCAAATACACGTAATGCAATTGTCATGAAGAAATAAACAGCTATGCTTCTTAAAATAATATCAAGATAAGGAAAAATCATGTTTTTTATTTTAAAGTTAAATAAAAAAGCTTTGTCAAAGTTTTAAACTTCGACAAAGCTGCTAAATTATTTAGGAGTAATGAAGTTTTAATGAACTTAATTACAATTTAAAATTCTTTTCAATTGCTTTAATCATTTCTCCCGCGACATCTTTATTGGTTGCGCCTTCAATTCCTTCTAAACCTGGAGAAGAGTTTACTTCTAACAATAAAGGTCCTTTTGAAGAGCGAATAATATCGACACCAGCCACTTTTAAATCCATTGCTTTTGCGGCTTTTATAGCGATCTTTTTCTCTTCTGGAGTTACTTTGATTACAGAAGCCGTTCCGCCAAGGTGAATGTTTGCTCTAAATTCGCCAGGCATGGCTTCACGCTGAATTGCGGCTACAACTTTTCCATCGATAACAAAACAGCGAATGTCTTTTCCGTTGGCTTCTTTAATAAATTCCTGAACTAAGATATTGGCATTTAAACTTTTGAAAGCATTAATAACACTTTCTGCAGCTTTTTTGGTTTCGGCTAAAACAACGCCTTTTCCTTGTGTTCCTTCTAATAATTTTACAATTAGGGGAGAACCGCCCACCATTTTGATTAAGTTGTCAGTATCAAGTGGAGAATTAGCAAAACCTGTGGTTGGAATATCAATTCCGCTGTTTAAAAGTAATTGTAATGAATATAATTTGTCTCGAGATTGTGTAATTGCGGAAGCAGAATTTAAACAGAATACCTTTAAAGCTTCGAATTGACGTGTTAAAGCACAACCATAAAAAGTAATACTCGGACGAATTCTTGGAATAATAGCATCGAATTGGTTTAGGATTTTTCCGCCTCTATAATGAATTTCAGGTTTCTTGGCGTCCAATTTCATATAACATTCCTTGATGTTTAGGAAATGCATTTCATGTCCGCGCATTTCGCCGGCTTCCATAATACGTTTGTTGCTGTACAATTCAGGATTACTGGCTAAAAGACCAATTCGCAAACCTGTAGTAGCTTTTTCTGAGTTTTGATATAATTCTTTTAAAGTTTCGGGAGAAGGTTGTCCAAGAAGATATTTTTGCTCTGGATCAACCAAGACCCTTCCGCTCATAGCTTCGCGTCCCAAAAGCATTCTGAAACCCATTGAGTCACGATTGGTCAAAGTCATTTCGATTGGCCATTTAGCGTCTCCAATTTTAAGATGCGTCTGGATTACATAACGATGTTCTCTAAAACCGCTTGAGCTTTTAACGATTCTTTTGTCAACCAAGGGCGCTTCGCAGTGAATAATAGTTTTAATATTATTCTGAATTGGATTAATATCGAATTTAACCCAATTGGCATCATTTTTTATAAAAGGAGCTATGTTTAATGCGTGCATTGCCGAAGTTTTAGCGCCAGAATCCACACGAGCCTTGATTGTTGGGATTCCTAGTTCTGGAAATGAGCACCATTCTTCGCTGCCTAAAATGACTTTGTTTTGAAGCATATTTTGTTTTTTTATTTATAGAATTAAATTCAAAAATAGCTATTTGCTTTTACTAAAGATAGTAAATTATTTAAAAAAAATGCCCGTTATGTTATGAAAACGTAACGGGCATGTTATTTATGTTATAATTTTTGACTAATTTATTGATTAGTCGGCTCTTCAGCTTTATGTATTTCTACCGATAATTCTTGTGAATCATCTTTTAAATCCATTCTGATTTCATCACCTGAATGTATTTTCGAAGTAATGATTTCTTCAGCTAATAAATCTTCGACATATTTCTGGATTGCTCTTTTTAAAGGTCTTGCTCCAAATTGCTTGTCGAAACCTTTTTCAGCAATAAATGCTTTCGCTTTATCAGTTAGGCTTAATTTATAACCTAGCTCAGCAATACGAGAATATAATTTTTTCAATTCGATTTCAATAATCAAATCAATATCAGCTTTTTCAAGAGCATTAAATACAATTACGTCATCAATTCTGTTTAAGAATTCAGGAGCAAAAGTTTTCTTCAAAGCGTTCTCGATGATGCTTTTTGAGTTTTCGTCTGCCTGAGCAGTTCTTGCTGCAGTTCCGAATCCAACACCTTGTCCGAAGTCTTTTAACTGACGAGCACCAACGTTAGATGTCATAATAATGATTGTATTTTTAAAGTCAATTTTACGACCTAAACTATCAGTCAAATATCCATCATCTAAAACTTGAAGCATCATATTGAATACGTCTGGGTGTGCTTTTTCGATCTCATCTAAAAGAACTACACAATATGGTTTTCTACGAACTTTCTCAGTCAATTGACCACCTTCTTCGTATCCAACGTATCCTGGAGGCGCACCCACTAAACGAGAGATTGCAAATTTCTCCATGTATTCGCTCATGTCGATACGAACTAAAGCATCTTCAGAATCAAATAATTCTTTGGCTAAAACTTTGGCTAATTGTGTTTTACCAACACCAGTCTGACCTAAGAAAATAAATGAACCAATTGGCTTATTCGGGTCTTTAAGTCCAGCTCTGTTACGCTGGATAGAGCGTGCAATTTTTAGAACTGCATCGTTTTGACCAATTACTTTATTTTGAATTAATTCTGGTAATTGAGCCAGTTTGTTGCTTTCTGTTTGTGCAATTCTGTTTACAGGAATTCCGGTCATCATCGAAACAACATCGGCTACATTGTCTTCTGTAACTTCAATACGGTTGTTTTTAGAATCTTCTTCCCATTGTTCTTGTGCTAGTGCAAGATCTTTTTCGATGCGTTTTTCGTCATCGCGAAGTTTGGCAGCTTCTTCATATTTTTGTTTTTTAACTACCATGTTCTTCATTTCGCGTACTTCTTCTAATTGACGCTCTAAATCCAAAATTTGTTTTGGAACATCAATATTAGTAATGTGAACACGAGATCCAGCTTCGTCAAGAGCATCAATCGCTTTGTCTGGTAAGAAACGCTCAGACATATAACGATCTGTAAGTTTAACGCAGGCTTCAATAGCTTCTGGTGTATAGGTTACATTATGATGATCTTCGTATTTATCTTTTACGTTATTTAAGATGGCAATTGTTTCTTCAACAGAAGTTGGTTCTACAATTACTTTTTGGAAACGTCTTTCAAGAGCACCATCTTTTTCAATATATTGTCTGTACTCATCAAGAGTAGTGGCACCAATACATTGGATTTCACCTCTTGCTAATGCAGGTTTGAACATGTTTGAGGCATCAAGTGAACCTGTTGCTCCTCCAGCTCCAACAATAGTATGGATCTCATCGATGAAAAGAATAATATCGTCGTTTTTCTCAAGCTCGTTCATTACGGCTTTCATTCTTTCTTCAAATTGTCCTCTGTATTTAGTTCCAGCAACTAAGCTAGCCAAATCAAGAGTTACAACTCGTTTGTTGAAAAGAATACGCGATACTTTCTTTTGAATGATACGAAGCGCCAGTCCTTCTGCAATAGCAGATTTACCAACACCAGGCTCTCCAATAAGAAGCGGGTTGTTCTTTTTTCTTCTGCTTAAGATTTGAGAAACACGTTCGATTTCTTTCTCGCGTCCCACTACAGGATCCAGTTTTCCTTCTTCTGCCATTTCTGTTAAATCTCTCCCAAAATTATCTAAAACCGGAGTCTTAGATTTTTTGTTTGACTTATTGGCGGGATTATTAAAACTGCTTTCTTTTAAACTGTCATCTTGTCCTGAATCGTCGTTGTAAGACTCGTTTCTAGGTAAGTTTTCTAAGAATTCTTCTTCGTTTGGCGTCATATTTAAATATTGTTCTTTAGCTATGTCATAATCTATTTTAAGTTTATTCAATAGCTTGGTTGTGGGATCGTTTTCGTTTCGTAAGATACACAGTAGTAGATGAGCCGTACTTATCGACGAACTTTGAAATACTTTAGCTTCTAGAAAAGTGGTCTTCAGGGCTCTTTCGGCCTGTCGGGTAAGATGAAGGTTTTTCTTTTCAGTGTTTATTTCAACGCTGTGATTTGCTGGACTCAGTACTTCTACTTTCCTGCGTAAATGGTCTAAATCAACTGCCAGGTTATTAAGTATATGAATAGCTTTTCCGTTACCATCTCTTAAAATTCCCAGCATAAGATGTTCGGTACCAATAAAGTCGTGCCCTAAACGAAGCGCTTCTTCTTTACTGTACGTAATTACATCTTTTACTCTTGGTGAAAAATTATCATCCATAATATATAATTGGTAATGTAAATTTAATTATTTACTGATTGAAAAACAAAAATCATACCTATTGAGATCTGCTGTCAGCTAATTGACAAAAAAAATAACAATAAAAGCGTTAAAAAACGCTTAATTTATTAACTAAATGTAAAAATAAAGTTGTTAATAAATCATTGAAATTAGTGTAAGGAAATAGCTGAAAAAATTTCAAAAAACCGTATCTTGGCACGCTTTGAAACTAATATAATTATTTAATATAACAACTTATGTCTGAAGGAGAAAAGTTAATTCCTATTAACATAGAGGATGAAATGAAGTCAGCTTACATCGATTATTCGATGTCAGTAATTGTATCGAGAGCACTTCCTGATGTTAGAGATGGCTTGAAACCAGTGCATCGAAGAGTTCTTTACGGAATGTATGATTTAGGTGTAACATCAAGATCTGCCCACAAAAAGTCTGCGAGAATTGTAGGGGAGGTTCTGGGTAAGTACCACCCGCATGGAGATACTTCTGTATATGACGCAATGGTACGTATGGCGCAGGAATGGAGTATGCGTTATTTATTAGTTGATGGTCAGGGTAACTTTGGATCTGTCGATGGTGACAGTCCGGCAGCGATGCGTTATACTGAGGCTAGAATGCAGAGACTTTCTGAAGAAATTTTGTCTGATATTGAAAAAGAAACAGTAGATTTTCAATTAAACTTTGACGATACAATATATGAACCAAAGGTAATGCCTACCAGAGTACCAACTTTATTGGTAAATGGTGCTACAGGTATTGCGGTAGGTATGGCAACAAATATGCCTCCTCATAACTTAACGGAGGTTATTAATGGTACGTTAGCGTATCTTGATAATAATGATATTGAAGTTGACGAATTAATGGGCCACATTAAAGCACCTGATTTCCCAACTGGAGGTATTATATATGGTTATGAAGGTGTTCGTGAAGCTTTTAAAACTGGTAGAGGACGTATTGTAATGCGTGCAAAAGTAGGTTTTGAAGAAGTAGAAGGAAGAGAATGTATTATTGTTACCGAAATTCCATACCAAGTTAACAAAGCCGAAATGATTAAACGTACTGCTGATTTAGTTAACGACAAAAAGATTGAAGGTATTGCCAATATTCGAGACGAATCAGATAGAAATGGTATGCGTATCGTGTACATCCTGAAACGTGATGCAACACCAAACGTTGTTTTAAATACACTTTATAAGTTTACACAATTACAGTCTTCTTTCAGTGTAAATAATATTGCATTAGTAAATGGACGTCCGCAATTATTGAATTTAAAAGATTTAATTCACTATTTCGTAGAGCACCGTCATGATGTTGTAGTAAGAAGAACACAGTTCGAATTACGTAAAGCAGAAGAAAGAGCGCATATTTTAGAAGGTTTAATTATTGCTTCAGATAATATTGATGAAGTAATTGCTATTATTAGAGGTTCTAAAAATACTGAGGAAGCTCGTGAGAAATTAATCGAAAGATTTAAACTGTCAGATATTCAGGCTCGTGCGATTGTAGAAATGCGTCTTCGTCAATTAACAGGACTGGAGCAAGATAAATTAAGAGCAGAGTATGAAGAATTAATGAAGTTAATCGAGCATTTAAAAGCATTATTAGCAGATGTTAATTTGAGAACTGACTTAATAAAAGAAGAACTTACAGAAATCCGTGAAAAATACGGTGATGCACGTCGTTCGCAAATCGAATATTCTGGAGGTGACGTAAGTATTGAAGATTTAATTGCAGATGAGAATGTGGTAATTACAATTTCTCATGCAGGTTATATTAAACGTACTAACTTATCTGAGTACAAAACTCAAAACAGAGGAGGAGTAGGACAGAAGAGTGCGGGAACAAGAGATCAGGATTTCTTAGAGCACATGTTCGTGGCAACCAACCACCAATACATGATGTTCTTTACTCAAAAAGGAAAATGTTTCTGGATGCGTGTTTATGAAATTCCGGAAGGAAGCAAAACCGCAAAAGGAAGAGCAATCCAAAACCTAGTCAATATTGAAAGCGATGATAAGGTAAAAGCTTTCATTTGTACACAAGACTTAAAAGACAAAGATTACATCAATACACATAACCTTGTAATGGTTACCAAACAAGGACAGGTGAAGAAAACCTCTTTAGAGAAATATTCTAAACCTCGTGCTAATGGAGTGGCAGCTATTACTATTAAAGAAGGTGATGAATTACTTGAAGCAAAATTAACGGATGGAGAAAGCCAAATTATCCTTGCGGTTAAATCTGGTAAATTGGTTCGTTTTGAAGAAACCAAAACACGTCCAATGGGAAGAACGGCTTCTGGAGTTCGCGGTATTACGTTAAAAGATGATACTGATGAAGTAATTGGTATGGTTACTGTAGCTAAAAATGATGTAAACGATTCTCAAATCTTAGTTGTAACGGAAAACGGATACGGAAAACGTACCAAATTAGTTGATGACGACGGTGAAGATGTGTACAGAATTACAAACCGTGGAGGTAAAGGGGTTAAAACTCTTAATATTACAGAGAAAACAGGAAAATTAATTTCTATTAATGCCGTTACAGATTCTGATGACTTAATGATTATTAATAAATCAGGATTGACAATTAGAATGGCAATTGAGGATTTACGTGTTATGGGACGTGCTACTCAAGGGGTAAGATTGATTAACTTGAAAGGAAAAGATTCTATCGCTGCCGTTACAAAAGTAATGAAAGACGAAGCGGAAGAAGTGGTAGTTGATGAAGACGGAAACGTAATTGAATCAGCGATCGAAAGAGTAAAACCTGACTTAGAAGTTCTTGAAGATGAAGGATCAGCGGATGATGATGACGATGACGATTCTGAAGAAGAAGTAGAAGATGAGGATGACTCTGACGATGAAGAAGAATCTGAAGAATAAAACTTGAACTACAATTATTAAATTAAATATACAAATAGAACATTATGAAAAGTAGATATGTAATACTAGCATCAGCATTACTGATCTCTGCAGCTACATTTGCTCAAAAAGATCAAATTAAAAATGCAGAAAAAGCATTGAAAAGCGGAGATGCGCAAGGAGCACTTGCACAGCTTAAAGATGCTGAGAATTTAATAGTAAATGCTAAAGATGTTGAACAAGCTCAGTACTATTTTGTACAAGGTAATGCTTACTTAGACCTTGCAAACAAAAAAGTAGAAGAGAGTAAAAACTTATCTTCAGCTGCAGAGAGTTATAAAAAATTAATTGATGTTGAAAAAGCTTCTGGAAAACAGAAATATTCAACTCAGGCTGCTGCATCAATTACAAACATCAAAGGTTTGTTGATTAACTCTGCAATTGCTGATACTCAAGCTAACAAACATGCAGATGGAGCTAAAAAATTATACGAAGCGTATCAGTTAGATAAAAATGATACAATTAACTTGTATTATGCAGCTTCTACAGCTGTTAATGCTCAAGATTTTGATACTGCTCTTCCTATGTATGAAGAGTTGAAAAAATTAAACTATTCAGGAAAAGGAACTTTATATTTAGCTACAAACAAAGCTAACGGAAACGAAGATAACTTTGCTAATGCTAAAGAAAGAGATTTAGCTATTAAATTAGGAACTCACGAAAAACCTAAAACTGAAGCTATTCCTTCTAAAAGAGGTGAAATCTACAAAAACTTAGCCTTAATCTTAGTTCAAAAAGGTAAAATTGAAGATGCAAAAAAAGCAATCGCTGACGCTAGAAAAACAAACCCAGACGATTCTTCATTAATTTTAACTGAAGCGAATCTTTACTTAGAAACAAAAGATTTCGAGCAATATAAAAAATTAGTGGGTGAAGCTTTGCAAAAAGATCCAAACAATGCTGATCTTGTGTTTAACTTAGGAGTATTAAGTGCTAATGCTAAAAACAATGCTGATGCTGAAAAATACTACTTAAAAGCAATCGAAATCAATCCAAACTATACTAATGCATATTTAAATCTTGCAGCGTTGAAATTAGAAGCTGAAAAACCAATCATCGATGAGATGAATAAATTAGGAACTTCTGCAAAAGACATGAAACGTTACGATGTTTTAAAAGCGCAAAGAGAAGATGTTTTTAAAGGAGTGATTCCTTACCTTAAAAAAGCAAATGAGTTAGACCCTAAAAACGAAGATGTTGCTAAAACATTATTAGGTGTTTACAAAGCTTTAGAAATGACTGCTGAAGCAAAAGCTTTAAAAGCGACAATGAACTAATCTAAAGTTTGATATAAAATAAAAAAACCATCAGCCACAAACTGATGGTTTTTTTTATGCATAAATCTTTCGTTTAAACCAAAGATGCAGATAAAGTAATAGTTGTGTTTAAAAGTTTTGAAATAGGACAGATTTCTTTTGCTTTTGCTGCTGTTTTTTCAAATTCCTCTGGTGATATTGAAGGTACTTTTCCTTTTAAGTCTAAATGAATTAGCGTAATTGTACCGTCTTCAAAAGTTACGGTTGCTTCTGTAGTTAAATCATCTGCTGTAAATCCTGCTTCATTTAGTAAAAAGCTTAATTGCATTGTGAAACATCCAGAATGAGCTGCAGCAACCAATTCTTCAGGATTTGTTCCAACTCCGTCTGCAAATCTTGTTTTAAAAGATAATTGAGCGTTATCTAAAGTAGTACTTTGTGTGCTTATGGTTCCTTTTCCTTCCATTCCGGTTCCTTGCCAGTTGGCGTGTGCTTTTCTTGTAAATTTCATTTTCTTAGTGATTAAAAATTAATAGCTATATACTATATTGATTATCAATAAATAGTGGTTAATCAAATATAACGAATATTTTTTAGTATTAATTTACCAATTTGTTATTTGAAAGTAAATTCATAAAAAAAGATGTCATGAAACAATCATACATCTTTTAAAAATTGCAGCAAAAATAAAATTCCAAATTCCAATTGAATATGTTTTCAATGGAATTTGGAATTTAAAATTTAAAATATTGGAAATTTTACCAGTTTTATTCCTGGTTTAAATTTCTAAGTTGTTTTAGTTTGTCTTTCCAAACCTCAAGACTTTCTTTATGAATTGCAATATTTTTACGAACTTCAGTAACTATTGAATTCTCTTTTTTAGAATTTTTGGTATTGGCAAAGAACTGAATGTTGTTTTCTAACTGGAAAATTTCATTTTGAACTTCTTCAATTTTACGCATAATAAAGATTTTCTCATTGTCTAATTTGCGCGTATCATTGCTGTCAGATAAAGAATCGATACGGTTTGCAAAACGCATCATTTCAGATTCTTTTTTGCTTAAACTTAATTTTTCAAAAAGAGCATCTAAAATTTTATTGAATTTACCTTCGATATGACGTCTTGAAAAAGGAACTTTTCCATATCCTTTCCAGATTTCAATATGCTGTTTTATAGCGTCTAAATCTGTCTTGTGATCTCCAGTTAATTGATAAGCTCTTAAAGTTTCTAAATAAGCTTTTTTGTTGTCAAAAGCAGCCACCTCATCAGCGTTTTCTTCTGATTTGTGTTCTTTTAATTTATCAAAATAATGGTTGCAGGCATCCTTAAATTCTTTCCAGATTTTATCTGAATATTTTTTAGGTACATGACCAATTTGTTTCCACTCTTCCTGAATTTGTTTCATGATTGGAGTAGTAGAGCTGAAATCTGTACTTTCTTGTAGCTCTTTTGCTTTGGCAACAAGAGCCATTTTTTTGTTTAAATTATCGTTTTGATCTTTTTTAATGTCTTTGTAAAACGAATTTTTAAAAGCATTGAAATTTCTAACAGCAGTTTTAAATGCAGCCCAAGTTTCTTCGTTTACTTCAGCAGGAACTTTTCCAGTCGCAAAGAAATCATTTCGTAAAGCTTCTACTTTTTGAATCTGAACCAGCCACTGCGAATGTGAGTTTACTTTTTCAGTTCCTAAAACTTCAATTTTAGCAATGATATCTTTTTTAACTTCAAGATTTTGTTGTTCATTTGCTCTTTGGCTTTCGAATAAAAGTTCTCTTTTATCGTGGATTTTTTTAGTCAGTTCACTGAATTTGTTCCAGATCGAATCACGGTATTCTTTAGAAACTGGTCCAATTTCTTCTTTCCAAATTCTGTGTAAATCTTGCAATTCACGGAATGCTTTTGCAACATCAGCTTCGTTTACTAATTCTTCAACACGAGCAATAATTTTCTGCTTTTGCTCTAGATTGTGTTTAAAGTCTAAATCTCTTGCTTCACGATCTAAATGCAGGTAGTCGTAGAAATTCTCAACATGAAAATGGTAGTTGTTCCAAACGTGATTGTATTTGTCTTTTGGAATCGCTCCGGCATTTTTCCATCTTTCTCTTAAATCATTAAAATGCTTAAGAGTATCTTTTATATTTTCCTGAGGATTAATAAGTTCTTTTAATTCCTCAACTATAGCAAGTCTGTTTTCTAAATTTGTTTTTAGATTGGTTTGTAAATGCTTAAAGTGGGCATTTCTTTTTTCTCTGAATACATTATAGTACTCGTCAAATTTAGATTTTAAAGGTGAGTGGTATTCAAATTCTTCATTCGGGTCTTCTTTTGAAGCATTGAATTCCTCTCTTTTTTCATCTAAAAGATGATTGTATTTTGATAAAAATGATTTTTTTATTTCTTCGATATGATCTTTTACAGACATTACTTTGTCTATAGTAATCAGCTTTTTCAATTCATCTACAAGTGCATCAAGCGATAAAGTGTCATAATCCCTCATAGGAATATCATGACGCTCTTTCAGCGTTTCGTCTTCACTTTCTTCAGCGTTTGAATTGGTTATGGCATCGAGTGCATCCTGATGATCTGCTTCTGCTGGTATTTCAGCTTCAATTTCATCATTTGAAACGGCATTTGTTTCTGCTGTTTCAGTTTCTTCACTTTCGATGGCATCGTTTTGCGCAGCACTGCTGGTATCGATTCCTAATTTTCCGTCTGCTTCATGCAGGTTATCATTCTTTTCTTCTAACATTTTTAAATGTATAAGGTTTTACTTTAAACAGAGCGAAAGATAGTAAAGGTGTTTCTAACTACAAAATAAATCGTTTGTTTATACCGAATTTTACGATGAAATTCTTATTCTTTACTCTACTTTATAACTATGATATATTAATTTTTATTGTTTTTTTGAAAGAAATAAAAATTCTGATTTCATATAATTTTTAGAAAAATTCATATTTATAGGCATCAAAAAGGGGATAAAATTAAATTAAAACAATACCAGAATTCCTATTTCTAAACCAAAATTATAAGTTTTTTGTCCTCCAAAAGCATAACTCGGGTGAATATAAATCAAATCATCGGCAGATATTTTTCTTCCGTATTCTAAAAAAGCATTATTTTGAAATCCTTTTACTGTGTTATTATAACGGAAAGCTGTATCGGCTGAGATCCAGTTTCTTCCAAAGAAATATAAAACTACATTTTCATAAGCTGTTATACTAATATGGCTGCGATCGCTTTGACCTGCAAAACTAGCTTGATATTCTAAAGAAGAAATCCATAGAAATTTTTTGGTTTTGAGATATCGGGCATAAAAAACGGTGGGAATAAAAACCCATTTTCCGCTCCCGAAATTAGGATCTTGTGCTGAATTTGAAATCACTCTGGCTCTTATGGCAAGTCCGTTATTGTTTTTAATAAATGGAATGTAACTTATACCTGCTCCAATGTCGCCAATACCAGTTTTGTTGACAGAGTTAGTGTTAGCAGATATTAAAGGAACATCGAATCGAAGATTCCATGCCTTATTGCCTATAGGATATAATAGACGTAATTGTGTAGTATTATACGAACCGTTGTCTGTATCAAGATATTCGTTAAAAAGAATTACGGTTTTAAGAAAATAATGGTAACGAGCTTCAGCAAACGGATTGTTAGTTTTGGTAGTATCCGAAACCTGAGCTTTGGTGTGAAATGAAATGAAATAAAATATGCAGAAGTAAAGTGTAAAATTTTTCATAACTATCTACAAATGAGTAGACTAATTTACAAAAATTACTTTTGCATATTTTATTTTGCAGTATTTTTTACTTGTTCCAGATTTTCCAAGCTTTTTCTGCCTGGAAAATAAGCATATCATATCCGTTTTTGATTACAGCACCTCTTTCTTTGGCATTTTTTAAGAATTGTGTTTCCGCTGGATTGTAAATTAAATCGTAAGCGATGTGTTTTTCAGTGAAAAACTCATACGGAAGGTCAGGGCAGGCTTCAATGTTTGGACTTGTACCCACTGGTGTACAATTGATGATAATTTGAAAATTGTCAAATGTAGTAGCATTTATCAAATCATAATCGATAATGTTTTCTTTGGCTTCTCTTGATACAAATGTGTATGGAATATCCAATTCGTCTAAAGCAAATGCAACTCCTTTTGAAGCGCCACCAGTCCCTAAAATAAGAGCTTTTTTGTGATGCGGTTCTAAAAGCGGTTTTAATGATTTTTTGAAACCGTAATAATCAGTATTGTATCCTTTTAATTTTCCGCTTTTGGTAAATTTAATAGTATTTACAGCGCCAATTAAAGAGGCTTTTTTTGATAGTTTATCTAAATAAGGAATAATCTGTTCTTTATAAGGAATCGTAACATTTAAACCCTTTAAATCTGGATTGTTTTTAATTAATCCTGTAAAATGGTTGATTTCAGAAATATCAAAGTTTTCATAGGTGTTGCCTGCAAAAACTTCATTGTTGAATTTTTCTGTAAAATAACCTTTTGAAAATGAGTAACTAATATTACGGCCTAACAAGCCAAATCGTCTTTTTAGAGTATCTATCATTATTATTTTCTATGTTTTTCTATATAATTTCTAACCATTTTTTTGGTCCACACCACGGGAAATAAATCTTCAATTATAATGTAATTGTCGAAGTTTAATCTCAAACCATTGCTTAAGTGGAATTTGGCTTTTGTATTGTCCTGAATCATGAAATACAATCCAGCCAAACGATATTCAATTTCGTTTTCTTCTGGAAAATATTCTGAAGCCTGCAGTAAAGTTTGGATTGCGCTTTCGAATTCTCCTAGAAACTGAAGTATATCAACCCAAAATAACCATGTATCCAAAGCATAATCACCAAATTCTACTGCTTTTCTATAACCAAATTCAGCTTCTTCAAAAAAGTTCATTTGTTTATTGATGGTAGCGTAGCGTTTCCAATACAAACGATTTTGATTGTCAATCGCTAATGCTTTATTGACAAAGAATAATGCTTTTTGGAAATTCTTCTGGCGCATATGAAAGTCAGTAATTGCAATCCATCCTTTGTCCAAAAGAGGATCTTCATGAACAGTTTGATTGTAATACTGAAGTGCTTTTACAGCATTTCCAAGTTTCTCATAGCATTTTCCAATTCGCAGTAACGCATACGATGTCGCGTCGTCTAATTCAATAGTACGGTTGTAGCTCTCGATGGCTTCGTTGTACTTTTTAAGACGTTCGTATGCTTTTGCTTTTTCCATAAAAGCACCCAAAAATTCGTCGTCGATTAGGGTTGCGTAGTCAAAAGCACGAATGGCGTTTTCATATTCTTTAACACCATAATGAAGTCTTCCAAGCTGATGCCAGGCGATTTCACTGTATGGATTTCTATTAATATATTCGTTAAGATAAACGATAGCTTCCTGATTTTGATCTAAAAATTCAAAACAGTAAACCACGTTGTACAATGCAGACTGATCTTCTAAATCTTCTTCAAGACATTTGATGAAGCTTTCTTTTGCCAGTTCGAGATTGTCCATAAAAAGATATTCCATTCCAATAAGATTGTACACATCGGCGTAATCATCTGTATATTGCAGAGCAATTTTAAGAAGTTCTACTGCTTTTTCGTGCTGATCTCTTTTAGAGCAGATATTAGCTTTTTGAATATAGATTTCCTCGTTGTTCGGTTCGATTGCATACAACTCGTTTAACAGCTTCTCAGCAAGTTCGAGTTTGTCTTCGTAAACCAGCATTTCTACTTGTACTAATTTTAAGCCTGTAGATTTCGGATGCTGATCTAATGCAAGTTTTAAGGCCTTTTTTGCTAAATTAGCCTTACCTATGTCTAAATAATGAAGAATGATTTCCTCAAATTCTTCAGAATCAAAAAAGAGTACTTTGTTCGTTTTTAACATCGACTCAAATTTGGATAGGGATAGGTTATAATCTTCTTCTTCGTTGCTTAATTGCATACTTTAGTTTTATTTGAAATTAGCCTATTATAAATTTAGGCATCCATGTCATTGATGTTAGGCTGTAAATTTAATTGTTTTGAACAATTTAATTAACAATAATGGCACAAATTATGTGTTTTTTAAGTTGTAATCTTTTGATATATAAAATATTAACCAGATTAGCGCTCTTTTTATGACAGCCAGAGGTAATGAGTTGAAGTTTTTGAAGCTTCTTGATTACAATTGCTGGTTTTTTAATATGTCATCCATGACACTTAAAATTATAGCACAGCCTTCTTTTATTTCTTCTTCAGAAATGGTTAATGGTGGTGTTATTCTGATGGCGCATCCTTCAAACAAGAGCCAGAATAATATTAAACCTTTATCCTGACAATTTAAAATAACTTGATTGGTAATATCTGCTGTTTCAGTCATTGCTGCCAGCATTAATCCTTTTCCTCTTACTTCTGTAATCAAAGGATGTACCAAAAGTGATCTGAATAGTTTTTCCTTTTCTAGAGTTTCTTCCATCAGATTCGTTTCAGTTAATTCCTGCAAAGTAGCTAAGCAGGCTGACGCAATGACAGGGTGTCCTCCAAAAGTCGTGATATGTCCTAATTTTGGATTTTCGGTTAAAAGATCCATTTTTTCAGCAGAAGCAGTAAAAGCGCCAATCGGCATTCCGCCTCCCATACCTTTTCCCATTACCACAATATCTGGAACAACATTGTAGTTTTGAAAACCAAATAGTTTTCCAGTTCTGCCAAAACCAGGCTGAATCTCATCAACAATCATTAGTGCACCAACCTCATCACAGCGTTTGCGGACTTTTTCAAGAAAATTATTTTCCGGCTGAATAAATCCTGCTCCTCCCTGAATAGTTTCTAAAAGAATTGCTGCCGTTCGAGTGGTTATTTTTTCTAAATCTGCTTCATTATTAAAAGTGATAAAATCAACATCTGGAAGCAGTGGTCGAAATGCTTGTTTGCGTTCTTCAAATCCCATAACGCTCATAGAACCCATTGTGTTACCGTGATAGGCGTTATAACATGAAATCAGCTGACTGCGTCCTGTAGTTCTTTTAGCAAGTTTTAAAGCGCCTTCAATAGCTTCTGTACCTGAATTTACCAAATAAGTTTTGTTTAATGATTCTGGAAGCAAAGAAGCCATTAATTTGCAGTACTGAACCGCTGGACTCTGTGAATATTCGCCGTAAACCATAACATGAGAATATTTGTCCAGCTGATCTTTTATAGCCTGATTTACTCTTGGATGCTGATGTCCTAAAGTACAAGCCGAAACTCCGGCTACAAAATCTAAATATTTTTTATTGTTGGTATCGTAAATATATGAGCCAATGGCATGTGACACTTCCATTCCTAATGGGTAAGGAGAAGTTTGTGCCTGATATTTTATAAAATCTGGATTCATTTTTTTTAAGGTGCTAAGTTGCAAAGGTGCTGAGGTACTAAGGTTTCTAGCTTTACGTTTTATTTTAAAGCTCAAAGTTGCAAAGGTACTGAGGTACAAAGATTTTAACTTTATGCTTAAGTTAATTCTAAAGATTCAAAATTGTAAAGTTTCAAAATCACAAAGATGCTAGGTGTTACTAAACTCGAAACATTTAGATAAGTACTGTAAAACTGCGACTGAAAACTAAAAAACTATTTCTCTTTAGGCTTGGCTTCTGTTTTAGCTGCTGGTTTCTTTTTGTCGTAATTCAAAGTTTCCTTTCGAACTTTCAGCGGAACGTTTTTACCTTTTTCTTCCTCGTCTTTTCCTTCTTTAATCAGTTTATCATTCAGTTCATTATCTTCTTCAGAAAAAATGTCATCTTTAGATTTGATTCTTTCATCGCCTCGCCAGACAAAACCTCGAAGTTTTCGTGCATTTTCAGGCAAATCAGCCTCAGGATAAATATCTCCGTCTACACGATTGAAAAATGTGATGTTGTCTACCGCATTATTTTCAAGAATCATATTTATTTTACTGCTCACATTTTTATTAATACCAATTAGCTCATTGGCATCATTTCGCATAAAATAAATGACTTCAGTATTTTTGATGACATCCACATCATGGAGTTTTCCTTCCCGAAATTTTCCAAACAAGTTGAGTCCCTTGACCTGATTGTATCCGCTGCCGAGAGTATCTTTTGAGATTATAAAAGTATTGTTGAGTACTTTTAAAGAATCCAATTTTCGGGTTTTATTATCACCAATTAAGTGCATAATATCACCTGTAATCTGGCTTTCGCCATTCCATAAAATCGGATGACCAATTAGTTTGGTTAAAGCTGTTTTTGAGTTGGAATGAATCGAATCGCATTTTCCGCTCATGTCTGTTTTATAGAAACGAACATTATTAAAAGCTCTTAGAATGCGTTCGCCTTCTTTTCCAGTAACCATTAATTTTTTTCCGTGAATGTAAACCGAATCATTTTCGACTAAATTAATCGCAACAGCTCTTTTGGTTACAAACATTGAATCTTTTAGTTTGTAAATTTCGGCATAATGTCCTTTTACGAGTCCGCGGTTTATCGAATCGGTAATTTTTACATTTCGTGTTGCCGATGCAAATTCGATGTTTCGGTTGTAGTATAAACTATCGCCTTCAATAAGTCGGTCGTCGTATTTTATGTACGATCGCCTTAGGAAATGCGCAAGATTCTTTTTGGTATCATAAAACCCTTTTTCAGTATAAATATAATTGGCTTTACTTGTAATCGTTGAAGGACCAAACAAATACGTATGTCCCGAATTGCTGTAATAATCCAAATGATTTGATTTGATAACATATTTCGGATTCGTTATGATAACTTCGGTCAGGAACTGAAATTTCTTTTCGGCTACATAATATCTTCCTGATTTACTTACCAATGTGTTGTCTTTATTGACGATTGTACCCTTGGTATTGTAAAAAACCTGCTGTATGTTTCGGTCAAAATTGATCGTGTCAGTCTGCAAAGTAGCATCAGGAGAAGTCATAACAGCATCGCCGGTTGCAAATGCTTTCTTGATATTACCACTGTATTCGGCATATTTACTATTCAAAAACAAAGTATCACCTTGTACCAATTGTACGTTTCCAAAAGCTTTCAAATAATTTTCTTTCTGAAAATAATACGCTTTATTACAAGTAAGAACCACCCCGTCGTGATTTACTTTTACATTTCCGGTAAGCAAAATTCCATCGGGAACTAAAACCTGATCAACATCTAAAAAATCAGAATGTTCGATATTTATTTTCTTTGGAGCCTGCGCATTTTTAGGTGCTTTTGCACTTTTTGGCTTCTGGGCAGAAATGAATTGTGTGCCTAAAAACAGCATACAGAATATGAAAAAGAGTGATTTCTTCAAGTGATTAAATTTTTGTCAAATTTATGAAAAAGGTTACAACCTTATATTGTTATTAGCATTAATTTATAATTCAAAATTTATAAGGTAGTGCTGTGTGTTTTTGATAATGAATTTATCAACAAAACCTAGAACTCTCACGTTGTAGTTGCTTATTTTTCAATTATGATGAGCCAATAGGAGAAGAGTTTCTTTTGAGTTTTAAAAAATAAACTAAATTTAATAACTGATATGAATTATAAATTCATGTTTTAGATTTTAAAGTAAGTTTATAAAAATAAAATATGATTAAAGTTAGATTTATTACAGCAGGAATCGCACTGGCCATGCTTTTTTCTGGATGTAAAACAAAAGATTTAAAAATGAGTGAAGCAAAAGAAGATCATTCTAATGATAAGAAAGTGGTCGTTTATCAAGTTTTTACCCGTTTATTCGGAAATAAAAATACAACTAATAAACCTTGGGGAACAATAGAAGATAACGGAGTTGGAAAATTTAATGATTTTACAGATAAAGCGCTTCACGAAATTAAAGATTTAGGTGTTACTTACATTTGGTATACAGGCGTTCCACATCATGCTTTGGTGCGTGATTATACTGCATACGGAATCTCAAACGACGATCCTGAAGTGGTTAAGGGACGTGCTGGATCGCCTTATGCCGTTAAAGATTATTACAATGTAAATCCTGATTTAGCTGAAAATCCAGCCAATAGACTACAGGAATTTGAAGCTTTGATTGCTCGTACCCACAAAGCAGGTTTAAAAGTGATTATTGATATTGTCCCGAATCATATTGCACGAAAATATGAAGGGAAAAATAATACTGAAGGGGTAAAGGATTTTGGTGCCAATGATGATGTAACGGTTGAATACAAACGCGACAATAATTTCTACTATATTCCCAATACGCCTTTTGAAATCCCAGATGGAATTAATCCTTTAAATGGAGAAAAAAATCCTTTAATCGATGGAAAATTTGATGAAAACCCTGCAAAATGGACAGGAAACGGATCACGTAAAGCAAAACCAGATCAGAACGACTGGTATGAAACAGTAAAAGTAAATTACGGTGTTCGTCCTGATGGTACTAAAGATTTTCCAGAACTTCCGGCTGGTTTTGACCAGAAATCATACGAAGAACATTTTGCTTTCTGGCAGGATAAAGACGTTCCTGATTCTTGGAAAAAGTTTAAAGATATTGCTTTGTATTGGACAGAAAAGGGTGTAGATGGTTTCCGTTACGATATGGCCGAAATGGTGCCATACGAATTTTGGAGTTATATGAATTCAGCCATCAAAACTAAAAATCCAGATACTTTTTTATTAGCAGAAGTATATAATCCGAATGAATATCGAAATTATATTCGTTTAGGAAAAATGGATTATTTATATGATAAAGTAGAAACATATGATAAATTAAAAGATATCATTCGCGGAAAAGCTTCTGCAGATGATTTGTCGAACATTCAAAAAGGCATGGAAGATATTGAACATCATATGCTTCACTTTTTGGATAATCATGACGAACAGCGTTTGGCTTCTCCAGAATTTGCTGGAACACCAGAGCGAGGAAAACCATTAATGGTAGTTTCTGCAACCATAAGTACATCACCCACTATGATTTATTTCGGACAGGAAGTTGGAGAGGCTGGAAATGAAAATGCAGGTTTCGGAACTCATTCTCGAACTTCTATTTTCGATTATATCGGCGTTCCAAGTCACCAAAAATGGATGAACGACGGAAAATTTGATGGAGGAAAATTATCTGAATCAGAGAAGAATTTACGAGACTTTTACAAACGATTATTAAATTTCTCTATTAAAAGCCCTGCTTTAATGGGTAATTTTCAGGAAATTCAATCTGTAAACAGACAAAATGCAGGTTATGATGGTTTGCTTTATTCATATGTTCGCTGGTCAGGAAAACAAAAATTGATTGTAATTGTCAATTTCTCTTCAGAAAAAGCAAGTGAATTTGAATTGAAAATTCCGTCTGATGTAATTTCAAAATGGAATTTAAAAGACGGGTCTTACGTACTTTTAGATAAATTGTATCAAGAAAGTAAAACATATTTCACCGTTAAAAACGGAGAAGGAACTGCTAGAATTAAAATTCAGCCTTCTGAATCATTTATTTATGAAGTAGAATAACTTCTTAAAAACATAAAAAAAACTCGTTTGGATGTTCTGTCTAAACGAGTTTTTTGTTTTTATATCTTTTGCAGAAGCGATAGTATTTCACTAATTGAAAAATGAGCACCACAAACAAATTCATCCGAAGCACCATAATAAACTGTGAGTGTATCGCCATCTGGTTCTAGTATATGACCGTTTGTAAATACAACATTTCCGAAAAATCCGCTTAATTCATAATGAGTTTTAGGAAACATAATAGGAGTTTCGGTTCTTGAAATGATTCTGGACGGATCATTTAAATCCATTAAAAAAGCACCTAAGCAATATTGGTGAAATTCATTCGCGCCATGATAAATTTCGAGCCAGCCAAATTCTGTTTTAATGGGAGCAGCACCAGCGCCGACACGTTTGCTGTCCCAATGATTTTTTCGAGTCTTTATAATACATTTATGATTTCCCCAGTGAATGCCATCGGGTGAAGAAGCAATCCAGATGTAATTCCCGCCAATATCTACGCTGCTCGGACGGTGTAAAGCATAAAATAAGCCGTTTATTTTTTCTTCAAAAATAGCACAGTCTTTATTGTGCGGCGGTAAAATCATTCCGTGTTTTTGAAAGTTTTTCCAATCAGTTGTTGTACGAAGTCCAACGCCAACACCATTTCCAGAAACTGATGTGAATGTCAAATAATATTTTCCTTCGATTAAAGAAACACGACAATCTTCTATTCCGAAAGTTTCTAAAATTCCTTCACCTACCAAATACGGATAATCTTCTGGTTCGTAAAAGTGACGTCCGTCGTCGCTGCACAATAACCGAATATGCGATAAAGTCGTTAAATAATCAATTCCTTGGTAATTAATTACTCGTGCATCTGTTGCGGTAAGTTCAGGATGATCTTTTAAAATTTCGATAATTTGTATAGTTCCGTTTTCCGTTAAAATAGGAAAGGAGATAATATTTTCTGCTTGTTTGGGTCTTTCGGCAACTCTCACTGCGAGCCAAGTTTTATTTTGAAACTGAAATACGCCTGGATTTAACAGACAGGTAATTTCTAATCCCTCTCTGCTTGGCGGCAGATCTGATGGCGATAACAGAGGGTTTTCTGTAAAACGATTTGCAATATCTTTCATATCCTTAAATTTCTAAAAGTACTTTTAAGGTATAAAAAAAAGCTGATACTTAATTCGTACCAGCTTTTTTATTAGACTTTTTTAACCTTTTTGAGGGCTTCTATATAATATTCGTTTACTTTTTCCCAATTAATATGTTCGTAAAAAGCATCGATATAACTTCCTTTTCTGTTTTGATAATCCAGATAGTAAGCATGTTCCCATAAATCAATACCTAAAATTGGCGTTCCCGGAATCAATGCGTTTTTCATTAATGGATTGTCTTGATCTTCAGTTGTTGTGATTTGTAATTTTCCGTATCGGTCTACTACTAACCAAACCCAGCCAGATCCAAATTGTTTTTCAGCCTGCGCTTTAAACTGATTAGTAAGATTGTGAAACGAACCAAATTCTTTATTAATAGAACCTGCCAAAGTATCTTTTGGAGTTTGTTCTTTTTGAGCCAAAACATTAAAATAAAGCGTATGATTGTAATATCCTCCGGCGTTCTGACGAAGTTTAGCGTTATTAAGGTCTAGTTTTTTCAAAATATCCTCAATAGGCATGTTTTCGTATTCAGTCGAAACAATCTCTTTATTAAAGTTATTGGTATACGATAAGTAATGTTTAGAATAATGTGTTTCTAAAGTTAGGGATCGTATTGCAGGACTTAAACCATCGTAGGCAAAAGGTAATTTGGTAAGTTCAAATGAACCCGGATCTGCTTTTACATCGTTTGGTGATCCAATTGTAATTTTTTCTTCTTTCGTTGGCAGCGGCACCTCAACTACTTCAGTCAATTTATTGTTATCATTACAAGAAAATAATAGAAAGAATGAAGCCAAAATACCGAAACGAATCATGTTATTCTTCATAATAATTTATTTTGATGTTAGTGAATTGATAATTTCGATATAATTCTCTTTTGCTTCGTCTACTGATAAATGGCTGATCTGCATCCAAGCATTTGTTTTAAAAGCATTTCTTAAATCAAAATTGTCAGACTGATTGTAGACAGCTGTTCCAAATGTAGCCTGTTTGTAAAACGCATAAAGTCTTAACTGCACATCTTGCGGCAGAGAGGCTTGAGTCATTTTTAAAGCAGTTTCTACAGCCTCAGAAAAACGTGTATCTAAATCTTTTTCTGTCATTTAAGCTTTAGTCGCAATAATAGTTTTACCTCCAATTGCTTTTTGGCCTAGAACCACATCAATTGGTGTACCTAAAGGTAAAAATAAATCTACTCTAGATCCAAATTTAATAAAACCTGCATCCGTTCCTTGAACCACTTGCATTCCTTCTTTAGCATAATTTACAATTCTACGTGCCAAAGCACCAGCAATTTGTCTGTAAAGAATTGCTCCAAAAGTATCATTTTCGATCACAACAGTCGTTCTTTCGTTTTCCTCACTCGCTTTTGGATGCCAAGCTACCAAAAACTTTCCTGGATGGTATTTACTGAATTTTATAATTCCGTCCATTGCGTAACGTGTAACGTGTACGTTGATTGGTGACATAAAGATAGAAACCTGTAAACGTTTGTCTTTGAAGTATTCACCTTCGTAAACTTCTTCAATAACTACTACTTTTCCATCAACCGGAGCAAGAACGTGATCGCTGTTTCGAATCGCAATTCTTTTTGGGTTTCTGAAAAATTGTAGAATAATAATTAAAACTGCTAAAGCAAAAATCTGCACTAGTTTTTGTAACCAATAAATATTAATAAACTGGTCAGCTAATAGGACTACAATAACAGTAAAAACTACACCTAATAAAATAGACGGGCCTCCTTCTTTATGAAACATAATATAAAATTTGATAAAATAAAAATATAATTGGTGCTACAAATATAACACTATCTAATCGATCTAAAATACCTCCATGACCGGGCATGATTGAACCACTATCTTTTACGCCCGCAATTCGTTTGAATTTGGATTCTATTAAATCACCGATAGTTCCAAAAAAACTCACGATAAGTGCAATAATCATCCAGATTAAAATTGATTTACTGCTAAATTCAGGTTTGGGCTGGATGTATAATTTTGAAATTAAATATCCGGCAAAGGCCGCGAACACCATTCCACCCACAAAACCTTCAATGGTTTTTTTAGGAGATACACGCTCAAAAAGTTTGTGTTTTCCCATTGATTTTCCAACCAAATAAGCAAAAGTATCATTTGTCCAAATCAATACAAACAAACCAATAATGATTTTCGGATTGTAATTGTTTGTTCCAAATGAAATTTTTACCGTAAAAATAAAAGGAAGCGTAATGTATCCTAATAAATACAAATATTTTGATGAAGTGCTGATTTTTTGAACAGAATCATAAAACAAAAAAATAATACATTTTATCGATACCACAAGTGTAACAGCGAGCAGTATTAAATCTAGTTGTTTAATATTTACGTTTAATGTCAGGTTTGAATTAAAAGTTGTATTTAGGAAGTTCTCAGTCTGTAAATTGTAATGACTGATTAATATTACCGATGAATAAAGTATTAAACCAAATAAAATTGAAGAAATTTTATTCAGATTTACAATGTTGCTGAATTCGTAAATCGTAATGATTAAAAAAAGACCAAAAAGAAGAATAAAGCTTTCGGTAGAAAACAATATCGAAGTTAATAGTAAAGCGATATAAACAGCACCAGAAATGGTTCTCTTCAGTGTTTCATTCATCTTAAAGATCTTCTAAGAGCAATAAATATAAGTTTTTAGCAACACTTCCGTATTGGGTAAAATCTTCTTCTTTTGCTTTTTCGAAATATTTTATTGTGGTGATATTAGTAGGGTAATCTCTTTCGTATTTACGTTTAATGGCGCTTAGTCCATCACTTTTCATGGGAAGAATTTGACTTGTTGTAGCAAGAATAACAATATTTGCTGGTAAATCGTTTGGTTTGTTTTGTCTGATTTGTCTTGATGAAAACAAGATAGAACCTTCATCTGCAATTAAATTTTCGCAGCTTGCTAAAAGAAATTTCGGATGAGAAGGAGCGATGTAAAATAATTTGTTTTCTTCTAATAAAGGAAAAAGAGCTGATTCATAGCATAAAACTTCATTTTCGAACCAGTCATTTTCTTCTAAGATGTTTTCAAATTGTTCTACAACTTCATCTTTATTTTCACAGTATAGAAATTTACCTCCATTTTTCTTGAAATTGAAAATGAATTGTTCATCTAAAGACAAATGACTATTCGGGGCAGAAGAAGTTCCTGAATATTCGCTTTCGTGTTCTTCGTCAGAAGCAGATTCGCCGGAACCAAATATTTTTTTGAAAAAATTCATTTTTATATGAAATGCTTTACATGTTAATTGAAAACGTTCAAAGATAAAAAAATCTTAATTCAAAAGGGTATTTTGAATTAAGATTTTAAAAAATATTACTTATTTACTGAATAATTTACGAAACGACTTCCTCTAAATTTTTATCAAAAGTACGTTTTCCGAAAATTGCTTCTAAATCATCTTTAAAGATAACTTCTTTTTCAATCAATATATCGGCAAGCTGATTTAGCTTGTCTTTGTTTTCTTCAAGAATTTGAATGGCTCTTTGATATTGACCTTCAATTAGTTCTGAAATTTCAGCATCAATAATTTTTGCTGTTTCATCAGAATATGGTTTTGAGAAATTATATTCGCTTTGTCCTGTTGAATCGTAATACGTAACATTTCCGATTTTATCATTCAAACCGTAAATCGTTACCATCGCACGAGCTTGACGCGTTACTTTTTCTAAATCGCTTAATGCTCCAGTCGAAATTCTGTCAAAAGTTACCTTTTCAGCAGCTCTTCCTCCCATAGTAGCACACATTTCGTCTAACATTTGATCTGTTCTTACGATTTGTCTTTCTTCTGGAAGATACCAAGCAGCACCTAAACTTTGTCCACGAGGAACAATTGTTACTTTAATAAGCGGCGCAGCGTGTTCTAACATCCAGCTTACAGTAGCATGACCAGCTTCGTGAATTGCAATTGCTCTTTTTTCTTCTGGAGTAATGATTTTATTTTTCTTTTCAAGACCACCAATAATTCTGTCAACTGCATCAAGGAAATCTTGTCTGTCGACCGCTGCTTTGTTGTTACGAGCGGCAATAAGAGCGGCTTCATTACAAACATTAGCAATATCAGCACCCGAGAATCCTGGAGTTTGTTTTGCTAAGAAATCAAGGTCAAGACCTTCGACTTTTTTAATAGGAGCTAGGTGAACTTTAAAAATTTCAGCTCTTTCTCGAATGTCTGGTAAGTCAACAAAAATTTGTCTGTCAAAACGTCCTGCACGCATTAAAGCTTTGTCAAGAACATCAGCTCTGTTGGTTGCTGCTAAAACAATTACGTTAGAGTTAGTTCCAAAACCATCCATTTCTGTTAATAATTGGTTCAGGGTGTTTTCTCTTTCGTCGTTTCCGCCAGACATGTTGCTTTTTCCTCTTGCTCTACCTACAGCATCAATCTCGTCAATGAAAATGATGGCTGGAGATTTTTCTTTCGCTTGTTTGAATAAGTCACGTACACGAGATGCACCAACTCCTACGAACATTTCAACGAAATCAGAACCAGATAATGAAAAGAACGGAACCTGAGCTTCACCAGCAACTGCTTTTGCTAATAATGTTTTACCAGTTCCCGGAGGTCCTACAAGTAAAGCTCCTTTTGGAATTTTACCTCCAAGATTGGTATATTTTTCTGGATTTTTAAGGAATTCAACAATTTCCTGAATTTCTTCTTTTGCACCTTCCAAACCAGCAACATCTTTAAATGTAGTTTTGATATCTGTTTTTTCATCAAAAAGTTTGGCTTTAGATTTTCCAATGTTGAAAATCTGTCCGCCTCCGCCAGCGCCTCCGCCAGACATTTTACGCATAATGAAAATCCATACACCAATAATGATGATAATAGGAAGTAAGCTGATTAAAATATCGCTCCAGTTATTTTTCTGAAGGAAATTGAAGTCTTTTAGTTTGCCTTCTCCAACTGCTTTTTCAAGTTTAGTTTGGAAAATTTGATCGTTACCAATTTCTAGTGTATAGTGAGGACCTTTGTTTGGTCTTTCAAAAATATCTTTAGCCACTTTTTTATTAGCAGGGTCTTTCAGTGCAGCAGTATTTAAATACACCTCAGCTTCAGCTTTATTGTAAACGATTACTTTTTCAATTTGTCCTTTTTCTAAAAGTGTATTGAATTTAGAAGAAGTCAATTGAGCAGGTTCGCTTAAGTTAGATCCTCCGGTAGCAAAACTTATAAATAAAAAAACTAAAAGTATTGCGGTATATATTAACCAGGGACTTATTTTAAATTTACTCGGATTTGGATTATTATCTTTAGCCATTTAGAAAAATTTTTCTTTTAGTATTTGTTTTCGATTGTAGTTATTTTGGCATCACCCCAAAGGCTCTCGATATTGTAATATTCACGAATGTGTTTTTGGAAAACATGCACCACAATATGCACATAATCCATTAGAACCCACTCCGCGTTATCGGTTCCTTCTACGTGCCAAGGTTTATCTTTTAAGTCTTTTGATACAGTTTTTTGAATTGAGTTTACAATGGCGTTAACTTGGGTATTTGAGCTTCCGTTGCAAATTACAAAATAGTCACAAACTGCTGTGTCTATATCTCTTAAGTCAAGAATGTCGATGTCATTTCCTTTTACTTCCTCAATCCCTTTGATTATGTTCGCCAATAGAACATCATTATTAATAGTCTTTTTCGCCATGAATTATTTTATATGTGAATTTGTAAAGTTACCAAATTTTGTGATTATTTTTGAACCTTAACAAAATATTAAATTAAGTTATTTAAATTATTTTAATGAGACTAATCAAACTCGATGCCATAGATTCGACAAACGACTTCCTAAAATCGTTGTCGAGCCACGATGAACCAGAGAATTTTACTGTGGTAACAGCTGAAAATCAGACAAAAGGCAAAGGACAAATGGGAGAGAAGTGGAGCTCTGAAGCCGGTAAAAACTTAATTATGAGTGTTTTGGTAAAGGATTTTCTGTTTGATAATGAAAAGGTTTTTGATTTAAGTATTGTGGTTTCTTTAGCAGTTACCGAGGTTTTAAAATCGTTAAATATTCCTGATATCTGTATTAAATGGCCAAACGACATTCTGTCATACAATAAGAAACTTGCTGGCATATTAATCGAAAACACTATAAAAAGTGATGGCAGGATTTTGTCAGTTATCGGAATTGGAATGAATGTTAACCAAACCGATTACAACGAACTGCCAAATGCTTCTTCTCTAGCTGTTATTTCGGGAAAAACCTTTAATAAAGAAACACTAGCAGTTTTAATTGTCGAAAAACTGCACGAGAAAATTAAGCTTTGGGAAACTTCTGCTGAAAGTTTTCGAAATGATTATTTTAATTCTTTATTCAAAAAAGGAGTTCCAATGCCTTTTAGAAATCAAAATGACGAAAATTTCATGGGAATCATTCAAGGTGTTTCTCCAATTGGAAAATTGCAGGTTTTACTTGAAGATGATTCTGTAGCGGAATTTGAAATTAAAGAGGTTAAAATGCTTTATTGAGAGTGGCAAAGGCTCAAAGGTGCAGAGGTTCAGAGGTTTTTAGATGAAAAACAAAAAAAGTCCAATCGCTTAGATTGGACTTTTTAATTTATAATTCACAACTTGCAATTCACCATTATAACTTGTGCATGTTGTTTGCTAAAGTTTCGATAAACTTACTGATTGGACCTTTAACCATCATTGCCATCATAGCGTTGAATTCACCCTCAAAGAATAATTGAACCGCACTTTCTGAATCAGAAATGGTGTCAATGTTTGAAGTTAAAGTGAAAGGAAGTTTATCACTTGCTGCACCCAAAACAATTTTGTTTGGAGCAACTTTATCTTTCATTTTTAATTTGATTTCCGGCATCCCTTTCAATCCAAAAATAAAAGCGTCTTCGCCAGTCACTTCAAATTTAGCAATATTATCTGGCATTAATTTTTCGAAATTCTTTACGTCAGTCAATTGATCAAATAAATCTTGAGCTGATTTCTGAACTGTAACTTTTGGACTTTCTAAGTTCATATTTGTTTGTTTTTATTATTTAACCGCAAAGGGCGCAAGGTTTTTTTTATATAGTTTGACTTTATTAACGCAAAGTTCGCAAAGCTGGAAATTAAAATAAGTTCCAATTTTTAAAATCCAAATTCCAAAAAAGAGCGAAGCGATTTTTAGAAAATCTAAAATCTAAAATCTAAAATCTAAAATCTAAAATCTAAAATCTAAAATCTAAAATCTAAAATCTAAAATCTAAAATCTAAAATCTAAAATCTAAAATTATTCCTGTCCCCAAGTCGATGGGCTTTCGCTCCATTCAAGCAGAGTCGATTGCTGGTCTTCGGTGATGTATTGTTTTTGAACCGCTAAACTAAGTAGGTTTTCGTAGTTGCTTAAAGTGAATAAATCAAGGTTAGCTTCTTTGAAATTTTCTTCTGCAACACCAAATCCGTAAGTGAAAATAGCGGCCATACCTTTAATGTTAGCGCCTTCATTACGTAAAGCTTCTACAGCAAGTAAACTGCTTTTTCCGGTGCTGATTAAATCTTCAACCACTACAACATTTTGACCTTTTTGTAAAAAACCTTCCACTTGATTTTGTCTACCGTGTTTTTTTGGTTCCGGACGCACATATACGAATGGAAGACCTAAACTTTCGGCAACCAAAATACCAACTCCAATGGCTCCAGTGGCAACACCAGCAATGACATCAGGCTTTCCAAATTGTTTTTCGATGTTCTTAGCAAACTCATCACGAACATAATTTCTGATGCTCGGAAATGAAAGAATTAACCTATTATCGCAATAAATAGGAGATTTCCAACCAGAAGCCCATGTAAAAGGATTTTCGGGATTCAATTTAATTGCATTTATTTGCAAAAGCAATTCGGCTGTTTTTTCGGCAGTATCTTTATTAAAAATCATAGTACAAATGTATAAAGTTTTTGTAAACGACAAACCACTTTTTTTGACAAATGAAATCTCAAAGGAAACAGATTTTCAATTGTTCTTGTTGGAAAGTATTGATATCGAACAGCTTATTATAAAAATTTTTCAAAATAAAATTCAAAAAGCAATTCTATATCATCCCGACGAAAGTGAGATCATGAAAACCCTTAAAGCCAAGATTCCGGTTAACAAAGCCGGCGGTGGTTTTGTATATAACAAGAAAGGCGAGGTCTTATTTATCTTTAGAAACGGAAAATGGGACCTGCCAAAAGGAGGAATCGAGAAAGGGGAAGACATTGAAGAAACCGCTATGCGTGAGGTAGAGGAGGAGACAGGGGTTAACAAGCTTCGTATTACGAATAAACTTCAAAAAACCTATCATATCTTTAAACGCAACGGGAAGTACAAACTCAAAATCACGCATTGGTTCGAAATGCAGTCTGATTTTGAAGGAACGCCACACGGACAACTAGAAGAAGGAATTGAAAAAGTGGCTTGGTTAAACCCAGAACAAATTAAAGAAGCACTTACAAACTCTTACGAAAACATCAAATTATTGTTTGAAGAAGAAAAAATTCCAACGGATAAAAAATCGATGGAAAAATTCCAATAGAAAAATTCCAAATAACAAAGCTATTTCCAAGTTTAAATTGGAATTTAAATTATTTGGTCGTGCCACCAATTAAAAAAGACTTGGGCAGCTTAGCTGAATCCCTCACGCAATCGTGTATTTTGTTCAAGCTGAAAAAGAAAAAGTAGAGTTTTTAGAAAAAATATTGAAGGATAAATAAGTTCTTTTTATTCTTTCTACAATAAAGAAAAGCCTAATAAAATCTAATATTTTTATTAGGCTTTTTTTATTTTACAATTTCTGTTAACTGTAAAATAACGTCAAAAGGATTATGTGAGTTCTAATATTTTATTGTTTTTTTTGTTTTATAGGAATTTATTTACCTTATTAGCTGTATCTAACCAATAAATTAAAATTATAATGAGAAAAAACTTATTTATTTTATTTGCTTTCTTTTGCGTTTTAAATTCTTGTAATGTTGAAGATAGTGTAATTAAAGAGCAAAATTCATCAGTAGCTGAAACTAGCAAATGGTTTAATGAAAGTGGAGTTAATTTACCGGTTTTGCAATACAGCAAACCGATTAATTGGCAAGATGCCATAGTTTCAGAAAGAGAAACTGAAACTATTATTGAAGTACCAATTTTATTGAATGATAAATTAAAAGTACAAAATGATAACACACAAACTTATAATCGCTTGGTGTTTATTAAAGATAAAGAAGGTAAATTTCAAGTTTATCATTTAGTGCTTTCAACATCAAAAGAGTTTGATAATGAAGATAAAAATCTTACTTTTGACAGGCTGATTACTTTATTTGATGTAAATTTAAATCTAGTAAATGAGAAACAAGAAGTTGTTGACCCAGTAACAAAATTACCTAAAAAACGTTTCTCAAGTCCTACAGGAAAAGAAGAAGAGACATGTACCTATTTAATTGAAATGTATGACGACGGGTCATATGATTTAATTGAAAAATTGTTTTGTGGTGGTACTGGTGGCGGTAGTGGTACAGGTGGAACACCACCAAAAACGGGTGGCGCTGGTGGAAGTGGTGGAACTACTGCTGAAACTGCACCTCCAAGCTGTCAGAGTTTCAATTTTATTAAAACTGCTTCACTTTGGCAAGTTGCGTTAGTCAAAAATATAAGTTTTACTATAGTACTACTGGACGCGAAGGGAGCACATGTAATGCATAGAATTAGCTACCCTGCTCCAATATCTTTCGGTGCTCCTACAAATTTACAAAAGGGAGGGACTACCATGACTGCTGGAATGGTTGCAGAATTATCAACAAGAGCGTTGCAGACTTCAATCCAAGACGTAGTTAATAGATATGGAACTCAGAATGTTTCGGAAATGGCGGTAGATATATATTTTAGGGAGAGATTGGTTTACAACTATCCTCTATTTGTTCCTGGTGGCCGAGCAAATTTTACGGCTTCAGAAAATTTACCAGCAACTGATTATAAAACGACTTTTTTATTTCCTGATGATTGTGCTAACTAATTAAATATGATTGATAAAGTTTTAACTAATTTAATTTACACATTGTACCCAAAAAAAATCTCTTTTTATAGAGAAAACGAGAAGTATATTGCAACCAATGAATATCAAAGATTGAAACAAATAATTTCTAAATTTGATTCAGAATTTAAAGAAGAATTCGCAGGCGAAATTCTTGGATATTTTCAAAAAGATTATACTTTGAAAAATTTTCAAGATTTCACCATGTTCAATTTAGAAGACCGATGTTTAACTTTTAATGTTACTTTTATTGAAGATGGCGAGATGTATACAATTTCGTTGTTGATTAGTATTTTAGTACCTTATTATGTAATTAAATGTCAAAAGAATATTATTGACTTATATTATACTAAATCAGAGATTGCCGACTTACAACAAGTAAACAAAGAAACAAGAAGATTAAAGGAATTACTGCATGAAATTGAAACTATCGTAGAAGAAAAAATGCTTTTTAGTAAATTCCCTTCATCGATGCTTAATATTATAGTGCCAAATGTTAGTTTTCAAGAAACAGAAATAGGCTATTTTAAGATGTTCAATGCTTTTTTTAATAATTTAATAATGATAGATAATGAAGAATAAATTTTTAGTGTTTTTAACAATTGGCGTTTTGCTTTTTGTTTTTTTTTACTTTTCTGATTACTATTTTAATTTAAATATTGGTGACACTTATTATGTAATAAATTATTTTTACCCTATGCTTATTCTGTTAATTATTGGAAGTATTATTTATTTTTATAAACGAAGGACAGAAAAGAAAGTATAATTATTCAATCATAAATTTCAAACCTCGAAAGTATTTTCGAGGTTTTTTAGTCTTTTTACTTCGATATTATTAAACTTTGGCAAGTTCTAGAAGTTAAAAAGCTATGTACATTCACAAAAAAATAGCGTGCTTTGAGGTTAACTGCAGAAATTATAAAGCAAAAGACTCTTAAATTATTCTAAGTTTATTTTTATATATAAAAGTGTATTTCTCTTTTATTTATGATCAAAAAAAATCAAGGTAAATCTACAGCAGTATCCTATTAAAAAATAAGATAGATAGAATAATAGACTAAACAATAATATAAACCATAAAAAGTTATGTTTCGGTTTAAGATTAATTTTGAATAAAAAATAAAATATTATTGCAAGAATGTATGGTATAACAAAAACAATTAGTAAGTCAAGATAAAAGCTTTTAGCTACCTTATGCTGATATACAGTTATATCTATTAGATTTTTATGAAAGTGATTTTGCATAATTTTCATATTTTCTCCAATTAAACATATTGCAATATATCTTGTTAGAGTTGCTGACACTATTGAAAATATTACTAATTTTAAAATTTTTTTCTGTTCCATTTAATAGATATTCTTAATTTATAGTATTTAGAAATTACAAGAGATAATACTTAAAGCACACGATAAACAGGATACTGCATATGTGCCTTTTCATAATAAACAGAATGTTTGTAAATCCAGTCTAATTGAGCTTCGGCGTTTTTAGCAAATTCGCGGTCGTTTTGTTTTTTGGTTTCTAATTCTGCTTTTAGAGTTGGATTATCTTTTAAAAGTTGAGCTGCGGTATCTTCAAAAATATATTGGGAGTAATGTTCTTTTTGCTGTAAAATAGCATCGAAGAAATTCCAATTAAAAAACGAATCAACACCTTCTGGTTCAAAAGCTTCTACAAGATATTTTACACCTTTTTGATTCGTTGGAACGTAATAATCTCCTTTAGCGAAATTCATTTTTACCATTTTAGAAGTTACGGTTGTATTTCGGTGCAAATAATGTCCTTCGTAAGCAGACGGAACGGTTTTAAAATCGGCAATTCTATAGCTTTCAACCTCAACAATAGTGTCGTTTTTAAATTGCCTGAAAGAAATATTATTGTTTTTCAGCAGCTCAATAATATTCCAATAACCACGCGGAATGATATAAGCAGAAGGTATAATAACCTCTTTTTGTGATTTGAATTCCTTGATGTACGGAACGTCTTTTTTATACGGTTTGCTTCGGTCGTAATACAAACGATCGCCTGTTGTGGCTTCACTTTTTTTGTAACCTGCTTCGTAACCTAAAAAGGTAAATTTAGTTGTTTTTGTACTGTCCATTTCCCATTTTAAAGTATACGATTTTTTAGGCTGATACTGCTCTAAATTTTTTACACGAAGCTCTTTGATTTTCTGATAATTGGCATCGGTAAAATCTAGAGTCGATTTCATGTATTCGTAGGTCATTTTTACACGTTCTGCGTATTTTTTCAGCATATGTGTTTCCACCACAAAACCAATTGTATTAAATAAAGAAGTATAACCCGTTGTATATCGCGGACTGTCAACAAACTGCCCGAAACCTTTATCTGGCGTATCTTTAAACGAATCAACATAAGGCGTCGTTTCGATTTTCTTTTTCTGAAGATCTTTCACCAAAGCCGGCATCATTTCGTCATTCATAAAATCGCCCAAAACCGTTCCGAGTTTGTTGTGCTGCGTCATGATGTAGGTCAGTTTGTATTGGTAATCAGAACCATTGCTTACGTGATTATCGATAAAAACATCGGCGTTTATTTTTTGGAAAATTTCTACAAAGCTTTTGGTGTTTCGAGTATCGGATTTCATTAAATCACGATTCAAATCGTAGTTTCTGGCATTTCCTCTAAAACCATAAATTTCTGGTCCATCCTGATTCGCGCGTGTTGTCGAATTTCGATTTAAAGCGCCGCCAATATTATAAACCGGAATGGTAACCAAAACGGTATTTTTTGGTGCTTTCATTTTTCCGGTTGCCAAATCTCTGTAGAATTGCATAGTCGCATCTATTCCGTCAGGTTCTCCGGCATGGATTCCGTTATTGACGAATAAAACAGCTTTGGTTTTCTGAATTTTATCAAAATCAAATTCCTTGTCAGGATTAAAAGTAATCATGTGCAAAGGTTCACCAGAATCTGTCAATCCCATTTCTTTCATTTGGATAGTCGGAAAATCAGCAGCAAGCATTTTAAAATAGGCAATGGTTTCCTGATAAGATGCGGATTGATTTCCGTTTCCTTTCTCAAAAAAAGTGTCGTATTTTTTAATGTTTTGAGCAGAAATAGAGATTGTGAAAAGTGAAATGAGAATGGTAAAAAGTTTCATGGTTTGGGTTTTTATGGAATCAAATATAGTTTTTTATTTGTTTAAAAGTTTCAAGTTTCAGGTTTCAAGTTGATGTACTTTGTCTATATTTTTTTAACCGCAAAGGTGCTAAGGTTACGCAAAGTTCGCAAAGTTTTGCGTGCTTTGCATTTGCTCAACTAAATCTAAAACAAAAAAACTTTGCGTGCTTTGCGGTTAAATCACCACCATAACCTGAAACCTGAAACAAGAAAAACTTGAAACAAAATTTTAGTTACTTTTGCAGCATGAAAAAACACCATTCTAACGATATACTTTCGAATTTAGGGATTCAGAGTCTGAACGAAATGCAGGAAATGGCACACGATGCTATTTTAAACGAAAACAATACTTTATTGCTTTCTCCAACTGGATCGGGTAAAACATTGGCTTTCCTGCTTCCGATATTAGAATTATTGCAGCCGGAAATATTATCGGTTCAGTGCTTGATTTTGGTTCCGTCACGCGAACTTGGACTGCAGATTGAACAGGTTTGGAAAAAAATGGGAACGCAATATAAAGTCAATATTTGTTATGGTGGGCATTCAATTGAAACTGAAATCAAGAATTTAAGCAATCCGCCGGCAGTTTTAATTGGAACGCCAGGAAGAATTGCCGATCATATTGACCGTGAAACTTTCAGAACCGATAAAATCCAAACTTTGATTTTAGATGAGTTTGATAAATCGCTGCAATTGGGTTTTCATGAGCAAATGTCTTTTATTATTGCAAGATTACCGAAAGTCAATAAACGAGTTTTAGTTTCGGCAACTTCAGATATTGAAATTCCAAAATATACAAAAGTCATAAATCCAACGGTTTTAGATTTTATTCCGGAAGAAGAAGAGAAAACGAATCTTTCGATGAAAATGGTGATTTCGCCAGCAAAAGATAAACTGCAAAGTTTGTTCCATTTGATTTGTTCTTTAAAATCAGAATCGGCTATTATTTTCTGTAATCATCGCGATGCTGCAGAACGTATTAGCGATACTTTGAACGAAAAAGGAATTTATTCAGTGTATTATCATGGCGGAATGGATCAGGAAGAGCGGGAGAGGGCTTTGATTCAGTTTAGAAATGGAAGTGTTACGTATTTAGTCACAACCGATTTGGCTGCGAGAGGTTTGGATATTCCAGAAATGAAACATGTTATTCATTATCATTTGCCTTTAAAAGAAGACGAATTCACACATAGAAACGGACGTACAGCACGTATGCAGGCAACGGGAACGGCCTATATAATCATTCACGAAAGTGAAAAAGAATTGGATTATATCGATTATGAAATGGCTGTTTTAGATGTTGAAGGAAAAGTTTCGCTGCCAAAACCGCCACAATTTCAAACTATTTATATCAGCGGAGGAAAGAAAACAAAACTGAATAAGTTTGATATTGTAGGTTTCTTTTCGCAAAAAGGAAAATTAGGAAAAGATGATTTGGGGTTAATCGAAGTAAAAGATTTTGTGTCGTTTGCTGCTGTAAAATACAATAAAGTAAAAGACCTTTTGAAGAACGTAAAAGACGAAAAAATGAAGGGTAAAAAGTTTAAAATTGAAGTAGCCCGAAATGTTATTAAAAAAGAAGAAGAAAAAAGTAAGAAATTTTAGTTTTTTTTTAACTTTTAAGAAGTCTTTTGTTTTTATATGATGTTGTAAATCAATTTATTATGTAATATTGAACAAGTTTTACAATTTTGTGTTAAAAAAATAATGCTTTGATAGGTGTTTTTTCAATATTTCTATGTTTTTTTGTTGCAGTAAAATTGTAACCCCAAATTCATTATGAAAAAGATTATTACCCTTGCTATTTTGTTCTTTAGCGTTGTTTCATTTGCACAGGTTAAAGTTCTTGAAACAGTTCCTGTTGAGAAATTAGGAAAAGTAAATAACAATTACATTCAGAAAATTGGTGACGAATACACTGTGTATTACACTATTGTTCAAAGTGATGATGATTCGACTTTGAGAAAATTTTCATTCAAGAACATAGATAATGCTTATAACTCTTTATACAACATTATCATGGGCGGATTTACAGCTTCTCCGTTGTACGATATCAAGTTAGAGTTACCTAACAATTACATCTGGTTACACTACACAGGAAATGTAGTTCCAGATAAGGCTACAGTTCAATTTATGGTTTCTGGTAAAGAAAGAGACGCAGCAACAAACAACGTTTCTGAGCCATTCGTAAAAGATCAAATCAACAAATTATTCCAAAAATAATTCTTTTTGAGGGACTAAGTCTCAAAGGGACAGAGGGACAAAGTTTTTTCTCTCTTAATATTATAAAAAAAGCTGTTCTTAATGGAACGGCTTTTTTGTTTTTAGGCTCAAAAGGTCAGAGCAAAAAAAGGTTCAAAGGTTGATTTCAATTAGAAATCTTTGTCCCTTTGAACCTTTGTCCCTTTGTTACTCAAAAAAAGCTATATTTTCTTCACGTATTGTGTAATAATCACAATCTGTTGTCCATCTACTTTTCCTTCGATGTATTCTGCGTTTTCGTGATCTAATCGGATGTTTCTAACGGCAGTTCCTTGTTTGGCAACCATACTTGATCCTTTTACTTTAAGATCTTTGATTAAAACTACAGAATCTCCGTGTTGCAAAACTACTCCGTTACTATCACGGTGAACTAGTTTGTTTTCGTCATCTTCGCCTTCGCCAGTTGCTTTTGCCCATTCAACAATATCTTCTTCTAAATACATCATGTCAAGTAATTCTTGAGGCCACCCGGCAGATCGCATACGGCTTAACATTCTCCAAGCGACCACTTGTACTGGAATGTTTTCATTCCACATACTGTCATTCAGGCATCTCCAGTGATTTAAATCTACTTTGTCAGGATTTTCAATTTGGTCAATACAGGTATTACAGGCTAATATACTTTCATCAAGTCCTCCTTTTCTGGTTGGTAATACTTGATAAACTTTTAGGTTTTCTTCAGCTCCGCAAAGCTCACATTTAGATCCGCTTCGTTTGCTTAATTCTCTTTCGATGCTCATTATGATTGTTTATTTTAAAAATGCGAAATTACTTATAATTTGCTTCGCTGGCAAATTTATGATTTTTATTTCTGAACCCTAACTGCATCTGGAACCAGCATTTCGTATTCGCCTCCATGACGCAGTACATCGCGTACAATGCTTGAACTGATAAACGAGGTACTTGCAGCTGTCAGTAAGAAAACAGTTTCTATTTTCGATAGTTTTCTATTGGTGTGTGCGATCGCTTTTTCGAACTCGAAATCTGCAGGGTTTCTAAGGCCTCTTAAAATAAAATTGGCTTTTAGTTTTTTGGCCAGATCAATTGTTAATCCTTCATACGTAATAACCGAAACTTTAGGCTCGTCTTTGAAGGTTTCTTCAATAAAGCGTTTTCTTTCTTCGAGAGAAAACATGTATTTTTTTTCGGCATTGACACCAATTGCAATTATGATTTCATCAAACAAAGGAATTCCTCTTTTGATAATATCTTCGTGTCCAAGTGTAATGGGGTCAAATGAGCCCGGAAATATTGCTTTTCTCATTTTTTTAAGGTTCAGAGGTTTAAAGTGGCATAGGTTCAAAGGATTAATTTGAACTTATTTTTGGAATTTGGAATTTATTTTGGAAATTTTTATGTTATTCTCTTGGTGTTTATAGACGTAACCCATTCGTCTCTTTTACAAACTTTACAATTTGCTGTTCCAGTTTTTTGCTCTTGCGTATGTCCACAGAAACTACAAGAATAAATTCCGTCAGCAGGAATGAATTTATTTTTTGTGTAAAATAACGAAGGCAGAATAGGTAATCCATATCCAACATCTTTATCATCGTAATAAAAAACGCTGATTTCGCCGCTGGTTTCAATAAAAGCATGTTTGACTTGACCTAAATGTTCGATTGATTTGATTCTCAATTCAGCAAAGAATTCGTCTTGTGCAAGACTTTCTTTTTTGAAAGTTGATATAGAGAACTTACCATCATTTATTAGACATTCGGTTTTGCCTTCTATAAATTCTTCAAATTTTTTGCTTTTTCCTGTCAGCCAAGTTACAGAGCGGTATAAAATGATTATTGTAGAAAAAACTATCGCTGCGGGAATGATTCCAACATCTTCATAAAACATTGGGTCGCCAGCGGCTGAACCTAATGCTATAATAATTACGGTTTCGAAAATCGATAATTGTTTTACACCTCGTTTTCCAGCTAATTTTAGGGTTAGAAGTAAAATAGTGAACATTACCGTTGAACGGAAAATAACTTCAAGGATAAACGATTCTGGAAGGTTGTTGTAAAACAGTCTATTCCATTCAAAGATTTCTTTCATTTTTTTGGAGGTTCTAATTTTGAGATTCTAAGGTACTAAGTTTTTAGGTTTAAAGGTTCATAGGCTTGGACTTTGCCCAGCCTGACCATCAAAAAATAAAGGTGCTAAAACTTAAAATCTTAGCACCTTAGTGTCTTAATATCTTATTTTAAAGCCAGCTCAATTGCATTTGTAAACAAATCTTCCAGAGAAATTCCAGCTGCTTTTGCTTGCTGAGGAATCAAACTTTCTGTTGTAAGTCCCGGAATCGTGTTCATTTCGAGCATATAAGGTTCGTTGTCTACGATAATAAATTCGCTTCTTGAGAAACCTTTCATTTTTAAAACTTCGTAAGCACGTTTGGCTGTTTCTCCTACTTTTTGTGTCAGCTCATCAGAGATTCTGGCAGGAGTGATTTCTTGTGATTTTCCTTCATATTTCGCTTCGTAATCGAAGAAATCATTGTCGGATACGATTTCTGTAATTGGTAAAACGATGATTTCGCCTTTGTAGTTTATTACCCCAACAGAAACCTCTGTTCCGTCAAGGAAACTTTCGATGATGATTTCGTTGTCTTCTTTGTAAGCAACTTCAATTGCGATTGGTAATTCGGCTTCGGTTTTTACTTTTGAAATTCCGAAACTAGAACCGGCTTTGTTTGGTTTAACAAAACAAGGAAGCCCTACTTTTTTAATGATTTCCTGAGTATTGATAACATCGCCTTTGTTTAGGTAATATGAAATGGCAGTTTTGATTCCGTAAGGTTTTAAAACCGACAATAAATCTCTTTTGTTGAATGTCAATGCTGATTGATAATAGTCACAAGAAGACTGCGGAATTCCTAATAATTCAAAATAAGCCTGCATTAATCCATCTTCTCCCGGAGTTCCGTGAATGGCGTTGAAAACACAGTCGAAAGTAATTTTTTCTCCGTTTACTGTAACTGAGAAATCATTTCGGTCGATTGGAAATTCGGTATCGTTGGCGTCTACATAAACCCATTTTTCTTTAAAAATATGAATACGGAATCCGTTGTATTTTGTTTTGTCAAGATATTGGTATACAACGTTTCCGCTGATAAGGGAGATTTTGTATTCGCTTGAATATCCGCCCATTATGATGGCAATGTTTTTCATTGACTTTTGTTTAATTGTTTAATCGTTATTTTTTGAATCGAAATTTTCTTTTGAAAACGAATGCCTAGCCCCGATAGAGCCGGTATCCTTTTTGATCTCATCTTTTATGAGAGCAAAAAGATATAGGCGAAAGCGGGAAAATGCTCCTTCCTTCGACTATGCTCAGGATGATGAATAGAGGCTTTCTTGTTTTAAACAAAATTATCATTTTTTTTGAAATGAAATACTTTATCTTTGCGTTCAACTAAAAATAAATTTATGAGTTTACGTAAGTATTTAACCAGCCGTGTGTTTTTTTTACAAGTATTGGCTGCAGCTGCTATTATTGCGATTTTAGGGTATTTGTTTATGCATTGGTTGACATTTACAACGGATCACGGACACGAAATTGCGGTTCCGAATTTAGCAAGACTGACAGAAGAGCAAGTTGAAGAAAAACTAGACGAGCTGGATTTAGATTATGTGCTGTTGGATAGTGTGGATTATAGAAGTGAATTTCCGAAATACAGTGTTGTAGAGCAGGATCCTCTGCCTGGAACAAAAGTAAAAGTGGGAAGAAAAATATATATTAAAATTAATTCATCGGGATTTTCATCTGTTAAGATTCCTGATTTAATTGAAAAAACATATCGTGAAGCTGTTCCAACTTTAAAGGCTTTGGGTCTTGAGCCAGGAACGATTACTTATATTCCAAATCTTGGAAAAGATATGGTTTTGGAAATGCGTTTGAAAGGAAGAAACTTAAAAGTAGGAGATCGTGTTTTGAAAGCGTCTAAAATTGATTTGGTTTTAGGTGACGGAAAAGCGAGTTATGTAGATGAAAGTCAGGCAGCAGATAGTACTGCGGCGCCTGTAGAAACCCCAAATGATGAACAATAATATTGAAGAAAATTTAGATCTGGAAGACGAATTATTCGAGCATTACAGATTTGAAGTCCCAAAAGGTCAAGCGTTTTTGCGTATTGACAAATATTTGATGTATTTGATTCCGAATGCCACACGAAATAAAATTCAGAATGCGGCAACGAATGGGAATATTTTTGTGAACGATGTTCCAGTAAAATCAAATTACAAGGTTAAACCTTTTGATGTGATAACGGTTATGCTGTCGCATCCTCCATTTGAAAACAGGGTAGATCCTGAAGATATTCCGCTGGATATTGTTTATGAAGATGATGCACTTTTGCTGATCAATAAACCGCCAGGATTGGTTGTGCACCCAGGACATGGTAATTATACCGGAACTTTGGTGAACGCTTTGGCATTTCATTTTGAAAATCTTCCAATGAACAGCAGTGAACGTCCGGGATTGGTACACCGAATTGATAAAGATACATCAGGACTTTTGGTTGTAGCGAAAACTGAAGCAGCTATGACGCATTTGGCAAAACAGTTTGAAGCTAAAACAACTGAACGCGAATATATTGCTTTGGTTTGGGGAAATGTTGCTGCCGAAAGCGGTACCATTGAAGGAAATCTGGCAAGACATTTAAAAGATCGCATGCAAATGGCAGTTTTTGATGATCCTGAAATTGGTAAACCTGCGATTACTCATTATAAAGTTTTGGAACGTTTTGGTTATGTGACTTTGATTTCTTGCAAACTGGAAACGGGAAGAACACACCAAATTCGTGCGCACATGAAACACATCGGACATCCGTTATTTAATGATGAACGTTACGGTGGACATTTGATTTTGAAAGGAACTACTTTTACAAAGTACAAACAGTTTATTGAAAATTGTTTCAAAGCATTGCCACGTCAGGCGCTGCATGCTAAAACGCTTGGATTTGTTCATCCGAATACGGGAGAATTAATGCGTTTTGATACCGAACTGCCAGACGATTTTAAAGAATGTATTGAGAAATGGCGTAATTATTCTAAGTCGCATAATACCGACGAAGAATAGTAATTAGATAATTAGGGAATTTGTCAATTAGATAATTTTCCTTCCTTTATAAAATAGAAAAAGCTCCTTTTTGGAGCTTTTTTGTTTTACCATAATTTTATTCGTTCCAATATTCCGTAGAGGCTCACTGAAGTGCGTCTAACGTATCGTGGATATTCGTTGCGGAGACGCACTGCAGTGCGCCTCTACAGATATACTTTGTGTTATAATTTTCTAATTGACACATTCTCAAATTAACTAATTTAAATAGATTTGATTCTTAAATTGGTTATTTTAACTTCTCCGTTGGTTATGAAGCCTAACTTTCCTTTTTGGTTTAGATTGCTTTTTCCAAGAGAATATTCTAAAGTTGTTTTGTCGTTTACAGAAAAGTACAACTGATTATTGATGACTTTAATTTTTACGGAATACCATTTGTTGTTTTCTAATTCCATTGGTTTTTTGAACAAGGTTTTTCCGCCTCGTTTGCCATACGAATCGTCTTTTTTATCATATACGCCGTCGCCAATTACTATGTTTTGATCAATTTGATATAAGTAGGTTCTAATGTATTTTCCTTTATCCAGATTGAGCATGATTTCAAATAAAGATTCTTTGGTCATGTTGACATTCAAATTGATTTCATAATTCTCTGGAAGCTGTTTTTTTGAAACTAAAACACCCCAAGGCGAAAGGGAACCGTTTCCGGTAAGGGTATCACTTTTTAGAATCCATTCTTTAGAATTGATCGCCCAATCTGATTTTAGTTCCTTATAGTTTAAAGTATATTCTTTTTTTGTTGTTGAAATCGTACTAGAACACGAAATCATTGCTAATTGTAGAACAAGAAATAAGGCAAATTTTGTTTTCATTTAATTTAATTCCGAATGATATTTTATTTTTCCAATTGATCCTGTTTCTGATGGTAGAAGTTCAAAAACCGAAGTAGGAGCAAGGCCTTCTTCAATTCGGTGGGAAACATATAAAATGGTAACGTTTGTTTCTTGTTTTATAGTGTTAATAAGCTGAATTACCAAATCAACATTTTCGTCGTCTAAACCTTCTACAGGTTCGTCCAGAATCAATAATGGCGGATGTTTTAAAACCGCACGAACAATTAAAGCAACTCTTTGCTGGCCAATAGAAAGATCAATAAAACGCTTTTTTCGTAAATGTGTCATTTCGATCACTTCCAGCCATTGTGTAACTATATTTTTTTGATGTGTTGTTGGTTCAGTATAAAGTCCGATCTGGTCAAAGAATCCCGATAAGATCATTTGTTCTAACGTGTGGCCTTTTTGGAATAAATCGGTCATAGAAGTGGTGAAGATTCCGATTTGTTTTTTGATATCCCAAACACTTTCTCCCGTTCCTTTTTTTCGTCCAAATAAATACAAATCCTGTCCAAATCCTTTTGGATTATCACCTGTAATTAGTGATAAGATTGTGCTTTTTCCAGATCCGTTTGGGCCAATTAACTGCCAGAATTCACCTTGTTTAATAGTCCATGAAATTTTATCCAGAATTTTTCTTTCTTCATAACTAACCGAAACATTGTCGAGTTTAATTAATACACTTTCGTGGAAGTTATGCGGTTCTGCAGCTTTTGGGATTGCAGCTGTATTTAAGGTTTTAAAATGTGTATTGGTTTGAGAAAGCGCATGCAGTTCAAACGTATTGTCTTTTATTTGTGCTTTATTTGGAACAAAAGCGAGCACATCGACTACACGATTGACAATTTGGATAATGGCGATTTCATTACTCAGATCTTTTAATGATTCTGCAAGAACTACTCGTGAAGCTTGGTCTAAATGATCAAACGGATTGTCGAAAATGATAAAATCTGGTTTTTGATTGATGCAGTATTTTAAGAATTCTTTTTTTCGTTCACCCGATGAAAAAGTTCGCAATTGTCTATTTGAAGTTGTTGAAGCTTCAACGCTATCGTATTGAAACTCTTTTTCGATGAATTTCTCGATCGCAATGTCAGAGAAAAGAATTCCTTTTTGGTTATTAAAAACGGCTAAATCTCCTTTTGCTTCGCCTGCAAGTAAAGCGTCTATAAATGCTTTTTTATTTACTTGATTTGACAAAAGTATATCCCAGTGCTGCATTGTATTATTTTAAAATATTATTGATTCTCTTTTAACGCCATTTCGCGGTCGTTTCTAGACCATTCACTCCAAGAACCAGGATATAATTTCGGAATTGGAAGTCCTGCATAATCTATGGCTAATAAAGTATGGCAGGCGGTAACTCCTGAACCGCAATGAACTATTGTGTTTTCTGGTTTTTTATCTCCAAGAATGGCTTTGTATTTTGCAGCCAATTCATCAGCTGATTTAAACAATCCGTTTTCGTCTAAATTTTCAGTTAACGGAACATTGACCGCCCCAGGAATATGTCCTGCAATTAAATCTAAAGGTTCTGTTAGGCCGTCATATCTGTTTTTATCGCGAACATCAATTACGATATTTTGATCATTTTTTCTGGCTTTTTCAACTTCTTCAATATCGGCTAGAAGTAATTTCCATTCTTGAGAAGGGTATGTCGTTGTTTCAAAAGTCTCATTTCCAGAATTTGTTGGAAAACCTGCTTGAATTGCCGCTTGATAACCGCCGTTTAAAACTTGAATTTTTTCATGTCCAATTGCACGCATCATCCACCAGAATCGTGCGGCGAAATTAGAACCGTTTTTATCATCGTAAACGATAACATGATCTGAAGGTGAAATTCCTAACGCAGAAAGTGTTTTTGAAAATTCTTCGGGTGAAGGCAAAGGATGTCTTCCGCCATTAGCAGGATTTTCTTTAATATGGGCTAAATCACGGTTTAAATCGACAAAACGAGCGCCTTTTAAATGTTCCTTTTGATAGTTTTCAAAAGTATTTGCACCCGCTCGGGCATCGACTAAAATGATTTTTGAAGCGTCTAATTCAAGTAATTCTTGCGCAGTGATTATTGGAGAAATTGTAGCCATTTTTTTTTTTTTTTGATTTATTTTTTCTTTGAGTTTCCCATCCAAAGCAAGGTATTTAATAGTAACTGACTTTGTGTTTTGTTTTCGAAAGTGTACGATAGGGTTTTGTTAGTGCCGCCTTCATAATCGATATCATTATGTCCCATGTTTACATACAACATTTTGTAATTTTTATTGGTCCAAACTACCGGATAATAACCGCTATGCCAGATTTCATGTTGTTTTGGTCCTGTTCCTAAAGGGAAACTGCTTTCATCGATTGCCAAAAGAATTTTTATGTCAGGATTTTTGGTTAAATCATTCGACCAGCGGTACCATTCATTTGGAGCAGAAGTAAAAGTTTTAGGAAGCTTTTTAGTTACAGGATGCTGGTTTTCAACTCGTAGAACAGCAGAAGTCGGCCTCCAAGTATTGCTTCCATATTCGCCTGAACCTAAAAAAGTATTGTGGTACCAATCCCAGTTTTGCGGATAAGACGAATTATTTAAGGCAAAAGCCGAGAAATGAAACCCAATAAAACCACCCCCATTTTCCATGTATTTTTGAAAAGCTTCACGTTGTTCCTGCGTTTCGGGTCTTGTATCTAGAAATAAAACTACTTGATAATTGGCAAGGAATTTAGCGTTGAGATTGTTCCAATTATCTGTAGAATCGTAAACAAAGTGATTTTTTTCGGCTTCTTTTGGAAACCATTTATTTGCTTCATGCACAAAACTAATATGTGCCTGATCGTTCTTTGCGGTGTAAAAAGCAATTACTTTAAATTTTGGTTTTTCTTTTTTATCCTGAGAAAATCCTGAAAAAAAAAACTAAAAAGAGTATTAAAAGGATACTCTTTTTAGCTGCCGAATGCAGTTGTAAATTTTGATACGACATATTTAGTCTGGAATTTTTTCGATTAATATTTCATTTCCAGCCATATCGAAATAAGTGCAGGTCATTTCTACAATATCAACTCTCCATTTTGCAATACCGCATTGTCCTGCATGATTGCAAAAAGTAAGATAATCAGTTTCTCCATGCTGATGTTTTACCAGAAATTCTATAAAAAGTTCTTTATTGGGAGTTGCAGCAATCGAAATCGGGTTGTATTTTTCGTCAGATGTAACTGAATAGCCGTTTACGCCATAGTATTCAACGTGTCCGTCATTTACGAAAGTGTCGTATCCTTTTACTCCCAGAATTATTAAATCCTGAATGTAATTTGGAAAATCTTCTCCGCTTTTTACTTTAGCATGGGCTTCTTTGATTTGTTCTACTGTAAACATATAATTTTAGTTTTTAGATTAGTATAGTAAAAGGTTTTGTTTCGCGTTAATTGAATTTTGCCTTAAAACCAAAAAGTTATTTCAAAAATACGATTAATGGTTTTATAAATTGGTCAAAAGATTCAATATGGGGTAAATGTCCTGTATTTGGAATTTCGACTAATTTGGAATTCGGAATTTCTTTTTGAGTTATCTTACCTAATTCGGCGTAGTTTCCCATTGTTTTTTGAATTTCGGCAGAAACTAATGGTTTTCCTAAAGCGGTTTTATCTCTTGTTCCAATAAGTAATAATGTTGGGCTTTTAACATTTTTAAATTCATATAAAACCGGCTGTGTAAAAATCATATCATACAAAAGAGCAGAATTCCAAGCTACTTTATTATAATCTGGAGCTGTTGTCCATCCGGCGCCTAATTCTGCCCATTTTTGGTAATCGGCATTCCATTTTCCATCGTAATAATTAGCCATTTGGTATTTTTTAATGGCTTCATAATTTTGTTTCAATTCTGATTCGAACCACCAGTCAACAGATTTATAAGGTACAATACGTTTCCAATCTTCTAAACCAATCGGATTTTCTAAAATAAGTTTTTCAGCTGTTTCAGGATACATCAATGTAAATCTTGTGGCTAACATACCACCCATAGAATGACCTAAAACGGCTGTTTTTTGAATGCCTAAATGATCGAGAAGTTTTTTTGTATTTTCGGCAAGCTGCTGGAAAGTATATTGAAAATTATCTGGTTTTGAAGATTTTCCAAACCCAATTTGATCTGGAACAATAACCCGAAAACCTTCTTTTGTCAGCGCTTTAATAGTGGTTTCCCAATAAGCCCCATTAAAGTTTTTTCCGTGAAGCAGGAGTATGTTTTTATTATTATAATTATTAGGTTTAATATCCATATAAGCCATTTTGAGATCTTGGCGCTGATTATTTAGTTCAAGAAAACTAACTGAATAAGGATATTCATAATTGGATAAGTTGATATCTAATGGCTTTATCTTTTCCTGCGAAAAGCAAAAAAGCGGTAATAAAAGTATGAAGAGTTTTATGGTTTTCATTTTTTGAAGCAGTTTTCAGGTTAAGAATTATAAATTTACCGCTTGCATTTTTAAAACCAAAAAATAGATTCTTAAAGTTATCAGAAAAAAATTGAGAACGGATTTACTTTTTTAGCGTTACCACTCTCTGAGGATACGGAATATCAATTCCAGCTTCGTCAAAACGCTTTTTAATACTTTGCAATAAATCACAGTACAATACAAAAGCATCTGTTGAATTTTTTGCCCAAGCCCAAGCTTTTAAAGTGACATTGGAATCTGCTAGGGCGACTACTCTGGCAATTACCAAAGGTGCGTTTTGTTTTTTATTTTCGGCAGTTCTCGTGTCAATAAACAGCGGATGTGCTGCCACTTCTTCCTTCATGATTTCCAACGCTTTTTCAAGATCAGATTCGTAACCAATACCGATTTCAATTATTTTACAGCATTTGGTGTCGTTCATATTAGTGTTTACAATAATCTGGGCACTGATAACCGAATTTGGAATGATAATGCGATTGTTTTCAGAATCTTTTAGAACTACTTGTCTAAGATTAATATCTTCAACAACCCCCACAAAATTATTGATTGTTATTTTGTCATTTATTTTGAATGGTTTGAAAATAACGAGAAAAATACCGCTTACAATATTGCTTAAAGCTTGCTGGGAGGCAAGACCGGCAACTAAGGAAATAACTCCAGCGCCTGCTAAAAACGAATGTCCGATGATTTTAAATTCGGGAATTTGAATCAAAGCAAAAGCAAATCCTAAAATGTATATTACTGTGATAATAAAATGTTTTAGGAATTTAAATCCTGTAACATCATATTCTTTCTGGCTGAGTTTGCGATACAGGAAGTAGCGAAGAACTTTGTCTGTAAAAGCACCTAAAATAATGGTAGTAAGGATAATTATTGCAATTATAACTCCTATTCTAAAGTCGGCAGTGAAATCCATTTTGGATGAAAATTGATATTGGATTTATTGTAATTATTGTAATTGGATGATCGATTCTATAAGCCAGGTTTCATTTGTTTTTTTTAGATTAAATTCAAATGGCGTAACAGTGTTTTGATCTAGTGACACGATAATTTTGGCAGTTGAGTCGGTTATTTCTTTTTCATAATAAACAGCTTTTTTTTCTTTGTTTAAAAACCTCTTTTTTTGATTATCAGGAAGACTTTTTTCCATTTTTTTCAACGTTTCTAAAGTCAGTTGATTCTCTTTGGTAGGAATCAATAATTCTTTAGCGGCTTCAAAATCAAAACGGTTTGTGGCTGCTAAATACGCTTCAACAGTTTCTTTTGGAGATTTTGCTTCTTGATGGGATTTACAGTTTGTAAAAAGTGTCAGAATAACTAAAAAAGAAATAACACGCCTCATAGTAATTATGTTTTAAAGTCCCACAAAATCATCGCTTTTTGGGAAAATACTTAGAGCTTGAATAGCAATTTCTGGAGTTGGAGAAGCCAGTTTTCGTAATTTGGTATCCATCCATGCGCCGTCAACGGTAATGGTAGCGCAAAGTGTATCATCTTCTCTTCTAAATTCGTGAATAATAGACCAGCGTGAAGCATCAGATTTCATTTTTGATGTTTTGGTATGAATGAATATTTTATCCGAAAGTTTTAGTTCTTTTCTGAAAACACATTCTTCTCTAAACAAAACGGGACCAAAACCTTGTGTCTGCATTACTTTTAAAGTTAAGCCCAATTCCTCAAGGATTTCAATACGATGCTGTGCGCCAAAATCGTAATAGGCACTGTGACGAACGTGAAAATTTGGGTCAAGATCTGACCAGCGAAAAGATATTTCTTTAACAAATGATGCCATTTTTTCTAATTGTATTTTTTTATTGATAAACCGAAATTACGAATAAAAAATAAACAAACATGACAAAATTACTATGCGTGCATATTTTTTAAATTGAATTATTATTGATGTTCAATTTTTTTACAATCCATGGCAGTGTAAGCCCTTGTCCAATCAATGTTAAGAGTACAACAGCCACAGAGATGAAAATTATGGCATTCCTTTGCGGAAATTCTTCTCCGTTTTCAAGTACTTTGGGAAGCCCAATCGCAATAGCAAGAGAAACAATACCCCGCATTCCAGACCAGCTTAAAATAATACTGTTTTTGGTATCTAGAAGGGCATGCTCGCTGATTTTTCTTTTTCGCTTTGTATTCTGAAAAGCTTTTTGCAGATTTACTTTCTGAAGAAAAATTCTGATCATTCTAATTAACAACGCTACAATAGTTATAATTACAGCATAACCAATATAAGGCAGAATCATTTCATCATCTATATTCTTTAATACATAACGGAAATTGAGTCCGATAAGGATAAAGATTAATCCATTCAATAAAAATATGATGATATCCCAAAGGTTTCTGGAATTGTTTTTTAGGCTTTCAGGGAAAATTTTGTTGCTTAAACGTGCAATTTTCAAACCTAAGACTACAACTGCAATTACTCCAGATACATGTAGGTTTTCGGCAATTAAATAGGCTACAAATGGCATTAAAAGCATAAAGCTGATGGTAACATTGGTATTTTTATGAACTTTTTTGAGAATAATCGCCAGTATTTTTGCAACAACCAATCCCACTAAAAAGCCTCCGCCCAATAAAAGTACAAATTCTAAGGTTGCTTTCCATATTATAAAAGTTGAGCCCATAACGGCGGCTACAGCAAAACGGTAGGCAACCAGTGCAGATGCATCATTTATAAGGCTTTCGCCTTCAAGAATAGTCAATGTTTTATGAGAAAGGTTTAAGCCTTTTGTAATGCTTATGGCTGCAACGGCATCTGTGGCAGAAAGTATAGCACCCAGAACAAATGCCAATGGCCATGTCATATTAGGAATCATAAAATATGCTGCAGCTGCGATTCCTGTTGCCGTTAAAAATACAAGCGAAATGGCTAAAGTGCTGATCGTATTGATATTTGTTTTGAAATCTTTGGGAGAAATATTAAAAGAAGCATCATATAACAAAGGCGGCAGGAAAATCAGGAAAATGATTTCGGGATTAATTTCAATTTCGGTCATGGTTGGAATAAAACCAATGGCAACTCCCACAATAACCAAAAGAATAGGGTAGGGTAATTTTGCTTTGTCGGCAAAAGCTGATAATCCTATTACGATTGCCAGAATAAAGATAATAATGCTGTAATTCTCCATTTTTGTAATCTAGAAAAATGCGAATGTAAGTATTTCGGGAAATTAAAAATAAAGATTTTGGGTTTTTAATTTCTGTCAGCTGTTACGAGATAGCTGTCTTTTTTTTCCCATTTTTTATCTACAAAGCTGTATAAATTCGCGTAGAATTCATATTTTCCAGGCTTTGCAATTAAATACAATACTAAAGCATTGGTGTTTTTATTAAAATACAACGGTTTGGTAAACTGATAAATTTCCTGTTCCTGCAACGGAGTGTTGGCTCTAATAATATCAACTCTTCTTGAAATTAAAGCATCTAAAACATCTTCTGAAGTATCAGCATTCGGAACCACATTCGAACCCAGATTTTGATGCTGATAGGATTTAAGAGTTACAAAAGTAATATCGGTTTGTTCTGGAAATTTCTGTAATGCGTCTTTTTGTATTTTAGACTGGATTGCAATTTTTTCTGGTGCAGTAATTTTTTGTTTGGTGCTGTCTAGAATTTTCCATGTTTTTTCAAGGATTGTTTTCAGACCAATTGGAGTCCCGCCATAAACTTTATAATTCGAAGCGTCAAATGGCTGTTCAAAAACTAAAATATTTTGATTAGGATTAGATTTGCTGGTATTGATTATTTCTGTAAAAGAGAGCGGGAAAGTTATAGGCTGTTCTACTTTTGATGTTTGGGCCTTTACAGTTGACAGAATAAGTAAAAGAATTATTATTGACAGTTTTTTCATAGAATGCTTTTTAAATGATAGTGACTGGTTTTGAATAATATGGCTTAAAAATAACGTATAAATTCTGAAGTTTCAAATAAAAAAGAAGAATCAGGATTTTATTTTCTAGATACTGAAAAGTAATGAGAAGTTTCCTCAAATCAATGACACATAAATTGAGGTTTGCCATACATGTCAGGGATAAAAAATGTCATGTTGTCAGATGATTAATTGGTGTTTACAGTAAAACTGACAATTTACTTTGGTTTTTTATATTGGCACAATGATTGACTTATGCCACCTGAGTTATGAAAATTAAATCAAAATTAAATATATAAAAAATGGGTAAAATAATCGGAATTGACTTAGGTACGACGAACTCTTGTGTTTCTGTAATGGAAGGTAACGAAGCAGTTGTTATCCCTAACGCAGAAGGAAAAAGAACTACACCATCTATCATCGCTTTTGTTGAAGGTGGCGAAATTAAAGTAGGTGATCCTGCAAAAAGACAAGCAGTAACGAATCCTACAAAAACGATTGCTTCTATTAAACGTTTTATGGGACACACTTTTGCTGAAACTGAAGGAGAAGCAAAAAGAGTTCCTTACAAAGTAGTAAAAGGTGACAACAATACTCCACGTGTGGATATTGACGGTCGTTTATATACTGCTCAAGAATTGTCTGCAATGACACTTCAAAAAATGAAAAAAACTGCTGAAGACTATTTAGGTCAAACAGTAACTGAGGCAGTTATTACAGTTCCTGCATACTTTAACGATGCTCAGCGTCAGGCTACAAAAGAAGCTGGAGAGATCGCTGGTCTTAAAGTTATGCGTATCATCAACGAGCCAACTGCTGCTGCACTTGCTTACGGATTAGATAAAAAAGGAAATGATCAAAAAATTGCTGTTTACGATTTAGGTGGAGGTACTTTTGATATCTCTGTTCTTGAATTAGGAGACGGTGTATTTGAAGTATTATCTACAAACGGTGATACTCACTTAGGTGGTGATGATTTTGACCAAGTTATTATTGACTGGTTAGCTGACGAATTCAAATCTGAAGAAGGAATTGATTTACGTTTAGACCCAATGTCATTACAGCGTTTAAAAGAAGCTGCTGAGAAAGCTAAGATTGAATTATCATCTTCTGCTGAAACAGAAATCAACTTGCCATACGTAACTGCTACTGCTTCTGGACCAAAACACTTAGTGAAAAAATTATCTAGAGCTAAATTTGAGCAATTATCTGATTCTTTAGTAAAACGTTCTATGGAGCCAGTTGCTAAAGCATTAAAAGATGCAGGTTTATCTACATCTGATATCGACGAAGTAATCCTTGTAGGAGGTTCTACTCGTATGCCAAGAATCGCTGACGAAGTTGAAAAATTCTTCGGTAAAAAAGCTTCTAAAGGAGTTAACCCTGATGAGGTTGTTGCTATTGGAGCTGCTATTCAAGGTGGAGTTTTATCTGGAGATGTAAAAGATGTATTGTTACTTGACGTAACGCCTCTTTCTTTAGGTATCGAAACTATGGGTGGTGTATTGACTAAATTAATCGAGTCTAACACAACTATCCCAACTAAAAAATCTCAAGTATTCTCTACTGCTGCAGATTCTCAACCATCTGTTGAAATCCACGTATTACAAGGAGAAAGAGCAATGGCTGCTGATAACAAAACTATCGGTCGTTTCCACTTAGATGGTATTCCACCAGCACCAAGAGGAGTTCCTCAAATCGAAGTAACTTTCGATATCGATGCTAATGGTATCATCAAAGTTTCTGCAACTGATAAAGGAACAGGAAAATCTCATGATATCCGTATCGAAGCTTCTTCTGGATTAACAGCTGAAGAAATCGAAAAAATGAAAAAAGATGCTGAAGCTAATGCTGATGCTGACAGAATTGCAAAAGAAAGAGCTGAGAAATTGAACGAAGCTGACAGTACTATCTTCCAAACTGAATCTCAATTGAAAGAGTTAGGAGATAAATTGACAGACGATCAAAAAACAGCTATCGAATACGCTTTAACTGAATTGAGAATGGCTCACCAATCTCAAGATCTTGACGCAATCCAAAAAGGATTAGACAATGTAAATGCAGCTTGGAAAACAGCTACAGAAGCAATGTACGCTCAAGGCGGTGATCAAGCAGGTCAACAAGCTGCTCCACAACAAGAGCAATCTGGAGACAATGTTGAAGACGTTGAATTCGAAGAAGTAAAATAATTTACTCGTAGAGACGCACAGCAGTGCGTCTTTACAATTCAATATAAAACCGAGTCAGAAATGGCTCGGTTTTTTTGTAAACATTTGTTTGTGTTAAACCCAACATGTTTTCAAAACCTGTCGGGTTTAATTTAATATAAAAAGTAGCAAAAATATTACTTTTTAATATCAGTCTGTTTTCCTAAATCTTTTCATCAAACTGATAATTGTCATTTCCTGTTCGGATTCTTTTTCGTAATATTACTATTGTAAATTTTCATCAATGAGAAAAATCAAATACAAAAAAGGACGTAAGCTGCAACACATTACATTAGAGTATACTGGCGCTCACAAAGAACATGAATCCGAGATGCAGCTTTTTGTGTATAACGATGCAGATGTTGTTGAATATGATAAGTTTACCATTCTAGCTTTAAATTCTTGTTTTGATTACACCAAAAACAATTGGCTCAATATTCACGGTCTAAACGATATTAATCTCATTAAAACCATTGGATCGCATTTTAAATTGGATGATTTTTTATTGGCTGATATTTTAAATACAACCAAAAGAACAAAATTAGAAGAACAGCAGGATGTACTGTTTTTTAATATAAAATCACTGCTTCCTTCCGAATATTCAGATAACATTAGTGTAGAACAAATCAGCTTTATTCTGAAAGATGGAATCTTGATTTCTTTTCAGGAAAAACGAAGCGATTTCTTTACCCATATCCGCGAACGTATCCGTACGCATGCAGGAATTGTCAGAACCAAAAAAGTGGATTATTTATTATATCTGCTCTTAGACGCCGTAATGGAAAATTTCTATATTACGCTGGAAGATGAAGAAGATAAAATCGAAGAATTAATCAATTTGACTAAAATGGATGCCAAACCAATTGTTTTAGAAAAAATTGAAAATCACCGTGATAACTTAAGTTTTTTAAAACGTTCTATTGTGCCGCTTCGAGATTCATTGTATTATCTTAAAACGAAAAAAGATGATGAAGATGAAAACGACTTAATACAAAAAGAAACATTTAATTTTTTTATCAGACTTCATCAAAAAAGTTTGGAGCTTTTAGAACAGATTGAATCGGACATGAGCGCATTAGAAAGCGCATCAAACTTTTATTTTTCAGAACAAAGCCGAAAAATGAATGAAATCATGAAAACGCTGACGATTATCTCAGCAATATTTATTCCGCTTACTTTTATAGTAGGAGTATACGGAATGAACTTTGAAAATATGCCTGAACTCAAGACCCAAAACGGATATTTTGTAGTTATGGGTATCATGTTTTTGCTGGTAATAGCCCTAATCATATATTTCAAAAAGCGACGCTGGTTTTAACTTTTGTTTGTCTTTAAGAAATTTTGATTTTGTATAAATTTGTTATTTAGAATAAATATAAATAATTATGAGTAAAGCAATATATATAGCCACTAGTGACCAAAATAGTGGTAAATCAATTATAACACTCGGGTTAATGAGTATTTTAATTGGCAAAACGGCCAAAGTAGGTTATTTCAGGCCTATAATCGAAGATTTTGTGGATGGTGAGGTAGACAATCATATCGAAACTGTTTTGTCGTATTTTAACCTTGATATAGCATTTGAAGATGCGTATGCGATTACCAAAAGCAAGCTGATTAAGAAAAAAAATAAAGGAAAAATAGGAGAGGTCTTAGACACTATAATCGAAAAATATAAAAAACTCGAAGAGCGTTTTGATTTTGTTTTAGTAGAAGGAACGAGTTTTACCGGAGAAGGAACTTCTATTGAATTAGACCTAAATGTTTTAATTGCCAAAAATCTCGGTATTCCAACTATTATTGTAGGCTCAGGTGTTGGTAAAACGCTTGAAGAGTTATTAGACAGTTTGTATTTGGTATACGACTCTTTCAAATTAAAAGAAGTTGAAGTACTATCGGTTTTTGCCAATAAAGTGCAACCTGAAAACATTGAATTGGTTACCAATAGTCTGCAGAAAACATTGCCTTCACATGTTCTGATAAATACAATTCCGTTAATATCCACTTTGAATAATCCAACCATGCAGGAAATTGTAAATGTATTGGATGCAAAAGTTTTGTTTGGAGAAAATTATCTCAATAACGAAATCGGTCATTACAGCGTTGGAGCTATGCAGCTTCATAATTATTTGGTTCACCTTCATGATAATGCCTTGGTAATTACACCAGGCGATCGTTCGGATATCATTTTAGGAGCCTTACAAGCCAATGAATCAGTAAATTATCCAACTATTTCAGGAATTATCTTAACAGGAAATATTGTTCCAGAAGAAAGTATTTTGAAACTTATCGAAGGACTTTCTGCCATTGTGCCTATTATCACGGTTGACGGCGGAACGTATCACATAACCAACAAAATTGGCTCGATAAAATCTGAGATTTATGCCAACAACACCCATAAAATAGAAACTTCAATAACCACTTTTGAAAAATACGTTAATAACGACGCTTTATCGGAAAGATTAATCACTTTTGAAGCAGAAGGTATGACACCAAAAATGTTTCAATACAACATGGTTAAAAGAGCGAAACAGCATCGAAAACATATCGTTCTTCCAGAAGGAAATGATGACCGTATTATTACGGCTGCATCACGATTATTGGATATGGATGTAGTAGATATTTCAATCATTGGAGATAAAAAACAAATTGAAAGTAAAGTTCTTGAACTTGGAATTACATTGGATTTTTCAAAAGTAAATATCATCAATCCGAAAGAATCAGAGCTTTATGAAGATTATGCAAATACGTATTACGAGCTTAGAAAAGCTAAAAATGTAAGTATTACTATGGCAAGGGATTTAATGGAAGACGTTTCATATTTCGGAACTATGATGGTGTACAAAGGTCACGCTGACGGAATGGTTTCTGGCGCTGCGCACACTACACAACATACGATTTTGCCGGCACTTCAGTTCATTAAAACAAAACCCAATTCATCTGTAGTATCTTCTGTATTTTTTATGTGTTTAGAAGATCGCGTTTCGGTTTTTGGAGATTGTGCCATTAACCCAAATCCAACAGCAGAACAATTGGCAGAAATTGCCATTTCATCAGCTGAATCAAGTTTAGCTTTCGGAATTGAACCAAAAATTGCCATGCTTTCCTATTCTTCAGGATCATCTGGAAAAGGTGATGAAGTAGATAAAGTGAGAACAGCAACTGCAATCGTAAAAGAAAAAAGACCAGATTTAAAAATCGAAGGACCAATTCAGTACGACGCGGCGGTAGATTTAAGCGTAGGAAAAAGCAAAATGCCAGATTCTGAAGTAGCAGGACAAGCAAGTGTATTAATTTTCCCTGATTTAAATACAGGAAATAATACGTACAAAGCCGTTCAAAGAGAAACTGGAGCTTTGGCTATCGGCCCAATGTTACAAGGTTTAAACAAACCTGTAAATGACTTAAGTCGTGGCTGTACCGTTGATGATATTATCAACACAGTGGTTATTACAGCGATCCAAGCGCAGGGAATGTAAATTCAATTACAAATTGAGAATTAAAAATTAAAAAATAGTTTGAGTTTATTAAAAACTCAGCACCTTATAAACTTAGCATCTTAGTACCTTTAAATAAAAATGAAAATACTTATCATAAACTCAGGAAGTTCTTCAATAAAATATCAATTAATGGTAATGCCGGAAAACGAAGTAATTTGTTCTGGAATGATTGACCGAATTGGTTTAGAAACTTCAAATGTAACCTTTAAAACAAAAGCAGCTTCTCACGAAGAAACACTTGCGATTCCGAACCATAAAGTAGGTTTACAAAAAGTAGCCAATATGCTTTTAGACGCTGAAAAAGGCGTAATTAAATCAACTTCAGAAATAGCAGCTGTTGGACATCGTGTTGTACATGGAGGAAGCGATTTTAGTGATACCGTAAAAATTAATGATAAAGTAAAAGAAAAAATTAAGCAGCTTTTTGAATTGGCACCTTTGCATAATCCTGCCAATTTAGAAGGAATTAATGTAGCAGAAGAAATCTTCAGTTCGGCAGAACAAATCGCGGTTTTTGATACCGCTTTTCATCAAACAATGCCTGAAGTAGCTTATAAATATGCTATTCCAAATTATCTTTTAACCGAAAATAAAGTACGTGTTTACGGTTTTCACGGAACGAGTCATAAATATGTTTCTGAAAAGGCGATTAGTTACTTAAAAAACAATTCTAAAATAATTACCATTCACTTAGGAAACGGCTGTAGTATGGCAGCTATTCAAGACGGAAAATGTATCGATACCTCAATGGGATTTTCGCCTTCAAATGGTTTGATTATGGGAACTCGTGCTGGAGATATCGATCAGTCTGTTGTTTTTTACATGATTAAAAATTTAGGCTATACTCCAGATGAGGTTAATGCTGTTTTACTAAAACAAAGTGGTATGCTTGGACTTACAGGCTACAGCGATTTACGTGATATTGAAGCAGAAGCAGAAAAGGGAAATAAAGATTGTAAGCTGGCTTTGCAAATGAATGCGTATAGAATCAGAAAAACGATTGGTGCTTATGCTGCGGCTTTAAACGGTTTAGATGTTATTGTTTTTACTGCAGGAATTGGTGAAAACTCTTCTTTTATGCGTAATTTGATTTGTACCGATATGGATTATTTCGGAATTGAAATAGATGCATCAAAAAATCAAATTCGTTCTAAAGAATTACGAGAAATCAATTCTGAAAACTCTATTGTAAAAGTATTGGTTGTGCCAACAGATGAAGAATACGAAATTGCCAATCAAGTATATCATTTATTAGCCGATAAGCTTTAAAAACATCTCAAACAATGGCAACGATCATTGCAGTACTTTTGTTTTTAGTATTTCTTTTTCTTTCATTACTCCATTTTTACTGGGCTTTTGGAGGAAAGTGGCGAACTGAAGGTGTGTATCCAACTCCAGATGCTCAAACTCCGCCTCGAAATCCTGGAATAGGATCTACTCTGATTGTTGCTTTTGGTTTGTTTGGTTTCAGTATTTTTTATTTAATAAAAGTCAATATCATTTTTATCGAATTACCTTTATGGATTGAGAAATACGGACTTTGGATTTTAGCCGCTATATTTATGGTACGAGCAATTGGCGATTTTAAATATCTTGGCTTTTTCAAAAAAATAAAAAATACTAAATTCGGACAAAACGATACTCGTTATTTTGCTCCTTTATGCTTTTTAATTGGTGTTCTAACATTACTGATGATCTCTTTCAGCTAAATCCAATCATGTTTTTAAATCCGAAAATTCAATATTTGTGAGTATCTTTGGATTTAAATCCGAATATCTTGAAATCGATACTTTTAAAATCAGTTTTCTTCTTTTTCATTGCTTTTCACATTCAAGCACAAGAATTACTTCCTTTCGTTGAAAATTACAACAAATCAGATTACCAAGGTGACAACCAGATTTGGAATGTCGCGCAGGGAAAAGATAAAGCTATGTATTTTGCCAATAACCACTATCTGCTTCGATATGATGGTGTGGTTTGGGAAAAATACGCGCTTCCTAATAAAACCATTATTCGATCCATATTAATTGAAGGCGACCGCATTTATTCAGGTTCGTATAAAGAATTTGGCTATTGGAAACGCGAAAATGGTAAAATGAACTATGTTTCAATTACTAAAAACCTCCGCTTATTTGACGAAAAAGACAATGAAGAAATCTGGAAGATTTTCCGATACAAAGAATCACTTTACTTTCAATCCTTTAACGACGTTTTCATTTATAATGGAAAAAATATAAAAAAAATAAAATTTCCATTTCTAATTTCGTACTGTTTTGTAGTAGATCAGGATTTGTATGTAGCTTCTGTAAATAAAGGATTGTTTAAAATGAACGGTTCTAAAATTTCAAATCCGAAAGGGTGGGATAATTTAAAAAATACAGTTGTGCATGCTGTCGAAAAGCACGATGGACAGACGTACATTTTTACACAAAAACGAGGGATTTTTATTGTCGAAAAAAATGGTTTAAAAGCATGGAATAATCCGTTAAATGAAACCTTAAAATCAAACGGAATCAATGTTGCCAAATTTATCAGAAACAATAAACTTGTGGTGGGAACCGGAAATAAAGGCGTTTTTATTTATGATTTTAAAACAAATTCCTATAAAAATATTGATAGAAATAATGTTTTAATGAACAATTCGGTTTTAAGTATTGGTTTTGATAAAGAAGAAGATTTATGGCTTGGACTCGATAACGGAATTGCCCATGTCGAGGTAAATTCACCAATTTCGTTTTTCTATGATAATTCTGGGATTTTAGGTTCGGTATATTCTGTTGCAACGACGAAGAAAGGATATCTAATTGCATCAAATCACGGAATTTTCGAATTCGATTCGGGTAATTTTAAAATGATGCCCAATACGCAGGGACAAGGCTGGAATATTACCAAAATAAATGACAAATATATTATTGGTCATAATGACGGAACTTTTTGCTATGAAAACGGAGCTTTAACCAAAATTAATAATGTAAGCGGAGGATGGAATTTCTCAAAAAGCATTATTAATGATACTTATTTTCAATCAACTTACAGCGGTATTTTGGTTTATGACGATGCTTCGGATTTTAAAAAAAGTAAAGTAATTAATGATTTTACAAAACCCATTAAATACGTAGCTCAAAATAAGAAAAACGAAATTTGGGCGGCCGATAATTATCGCGGATTGTACAGAGTATTACTTGATGATAACTATAAGACAAAGAAAATCGAAAACATTACGCAGCAAAGCAAAATTAAAAATGATTTTGGCGTTAAAATTTTCGAGTTTCGAGACGAAATACTTTTTCTCATAAATAACGTTTGGTACACATTTAATTCGCTTTCAAATAAATTAGAAGAAAATGAATTGTTCAATTCTAATTTCAAAAACATTTCAGATGTCATTGCTATCGACAAAGATCATTTTTTAGTTCTTCAAGAAGGAATTTTATATCATATCTATGCTCATGATGGAAAATTTATCTGGAATATTATTCAAGAGAAATATTATAAAGGAAAATTAATTAATGAAAACCTGCGAATTTTTAGAAGCAACAATCATTATTTAATGAACCTTGACGATGGTTTTATTTCACTTCAGCTTGGTTACATCAACAGACAAAATAGAGGGGTAAAAGTAGAAGCTTATAATAACCATGAATTACTGGCTGATGAAGGAAAAATTAAGCACAACACCGAATTAAAAATAAACGTAATATCAGGAATTTACGGAGCAAGTAAACCTAATTTATTTTATCAGATCAATAAAGATAAAAATTACATTCCTATCACAAATGGTTCAATTGTACTGAACAATTTAGGCAGCGGGTCTCATTCTGTTGTGATTTACAAACATGATGGCGCAAACTATGATAAAGTGTCAAGTTTTGATTTTAAAGTGGCACAGCCTTGGTATTTTTCATTTTGGATGATTCTGCTTTATCTTTTAGTAATTGCAGCGGTATTATTCTTCTATTATAAATGGAATAAACTTCGTTATACTCAAAAATTGAAATTACAAGCTGAAGAATTGAAGCATCAGCGTGAGATTCTAGAAATGGAGCTGAAAAAAGAAAACGAATTAAATAGTCAGGAATACGAAAAACATATTTTAGAATTAGAACTTCAAACAAAATCATCAGAAGTAGCGGGTAAATCGTTATCGATTGCCAAACAAACTGAGATGATTGATAAGATTCAAAATATTTTAGATTCTGAAAAAGACTTTGCTAAACTGAAGAGTGAAATCAAAAAAGCAATCAAGATAAACGAAGTAAATAAACACGAGTGGGAAATATTTGAAACGAATCTGAATCAAATTCACAACGAATTTATTGTAAACCTTTCTAAAAAATATCCAAACCTAACTCCAAAGGATATAAAACTATGTGTTTATCTAAAAATGAACCTTTCTTCAAAGGAAATTGCCCCTATGATGAATATCTCTTTTAGAGGTGTAGAATTACACAGATATCGTCTCAGAAAGAAATTAGGACTTAATCAAGAAGAAAACCTGTCAAAGTTTTTATTAAGTCTGTAAGATTTGATTTTGTTTTTTGCTGATCTTATATTTTTCGATACCATTTTTTATATAATTCCAATACATCATTACTACATCATAACGTTGTGTTAATGAAATTTTGTTAACATTTAATTGTTTGATTATCAATTTTTTGTAATTATGTTTTAACATAATGATGTAGCTATGCTGTAGTGGTAAATGATGTACTACAACGTTGTAATTGCTTAATTTGGCTCTACTAACTTAAACGATTACAAACTGTATGAAAAATTTTATTTTTAGCTTATTTGTGCTATTAATGCTTCCGGCATATATGTCCGGACAGGCACAAGCGATTAAAGGAAAAGTAGTGGACAGCAGCGGAATGGGAATTCCAGGAGCGATAATCGCTTCATCTGATGCTAGAGCCACTGCAGACGCAGATTTCGACGGAAACTTTACAATCAATGCAAAACCTGGAGACATATTAAAAGTCTCTATGTTAGGTTTTGATCCAGTTTCTGTACCGGCAACTGCCGCACCAATGACCATTACTTTAAAAGAATCAGGTGATACTGAATTAAAAGAGGTAGTTGTAATTGGATACGGTACAAGAAAAAAGGTAGATAACACTTCAGCTGTAAGCTCAATCAAGTCTGAGGAAATTACCAAAATGAAAGTTATTAATGCTTCTCAAGCTATTCAAGGTAAAGCCGCTGGGGTTCAAGTAGCTACTTCTGATGCCCCTGGTAGTACACCTTCAATTGTTATTAGAGGGGTTGGTACTGCATTAGGAGGAAGAAGTCCATTATACGTTGTTGATGGTATGCCTACTGATAATATTAATAATATCAACGCAAATGATATTACTTCATATGAAGTTTTAAAAGATGCTTCTGCGCTTGCTATTTATGGTACAAGAGGTGCTAATGGGGTTATCATGATTACTACTAAAACAGGAAAAGGAAAACTTGTAGTAGATATCGACAGTTATGCTGGTTTTAGATCACCTCTAAAAAAGGTAAAAATGGCCAATGCTGACAAATACATTCAGTATAATAATGCAGCGTTTATCAGCCAGTTTCCTGCTGGTAGATTTTCTCAAAATCAGCTTTATAACACAAATTGGTTTGATGAGATAACAAAAACAGGAGTGTATACTCAAAATAATGTATCTCTTTCTGGATCGGGAGAAAATATTAAATACTTTTTTAGTGTAGGAAACTACGAAGAAGAAGGAATTTTGAAAGGAACTGAATATGGACGTACAACTTTTAGAAGTAATAATGAGTACAAAATCTCAGAAAAACTTAAAATTGGCCAAAATTTTAGTGTTAGTTCTATAAAAAATACACCAAAGCCGATGTCAGCATTTACATCAGCTTACAGACAATCACCTTTAGTTCCTGTACGTTACCCTGATGGAAAATATGGAGTACCATTTATTTTGAATGGTGTTGTTGGTGAAACAGGTGATTCTTTTAACTCAGTTGGTAATCCTGTTGTTGCTTTAGATTATAATAATGAGCAGCAAAAAACGGTTATGCTTCAAGGTGGATTACGATTAGATTGGGATATAATCAAGTCATTGAAATTCACATCTCAATTTAATGGAGAATATTACACGTATAAGCAATATAATTTTGTAGACAATTTAGGTCTTTGGTTAGCTGCTGATCCAAGTAGAGTAGAATCTGCTTACGACAAAAAAAGTTTGAATACAAACACATTAACAAGAAATACAGACGATTATTTCAATTGGAATTTATCTAATTATTTTACATATAATAAGGTTTTTGGAGAAATTCACGATGTAGAAGTTACTGCTGGTATCGAAGCTAACGTTTTAGGTACAAGATCTAAAACGACTGCTGATATTAAGAATGTAAATCCTAATAGTAATTATTGGGGACTTGATGGTGTTGCCTATGCACAAAATGGAGGCGTTACTACCTATAAAGCTGTAAACGAAAATCAATCTAGATTAGCATCTTATTTTGCTCGTTTTCAATACAAATTAATGGACAGATACTTATTAACAGGTACTGTAAGACGTGATGGTTCTTCAAATTATTCAAGTGATTACCGTTGGGGTACATTCCCATCAATGGGTATTGGATGGATTGTAACAAAAGAAAGTTTCTTATCTGATATCAAAGGTTTAGATTTATTAAAACTGAGAGGTTCTTGGGGTAAATTAGGAAACCAAAAAGTGCCATTAAATATCCAGTCATTTACATCTGGAGTAGATTATAATGGTGGTTCAGGAACAACTATCAATTCTCAGATTGACCCAAGTTTATCATGGGAAATTGTAGAAGAAGCTTCTGCAGGTTTAGATGTTGAATTGTTTAATAGTAGATTAAAAGGATCATTTGATATTTATAGTAAAAATACTAACAATGCTATTTTGAATGTTAAGCCTTATTCTACATCAGGAATTACATTAGAATCTCCAACACATGTTGGTGAAGTAACTAATAAAGGTTTTGAAATCGCTTTACGCTGGGATGATAAAATTACAGATAACTTAAGTTACTGGGTAGGAGGAAATTTTTCTCATAATAAAAATGAACTAGCTAGTTTGAAAAATGTTCAAATTGCAACAGTAAACGGAGGTTCATTAGGCAATGGTCAGGTTACAAAAATACTTGATAATACATCAGTTGGACAGCCTTTAGGAAGTTTCTATATGTATGAGTATGCCGGCGTTGATCCAGCAAACGGACAAATGTTATACTATACAGCAAACGGAAGTAAAGTGCCTCAAGGAGCTTTAGACCAAACTAAAGACAGAAAATATGTAGGTTCAGTTTTACCGACTTCTAATTATGGAGTTACCGTGGGATTAAATTATAAAAACATTGACTTTTCTGTTGACGGATATGGAGTAGGTGGATCAAAAGTTTACAATGGAAAAAAAGCACAGCGTTTTTATGGAGAAAATGTTGAAGCCTCTTTATTAAACAATATGTGGACTCCAACCAATACAACAGGTACAAATCCTGCACCATTTAATCAAGTTCCAGTAGCTTCAACTTATTATTTAGAATCTGGAGATTTCTTCAGAATCAATAACATTACTTTAGGATATAAACTTCCTCTAAAAGAAGAAGGTTTCATTAACTACTGTAGAATTTATGTAAATGCTATGAACCCTTTCATTACTCAAAAATATTCAGGATTCTCACCTGAAGTTTTAGGAGATGGTCAGTTAGTAACAGGTACTCAAGGAGTTGAGTTAGATGCTTATCCAGCGTTAAAAACATTTGTAGTTGGTGCAAACTTAAAATTTTAATATCATGAAACGATTATATATATCACTTTTTATACTTTCTGGTTTGTTTGTATCTGGATGTTCAGATGAATTTTTAGATGTAGATCAAACACAAAATATTCCTGCCGATCCTGCTTTAGTAGATAGTGATGCAGGTGCAACCTCAATGGTTGATGCAGTTTATAATATATTTTTATCTTGGGACATGTCTTCTTTTGCTTGGAACGGGGTTACCAGTATTATGACTGATGATGCCGATAAAGGTTCAGATCCCGGAGATACTGGTACTGATAAAGATGTTTTAGATGCTTTAACTTTTAATTCTTCAACACCATCTTTCAGCAGTATTTGGAATTATAATTATGCAGGTATCAACAGAGCAAATCAAGCATTAGCGATGTTTCCAAAGCTTACACAAGTAACTCCTACTTTAAAAACCAGATTAGAAGGAGAAGCGAAATTTTTAAGAGCATTTATGTACTTTACTTTAGTTAAAGGATATGGTGGAGTTCCAATTGTAGATCATTTACCAGTTCCAGGAAATGATGACGATAGAATCATGCAGTTAACTCGTAAAACTCCAGCTGAGGTGTATGCTTTTATCGAACAAGATTTAAATGATGCTATACAAGCATTACCATTAAAATCTTCATATAGTGGAACAGACGTTGCACGTGCTTCTAAAGGAGCAGCCTATGCTTTATTGGCTAAGGTTAATTTGTACCAAAAAAATTGGCAAAAAGTAATTGACAATTGTGATAAAGTAACAGGTTATTCTTTAGTTTCAGACTATTCTTTACAATATAAAAAAGAAGGAGAATTTGGTACAGAATCAATTTTTGAAATTAATGGAATTGGAGGAACTTCTTCTCCAGGATATGGAATCGGAAACTATACAGTATCTCAAGCGCCTAGAGGTGCTGGAGGATGGGGATGGGGTTTCAACACACCATCTCAAGGGCTTGCTAATGCTTATGAAGCAGGAGATGTAAGAAGAGCAGCAACGATTATTTTTAGAGGATCAGTTTTATATGATGGTAGAGAAGTAGCATCTACAGTTTCTAACCCAATGTATAATTATAAAGCGTATTCATCAGCATTTTATAACCAAGAATTTACAGATGTAAATCTTAGATATTTAAGATATGCTGAGGTAATTTTAATGAAAGCTGAGGCTTTAAATGAATTAGGACAAACTTCAGAAGCAATTCCTTTAATTAATCAGATTAGACACAGAGCTGGTCTAGGTGACACTCCAGCTACAGGTCAGTCAGATGTTAGAAAAGCAATTTACAAAGAAAGAAGATTAGAATTTGCTTTTGAGCATGATAGATGGTTCGATCTTGTAAGAACTGGACAAGCGGAAGCTGCGATGAAAGCAGATGTAAGCCCAGCTTTCCCTAATGGAAAAACATTTATAGTTGGTAAACACGAGTTGTATCCAATTCCTGCTACAGTTGTTCAGCAATCAGGAGGAGTAACAGTTCAAAACCCTGGTTACTAATTAAATCTTTAAAATCACTTCCTTCGATAGTTTGAAGGAAGTGATTATTTATTCAATATTAAATTTTTATAATGATTAGAATTTCAGTTTTATTTTTAGCTTTTACTTTTTTTAGTTGTGGATCAAATGTAGATAAGTCGAAAGGAAATGAAGAAGAAAATACTTCTGGCGTTGTTGCATTAACCGATGAGCAGCTTTTAGATGCCGTTCAAAAACAAACATTTAAATATTTCTGGGATTATGCAGAACCTAATTCGGGTTTAGCTAGAGAACGTTATCATCCAGATGGAATTTATCCTGAAAACGATTCTAATATCGTAACAACTGGTGGCTCAGGATTTGGATTAATGGCACTTGTTTCAGGAATGTCGCAAGGGTATATTACAAAAGAACAAGGAGTAGAAAGGCTTAACAAAATTGCAGACTTTTTAGGCAAAGCAGACCGCTTTCATGGAGCATGGTCACACTGGATTGATGGAAATACAGGAAAAGTAAAACCTTTTGGAACCAAAGATAATGGAGGAGACTTAGTTGAAACCTCGTTTTTGGTTGCAGGAATGATTACTGTTCGTGAATATCTTAAAGATGGTTCTGAAAAAGAAAAAGCAGTTGCTCAAAAATTTGATGCACTTTGGAAAGGAGTCGAATGGCAATGGTATACCAATCAAAAAAATGTTTTATATTGGCACTGGTCTCCGAGTTATGCTTGGGAGATGAATTTTCCACTACAAGGATATAACGAATGCCTTATCACATATATAATGGCAGCGTCTTCGCCAACTCATAGTATTGAGGCAAAAGCGTATCATGAAGGATGGGCGAGAAGCGGAGGCATAGTTTCTTCAAAAACAAAATATAATATCCCTCTTATTTTAAAGCACAATGGTGCAGAAGAATTTGGAGGTCCGTTATTCTGGGCACATTATTCTTATGTAGGTTTAGATCCAAATCAATTGAGTGATCAGTATGCAAACTACTGGGATTTAAACGTAAATCAAACCAAAATAAATTATCAGTTTTGTGTTGAAAATCCGAATAAAAATGCAGGTTACGGACCAGATTATTGGGGATTAACAGCATCTTATTCTAGAAACCCTGATGGCTCTATCGGATACAATGCGCACATGCCAAGCAATGATCAAGGTGTGATTTCGCCAACAGCAGCAATCAGTTCAATTGTGTATACGCCAAAAGAATCAATGGCTTTAATTCGCAATTTATATGACAATCATAAGCAGGAAACTTGGGGAGATGCAGGTTTTTACGATGCTTTAAGTTTAGGAAATAAATGGGTAGCAAAACGTTACTTAGCTATTGATCAAGGCCCAGAAGTGGTAATGATTGAAAACTACAGAACAGGATTGTTGTGGAAATTATTTATGAACGCACCACAAGTAAAACAAGGTTTAACAAAACTTGGATTTAAGTCTGGTAAATACGGGATTTAACAATCAGCATGAAATACAAATTAGTTTTTTTACTCTTTTTATTTTCAATGCTTTGCTTTAGTCAAAGTGAAACAATAGGCAAGATCAATACGGTAGTTATGGCTAAGTATGAGCTTGGTTATGCATTGCATCGTCCTGCAAATACAAAGGAGAAAAAACCACTGATTGTTTTTATTTCTGGAGATGGAGAAAAAGGAACTGATATTGAAAAGGTCAAAATTCACGGTCCTTTAAAATATTTAAAAATGCATCAATTAGATGCTTATGTTTTGGCTCCGCAGTGCAAAGAAGATGAAAATTGGGATATAGAATCTATTTATCAGCTGATAGTAAAAATTCAGAAAGAAAATAAAATTGATTCAGAAAGAATATATGTTACTGGTTTGAGCTCAGGAGGCTGGGCTTCATGGAATTTGGCTTTTGCACATCCTGATCTATTTGCCGCAAACGTACCTGTCGCTGGTTTTGTAGATTTAATTCAGTTAGAAAAAGCTTGTGAAATAGCCAATATTCCAACCAGAATTTTTCACGGATTACAAGATAATGTAGTTAATGTGACTTACGCAATTACAATTTATAACGAATTGAAAAAATGCAATGCAAAAGATGTGAAGCTGACTATTTTTGATGATGCAGATCATGACAGCTGGACAAGAGTCTATGACAATCCAGAGATTTACAACTGGATGTTTCAGCAGAAGAAAACAAATACAAACAAATAAATAAAATAGAATGAAAAACAAATTAGTCTTACTTTTTTTAGGATGTGCTGTTTTGGGTTACGCTCAAAAAAAGCCTTCTAAAAATACAGTGAAAATTAAACCAAGGTCTGAATTTGTGGCGGAGTTAATGTCAAAAATGACTTTAGACGAGAAATTGGGTCAATTAAACCTGCCAACATCTGGTGATATTACCACAGGGCAGGCGAATAGCTCAAATGTGGCAAAAAATATTGCTGAAGGTAAAGTGGGCGGTTTGTTCAACATTAAATCAGTTCAGAAAATCAAAGAAGTACAGAAAATTGCGGTTGAAAAAAGCCGTTTAAAAATTCCGTTACTTTTTGGAATGGACGTAATTCACGGTTACGAAACAACATTCCCAATTCCACTAGGATTGTCTTGTACTTGGGACATGGGCTTAATCGAAAGAAGTGCGCAGATTGCTGCTAAAGAAGCAAGTGCAGACGGAATCAACTGGACATTCTCTCCAATGGTTGATATTTCTCGTGATCCAAGATGGGGAAGAGTTTCTGAAGGTTCAGGAGAAGATCCATACTTAGGAAGCCAGATTGCAAAAGCAATGGTAAACGGTTACCAGCAACACGATCTTTCTAAAAATAATTCAATTTTAGCCTGTGTGAAACACTTCGCATTATACGGAGCTCCAGAAGCGGGACGTGATTACAACACAGTTGATATGAGTCACATCAGAATGTTTAACGATTATTTTCCTCCTTACAAAGCAGCTGTTGATGCTGGTGTAGGATCTGTAATGGCTTCTTTTAACGAAGTTGATGGAATCCCTGCAACTGGAAACAAATGGCTAATGACAGATGTTTTAAGAAAACAATGGGGTTTCAAAGGATTTGTGGTAACAGACTTTACTGGTATTCCTGAAATGATCGAGCATGGAATGGGAGACTTGCAGCAAGTTTCGGCTCTAGCGATGAATGCAGGAGTTGAAATGGATATGGTTGGAGAAGGTTTCTTAGGAACTTTGAAAAAATCTTTAGATGAAGGAAAAGTGAAAATCGAAACAATCGACAATGCTGTTAGATTGGTTTTAGAAGCAAAATACGATTTAGGATTATTCCAAGATCCATACAAATATTGTGACGAAAAGAGAGCTAAAACTGAAATTTTCACAACTGATAGCCGTAAAGAGGCACGTGAAATTGCAGCACAGTCTTTAGTATTATTAAAAAACCAAAATCAGCTTTTACCACTTAAAAAATCAGGAACAATTGGTCTAATCGGACCATTGGCTGATGCTAAAGAAAACATGCCAGGAACTTGGAGTGTGGCTACCAGAATGGAAAATGCTGTTTCATTATTAAGAGGTATTAAAGAAGTTGCAGGAGCAGGAACTAAAGTTTTGTATGCTAAAGGAAGTAATTTAGATTACGATGAAACTTTTGAAACGAATGCAACAATGTTTGGAAAAACATTACATCGTGATGCTCGTTCAAAAGAAGATTTATTAGCAGATGCTTTAAAAGTAGCAGAGCAGTCAGATGTTATCGTTGCTGCTTTAGGAGAATCTGCAGAAATGAGTGGAGAATCAAGCAGCCGTACAAACTTAAGTATTCCTCAAGCACAAAAAGATTTACTAAACGCTTTATTAAAAACAGGAAAACCAGTTGTTTTAGTTTTATTTGACGGACGTCCATTGGTAATTACGGATGAAGAAAAAACAGTTCCTGCAATTTTAAACGTTTGGTTTGCTGGTACAGAAGCAGGTTATGCTATTGCTGATGTTTTATTTGGAGATGTAAATCCTTCAGGAAAATTAACTTCAACTTTCCCTAGAAATGTTGGTCAATTGCCAATTTACTATGCACACAAAAATACCGGAAGACCGCTTTCTAACACAGAAGGGAAATTCGAAAAATTCAGATCAAACTATATTGACGAAAGAAACGAGCCTTTATTCCCATTCGGATTTGGTTTAAGTTACACCACTTTTGATTATTCAAACCTCAAAATTTCTTCTGATAAAATGAACTCATCAGGAAAATTGAAAGTGACTGTTGATGTAACAAATACTGGAAATTTTGACGGAAAAGAAACAGTTCAATTATACATTAGAGATGTTGTAGGTTCTGTAACAAGACCAGTTAGAGAACTAAAAGGTTTCCAAAAAATAACACTTAAAAAAGGTGAAAAACAAACGGTAAGTTTTGATATTACTGTTGAAGATTTAAAATTTTATAACTCTGATTTACAATTCGTAGCAGAGCCTGGGCAGTTCGATATCTTCGTAGGAGGAAATTCAAACGCCGATAAGAAAGTTAGTTTTGAGTTAACTAAATAGTTGGTTTATTGATTAGTTAAAGGCCCTTCATATGGAGGGCTTTTTTTTAAACAGATGAACCTTTTTTGTAATTTTTTAACTACAGATTTTTATGAATACTTTTAAAATATTATGTGCCGTATGTCTTATTGCTTTTTCATCTTGTAAGGCACAAAAAAATGCAATTGTAGCACATCGCGGCGCATGGAAAAAGAATAACCTTCCTGAAAATTCAATTGCATCATTGCGACATGCGATTGATTTAAAACTACCAGGTTCAGAATTTGATGTCTGGAGAACGGCAGATGATTCGCTTGTCATTAATCACGATGCACATTATAACAAATTGCTAATTGAAGAAACGAATTATGCAGATTTAATAAAGTTTAAACTTTCTAATGGAGAAAAACTTCCAACACTGTATGAGTATATTTCGGAAGGAATGCGAAATAATAAACACACACTTTTAGTCTGCGAAATTAAACCTTCAGAAATCAGTAAAGAAAGAGGACAAAAAACCGGTGTAGCAGCAGTCGAAACCATTACAAAATTAAAAGCCAATAAAAATACCTGCTACATCAGTTTTGATTATGATATTCTAAAGAAAATTAGAGAGATTGACCCCAAAACATCTTTACAATATTTAGAAGGAAATAAATCTCCAAAAGAAGTAAAGGCAGATAAAATTAATGGCGTAGATTTTCATTATTCAGTTTTTCAAAAGCATCCAGAATGGATAAAAGAAGCAAAGGATAATAAAATTCTTTTGAACGCTTGGACAGTTAATGATGCTGCAGTTATGGATTGGCTTATCGATCAGAAATTCAATTACATTACCACAAACGAACCTGAACTTTTAAGTGAAAGATTAAAAGCAAAAAAATAAACTTTCATACTTTACAAACATTCTTACTATGAAAAAAATATATAAGCAATTTACACCTATACTATTGTTTTCGATGCTTTTCGGAAGCAGTATTTTAGCACAAAGTTCTAGTAAAACAGAATGGTTTGATCCTAGCAGACCAGCCACAACGTATTGTAATCCAATTAATATTGGGTACAATTACACTACATTTAATCATAACAGAATTCCTGAATCCCGCCGTTCTAGCGCCGATCCTGTAATTATTACTTATAAAGGCGAATACTATCTGTTTGCAACGAATCAGGCTGGTTTCTTTTGGAGTAAAGATATGTCAGATTGGAATTTCGTTTACGGAAGTTTTCAGAGAGAACCGGGCGATGACGATCAATGTGCTCCAGCGGCTTGGGTAGTAAATGATACTTTATTTTATGTGGGTTCCACTTGGAAAAGAGATCATCCAATCTGGAAAACAGCCGATCCAAAATCGGGAAGATGGACTCGCCATGTAAACAAAGCAATGCTGCCAACTTGGGATCCAGCAATCTTTCAAGATGATGACAAAAAAGTCTATATGTACTACGGTTCAAGTGGAAAATTACCATTAGTTGGAGTAGAAGTTGATTACAAAACTTGGCTTCCAAAAGGAAATCAAGCTGATTATGCGACTTTGTACAAAGCAACAGAAGTAGAAGATATTCAAAAACCTTACGGACAAATTAAAGAAGTGGCTATTTTAGATCCTTCAGCTCACGGATGGGAGCGTTTTGGTCCAAACAACGATATGGAACCAGCGCCTTGGGGAAATTTCATTGAAGGAGCTTGGATGACGAAACATAACGGGAAATATTACATGCAATACGGAGCGCCTGCAACAGAATTTAAAGGCTATGCAAATGGAGTTCATGTCGGCGATAATCCATTAGGGCCATTTACCTATCAAAAGCACAATCCGATGTCGTATAAACCGGGTGGATTTGTAATTGGAGCGGGACACGGAAATACTTTTGCAGATAATTATGGAAACTATTGGAATACAGGAACATGCAAAATTTCTATAAAAGACCGTTTTGAACGTCGTATAGATATGTTTCCTGCTGGATTCGACAAAGATGATGTAATGTATTCTATTACAGCTTACGGAGATTTTCCAATTGTATTGCCAACAGCTCAACGCGATCAGACAAAAGGAGCTTCTTCTGGATGGATGTTGCTTTCATATAAAAAGCTGGTAACCGTTTCTTCTTCTGAAGAATGTATGGAAGTGGAAACCCACAGAATGGATCACGGAGGAAAAAAAGTGTATGAGAAATTCTGTTACGGGCCAGAAAATCTAACAGATGAGAACATCCAAACGTATTGGTCGGCAAAAACTAGCAATCCTGGTGAATGGCTTCAAATGGATTTAGGAAGACAGATGGAAATCAATGCGCTTCAAATCAACTATGCCGATCATAAAGCTACACAGTATAATAAAGCAATGGATATTTATTATCAATATCAAATTTTCATGTCTGATGATGCCCAAAACTGGACTTTGGTGGTTGATAAATCTAAAAATGATAAAGATGCGCCACATGATTATGTAGAGCTTTCAAAATCAATAAAAGCACGTTACATTAAAATGGTAAATCTTCATAACGCATCTGGATTATTTGCAGTATCTGATTTTAGAGTTTTTGGTAATGGATTGGCCGCGAAACCAAAAGCGGTTACAGCATTTAAAGTTGACCGAAATAAAGCAGATTCACGCAACGCCATGATTTCTTGGAAAAAGCAAAATGATGCTGTTGGATATAATATTTACTACGGAATTTCACCAGATAAATTATACAATAGCATCATGGTTTACGGAGACAGTAGTTATGATTTTAGAGGTCTTGATAAAGGAACGAAATATTACTTTACTATTGAGCCTTTTAATGAAAACGGAATCGGTACAAAAAATAAGATTATAGAAATAAAGTAAATTTTATTTATTGAATTTTTAAAAGCCCTTATTGCAAATTGAAGGATTTGTAATAAGGGCTTTTTTTATGAAAAGCCTGTGGAAAAACTCTGACAGTTCTTTATATTTTTTGTTTCTTTGTGAAATAAGCCGGTAAAACGGAACATAACCAAAATGTTATAAAAACTATGAAAAAAACGATTCTTTTAACTGCTTTAGTTTTAAACGGATTGACATTGTTTGCGCAGTCAAATGATGAAAAAAACATCAAATTATTTTATAAAAAAGCTTTAACCGAAGCTAAATGTTATTCTTGGCTTGAATATTTGTCAAATGATATTGGAAGCCGTTTATCTGGATCAAAAGGTGCTGCAGAAGCAGTTGAGTACACTAAGAGACAATTAGAAAGCCTAGGTTTAGATAAAGTATATTTACAAGAAGTAATGGTGCCTCACTGGGTTCGTGGTGAAAAAGAAACAGCCTACATTCTTGACGGAAAAGTAAAAACTACAGTGCCTATTTGCGCATTAGGAGGTTCTGTTGCAACACCAAAAACAGGACTTACAGCAGAAATAATCGAAGTGCAGGGAATAAAAGAATTAAATGAACTTGGAGCAGATAAAGTAAAAGGAAAAATTGTGTTTTATAACAGACCAATGAATCCTGAAAACATCGAAACTTTTACATCATACGGAGCTTGTGTTGACCAAAGATACGCTGGTGCAAAAGAAGCGGCTAAATTAGGAGCTGTAGGAACAATTGTTCGTTCAATGAATTTACGTTTAGATGATTTTCCTCATACAGGAGCGCAAAGCTATGGCGATCTTCCAAAAGAGCAATATATCCCAACAGCAGCAATCAGTACCAACGGAGCTGAATTATTAAGTAAATCTTTAAAAGTAAATCCTGCTTTGAAATTTTATTTTAAACAATCTTGCGAAACGCTTCCTGATGCATTGTCATATAACGTAGTAGGAGAGTTAACAGGAACTGTAACACCACAAAACATTATGGTAGTGGGTGGTCACTTGGATTCTTGGGATTTAGCTGATGGTTCTCACGATGATGGAGCAGGAGTGGTGCAGAGCATGGAAGTAATCCGTATTTTGAAAAACTTAAACTACAAACCGAAAAATACAATTCGTGTAGTGTTATTTATGAATGAAGAAAACGGAGGAAAAGGTGGTGCGAAGTATGAAGAAATCTCAAAACAAAATAAAGAAAACCACATTTTTGCTTTAGAAAGCGATTCTGGCGGATTTTCTCCAAGAGGATTTTCAATTGAAGCTGATGATGTTAATTTGAAAAAAATCCAAGGATATAAAGATCTTTTTGAGCCTTATTTAGTACACAGTTTTACAATTGGACACGCAGGTTCAGATATTAGTCATTTAACATCTCAAGCGATTGTAAAAGCAGGCTTAAAACCAGATTCTCAACGTTATTTCGATTATCACCATGCAGCAAATGATAAATTTGACGCTATCAATAAAAGAGAGCTGGAATTAGGAGCAGCAACCATGACAACCTTGATGTATTTGCTAGATCAAAACGGGATTACGCTTCCAGCAGCAAACTAAAATCCTGAATAAAAGATATTTAAAACCGCGAAGTTTATTCGCGGTTTTTTTATTTAAAATTTCATTACAACCCAATAATACAAAAAGGTGATAGGTATATTCGAAAGAATCATCAAAATCTTGAAACCAATATTTTTTCGATAATTTGGAAGATGTATAAATCTTTCGGTTAAATGGAAAAGCATAATCGAATTAACAATAATAGCCGACAATGCAAACGGCCAAGCAATAATCAAAACAATCGAATTTTCGTTTGAAATACTATAAAGCATAAACAGAATCGTACTGATTACGAATGTTCCTAAAGCTAATTCAAGAGATTGTTTTTCTTGAAATGGTTTATGAATTGTTTTCATGATTTTTAAATTTTAAAAGTTTGCTGAATAGTTTGAACAGGTATAAAAAGCATTTTTGAAAAATCGAGATAATGAAACGGAAGCGCCTGTTTTCCTCTTTTATACTGGTGAATGAAATAATGCATCCTCTTCGGATAAAAAATAGTTCCAGATGCAATCACCAAAAACAAATACAAGCTTTTCTTTCCATTTCCTAAGAGATAATATTGCATTCCGATTTCTTCATAAACCGAAATTCCGGTATTCGTTAAAACATGAATGATATCGTGATCTTCTAGTTTTTCCTGAATATCAAAATGATTTCTATAGAGAAAATTTCCAAGACCAAATCCCAGACTTCCTTCCGGATAATGTAATAAAGAAGCTTGGTCGATATTCCAAGGTTCGTTTTTCTTGAAATATTTTTGATAGGGTTTTTTAGAACATTCATACAATTTCTCAATTAGAAAATCTCTCATAAAATAATTTTTAAAAAGTTCTTTGAATTTCAAAGTTAAAAACTGAATAAAAAGCCAGAATTGTAAAAGACCAGCTTTATATAAATTATTGTTTAATATTTATGTTATATAAGTTCTAAATATTCTTTTATAGAACTCGTCAATTCATTTTGATTAATTTCTTTATAATTAATATCGAAAAATGGATAATGCAGTGTTAGCAATGTATTGTTTTCCATATCAATATTAAAAGTAGTATCATTTTTGAATGAAACACCTGTACCATTAACTTTTTCTTTCCAAATAGCCAAAGCTTCATTATCTCCTAGTACATTCATAACTGCATGCAGTATAGTATGCGTAAGTTTAATAAGCCTGTTTAATATTCTGCCGTCTTCAGGAAGATCCATAGCAGTAATGCTCATTGGCATGTTGTATTTTTCGAGTATTTGATCTCCAAAATCCTTAAATGTTCTCAATACTTCCAGTTTGCCAGAAGTCTCATATACATTTGATACAACTGTTCCCAGTGAAAAAATATCTACAATATCATGTGCACCTGAAATTACAATTGATTCTATTGCGTGTATTGGAATATATAAAATATTATCATCGAAAATCCATTTCTCTGTGTATAACCCAAATAAAGCAATATTCTCTTTGTTGTATTTTGTGATACTTATATTTAGAATTTTAACATTATAACTCCTTCCCGAAACGGTAACAATTTGTAAAAATGTATCCGGCGATTTCTCTAATATATATTCAAGAAGATTAAATTTATCCGCGGCTGAAAATTGCTGCATTTTATTGTAATCCATCTTACATTTTAGAAGATAAAAATTCAACTAAAAAATTAGATCGATCAGAAACATTATCCATGTTGGTAAAAGGTTCATGATCTATAGTTAATACCTTTTCTGAATATGAATAAGCACTTTCATAATAAGAAACACCTTCTTCATTTTTCACAATAATTTTCTTTAATGTTTCTTTAAGTGCTTCCTTTCCAAGATCGTCCTTAGTAATTTCTTTCAATGCATTTATTACGGGCATGAAATAAACCTTAGTAAATCCTTCTTCAAATAAATGAGAATGGTCATTTACGGCAAGTGTGTCCCACTTTACATCAAATTCAATTTCGTAACCTGCAATTTGATTTATTTCTGATACCAATGCATTATACTTGTTATCTTGATATTCTTTTACTGCTCTTTTTTCTAAAAGTCCCATGATTAAATTTTTTTAAATTATCTGCAAAAGTATTTTGATTTAAAAAGTTTAATGAGACACAAAAGACATAATTATAATAAAATAAGCTTTTTTATCCTCTGTATTAGTAGGTATCGATTACTGTTTTTAATAAATTAGAATCCGAAATATCAGAAGGAGCAACCACTTTTTCTTCCAATGGAATATCATTTCCATAACGCTCTTTTAATATCTTTTGTACTCTAGGATCTTCCAAATTAAATTCTTTCATTTCACGCAGTTTAGACAACTCAATTCCAGCAGCATTTTTATAGATTTTCCAAATTAATTCAGAACAGTACATTCGGTTATCTGTCCATTCAAAATAGGCATCATATTCTTTACCATCAAACTGCTGACTGTAGTCTTTCATTTTTTGTAAAACAACGGGAGTCAAAACTGAAGCATCTTTTAATCTTTTAACCACATATTTATTTCCTTTCCCATGCTGAATCCATTCTTCCACTGGAGTTAGTTTTACGGGTTGAACAGCTTCAAAAACAAACCACTTTCCGTTGAGGTTATAAATAATTCCACAATGTGAGAACTTCGAATTGGTTGCAATACGAACGGCTTCGCATTGCTTAGATTCAGAAGTTTGAAAAATAAGATCACCGTCTTTAAACTTGCTGGCAACTGTTTTTTCAGGTTTTGTTCCCGTAAATGGATTGTTAGGAAAAACTTTTATGGCCACAAACCAGGCACATCCAAAACTTAGTATAAAGGTTATGAGTGGAAATAGATATTTATTCTTTTTCATAAAGTGTTTTTTTAAAGTACTTTGAGTTACAAAGTAAATAATAAAAAAAATAGTTACCAAATAAATGATAACTATTTTTTTTGAATATATTTTGAGACTTTTAGATTCTAAAAATACCGCCTACAGCTACAATTTTCTGAAAGAAATAAAAGTGCTGAGAAGCTTTATCTTCGTTGCTTACCGTTGTTCTAATGTCTTTCATGTCGATATAACCGCCTTTTAATTCACCTTGAATATAGAAGTGCTTAAAGAAAGTAACATTTAAACCTGCTTTCGCAGAAACTCCGTAACCAGAAGTATGAAAATCGTCATGGCGCTCTTTCCCTAAAAGTGTGGTATTGGTTTTAGGATATAAAATTCCAGCTCCAAGACCTTCAGTTAAGTTAATCTGAACTTTATCAATATTAGGAAGACGAAATATTTTTGAAATATCATCGAATCTTGAAACCTCAGTATTAATATAGTTTAAACCATCTGTATGTTCGTACATTAAAAAAGCAGGACCGTTTGGAGGTGTAACACCATTGTCATAACCACCTTCTTGAGCTCCACCTTGAGACATATCTACAGGCGTATGATTGTAATTTCCATTGTAAATATGAGCAGGATCGTCTGCAGGTAGATTGATGTTTCCAGTAACGTTTGCAATTTGGTTTTGTGTCATTACATATTTCATGTGGTCCACACCAATTGTTACGCTGTAATGATCACTAAAGAAATAACCCAATCTCAAATTGGTTTGCGGAATAGTCATATTCGCCGGATTAATATAATCCACATGCCATCCTTTTGGTTTGTCATGAGCTTTCATATCTTCAACCGTGAAATTGTAATCTTTACCTCTGAAGTTTACATCAGATTTTGAGTAGCTATCTCTGTTACCGCCCCACATAATAAAGAATTTTCCTTTATTGTGAGCAGTATATTTTTGTACAGGTATTTCTTCCTGAGCAAATGTGTTTAAAGAAACACAAGCCAGTAAGAAAAATAAAAATTTTGTTTTCAAAGAACTTAAGTATTATAATTATTAGAATGAGTTAACGGTTTTTCTAATAGCAACTAATTTATTCATTAAGCCTTCGAAATAATCTAAATGAAGCATATTAGCACCATCACTTTTTGCATTTGCAGGGTCAAAGTGTGTTTCGATAAAAATACCATCTACACCAACTGCAATACCTGCTTTTGCTACTGTTTCAATCATATCAGGTCTTCCGCCTGTAACACCAGCGGTTTGATTTGGCTGCTGTAATGAGTGTGTAACGTCTAAAACGGTAGATGCATATTGCTGCATAGTAGGAATTCCTCTAAAATCAACGATCATATCCTGGTAGCCAAACATGGTTCCTCGGTCTGTTACCATAACGTTTTCATTGTTACAGTCCAGTACTTTTTGAACAGCGTGTTTCATGCTTTCTGGACTCATGAATTGTCCTTTTTTTAGATTAACTGTTTTTCCAGTATTGGCTGCTGCAACAACTAAATCTGTTTGACGAACTAAAAATGCAGGAATCTGCAGTACGTCAACGTATTGTGCAGCCATATCAGCATCTTCGTTTGTATGAATATCAGTAACGGTTGGAACGTGAAAAGTTTCTGAAACTTTTCTTAAAATTTTTAAAGCTTTTTCGTCTCCAATTCCAGAAAAGCTATCAATTCTAGATCGGTTAGCTTTTTTGAAAGATCCTTTGAACACATAAGGAATCTGAAGATTGTCGGTAATACCAACTAATTTCTCAGCAATTCTAAGCGCCATTTCTTCTCCTTCAATAGCGCAAGGTCCCGCCAGTAAAAAGAAATTCCCGCTTTCAGTATGCTTGATTTGTGGAATATGTTGTAAGTTCATAAAATTATTTTTTTGCAATGCAAAGGTAGTTATGATTTATGAGTTTAAGATGAAGATTTAAGATTATTTTATGACTCCTTAAAGTTAGTTATGTAGTTGTTTTCTTTCTTTTTTAATAAGGATTGTTTTACGATTCTCCAACTATAATTTTTCTTTCCTCCATTTTTTAATTAAAAATTGAATTAAAATAACCATAAGAAGGACGCATAGTAAAAAGAAACAGGCCATGGCAATTCCTAAAAGAGGCATGCCGCATCTGGCTGGATTTGGATATTGTTCGTATTGCTTTGTAAAATTATAATCGGAAATTTTGAAAGCGATATAAGAAAGTATTATATGAGAAATTATAGTAATAATAGAGATTCTGCCAAACTTTAAAGAATTTTTATGCTGAATAGACTTAGTCCCCACTATTAACTGCAATACAAGCGGTACAAGAATTAATATAAATGGCGTAATTTCCAACATATTTAAATATTTTCTTATTCCTTTTTCAGACTCAATCCCATCGGAACCATTAAAATACCTTTTTCATATACATTTAAATAAAGCGTTATGGGCTTTTTTTGTCCTTCCCAAGTTAATTCGTAAACATTTAAAAATCCAGCTCCCATGTCGCTTCTTTTTGTTGGAAAAGGGCAGCAGGTTTCTAAGCGTTTAAAAGTAATTTTTTCACCATTTGGACCCGCTAATGCATTTAAAAAACGCACTTCGTTTTCGGCTTCATTTCTAATATTTCTGAAGAATATATTTACGGGATAATCAGGATCGTATCCGTATTTTTTGTCTTTGCTGAATTGTGAAATTACAAACGTGTTATTTCTGCTTAAAATTAAATCAGGCGCATTATCATCAACATTTTTTAAAGTAGATTTTGTGCTGATACAAGAAGTTACCGTAACTAATAAAACAAGGAATACGATTATTTTTTTCATGGTAGAAAGGTTATTTTGGTCTTACAAATGTAAAAGGTTTTTTTATCGCAAACAGCAAGAGTTAACGTAATTTTTATTACAGTTTAAAACTTGTAAAAATTGATTTAGTCTTTCTCTTTTCGGTTTAGTTTGATTATTCCTGTTACAATCAGATATTGTGCCACAAGATAAGTCAGCATAATAAAAAATGAACTTTTCCAGAGAGGATTGTAAAATTTATTAACGGCCAATATACTGTCTGAAATGACAAAAAACAAAGCACCCAAAAATACGAGTTGATTTGCTGGTTTCGGCCAGATCAAAAGTCCGTTGTAAGCAAACAAAAGCATTATTGAAATAACCGAAGCGTAGACGATTACTGGAATTTTTAAATCACCTAAAGAAGGCAGTAAAATAGAAAGCATCGCAATTAAATAGCCTGCAATGATAATGCTTCCTACAACAAAAAAAGAGATGTTTTTTCGAACTCTTTCTTTTATCTGACGATTAAAAAGAACACAATACAAGATATGAGCAATTAGAAAAGAAACTAACCCAATAATGAAATAGATTTCTGAAATATCAGCAAAGAGTAAAATAACATCGCCAATCCAAGAGAAAAATAGGGCGGCTAAAAGAATTTTTCGAGTTGCAAATTTTTTATTAAAATAAACACCAATTGTCAGTAAAGGAATTAATATGGGTTTTAAATAATAATCAAAATTTTCGTGTCCTAAGAATAAAAGAAGCAGATAGAGAAAACTAAAGGCTGTAAAGATTTTAAAGAAAAGATTTTTTTTCATTGTTGGTTTGGTTTTGATTGGTTTTGAAATCAATTGTTACAAAGTAAATGCTTATCAAAAACGACAAGACTAAATAGCTTAAAACGATATAATTACTTAAATGAAAAATTGAGTTTAAACCAAACCAGTCACCATAATAGGTGATAATACCAATTGCAGATACTAATCTAAAACCTTCCCAAAATAGGGCATATCGGCTTTTATCCATAAGTTCAGAATTGCTGTAGATGGTTACCAAAATAAAAAATCCATAGATGAATATATTTGGAAGACCAATTGTGGCAATATTATCAAAAAGATAACTCACAAATAAAAGCGTTATCAAAATCTGAATAACCGACCAGTAAATAAGTTTTTTAGAATTATTGGTACCATATTTTTCAAAATCAAATACATTTTCGATTTTGTATACCGGATATTTTTCATCGAAATCTGCTGGACGCCATCCTGTCGGTTTAAACCAGATTGTGAGTTTGTCTTTCCAGTTTTCGGCGTGCCAGGCATCTTTAATCAATAAAGTCAAATGCTGAAAATTAATTTTTACAGGATTCCATGTATGAGCAGGTCTAGTGATTCCAAACACAGGAGGAACATCGTCTAATTCTTCTTGAAAAGTACCAAACCATTTATCCCAAAAAATAAATATTTGTGAATGGTTCTTATCTAAATATTCGGGATTTATAGCATGATGAACCCTATGATGAGAAGGCGTAACAATAATATGCTCTAGAAATCCCAATTTTTTGATATGTTTTGTATGATACCAAAATTGTAAAAACAAATGCAGTGGAAGAGTGATAGCAATAACAGAAGCAGGAACGCCTAGAAGAGCAGCCGGAATCAGTAAAAAAGTAAATAAATTGGCTAAACTAGCAATAGGCTGGCGGAGTGCGCAGGCCAGATTAAATTCTTCGCTGCTATGATGTATCGCGTGTTTGTTCCAGAAAAAGTTAATTTGATGAGCAAATCTATGGCTCCAGTAACCGTAAAAATCAATTACAAAAAAAGCAATGATGTAAGAGAGAATACTAGGCTCTTGATGAAAAATGGCAATTTTGGAAACCATCCATTCATAAGAAAGAAAAGTAACGCTTAAACCCAAAACGTCTTTAACAGAATTGGTTATTCCAGAACTAATGCTCGATACACTGTCGATCAAAGGAGCAGTGTCGTTTTTTTTATAAATGCCGTATATTTTTTCAATAATAATGAGGGCTAAAAAAACCGGCATTGCGATAATTAATATCTTTCCGTATTCTTCCATAAAAAAAGCATTCTATTTATGTCAAATATAGAATAAAATAGAATGCTTTTTACAATATTTTCAAAAACTAAACAATCTCGGCACTAAGCCCTGCTTCTAAAAGAAGTGTACATTGGGGTTTTAATTTGTCGATAGGACCTGTTTTTACAGTGCATTTTCCGTTGTAATGTACAATTAATGAACATTGTTCTGCTTGTTCAGGAGTGTGGTCACAAACACGCATAAGTGTGTCAATAACGTGATCAAAAGTATTTACATCGTCGTTGTAAAGAACAATTTCGTTATTGAAGACTGTAGCCTGCTTTTCGCGAACTCTTTCTTTTACTTTTTCTTTAGTACTCATTTTTTATAAGTTTTTGTACTTGTTTGTTGTAATTCCTTTATACTAATTTACGTATTTTAATGAAACCCAGTTGTTTCGCTGAAGCTTTTTAACATACGTTAAGCCTTTTTCAGTACATGAAGCATCGATAAAGGGAATATCTTCTTCATAAAAACCGCTGAATAAAATAATTCCTTTTGGGTTTAAACTATCTACATAAGCCTGCATATCGTTTAACAAAATGTTTCTGTTGATGTTGGCAATAATCAAATCGTATTTTTTTCCTGCCAATAATGCTGCATCGCCTTCATAAACGCTGATATGTTTACAATTATTGCGTTCTGCATTTTCGATAGAGTTGAGGTAACACCAATTGTCAATATCAATAGCATCAATAGGTTTTGCGCCTTTCATTTCGGCTAAAATGGCTAAAATGGCAGTTCCACATCCCATATCAAGAGTTTTTAAACCTTTAACGTCCATTTCCAATAAATGCTGGATCATCATATGAGTGGTTTCGTGATGACCAGTTCCAAAACTCATTTTAGGTTCGATTACAATATCAAATTCAGCATCTGTTTTTTCGTGAAAAGGAGCGCGAACATGGCATTTTCCATCTACATCAATAGGTTCAAAGTTTTTTTCCCATTCTTCATTCCAGTTCACCTGATCGATTTCTTCAATTGTATATTCAATTTTAAACTCTTCAGACTGCAAAATATAAATATCATCCAGAATATTTTCGTCCCATAAATCTTTCTTCACAAAAGCCGAAATTCCGTTTTCAGTCTCTGTAAAACTTTCAAACGCTTTTTCGCCCAATTCAGCAACTAAAATTTCTGATCCAAGTTCTTTTGGCTCTATCGTAAAGTGATATCCTAAATATATATTTGACATAAAAAAAATTTTTGCAAAGGTATGAATCAAATGCAAAAGTTGTTCATAAATAAATCAGAAACTGGAAATTATTAATGCTAACTTTGATCTTCTTTTATAGGAATTTTCACGTTATGAAGAATACGCTTATTATTTTACTCTTTCTTATCTTAAACGGAATGGGTTGTGTGAAAGAACATGATATTGTTCGGTCTTTTTGTTACTGGAAAACAGATTTGTACTTTCAGCAGGAAGATGATTCTTTGATTCATAAAATGGGTGTAAAACATTTATATGTCCGTTTTTTTGATGTAAACTGGAATCCATATTCCAAAGAAGCACTTCCAGTGGCCACAATCAGAAATATAGAACTAAACGAAAGCAATCCGGAAGTTACACCTAGTATTTTTATCGCAAATGATGTTGTTTTGAATACCAATAAAAAACAACTGGATAGTCTTGCTATTAGAATTGCGAAGCGCGTGCAGGATATTGGTAAAAAAATGCTCGAGAGTAAGGCTCAAAGAAAAGCATCAAATATTGTTTATACTAGAAGTGATTATAATCAGGAAAACTATAAATCATTAAATTATGATTCAGTGCGATCTGCTGAATTGGCTAAATTAAAAGTAGATTTTAAAGAAATTCTGATTGACTGCGACTGGACAGAAAAATCAAAGAAGAACTATTTTTATTTATTGGATAAAGTCAAAAATCAGTTTCCTAATGCTAAAATTGCGTCAACGATTCGTTTATGGCAGTATAAATATGCCACAAAAGCTGGAATTCCACCAGTTGATAAAGGATTGCTGATGTGCTATAATATCACAAAACCAGATGATTTTCAGACTAAAAATTCAATAGGAACAAGTACAGAATTAGAACAATATTTAACCCATAGTGATTATAAATTAAAACTAGATGTTGCTTTGCCATTATACAGCTGGGCAGTTGTTTTTAGGGGGAATGAGTTTAAAGGAATTTTGTCTGATTATGAAGATGTAATCAACAATAGGAATAAGTTTAAGAAGATTGATAATGATAAATACCTTTTACAAGATGATATTTTGGTTGGCGGAACCTATTTGCGAAACGGAGACGAAATCAGAATAGAGAAAATTTCTGATGCTGAATTGCAAAAAATGATTTCGATTATAAAAAATAAAATTTCAATTGACGATCAGACGAAGATAACATTTTTCTCTTTTGATAAAAAATACATTAAAGATTATGGCACCGAAAATATATCCAAATACTATGAAAGTTTTTAGCAGTTTGTTTTTGTTATTGGTTTTTCAGCTTTCGTCTGCATGCGGATGGAGTGTAGAACCCGAAACTTCTCGTCTAGCATTGTTTAAAGCAGAAAGAGAAGGTTTTTTTAAACTCACGCCGTTTTATTATTCGGCAGACTTGTATTATTCTACCAATACTATTTCTACAGTCGATTGGGATGTAAATTGTAAAGAATGGCAGAAAAAATTAGGAGAAACCGTTAAACCTGAAGATGTTTATACCATTTTATACGAAACAAATTCTGAGCTGATTGAAAGTGCTTTTGAAAATAAAACATTACAAACAGTATTTCCTAAAAATACTTTTATACAGGCATTATTAAAGTCAAAAAACAAAGCTTATCTCAATTATATTGTATTTGCTAAGAAAATAGAATACAGCAGCAGCCAAGAAGTACAATGGGAATCATGGGGAAATATTGGATATGGAAATCAAAACCATGCATTACCTGATTTAGGAAGTTTTGATAAAAAAATAAATTCTGCCAAAGATGATTTTTTGAAACAGCGATATGCGTTTTTATATTTAAGATATAGTTTTTATGCCGGAGATAAAGACCAGGTAATCAAATTGTATGATACTTATTTTACTAAAGAATCAAACACCATTTTGAAACCTTGGGCATTGTATTACAAAGCTTTATGTATTACTGATTTTCCAATGCAGAACTATCTTTTAAGCAAAGTATTCGTTTCATGCGAAGAAAAATCATTTGCTGTTTTGCAGCATTATAACTGGAAACTGAAAAATGAAACTTTAGCTTTGGCTCAAAACGATGCAGAACGAAGCGCTATTCTAACGATCGAAAGTCTTAGAAATCCAGCACCAGATTTAGAAGCACTAAAAAAAATACACGAACTCAATCCAAATAGTTTGTATTTGAGTTTTTTGATTGGTAGAGAAATTAATAAGTTAGAAGACTGGCTTTTAACACCGCAATATACAAATAATGGAACGCCTTCTGTTGTATTTGATAGTATGAGTTGGTATGATAATTATGCCAAAGCTAAAGCTGAAAATTACACCAAAGACATTTTTTATTTAAGACAAGTAAGGGATTTTTTAATTAGTATTCATGATAAAACTTCTGGCGAGCAAAGAGACTATTTAAGTGCAGGAATCGCACAAATTTTATTTTTGAATGATGAAATAGATTTAGGAAAGAAATATACTGCCATGATTTCTTCAAATGCTAATCAATCGATACAAATGCAGAAGAACATGTTGTTGGCTTTAGTTTCTTTAAAACAAGATGATTTGAAAAATGAAAAAGTACAAAATCAGCTTTATGCGTATTTCAATTCAATTGAAAATTTGGCAGAAAAAGATAATGGATTATTTAAAAACTTATACAGTTTATATCGAATTGCAAGTGACGAATTCTACAAAAAAGGAAATACTGTTTTAGCAGGTCTCTTAAACATGAAATCTGATATTAAAAATGAAGGAGGATATTCTGTTTATGATAGTCCTTATTTTTATAGTTATATCGGTTATTTTGATCGTCATGCTACTGCAGAAGATATAGATCGTTTAATTGCTTTGCAGAAGAAAGATGATAAAACGCCTTTTGAAAAATATCTTTGTACGGGAACCATTGCTTCTGATATCAATTATTATAAAGATTTAAAAGGAACCATTGCTTTCAGAAATAATAATCTGCAATTGGCTTACGAAACATTTGCCAGCATGCCGAAGGATTTTTGGGATAAGAATTATGAGTATAAAAATTATTTGAATGAAAATCCTTTTACGCCAAAAATTCTTCAAAAACAGGAAGAGCGAAAATTCGATTATCACTTCAATAAAACAGATTTTATTGCCAAATTGATTCAGCTGAAAAAACAAAATACAGCATCTAGTAACCTGCAATTAGCGCATGCTTACTTTAATGTTTCGTATTTAGGAAACTCTTGGATGATGAGCGCATACGACTGGACTTCCGGAAATTCTTATGTAGATTACATTTACGGTGACAACTCTGCCAATGAAAAGAAATACCAAAACGGAAATTATTACAATTTGAAAATGGCGAAATTGTATTATGAAAAAGCCTTAAAAATGTCCAAAAACAACAACGAAAAGGCAATGGCAAGTTTAATGATTTTCGAATGTAATTATTATGGATATTACGCCGATTTTATCGATGACAATAGACCTGCTTTTAAAGCTGGAAAAGAACTTCGTGATTTTTATTCAGTTTATAGTAAAACGTCAATTTTCAAAAAATACGATTGTCCGTTATTGTCGTCGTTTATTAATTGATTTTTTTAATTAAAAATTAAAAATTAAAAATTAAAACTGAGTTGTAGTATCAATAAAAAAAGCGTTCGCACAGCGAACGCTTTTTTTATATAGCGATTTCAAAATCTAAAATCTTAGATAGCTGTAACAATAGCCAAGAAATCATCTGCTTTTAAAGCTGCACCTCCAATTAAACCACCATCTACGTCTGGTTTAGAGAAGATTTCTTTAGCGTTTTCTGGTTTTACAGAACCACCGTATAAAATAGAAACTTCATCAGCGATTTCACCTCCAAAAGCTTTACGGATAGTTTCTCTAATGAATTCGTGCATTTCTTGAGCTTGCTCTGGCGAAGCAGTTTCTCCTGTTCCGATAGCCCAAACTGGCTCGTATGCTAAAACAATTTTAGACCAAGATTCTTTTGCAATGTGGAATACACCATCACGTAATTGGTTTTCAACAATGTTGAAGTGATTTCCAGATTGACGATCTTTTAATTCTTCTCCAAAACAGAAAATAACTGTCATGTCATGTTTCAAAGCAGTATCTACTTTACTTGCGATTAAAGCATCTGTTTCGTGGAAAATAGCTCTACGCTCAGAGTGACCTAAAATTACGGTGTTAACACCAATGCTTGTTAACATATCTGCAGAGATTTCTCCTGTAAAAGCGCCACCTTCAGCTTGGTGAACGTTTTGAGCAGAAACTCCAATAGTTGTGTTTTTTAATTTTGCAGCTGCCGCTTGTAAGTTTACAAAAGTTGGCGCTACAATTACTTGTGCATTAGTTTTTGCTGGAACTTTAGCAATTAACTCGTTTAATAATTCTTCAGTTTGAGCTGCATTTTTATGCATTTTCCAGTTTCCTGCAACAATCGATTTTCTCATTTTGGTAGTTTTTGTTATTCTTTTAATTTTTTTGTTTGAATGACGTAAATCAAAATAACGGCATTTTAAGAACTGCCATTAAATTGATTTTATTTTAAGCTTTTAAGTGTTTCATTTATTTTATCGAAATCAGTTTCGATAGCACGGTATAAAACAATTTTCCCAGTTTTGTCGATAACAATGTATCTTGGAATCCAGTCTAAGTCAATTGCTTTTCCAAAAAGACCTTTCATCCCGTCGTTCATCATATAATGATCGCCTTTGTTTAATTCGTGTTTTTCAATTCCTGCTTTCCATTTATCAGCCGTTTTATCAGCCGAAATAAACAGGTAAGAAACATCAGGATTATTAGCTTGTAATTCTTTTAATTTCGGCATTGCTTTTACACAGTCGCCGCACCAAGAAGCCCAAACTTCGATTACTAATGTTTTTCCTTTGTATTTTTTTAAAATGTTTTTAAAAGTAGTCTGACTATCATCAGTTCCTAATAATTTTTCAGATAAAGCTTCTTTTGAAAAACTGGTTTTCTGAGCTTGAGAGCATGAAAAAGTAATAAATGCTATTACAGCTAAAGCAATTTGTTTCATAGTTATGTCAAAAATTATTTATAGTGGAATTTGAAATTCCACGTTTTGAATTGTGTTTTGCGAGCATTAAAAAATGGCTGCGAACAAAGTTAAACAAACAAATTGAAAGCCAAATGTAGATTAACAAAATTTGAAGAGACGTTTATTTTATAACAAAACAATCGGTTTTGGTTTAAAAAAGAGGAATGAAATCGTAATAGTTGGTCTGAAATTCGGCTTATTTTTAAAATGATTTTTGTAGAAGATGAAAATGATGTCAAAAAAATAGCATTTTAAAGAATTTTAAAGAGAAAAAAACGTCAGATTTGGAATAAAAAAGCCTTCAATAAAAATAATTATTGAAGACTTTTTTTGAGATTTTGATTAATTCAAATCATAATTTCCTGCTGCCCATTTTTTGCATGGCACAATCCAGCCGTCTAATGCTTTGAACAAAAATCCATGTTTTAAACCAGTGTTTAGTTCAACTTCTTTAAAATGATTGATTTTCAGTTTTGAAGTTTCTTTTCTTCTTATTGCCGAAACGCCATAAATATCTGATTTTTCATAAATTGTCAAAATATTTCCGCAGAAATTAATATCTGGAATTTCCTCAATATCAACATCTCTAAAGCAGCCAATAAAAACAAAATTTACATTTGGATTGGCTAAATACGTTGAAACATATTGTGCAATATAGCCACCTTTAGACGTTCCAATAACCGTTATTTTGTTTGGTTCAACACCTTTTTTCAATAATTTCTGAATCTGCTTTACAATCTTTTGGGCATAGTTTGGAACATTAGTATTTTTGCTTCGAATTTCACTTAAAACAATAAAATTATCTTTTCTAAAAGAATTTAAAATTTCATTGTATTCGGCTTTTCCATATTCTGGGTGAGATTCGTTCAAATTATGTTCTTCAACAAATTTATTATGAAGAAAAAATATATAAGATTGGTCGTTATTTTTTTTCTGCCCAAAACTTATAATACTAAATAGAATTGTAAATGATAGAATAATTAGATGGCAGTGTTTTTTCATTGTGAATATGTATTTAAATTTTGACTAATCGAGTTTATAGATGGCATTTTAATTTCTAAGTTTTCTATTGTGTATACGAACATTTAGCAATGACTCATTACAAATTTATTGTCTGAATAAAATTTATTCTGCCATTATTCAAATCTAGGAATATTATTTGCAAAATGAAATTTAGCTTTTTTGGCTGAAAATAGTTTACAAAAGAAAAGCGCCGAAAAACAATTAGTTTTTCGGCGCTTTTTTTTGATGTTTATATTGAATTAAAGACTGTATGCTGTATCAGATAATTTTAAATCATCAATATCGTTGTAATGAAGTTTTTGAACTACAGTTCCTTTGTGTAAAACCACAATGCTTGGATTGGCTCTTTCAACTGTTTTTAGGGTAGTTGCGTCGCAGAAGTAAAAATCTACATTTAAATTGTAATCTTTTTTAGCTTTTGCGATTTCATCAGCTCCAGATGCGGTCATGGCAATAACTTTATAGCCTTTCGCTTTGGCATCTTCTGTAACTTTAGCTAATTTTTTCATGCCTTCTGGTTTCGATTTGCTTAAATCATAGGTTACAAAAATCACTAATTTTGGTTCTTGAAGCAATTCATCTTTATGATCAGCATCATCTTTTGTCATCGTAAAATCATGAATTGGCGGAACATAACCTTCTGTAATAACTTTATCTTTACGATCGACGAAAGTAGCGCCTTCTGGAATATTCATTAAATCTTTCTCAGTAAACTCTTTATCAACTCCGTTTACTTTGTAAATGAAAATCATTTCCACCACAGATTTTGGAGCGCCTTCTGGAATTTCCATTCCTTTCTGAATGTTGTTTCCAACTTTATACGGACGAAAATCTTTAATTGGATTATGATTTAAAACCCAATACGCCATAAAAGCCGATAGAACAACGCTTAAATAAACGACAAGATTAGTTTTTGAATTTGAAAATAAAGGTTTTATTAATTTTTGATTGATAAATAAAATCAAAATAAAGAATAATAAAATAACGTCTTTACCAAATGACTGCCAAGGCGTTAAGTGTAAAGCGTCTCCGAAACAACCGCAATCTTTTACTACATCAAAATAAGCAGAGTAGAAGGTAAGGAACGTGAAGAAAATGATTAAAAGTAATAATGCCCAGATAGTTTGTGTGGCTTTATAACCTACTAATAACATAACACCCAGAACGACTTCTAGAATTACTAAAAAAATTGCTAATCCTAAAGCCAGCGGCTCTAAAAAAGGCAAATTGAAAACCGGCTCACTAAAATATTCGGCCAGTTTATATGAAAATCCAACAGGATCATTCAATTTTATTAATCCAGAAATAATAAATAATACACCGACAAATAATCGGGAAAATTGGGTAATGATGTTTTTCATGACAAATATTTAGGGTTTTAATTCCAAATTTTTTAAATCCCAAAAACCAATTTTAAAGTTGGAATTTGATATTTTATTTTTTGAAATTTTATTTCGTAATAGGATTAAGGATTAATGCAAAAACAGAATAATTAATCATATCCTGATAATTAGCATCAATTCCTTCAGAAACTAATGTTTTACCTTTGTTATCCTCGATTTGCTTAACGCGAAGGAGTTTCTGCAGAATTAAATCAGTTAAAGAACTTACTCGCATATCACGCCAGGCCTCGCCGTAATCATGGTTCTTGGCTTCCATTAAATCTTTGGTAAGCTGCACTTTAGCATCATACAATTCAGTTGCTTTTTCCACATCAAGATCAGGCTGGTCAACAACGCCTAATTCTAACTGAATCAAAGCCATAATAGAATAATTGATGATTCCGATAAATTCTCCTTTCTCGTCTTCATCAACTTTACGGATTTCATTTTCCTGTAAACTTCTAATTCTTTGTGCTTTTATGAAAATCTGATCTGTCAATGATGGAAGTCTTAAAATTCTCCATGCACTGCCATAATCTTTCATTTTATTGATAAACAAAGTTCGGCAGACTGCGATTACATTATCAAACTCTTGGGAAGTATTCTTCATTTATATGCTGTATATTTGCTAAAATTTCTTCAAAAATAAGGAAAAATTAAAGAGTTTCAAGTTTCAGGTTTCAAGTTTTTCTAAACAAATTGTTAACGGGATAAACGTTAAACCTGAAACTTGAAACAAATAAAACAAACAAAACAATGACAATTAACTGTAAAGGAGAACTTATAGATTTGTCGATTCCTAAAGTTATGGGAATCCTTAATGTTACTCCAAATTCTTTCTTTGACGGCGGGAAATATAAAAATGAAAACGAAATTCTTTCGCAGGTTGATAAAATGCTTTCTGAAGGCGCAGCTTTCATCGATATTGGAGCATATTCGAGTAAACCCAGCGCAGAGTTTGTAACCGAAAAAGAGGAAATTGACCGAATTGTTCCAGTAATCGAATTGATTTTAAAGCATTTTCCGGAAACTTTGTTGTCAATTGATACTTTTAGAGCAGAAGTTGCCAAAGCGAGTATAGAAAGCGGCGCGGCGATTATAAATGATATTGCGGCAGGAGAGTTAGACGAAAAAATGTTTGACGTAATTGCGCATTACAACGTTCCGTATATCATGATGCACATGCGCGGAAATCCGCAGACAATGCAGAGTTTGACGCAATATGATGATATTGTCAAAGAAATGCTTTTTTATTTTTCTGAAAAAGTAAAAAAAGCGAGAAGTTTAGGAATCAACGATCTCATTTTAGATCCAGGCTTCGGCTTTGCTAAAACAACCGATCAGAATTATGAAGTAATGCAAAAAATGGAACTTTTCAATGTTCTGGATTTACCAGTTTTAGCAGGAATTTCAAGAAAATCAATGATTTATAAAACACTTGATATTACGCCTCAAGAAGCTCTAAACGGAACCACTTTCTTGAATACAATTGCTTTAACTAAAGGCGCCAAAATTCTTAGAGTTCACGATGTGAAAGAAGCCACGGAATGTGTTACTTTGTTTTTGAAGTTGCACGTGTAATGAATGAAGATTTATTATGAAAAAAGCAGAAAAGCAATATGATATCGATTTTATAAAAAAAGCACACAAAGGAAGTTCATCTCATAAAGAAGAAATTTTGGAAGGAGATTTGTGTGGGTGTTTTCATTGTAAAAAAGTGTTTTTTGCTGAAGAAATAAATGAATGGATAGAAGAAAAAGAGGGAGAAACGGCAGTTTGTCCACGATGTGGTATAGATTCCGTTTTGAGTTCGCAATTTCCTATAAATGATAAAAATTTTTTAAAAGAAATGAACCAATATTGGTTCTCATAATTTATATTTTAAAATGAAATACCTTTCTCTACTTGTAATTTGCCTTCTATTTTCTTGCGGAAAAAAAGAAGACGTTTTGTTACCAAAATCAAACATTTCAATTGTAAAAGATGTACAAGATCATTCCCCAATTTACCTCTTTTTTAAAGTGGATGGAAAAGATACAATCGCAGATTTAAACCGGAAAAGCGCTATTATTTCAACGAACTGGATTTTCAACATAGACAAACGTTTGCCTTTGAAACTCGTAATTCCTGAAGTAATTAAAATGCAGGAAAAAAAGCGAAATGAAAAAATGCATCAAAACGAGGAATCTGAAAACTATTATTCATATGCAGATTCTGTTGGGAAGAATTTGGCATTTCTGCCTTTTACGAAAGTGTTTTATAAAATGGATAGACCTGAAAGAGGAAATTTTGTTGTGTACTTTAAAAAAGGGAAACAACAGGTTTTTATGGGAAATCAAGAAATTAAAATTTCAGAAATACTGAAACAATTCTACAGTATAAAATTTGACAGAGTCCCAAATTTGGTATTTTTATTCGATAAGAATATGAGTTATGAAGAATACATTCAATATAAAATTCTACTTCAAAAAGATGTGACTTATAATCTGGATAAACTTCCAGTAGAATTCATTTTTTAAAATACTGAATACTAAAAACTACGACTGAATACTTAAATTACTGATGATGATAAGGTTCGTTTCGTAAAATCGTAAATCCGCGGTACAATTGTTCGATGAAAAATAAACGTACCATCTGATGTGAAAACGTCATTAGCGAAAGCGAAACTTTTCCCTGCGCTTTTTTATAAACAGTTTCAGAAAAGCCATAAGGGCCGCCAATTACAAAAACCAAAGTTTTGACACCAGAATTCATTTTCTTTTGTAATTCTTCAGAGAATCCAACGCTTGAAAAAGTTTTTCCATTTTCATCTAATAAAATCAATTGATCTGTGGCAGAAAGTTTTGAAAGAATGAGTTCGCCTTCTTTTTCTTTTTGCTGGCTTTCAGATAAGTTTTTTACATTTTTGATATCTGGAATAACTTCCAAATCAAATTTGATGTAAAATGACAAACGTTTAGTATAATCGTCAATCAAAGTTTGAAGCGATTTATTATCTGTTTTGCCTATGGCGATAAGTTTGATGTTCATTGAATGAGTTTTTTGCCACGAATTTAATTTAAACACATAGAAACATAGTTTGCTTTATCTGCAAAAGGCGCTTCACTAATTTAAATGCACATAGCTATGTGTTAAAGCTTGCTTTTTCTGTAAACTTAAATAGAAAATAAAAAATCTATGTTTCTATGTGTTTCAATTTTTATGCAAAGCTAATTTCAATTATTGTTTTTTATTTTCAAAAACAGTTTCAAAGTGTTCTACAATTGGGAATGGCTCGTAATAATGATGCAAAATCTTTTTCCATTCCAAATACGCTTCAGAAGTTCGAAAACCAATTGTATGATCTTCTAATGTGTTCCAATCCACTAATAAAAGGTATTTGTTTTTAACTTCTAGACATTTTTCCAAACGATGCCCTAAATATCCATCAATTGAAGAAATATATTGACTTGCTGTTGCAAAATCAGCTTCAAATTGAGAGGCTAATTCTGGTTTTACATAAAGAAATGCTCCTTCTAAAATCATAATTTATATATTTTTTTTCACGCAGATTTTACAGATTTAGGCAGATTTTATTTTTGATATTTTAATATAAAAGAAATCTGCGATCATCAGCTTAAATCTGTAAAATCTGCGTGCAATCTTCGCACAGATTAACAAATGTTAGTTTTTAGAAAACTTGGCTTCAAAAGCTTTAAAACGACTATCTAAATCTTTTAGTAATTGTTTTTTAACCGAAGCATCTTGAATAAAACTGTAATTGATGCTGTTATAAACGTATTTTTTTATCGTTTCGTAATTCACATCAGGGTATCTTTTTGCGAGTAAAACATATTGTTCAGTCATATTGCTTCTTAAAATACCCGCGTCGTCAGTGCTGATTACAATTGGCACATTAAATTCTTTGTAAAGTGTAAACGGATGTCTGTTTTCTTTTACTTTCAAAATGAATTCATTGCTCACCAAATTAATTTCAATCGGAATATTCTTTTCAGACATATATTTCAGCAAATCATATGAATTGGCTTCGTAAGCAATATCAACTCCGTGACCAATTCGGTTTGCACCAGCCATATAAATCGCATCATTAATATGCCAGGTTAATTCTTCTGGTTCAACCAATCCTAAGGTCAATTCGCCCGCATGAAGCGTATATTTTACATCTGGAAATTTTGAGTGGCAATATTTAAACATTACCATGTGAAGCCAGTAATCCTTCATAGAAGTTTTTCCATGTTCTGGAGAAACAATATTTACACCAGCGGTTAGTTTGCTTTCGCTTGACGAAATAAAAGCAATGACCAGATTTTTGAATAAATCTACTGGTTCCATAAAACGAAGCACAAAATTTTGATAACGCATGGTGAATTTTTCATCATCCATTTTTAAATCTTTATGCAGTTTTGCTAAGAAATTGGTATTGAAATTATCAGCATATTTTTTAGCGTCTTTTTTCTGAAGCGATTTGTATAATTCATCTAAAAGCTTAAGAACCGCTTTTTCGTCTTTTTGATCTGCTGCCTGACGTAATTTCGAGTTGAAATCAGTCAAATCAGAAACATTCATATCACACGGAATTGTACTTAACTGCGTTTCTATATAAAGAACATTTTCAGCGATAGCACGTTTTTTTAATTCCAGCATTCCTTCTGCAAAATGACCGCTGATGGTAGGTTCGAATTTTTGAAAAGAATCAAAAAACAAATCATCAGAAGGTACAGAAACGCCGTTATAATCTTTAGCCGACCAAGTTTGTATGACTTGCTGCTCGTAATAATCTAATTTTCCTTTGGCTGCAAGAGATGAAAAGTTTTCCCAGTTTCCTTTTTCAGGTTTGGTTTTAGAAACCGCCATAGTTTCAAGATTCAAATAAAAGTCTTCTGCAATTGCTCTTTCTAAAAGCGGTTCTGCATAAACAGATCCTGAAAAGTGATGGTGTAAATCGCCTCCTTTAGGCATTTGTTGAAAGAAAGCGGTTAAGAGAGCTTCATTATTTCTGATTTTTTCTAAATAACTCTCAGCTGATTGAGAAAAGCCAATTTGTGCTATAAAAATGCAGAAAAGTGTAATTATTCTTGTCATACTCTAAGATTAAATTACGCGCAAATATACGATTTTTATTTGAGGTTCAAAGTTGCAAAGTAACAAAGGGGGCAAAGTTTAGAATAAATGAGTAATAGCAAATTAAATAAAAAAGACGCACTGCAGTGTGTCTAACGTATGGTAGACATTAGTTGTGTAAACGTATTGCGGCGGTGATTTTTTAACGCAAAGTTCGCAAGGTTTTGTTACAAGGTAGACTTGGTATAAACGCAAAGTTCGCAGAGCTTTGTATAAAAAACTTTGCGAACTTTGCGTAATCCTTTTGCGCTCTTTGCGGTTAAAAAAGAAAGACACACTGCAGTGCGTCTCTACAATAAACCTTTGTCGCTTTGATCCTTTGTGACTTTGTCCCTTAAGAGAAAAGTACATCACGAATTTCTTCGACCTTATCAAAAACGCTTTTCGCGAAAGGACAAAGCGGAATAATTTTTACATTATTGGCTCTAGCATAATCTACTGCTGCTAAAACCAGTTTTTTACCCACACCTTTTCCATTAAATTCCGGACTCACTTCTGTATGGTCAATGATGAATTTTGAATCTCCTGCCCAAGTGTATGTCATTTTTCCAGCTTCTTTTCCGTCTTCAATAGCGTCAAAAGAGCCTCTTCTTGTATCGTTTGTTTGTTGAATTTCCATGATAATTATATTAATGTGGTTTTGATTTCGATTGTATTTGTCAATGTTTTGTGAATTGGACAACTGTTTGCAATCGTCTCTAATCTACGTCTTTGCTCGTCGTCAACTTCGCCTATTACTTCAATTCTTCGGGTAAATGAGGTGCAATTTCGTTCTGAATCTCTTTCAAAATCAATCTTGACATTGATTTCTTCGACGTTCCATTGTTTGCGATTAATATACATTCGCAACGTAATCAAGGTACAAGAAGCCAATGAAGAAGCCAAAAGTTCAGTCGGATTTAAACCTAAATTTTTTCCGCCTAATTGCTGAGGTTCATCTGAAATTAAAACATTTCCACTTGCAGAAGTGATTTCTGTGCGATACAAACGTGTATCTATTTTTGCTGAAATTGTATCCATAATTATTTGATTCTTGGTTCTGGTAATGGTACAAATTCGGTTTCGCCTGGAACTTTTGGGAAAGTCTGAGCTGTCCAATCTTGTTTTGCTTTTTCGATGAGGTTTTTATCCGAAGAAACAAAGTTCCAAAAGATAAAATGTTCTTCAGGAAACGGCTGTCCTCCAAAAATATAAACTGTAGAATTTTCGGAAATTTCAAATTCACAAAGTGTACTGTCAGTAGTAATTAGAATTTGTTTCGGATCATAAACATGTTCGCCACTTTTGATGCTTCCTTCTAAAATATATAAACCGCTTTCGCCAAATAAATCTTTTCCAATATTGATTTTTTGCGCTTCTTTGCTTTTAATTTCAATAAAATACAACGGACTATAAACAGGAACCGGTGATTTTTTTCCAAAAGCTTCACCAGCAATCAATTTGAAAGAAACTCCGTTTTCTTCCCAAGCTGGAATATCTTGTGCTTCAACATGCGTGAAATTCGGATCCATTTGTTCCAATTCTTTTGGAAGTGCCACCCAAATCTGCAATCCGTGAAGCATTTTATCTGAATGTCTTAAATATTCAGGAGTTCTTTCAGAGTGAACGATTCCTTTTCCAGCCGTCATCCAGTTAACTGCGCCTGGTTTTATTTCTAATTCTGTTCCTAAACTATCGCGGTGCATTATACTTCCTTCAAATAAAAAAGTAAGTGTAGAAAGTCCGATATGCGGATGCGGAGGAACATCCATATTTTCATGGTCACTTAAATGAGCAGGTCCCATATGATCGATAAATACAAATGGCCCAACGGCTCTTTTTTCACGGAAAGGCAATAATCTGCCAACCATAAAATTGCCAATATTGGCAGCACGTTCTTCGATAATTAAACTGATGTTTGACATGTGATATTATTTTGATTTGAAAACAAAATTACAATAGCAATACTTGTTTGTAACTTAATTTAGATTAAGAAAAGTTGTTTTTGGTATTATCTATAAAAGTAAGGAAAATGTCTAATTTTTGTTCAAATTGTTGATTTTGAAATATTTGTGTTCTTTTGTCAGACTGAGCGAAGTCGAAGTCCCGCAAAGTGATTCAGCAAATGTGACTTCGACTTCGCTCAGTCTGACAACATTGATAGATATCTTTTTTAGAATTTAAATTTTAATCAATCAATTCAAACTCCAAAACGTCACTTTCAGTCCCGTTAATAATAATTGATAATTGATGGATTCCGGTATGAAAAACACGTGTTGTAATTAATTTAAAAGATTGATTTCTTTCAATCTTTGTTAACTGATTGGGATGATAGATTTTTTCACTGATTTTGAAGACTTTCTTTGCCAAATGTCCTTTTGCTTTTTTATAATGAACGGCATATTCCAAGCGAACTGTTTTGGGTTCTTTGTTTTTATTATTTAAGTGAAAATGAAACTGCAGATAATCTCCAATTTTTACTTTTGGTGTTTTGATTTCAAAAGACGAAAGTTCAATATTCGTGCTTTCTAAACCATAATGACCTAAAATTTCAGGATGTCCTTGTTTTAATAAAGTGCGGCAGCCGTGCTTGATAATTCCATCGGTTTCTTTGCTATGACCTTTCCATCGTGAAGCGATTTCAAGTACGATTTGGGGATTATCTTTGGCAATATCATTTAAATTATTGGCAACGCTTCTGCGAACATATTCTGATGGATCATTTTTTAGATTTTCTAGAATAGGAAGTATAGATGCAGGATCTTTTTTAAGAAACGGAATCGCCATTGCCCAAGGTAATCTTGGTCGTGAACCTTCGCTTGCTAATCTACGAACGTGATGATTTTCGTGCAAAGACCATTTTATCATCTCGTTGATCATTCTTTCTTTATATTTCAAAATAAATGGACGAACAGCAAACTCGCAGCTTATAAATTGTGTAATAGAAACAAATGCTTTTACCGAAGTTTCAAAATCGTCTAAACCGTACACTTCGATATAATCGGCAAAGAAAATGAAAGCAAGATTCCCATCAGTAAAGCTATTTCTCTTTAAGTTTTCGATAATTTTATCAAGTAAAGAAGCGGCTTCTACAAAATTTTGAGGCATGAATTGATGAAGCACCACGGTTGTATGTTTCATTCGTTCTTTCCATTCTTTCTGCACAAAATCACCTTCGTAAATGGCTTCAATAAATTTCTGTTTATTGAATGAAGGATGCACTTCGGCAACAGCCTGACCAAATTTTTCGTAAAAAGAAACCGAATATATATCTTTAATTAATCCCATAAATTTTGCATGATTGAGTCTCAAAGATATTTAATGTTTTTCTATTTTTTCACCATTAAGGGATTAAGTTTATTAAGGTTTTGAGCTTAATTTTTCTTAATCAATAGATTGCTTAAAAGAAATTTTTAAAGCTGATCGTTTAATTAAAGTAGCATTAAGAAGTTTGAACTTAATTTTCTTAATGTCTTAATGGTTAAAAAAGAAAATTTTAATGTTTTAAAATACTTTTCGCAGAAAGGAAACTTTTAAATCCATAAAATATGTCCTAATTTAGCATATTATTAAAAATAGAAAAATGATAAGCGAAGCACAGTTTCAAGCAGAATTACAACTTTTGATAAGCAATGCCATAAGAGAAGATGTTGGTACAGGCGATTATAGTTCGCTGGCCTGTATTCCTGATACCGCTCACGGTCAGGCAAAATTATTGGTAAAAGACCAAGGAATAATTGCTGGTGTTGAACTTGCTAAAATGATATTTGAACATGTAGATCCAAAATTGAAAGTAAAAACTTTTATTGAAGATGGAACGAATGTAGAATATGGCGAAGTTGTTTTTGAAGTTTCTGGAAGTTCACAATCTATTTTAAAAGCCGAAAGAGTAGTTTTGAATACGATGCAGAGAATGTCTGCAATTGCTACTAAAACCAATCAATACGTACAGCTTTTGGAAGGAACTGGATCCAAAATATTGGATACTCGTAAAACCACTCCAAATTTCAGAGCTGCAGAAAAATGGGCCGTAAAAATTGGTGGAGGTGAGAATCACCGTTTTGCGCTTTACGATATGGTAATGTTAAAAGACAATCATATTGACTTTGCAGGTGGGATTACACGTGCCATTGCTAAAACAAAAGAATATCTAAAAGAAAACAATCTGGATTTAAAAATTATTGTTGAAGCTAGAAATTTAGACGAAATCAGAGAGATTTTGCAAAGCGAAGGCGTTCACAGAATCCTGATTGATAATTTTAATTATGAAGATACTAAAACTGCTGTAGAATTGATTGGCAATAAATGCCAAACGGAATCTTCAGGAAATATCAACGAAAAAACCATCCGCGAATATGCTTTATGCGGAGTAAATTATATTTCATCAGGAGCTTTAACGCATTCTGTTTACAACATGGATTTGAGTTTAAAGGCTTTTTAATGGAGCTATAAATTTTGAGTTATACATTTATGAGTTGATTTATATAATCCAAACTCAACAATCTAAAATCAAAAAATATGTCGCAAGAGATAGAAGATCGGATTGAGAAAATACCTGTGGTTCGTTCTATAGCCCGACTTTTTAAAAGAATAAAACTACCTTGGCTGGAAGGCTTTTCGCTGTATGATTTACTCGAAATGTATACTTTAGGAATTCTTGAAGGTGCATTTTCATATCATGCCAGCGCAGTTTCTTTTAGCTTTTTCATGGCTTTATTTCCTTTTGCACTCTTTATTTTAAACTTGATTCCGTACATTCCGATAGAAAATTTTCAAGATGACTTCCTGCAATTTGTACAGCAGAATGTACCGCCAAATACTTTTGATGCCATCAGTAAAATCATCAGTGATATTTTAAATAATAGTCATTCGGGCTTATTATCATCGGGATTTTTGCTTTCGATTTTTTTAATGGCGAACGGAATTAACGGAATCCTGAGCGGTTTTGAATCTTCTAAACACGTTTTTGATAAACGCGGTTTCTTCAGGCAATATCTGGTTGCGCTCGCAATTTCCTTAATAATGACTTTTATATTGTTTGTAACAGTAGCAATAATTGTCGTTTTTGAGGTATTTATTCAAAAAACAATTATTCAGGATGTTTTAAGTGATCGCATTCCGCTGATTATTTTGGGACGATATTTGTTTGTGGTTTTAATGATTTTGATAACATCTTCAATATTATTGCGTTATGGTACAAAACAATATAATAAAGTGCCTTTTATAAGTATTGGATCTGTTTTTACCACAGTCTTATTTGTTATATCTTCGTTCTTTTTTGGGATTTGGGTTATAAAATTTTCAAAATATAATGAACTTTATGGTTCTATTGGGACATTATTAATTCTAATGTTTTATATTTGGATAAACTGTATGATTCTGCTTTTAGGGTTCGAATTGAACGCTTCTATCAGAAAATTAAAACAAAAAAAAGAAAAATAATATGAAAAATTTGATGCTAACTATCGGAGTGTTCTTCTTTGCCTTGACCATGCAAAGCCAAAGTGTAATTGGAAAATGGAAAACAATCGATGATGAAACAGGAGAAGCAAAGTCTGTAGTAGAGATCTATGAAAAGTCAGGAAAAATTTATGGTAAAGTGGTAGAAATTACACGTGAAAGCCATAAAAAAGACGTTTGTGTAAAATGCGAAGGAGCAGAAAAAAATAAGCCAATTTTAGGAATGGTTATCATTAACGGTCTTAAAAAAGACGGATCAGAATACAACGGAGGAACTATTTTGGATCCTACAAATGGCAAAAAATACAAATGCTATATTTCATTAGAGTCTGCTGATAAACTAAAACTTCGTGGATATATCGGAATTTCTTTAATGGGAAGAACCCAATACTGGACAAGAGTAAAAAATTAAATTCATAACAACTAATGCGAAAATTAGCATCGATAATTTTATTTCTGGTCATTGCTTCAAATAGCTTTGCACAGTCTAAGAATTCGCCATTACAAATAAGTCATCTTACGGGTGACTTTTATGTTTATAAAACCTTTAATGATTATAATGGAGTGAAAATTTCTGCCAATGCCCTGTATCTGGTTACAGATAAAGGAGTTGTGCTTTTTGATGCTCCATGGGATAAAACACAGTTTGAACCTTTAATCGACAGTATAAAAACAAAACACAATAAAGATATTGTTATGGTTTTTGCGACGCATTCGCATGACGATCGTGCTGGCGGATTGGATTTTTATAGAAAAAAAGGAATCAAAACTTATTCAGGAAATTTAACGGACAAAATCCTCAAAGAAAAAAAAGAACCAAGAGCTGAATTTGTACTTCCAAACGATACCACATTTACAGTTGGAAATCATAAATTTGAAGTGTATTATCCCGGAAAAGGACACGCGCCAGATAATATTGTGGTTTGGTTTAACAAAGAGAAAATATTGTACGGAGCTTGTTTTATAAAAAGTGCCGAAGCCGAAGATTTGGGGTATTTGGGTGATTCTGATGTGAAAGAATGGGAAAAATCAATTAAAAAAGTTCAGTCTAAATTCAAGAATCCGACATATGTTATTCCGGGACATGAAGGCGGAACAACCAGTAAGTCTATAAATCATACCTTAAAATTGGTTCAGGATTATAATCTTTCAAAAAAGGGTTCCCCAAAAACTGGAAAGTAATATTTTTGCCTGTTCATATACCACCATTTGATGCATTTTATTGAAGTCATTTTACCGCTTTCGTTAGCTAAAACATTTACATACCGTGTTTCTGAAGCTGAATTTCATTTCATAAAGAAAGGAATGCGCGTTGTAGCGCCTTTTGGTAAAAGTAAAATGTACACAGCATTGGTATTAGACATTCATCAAAATGCACCTACATTATATGATGCTAAAGAAATTCATCAGATTATTGATGAAAAACCAATAGCAACTGCAGAGCAAATTAAACATTGGCTTTGGATTGCCAATTATTATATGTGCAGTATTGGTGATGTTTATCGTGGTGCTTTTCCAACAGGTTTATTGCTGGAAAGCGAAACTATTGTCACAACAAAACCCGATACTCTTGTAAATGATTCTGAACTTTCCGATGATGAATTTTTAATTTATGAAGCCCTGCAGCATCAGAGTTCTTTGAGAGTTCAGGATATTGTTTCGATTCTGAATAAAAAGAATATCTTTCCAATTCTTCAAAAAATGATATCTAAAGATATTATTGTTTTGGAAGAAGAAATAAAAGAGACATACAAGCCTAAATTAGTGCGTTACGTGAAATTGCATGCTAAGTATGAATCTGATACTGGTTTACAGGAACTGCTTGAGGTTTTAAAAAGTGCTAATAAGCAAAAGAAAATTGTTCTAACGTATTTTCAGCTTAGCGCTTCTGAAAAGAAACCAATTACTGTAAAGAATCTAACTGAAGCTTCAAATGCGACTCCGGCCACTATAAAAGCTTTAATTGAAAAAGAAATTTTCGAAGAGTATTTTTTACAGCACGACAGGGTTAGTTTTAATGGAGAAAAATCAGGAAAAGAACTCCAATTAAGCGATGCTCAGGAAAATGCGTTTAAAGCAATAAAAAACAGTTTTACCGAAAAAGAAGTTTGCCTGCTTCATGGTGTAACTTCGAGTGGAAAAACCGAAATCTATATAAAATTAATTGAAGAGTATCTGCAGACAGGAAGACAGGTTTTATATCTGCTTCCTGAAATTGCACTTACTACGCAATTGGTTTCACGTCTGCGTCTTCATTTTGGTGATAAAGTAGCCGTTTTTCATTCGAAATACAGTAATAACGAAAGAGTTGAGGTTTGGAAACAGACACTCGAAAATTCTGAAAAAGCTCAAATTGTAATAGGAGCGAGGTCGGCTTTATTTCTGCCGTTTAAAGATCTGGGATTGTTAATTGTAGATGAAGAACATGAGCAGACTTTTAAACAAACCGATCCAGCGCCAAGATACCATGCAAGAGATGCAGCGATAGTTTTGGCAAATTACCATAATGCCAAAGTTTTATTAGGTTCTGCAACACCAAGTATCGAAACTTATTTTAATACCCAGACTGATAAATACGGTTTGGTAACACTTTCAGAACGTTATAAAAATGTTCGTATGCCTGAAATTGTTTTGGTTGATTTAAAAGATAAACACTTCAGAAAAAGAATGACAGGGCATTTTAGTGATCTATTAATAGAAGAAATTGCCGAAGCATTGTTATTAGGTGAGCAGGTGATACTGTTTCAAAACAGGAGAGGATATTCTCCTATTATAGAATGTCTTACTTGCGGGCACGTCCCTCATTGCCAGCAATGTGATGTGAGTTTGACATATCATAAATTTAAAAACCAGCTTCGTTGTCATTATTGTGGATATTCTATTGCAAAACCAACAAATTGTCATAGTTGTTCCAGTATCGATTTAACGACAAAAGGTTTTGGTACAGAGCAGATAGAACAGGAGCTTGCTGTGCTTTTTCCTAAGGCGAAAACTGCTCGTATGGATCAAGATACAACGCGAGGTAAATTTGGTTTTGAAAAGATTATCGATACTTTTAAAAACAGAGAAATTGATATTTTGGTCGGCACACAAATGCTGGCAAAAGGTCTTGATTTTGATAATGTAAGTCTGGTCGGAATTATGAATGCAGATAATATGCTGCATCACCCTGATTTTAGAGCTTTTGAACGCAGTTTTCAGATGATGACACAAGTGGCGGGAAGAGCTGGAAGATCAGAAAAACAAGGGAAAGTAGTTATTCAAACCTATAATCCAAACCACAACACAATCCAGCAGGTTACAAACCATAATTATATAGGTATGTACAAGGAACAGTTGTATGATAGACAGATTTATAGATATCCACCTTATTTTAGGATTATAAAACTGACCTTAAAACATCGTGATTATGAGAAATTAAAAGAAGGATCGATGTGGCTGTATCAGGTTTTAAGCCAGAACTTAGGAATGCCGGTTTTAGGACCTGAAGAACCTGCAATAAGCAGAATACGAAATGAATATATAAGGACTATTTTAATTAAGATTCCTCAGAACCTGCATTTAGGTAATACTAAAAAAACTATTCAGAAAATGCTGAATAGTTTTGAGGCTGTAGCTCAATACAGAGCTGTAAAAGTGGTTGTGAACGTCGATTTTTATTAATTAAGACGACGTTGACAATGCTTTTACTAAATCTTCTTTTTTGTTTCGGCTAAGCGGAATTTTGGTAATTCCGATTTCGGCAAATTTGCTGTTAAAGCGTTCTACTTTATCGATATTAATAATATAGGATTTGTGAACACGAATGAATTTGTCTTTCGATAAATCATTTTCAAATGATTTCATGGTCGAAAGCACCAAATTACTATCATCTTCGGTAACCACTCTCACGTAATCCCCAAAAGCTTCAATCCATTTGATTTTTGCTGTAAAGATTTTTAGTTTTTTAAGGTTACTTTTAATGAAAATATGTTCGCCTTCTTCTTCTTTTACTTCTTTTTTAAGAAGGTGCATATCAATAGCTCTTTTTACGGAAGCATTAAAACGATCGACCGCAATTGGTTTTTGCAGGTAATCAGTGGCATCATAGTCGAAAGCTTTTAAAGCATATTCGGCTTTAGAAGTAATGAATATAATCTGCGGTTTTGATTTTAAACCATCAAGGAAGTCAAAACCGTTAATAACAGGCATTTCTATATCAAGAAATATTAAATCGATATTATTTAATGAGATACAACTTTTTGCTTCTATTGCATTAGAAAAGTCCCCGATTAAGTGCAAACCTGGGTGATTATTAACTAATTTTGCAATAATTGTCCTCTGTATAGAACTATCATCTACAACAACACAGTTTAGTTTCATAACATTTAAAATTATATAAATTCAGGATAGCAGTAGTAAATGTATTGTTTTTTTATAGAAAAAACTAAAATCGACGGCGATTTTTTGTTTTTAAACGAATAAAAGGAGAAATGTGTTGGATATATAAATTAAATGATTACTTTTGCACCCAATTTTAACAAATAAATTTTTTATTTATGAATCATTATGAAACTGTTTTCATTTTAAATCCCGTTTTATCTGAGGTTCAGGTGAAGGAAACAGTAACGAAATTTGAAGAATTTCTTACTAGTAGAGGAGCTGAAATGGTATCGAAAGAGGATTGGGGTCTTAAAAAAATGGCTTACGAAATCCAAAACAAAAAAAGTGGTTTTTACCATTTATTCGAATTCAAAGTAGCTGGAGAAGTTCTTGTAGCTTTTGAAACTGAATTCAGACGTGATGAAAGAGTTATGCGTTTCTTAACTGTAAGTTTAGATAAACATGCTATTTCATGGGCTGAGAGAAGAAGAGCAAAATTAAAATCTACTAAAGCGTAATTATTATGTCTACAATCGAACAATCTGCAAAAGGAAAAAAAGACGGAGATATCAGATATTTAACGCCTTTAAACATTGAAACTAACAAAACTAAAAAGTATTGCCGTTTCAAAAAATCAGGAATCAAATACATCGATTATAAAGATGCTGATTTCTTATTGAAATTCGTTAATGAGCAAGGAAAAATTCTTCCTCGTCGTTTAACTGGAACTTCATTAAAATACCAAAGAAAAGTTTCTGTAGCTGTAAAAAGAGCTCGTCACTTAGCTTTAATGCCATACGTGGCCGATTTATTAAAATAATTAAAAACTCTAGTCGCTGGTTTCTGTTATGCAGAACCTAACTTCTAAAATTTAAGGACAACAACATGGAACTTATTTTAAAACAAGACGTACAAAACTTAGGATTTAAAGATGATGTAGTATCTGTAAAACCAGGTTACGGACGTAACTTTTTAATTCCTCAAGGATTCGCTACTTTAGCAACTCCTTCTGCTAAAAAAGTTTTAGCTGAAAACCTAAAACAAAGAGCACACAAAGAAGCTAAAATTGTTGCTGATGCTAAAGCATTAGCTGAAACTTTAAAAGCTCTTGAAATTAAACTTACTGCAAAAGCTGGTGGAGAGAAACTTTTTGGTTCTATCACTAACATCGATATCGCTGAAGCTTTAGAGAAATCTGGAAATGCTATCGATAGAAAATTCATCACTAGCGGTGTTGTAAAACGTATTGGAAAATACAATGCTACAGTTCGTTTACACAGAGATGTAATCGTTGAATTACCATACGAAATTGTTGCTGAAAAGTAATAGTTTTAAAATCTATATTAAAATCCCGATGCAAATCGGGATTTTTTTTTGATGTCATTGCACAAAGCAATCTAGTCTTTTAAATTTTAATAAATAGGAACGAGGTAAATTCGGTCCTCACAATGATATGAAGTACGCAAGATTAACAAAAGAACAGTTTGATGAACTGCATAATGAATTTGCCAGTTTTTTAGCAACACAGGCAATTGATAAAGCAGAGTGGGATTTACTAAAAGTAAATAAACCGGAAGTTGCAGAGCAGGAATTAGATATTTTTTCTGATTTAATATGGGAAGGTGTTTTAGGAAGAGCTGAGTTTTTGGAGCATTTTTCAAAAAATCATATTTTTTTATTTCAATGTTTTGATACTTATGTCCAATCTATAGTGCTAAAGTCATTAGTTCCTGAAACCGACTTTTTAACGAAAGAAGGTTTGCAGTGGCTGAGCGATAATATGTTTACAGAAAATATCGAAATGAAAGTGGGTAAAAAGGTATTTACTGAAGAAAGAAATGTTTCTATTTTTGAACTTATTAAGCAAGGCGCTTTTTTAAGTGACGGACAATTATTCACTCAAATAAATACAATTTTAGAATCTTAATAATAAAATTGTAGCTTAAGTAATACAGTAAAAAGATAAACGACTGGTGTTAAGTTGTTTATCTTTTTTTGTGTTTTTAACTTTTGTTTATAGTTATTTCTTTTTTAAAGCCCGTATTTCTACTCGTTTTTTTATTTTTATTCAAAATTTTAAGATTTTGGTTTAAAATGAATTCTATTTTCATTTTATTCTTACAAAACTGTTAAAAATCAATCGTTATAGCTCTTTTTATTGTAGTATTTTACTTTCAAAAATTAATTTTAACATAAAAAAACTAAAATTTTAGTAATTTTTTTACGTTTTATTTTCCTGCTTAAAATTACTGTTTTTTCTTATATTTACTGGGGTTCTGGATTGTTTGAGATTTTTATAAATGAAAAAATATAGGAAAATTACACTTGTTTTATTTTTTTGTTTTTTTTAATTTTAGAATAGAAAAGTTAAACAAAGTTTTCCGCCCAATAAACAGATTTGTTTTTAACTATTACTAAAAATAAAATATACGCATTCATTATAATTAAATCGGATTTTAAATAATAACTTAAAAACGCCTGCTTATGGAACTGAAAGTTACTTTTTTTATCAAGTTTGCAATAGTTCTTCATATTATTCTAGCTTTATTTTTTATTATTTTGAAGAAAGCGAGATTTCTTCTTCCTTTTGATTTTCCTTCAATAATGATTAGCTTTTTTGAAAAGTTATCCATTTTTAAATTTCAGCCTCAAAAGTATTATATACGATACTGTTGATGTTGCTGAATTATCAGGTTTATATTCTGCCTGACAAAAATTCAAGTAATATTTAATTCATGATGTTTTTATAACAGATGAAATTTTAGAAGAGTAATCAACTTTTAAAATGGGTAAGCCTTAAATATTATTTTCGACATATAAACCCTCCAACTTTAAATTTTCTTTTATGAAAATTAACCCAAATCATTCCTCTTGGAAAATTGATGTCGATCAGTATTCCTAAAACTGAATTGTTTTTCATTTAATCAGGATGAAAGCAGTTCGTCAATATGCGCGGCATATTGGACAACTTTATATAGTTGTTTTTAAAGTGTAACTAAATTGTTTTTTAATGTTTTTTTAATTGTGTAAGCATATATGCTTATTGCAAGAGGTATTTTATTGTCCATTTTCTAATCTTCCAAATTATGAAAAAAAATTTTACTTTTTGTAGTCTCAGCTTTCAGAAGAGATTATTAGGACTATTATTTTTATTTCTGCTATGCAACAATGCATTTTCACAAACACTCTGCCGACCAGTGTCGCAGACTAATAGTGAAGGTGGATTATTGTGTGTGGGATTAAATGTTGATAGTCCAGCCAACGCTTATGATAGTGCTGGCTTGACGACCTTTGCAACTCTAACAAACGCTGTTGGAGTAGGTTGTTTCGTAGAAGAAACAATGACCTTAAATCAAACAGCAAGGGCAGGAGATCAAATTGCCATTTATTTTGGTACCGGAAACGGTTTGCTTGATCTTGGATTATTATCCAATGTATCATTACAGGGCAAATTTTCGGGTACAAATGTAGGTTCAAGTGTGCCTTTAAATAGTCCGCTGCTGAATCTTAACCTATTAAATGGAAATACAATTGCGGTGGCAAAATTTCCTGTAACAGGCGACACGAATCAAATTCAGATTCAAGTTGGAGGACTTGTAAGTCTTTTAGTAAGCTTAAGAGTTTACGATGTTCGTTTAGAGTTTGCACAGCCAACAGTAACAAATGGTTTAACTCAAACGGTTTGTTCAGGAAATACAATAAGCCTGACTGCAACACCAGCTGCAGGAACTACTCTTGCATGGTATAGTTCAGCAACGTCTACTACAGCGTTAGCAACTGGAAATAATTTTACAACTCCAGCGTTAACTGCTTCTACCACTTATTATATTGGAATTACCAGACAAGCAGGTTGTGAAGGAAATGTCAGAGTACCTGTTGTTTTAAATGTTTCAAATCCTATTGCACCGGCCATTAATACTACAGGAACCAATATATGTTCTACAGGTGCGACACAATCGACTACGTTGTCTGTTTTAAATCCTGTTCCAGGAACTACTTATTCATGGTATCCTGTACCAACAGGAGGAACAGCTTTGGCTTCAGGAAATACATATTCACCAACGGTTTCTTTAGGAACTACTAGTTTTTATGTTGAAGCTTCAATAGGAAGCTGTATCAGTCCTACGCGTACACAGGTGAATGTGGTTTCTACGGCTGTACCTGCTGCACCAACTGTTTTAACACAAAGTGTTACTATTCAATCTGGTCAGAATGCAACCTTAAGTGCTGCAACTTCTGAAGCAGGAGTGCAGCTTAATTGGTATGATGTAGCTACAGGAGGTACAGCATTGGCTGTCAATACGACAACCTATACAACACCTATATTAACGGCTTCAAAAACCTATTATGTTGAAGCGCAGAGTTCTAATGGAAATTGTGTTAGTGCAGCGAGAGTTCCAGTAACGGTAACTGTTCAGCCTGCATTTGCTGGAAGTTGTTTAGAAGCAAGCAGTCAGCAGACTGCTCAAAACGGATTGTGTGTATTGTGTAGTTCTACTAATCCTAATAATTCAGTAGATGCTAATGCAGCTACAGCAGCGAGATTAACAGTTCCAGTTGGATTAATCAACGGATGGATTCAACAGACATTACAATTTATCAATCCGGGAAAAGCCGGAGACATTGTTGATGTTGATCTTGAATTACCAGGCGGATTAGCAGATTTATCTTTGTTAGGAGCTGTAAGTTTAGCAACTTACAATGGAGCAACTTACAACAATGATCGTGTTTCTATTAATAATCCATTAGTAACATTGCAGTTATTGTCGGGGAACCGTTTTAAAGCAAGTGTTGTTGCAGGAGCAAATTTTGATCGTGTGGAAATACGATTGGGAGGATTAGCGACCGTATTAACAACTGTAGACATTTATCAAGCCACTTATAGATTTAAAGCACCAGCAATTACAGGTGATACTACTATTTGCAGTGGACAATCTACTACTTTAACGGCAGCTCTTGCAGTTGGAGAAACCGTTAATTGGTATAGTGCAGCTACGGGAGGAAGTTCATTAGCTTCTACTGCTTCATTTACTACACCAGCATTAACAGTTCCAACAACGTATTACGTTGAAGTTACAAGAAATGGCTGTGTTAATAGTGAAAGAAATCCAGTGCAAATCTTGATAGATAATCCTATAGCGCCAACCGTTACTACATCGCCAACAACAATTTGCAGCGGCCAGACGGCAACTTTAACCGTTCAGGCCCCGATTGCAGGAACTACTTATAATTGGTATGATGCTGCAACAGGAGGAACTTTGTTATTTACAGGAACTTCATTTACTACTCCAGCTTTAATTGCCAATACAAATTATTACGTTGAAGCTGTCATAGGAACTTGTGCCGCACCAACTCGTACTACAGTTAGTTTAACGGTTAATCCATTACCAGCGGTACCAACTTTTGCATCTTCAAATGTAATTATTCAGTCTGGCCAAAGTGCTACATTGGCAGTTTCAAATCCAGTTGCTGGAGTTACATACAATTGGTATAGTGCAGCTACTGGTGGTACACTTTTAGCCTCAAATACAACAACATACACTACACCAATATTAACCAGTAATCAAACGTATTATGTAGAAGCAGTGACTACTGCGACTGGTTGTACAAATTTAACAAGAGGAGCTGTAACGGTAACAGTAATCGCGAGTGCAAGCACTTGTTTACAAGCTAGTTCACAAATAACATCAACAGATGGATTATTATGTGCTCTTTGTACAGATACTGATCCAAATAATTCTGTTGATGGTGATATCAATACATATGCACAACTTACTGTGCCAATTGGTGTAGGAGGATATATTCAACAGCAATTAATTTTTACCAACCCAGGTCAGACAGGAGATATTATTGATGTTGAGTTGGAGGTTCCAGGTGGACTTCTTGATATTAGTGCTTTATCTAATATTTCGCTTGCGACTTACAACGGAGTAACTTATAATAATGACAGAACAGCAATAAATAATAATTTATTGAATATTCAATTATTATCAGGAAATAAATTTAAAGCCAGTTTTACTGCTACAGCACCATTTGACCGTGTAGAAGTTAGATTGGGAGGTGTCGCTACTCTATTAAGTAATTTATATATTTATCAGGCAGCCTATAGATTCCCAAATGCTGTAATAACAGGAGCTGCAGCACCAATTTGTGCAGGACAAACAGCTTCGTTAACAGCAGCTGCTTCAGGAACAGAAACGTTTACTTGGTATGATGAACCAGTAGGAGGAAGTATTGTAGCTGTAAATCCAACAGCACCATTAACGACTTCTACAACTTATTATTTACAAGGAACCCGTGCCGGATGTGAGAATAGTTTACGTCAAGCGGTTACGGTTACTGTATTGCCAATTCCAACAGACTCTGATATTTTAATTTCAACTCCAGTCGAAGCTACTTGTGCTGGTCAAGCAGTATTAGCACCCTCATCTAGCATTGCAGGAGTTACATTTAAATATTATACAGATCAGGCTAAAACACAGGAAATTATTACAGGAACAGTAGTTGCAGGTCAGCCGGGAGTAACATTTAACAAAGATGTTACGACTGGAGCGCTAACTATAAATGGTTTAAGTTCTACTGGCACACCTTATAATTATTATATTTCGGCTTTAAATGGTGGAACTTGCGAAAATGTAAACGGTACTTTAAGACAAGTAACCGTTAATTTTCCATCTACAACTGTTTTAACCGTAAATTCAACTTTAGCAGGTTGTGGAAGTGCTAATCTAGTAAATGCAATCACTAATTATGACGCCAATACAACTTATACATTTTTTGATGCTTCAAACAATGTAATAACCGCTGATGCTGCTGCTAATATCACAACTAGTGGAGTTTATTCGATTCAGGCACAAAGCAATACTGCAACTTGTCCTTCTGTTCAGCAGTCGGTTACAGTTACGATTAATGCATTGCCAAATTTAGTGGTAACGAATCCTACAGAATCTGTAAGTGTAGGTTCTAATGTTACTTTATCTGCAGTTTCAACAGCAGCGATTTCATGGTTCGATCCGCAGGGTAATCCTATTGCTGGACCTCCATTTACAACAGGGGTTTTAAATACACCTGGAGTTTATACGTATACTGTGGTAGCAAATGACGGAATCTGTTCTACTACGACCACTAAAGTAATCAATGTAATTGATCCTAACAGCTGTCAATCTTTAACAGAAAGAGTATATGCAAACGCACAAACATCTGGTTCGATTGTTACTGGAACTGTTACAGATGGTGCAAATGCAGTTGATGGTGATCCACAAACGTATTCCACTATTACAACTGGTGTTGGACTTTTAGGAGTTGGTACAACTTGGCAGAATTTAACTTGGCCATCAACTATTGCAAAAGGAACTCCTGTAACCATTAAATTAGGTTCAGAATACAGTTTATTAGCTGTTGGGCAAAATTTATCAGTAATTGGAACAATAGGCGGAGTTGATATTGGAACCTTACAGTCGGTTTCAGGTTCATTATTGAATTTAGTTTCAGGAG